>Ga0081539_10000241_pt1 | contig 128623 bp, 99 predicted proteins | sample TabmetS4T2R2_FD_71023 | JGI IMG/M metagenome (GOLD analysis project Ga0081539, IMG submission 71023) | Tabebuia heterophylla rhizosphere microbial communities from the University of Puerto Rico - S4T2R2 | ecosystem: Host-associated > Plants > Roots > Rhizosphere ... | reverse complement strand
TTACCGGGCACTGTGGACGCAGATCACCGCCGCGTTCCGCGACCACTCGCAGCGGCTGGTGTTCGAAAGCATCAACGAGCCGCAGTTCGCCAACGTCACCGACGACCAGGCATACACCGCGCTGCGCGAACTCAACGCCGAGTTCGTCCGCATCGTGCGCGCCTCCGGCGGCAACAACGCCACCCGCCTGCTCGTGCTGCCGACCCTGTACACCAACGCCGACCAGGGCCGCCTGGACGCGCTCACCAACGAGCTCAACCAGCTGCGCGACCCCAACATCGCCGCGACCGTCCACTTCTACGGGTTCTGGCCGTTCAGCGTCAACAACTCCGGCTTCACCCGCTACAACGCCGAGGTGGAACAGGACCTGATCGGCACCTTCGACCGGGTCCGCAACACGTTCGTCTCCCGCGGCATCCCCGTCATCATCGGCGAGTGGGCCCTGCTCAACTGGGACCACAACCGGCCCGGCACCATCGAACGCGGCGAGTTCCTGAAGTTTCTCGAAGCGGTCGGCTACCACGCCCGCACCAGAAACCTGACCACGATGGTGTGGGACGCCGGCCAGTTCCTCAACCGCAACACGCTGCAGTGGCGCGACCAGGGCGTGTACGACATGTTCAGGGCGAGCTGGACCACCCGGTCCGGCACCGCCTCCACCGACCAGGTGTACGTGCCGCGCACCGGGGCCATCACCAGCAAGTCGTTGACGCTCAACCCCAACGGCCTGTCGTTCCAGGGCCTGCGGCAGGGCGGCACCAACCTCGCCAACGGCACCGACTACACCGTCTCCGGCACCACGCTCACGCTCACACCCGCGGCGTTGACCCGGCTGGTCGGCAACCGCGCCTACGGCGTCAACGCCACCATCGAGGCCCGCTTCTCCGCCGGCGTGCCGTGGCAGATCAGCATCATCACCAACGACCCGCCCACCCAGGCGGCCGCGAGTGGCACGACGACCTCGTTCGCCGTCCCCACCCAGTTTCGCGGTGACCAGCTCGCCACGATGGAGGCCAAGTATGCCGACGGCAGCCCCGCCGGACCGTACAACTGGACGCCGTTCAAAGAGTTCTGGACGCACTTCCAGCCCGACTACAACGCCAACACCATCATCCTGAAGCCCGAGTTCTTCGCCGAGGTCAACGACGGCGCCGTGACGCTCACCTTCCACTTCTGGAGCGGCGCCCAGATCACCTACCGCATCACCAAGTCCGGCACCACGGTGACCGGCACCCCGTGAGGCAAGACGGTGCCGCGGCCGTTGCCGGCCGCGGCACCGAACGCCGCGAGATCACGCACCCTCATGGCGTCAACGCGACCACGTCGAGGAGATGTGTCTGCTACTCGGACCGGGCAGTGGCCCACTGTAGTTGAAACCACCACTCGTGCCAGTGGCCGTCCGGCTTCGCGGCCGAGGAGGTCCGCGACACGACCGCCGTCGCGGCGGCGAAGCTCAGGAGCGCGCCGATCAAACCGACGAGCCACTTCTTCGTAGCGTTTCTCACGACAGAGGGCCCTTCCCCACTGAAATCGGGACACTGTGCCCAGACACTGCGATCGTGGGAGCGAGACCACGGTGGGGTCAAGGAATCGAAGCATGCCACTTCCCAGCCGGCCCCGAATCTGCGCCATCGCGCACCGAACGCCGCCAGATCACGCAGGTCGCGATCACCCCCTACCTTGGGCACAACCACACCGTCCCGCCGTAGGTTCCTCGCGTGCTGGCGACCGAGTTCCGGATGGCCGATGCCACCTTCTTCGAGGCGCTGGACCGACTTGACGACCGGAGCGGCCGGCCGTCAACCGAGCAGGCCTTCACCGATCCAGCCGCCGGGCTGGCAGCCGGGTGGGATGGCGAAGACCGCCGAGCCGATCGGGGTGATCCAGTCGTTCATCAGGTCGGCCTCGGCCAGGTTGCGCTGGATCGGCACGAACTGGTCGACGACGTCGCGCTGGTACGCGGCGAAGACGAGCCCCATGTCCGGGCGGCCGTCCGGGCCGGGCGGCTCGTCGTAGTTGTACGGCCGGCGGAAGATCCGCTGCCGGTCGTCGTCGACGTGGGCGCGGGCGATGTGCGAGGTCTCGGAGATGACGGTCAGCCCGAGCTCGTTGGTGGCGGCGTAGTCCGGCAGGTCGTGCTCCCGCCCACCGGTCAGCGGCGCCCCGGTGTCGAGCCGCCGACCGACCGCGAACTCCTTGCCCACCGCGTCGACCGCGTCCCACTTCTCCATCTCGGCCCGGATCCGCCGTACCACAAGCGTGCTGCCGCCCCGCAGCCACGACGGTCCACTGTCGACCCAGACCGCGCCGTCGAACTCCGGGCTGCCCAGCGGCGGGTTGCGGGTGCCGTCGAGCTGCCCCAACACGTTTCGCTGGGTCACGCCGTCGTCCTGGGCGCCGCGGCTGCGCCGGAAGCCTCGTTGTGTCCACCGTGGACGGGCGAACGCGAGCGTGTCCTTGAGCAGCATCCGCTGCGTGTGCGTCACGGTCAGCGGGTCGTCCGCGCAGACCTGGATGAGCAGGTCTCCGCCGGTCCACCGCTCCTGGAGGCGGTCGATCGGAAACGCCGGAAGCGGCGCCACCGACCGCGGGCGCTGGGCGTCGAGACCGGCGGCGGCGAAGAAGCCCGGCCCGAACCCGAACGTCACGGTGAGGCTGGCCGGGAGGACGGCCAGCTCCGGCTCGGTGTCGGCCAGCGCCGGCCGGCCCTGGGTGAGCCGCGCGGCGTCGTCGGACAGCAGCCGCATGAGCCGGCCGAGCGCGGCCCGGTCGACGCCGGCGACGAGGTCGAACGCGAGGAACGCGGCGTGCGCCTGTGCCGGCGTGTCGATGCCCGCCTGGTGTACCCCGTGGAACGGAACGGTCCTCGTGCCGTGCGCGGCGGGTGCGGCGGCCGGGTTTTCCTCCTCGCCGCCGAGGCCGACCGCGACGGCGCCGGTGACGGCACCGCCGGCGGTCAGCGCCCCACCGGCCAGCAGGTGCCGCCTGCTGACCCGGCCCATCAGCCGGCGCTCGGGCTCGGCGACATGCCCGGCATCTCCGGCTGGTAGCTCTCGTTGCCACCCGCGAAGTCCTTGCCCAGCGCGGTGAACTCCATCGTCCCGCCATCCGCGAACGTCAACGTGACGGTGACCTCCGTGCCGGCGGTGACCGGCGTCTTGACGTCCATCATCATCAGGTGGTCGCCGCCCGGCTCGAGCTCGTACGAGGTGCCGGCCGGGATGGTGAAACCACCCGCCTTCGGGCGCATCACCATCTTGCCGTCCACAGTGGCCACCTCGTGCAGCTCCATCATCGGCGAGGCGGTCGAAGTCGCCTTGACCACGGTGACGTCCGCGCCGCTCGTGTTCATCAACGTGCCGAACGTCGCGGACATCCCAGACTTCGCGGTCTTCACCCACATGTCTTTCACCGCGAGTGGCCGCACAGCCGCGGCAGGTGACGCGGACGGGCCGGCGGCGGCCTCCGGCTCCGCGTCATCACCGCAGGCACCCACGAGCAGCACGGCCATCGCCAACACGCCACCCAAACGCAGCGCCCCGGTCTTCGTGACGAACATCCAACACGCCCTTCCCATGATCAGGCTTGGTCAGGAAGGTTTGTCGTCGACTAGGCGCGGAAAGTTCCCCGGCCGGCGTTTGAGAACGACGACCGCGACGACGACGGCGGCGCAGCCGGCGAGCTGTACAGGCGTGAGGTGGTCACCCAGAGCCACCCAAGCCACGACGCACGTGACGACGACCTCCAGGCAGGAGAGGATCGCCGCGGTGGGGGCGCCGACGCGCCGCATACCGACCAGGAAGGCGACGGCCGGGACCACAGTGGACAGTAGCGCCAGCCCGAGCAGCGGCGCTCCGGCCCGCGCGAGGGAGTCCACCGATACCCCACCGCGTGCGGCGGTAAGCAGGCCGGTCGCCCAGGCCGCGCCGGTCATCGCCAGGGCGGTGAAGAGAAACGGGTCGATCCGGTCCGACAGCGGTTCGCTGGCGAGGATGAACGTTGCCCTTCCAATTAGGACCAGCGGAGCGACGTGATCACGTCGTTGGCGAGTCGGTGCTCGCTCTTGGCGCACCTGTTCGAGCATGGCCGTGTCCGATGCGAGATCCGGGTGCCCGACGGGCATCGCGGTAGCCCAAAATGGTCGAAATGTGCAGGTGTCGCCGCACCGCCGGTTTCGACGCCACGAAGACGTCGGTCAACCCGACTCCGAAGGTCTCTAGACAAGTTGTTACCGAGGATCAGATTCTGGGAGCGTCCGGTATCCGATAAGGCGATGGTTATGAGATTCACGGGAGTCGTTGGCGAGGATGAACCCGATCCGCGCCTGTCGTGGCGGGAGCAGGCGCGGGCCATGCCGGTGCCGATCCTCGGTCTCGTGCCCCAGCCCAATCTGGAGGATTGGGATGCGATCGGGGTGAGTGCGGCGACCCGCGACGGCGTGCTGGACTCCTGCGAGGTGAGCATCGGCTACACGCTGTGGCGCAATCCTGACGACCGCGATGATCCGGTCAACCTCGCCGAGCTCGACCAGGAGCAGCGCGAAGCGGTGGAGTTCGAGCCGCCCTGGCCACGCCCGCGCTGGTTGGTGGAGCGGGTTCAGCGGATGCGCTACCCGATGCTGTGGGAGTGTGTGCGCACCCGGTGGTGCCGCCAGCCTGGCGTGTTCGACACGGTCCAGAGTGTGTTGGCCGCACATGTCCGCCACGTCCTCGTCAACCAGTTCCAGGAAGACCGCGGCCGGCCGATGAACGAACGGCATGTCGAGCCTGGCGTCCCGGTCCTGGTCGACGGGGCTACCCGCGAGGGCTTCCGTGTCGACACCGACCCGCGCGTCTACGGCCTGGGCGTCGAGCTTGACGCTCATACGGTGCTTAGCGCCGCGATCCCCCGCGACGCGCTCGCGCACGTGCGGGTCGCCTTCGCGGCGCGACAGGCCTGAGCCGCGCCCGGTAGCCTCGCCCGGTGGATGAACAGCCGTGTCACTGCCTGCTCTGCCAAGCGCCAATCACCGAGGAGAGTTGGGACGACCGAGACCGGGGCATCGCCGACAAGATCCGGCGCTTCGGGTGGAACGTCAACGGCGTCTCGGGCGGGCCGACGCCGGAGTGGGCGTACTCCATCGGGATCTGGCACACGCTGCGCGGGCCGGAGGTGTGCGTGTTCGGGCTGCCGGCGCGGACCGCGATGACCATCGTCAACGTGGTGGGCGATCTGATCCGTCAGGGCGAGCGCCTGCACGAGGAGCAGCGGCGCGACGACGTGCTCAACGGGTTCGACGTCGTGGTGCGCATGGCGCAGCCGGCGTGGTACAGCCGCTTCTTCGGGGCGGGCATCGACTTCTACCAGCGGCCGCCGATGCCGATGGTGCAGGTCTTCTGGCCCGACCGGGAGGGGCGGTTTCCCTGGGAGCCGGACGTCGACGACTGGTGCCAGCAGTCGCAGCCGAGGCTGTGGCTGCGGCCGGACGACCACCCTGCGGGGCAGTGGGCCGAGTTCGACCCTTACGAGGATTGGCCGTTTCGCACCAGCCTGCCGTACTTCACAGTGCACGCCTCCCCCGGCGTCGCGGCCGGCACCGCGGAGATCGGGGCCGTGCTGCGCGAGGCTGACGGCACATGGTGGTTTCTGGAGGCGGGTGCCGGCCGCGATACCGCTGTCGAGGTCAAGCTGCGGCACGTCGCCGAAACTCATCCGGACGCGGCGGCGGTCGCCGACCTGCGGCCCGGCGAGCGGGCCGACCGTAACCCGGACGGCACCTGGAGGCGCCGATAGCGCCGTGGCGCCTATCCTTCTCGCGTGGGACTGCGGTTCGGGACGCGCGCGTCCGACTCGCCGTGGGTCGACACCGTGTGGACCTGCACGAGCGAGCACGTCGCGGAGATGACCTCCGTGGCGGCGGTGTGCTGGGGCCTGGTGTTCTGGCAGCGCGAGGGCCGGGCCTACGCGGCGATCTCCGGCCCCGAGACCAAGACCGGCACAGCACCGGTGCCGGAGGGCGCCACGTTCGTCGGCATCGAGTTCGCCGTGGGCACGTCGCTGCGGGCCGTGCCCACGGCCGCCCTCGTCGACGGGGGCGTCGAGCTGCCCGGCGCCACCCGCCGGACCTTCCGGCTCGACGGCGCCCGCTGGGGCGCCCGGCCCCGACGACGCCGAGGCCCTTGTCGACCGCCTGGTCCGCGCCGGCGCCGTGGTGCGTGACCCGCTCGTCGCCGAGGTGCGCCGGGGCGACACCCCGGCGGTCTCGGAGCGCACCGTCGAGCGCCGGTTTCGCGCGGCGACCGGCCTCACCCGGGGCGCCGTGCGGCAGATCGAGCGGGCCCGCGCGGCCGCCACGCTCCTGGCCACCGGCCTCCCGGTCGCCGACGTCGTCTCCCGGCTCGAGTACTTCGACGCGCCGCACCTGGCCCACGCGCTACACCGGTACGTCGGGCGCACGGCCCGGCAGCTCCGCGAGGGCACCGGCGGCGCGATCGCGCTACACCTGGATCAGCCGACGTCGTAGATCAGCTTGACGATCCCGTTGGCGTAGGCCTCGGTCGCCCGGAGCTTCAACACCTGCTTGTCCTTGTCGGCCCTGCTGAACAGGCTCTTCCCGGCCCCGAGCAGCACCGGGAAGACGAGCAGGTTGTAGCGGTCGATCAGGCCCGCGTCCGACAGGCGCCGCGTGAGCTCCGCGCTCCCGTGCACGAAGATCGCACCGCCCTCGCTCTTCTTCAGCTCGGCCACCTCCTCGGTCGAGCGCAGGATCGTCGTCGGACCCCAACCGTCGGCGAGGGCGTCGTCGGGCAGCGTGGACGAGACCACGTACTTGGGCAGATCCTTGTAGGCGGCGTGGTCCTCCGAGTCACGCCAGGTCGGCGCGAACGCCTCGTAGCTCCGGCGGCCAAACATCAGCGCCGTCGTCTCCTCCAGCTCCTCGCCCTTGAGCGCGTAGGCCTCCGGCAGAAACTCGATGTCCTTGAATACCCAGCCAGCGGCGCGGTGCTCCTCCCCCGGCCCACCGCCTGGGGAGTCCACGACACCGTCGAGCGAGGAAAACCCGGTGTAGACAAGCTCACGCATTCGCTGTGCTCCCCGATAGAGGCGACAAGGTCACGCCCCATGCTAGGAAATGATCAGCCGGTCGTCTTGTACCAAACCGACGAAGATTTGAGAGAGCGTCACCGGACGCGGCGACGACATGCTCATCCTGCGCGGCGTCAACCTCTTCCCCACCCAGATCGAGGAGCTCGTCCTCCGCACGCCGGAGCTTTCCGCGCACTTCCAATGTGTACTGACCCGCGAGGGGCGGATGGACGCGCTGACCGTGCGGGTGGAACGGCGCGCCGGCACCGATCCGGTCGCCGCGGCGGGGGCCGGCACGGCCTTGGCCGCCCTGATCAAGAACAACATCGGCGTGAGCGTCGCCGTCGAGGTCATCGAGCCGGACGGTGTCGAGCGGTCGCTGGGCAAGATGCGCCGGGTGGTGGACAACCGGCCGAGAGACTGACCCCCGCCGGCTTGGTGAAGCTTCGCGACATCGAGAACTTCCCGCATAGCCGCGGCGGCCCGGGCGCGCGATAACCGGTGCGTTATCGGCCGATGCGGGAGTCGCCGTTGATCGGCGGGTCGAGGCCACCGCAGGCTATGGGGGCGGCTGACGCCGCAACCACCTGATCCCATCTGGACTAGGGAGTGCGTGCGGTGTCCCCCGTCTCCTTGCTGTTGAGCGCTATCGGCGCCGGCATGGACGACAAGGTCGGCAGCAGGCCGATGGTCGCCGTCGGCGTGTTCATCCTCGCGGCCGGGCTCGTCGTCCTGGGCGCCGCCGAGCCCGCGCGCGGCCACCGGCCGAGTAGACGGCGGCCGCGGCGGGGGAGGGCTCCCCCGGGCCGGGTTGGGGCTTGGCCCGCGGACCCGGCAGCGGAGGTCGGGGATTTCGGCTCGCCCCGCGAGCCGCCGACCTCCGCGGTCTCCGGCGGGAGCGGCGGTCCGCCACTGACGCGGACCCGGGCAAATCTGCTGACGCCGACGCTATGAGCGGCGATCGGTGGCTAGCCTCTGTCAGATGACTTGTCGCTGGGGAGCACATCTGACTCACGGGAGCCGCAATGGTTGACACGCTGGGCGTCGCGGTCGTCGGCTTCGGCTGGATGGGGCGGGTGCACACCCAGGCGTACACGCGCCTGCCGCACCACTTCCCCGAGCTGCCGCTGAGCGTCGAGCTCGTCGCGGTCGCCGACGAGGTGCCCGGCCGGGCCGCGGAGGCCGTGGGGCGGTACGGCTTCGCCACCGCCACGCGCGACTGGCGGGAGGTGGCCGCCGACCGGCGGGTGCGGGCGGTCAGCATCACCGCGCCCAACTTCCTGCACCGGGAGATCGGCGTCGCGATGGCCGCGGCCGGCAAGCACATCTGGATCGAGAAGCCGGTCGGGCTGACCGCCGAGGACGCCCGCGCGGTCGCCGAGGCCGTCGCGGCGGCGGGGGTGCAGGGCACGGTCGGCTTCAACTACCGCAACGCGCCCGCCGTCGAGGTGGCCCGCGACCTCATCGCCGCCGGCGAGATCGGTGCGGTGACCCACGTGCGGGTCCAGCTGCTCAACGACTACGCCGCCCATCCCGAGGGCGCGCTGACCTGGCGGTACGAGCGGGCCCGCGGCGGCAACGGCGTGCTCGGCGACCTGGCCTCGCACGGCGTCGACCTGGTCCGCTACCTGGTCGGCGAGATCGAGGCGCTCATCGCCGACACCGCCGTCTTCGTGCCCGAGCGCGCCCGCCCCACCGGCGCCACCGCCGGCCACGTCCGCGCGACCGGCGGCGAGAAGGGACACGTGGAAAACGAAGACTACGTGAGCTGCCTGCTCCGCTTCGCCTCCGGCGCCCGCGGCGTGCTGGAGGCGGGCCGCACGTCGGTCGGCGAGCAAAACAGCTACACCTTCGAGGTACACGGCACCACCGGCGCGGTCGGCTGGGACTTCCGCCGGATGGGCGAGCTGCGGGTCAGCACCGGCAACGCCTACCAGGACCAGCCGTTCGCCACCGTCTACGTAGGACCGTTGCACGGCCAGTACGCGGCGTTTCAGCCCGGCCCCGGCATCAGCATGGGCTACGACGACCTCAAGGTCATCGAGGCGGCCCGCTTCGTGCGGTCGATCGCCGACGGCAGGCCACACGGCACCGTGCTGGAGGACGCTGTGCGCAGCGCCGAGGCACTTGACGCCATGGTGCGCTCCGCCGCCAACCGCACCTGGGAACGCCCGTAGGCTCACGCGGTCGGCTGCCGCCACGTGTGTGCCGGGGCGAAGTCGAGCAGGTCGCGGCTGAGGCGGGTGGAGATGGGCACGGCGAAGCCGTTCAATGGCTCGGTGAGAAGGGAATCGGGGTAGTACCGGCTGAGCAGCTCGGCCGTCGGTACAAGCGCGACGGTGTCGGGCGCGGCGACGTGTACGACGGTGTGGCCCTCGACCGGCCGGGTCAGCGCCGCGGCGACCGCGCGCGCGGCGTCGCGCGTGTCGACCCACCCCCACAGGCCGCCGCGGTGGTCGCCGAGACCGGCCTGGACGTGCGCGACGTGGTGGCGCAGCCGCTCGCCGGTGCCGATGAACGGAAACCGCAGGCTGACCGCCGGGATGCCGAACCTGTTGCTGACCGTCGCCGTGACCAGCTCACCGACCTGTTTGGACAGACCGTACGGGTCGTCGCCGACGTACGGGTGGTCTTCGGCGACCGGCACCCGCAGCGGAGCCGCGCCGCGCCGCGACCACGCGAGCCCGAGCGCGGAGAGGCTGGAGACGTACACGATCCGGCGCACGCCGACTCCCCCGGCGGCCTCGAGGAGGTGGTACGTCGCGGCGACGTTGTTGTCGAACACGCCGTCGTGCACCGGCGCGGGGATGGCGGCGGCGTGCACCACCGCGTCGACGCCGGCCAGCAGCCGGTCGAGGCCCGAGGCGTCGCGCAGGTCGCCGGCGACGGTGTCGTCCGCCGGGCCGGGCGGTGGCGTCCGGTCGTGCGCGCGGACCGCGTGACCGTCCGCGCGCAGCCGTGCGACCACCGCCTGGCCCAGCATGCCCGCGGCCCCGGTGACCAGGACCTTCATGCGGTGCCCTCCGGTACGAAGTCGGGCTCGAAGTCGTTGATCACCAGGACGTTGTGCAGGCGCACGTCGCCGCTGCTCGTGGTGCCGTTGTAGCGCATGAGGTTGACGACGGTGACCCGGCCGCCGGCCACCTTCACCGAGTAGCCGTCGGTGCCGAGGTTGTCGGTGCCCAGGTTGAAGACCTTGACGTCGCCGGAGCTCACGACGAGCCCGTTGTGTAGGCCGTAGCCGAACACGTCGGCGACGGTCAGGCGGGTCGCCCCGTCGACGGTGACGAGGTCGGCGTGCTTGCGCGTCCAGCCGTCGATCACCTGCGGGAAGAGGTCTCTGCCGAGGACCCAGTTGGGCACGTAGAAGCCGGTCCGCACGAACGTGTTGCCGTTGCTGAGCACGCCCTCGACCCGACCGCCGTCGCTCCGGCCGACGCTCACGCCGTGCCGCACGAACGTGCCCTTGATCTTGCGGACCAGGAAGTCGTCGTTGCGGTACGTGGCCATGTCGATGGCGTTCCACGCGTTCGGCAGGCCGATGTCGACGGCGTACGTGCCGGTGCCCTGGCCGCGGATGGTGTAGGGGAAGGGGACCAGGCCGCCGGGCGCCGCCGGGTTGTTCTCCGGGTAGAACACGCGCAGCCCGCTGACCCCGGCCCGCGCGCCGCGCAGCGTGATGGCGGCCGGATCGGTGTCCGGATTGGCGGTGCCGCGCCCGGCGTACGACATCAGCACGGTGCCTCCGCTGCGCCCGTCCTCGTCGCGGTTGGGCACCGAGGAGGCGCCGCGCAGCTCCACGCCGGCCGGGACGACGAGGCGGCCTTCGAGCCGGTACCAGCCGGCCGGGAGGTAGACCACGCCGCCGCCGTCGCGACCGGCGCGGTCGAGCGCCCGCTGGATGCCGGCCGTCGCGTCCTCGGCGGGGACGTAGCCGTTGCCGTGCGGTGCGCCGGCCACGTAGAGGGCATGGCGTCTCGGCTTGGCGTCGACCGGTTCGGCGGCGTCGCGGGGCACGGGCCCGGCGAGCTGGTACACGGTCCCCTGTACGGCGCCGGCCAGCTTGGTGTCGGTGAGCTTGACGTAGCCGCCGCCGTTGTTGACCACCGCGGCCTGGCTGCCTTCCAGGACGCTCGCCGCCATCGCCAGCCCCCACCGGGAGTCGAAGTGGTCGACCCGCAGGGCGGTGTCGGTCCGCACGATCCGCACCCGCTGGAAGATGCCGGTGAACTCGGCCCGCTGCCCCTTCACCACGTGGATGCCGACTCGGTAGTCGGCCGCGGACAGGTCGGCGAACTGGTCCCACTCCAGGTCGCCGAGGACGAACCCGGTGCCGTGCGCGCGGGTCCACGCGTCGAGGGCGGCCCGTCGCGGCGGTTGGTACGCCGCCGGGGCCTGTGCCCAGTAGGAGTTGCTGAACCTGACGCGCTCCCAGGTGCCGACGTCCGCGCCGTTGTAGGCCTCGACGCCTTCGAACAGTGCCGTGCCCTTGACGTCGCGCACGGTCGCCGACTCGTGGACCTGGCCGTTGCCCGGCGGGCGGCCCCGCTCGTCGCGCATGGTGCTGAGCCCGATGCCCCGGTACGAGTTGAGCATTGTGACGTCGGAGATCGTGCTCATCATGTAGTTCTCGTCGCCGGCCCAGGCGCTGCCCGGGATCTCGAACGTGAAGTTGTACGGCACCGGAGCGGTGGCGCTCTGTCGCGGGTAGTACGTGGTGATGCCCACGACGCCGGCGCTGCCGCCGATCCGGAAGAGCACCGGGCCGCCGTCGCCGGCGGGCAGGTCGGCGCTCACCACCGTGCCGTACGAGCCGTGGCCCTCGTCCGGGTCGCGGCGGTCGCCGCGCAGCGTGCAGAAGGCCGGCACCTCGACCGTGCCGGTGACCCGGTAGGTGCCCGCCGGCAGCCAGACCGTGCCGCCGCCCGCGTCGTAGCAGTCGTACAGGGCGGTGCGGATGGCCGCGGTGGCGTCCTTCTTCCCCGTGCGGTCGGCGCCGTAGGCGGTCGCGTCGAAGTCGGCGATCACCGCGTCGGTGGTCGGGTACGCGGTCTTGACGAGCTTCGGCGACGGCGTGACGGCGCGCTGCTCGCGGACCTGGAACCCGGCCACGTCGAAGCCGGTGAGGCCGGCGGCGTACCCGGTGAGGTTGAGCCGGACGTACCGCGCGGTCGTGGTGGCGAACCGGGTGCGGGACGACCTGCTGCCCGGCGAGCCGGAGTGGCCGGCGGTCGTGTAGGTGGTGCCGTCCGTGGAGACGTCCACTGTGTAGTCGGGCGAGTAGGCGTTGCCCCACTGCACGAGCACGTCGTTGACGGGGCGGGCCTGCCCGAGGTCGGCCAGCAGCCACTCCCCCGCGCCGCCGGTGCCGCTGGTCCACGCGGTCGCGGCGTCACCGTCGTTGGCCGCGGCCGGGCTCGAACCGGCGGCGCTGCTGCTCGCGGTGAGCGTGCCGTGGCGGGCCAGGTCGGTGTCGACGGCCGAGGCCAGGAAGGTCTGGTGCGCGTCGTACAACGCCTGGAGCGCCGCTCTTACCCGCGCCTCGGTGGCCGTGGCGTCGTCGAGCACGGCCCGCCCCTCCGCGATGGCTGCCGCGAGCGCCGCCTTCGAGCCCGGCGGGTACTGGCCGTCGCGGGTGCCTTCGCGCGCCGCGTAGTGGGCCAGTTCGGCGGTCGCGACGAGGTCGCGCAGTCCGGCCTTGACGTCGAGGTGGCGCGGGACGACGGTCACCCGCACGGCGGCCACCGTGAGCTCGACCGGGGAGCCGTCGTGGGCGAGGCGGAAGTCCGAGCCGTTGCTGCGGTTGGTCAGGATGGCGTCGTCGAGGACGAAGTCGTGGGTCTTCCACGCCTGACTGTCCCCATAGGACACGACCGCCGACGGCTTGAACATGTCGGGGATCGTTGCGCCGGGCGAGTCGTAGTGCAGGAAGAGGCTGCCGTTGCCGGCGTCGAGGTAGTCCACGCTGACCATCACGATGTCGCCGGTGTCGTACGCGTAGCTGTCGGCGACGTTCATATACAGGTAGTTGGTGGCCGGCGGGGGCGCGGCGGCGTTGGTACGCCAGAAGCCTCGGCCGGCGACCGTGCCGGTGACGAGCCCCGCCTCGTTGTCGCCGGCCCGCGGGCTGAGGCCGGTGTCGGTCGCGGTCGGGCCGAGGGTGGCCTGCGGTCCGGTCCGGGTGATCCGCACCTGCGCGACGGTGATGTCGGAGGGTGCGCCACCGGCGACGCCGGAGAGGCGCAGCTCTCCCCCGCCGAGCGCGGCGCCGTCGAGCCCGACCGCGGCGAGCCGCCACGCGTCGGTGCCGGCGAGCTCGGCGACCGTCTTGGTGTCGCCGTCCGGGGTGCGCAGCGTCAGCTGCCCACTTCCGGCGTCGTGGTAGGTGACCACGACGACGACCGGCGCCCCGGTCACGCTCGACGCGTAGCCGGCGTCCGGGCTGACGCCGATGTACGCCGTGCCCGCGGCGACCTGCGTCTGCCAGTACGTCCGGCCGTCCAGCGTGCCGGTGCGCAGGCCCGCCGGGTCGTCGCCGCCGCGCACCGTGACGCCGAGGGCCTCCACCTCCGGTCCGAGGTCCGCGCCGATGCCGCGCGGGTACATGACCGGGCCCGCCGCGTGCGCGGGGCCGGCTGGTGCGAGGAGGGCGGCGATCAGCAGCAGGACCGGCCAGATGCGGGTTCTCATAGGGGTTGCCTCCGGGGCTCTCAGGCCTTCACCGCGCCGATCAGGCCGTTGACGAAGTACCGCTGCGCGGCGACGAACAGCAGGATCACCGGGACCACCACGATCAGGGCGCCGGCCATCAGGACGTTGTAGTGCTGCACCGCGCTGGATTGCAGGTCGTACAGCGCGATGGGCAGGGTGTAGGCCTCGGGGTCGTTGAGCGAGACCCGGGTGAGCAGGTACTCGTTCCAGGTCGGGATCGCGGTGAGCACGGCGATCGTGATCAGCACCGGTCGCGACAGCGGCAGGTAGATGGTGGCGAAGATGCGCAGCTCGCCGGCGCCGTCGACCCGTGCCGCCTCGCGCAGCTCGCTCGGGATGACGGAGAACGCGTTGGTCATCAGCAGGATCGACAGCGGTGCGGTGCCGTTGACGAAGGGCAGGATCAGCCCCCAGTGGCCGCCGAGCAGCCCGAGCCTGTTTTCCAGCAGCACGATCGGCAGCAGCACGGTCACGCCGGGCACGAAGAGCAGGGCCAGAAACAGCCGGTACAGGGCCCTGCGTCCGGGGAAGTGGAGCACCGAAAACGCGTACCCGGCCGCCGAGTAGATCACCAGCACCAGGAGCACGGTCAGCCCGGTGACCTTCAGGCTGTTGAGGAAGTAGTCGAAGAAGTTCAGCTCGTTCCACGTCTCGGTGAGGGTGCGCAGGGTCGGGTGGCGCGGGATCAGGTGCCCGCCGGCCGCCACCTCGAACTGGTCCTTGAACGCGGCGGACACCATCCACAGGAAGGGGTACAGGCTGATCGCCGCGTACAGTGCCAGCAGCGCGCCGACCGTCACGCGAACCAGCACAGTGGACAGTCTGCTCACGTGAGCCTCCGCAACACGCGCATGTTGACGGCGGCGAGGATGACGGCCGCGACGAACAGCAGCCAGCCCAACGCGCTGGACAGGCCGAGCGTCGGGCTGAGCTGGGACAGGAAGGCAAGCCGGTAGGTCTGTAGGCCGAGGACGTTGGTGTGGTTGCCGGGACCGCCGTTGGTCATGACGAGGAAGGTCTGAAACCCCTGCAGCGAGTCGCGCAGGGCGAGCAGCACGACGATCGCCGTGATCGGCCGCAGCAGCGGCCACACGATGCGCCGGGTCACCTGCCAGACGCTGGCGCCGTCGACGCGTGCCGCCTCGACCAGCGACGGGTCCACCGCCTGGAGGCTGGCCAGGTACAGCAGCATTGCGACCGGCACCGACGTCCACACGGTGATCACGATGAGGGTCGGCAGCGCGGTCGTCGGGTTGCCCAGAAAGCCCTGCGGCTGCTGGAGGCTGCCCAGGCCGAGCGAGCGCAGCAGCAGGTTTATCGCGCCGTCCGGCTGCAGCACGTACACCCAGGCGAAGTAGACGGCGATCCCGCTCGTCACGTGGGGCAGGAAGTACACCGAACGCAGCACGGTCTTGAGCCGCCGCACCGAGTTGAGCAGCACCGCCAGCGGGAAGCTGACCAGGACGGTCAGCACGGGTACGGCGATCATCACCCACATCGTGTTGAGCGCGGCCTGGTGCACGAGCGGGGCGTACTGGGGACTCGCCCACAGCAGGTCGGCGTAGTTCCGCAGGCCGACCCAGCGCCACTCCGGGGCGAAGCCGTTCCACGAGGCGAAACTGAGCGAGAACCCGTACACGATGGTGTAGACGCCCATCACCGCGAACAGGCCGATCGCCGGCAGCACGAACGCGTAGCCCCAGGCCACCTCCGAGCCGCGGTACCTGGTGCGGCCGCGGCTCGGGGCCGGCTGAGTCGGCGTCGATACCACCATTACTGCTTGGCCCAGAAGGCGTCGATCTGCTTGGCCATCTGCGCGCCGGTGTCCGCGGCGCTCTTCTTCTTCAGCGGAGCGAAGTCCATCAGGGTCGAGGCGACGGGGGTCCCGTCGTACGCGCCGGGCTTGTACGAGGTGTCACCCGGGTTGTACGCCGAGGTGCCGGAACCGAATGCCGCGATCATGGCGCCCAGCACCGGGCCGACCGCGGCGCTGGGGTCCGCGCCGAGGTCGGTCGGCGGGATGTCCAGCGCCTCCTTGGCGAACGTGGCGGACACGTCCGCCTTGGCCAGGTACTTGAGCCACTGGATCGCGCCGGCCTTGTTGTTGGTGGTGGCCGACACCGACACGCCGGTCAGGGTGAACGGTGCCAGGCTCAGGTCCTTGATCGCGCCGTTCGCCGGAGCCGGCACCGGGAACGTCACCACGTTGCTCGGGTCCATCCCGTTCTGGGCCAGGAACGCCAGGGTGAACGTGCCGCCGATGTCGAATGTGGACTTGCCCTGGGCGAAGGCCAGGTCCGCCGCGTCGATGTCCAGGCTCTGCGTGCCCGCCTGCCAGTAGGGGTTGATCTGCCCGTACGTCTCCAGCGCCTGGGTGCCCGCCGGCGAGGAGAAGTTGCCGGACTTGTCCTTGCCGAAGAGGGCGTGGAACCTGTCGGGGCCGAGCATCCCGTACGCCATCGGCTGCATGAACCACTCCAGCCCGGTGGTGGGTGCCTTGAAGCCGATGGTGACGCCGCCGTTGTCCGGGTTCTTCGCCTTGACCTTCTCCAGGGCGGAGATGAAGTCTTCCCAGGTGGTCGGCGAGGTGGTCACGCCGGCCTCGGTGAGTCGTTGCTTGTTGGCGTAGACGATGCCGAACGTGCCGATCGTGAGCGGGACGCTCCACCGCTGGCCCACCTGGATGCCCTTGTGCTTGGAGTCCTGCGCCAGCGACTTCTGGTAGAACTCGTCGTTGACCAGGCCGTCCTCCCGCACCGCCGGCAGGTAGCCGTTGAGCCAGGCGTCGTCGACGTCCTTGGCCAGGTCGGTGAGCAGACCGGAGCCGCCCCAGGCGAAGTCGTCGCCCTTGGTGTGCACCTCGAAGAGGTCGGGCAGGTCCTTCGTCTGGGCCGCGGCCTGCACCTTGGTGATGTAGGCCTCGTCCGGACCGTATGCCTCGACCTTGACGGTGATGCCCGTCTCCTGGGCGAACCCTTCCGCGACCTTCTGCAGTGCCTTGACGTGGGACTGCTTGAAGGTCCACATCGTAAGTGTCTTGCCGGACGAGCTGTCGCCGTCCGAGTCGTCACCGCCGCACGCGGCGGCGGTAGCGGTCAGTGCCAGTGCTACAAGGACGGCCAATGCCGGCCGCCGTGCGCGTCGTACGTGTGTCATCACGGGTGCCGAGCCTTCACCTCGAGGGCGCCATCGAAATGCGCCGCTTAGGCCCGGAAATCTAAATCGAATCGATGTACTGTGTCAACGAGATCACGGCTACTTTGTCAAAACGTTAAGACTGTCCCGTGACCTCGGCGAACGCGGATCCGTGCCGGGCGCCTGGCTCAGCCCAGCAGCAGCGACTGCGGCTGGACCGAGAGGATCTGGTCGAGCACCAGGCAGGCGGCGCCGATCGCACCGACGTCGATGCCCAGCGCGGTGGTCGTGACCGCGGTCGGGTGGATCCGCTCGACGAACGGGGAGCTCTCCACGATGCCCGGGACGATCGCCATGAACCGGTCGGCGAGCAGCGGCCAGATCGGCCCGCCGAACACGATCATCTCCGCGTCGACGAGCGTCGCGGCGGCGCTCACCCCGCGACCCACCCGGACCGCCCAGCGGTCGATGATCTCGCCGGCGGTCACGTTGCCGCTCGCCGCGTGGCGGCACAGGTGCCGCAGGCTCTCCTCCGCGTCGCGCGGGCCGGCCGGCTTGAAGGCCGGGCCGAGGACCCCCTGCTCGATCGCCTCGGCGACGAGGGCGTTGGTGGTGCACGCGGCGTAGAGCCCGCCGACCTCGCCGGCGTTACCGGAGAGGCCGCGCAGCACCACGTCGTCGACGACGAGGCCCATGCCCGAGCCGGTGCCCAGGTAGAAGAACAGGAAGTTGTCCGTGTTCTTGGCCGCGCCGGCCCAGCGCTCGGCGACGGCCGCGGCGATCACGTCCTTGTCCAGCAGGACCGGCAGCCCGGTGGTCGCGGCCAGGTGGTCGCGCAGCCGCACCCGCCCCCAGCCGGCCAGCTCGGGCGGCGCGATCACCAGCCCGGAGGCCACGTCGACCGGTCCGGGCGCGGCGATGCCGAGGCCCAGGACCGTCTCCCGGGGCACCCCGGCGTCGCGCACCAGCGCGTTGATCGACTCGCTCATCTCGGTCATGGTGTGGTCGGGGTCGGCCGCCTCGGGCGTGGGGCGCTGCGCGCGCGCCACCACGTTGCCCAGCAGGTCGAGCACCACGAGGGTGACCACCGCGGGATCGAGGTGCACGCCGACCGCGTACCGCGCGTGCGCGTTGACCCGGAGCAGCCGCCGGGGCTTGCCGCTGCCCGAGCTCTTGGTGCCGGCCTCGCGGGCCAGGCCGGTGTCGAGCAGGCGGCGGCAGATGTTCGACACGGTCTGGGCGGACAGCCCGGTGGCCTCGGCGAGCTCCACCCGGCTCAGCCCGTCTGGCACCCGGCGGATCGCGTCGAGCACGACCGACTCGTTGAAGTCGCCCATCCGCGGCAGGTTGGTGCCGCGCCTGGTCGACAACCGCTTGTCCACGGTCCTCCCAACGGAATTACTACATCAAATCGATTTAGGTTATCACTCCGCGCGCGGACGGTAGGCTCACGTCGGCGTGGAAGGAGTGGGATCGATGCGAGTTGCCCTGCACAGCTTCCTGCGCGACGGGCAGGAGGCCGGCTACGAGGAGGCCCACCGGGTCGTGCCGGACGACCTGCTCGCCGCCCTCCAGCGGGTCGGCATCACCGACTGGGCCATCTGGCGCAGCGGGCAAAACCTCTTCCACCTCGTCGAGTGCGACGACTTCGACGCGGCGATGCGAGCCCTGGAGCACGACCCGGTCAACGAGCGGTGGCAGGAGTACATCGGCGCGTTCGTGGACCGGTTCGCGGAAAACCCCGACGGCGCCGCCGGCATGGGCCTGCGGCACGTGTGGACACTCACCGAGCAGGCCGCGGCACCGCGCCCCTGATCAGGCGGACGCTCGCGGCGTAGTCTCGGCCTCCAACCTGGGCGCGCGCTCTTTGTCCACATTGCCTGCTGTCGGAGCCGCTGAGGGAAGATCGTCGCGGGCTTTGTCGCCCTGAGTGACCGTCACGGCGGGGCGAGCGCATCAAGCTTCAGATCTTGGAAAGTTGTGGCGCTATTTCAACCCTAACTTTCCAAGATCTCGAAGCCACCACCCTCGGCTGGTGACGCTGCGTTAGAGAGCTTGCTGGGGTCGGCGCCAGTCGGGTTGGAATCACGAGCCCCGAGCCGCGGCATGCGCGACCGAAAGAACGAAGCCGAAACCCAAACCCCCGCCGAGCGCGGAGGTGGCAGCGGAGGCCGGGGATTTCGGCGAGCCCTGCGAGCCGCCGGCCGCAGCGGTCTCCGGCGGGAGCGACGGTCCGCCGCTGACGCGGACCCGGGAAATCTCAGAAAGAAGCACCGACCTCGGCGACCACGGTCACCCTGCGGACGGCTTCGCGGAGCTGGTCGCGAAAGTCGGCGCGGCGCTGTCGCAGGTCTGGTGTGGCCGGGTCGAGGAGGTCGCGGTGGCGGGCCAGCTGGAGGGCCGGCTTGAAGAGCTCGAGCGACACCGACTCCTCGCTGGCCAGCCGGCCCTGCAGCGCCCACTGCCGGCCGACCCGCAGGCATTCGTCGAGGAAGCGGGGCTCGTCGACCTCCTCGCCGTCCCAGGCGGCGAGCCGGTCGGCGACCAGGTTGTAGGCGTCCAGGAACGGCCGCAGCACCAGCGGGGCGACCAGCGGCGTGCCGTGCTCCAGCCAGCGGCGGGCGTCGGCCGGGGTGAAGTCGTGCAGGCCGTCGCCGTCGCCCGGCTCGATGATCGACAGCTCCAGCGCCATCTGCTTGGCGAAGTCGCGGCGGCGGGCGAAGAAGAAGTCGAACTTCAGCAGGTCGCGCAGGCGCAGCGCCTCCTCGGTCGCCGTGGCAAGGCCGTCCGGGCCGCCCTCGGTCGCGGCGACAAGGGCCAGCTCGCCGATCGCGCGGTCGACGAGCATGTGGATGGCCGTGTTGCGGTAGAAGGCGGCCACCAGGTGTTGGCCCGGGCCGATGAGCCACACCGTGTCGGTGCCTCCGTCGTAGCTGGTCAGCACGCCGGAGGCGACCAGCTCCTGCAGCGTGCGGCGGACCGTGGCGCGGTCGGTGAGGTTCGCGGCGCCGGCCACCGGCCAGCGGCGGGAGTCGATGTAGCCGGCCATCGGCGCTACCGTCTCCAGCACCCCGTCAAGCGTGAGCGCCCGGTCGGCGGCCAGCATCGCCAGGCAGACGACCGCCGTGACGGTGACCGGCGTCGCCTGGTTGATGCGGTGCGAGGTGTCCAGGGCGATGCGCTCGACGACGTGCCGGCCCTGCTGGTCGGCGCCGCGTAGCTCGGCCATGCGCTCGCGGAGCGGGAGCGGTTCGCCGAAGTCGAGGTAGGCGCGGCCGAGCCGGTTGGCTTGCAGGCGGGCGAAGTTGATCAGCCAGCGCACGTCTTCGGGCCGCTTTCTGGCGCCGCGCGCCTCGGCGGTCATCGAACCGACCTCGTGCAGCTGTTCGTACACGATGGACACCGGAACGATCAGCGCCTCGGTGCCCGGCGTGGCCTCGATCGCGTCGACCACGTAGCGCACGATGCCGTACGTCGGCGGCCGCAGCTTGCCGGTGCGGGTGCGCCCGCCCTCGATGGACCAGCTGAGGTTTTTCTGGTTGCGGATCAGCTGTCCGATGTAGGCGCGCAGCGCGAGCTTGTACACCGGCTGGTCGTGCGTCGACCGGCGGATGTAGACGATGCCGGAGCGGCGGGCCAGGTGGTTGACCGGAAAGAAGCTGAGGTTGGCCCCGCCCAGGGTGAACGCCGGGCTGAGCCCCTGCCGCTCCAGCGCCACCGGCACCGCGGCGCCGTCCAAATAGGAGCGGTGGGAGAAGAGGAACAGCAGCGAGTACTTGCGGTCAAGCGCGTGCAGGCGCCGCGCGGCCTCCTCGTCCACCACCAGCTCGTGCGCCCGGAACATCCACGTGGTGAATTTCGACCAGGCCCTCATGGCCCGCGCGCTGTGCGCGGCACCCATCTCCCGCAGGTAGCCGGCGGCCTCGGCGGTCACCTCGCGCGGGTCGCGGCCGAGCGAGCGGGCCAGCTCGGCCAGCCGCTCGGAGAACCCGTCGTCGGCCAGCAACTGGGCGACCTCGGGAAAATCGTCGAGCCCACGTCTCATCAGTCACCTCGCAGGTGCGGGCGATCAGGGTGTGCCATGGCCAGTCTGGAAGTGCGGGCGAGCCTCCGTCAAATACGGTCGTGGTGGCGCGGGGTGGAGTTGTACGCTCGTGCCCTGGTGGTTTCCCGGCCGCCTCTGGGTCCGCGGGCAGAGCTGCAAGCTCACCGGTTTGTGTGTGAGAGAGATCGACGGCAGATCCCTCCAGCCCGATGTCGCGGACCCGCGGGCGTCGAGGAAGGACTGCCTTGTCCGATCGACCACGCCATCTCCCCGACCGGCCGAGCCTTCGTTACCTCAAGATCGAGGCGAAGCGCCGCCTGGACTCCGGGGAGTTCGCGACACTACAGCGGGCGCAGCTGGCCATCGCGCGGGAGCACGGGCTGCCGAGCTGGGCCGCGCTCAAAGACCTCGTCGAGGGTGCGAGCCACCGACCGGCTCACCCCGCAGACGACGGCCGCGCTGGACGCCGCCTGCGACGCCACCGCGACCGACGAGACCACAATGGACACGCATCAGGTCATCGGGTTGTTCGGCTTCGGCCACAACCCCACCGCCTGCGGCACGGTGGTCACGACCGGTGCGCTGTAGGGCTTTCCGAGAAGTAGATTTCCCGGGTCCGCGTCAGCGGCGGACCGCCGCTCCCGCCGGAGACCGCGAAGGCCGGCGGCTCGCAGGGCGAGCCGAAATCCCCGGCCTTCGCTGCCACCTCCGCGCACCAAGCCCAGGCGCCCTCCCAGCACGATGGCCACTTTCGGAGCCGGGGGGAGCATGGGCGGCGTGGCGGCGAAACCCGTTCAAGATAAGAGATCTGGGCTACCGCGATGTCCGTAGTGGTCCACGCCGTTGCTCCCGCGGCCGCGCCCTGCGCGTCTGGGCAATCTCACGCCGGGCTGGCTACGCCGGCCCCGGAAGCCCTGCCCGCGCGGGGATCCTTTGGCGCGTGGCCAGCGGCGGACGGGGTGCGGCCACGGACCATGACGACGTCGCGGCAGCCCAAAATGGTCGAAATGTGCGGGTGCCGCTGTACCGCCGGTAACGTAGCGTGACCAGCTTCGGGGCCGTAGGTGTGAATCTAGAACGGTTAGGTCGATATATAGCGCCCTAACCGTTCTAGATCGCGAACCTGGCGCCGCATCGTGGTTACTGCCCGCGATCGGGGCCGCCCGGCTCGCATCGGCGCCGGCGTGGCGGCTTAGGGCATTGTGACAAACGCTGACCTCAACCCCGAAAGCTCTGCTAGATCGCGAAGGCCCAACCCCCCGACGCGGTGACGCGGCGTCACAGGCGACGCTTGCCCGCCGCGCAACGGGTGGGCTTGGGCGCGGACGTGGCAGCGGGGGGCCGGGGATCTCGGCGAGCCCTGGCGAGCCGCCGGCGGTGACCATCACGTGAGGACGAGCTCCGCGCCTTCTGCCGCTAAACCCGGTGGCGGATGCCAGCATCGTGGGGTGAAGATGCCGGTATCGTGCAGACCGGACGTCCCACCGCCGTGACAGCTGACGAGGTCGCGTGCGACGAGTCGGGCTGGGAGGGCGCCAACCTCGTGGCCGGGCGTTCGGCGGTCATCGCGTACGCGAGTGTGCGGCTGAGCGTCGACGCGGCGTCGGAGTGGCTCGGGCAGCTCGGCGGGCGCGCCGGGCAGGTGCGGCGGGAGTACAAGGCGTCACACGTGCTCCGCGCGGATCGGTCTACAGTGGTCAGTCTGCTCGACCCGGCCGGGCCGGTCCACGGCAGCGCGTTCGTCCACCTCACCGAGAAGACCCACTTCGTGGTCGGCAGGGTCCTGGACATCGTCCTCGGTCGTTCCGCGAGCACGGCGAGCGCCGGCCTTGTCGCCGACCCGCGGCTCGCCGCGATGGCCGACACGCTCAGCCGGGAAGGCCCCGCGGCGTTCGGCCGTGACGGGTGGCAGGCGTTCCTCGCGGCGTCAAACGCCGTCCTGCGCGACTGGAAACCTCGGGACGTGCGCGAGCCGGTGGACACGTTCGTCGATCTCGTCGAGAAGCTCGCGAAGCTCCAGGCCGGCAGCCGCCTTGGGGCGATCCTCGACGAGCTCCGGCGGGCCAGGTCGGCCGCCTACGCCGCGCGGGCCCGGCTGCTGGAGCACCATGTCCGGCAACCCGCCGTCGAGCCGTTGATCCCCGCCCTCGCCCGGACCGTCCTGCATTGGAGCCGGTGCGGCGAGACCGACGTGTCGATCGTGCACGACGAGCAGTCCGCCCTGACCGAGCGGCGCATCCGGTTGCTCCAGCGGCAGCTGCTGCCACCGGGCCGGCTGCTGCGTTTCAGGCAGGTGGACTCGCGCACGGATCCGCGGGTGCAGGTGGCCGACGTGCTGGCCGGGGTCGCCCGCAGGCTCGCGACCGACGAGCTCGACGGCCACGGCGACACCCAGCTCACGGAGCTGCTGCGCACCTACATCGATCCGGCCTCGTGCTGGTCCGACGAGCGCAGCTGGTCCCGCCTCGCCCCGGCGCACCAGCCTTGACCGACCACCGGGCGGCGACGGCAGGGCGGCCTCCCAACGGGCGCGTTCGGATGGGAAGATGGTCATAGGCTTCGACCTGATGGCGCGGATGCGTTCAGCGATGATCGTTAGCCCAAATGGGCGTTGCTCTCGGCGCACACCCGGCCGCCCGCCCCTACATCACCCGAGCGCGTCCAGATGGTGGACCACTCTTCCAGAGAGCGGGACAAGGGCGGCGGATCATGGGCAGCCGCGGCGCTCGGATCCCGCGCCTGCATGATCGTTCGCCCGAATCCGCACTCTGGTCGGCGTGTCATCTGGTTATCGGGCGAACGATCACCGTGCCGGCGCCGACCCAGGACCGGCGCCTTCGACGAGCGCCGGTCAGGAGCCGGCACCGTTGGTTAGGCGGTCAGGGCTTGCACCGCGGAGGTGGCAGCGGAGGCCGGGGGTTTCGGCTCGGCCCGCGAGCCGCCGGCCGGAGCGGTCTCCGGCGGGAGCGGCGGTCAGCGGCTGACGCGGACCCGGGATATCTTCGTCTTCTAGCTCAGAAATGGTCCAGGGGCGCTCGCCCGGCGCGGATCGGCCGGCCGGGCATGGCGTCGGGGACCAGATGGTGGTCACGGACGACGAACTGTCCGTTGACCAGGACGTGCGCGATGCCCGCGGACGGCAGGATCTCCGTGTACGTGGCGCGGTCGGCGACCGTGTCGGGGTCGAAGAGCACGAGGTCGGCATCGGCGCCGGGCTTGACGCGGCCCTTGGCGCGCATGGCCGGGACGAAGGGTTCGAGCATCTGCGCGGGCAGCAGCGAGCAGCGCCGCACAGCCTCCATCATGGACAGCACGCCTAGCTCGCGGACCAGCCAGCGAAACGTGCGGGCGTAGCCGCCGGCGCTGCGCGGGTGCACCCGGGCGGTCGGCGGCACCGGCCAGACGTCACCGGCGAGCCGCACGCCACCGTCCACAATGGGCATGGTGTCGGTGGCGACGACCGTGTCCTCCAGCAGCAGCGAGCGCAGCAGCAGGTCGAGCTCGGCCGGGTTGCCCTCGTCGAGGAAGTCGATGATGACGAGCCCACCCGGATCGTCGGAGCGCAGCTGGCGCAGGCGGGCCGCGTCGGCCACCCGCTCTCCCGTCGCCAGGTAGGTCAGCGCGGTGGTCGGGCGGGCCTGCTCTGCGAGGGCCTCGGGGGACAGGAACGGCGCGCCGATGTTCGTGGACGCCGCGCCGTAGGGGTATGCCTCGGTGGTGACCCGCACGCCACCCGCCCGCGCCTCGGTGATCGCCGCGCAGATCTCCTCGGTGTCGCGGTCGGAGGAGCTGTTGAGGTGGCAGATGTGAATCGGCGCCCCGGTCCGCTCCGCGGCGGCGAGCACTTCGGTGACGCCGGCCATGCCCGTGTGTCGCATGTGGGTCCAGCAGGGCACGCCCAGCGAGGCGGCCAGGGAGGCGAGCGCCAGGTACTCGGACCGGTCGGTGTCCGGTGCGTAGCCGAGCAGGACGCCGAACCCGAGCGCCCCGTCGGCGACCTCCCGCGCGAGCAGGTCGAGCAGCCGGTCGACGTCGCCGGGCGCGGCCGGGCGGCGCCAGTGCGGCCGGTGCACGTTGGCCAGGCCGATGTCCAGCGCGTCGCCGTCGAGCGGCACCCCGTCGAACAGGTGCATCCGGCCGACCTGCCAGCCCGCCGAGTATCCGAAGTTGATCGGGCGGCCCTGGTCGAGAGCCCGCTGGTAGCGCGTCGCCACCGGCAGCCCGCCGGCTTCGAGCTCCAGTGCGGTCGTCACGCCGTCGAGGGCCTGCAGCCGCATGCCGACCTGGTCCTGCGCGTGGCTGTGCAGGTCGACGAAGCCGGGCGCCAGGACCAGGCCGGTCGCGTCGACGACGGTGGTGGCCGGCGGCGGCGCCTCGGTCACGCTGGCGATCACACCGCCGCGGACGCCGACCGCGCGCACCGCGTCAAGTCCCGACTCGGGGTCGATCACGCGGGCGCCGTCCAGCACAAGATCCACCGACCCACTTTAGCGGGTACCGGGCCCGGCGCCGGCGCGCGTGCGTGATGAAGGCGGAATGAAAGCGCGGTGCGAGACTCCCGCTATACCATCTCGTCGCCGTGGTGAGCGGATCGCTCATTCGACTTGGGAGTCTGGTTTGGACCGGAAGCTGCTTGCCGGCCTGGGACTGTATCGGCTCGGCATTGACTTCGGCACGTCGAGCACCGTCGCGATGACGGCCGGGCTGGACGGCCGGGCGCGGCCGCTGCTGTTCGACGGCACGCCGCTGCTGCCGTCGGCGGTGTGCGGCCGGCCCGCGGGCGGGCTGCTGGTGGGTGGCGATGCCGTCGAAGCCGCCGCGACGTACCCCGAACGGTTCGAGCCCTACCCGAAGCGGCGCATCGACGACACGGTCGTGCTGTTCGGCGAGACCGACGTCGCGGTGGTGGACATGATCGGGGCGGTGCTGCGCCGCGTGGCCGACGAGGCCGGAAGGGCCACCGGCGGCCCACCGGCCGAGGTCGTGTTGACCCACCCGGCGTCGTGGACCGTCCCGCGCCGGGAGGCGCTGCTCGCGGCCGCGGCCAGGGCGGGGATCGCCAAGGCGCGGCTGCTCGCCGAGCCGGTCGCGGCCGGCCACTACTTCCGCACGGCGTTCGGTCGGGTCATGCCGCCCGGTGGGCACCTGCTTGTGTACGACCTCGGCGCGGGCAGGTTCGACGCCTCGGTGCTGCGCCGCGCGCCGTACGGTTTCGTGGTGCTCGCCTCGGAAGGGCTCGCCGACGCGGGCGGGTTGGCCGTCGACGCGGCGGTCATGGCCCACCTCGCGGCGAGCTACTCCGCCCGTGACCCGCGAGCCTGGGCCCGGCTGTCGGCGCCGGCGACACCGGCCGACCGCCGCCTCAGCCGGCAGGCGTGGGACGCGGTCCGCGCGGCGAAGGAGATCCTCTCCGGCGTCAGCTCGACCCGCGTGTGCCTGCCGGCACTCGACCAGGACGCGCCGCTGAGCCGCGATCAGCTCGACGCGCTGGCGCGGCCGATCCTCGACCGCACGGTCGACGCCGCCCGCAGGGCGCTGCTGGACGCGCGGGTGCCGGCCGCGAGCCTGACCGCGATCCTGCTGGCCGGCGGTGCCACCCGGATGCCGCTCGTGGAGATGTTGCTGCACGACGCGTTCGGGATCGCACCGACCACAATCGACCAACCCGAGCTTGTCGTCGCCTGCGGGTCCGCCTGCGGCTGACCGTGCTCCAGCGGCTCAGCTGGCCCGCGACCTGGTGACCTCGTCGATGATCCGCTCCGGGGCGAGGAAGGGGGCCATGTGCCCCACTCCGTCCATCGACACGTACGCCTTGGCGGGCGCCTCGATCCGCTCGACGTACTCCCGCGCCAGCTCGGGTATGGCCTCCAGGAAGTGCCCGTCGCCGCCGGCGGCGGGAAGGCCGCCGACCCCGCGCGGACGGGAACAGCTCGACCGCAAAGGGGACCGTGACCAACAGCGGACGGGTAAGGCCGCGGGAGCGACGGCCTGGACCACGACGGACATCGCGGTAGCTCAAAATCCAAATCAGGGTCTGCGGCGGGCGAGCAGCATCGAGTCGTGGACGTCGAAGGTGGTGCCGTTGCGGGTGACCGTCCGCGGCCGCTGCTCGACCACGAGGGTCTCGAAGTCGTCGGGTAGGGCGGGCACCAGCTCCTCGGCCGCGAACATCGCCTTGCGCTTGCTCTCGCTCAGCTGAGTGAACACTTCGGACGGTGCGTGGCCGACGACGAGCAGGTGGCCGCCGGGCGCGACGGCCCCGGCCAGCCGGCGGGTCACCTGAGCCATCCCGCCGTCCGGCGGATGCAGGTAGTGGCTGGTGACAAGGTCGAAGGAGCGGCCGCCCGCCGCGAACGTCCGCGCGTCCACCTGCCACCAGTCGACGCGGTCGGCCACCCCGGCCTGCTCGGCGTGGCGTGCGGCGCGGGCCAGGCCGTTGGCGGAGAAGTCGGCGCCGGTGACCGTCCAGCCTTGGCGGGCCAGCCAGATCACGTCGCCGCCCTCGCCGCAGCCGACGTCGAGCGCGGTGCCTACCGTCAGCCCAGCCGTCGCGGCGACCAGCTGCGGGTTGGGGTTTCCGCTCCAGACCTTCTCCTCGCCGCCGTACCGCTCGTCCCAGCCCGCCGGCTCGAACATGGCGGCCTCGTCGTCCTCCGCGTGCTGGTGCTGGTGCCCGTGTCCACCGTGTGCCTCGGTCATGTTCATGCCCACAAGCGTCCTGAACACCGCTGCCGGTGACAAACAACCTTGCTGATCCGGCAAACGCTTCAGGCTGGTTTCCGGGCGAGGACGAGCCGGCCCAGCGCGGTCAGGTCGACGGTCGTCGTCGTGAAGCCGGCCGCCGTCAGGTCGTCGCGGACCGCGGACAGCGGGCTTGTGCGGTAGTACATGACGAACGGCGGGCGCCACACGGCGTTGCGGACCCGCATGGCCAGGTCGAAGCCGAGCGTGGCCCAATACCAGACCGAGGTCGGTGACGGCGACACGCCGACCGGCACGGCGAAGAGCCCGCCGGGCCGCAGCGCGCGGTGCACCCCTTCGAAGAGCGCGGGCCGCTCGCCGGGCAGGAAGTGCCCGAGCGCGCCGAAGGTGACCGCCAGGTCGAAGCCCTCCGCGAAGGGCAGGGCCCGGGCGTCGGCCCGCACCCACGTGGCGTCCGGGTGCGCGTCGCGGGCCTGCGCGAGCATGCCGGCGCTGAAGTCGACGCCGGTGATCCGCTCCCGGCACAGCGACCTGAGGACCCGCATGCCCGCGCCGGTGCCGCAGCACACGTCAAGCCCCTCGGTGAACGGCCCCGACCCGGCCAGCGCCTCCACGGTCGCGTCGAGAATGACCTCGGGGGTGCGGAAGGGCGTGTGGTCGAACTTCGGAGCCAGCAGGTCGTAGCCGCGCTCGACAGACGACAACGCCTGCACGCACAGCTCGCGCAAAGACGGGCCCTGAGGCGAAAACACCGACCGAGGTTACCGTGACGGCCGTCTCGTGTTCGATGGTGCCCGGCGACCGGTCGACTGCCGTTCGCCCTGCGGACCCGTGCGGTCCGGCGTAATCTTGGCACGGCGTGAGCTGAGGACTCGCGGGTCTCGAGACTGAGGATTCGAGGAGTTCATCCAATGCGTAAGCGCACCTTGGGGGCCGACGGGCTCGAAGTCTCGGCGATCGGCTTCGGCTGCATGGGCATGAGCCAGAGCTACGGCCCCAACCCGGGCGACCGCCAGCAGATGATCGGCCTGTTGCGTAAGGCTGTGGAGCTCGGCGTGACGTTCTTCGACACCGCCGAGGTGTACGGGCCGTTCGTAAACGAAGAGCTGGTCGGCGAAGCCCTCGCCCCGGTCCGCGACCAGGTGGTCATCGCGACGAAGTTCGGGTTCGCGTTCGACGAGCAGGGGCGGCAGGTCGGCCTCTCCAGCGAGCCCGGGCACATCGAGCGGGCCGTCGAGGGGAGCCTGCGCCGGCTGGGGGTCGACACGATCGACCTGCTCTACCAGCACCGCGTCGACCCGCGGGTGCCGATCGAAGACGTCGCCGGCACGGTCAAGGGGCTCATCGGCGCCGGCAAAGTCAGGCACTTCGGCCTGTCCGAGGCGGGCACGGCGACCATCCGGCGCGCGCACGCCGTCCAGCCGGTGACCGCCCTGCAGAGCGAGTACTCGCTGTGGTGGCGTGAGCCGGAAGAGGCGATCATCCCGACGCTGGAGGAGCTGGGCATCGGCCTGGTCCCGTTCAGCCCGCTCGGCAAGGGCTTTCTCACCGGCAAGGTCGACTCGACCACGTCCTTCGAGGCCGGAGACATCCGCAGCACGATCCCCCGGTTCAGCGAAGAGGCCCGCGCCGCCAACCAGGCCCTTGTCGACATCCTCGGCCGGATCGCCGGCGCCAAGGGGGCCACGCCGGCTCAGGTCGCGCTCGCCTGGCTGCTCACGCACAAGCCGTGGATCGCACCGATCCCCGGCACCCGGCGGCTCGAACGACTCCAGGAAAACCTCGCGGCCGCCGACCTGGAGCTGACCGAGCACGATCTCGCCGAGATCGAGGCGGGCGCCGCGCGGGTGCGGATACAGGGCGCCCGCTACCCCGAGCACATGCAGCGTCTCATCGACCGCTGACCTGACATGACGGGGCACCTACCCGCGAGAGGCTGGCACTCATGGAGACCACGCTGGAGACGGCCACGCCGCTGGGCGAGGCGGAGCTGGCGCGGCTGGACGCGTACTGGCGGGCGGCCAACTATCTGACCGTGGGCCAGATCTACCTGCTGGACAATCCGCTGCTGCGCGAGCCGCTGCGCCCGGAGCACATCAAGCCCAGGTTGCTCGGCCACTGGGGGCACCGGCCCTGGGCTGAGCCTGCTCTACGCCCACCTCAACCGCGCGATCGTGGCGCGTGACCTCAACGCCATCTACGTCACCGGCCCTGGGCACGGCGGGCCTTCGATCGTGGCCAACACCTGGCTCGAGGGCACCTACAGCGAGCTGTACCCGTCCGTGTCGCGGGACGAGGCCGGGATGGCGCGGCTGTTTCGCCAGTTCTCCTTCCCGGGCGGTATCCCCAGCCATGTGGCGCCGGAGGTGCCCTGCTCGATCCACGAGGGCGGCGAGCTGGGGTACTCGCTGATGCACGCGTACGGTGCCGCGTTCGACAACCCGGACCTGCTCGTGGCCTGCGTCGTGGGTGACGGTGAGGCGGAGACCGGCCCGCTGGCCACCAGCTGGCTGTCCAACGTCTTCCTCAACCCGGCCCGCGACGGCGCGGTCCTGCCGATCCTGCACCTGAACGGGTACAAGATCGCCAACCCGACCGTCCTGGACCGGATCCCCCGCGACGACCTGCGGGCACTCATGCGCGGCTACGGCTACCAGCCCTACCTGGTCGAGGGCGACGACCCCGCCACCGTGCACCAGCTGCTGGCCGCCACCCTTGACCGGGCCCTCGACGAGATCGCCGCGATCCAGCGGCACGCCCGCACCACCGGCGACACCGCCCGCCCCCGCTGGCCGATGATCATCCTGCGGACCCCCAAAGGCTGGACCGGTCCGTCGACTGTGGACGGCCAGCAGGTCGAAGGCACGTTTCGGGCCCACCAGGTGCCGCTGGCCGGCGTGCGGGACAACCCCGCGCACCTGGCCGAGCTGGAGCGGTGGCTGCGTTCCTACCGCCCGGAGGAACTCTTCGACGCCACCGGCGCACCCGTCGCCGAACTCACCGCGCTGCCGCCGACCGGCGCCCGGCGGATGAGCGCCAACCCACACGCCAACGGCGGCGTGGTCCTGCGCGACCTGGTCCTACCGGACTTCCGCGACTACGCGGTCGCCGTCGACGAGCCGGGCGCGTCCACCTCCGAGGCGGCCCGGGTGCTCGGCGGCTGGGTCCGCGACATCATCCGGGCCAACCCCGACCGGTTTCGGCTCTTCGGCCCGGACGAGGTCGCCTCCAACCGGCTCGGCGCCGCGTTCGAAGTCACCGACCGCGCGTTCCTCGGCAACCGGTACGACACCGACGACCACCTGGGCCCCGACGGCCGGGTCATGGAAGTGCTCTCCGAGCACCTGTGCCAGGGCTGGCTGGAGGGCTACCTGCTCACCGGCCGGCACGGCATCTTCACCAGCTACGAGGCGTTCATCCACATCGTCGACGCGATGCTCAACCAACACGCCAAATGGCTCAAAGTCACCCGCCACATCCCCTGGCGCCGGCCGGTCGCCTCACTCAACTACCTGCTCTCCTCACACGTGTGGCGCCAAGACCACAACGGCTTCTCCCACCAGGACCCCGGCTTCATCGACCACGTCGTCAACAAGAAAGCCGAAGTCGTCCGCGTCTACCTGCCCCCAGACGCCAACACCCTACTGTCCACCATGGACCACTGCCTGCGCAGCCGGCACTACATCAACGTCGTCGTCGCCGGCAAGCAGGACGCACCCAACTGGATGTCGATGGACGACGCCGTGCTGCACTGCCGCCGCGGGCTCGGCATCTGGGACTGGGCCAGCACCGACAACGGACAAGAACCCGATGTCGTGCTCGCCTGCGCCGGCGACGTGCCCACGCTGGAGACGCTGGCCGCCGTGGGCCTGCTGCGCCAGCACCTGCCCGACCTGAAGGTGCGGGTCGTGAACGTGGTCGACCTGATGCGCCTGCAGCCGGAGAGCGAACACCCGCACGGACTGTCGGACAACCAGTTCGACACCGTCTTCACCACCGACAAACCGATCATCTTCGCCTACCACGGCTACCCGACACTCATCCACCGCCTCACCTACCGGCGCACCAACCACAAAAACCTCCACGTACGCGGATACAAAGAGGAAGGCACCACCACCACACCATTCGACATGGTCATGCTCAACGACCTCGACCGCTACCACCTCGTCATCGACGTCATCGACCGCGTACCCGGCCTGGCCACCCGAGCCGCCCACCTGCGCCAAGCCATGGTCGACGCCCGGCAACGCTGCCGCGACCACACCCGCCAGCACGGCGAAGACGCCCCCGAAATCACCGAATGGCGCTGGACAACCAACCCGTCAGCCTGACAGGAGCATCGGCAGCGTCAGCGCGTAGGCCGCCAGCAACACTCCCCCTTCGGCCCTGGTCACGGCCAGGCCGCGACCCAGCAACGCCCACGCGAGCCCGCCGACGACAACCATCGCGGCGAGCATCGCCACCCCGGCGCCGGCCGATTCGCCGGCGCCGGACGCGAACCCGATCACGGCGCCGCCCGCGAGGCTGTTGAACAGGTTGCTGCCGAACAGGTTTCCCACCACCAACTCCGACTCGCGGCGACGCTGTGCCTGCACGGTGGTGACGAGCTCCGGCAGGGACGTGCCCAGCGCCACGAGGGTGAACCCGATGACCACCTCTGAGACGCCGAGGTCGGCGGCGATCGCGGCGGCGTTGGCGACCATCAGCTGAGCTCCGACGAGCACGCCGGCGAGACCCGCGACCGCGCGGACGGGTTCGGACCAGCCCGGCAGCCGCGACGCGGGAGTCGGGACGTCCAATGCGGCCGGGGCCTCGCTGTAGTCGGCAACGTCTTCGGCGAGCTCCTGGTTGCCGCGCGGCTCGCGGGCCCACCGCAGCAGCAGCGCCAGCGCACCGAGCGCGGCGGCGGCGAGCACCGCACCGGTGAGCCGGCCGAGCCCGATCCAGGCCAGCACCGCGAAGACACCTACCGCGGCGACCGCGACCCGCACCTCGCGGCGCAGCACACCAGAGGTCGCCGCCACCGGAGCGATCAACGCGCCCAGGCCGAGGATGAGCGTCAGGTTGAGGATGTTGGAGCCGACGATGTTGCCGACGGCGATCCCGGTGTCGCCGCGAGCCGCCGCCACACCCGACACCAGCAGCTCCGGCGCCGAGGTGCCAAGGCCGATGACCACCACGCCGACCACGACCGGGCTGATCTTCAGGCGCTGGGCAAGCCGCGACGAACCAAGCACCAGGTGGTCAGCGGCGACGGTCAGCAGCGCCAGACCGGCGATGCCGAGCAGGATCTGGACAAGCATGGCGGGCTCCGTGGCTCGACGTGGCTCGACGTCGCCGACCAGGCTTCCCGGCACACCAGGCGGTTACGGTACCGCACCGGCGCCCGGCGCCCCAACTGATTACCCGCCTGTCACGCGAGGGCGAAGTAACGCAGCCACAGGTACGGCACGCTGAGCGCGACGGTGACCACCGTGACGACCAGGCCGTACTTCGTGAACTGCCAGAACGTGATGGGCTTGCCGGCGCGTTCGGCGAGGCCGAGCACGACGACGTTGGCGGAGGCGCCCACGGCTGTGGCGTTGCCGCCGAGGTCGGCGCCGAGGGCCAGGGCCCACCACAGCACCTGTGACTGGCCGGTGTCGCCGTTGCTGTGGACCATGTCCGCGACGACGGGGCTCGTGGTGGCGACGTAGGGGATGTTGTCGATGACGGCGGACAGCACCGCCGAACCCCACAGCAGCACCATCGAGGCGAAGAAGAGCCGTCCTTCGGTGGCGTCGCTGGCGGCGCCGGAGATCTTCTCGATGACGCCGGTGTTGACGAGGGCGCCGACCATCACGAACAGGCCGGCGAAGAACACCAGCGTCGACCACTCCACGTCGTTGGCGACCTCGCCCGCGTCCAGCCGGGACACCGCCAGCAGCACGAGCCCGCCCAGGATGGCCACGACCGACGGTTCGAGGTCGAGCACCGTGTGCAGCACGAAGGCCGCTGTCACGCCGGCGAGCACCGCCCCGCAGATCACCAGCAGACGGCGGTCGCGGATCGCGTCGCGCTCGCGGAGGGTGGCGATGTGTGCGGCGCGCTCCGGGTCGTACCGGAACGCGGACCGGAACAGCAGCCGGCAAAGCCCGACGAAGGCGATCAGCAGGAGTACCACGACCGGGGTGAGGTGGATGAGAAAGTCGTTGTACGACAGGCCGCCGCGGCTGCCGATGATGATGTTCGGCGGGTCACCGACCAATGTGGACGTGCCGCCGATGTTCGAGGCGAAGACCTCGGCGATGAGGAACGGTGCGACGGGCACGGCGAGCCGTTCGCAGACCAGGAATGTGACCGGCGCGATAAGCAGCACGGTGGTGACATTGTCCAGAAACGCGGACGCGACCGCGGTGACGAGCACGAGCAGGACCATCACCCGGAAGGGGCGGCCCTTGGCGCGCTTGGCGGCCAGGATGGCCAGGTACTCGAACGCGCCGGTGCGTTTGAGGACCGCCACGATGAGCATCATCCCGACGAGCAGGAAGATGACGTTCCAGTCGATGCCGGCTTCCTCGGAGAAGAAGGCGTGTTCAGCGTCGGTGGCTCCGATGACGAGCATGATCGCGGCCCCGCCGAGCGCGGCGGCGACCCGGTGGATCTTCTCGGTGGCGATCAGCACGTAGGTGGTCGCGAAGACCGCGACCGCGGCCCAGGCGGTGAACGTCACGTATCGAGCATCCGGTCGAGCAGGGCGTCCAAGGTGATCGCGCCCAGCAGCTTCCTGTCCTTGCCCGCGACGGCGACCAGCGGGCTGCGCGAGCCGGCCATGACCGCGGCGACCTCCAGGACGGTGGCGTCCGGAGCCACGACCGGCAGCTCGCGGTGCTCGCGCGGCAGCAGCTCGGCCACGGTGCGGTCGCCGACCTCGCGGAGGAACAGGTCGGCGGCGGCCTCGTCGATCACCCGGGCGAGGGCCGGGTCGTCCTGGCAGTAGGACGGGATGGCCATGCGCAGCACCTGGGTGCCCGGCAGGATCGTGCTCGGGCGGCCGGCCTCGTCGACCACGATCAGCCCGGGCAGGTTTTGACCGGCCAGCAGCCGGGCGGCGTCGAGCGCCGATGTGCCCATGCCGACGGTGGGGAACGGGGCGGCCAAATCTCGCGCACGCAACGCTTGGCCTCCTGTCCATGATCACGACGCCGACCTGGCAACCAGCCTATCGGCTTTCCACGCCGCTGGCCGGGCGGTCAAGGCCCACCCCGGCACGGTGAACCTGTCCACCGAGGCCGCGCGGCTCGGACCCCGGCCGCCGCGGAACAGTCGGGTATCGGATAAACATTCGGTGCATGCGCGGGCGGGACGGGCGACTCTACTGCGTGTGGGAGTGCGTTGCATGGTCGTGGTGGCGGCCGCTGGGTACGGCAAGTCCACCGCGCTGCGTGACAAGCTGTCCGATGCCACGACGACGTGGCTGGAGCCGACCGACGTCTCCGCGCTGGTCCAGGGCGGGCTCGCGGAGCTGGCTCGGCGCCGGGGCTCGGGCTGGCTGGTCCTGGAGGACCTGCCGGCGCTGCCGGCCGACCTCGCGTGTGCGCTGCTGACCGCCGTGACCTCCCTGCCGGAGACGGTGGGCGTCGCGCTGACGTCGCGCTGGCCGGTGGCGGCGCCGACGGCCCGGTGGCGGGCGCGCGGAGACCTCACCACGCTCGGCCCGCGAGACCTCGCCCTCGCCGAGGAACATGTCGCGCGGCTCCTGGCCCAGGACCACGGGATCGACGACCCGGCCGTGTCCGCCCGCGTGTTTCGGGCGACGGCCGGCTGGCCCGCGCTGGTACGCCTCGCCGGCGAGTCGCTCGATCGCGCCAGCGTGCCCGACGGGGCGCTGACGGACCTCCTCGCCGCGCCGGACACGCCGCTCGGGGCGTACGTCGTCGAGGAGGTGCTGAGCCCGCTCCCACCGGAAGTGGCGCGACTCGTGGGTGACGCGAGCGGCTTCGCGCCCGTCAGCGCGGGGCTGTGCGAGCGGCTCGGCCATCCGGGCGCGGAGCGGATGCTCACCTTGCTGTCGCGGATCGGCGTGCTCCAGCGCTCCGCGATCGTCCCGGTGGTGGGCGCCGTCGCGCGCGGGAGTGCCACCCCGTGCCGCGAGTCGGCCCGGCTCGCGGCCTCGTGGTACGAGCGGCACGGGCCGCCGATGGCCGCCGCGCGGGCGTTCAACCTCGCCGGTGACGACGAGGCGTGCGCGCGGGAGCTTGTGGCGCATGGACGCGACATCCTGGCCTCGGGTGAGGCGCCGGCCGCCGCGGAGCTGATCCGCGCGCTCCCGCACGGCGGGCACGACCCGGCGCTGCGGCTGCTGCTCGGCGAGGCATTGTTCCACTTTGGAGACTTGACCGGAGCGGTCGCTGTCTACCAGGCGCTGGCCGACGAGGCCGACGCCCGGGCCGAGCCGTTGGACCCGGCTCTGGTCTGGCGGCTCGGCCAGGCGCACCACCTGCGCGGCGAGCCGCGAAGGGCGCTCGCCGTGTTGACGCGCGACGCCGACGACCGGCCGGTGGCCCGGGGCGCGGCGGCCGACGAGGCGCACCGGGCGGCCTGGACCGCGAGCTCGTACATCTCGCTCGGTGAGCTGGAAAACGGCCTGACGCACGCCAAGCGGGCCAGAGCGCTGGCGGCCGACGCCGCGGACGGCAGGGCGCTCGCGGCCGCTCACGTGGCGAGCGCGCTGTGCAGCTTCCGCTCAGGCGATCCGGCCGGCAGCGACGAGCACTTCGCCAAGGCGCTCCACTGTGCACAGCAGGTGGGCGACACCGGCCAGGTCGCCCGCATCCTGCTCAACCAGACACACACCCTGCTGGCCCAGGCGCGCTATCCCGCCGCGCTGGACACCGCCCGGCGGGGCATCCGCGCGGCCGAGGCCGCCGGATACGCGGGCGCGCTCGTCGGCGCGCGGCACAACGAGGCCGAGGCACTGGCCCGGCTCGGCCGGCACGAAGAGAGCATCGAACGGTACGAGCAGCTCGTCTCGTGGTACCGGCGGATGGGCTCGCGGCGGGTCGCGCTGGCCCTGGTCGGCCTGGCCGAGGTGCACCGCGCGCGGGGCGCCTGCCAGCAGGCCCTCGCCTGCTACGAGGAGGCCGAGCGGATCGCCGAGGCGGAAGGCGACTGGCAGGCGCTGATTCCGGCGCTCACCGGGATCGCCCGGGTCCTGGCCGGCGACGATCCGGTCACCGCGGCGGAGTACGCCGAGCGGGCCGTGCGGCAGGCGCCGCCGGCCGTGGCGCTGCAGGCGCTCCTGGCCAAGGGCTGGGTCGCGGTGGCCGGCGGTGACCTGACCGGCGCCGCGACCTGCGCGGAAACGGCGGTGCAGACCGCGCGGTCCCGCCGCGAACACGGGCTCCTCGCCGAGGCGCTGGAGCTTCAGGCGGCCAGCGACCTGCCCGCCCCGGCCCGCCGCCGCGCCGCGCTCGCCGAGGCGCACGAGATCTGGCGCACCGGCCACGCGAGCTGTGACGCCGACCGGGTGCTGCTGGCGATCGGCCAGCTGCCCGACGCCGGCACCGTCGACCGTCTCCATGCGACACTCGCCGCCGAGCGGCTGAGCCGTTTCCGGGTCGATGCCTCGCTGCCGCCGCTCGGGTCGTCGCAGGCCGTCGTGGTCCGCGCCCTGGGACGCTTCGAGGTCTTCCTCGACGGGCAGGCCATCCCCAGCTCGGCATGGCAGTCACGCAAGGCCCGCGATCTGCTGCGCATCCTGGTGTCCCGAAACGGGCGGCCGGTGCCGAGGGCCGAGCTGGCCGAGCTGCTCTGGCCGGACGACGACTCGGACCGCACCGGCCATCGCCTCTCGGTCCTGCTCTCCATCGTGCGCACGGTGTTGAACCCGCGCCGCGCTCCCGCGCCGGCCGACCAGATCATCGTCGCCGACCAGGCTTGCGTGGCGCTCGACCCGCGGCAGCTGCGGGTCGACGTCTACGACTTCCTCGCCGACGTGGCCCACGCGATGCGCCTGCGCGAGCAGGGCGCGGCGGCCGAGGCGCACGCGATCCTCACCGGCGCGGTGCGTTCCTACGGTGGCGATCCCTTCGAGGACGACCCGTACGCGGAGTGGTGCGGACCGCTGCGCGAGGAGGCACGTGCCGCGTACCTGCGCGCCGTGCGGGCACTGGCCCGGTGGAGCCGCGACGCGGGCGACGCCGAGCAGGCGGTCTGCCACCTGCTGCGCCTGCTCGACCTTGACCAGTACGACGAGCAGGCACACCGGGAGATGGTGGAGACGCTGGTGGCGGACGGCCGGCACGGCGAGGCGCGGCGCGCGTACCAGCGCTACGCCGCCGCCATGCGCGAGATAGCGGTGCCCGAGCCGGACCCGGCGATCCTGCTCCCCCGATCGCCCAGGGCCGGCCCGAGCCCGGGCCGGCCGGCTCTTTCGCGTCAGGAGTAGCAGAGCGCGTAGGTCTTGACGTACCAGTCGTCCGGCGCCCGCCCATGCTCCTGGGCGCCCGCCCGGCTCCTGGTCAACGCCGCGCTCGCCGGCGCCATCGTCTCGAGCACCACGGCACCGTCACCGCCGACGATCTCCGCACCGGAGCCGTGCACATGGGTGCCGTCCGGGCAGGCTTCTGTCGTCGCCGTCTTCGAGGCGGCCTTCTCCGGCGCCGACCGCGCGGTGCGGAGTTTCATGTGCGCGACCGGGTCCCCGCAGGCCGCGTACGCGACGAGGCTCCACTCGCCGTCGAACCCGGGGCGCGCGGCCGCTGTCACCGTGACCTTCGTCAGTGCGTCGTCCGGCCGCACGGCGCTCGGGAGGACCTGGCCGTCGGCACCCTGGATGTCGAACCCGGTGCCGTACAGCTTCTTGCCGGCCGGGCAGGACGCGGTCGCGGTCTTCGTGGCGGAGGTCCCGCTGCCGGTGGCCCACGTGATCACGACGCCGTCGTCGTCCGGGCCGCAGGTGACCCACGCCGTGACCGACCAACTACCCCTGTAGGGCATCACCTCGTAGGCCATCACCGTGACCCTGGTCGGTTCCAGGACCACACTGCCGAGCGCGACCCAGCCGAATCCGTCGGTGATGCTCCCGCCTCCGCTGAGGGCTGCCTGGCCCTCGGGGCAGCTCGCCGAGTCCCACTTGGGTGAGACGGAGCTGTATCCGCTCGTCACCGACCCGGCCACCGGGACCGGCACCGCCCGCGCCGGGTTCGCCGGAGCGAACAGGGCGCAGCTCAGGGCCACCCCCAGGGCCACCGCCGCAGCGCCGAGCCTTCTCTGTACCCGCATTGATCTCCTCCTCGAAACCGCCGCTGTCGGATGCGGCGGTGACGCCAAGTCTCGGCGGGCACGTCACGGTGGCCTCACGGTTGGGTCATGGTCTCCGCGCCGGCGCGACCGGTCAGCCGAGCACGCGGTAGGTCAGGTGCGTGACCGAGGTGGCGGCTCGCACGTTCACCTGCTCGAGCTTCAGCTGCGGGACGCCCTCGAACAGCCGCGTGCCGGCGCCGAGCGTGAGCGGCGAGATGTGCAGCCGCAGCTCGTCGACGAGGCCGGCGGCGAGGTACTGGTTGATGGTGGTGGCGCCGCCCATGATCGCGACATCGCCGTCGCCGGCCGCCGCGCGCGCCTGTGCCAGGGCCGACTCGATCCCGTCGGTGACGAAGTGGAACGTGGTGCCGCCGTCCATCGGCTGCGGCTCGCGGGCGTGGTGGGTGAGCACGTAGACCGGGGCGTGGTAGGGCGGGTCCTCGCCCCACCAACCGTTCCACTGCCGATCCCACGCGCCGCGCACGGGGCCGAACATGTTGCGGCCCATGACGAAGGCTTTGGCGGCGAGGATCTCGTCGATCTCGGCCCGGTTTTCGTCTCCGTTGGCGTACCAGGCGTGCAGCTTGTCGCCCCAGCCGTCGCCGCCGTCGTCGCCGAACGGCCGCTGCTCGGTCTGGTGGAGCCCGGCCGAGTATCCGTCGGCCGAGATCGTGAGGTTGCAGATCACCTGTCGAGTCATTGCTCTCTCTCCTCCTCGTGGATGTCAAGGATCAGCTTGAAACAGATACCGCATGACGTCTAATGCCAATCCAACACCAAACACATTGATATCTTTGATGAATGCTCAACCTGGTCCATCTCAAGGTCCTGGCCGTGGTGGCCCGGCGCGGGTCGGTGACCGAAGCGGCACGGGAGCTGCGCTACTCCCAGCCGTCGGTGAGCCACCACCTGTCCCGCCTGGAGGCGGCCACCGGCGCCAAGCTGGTGCAGCGGGTCGGTCGCGGGATCCGGCTGACGCCGGAGGGGCAGCTGCTGGCCAACCGGGCCGCCGAGATCCTGGGACGTGTCGACGCGGCGACAAGTGAGCTCGCCGCGCAGGTCGGCTTGCGGGCGGGGCGGGTCCGGCTGGCCGCCAACGCGTCGGCGCTGAGCACGATCGTGCCCACGGCGGCCGCCACGTTGGCGCGGGCCTACCCGGGCATCGAGCTGAGCCTCGTCGAGCAGCACCCGGTCGAGGCGCTGCAGATGCTGCGACACGGCGAGATCGACGTCGCGCTCGTCTTCCGGCACGCCGACACTCCGGTCGAAGACGAGGGATTCCGCCTCGTCCACATCGGCGACGACCCGATCTACCTCGTCAGCCGGCGGCCCGACGACAGCCTCGCCAACCATCGCCACTCCGGCTGGATCGGCGGTTGCCACCGGTGCCAGGCGGAGCTGTTCGCCGTCTGCCGGCGAGACGGCTTCACGCCCCGCATCGCCTCTCTCAGCGACGACATGGTCGTCGTGCAATCCCTTGTCGCCGCCGGCATCGGCGTCGCCACGCTGCCCGGCCTCGCGCTCCGGGCCCACCGCCGGCCCGACGTCCACGCCACCGAGCTGGTCGGTTTTCACCGCCGGATCTACGCCGCCACCTACGGCGACCCGCCCGACCCGCCGGCCGTCGCCGCCGTGCTGGCGGCACTCACCGAAGCGGGCTAAGGCCTGTGCTCGTGCGGTGGCCGGGACCAAAGTTCCCCGTCCGCACGGGCCTGGCCGCCGGTGGGCGTGTACCGGATGATTGGTCCATGCCTGCCGCCGTTGCGGTGATCGACCTCGGGGTGCCGCGAGACGTGCCGGAGCTGGTCGGCGGGCCGCGCAGGCGGCGTGTGGTTTCGGTGCTGAGCGCCGCGGCGGTCGTCCTGGCGACGGCGGTGGCGGCGTCGCCGGTCCGGGCCGCTCTGGTGGAGCGGACGTTTCCGGGCGTGCCTGCCCAGTCGGACCAGCCCGTGGTCGCGGACACCACCGACGGCCTCTACCTGATGCGCGCGAGCGGCGCCGAGACGGGCCCGGGACGGCGGACGATCACCCGGTACAGCACAGCCCGGGCCGGGCGGGTGTGGCAGGTGTCGGTGGCCACGGACGGCGCGGTCAACAGCGCCGACGTCGTCGACGGGATCCTGCTCGTGCACGCCGACGGATGGGGGCCGCAGACGATCGCGCTCGACGCGGCCGACGGTCGGGAGCTGTGGCGGCGCACCGGCTGGTGGCGTGCGGCCGGATCCGGCCAGCTGCTGATGTCCTACCGGGCGTCCGGCGAGCAGGTGGACGTCTACCAGGCTGTCGCGCTGACCACCGGAGCGGTGCGGTGGTCGATGTCGGTGCCCTTCAGCGAGTGGGTTTTCCAGGAGGGGGATCGCCTCGTCCGGTGGTCAGGCGGCGGGCGCGTGGAGGTACGGGACGTGCGCACCGGCGCCGTCGTCAGCCGCGCCCTGCTGCCGGGCGGGAGCAGCGCCGGGACCGTGAGCGAGCCTGGGGTGCAGGTCGCCGGCGGGCTGCTGCTGGTCGCCGGCTGGGACGGCGTCCGGCCGGTGGTCACGGCGTACGGGCTGGGCGCTCTCGACCCACGCTGGCGGGCGGACATCGACCTGTCCAGCGAGGCGGCGTACGCCTGCGGCCCACAGCTGTGCGTCAGCGGCAGGGGCGGCCAAGGCGGCGTGCGGATGCTGGAGCCGGACACCGGGCGCACGCGGTGGGCCGAGCCCCGGTGGGACGACCTGACCTACGCCGGCTCCACATTGCTCGCGTTCGGCCCGCCGCACGGGCCGCGGCAGATCGTGGTCGTCGACCCGGCGACCGGCCGGCCGATCCGCGACCTCGGGCGGTGGCAGACACCGCCGAAGATCCGCCCTGACGGCCGGATGCTGGGGGTGCGCACCCAGCCGCAGAGCGGACGTACCTGGATCGCCGAGCTGGACCCGGCGGCCCGGACCGCGCGGGTGCTCGGCGTGGCGGACGACGCGCCCGCCTGCCAGCCCGGCCCCACCGCGGTCGTCTGCCGCCTGACCACCGGCGCCGTCGGCGTGTGGTACCCGCGCTGACCGCTGTCAGCTCGGCAGCGCCACCCGCTTAGCATCTAGATCGATGTATGCAAGTATGTCCACATAAACAAACTTCAATAAAGCAGGTATGCCCGCGCCCGCGTCAGTAGCAGACCGTATGCTCCCGCGGGCACCGCTCCGGCCGGCGGCTCGCAGGGCGAGCCGAAATCCCCGGCCTCCGCTGCCGACTCCGCGCGACAAGCCCTTCGCGCGGAGACAGCAGATCGTGGTACACGACCGCACTCCTGGCGACACTCACGTACCACGATCTGCTCGGTCCGCGTCCGGTGGGCTTGGTGTCGATCAGACGAGCTGTCGAGCCGTGGATTAGTACATTGTCCGGACTGTAGTCGGTGTGCAGCAGCATGTCCCCGCGCAGCGACGGCAGATCGGCCGGGTCGACACAGTCGGCCCACCGCCGCTCGGCCCGCTTGAGTTGAGGAAGGTCATGGCAGAAACGACGTGGTCGAGGGTCGGGTCGGCTCGCAGGACCCGGCCCTCGAGCGCGCGCAACGCCACGCTCGGCTCGAGCCCGTGCTCGTCGGCAAGCAGCCGCCGCGCGCCGCGGTAGGCCTCCAACGCCTCGACCTGCCGGCCGCTGCGATACAGCGCGATCATCAGCTGCTTTAGCAGCCGCTCCCGGAACGGGTGGGCCGCGGCGTCCGCGGTGAGCTGCGGCACGAGGCGGATGTGCAGGCCGAGGTCGAGCTCCGCCTGGTACAGGTCCTCGACCGCGGAGACCCGCCGCTCCTCCAGCGCCGTGCGCGCGGCGGTCGCGTAGGCGGCGTAGACACCCGCCAGCGCCTGCCCCCGCCAGAGGTCGACCGCCGCGCGCAGCAGCCCGGCTGTCTCCGCCGGCTCCGGCGCCATCCGCGCCCGCGCCGTCAGGGCGTCGAACCGCGCGAGGTCGACGAGCTCGGTCGCGATGTCGAGCACGTAGCCGCCGTGGCGGCGGGCCAGCGTGGCGACCTGGCCCGCGCCGCTGGCGAGCTTTCGCCGGATGGCCGAGATCATGTTGCTGAGCTGGGCCTTGGCGGTCGTGGGTGGCTTGCCGCCCCACATCTGCTCGGCGATGCGATCGACCGTGAGCGTGCGATTGGCGTGCAGCAGCAACAGCACGAGTAGGTCACGGTGCTGGCGGCGGTCGAACACCGCTTCGGCCCCGCCGATGACGATCTCCACCGGACCCAGCAGTCGAAAGTGACTCATGCCGATCACCACCGTCGCGGTCGACTTTGTGTCCACCCGACAGTAACTGTGGGCCGAGTTAGTGTCAAGGTGACGTCAAGGCGGTAGGCTGACCGTCATGGCAACGCTCACCAAAGGCTCTCCGAGCCGCACGCACGCCACCGTGCGCGCCACGGTCGACCTGGTGATCCTGACGCTCCAGGCCGGGCGCCCGCACGTGCTGCTGGTCGAGCGGGGAAAGGAGCCGTATCGGGGGCGCCTCGCGCTGCCCGGTGGCTTCCTGCGCGACGGCGAGGACCTGCACGACGCCGCCGTGCGGGAGCTGGTCGAGGAGACCGGCCTCGACGCCGGCCACCTGCACCTGGAGCAGTTGGCCACCTACGGCACGGCCGACCGGGATCCGCGCGGCCGGGTGCTCACCGTCGCCTACCTCGCCCTCGCGCCCAGCCTGCCGGCGCCGGTCGCCGGATCCGACGCGAGCGACGCGCGATGGGCCCCGGTGGGCGACGAGGCCGCGCCCTTCCGCCTTGCCTTCGACCACGACCAGATACTGCGGGACGGGCTCGAGCGCGCGCGGAGCAAGCTGGAGTACACGACGCTCGCCACCGCCTTCTGCGCCGAGGTGTTCACGATCGGCGAGCTGCGGCAGGTGTACGAGGCCCTGTGGGGCATGGCCGTCGACGCCCGCAACTTCAACCGGAAGGTGACGAGGACGGAGGGTTTCGTCGTGCCGACCGGGCAGAAGCGGCAGCCCGCCACCGGCCGGCCGGCCGCCCTCTACCGCCGGGGCCCGGCCACCGCCCTCTACCCGCCCATGTTGCGGACGAGGGTGGACATCGAAAACTAGGGCCTTTCTCCTGGATCTCGGTGGGAGCGAGGCGAGGTCCAGGAGACAGGCCCTAGTACCGTGTGCCGGTGGCGGCAGGCACCCGTGCGGACATCGTCTTCCTCACCGCGCTAGGGCTCGAGCACGACGCGGTCCGCTCGCATCTGACCTCCCCGGCGTCACACGTCGATCCGGAGGGCACGCACTACACGTTCGGCGAGCTCGGTGACGGTCGGGCCCGGGTCGCGCTCGCGCTGATCGGCGAGGGCAACCTGTCCGCCGCCGTCCTTACCGCGCGTGCGATCCAGCAGTTCGAGCCGAAGGCGCTCATCCTCGTCGGGGTCGCCGGCGGCGTCTCCGACGACGTGGCGATCGGCGATGTCGTGGTGGCCACCCGGATCCACACCTATCAGGGCGGCCGGGAGGAGTCCGAGGCGTTCCGGCCCCGGGTCAAGAGCTGGCCGGCGGCCCACGGGCTGGAGCAGGCGGCGCGCGCCGTGGCCCAGTCCGGCACCTGGTCGGCCGCGCTGCCGGACGGCCTCGACGCGGCCGTCCCGCGGGTGCATTTCAAGCCGATCGTCTCCGGCGACGTCGTCCTGGACTCGCGCACCTCGCCGCTGGCCCGGTTGATCGCGAACCACTACGGCGACGCGATCGCGATCGACATGGAGAGCGCCGGGTTCGCCGAGGCGGCGCACCGGCACTCGTTCCACCGGGCGATCTCGGTCCGGGGTATCAGCGACGCGGCCGACGGCCGCAAGCGTCCCGCCGACGCGAGCGGGTCGCAGGGGCGGGCGGCCGCGAACGCCGCCGCATTCGCCGTCGCCCTCGCGGGGCGGGTCGCCGGCACCGGAGCCGAGCACGCCACGCCTCCCGACTACCGGGGCGGACCCGCCCCGGTCGTGACGGGCGCTTCACCACCCCTCGCGAACCGGCGGGCCGGCTCGGTGATCCGCCGGCACGTCCGCCCCGCCTATCTGATCTCCGCGGCCCTCGTCGCCGCGATCTCGTTGCTCGTCTACCTAGGCACGACAACGCTGCTGCGGGACCGGTCGGGCACCGGCGCGACGTCCGACCAGGACACTGCCCCGACCGCGACGCCCGAGCCGGCGAGCACGTCAGGTGCCGCCGGCTGGACGGTGATCCGCCGGGGCCGCGACGTCGAGCTCTCGCTGGACCAGGTGATCGACCTCGACACCGGTGGCCTCTCCCCCGTCGACCAGGTCGCCACGGGCCCCGACCTGAGGCTCTCCCGAGAGGCCGACCGCATCACCGTCACCCCTCCCGGCCGGATGAAGGTGCTAGACGAGCCCGGCCCGGAAGACCCCGAACGCTGCGCGTTCGCCTCCACGCAGGGGTGGGACGGGACCAAGGACGGGCTCTGGCTGCTCGGCCGCGACCGCAACATCTGCGTCGTCATCGGCGACGGTCGCGGCGCGATGCTCACGGTCGTGTCACCGCCGAACGGCACAGATCCCGTCCTGACCTTCCACTATGTACTTTGGGAGCGCCGGTAGCCCGCTCGGTCAGCAGCTGCTGCTCATCTCCGGGATACCGAGCGGGTCGCGGATGTTGTCACCGATCCACTGGTCGAGGCCGCTGCCGCACGAGAAGTCGAGGATGAGGTTTCCCGCGGACCAGAAGTCGCCGGGGCCGGGGATCAAGCCGAGCGCGTCGGATCCCCAGTCCGTCAAGCTGAAGGCCTCGGCGTCCTCGAGCTCCTCCCGCAGGTCGTTCTTCGCCTCCTCCAGATGGTCGACCTTGTCTTCGAGCTCACCGATCTCGATGCCCTGGTCGACCGCGAGGTCCAGCCACGCGTCCCGCTCCGCGCGGACGTCGGCGAGGATGCTCTCCTTGGCGCCGACCATCGTCTGTAGCCCGCTGACGTGGTCGTACCGGAACGCGTCACCGGGTATCCCGTTGCCCGAGTGGATGCTGAACATGATGGCCGCGTGTTTCGGCGACCCGGCCCAGAGGCGGAAGCCGAGCACGTCGACCACTCCCTGGTAGTACCGGATGACCCCGGCCTGCCTGCGGATGATGGCCTGCTGGGCGCGGATGGTCCGGCGGAGGCCGCTGATCTCGCGCTGCTGGGCGGCCACGACGCCTTCGAGGTAGCGGACGCGCGCTTGCAGCTTCTGGATGATGGTCGCCTGCCGGGCGATCTCCGCCTCCAGCGCCTCGACGTACGTGATGAGCTTGTTGATCTGTCGCTGCTGCTTGCGGATGACGTCCTGCAGCTCTTCGATGTGGCTTACGAGCTGTCCGATGTGGGCGATCAGCTGCTTGTTCTGGGCCTTCAGGATCGAGTTCTGCAGCTCCACGCCGTAGGTGTAGGTCGAGTACAGGCCGCTCGGGTCCGCGAACGTGGCCGGGTTGTTGGCCGAGTAGCTGTAGGGGTTGAGCGACTTCACCTTGCCCGTGTCGTAGACGGCGTCGGTGGAGATGAACACTCCGACCTTGGCGTCGTAGTAGCGGGCGTTCATATAGGACAGTCCGGTGGAGGCGTCCTCGACCTGGCCGAGGAAGCCGCGGTCGGTCGCGATGTCGCCGGTCCGGGCACGGATCTGGCCGTACGGCGCGTACGCGCGGGTGGCCGAGGGCACGCCGCCCGCGGGCACGGCCAGCTCGACCGAGCCGGCGACGTCCGTCACCACGTAGTCCAGCCCGGCCAGGGTGCGCGTGGCCACGAGCTCACCCTCGAATGTGTACGGACGGACGGCGGTGACGACAGCACCGGCGCCGGTCACCGTGATCTCGTGACCGAAGGCGTACAGGGTCGCCTGACCGTCCGGGGTGCGGCGCAGCAGGCGCTGGCCGGACGGGTCGTACACGAAGGACGTCGCGCCGCCCGTGCCGGTCACCGACTGGAGCTGGCCCTGGACGTCCCACGCGAGCGTCTCGGCGTGGCCGCCGACCGTACGCGAGGCGAGGTTGCCGGCGGCGTCCCAGGTGTACGTGTCGGCACCCACCCGGGTCGGTGCGTGTGGCTGCCGCGCGCCCGGAACGGGATAGGTGTAGGCCGTGCTCGCACCGTTTTCGGTCCGGCCCAGGAGCTTGCCGTCCGGGCTGTACTCGTACGCGTGCGCGTACGGCTGGTCGCCCGTGCCGGGAGTCCCGCTACCGCAGGACGCCGCGGAATCGACCGTGTACGCGGACGTGAGCCGGCTCCGCGCGTCGTAGCCGAAGCACTCCCGCCACGCCGAGCCGTTCTGGCGGCGCAGGTCCTCGGTCGGGTTTCCCGCGCCGTCGAAGGACAGCTGGTGGTCGGAGACCACGTCGTCGGCCGGAGCGGAGCCGGTGACGACCGTCTTCACGCCGCTGGTCCGCTGGTCCAGGTTGTACGTCCAGGTCTTGAGCATCCAGGGTGTGCCGCCCGGCCGCGGCCCGAAGCTCGTCGAGAACCGGCGACCGCGGTCGTCGTAGCCCACCGCGGAGACGTACTCGGCGAGCGGGCTCGCCATGCGCGTGGGCTGCCCGAGGTTGTTGTAGTCGGTCGTCACCTTCTCCGCCGGCAGGCCCCCGATGGCGGGGACGTCGACGGACCGGATCCGGTCGGCGCGGTCGTACGCCTGGGTCTGGGTGTACTGGCCGGACAGGCCCGGGAGTCCCGCGGGGACGGTCAGCCTGCTGCCGGTCGGCCGGCCCTTGTCGTCGTAGCCGAGCACTTCGGAGACCCACTCGCCACCGGCGGTGTGGGTGATCTCCCGGTGGATCATGCCCTTGCCCTCGGGCGCGGTGTCGTACCGCCACTCGGCGAGCACGGTGCCCGCCGGCGAGCCCGAGCGCCGGTCGAGCGGCCGGCCCAGCGCGTCGTAGCTGGTGTGGATGCGGTTTCCGCGAGCGTCCACTGTGGCGGTTTGGTTGCCCGCGTCGTCGTACTCGAACGTGGCGTCGCCCCGGTTGGGGTCCGCTTGGCCGGTCCGGAAGCCGGCCAGATTGTATGTGTAGTCGATCCGGTTTCCGGCCGGGTCCGTCACAGACACGAGCCGGTCGGCGAGGTCGTACCGGTAGGTGCTGGACACCCAGGCCTGCCCGTCGAACTCCTCCTGCGCGACCGCACGGCCCAGGCCGTCCAGCCGCTCGCGGACCTTGCGTCCATCCGGACCGGTCACCGTCACGGTGTCGGTGCCGTACGCCGTCGTGGTGGTCTGCGTGATGGCGGCGTCGCGCAACCAGTCCTTGCGGTCTTCCCGTCCCAGCTCGTCGTATCCGTGGCGGGTCCGGTTCTTCCAGCTGGCGCCCGAGATGTAGGTGCCCGGCGCGCCGACGACCGCCTGCTCGACGGTCTCGTCCCGCAGCAGGCCCCGCCCGTCGTAGGTGGTCTCCGACACGAGTGCCTTGCCGGACACCGGCGACTGGCCCTGAGCCTGGCGCTCCCGCCAGTACCCGTCGTAGATGACCCAGGCGTCCTCGAACACTGCCGTCTCGCCGTTGCGCGACTCGGACGTGAGGTGTCGCGAGCGCACGGCCCGGTTGGGGATGTCGTACGAGAACCGCCAGGAAGGCTCGGCGAACGCGATCGGCTCGGTCGGCAGCCACACGGTCTCCAGCCGGCCGAACTCGTCGTACCCGTACTCGGTCACGTTGCCGTTGGCGTTTACCTCCCGTCTGACCACGCCGAACTCGGGATGGTAGTCGGTGGTGACCTGATGGCCGAGCGGGTTGGTGGTCGTGGTCCGGATGGGGATCTGGGTCGCCGGCGCACCAGCCGTCACCGTGTAGGTCGTGGTCGTCGCCGCGCCGGTCGGGCCGACCGTCCGTATTGCACGGCCGAGCGTGTCGTACTCGGTGTTCGTCTCGCTCCACCGGGTGCCGTCGATCTGGGTGCGGAGTCGCGTCGGGTTGCCGCGCACGGGTGGCGCGCCGAGGACCGTGCTGCCGTCGTAGTACGTCTCCGACTGGGTCAGCACCTGAGTCGAGGCGCAGGTGCCGGCGACCTTCTTGTTGACGGCCGGGTAGACGAACATGCCCTTCGCCGGGTTGTCGGCGTAGGTGGTGATCGAGCAGCGCTCGTCGCCCGCTTGGTCCAGCCAGCCCTCCTCCAGCGTCGAGGTGGCCTGGAAGTTGGTGTTGTAGGTGGTCTGGCTGCGCCGCTCGCGGAACGCGCCCGGTGCCGAATACACCTTCTCGGTGGTCGAGGCCAGGCCCACCCACTCGGGTGAGACCAGGTAGCCCGGGACGGGGTCGCTGGGCCGCCGCTCGTAGTCGTGGCGGCGCGACTGCAGGATGCTGTCTGCGATCCCGCCGAGCGTGCCGAGCTGAGCCTCCTCCAGGGTACGGCCGGCCAGAGCCGGATGGTCCTCATAGGACAGTGGGTTGGGACCGAACGTCTTGACGTCGATCCGGCGCTCGCCGTAGACCGGCACGAGGTCTCCGCTCCCGGCGACCTCTTTCAGCATCCAGTCGCCGTCCCAGCCGCGAAACACCCGCACGCTCGTCTTCTCGGTGCCCTTCGTGATGGTGGCCTCGTCGTAGCCGCGCCACACCGTCCAACCGGTCTCGTCCTCGTCGCGGGCAAAGGCACCGGTGTCGAAGGCCCAGGCCGGAGTGCCGCCGTAGGCGTAGCTCGTCGTCATGTCCGGCGAGCCACCGCCCGGCGACTCGACCACCTGTTTCACCAGGTACTTGTGGAACACGCCGGTGCGGGTGAACCCGCCGTCCACAGTCGACTGTGGAAAGCAGTCCTGCGGGTTGAGGTCCCAGTGCGGCCAAGGGTTGTATGCGCGGGCGCACGGGATGTTCTGCCCGTAGGTCACGGCCAGCTTCCCGCCGAACGGGTTGGTGACACCGACGAGCCGGTTGTGCCGCGCGGCCTTCGTCGGTCTGAGGTCGTGGTCCACCCGGTTGTTCAGGTACCTGTACGCGAACGTCGTGTTCGGATAGGGGTTGAGCTTTCCGAAGGCGACGCCGACCTGCTGGATCTTCTCCAGCTGGAGCTTGCGGGCGACCGAGTCCTCGCCGGTGTTGAAGCTGTGGTAAAGGTTGTACCGCGCGACCGGCTTCCAGGCGCCGCCGACCTTCACCTCCGTGAGCACGAAGTCGTACCGGCGCCCGGTGAAGAACGACGGCGAGTGGATGGCGCAGGTCGACGACTGGTTGCAGATCAGATCGGTCGGCACGTCGGGAAATCCGGTGTCTCCGGCCGCCGGCGCCGGGCACTCCGCGACGAGAAAACCACAGCGCCACTGGAGCCCGAAGGTGACCCGCGCCGCGGAGTTGTCGGTGTCCGTGTAGCGGCCGCCGTAGGAGATCTCCTTCAGGGTCGCGCCGCGGTGGTACCTGGTGCTCGGGGCGAGGCCACCGATCGCCGAGTACCAGTTGTCTTCCCGCTCGTAGAGCAGCGCCTGCATGTTGCCGTCGGGGTCGACGACCCGGTCCAGGTACCAGCGCCAGCCCTGCTCGCACGATCCGATCCGGTTGTTGGCGGTGTCCCAGCAGGGGTCGCTGGAGTTGTCCGCGAGGACCGGCACGGAGAGGATCGCGTTGGTCGGGCGGCCGGGCACGTGCCCGTACCCGAAGTGGTAAACGGTCCCGTCCGGCCCGGTCACCTTCCAGCGCTGCTTCTGGTGGATGGTCGTGAACGGCGCGTCGTTGGTGCGCTCGATCTTCCAGCCCGGGTTGTCCTGCACGCGCCACTCGGTGTGTGCGGCGTTGGCGGGGACCAGCGGCCCGGAGATGCCGGCCAGCGAGATCGTCGCGTTGTCCGACTTCCAGCACAGGTCGGTGGTGTGGACGATGTGGATGCACGGCTCGTACTGCCGCTCGATGAACGCGTTCGCGAAGTCCGACCAGCCCAGGCCCGTCGGCGAGGACTGCGTGTTGGTGGCGAGCGTGAGCCCGTCGATCGAGCCCGACGAGTAGTTCAGCCCGACCGATGGCGCGCTGCCCCCGCCGGGTACCGGGGTGGGAATGGGATAGGAGTAGGTGAAGTCACCGGAGCCCGCGGCCACCTGCCAGTTGCCGGTGATCGAGAGCGGCGACGCGGCAAACGTGCCCTCGTCGCCGCCGACCGCCGAGGCGACCGCCAGCACCGTGACACCGCTCCCCCCGGCGAGTTCCGGCGGGTCCACCGCCAGTGTCCGCGCCGTCCGGTCGTTGCGCGCGGGCAGCCGCACTCCCCTTGTGTCGCAGCCGGCCGGTGCCGGGCTGGTCAGCGCGCAGCCGGGCAGCGCGAGCACTTGCAGCCGGTCGGCGTACCCGCCGCCGTACGCGCCCGCGAAACCCGAGTAGTCGATCGACAGGCGCGTCTTCATCGCCCGCGAGGCCTTCGACAGGGTGAAGACAAACCCGGAGGCGCCCAGCCTTGTCGCGGCGGCCCGGTCGAGCACCTCCATCCGCAGCGACCCGCCGCCGCCCGCGGCAGCCACCCGCACCGGCGCCTCGCCGGCCGGCTGGCCCGCCTCGGCGACCGACCTGCCCGGCCCGCCCGCCTTGCCGAGTGTGACGCTCCACCGGCCCGGCGCGGGGAACACCGGCGTCGCGGACCGCATCCCGACGCTGGAGCCCAGCGGCGCCGACGAGGAGTCGCGCCACGGTTCGGGCTGGACGGCCGGCTCCGCCACGTCGTCCGGACGCTCGGACCACGGTCCGCGCCCGGGTGCGCCCGTGACTGCCCCGGTCGCGAGCAGTACAAGCATGACCGTCAATATCCTTCCCGCTGTTTTCCTTACGCTCATTGCCCGCCCCTCGCTCCCTCGTCCGGCTATCCGGCTCGGTCGATCCCAGAACGTGGAGACCGTACGGCGGGGCGTTCACACAAGCGTTCACACGCGGGTTCACCAAGGGCTTCAGGGCACCTTCGCGGCGACGATGCCGGCGACCGGCGCGAGCACCTTGTCGCGCCACTGACGTCCCTTGGCCAGCAGGTCGCCGTCCGGGACGCCGGGAAACGTGCCGTATCCGGAGCCGGCTACCTGGAACATCAACGGCCCCTGGTGACAGACCGCGGTGAACGTGTAAGAGGCCGACCAGCTGTAGCAGCCCTCCGGCCCGAACTGCTCACGGTGGTCCTCGATCCCGTCCCGATCGGTGCGGGTCCGGTCCTGGTCACGCTGCTCCTCGTAGTGTTCGGTGACCAGCTCCGGGTCGGCAACGGCGGCGATCGTGATCTGGACGCTCGCGTCGACGTCCTCGATGGTGGCGCCCTTCAGCCAGAACGAGTAGGAGCAGCCGCCCTCGGCGGCGGACTGGTTCTGCGCCTTGTCCAGGATGGAAATCACGCTGACCTTCTTGGGCAGCCGCTCGATCCGGTCGGCCTGCGGCAGCAGTGCCTTGATCTCGCCGTCGGTGAGAAACGCGCAGGCGCTGGGCCAACTGCTGGCCGGCACGACGTCGCCCGCTGGCGCGGAGATCTCCAGCTTGGCGGCGGGTGGCGGCGCCGAGCCGAACACGACCGGGTCCTTCGATTTGTCGTCGCCGCAGCCGCCCAGCAGACCGCCCGCGATCAGCGCGGGCACGGCGGCCGCCGCCAGAAACCACTTCCGCATGGCCGCCATCATCCACGCCGTTTCAAGCCAAGCCCCGGCCGGTCCCCCAACCGCCTTCCGGGCGGCGGCAGCTTGGTCGGTGCGGAGACCTGTCGACCTGAACGCACAAACCTTTTCGGGTCGGGGTTGGCCTACGGGCGTTTCTGGGAAGAGAAATTTCCCGGGTCCGTGTCAGCGGCGGGCCGTCGCTCCCGCCGGAGACCGCGAATGCCGGCGGCTCGCGGGGCGAGCCGAAATCCCCGGCATTCGCTGCCATCTCCGCGCGCCAAGCCCACCCCGCCGCGCATGCGGTCCGCAGGTGACGGACGCGGACGTGGGCGAATCTGGCTTCTGAAAAGGGGTTACCCGGTGACGTCGGGGCCGGTCGCGCCGCCGTATGTGGCGATTTTGTACTCGGTCGCGGCCAGCGACAGGGTCAGCTCGCGGATCCGGCGGCGGATGATGTCGCGGTGTTCGAGCAGCATGTCGAGGCGCTCGGGCACCGTGTGCTCGCCGGCGTCGACGAGCGAGACGTAGTGCTGCAGGTCGCGCATCGGCATGCCGGACAGGCGCATCCGGGTGAGGAACACCAGGCGCCGCACGGCTTCGGCGTGGTAGACGCGGTGGCCGGTGCTGTCGCGGGCCACCTCGACAAGCCCGGCCCGCTCGTAGTAACGCAGCGTGCTCGGCGAGATGTCGAGGAGGTCGGCGACCTGGGCGATGTTCATGGACTCGGGCACGTCGGCGAGGTCGGTGAGGCGGTGGATGGCCTCCACCGACAGCGGATCGTCGTCGCCGAGCGTGTCGAGCGCCCTGGTCATCAGGTCCTCGGTAGCCATGACCACCAGCCTAGATCGGCCGGCTGGAGGCCGGGGCGTCCGGGAAGTCGGCGGCGCGGGCGGTCTCGGCCCACCGCTCGACCTCGGCCAGACCGCGCCGGTACACGCCGGAGATGCGTTCGGCGGCCTCGCGGCCGAGCGGCAGGCGCAGCGGGACCTCGTCGCCGTGTGCGAGCGAGACGATGATCTCGGCGGCCCGGGCGGGGTCGCCTTCCTGCCTGCCGTCGGCGCCGGCCATGTCCGCGCGGACGGCGGCGAGCACGTCGCGGTAGGTCTCCGACGCCTCCGTGAACTCCAGCACGTCGCCGGCGTTGAAGTCGGTGCGGAAGCGGCTCGGTTCGACGATCATCACGCGGATCCCGAACGGGGCCACCTCACCGGCCAAGGCCTCGGACCACCCTTCCAGGGCGAACTTCGACGCGGAGTAGGTCGACACACCGGGAAACGACATCCGCCCGCCCTGGCTGCTCATCTGCACGATCGTCCCGCTGCCGCGCGCCCGCATGACCGGCAGCGCCGCCCGTACGAGCGCGGCCGGGCCGAACAGGTGCAGGTCCATCAGCTCGCGCAGCTGGGCGTCACTGACCTCCTCGACCGCGCCGACCACGGCCCGGCCCGCGTTGTTGACGAGCACGTCGAGCTGGCCGAACCGGGCGAGGGTGGCGCGCACCAGGCCCTCGGCCGCGGTGACGTCGCGGGCGTCGAACCTCGCGACGAGGCAGGTCCGCGGATATCCGGCGGCCAGGTCGGCGACGCTGTCGGTGCGGCGTACCGCCGCCACGACGCGGTCGCCCGCGGCGAGGGCCGACTCGGCCAGGGCACGGCCGAAGCCGCGGGAAGCGCCGGTGATGATCCAGGTTTGTGATGTCATGGCGGCGACGCTAGGGGTTCGAGCGCGCTTCAACGCAAGCCAGATGTGACGCGTCCACCGTTGGAGAGCTTCCAGGGTTGAGGTCAGCGTTTGTCCACAATGTCCTGGTCCGCCACGCCGGCGCCGGCGCGAGCCAGGCCGGCCTCGGTCGCGGGCAGTAGCCGCCGCGCCATGTAACGGGCACCAAGTTCGCGATCTAGAACAGATCTAGAACGGTTACGGCCCTATATCGACCCTAACCGTTCTAGATCCACACCTGCGCCCCAAAGCTGATTACGCTACGTTACCGGCGGTGCAGCAGCATTAGCACATTTCGACTATTTTGGGCTACCGCGACGTCCGCCGTGGTCCGAGCTGCCGCTCCCCGTGGCCGCATCCGTCCGCGGCTAGCCACGCGCCTAAGGATCCCCGCGCACACAGGCCCGGGCAGGGCCGGCGTAGCCGGGCCCGGGGTGAGATCGCCCACTACGGACTCTCCAGACGACTGCGTGGGGCGGGCTTGGCGCGCGGACCTGGCAGCGGAGGCCGGGGCTCTCGGCGAGCCCTGGCGAGCCGCCGGCCGCCGCGGTCTCCGGCGGGAGCGACGGTCCGCCGCTGACGCGGACCCGGGAAATCGTCTTCTCAGAAGCGGACAAACCCCGACCCCGCTCACAGGTCGCGGACGTAGTGGCGGATGGGTTCGCCCTGGTCGTCGAGCTTCGTGCGGCCCGACGCGGTCCAACCGAGTCGCTCGTAGAGCCGCTGGGCGCGCTGGTTGGTCTCGTGGGTCCAGAGCTGGGCGCGGGTGAAGCCGCGCTCCCCCGCTTCGCGCTGGGCCAGCTCCATGACCAGGCGGCCGAGGCCCTGTCCCCACCGCTCGGGGTGGACGGCGACCATCGACACGTGGGCGAGGCCGGCGACCGGGTCGCGGCCGGCGCCGTCCTGGGACAGCGCCTGCAACACGATCGCGGCGGCCACGAGTGTGCCGTCGTCCTCGGCCAGCGCGGCGAAGCTGCCGGGATCGGCGAGCCGGATCTGCACCTGCCGCTCGGCGTCGGCGGCCGGGCCCGGCGGCAGCCCGACATCGGTCGTCCGCCCGGCGGAGGCGGCGGTCCACAGGGCGGCCACCGCCGCGGCATCGCCCCGGCCCGCGATCCGGGTCGTCAACACCAGCGCCACGCTAGCCGGCCGCGGCCATCTCGCGGGCGCCGACGGGCGCGGGATCCTCGCGGCGGGGCAGCAGCAGCGGGCTGGCGAGGATGAGCAGCCCGGTGACCGTGAGGCGTCTGGCTGCCGACGTGGGACCACCCACGTGTTACCAGCCGGTAGCATATCGTCGGCGTATCGAAAACCACATACGTGCTGGCAACACCGCGCCGCCTTGACTTGAGGCATGTCCTACAGCGAGCCCGCGCGGACGGCGGCCCGCCCGAAGACGGGAATCACCATCTATGGGTGCGGGCCGGACGAGGCGGTCTTGTTTCGCGAGATGGCGCCCCGCTTCGGCGTAGCCGCGACCATCGCGGAGGCGCCGGTATCCGAAGCCAACATCGCGCTGGCGCTTGGAAACCGGTGCGTCAGCGTCGGTCACAAGACTCAGGTCACGAACGCCACTCTCCTCGCGCTCAGCCAGGCCGGCGTGGTGTACATCTCCACGCGGAGCATCGGGTACAACCACATCGACCTGGGGTACGCGGAGAGCGTCGGCATTTCCGTGGAAAACGTCGCCTACTCGCCGGACAGCGTGGCCGACTACACGCTGATGCTGATGCTGATGGCGGTGCGAAACGCGAAATCCATCGTGCGGCGCACAGAGGTCCATGACTACAGGCTGCACGACGTGCGCGGTAGGGAACTGCGCGACCTGACCGTCGGGGTGGTCGGCACCGGGCGCATCGGCGCGGCGGTCGTCGACCGGCTACGGGGTTTCGGCTGCCGGATACTCGCCCACGACAGCGACCCGAGAGTCTCCGCCGACTACGTCTCTCTCGACGTGCTGCTGGAGCAGAGCGACATCGTGACGCTCCACACCCCGCTCAACGCGGACACGCACCACCTCCTGAACCGCCGGCGCATCGAGCGGATGAAGCCCGGCGCATTCGTCGTCAACACCGGACGCGGTCCACTTCTCGACACCGAGGCCCTCATCTCGGCGCTGGACGACGGCAGGCTGGGCGGCGCGGCGCTGGACGTCCTCGAAGGGGAGGAAGGAATCTTCTACGCCGACTGCCGCGACAAGCCGATCGAAAGCAAACCGCTGCTGCGGCTGCAAGAGCTGTCGAACGTGTTCATCAGCCCGCACACGGCCTACTACACGGACCACGCCCTGCGCGACACGGTCGAAAACTCCATCGTCAATTGCCTGAAGTTTGAGAGCAGACACAAGCATGGATAGGTTGAAGGTCGGAGTAATCTTCGGGGGCTGCTCCGAAGAGCACCCCATCTCCGTCAAGTCGGCGCAAGAGGTCGCGCGAAACCTCGACACCGAAAAGTACGAGCCGTTCTACATCGGGATAACGCAGAGCGGCGCCTGGAAGCTCTGCGACGGCCCCGACGCGAATTGGGAAAACGGCAACTGCCGCCCGGCCGTGCTGTCGCCGGACCGGAGCGTACGCGGACTGCTGGTCCTGGAGCACGGACGGTACGAAACGATCAGCCTGGACCTGGTGCTGCCGGTGCTGCACGGCAAGCTCGGCGAAGACGGTGCGATGCAGGGCCTGTTGGAGCTGTCCGGCATCCCGTACGCCGGCTGCGACATCCAAAGCTCCGCGCTGTGCATGGACAAGTCCCTCGCCTACGTCGTCGCCAAGAGCGCGGGAATCGCCACGCCGAACTTCTGGACCGTCACGGCCAACGACAACGTCGACCCCGACGTGCTCACCTACCCCGTCTTCGTGAAGCCGGCCCGTTCGGGCTCGTCTTTCGGCGTCAGCAAGGTAACTCAGCGGGAGGAACTGCCGAGCGCGGTGGAAGCCGCGAGGCAGTACGACTCGAAGGTGCTGATCGAAGAGGCCGTCGTCGGCAGCGAGGTCGGATGCGCCATCTTGGGCAACGACCTGGACCTGATCGCGGGCGAGGTGGACCGCATCGCCCTTTCCCACGGCTTCTTCAGGATCCACCAGGAGAGCACGCCGGAGCTCGGCTCCGAAAACTCGACGCCGATCGTGCCCGCGGACATCTCGGCGGAGTCGCGCACGCTCGTCCAGGAGACGGCGAAGGCCATATACCGCGCCCTGGGATGCGGCGGGCTGGCACGGGTCGACATGTTCCTCAAGGAAGACGGGACGGTGGTACTCAACGAGGTCAACACCTTTCCCGGCATGACCTCCTACAGCCGCTACCCGAGGATGATGGCCGCCGCGGGGCTGCCGCTCGCCGAGGTGATCGACCGGGTGGTGTCCCTGACACTTACGGGAAAGCTCCGATGAAAAGTGACTTCGCCTTCGTCGACGAGCTCGTGCCCGGCATCCGGTGGGACGCCAAGTACGCCACGTGGGACAACTTCACCGGCAAACCGGTGGACGGATACCTGGCAAATCGGATCGTCGGCACGAAGGCCTTGTGCGTAGCCCTGGAAAGAGCGCGAGAGGAGGCGGCGTCCCTCGGCTTCGGCCTGCTGATCTGGGACGGGTATCGCCCGCAGCGCGCCGTCGACCGCTTTCTGCGCTGGTCGAAGGAGCCGGAGGACGGCCGCACAAAGCTCCGGCACTATCCGAACATCGACCGGGCCGACATGTTCGAGAAGGGATACGTGGCGGCCAAGTCGGGCCACAGCCGGGGCAGCACCGTCGACCTGACGCTCTACCACCTGGCCACCGGCGAGCTGGCTCCGATGGGCGGCGACCACGACCTGATGGACTCGATCTCACACCACGGAGCGGAGAGGATCACGCAGGTACAGGCGAGAAACCGCCAGCACCTCCGCGCCGTCATGGAGGCCTGCGGTTTCCGCTCGTACGCCTACGAGTGGTGGCACTACACGCTGAAGGACGAGCCGTACCCCGACACGTACTTCGACTTCCCCATCACGTAGTCGCCACATGCGGCGGTGGTAAGAAGGATGGGCGGTCCGGTGGCGTGAGGCCGCGTGCGGAGGCGAGCGGAGTTGACGGTGTTACGCGCGGGCCTGCTGGTCATGGCGATGTGCCTCGGCCTGGCCGGCTGCTCCGGCGACCCGGACCGCCCGGCGGCGAGCCGACCCGCGGAAACGCCCACGGCCGCGCCGGCCCCGACTCCCCCACCGGCGTCGCCCGCCCAGTCTCCGAGTCCGACGCCCACCCGCGTCGGCAACGCCACCCCCGCACCCCGCTGGCTCGGGACGCGGGTGCTGCCGGTCGGCCCCAACGGGTTCGCGGCGGCGCGAGACACCCCACCCGAGCTGCGCGAGCGGTCCATCATCACGGTCGACGACCTGCCGCCTCCGCCCGACGGCCAATTCCACGCCACCGTCGAGGCGGTGCCGGCCAGCGTCCTGGCCCGGTCGAGCTGGACCAAGGCCTGCCCGGTGGCCGCCGCGGACCTGCGCTACCTCACGGTCGGCTTCCGCGGCTTCGACGGGCGCGCCCACACCGGCGAGCTGCTGGTCGACAAACGGGTGGCCGACGACCTCGTCACCGTGTTCCGGCAGCTCTTCGCCGCCAACTTCCCCATCGAGCGGATGCGGATCTCCAGCCGCGCCGACATGGACGCGCCGCCGACCGGCGACGGCAACACCACCGAGGGGTTCGCCTGCCGGCCGGTACGCGGCCACGCGACATGGTCCGAACACGCCTACGGCCTCGCCGTGGACATCAACCCGTTCCAAAACCCGTACCACAAGGGCGACGTGGTGCTACCCGAGCTGGCCACCGCCTACCTCGACCGGACCGACGCGCGGCCCGGGATGCTCCAGCTCCACGGGCCCGTGGTGAAGGCGTTCACCGCGATCGGCTGGGGATGGGGCGGCACCTTCCGGTCGCTGCGGGACTACATGCACTTCTCCGCCAACGGTCGCTAGAAACCGGCGGTATTCACGCGGACTGACAAATGCCGGCGCGGACTTGCGCACCGCTCACGAAGACGCGCGCGGCCCGGTGCGGAGAGACTCTCGCCCATGTGGACCAGACTCACACGTGGCATAGCGGCAACCGCCGTCGCGCTCGCCATGTTGCTGACCGGCGCCGCACAGCCGGCGCGGGCTGCAGACGGGGACGGCGGCATCAGCAGTCCCCTCGCGGACGCGGCCTTGATCGCCTGGAACATCTTCAAGTCGGGCGGCAGGGCCTCACCGGAGCAGATCCTCCAGTTCGTGCGGCTGGTGACCGGCGCGCTCAGCGAGGTGGAAGACGCGGTGATCGTGCACGCCGACGGGCTGGAGGCGTCCGAGGTGCTGGGGCAGGCCGTCTCGGTGCGCATCGACATGCTCGACTACACCAGCCTGCGGGACAACGAGATCGTCCTGGAGCAGTTCGCGCTCGAAGTCGGCCGCTACGCCCAGAACGCCAACAGCAAGTACCAGGCGGTCAGCTCGCGCATGGCCAAGGACCAGATCGGCGTCGGTGCGCAGGCCCTCTACCCGATCACGCTGACCGCACGCACGGACGCCGGCTGGACCGGCGGCCTGGCCGCCATCGAAGCCCAGTTCCGCGCGCTCAACGAGCGAATAGTGGCCGACCTCGAGCCGAGGTGCACGCGCCAGAGCGACCCCGAGCCCATCCCCGGCCAGATCAACATCCGCTACGAATGCGTGGCCGCCAACGGCGAGAAGGCCTACGGCCACGACTACAAGGTCGGCGACACGTGGCACAGCGGCCCGGTCGACCTCGACAAGCTCAAGCTCGAAGCCGCCAAGAACTCCAGCTGGTCCGCCGCCAAACGCATCCTGGCCGGCCAGAGACCATAGGAGCAAGGGAAGAGGATTTCCCGGATCCGCGTCAGCGGCGGACCGCCGCTCCCGCCGGAGAACGCGAAGGCCGGCGGCTCGCAGGGCGAGCCGAGATCCCCGGCCTTCGCTGCCGGCTCCGCGGTGCAAGGGCAAACCGCGTGACACCTCGTCGCCGCGCTGGCACACGGATCCGGCTACGAACGCGTCGCTACCGCCGCCTGCTCGGACTCCACCATCCGCCGCAGGCTCAAGCACTGGGCCGCCATCGGCGTCGCCGAAGCCGTCCACCCCGTAGCCCTCGCCGATCGCCACCGAGCCCGCCGGCGTTCCCCTCGGGATCGTCTGCGCGGGCGCCAACCGAATCGCCCGCAAAGGCGCCCCACACCGATCCAGGCCGGCAAACGATGGGTCTGCGAACGCACCCAGCCCCACCACCCGCCGCCTCAAATGACACCAATTGACGGTCGCTCTTAGATAACAATTCCGGGCTGGCATATTGGGTCGACCAATTTTGGCATGATCGACCGCCGCTTGGGGCAGCGAATTATTGGCGGCTGCGGGATAATCAACGTATGCGACAGCTTCAGTTATTCACTTCGGCCGCGCTCGCCGAAATGCGTGACCGGACCGCGTCGCGTAGCTATTCTCCCGCGGCCGAGGAGTTTCGCCGTGAGCATGAGCGCCATCGCGCCTGGGGCTTGATCCAGCGCCGCGGCGAGCGCCTGCGCCACCTCCGCCAGAGGGCCCGTGCCGCGCCACCGGTAGACGCGCGGGCATTCCGACAAGACTCGCCCGCGGCCCCGGTGTCCACGCCGCCTGAGCAGCAGCAACCCCCGGCTCCGAGCAGAAACACCCTGGCTGGCCAAGAGTTCGCCCCCTGTGGCGAGACCCCTGCCGCGGAGGCGTCCGCGCCAAGCCGACGGACGCCGGCCAGCTCACCGCCGCACCCGCCACCGGCTGGGCCGAGCCGATCCCGCGCCCAGACCCAGCCCGCGGCCCATGCCGCGCCCAGAGCACCGGCCACCTATCAATGCGCCCAGCGACATCGCTGACGTCGCTCCGGGATTGGTGGCCCGCCATCCAGACACCTTGCCGCAGCGGCCTGGAAAATGCGAGCCGATCAGCGAGTCCGAACCTGCTCGAGCATTTCGACCGCCCGCACCCTTCGAGCGGAAGATGCTCAATTCGCGATTGCGCGGCCAATTTCCTAGGACCGATCGCCGAATCATAAGACCGGCCGGACGCGCAACATTTGCCCAATCACGTGGTCCACCCAGACGGCTGAGACGGCTCCGCGATACCGGCACGGGTCCGTTGTCACGCGGGTTGGTCTCGCACCGCGCGGACCCGGCAGCCGAGGGTGCGCCGCCGCCTGGGCGACCTGGCTAAACCTAAGTCGATCACGAGCCGGTCCCCGCTGTGGTCCACGCACCATCTGTAACGCACCGTCAGCGTCCGAGTCCAGGGTTTCGAGATCGAGAGGACTTAGGGCTGATTTGACACCCAAACTCCCCTATGACGACCCTTCTCGCCCGCCGAGCCGACAGCAGACAATGTGGACAAACGGCGACGTCGGGCGCTCCGAGCCCGTTGACCCGCCGTCGGCAGGTGGGTGGGGCTTGGAGCGCGGAGCTGGCAGCGGGGGCCGGGGATCTCGGCGAGCCCCTGGCGAGCCGCCGGCCACCGCGGTCTCCGGCGGGAGCGGCGGTCAGCAACTGACGCGGACCCGGGAAATCCTCTTGAAACTCTACGGTCAACTCAACCTGAGCGAAACGCGGTCTGGGCCACGACGGACACCGCGGTAGCTCGAATTTTCAAGAACGACCTTGTCTCGGGAAGCGCGAATGCTCCACCTCGTCGAGGACCTGGCGGGCGTGGCGGGCGCCGAGCACGTAGCCGGTGTCCTCGTGGACCTCGACGGCCTCCCGGGCGTGGCGTGCGGCGGCGTCAATGTCGCCGCCGGCCAGCTCGGCGAACGCCAGGGCGGTGAGGGCGACGCCGTGCTGCAGCCGGAGGCCGTGCGCCTCGGCGTCGGCGAGTGCCTGCCGGGCGAAGGCCGCGCCGGCGGCGGGGTCGCCAAGCTGGCGGCTCGTGTGTGCCAGGCCGATCCGGGCCTTGGTGGCGCTGCGCCGCTGCCCGCCGTCGCCGACCAGGCGCAGCGCCTCCTGATACGACTCCGCGGCGGCCGGGAACTCCTCGCGGGCGAGGTGGACGCCGCCCCGCGCGACGAGGGTTTCCGCCGCGACACGTGGCAGGTCGAGGTCGCGCGTCTCGGTCACCGCCGCGGTCGCCAGCGCCAGCGCGTCGTCGAGGCGGCCGAGATCGCGGTAGACCGAGGCGAGGTTGGCCATCGCCTCCGCCAGGTCGACCGCCGAGCGCAGGTCGTTGAACGCGGCCATGGCCTGGCCGAGCAGCGCGGCCGCCTCGTCCAGCCGGTGCCACAGGCGGTACACCTGGCCGAGGTTGGCGATGGCGACCGCGCGGGAGTGCGGCGAGTTGATGCGCTCGCAGAGGTCACGCGCGCGCACGCTGGCGTCCTCGGCGGCGGCCAGGTCGCCCATGTCCAGGTAGGCGCCGCCGAGGTTGACGAGGGCGTTCGCGGTGACGAACTCCTGGCCGTCGGCGTCGGGCAGGGCCAGCACCTCGTGGAACAGCTCGGTGGCCTTGGCGAGGTGGCCGAGCTCCAACCGCACCACGCCCAGGTTGCTCAGCGCGGCGCCCTCGATCTTGGGGAGGCCGGCCGCGTGGCTGGCGACGCGCGCCCGCTCCAGCTCTTCGAGCGCCTCGGGGTATCGGGAGAGGTGCCAGAACAGCGTGCCGAGGCTCATCCGCATCGCGGCCACCGCCGGTAGGTCGCCGGCGCGCTCGGCCGCGCCGAGCCCGCGACTCACGGCCGCCCGCCACTGGTCGGTGGTGCCGTGCGAGTGGAAGTAGCCGCGCAGCGCGTCCGCCAGGTGCCACGCGTACGCCGGCAGCGTGTCGCCGGCGGCGGCGATGACCTCGGCCAGGTTCTGCCAGGACGCCGCCGAGCCCAACGGCCTCTTCTACCGGTGGACCGCACCGCGTGGCGTCAGGCTCGGCTCCCGGGTGCTGACCCGCCTCGCCCCGGACGCCGGCACCCTCGCCGCGATGGCGATCATCATGGACGACGGTTCGGTGCTGCCCGACGTCGCCTACCTGACCTCCGCCCAGCTGGGCCGCCCCTTCCCCGTGCGGTGGGTCGAGGTGCCCGAGCGCGACGCGAAGACCACGGCCGTCCGCGAGCGGTTCACCGACGGCCAGGTCACCCGCGGCCGGAAGTTCGAGGGCGTGTGGGCCACCGACGACGGCGTGTACGTCGTCAACTCCTACGCCTGGGACGAGGGCGACCTCCCGGCCGACGCCGCTCCGCACGACGGCATGGTCTGGTTCTACGACTTCCGCGCCCAGACCATCCAGCTGGTCACCTACTTCCCGCACCAGGCCACGGCGGAAGACGGCGCGCCGGCCAGGTACACCGACATCACCTTCGACGGCCCGGACAACGTGACCGTCACCCCGTGGGGAAGCCTCGTGCTGGCCGAGGACGGCGCCGGCGCCTCGCACGTGCTCAGCGCGATCCCCGGCGGCCCGACCTACGCCATCGCCCGAAACCAGCTCAACGACTCGGAGTTCTGCGGTCCGACGTTCACCGAGGACGGCAAGGTGCTCTTCGTCAACATGCAGGATCCGGGTCTCACGCTGGCCATCACCGGCCCGTGGGAGAAGTACCTGGGCTGACCGACCACGAGGGGGCCCGGGCGCGTACCGCCCGGCCCCCTCTGCTTTGCCGCGGCGCTAGGCTACGCACCTGGACCGCGGAGGGCCCTCGCTGATGAAGATCCGTCCCATGCACGACACGGACGCCGACGCGGTCCTGCGCATCTACCAGGCCGGCCTCGACACCGGCCAGGCCAGCTTCGAGACCGAGGCCCCGACCTGGGCGGCGTTCGACGCCGGCAAGCTGCCCGAGCACCGCCACGTGGCCGTGGACGACACCGGCCTGCTCGGCTGGGTCGCCGTCTCCGCCGTATCCAGCCGCTGCGTGTACTCCGGCGTGGTCGAGCACTCCGTCTACGTCGACCCGGCCACCCAGGGCCGCGGCGTGGGCCGGGCACTGCTCGACGCGCTGATCGCCTCCACCGAGGCCGCCGGCGTCTGGACCATCCAGTCCGGCGTCTTCCCGGAAAACCAAGCCAGCCTCACCCTGCACCAGCGCGCCGGCTTCCGCGTCGTCGGCGTCCGCGAGCGCATCGGCCGGCACGCCGCACTCGGCGGCCGCTGGCGCGACGTAGTCCTCCTGGAACGCCGCAGCCCACTCGTCCTCTGACCCGCCGGTCGCGGGACCGAGGAGTTGGGTTGCTCGACTTTCGGTGATCGTTCGCCCGCTAGCCGGATGACACGCCGACCAGAGTGCGGATTTCGGGCGAACGATCATGCACGCGCCCGGTCTGAGCGCGACCAACCAAGCAGGGTGAGGCCGCGGGAGCGACGGTCGGGACCACGACGGACGTCGCGGTAGCCCAAAATCCAAGGTCCTTAATGGAGGAAGGCGGTGACCAAGGCCGCCACCTCGGCGGGCTGTTCGAGTAGGAAGAGATGGCCGCCGCCGGCGACGATGTGAAGCCGGGCGTCCGGGATCAGGCGGCTGAGGATGCGGCCGTTGGCCGGTGGGACGATCGGGTCGTCGTCGCCGGCGATGACAAGTGTGGGCTGGGATAGCCGGTGCAGCCAGGGCAGGCTGGTCCAGCCGCTGATGGCGTACAGCTGGGCCAGGTAGCCGCCGATCGGCGGCGCGTGGGCGAAGCGGGCGAGCGAGCCGTGCAGCGTCGCGTCGGGGTCGCGCCGGGCGGCGCCGCCGTAGACCCGGCCGGCGACGCGGCGGAAGTAGTCGGGCTGGTGGTAGCGGCGCGGTGTCGCCAGGGCGAGCAGTGCGCGCGGCGAACCGGGTATGCCGCCGAGCCCGGGGCCGGTGGCGGCCAGGACCAGGCGGCGCACCCGATCGGGGGCCTGGTGGGCGAGTTGCTGGGCGAGTACGCCGCCGAAGGAGACGCCGAGCACGTCCACCCGCTCGTGGCCGAGGGCGTCGAGCAGCCGTTCCATCGTGCGGGCCAGACCCGGCATCCGGCGCGGGAGGCGGTAGGAGGTCGAGCCGCCGGTGCCTGGCGCGTCGACGGTGATGGTCTGGTGGGCGCGGGCGTCCAGCGCCCGCTCGAACGGCGCCCACATCTCGATGTTGCCGCCGATCCCCATCAGCAGCAGCAACGGCCGCCCGCTGCCCTGGAGCCCGACCCGCAGCCGGAGCCCGTCCACCTGGAGGTGGCGCAGGTCGCGCCGCCGCCTAGGCGAACGCGCCCACACCGGTGATGTCCCGTCCGACGATGAGTGTCTGGATTGTCTCGGTGCCCTCGTACGTGTGGATCGCTTCCATGTCGGCGAGGTGGCGCATGACGTGGAAGTCGAGCAGGATCCCGTTGCCGCCGAGCAGGTCTCGGGCGGCGAGGATGACCTGGCGGGCCTTGCTCGTGTTGTGCATCTTCGCCAGCGCCGCGATCGTGTCGCTGAGCCGGCCCTCCTCGATGAGCCGGCCGAGCCGCAGGCAGTACAGCTGCATCCCGCAGATCTCGGCCAGCATCCGCACCAGCCGCTCCTGCACGATCTGGAAGCCCACCAGCGGCTTGCCGAACTGGACCCGCTGCCCGCAGTACGAGCGGGCGGCGTCGTAGGCGGCGACGGCGTGGCCGAGCGCGGCCCAGGCGACGGTGTTGCGGGTGCCGGCGAGCACCCGGCCTGCGTCCTTGAAGCTGTGCGCGCCGGGCAGGCGGTGCTCCTCGGGTACGCGGACGTCGGTGAGGCGGATCTCCGCCTGCCACACCGCGCGCAGCGAGGCCTTGCCGTCGATGCGCCGGGCATCGCAGCCGGCCGCGCCCTTCTCCACGAGGAAGCCCTTGACCTTGCCGTCGGCGGTGTCGCGGGCCCACAGGACGGTCACGTCGGCGATCGTGCCGTTGCCGATCCACTTCTTGTGTCCATTGAGGACCCAGGTGTCGCCGTCGCGGCGGGCCGACGTCTCCAGCGCGACCGAGTCCGAGCCGTGCGAGGGTTCGGTGAGCGCGAACGCGCCGAGCTTGTCCAGAGTGGACATCGCCGGCAGCCAGCGCCGCCGCTGCTCCTCCGAGCCGAGCATCGCGATCGAGCGCATCGCCAGCCCGGCCTGTACGCCGAGGAAGGTGCCGAGGCTGCCGTCACCCCGGTTGAGCTCCATGTGTACCAGGCCCGCGGCGATCGGGCTCATGGCCGGGCAGCCGTAGCCCTCGATGCCGTCGCCCACTATGGACAGTCCGGCCAGCTTCTCGATCAGCGGCCAGGGAAACTCGGCGCGCTCCCAGTAGCCGTTGACGACCGGCAGCACCTCGCCGTCGACGAAGTCGCGGGTGCGCCGCCAGTAGTCCCGCTCCTGTGCGGTGAGCTGGTCGCCGATGTGGAAGTAGTCGGTGCCGAGCGATCGGCCGATGTCGTCGTACATGAGATGTCCCTCAACGGTCGAGTACGTAGGTGCCGGGCGCTTCGATCAGCGGGGCGAAGCCGCGCGCGCCGGGCTTCTTCGGCGCGGCCTTGTCCGGGCCGCAGCGCGGGCTCAGCCAGGCCACGAAGTCCGGCCACCAGCTGCCCCGCTCGGTGCTGGCGCCGCGCAGCCACTCCTCGGGATCGCCGGGATTGGCGTTGTTGACGCGGAAGGTCGCCTTCGGGTTCTCCGGCGGGTTCACCATCGCGGCGATGTGTCCGCTCGTGGAGAGCACGAACCTGGTTTCCCCGCCGAGCATCCCGGTGGTGCGGTAGCAGCTCTGCCAGGGCGTGATGTGGTCGGCGACGCCGGCGATCACGTACGCGTCCACGTCGACCGCGCCGAGGTCCACCGGTTCGGCGAGCGCGAGCTCGACGAGGTCGGCGTGGAGCCGCGCGGGCATGCGGGTGGTGTCGGCGTTCCAGTAGAGGATGTCGAACGCCGGCGGCGTGCGGCCCAGCAGGTAGTTGTTGACCCAGTAGTGCCAGACCAGGTCGTCCGGGCGCAGCCAGGCGAACACCTCGGCCAGCGCCCGGCCGTCGAGGTAGCCGCGGCGGCGCGACATCGCGGTGGCCGCGCTGGCGAGCCGGCGATCGGTGAGCGCCGCCGGTACGCCGGCCGTGCGGTGGTCGAGCACGGTCACCGCGAACGCGAGCCCGGCGAGCCGGTCCAGCCGCCCGGCCTCGGCCAGCTGTGTGGCCACCCGGCTGGCGATCACGCCGCCCGAGCACACTCCGGTGAGGACGGTGCGCTCGCTGCGGCAGATCCGTTCGACGGCGTCGAGCGCGGCCAGCACGGCGTCCACATAGGTCGCCAGCCCCCACGCCGCGTGCCGCGCGTCGGGGTTGCGCCAGGACATGACGAAGACCTGCTGCCCGGAGCGGACCAGATGCTCGACCCAGCTGCGCCCGGGGGCCAGGTCGAGCACGTAGAACTTGTTGATCGTCGGCGGCACCAGCAGCAGCGGGACCCGGCGCACGGTCGGCGTTTGCGGCGCGTACTGGATCAGCTCGAACGCGTCGGTGCGCAGGACCACCGCGCCCGGCGTGCTGGCGAGGTTGTCGCCGACCGTGAAGCTCGACTCGTCCACCATCCGCGGGATGCGCGGTGACCGCGCCATGTCCCGGGCCAGGCTCAGCCCGCCGCGCACGAAGTTGAGCCCCGCGCTGTCGACCGCGGCCTTCACCGACTCGGGGTTGACCAGCGGCACGTTGCTCGGCGCCAGCGCCGCCAGGAGGTTCGCGGCGAGGAGCCGGACCCGCTGGTCGTCGCGCCAGCCGAGATCCGCGTCGGCGATGAGCTCTTCGGCGGTCGCGCCGGCGGCGAGGTACGCCTGCAGGATGCGGCGCAGCACCGGGCTCCGCGCCCACGCCTGGTCGGTGAAGCGGCGGTCCCGCGGCGCCGGCTCGAGCCGCGACGTGCCGCGCCCGACCCGGGTCAGCTCGGTGGCGAGGTCGGCGAGCCGCCGGCCGGTCGCGAGCGGCCGGGCCGCCAGCCGGCCAAGCAGCCGCGCGGTGGACGTGTCCGGCAGCAGCCGGCGCAGCGGACCGAACGCGGCGTCGACCAGCAGCGCGTCGAGCGGGACGGCCAGATCGTCCACTTCGGACCGGCTCATGGCGCCGGCTCCTCCGCCGGCGGCCGGATCTCCCGCTTGAGGATCTTCCCGGTCGGACCTTTGGGCAGCTCCGCCAGCAGCCAGACGTGGCGCGGGTACTTGTAGGCGGCGACCTGGTCGCGGACGTAGTCGCGGATCTCGCCGGGGGTGGCGCCCGCGCCGGGCTTGAGCACCACCGCGGCGCCGACCTCCTCACCCAGCGCGGCATCCGGGATCCCGATCACCGCGGCCTCGGAGATCGCCGGGTGCTCGTACAGCACCTCCTCGACCTCGCGCGGGTACACGTTGTAGCCGCCCCGGATGATCAGGTCCTTGCGCCGGTCGACGATGAAGTAGTAGCCGTCGTCGTCGGCGCGGGCCAGGTCGCCGCTGCGAAACCAGCCGTCCGGGATCGCCTCCGCGGTCGCCTCGGCCCGCCGCCAGTAGCCCTTCATCACGTTGTGGCCGCGGATGGCGATCTCGCCGACCTCGCCGGCCGGCACGTCCTTGCCCCACTCGTCGACCAGGCGCAGCTCGACGCCGCGGATCGGGGTGCCGATGGAGCCGGGCTTGCGCTCCCGGCCCGGGTGGTTGAACGTGGCGACCGGCGACGTCTCGGACAGCCCGTACCCCTCCAGGATCGCGCAGCCGAACTCCTGCTCGAAGCCGCGCAGCACCTCCACCGGCAGCGCCGCGCCGCCGGAGACGCACACCCGCAGCGCGGACACGTCGTACCGGAAGCGCGTGGGCTCGGCGACCAGCGCGTTGTACATGGTCGGCACGCCCTCGAAGACCGTCACGCGGTCGCGCTGGAGCACCTCCAGCACCTTGGCCGGCGCGAACCGCGCGACGAGCGTCAGGCAGGCGCCCACGCTCACCGCCGTGTTGAGCCCGCACGTCTGCCCGAAGGAGTGGAAGAGCGGCAGCCCGCCGAAGATCACGTCTTCCGGCCCGACCTGGACCAGGTCGGCGGCCATGATCTCGACGTTGGCGCGGAGGTTGGCGTGGGTCAGCTCGGCGCCCTTGGGCTGCCCGGTGGTGCCCGACGTGTAGAGGATCACCGCGGTGTCGGTGCCCGCCCGGTCGATCACGTCGACGGCTGGCGGCGCCGCCTCCAGCAGGCCGGCGAAGCCCGCGTCGACGACCAGGCAGTCGGTGCCCGCCCGCGCCGCGCCGGCCGCCGCCTCCTCAGCGCAACCCTGCCACGCGAAGACCAGCGTGGCCTCCGCGTCCGCCAGGTAGTAGCCGACCTCCCGCTGCTTGAGCAGCGGATTCATGGGTACGACCGCGGCGCCCATCCGCAGGATGCCGTAGTAGATCGCGGCGAACTCGGGCAGGTTCGGAAGCATCACGGCGACCCGGTCACCGGCCCGGACACCGCGTTGCCGCAGCAGCCCGGCGACTCTGGTGCTGGCGTCGTCCAGCGCCCGGTAGGTCAGGGTCGTGTCGTCAAGGCGCACCGCCGGCCGGTCGGCGTGGCGGCCGGCGCTGCGGACCAGGTTGGTGGCGAGGTTCATGGCAGGCCTTTCATGGCGGCGGTCCGTGGTGCCGACGATTCTCACGACCACGCAGCGCGTTCAACCATGTGCGAGCTGACACAGTCCGGCCGCCGATGATTGTGCGCGCGCACTACGCGCCCGGTGCGCCGCGCTCGTACGCTGCTGGGATGACCTGGCCCGCGGAGGCACCCGCGCCGGCCGTCGCCGCGATCGGCGCGCGATTGCTGGACCGCGTGGAAGACCTCGCCACCGAGCTCACCGAGGTGATCCGCAAGGCCGAGCCGTTCTACGGCGACGACGGGGTGGTGCCGGTCGACGACCTGCGCGGCTCGGTGCGCGACAACCTCGTGCACATCCTCAGCCAGTTGTCCGGCCGCACCATGCCCGGCCGGGAGCCGCCGCGGGTGACCGGCCAGCGCCGGGCCGAGCAGGGCGTCCCGCTGCCGGTGATCCTGCACGCCTACCGGGTCGCCGGGAAGTTCATCTGGGCGGCGATCCTGGCCGAGGCCGCCGGCGACAACGTCGCCACCACCGCGCTGCTGAGCGCCGGATCCGAGCTGTGGCTGATCATCGACGACCGCTCGGGCGCGGTCACCGACGCCTACCGCGACGCGATGGTCGAGCGGGCCCGCAACCACTCGCAGACCCGCAACGCCATGCTCGACGTCCTGCTTCGCGGCGATGTCGGCGACGGCTCCCGGCTCTGGGAGTGCGCCACCACCTTGCGCCTGCCGCACCACGGCACGTTCGTCGTGGCGGCCGCCCGCCCGCCCCGCCCCGGCGTCGAGTCGATCCCGCGCGTCGAAGACGCCCTGCGCGCCCGCGGGGCCCGGTCGGCCTGGCGGGTGGAGGTCGACGCCCACGTCGGCGTGGTGGTGCTGTCGCCGCGCCTGACCGTCGACAAGCTGCTGGCGCACCTCGCCGACCTCGCCACCGGGCCGGTCGGCCTGAGCGATCCGTACACAAGCCTCGACCAGACGCCGAACGCACTGCGCCAGGCCCGCCTGGCCGGTGCGACGACGACGCCGGGCAGCCGCGAGGTCGTCCAATATGGACAGGTCCCGGTCGCCGTCCTGATCGCCAGCGCCCCCGACGCCGCGGCCGCCGTCGCGCAGACCGTGCTCGGGCCGGTGCTGGCCCTCCCCGCGGCCGAGTGCGAGGTCCTGCTCGGCACCCTGCGGACCTGGTTCGCCGAAGACGGCGCCACCTCGGCCGCCGCCGCGAAGCTGCACGTACACCGCAACACGGTCCGCTACCGGCTGCGCCGCCTCGAAGAGCTCACCGGCCGCGGCCTGGCCCGGCCCAGCGGCCTGGCCGAGCTGCACCTCGCCCTCGAAGCCACCCGGATCCTCCACCTGCCGGAACGCTGACTGCCCGGTTCGCTCACCGGGCGAGCTTGGTACGGACCCGGTCAGCGTCGGGGTGGTGGAGCTGGTCGAGGATCTCCAGGGCGCCCTGCCAGGCGAGGCGGGCCGCGTCGACGTCGCCGAGGGCGTGGTGGGTGTCGCCGAGGCTGGTGAGGGTCCCGGCCTCTCCGTTGCGCCAGCCGCTTTTCCGTTGCCGGTGCAGGGCCTGCTGGAAGCACTCGATCGCCTCCCGGTGGTGGCCGAGGCGGCCGTGGGCGTGGCCGAGGGTGTTCCAGGTGGCGGCGTCGTCGTAGCGGTGGCCGACTTCCCGGTGCAGGGCGAGCGCCTGCTGGCAGCAGGTGATGGCCTTCGGGTAGTCGCCGAGCTCGATCCGGTACCAGCCGATGTTGTTGAGCGCCCTTGCCTGCCCGGCCCGGTTACCGGCGGCCCGGTACAGGTCGAGGGCCTGTTGGGTGTGGTCGAGCGCCTCGGGAAGGCGGCCCTGCACGCCGCACATCATGCCGGCGCTGATGTGGGTGTACGCCTGCCCACCGAGGTCGCCCAACCCGCTGTACAGCTGCCGGGCCCGCTCGTGGTGGGTCTGCGCGATGTCGTGGAGGCCCAGCTGGGCGTGGGCGCGGGCGAGGTAGACGTGGGCATGGGCCTGCCCCGGCAGGTGGGCCGCGCGGCGTGCCGCTTCCAGGCCGGTCTGCTGGGTGGCGACCCAGTCGTGCCAGTGCCCCTGCCGGTCGAGGAAGGGCGTGAGGGTCCAGGCGAGCTGCCAGGCCTGAGTGTCCGACCCCGCGCCGGCGGCCTGGTCGATCACGGCCAGCAGGACGGCGTGTTCGGAGACGAACCACGCCAGCGCCTGCCCGTAGTCGGCGAGGACCTCGGGCCTGACCCCGCGCCGCGGTGGGGCCAGCGCGATCCGGTCGCGGTGCTCGTCGATCAACCGGTCGGCGCCGTACGCGCTGTGCAGGTAGTGGTCCAGCATCCGGCGGGTGGCGGCGCGACGCCGATCCTTGGGCTCCTGGGTCTCGGCGAGGTCCGCGGCGTAGGCGCGGAGCAGGTCGTGGAATGCGTACCGGCCGGGGAGGTGCTCCATGATCAGGTGCGCGCGGGTGAGCTCCGCCAGCAGGGGCCGCACCCGCGCCGGGGACAGGGCGGCGAGGCTCGCCACGGCCGGCGCGGAGATGTCCGGGCCGGGGTGGAGGCCGAGCAGCCGAAACACCTCGCCGGCGGCGGAGGTGAGGGCGCGACACGACCAGGACAGGACCGCCCGCACGTCGCTCGCCGGGTCGTCGCCGGTGAGCGTGTCCCACCGGTCGTGCGCGCCGGCCAGCTCCGCGGCGAGCGTCGCGAGGGGGAAGTCGGGATGGGTAGCGGCGCGGGCGGCCACGATGGTCAGGGCGAGCGGCAGCCGTGCGGAGCGGGCGATGATCTGGTCGACGGCCTCCGGCTCGGCGGCCACCCGCTCGGGGCCGAGCCGGCGGGCCAGCAGCTCGCGGGCCTCGGGCGGCGTGAGCAGGCCGAGGCTGAGCGGGTGGGCACCCTCGGCGGCGACAAGGCCGGAGAGCTGGTTGCGGCTGGTGACCACCACAAGACATCCGGCGGTGGCGGGCAGCAAGGGGCGGACCTGCGCGGAGTCTCGGGCGTTGTCCAGCACGATCAGCACCCGCCGGCCGGACAGCACGCTGCGGTACAGGGCGGACTGGGCGTCCAGGCCGACCGGGATCCGTTGTGGCGGCGTCCCCAAGGCCTCCAGAAACCCGCACAGGGCCTCTGCGGGGGTCATGACGGTGCCGGTGGGGTCGAAGCCGCGCAGGTTGACGTACAACTGCCCGTCCGGAAAATCCGCGGCGACCCGGTGAGCCCAGTGCAGGGCGAGGGTGGTCTTGCCGACGCCGGCCGTGCCGCCGATGGCGAGGATCATTACCGCGCCGTCCGCGTCGGCCGCGGTGTCGAGCCGCCCGGTCAGCTCCTTGACCTCGGCGTCCCGGCCGACGAAGTGCCGCACCGCCGCGGGCAGCTGCCGGACGGTCACCCCGCCGCCGGCCGTGATCGCCGCGCCCGTCTCCGTAGGGACGGTCAGCGACGGGTCGTCGGCCAGCACCCGCTTGTGCAGCTCGCGCAGCTCGTGGCTGGGCTCGATGCCGAGCTGGTCGGCCCAGAACCGCCAGAGTCGCTGGTAGGCGGCCAGCGCGTCGACGCGGCGCCCGGCCCGGTACAGCGCGAGCATCAGCAGCCGCCACGACGCCTCTCGAAACGGCTCGTCCGCGGTCAGCTCCTGGAGGTGCGCCAGGGCCTCCGGGTACCGCCCCACGCCGAGCAGCGCCTCCGCGAGTGTTTCCCGGGCCACCACCCGCTGCTGGTCGAGCCGGCGCGCGGCCTCCATCAACACCGGCAGGGCCCTGGTGTCCGCCAGTGCCGGCCCGTGCCACAGGTCGAGCGCCGCGGCCAGCGTGGCGGTGGCCCGGTGCGGGTCTCCCCCGCGAGCCGCGTCGCTGCCGTCGGCGAGCAGCTGGCCGAACCGCCGATAGTCCACTTCGGCGTCGTCGGCGGCCAGCTGGTAACCGGACGGCACTGTGCGCAGCCGGTCGGCGTGGTCGCCGAGCATGCCCCGCAGCCGCCACACGTAGTGCGCCAGCAGGCCGGCGGCGGACCGTGGGCCGGAGCCGTCCCACAGTGTCTCGACCAGCCAGGTGCGCTCCAGCACCTGCTCCGGGTGCAGCAGCATGATCGCCAGTAACTCACGCTGCTTGTCCGCCGGAACGGATGCCCATGCGCGACCATCCCAGATCTGCACCGGGCCGAGCACCCGCCATCTCATCCATCCAGATTGAAGCCTCGTGTACACAGTGGGCAAGGACAGGGGCGGGCCGGACGGCCCGCCCCTGCCTGTCCGGCTACGGCCAGAGATCGGGAAGGTCGAGCCCACCTCCAGGCAGCGGTGGGAAGGAGATATCCACGTCGAGGATTTCGTCGACTATTCCTTCGGCGACGGTTTGGGGCAGGCTCGCGGCGCAGCCCGACGGGTCGGCCAGGCATTCCGTGAGGAGCCGTTCCGGACCGTAGTCGAGAATGTGGCTCGCCAGCGGGTGTCGGGATGCGGAAGTGGGCGGTGGTGTAGCCGGCGGTGAGACTGCCTCCGCTCTTGCTGGTGGACACCCCCGGCAGCCAGATGAAGAAGCCCGTGGGTATCAAGCCTCCGCCGCTGTACTCCAGGCTTGCGCACATGGTGCCGGACACGTGGTTAACCACGGCACCCGCGCACGCGCCATACCCCTCGATGTCACCGACGCTGTGCGCGTTGGTGATGACGCCGCTGACAGTGCCGGTCAGCTGCGCGTCGCCGAACATGACGCCCTGGTCGACCAGAAGAGCCATGTCGTTCTCGGTGATCACGTAGCACGCGTTGACGTACCCGGCGCCTGGCTTGCCGCGCGCGGGCCCCCAGGAAACACTGCCACATACCCCCCGTCCGCTGAACTCGTTGCTCAGCAGGTCGTCGATGGCCTTGTCGATGGCATCCAAGGTCGCTTCGGACAGCGAAGGGCTGGGCGGCGCCTTGCCGATACCGATGGCCTTCTTCTTGGCCTTCTTCTTGGCCTTGTCCTTCGAGCTGTCCAGCGGGGCCTTCTTCTTCTTGATCGGCGGGTCGCCGCAGTCTGACGTCTCGCAGGCGTCCAATCCGGACGGATCGGTAAACGACGACGGGTTGTTCAGTCCGTACGCGTACGGGTTGATGGTCTGTGGCATCTCCGGCCGAAACACCGGATCGGCCGAGATGAACCGGCCGATGGCGGGGTCGTAGTAGCGCGCGTTGAGGTACGCCAACCCGGTGGAGGTGTCCTCGAACTGGCCGACGAAGCCACGGTCGGTCTTGGCCGTGCCGGTGGCCGAGCGCTGCTTGCCGTAGGGCAGGTAGGCGCGCACGCGGCTGGGTGCCGTCGCGGCGGTGGGCACGGCAAGCTGCACCGAGCCCTGGTTGTCGGTGGCCAGGTACTCCACCCCGGTCGAGCCGCGCGTGGCGACCAGCGAGTCGCCGAAGGTGTAGCTGCGCGTGGCGGTGACGCCGGAGCCGGTCGCGGTTATCTCGTGCCCCTCGATGTACAGGGTGCGCCCGGCCGCGGTCTGGCGCATCACCCGCTGGCCGTCGGCGTCGTAGACGAACGACGAGTCGCCGGCGGGGCCGGTGATGGTGGCCAGCTGCCGTTCCGCGGTCCAGCTGAACGTCTCGGCCTGCCCGTTGACCGTGCGGGTGGCGAGCTCACCCGTGGCGCTCCAGGTGTAGGAGTCGCCGCCTACCCCGGTCGGGGCGTGCGGGTGCGCGGCGCCGGCGGCCGGGTAGGTGTAGCTGACCGTCGTGGCGCCTTCGACCCGTGCCGTGAGGTTGCCGTCGACGCCGTAGCGGTACGTGTGGTTGTACGGCGCGGTGCCGGTGCCGGGCGTGCCGGCGGCGCAGGTGCCCGTCGTGGTGTAAGCCCGCACGAGACGGCGCAGGTCGTCGTGGCCGTAGCATTCGCGCCACGACTGGCCGTTCAACGTCGTATTGCGCTCGACGACGTCGCCCGTCGACACGTTGTAGGTGAACTGGATGTCCTGCATGAGAGTGCTTCCACCGCCGGCCCGCTGGCGCGCGAGCCGCTGGTCGCTGTCGTACTCGTACGTTCGCGAGAACGGGACGGTCCGCGATCCGGACAGTATCCACACCGGACGGGTCCGGTCGTCGTAGGCCGCGCCCCAGACGTACTCGGCGGCGCCGTTCAGTGTTTCCGCCAGTCCGACGGCGTTGTAGGAGGTGGTGACGGTTTCCGCGGGCAGGCCGCCGACCGCGGGGTAGGTGATCCGGGTCCGGTGGTTGGCGGCGTCGTAGCCGTAGCTCACCGTGTAGGAACCGGCCAGCCCGGTGGCTCCGGCGGGCACGGTCCAGGTGTGGCCCGTCGGCCGCTCCCGGTCGTCGTATCCGGTGACGTCCAGGACCCAGTTGCCCGTCGCGTCGAACCGGGTCGACCTGTCGAGCAGGCCGGTCTCGCCCGCCCGGTCGTAGGTCCAGCTGGCCAGCAGCGGCCCGGTGGCCGTGTCGCGGCGCTTTTCCACGGCCCGGTTCAGCGGGTCGTAGATGGTGTGCAGCTGTAGCCCGGCCGGGCTGGTCGAGCGGGTCTGGTTTCCCGCCAGGTCGTAGGCGAACGTCCAATCGCCAGTGTCCGGATCGGACGTGGCGACCCGCCGCCCGGCCATGTCGTAGGTGTTGGTGATCGTGTTGTTGGCCGGGTCGCGCACCGATACGACGCGGTCGGCGGCGTCGTAGCCGTAGTTGGTGGCGCGCCATGTGGCACCCTCGAGCTCCTCGACCCGGACCGGCCGGGCATAGGCGTCGAAGACCGTACGGGTCACGCCGCCCGAAAGCGGTTGCGGCGTCCTCTTCACGGAGTCGTGGGTGTACTCGATGACGGTCGACCTGCGATACGCGCCGCCGACCCGGCTGATCTCCCAGATCGGCCGGCGCAGGTCGTCGTAGACCGTCTGTTCGTCGTTGGCCCAGCCGCCGGTGGGCGCGGCGAGGATGCCCGTGCCCGCGCTGCCCGTGACGGCCTGGGGCGAGGACTTCAACGCCACCAGCCCGCGATCGTCATAGGTGGTGCTGGTGACGATGACCTTGCCGGACTCGGGCGAGAGCCGCTGGGTCTGGCGCTCGCGCAGATGGCTGTCGTAGACGGCCCACGAGTCGACGTACCGCGGCGCCCCGCCGACGGTGTCCTGCAGCGCGCTCGTGCGCACGACGGGCAGGCGCTGCCGGTTCGGGTCGATGTCGTATCCAAAGTGGTGTGTCGCCGGCGAGCCGGCGGCCTGCTCGGTCGGCAGGTACACGTCGACCGTCCGGCCCAGGGAGTCGTACGTGTAGGTGGTGCGCTTGCCGCGAGCGTCGGTCTCCGTCGCGGGCGCCTGCATGAGCCGGTTCCAGTCCGTGCGGGAGACGTGCCCTAGATGGTTGGTGACCGTGATGGTGGCCGGGTAGCGCACGGGCGGGTCGTAGACCGTGGTCAGATTGTGCCCGTTGGGGTCGGTGATCCGGGTCGGCCGGCCCAGGGCGTCCACTGTGGTCTGGGTGACGGCCCAGGTCGTGGAGTTGATCCTGGTGCGCTCGGTGGTCCGGTTGCCCCTGGTGGGCGCCTGCCCGACGGTCCCGCCGTCGTAGGCGTACTCGGTGCGCGCGACCTCGGCCCCGGTGCAGGTGGCGTTGGCGTAGAGGGTCATGGTCGACGGATGGTCCAGCAGCCACAGGTCGGTGTTGACGACCGGTTCCATGCGGGTGCAGCGTTCGTCGCCGGCCACCGCGGTCCAGCCGTGCTCGATCACGCGGTCCGGCGTGCCCAGCAGCCCGTTGACGTCTACGTGGACGCGGCGCCGGGCGTAGCTGCCGTCGGTGGTCCGCAACCGCTCCACGGCGTCGTTGTGCACCACGAACCACGCGTCGTCCAGCGGATCGGGACCTGGCGCGTCGATGGTGCGCGCGGTGTGGAAGCCGTGGACGACGGCGGACTCGACCGTGCCGTCCGAGCGCAGGCTGAGCTCTTCGAGGGTCTGGCCGGCAAGCCAGTTCTCGTCGAGGGCGTTGGTCACCGTGCCGTCCAAGCTGGACACGGTCGCGACGCGGGAGCCGGGCCCGGGGAAGGCGTCGCCGGCCAGCCGGTCACGGTGCATGCCCCGAAACACGCGGAGCCGCCGGGTCGAGGTGCCCTGGGTGATTTTCACGTCCTGGTACCCGCGCCACTCCGACCAGCTCTGCACGCTGTTGGGCGAGAACTCGTCGCGGTCGTGGTGCCAGGCCCCGTTGGGCAACCCGGCCTGCACCTGGTCGCCGTAGAGGTAGTTCGTGGCGACGGTCGGCGAGCCGCCGATTGGGTCACGCGCCTCGACCCGGGTCACCACGTACTTGTGGAAGACCGCGAAGCCAGGCGTCGCTCCCTCCGGCGCGTGCCAGTGCGGGAAGCAGTCACGGGTGTTCAGGTCCCAGTTCGGCGTGCTGGGGATCGGGTCCGGACACGGATGCGGCCGGCCGTAGGTGACCGCGACCTGGCCGCCGAACTCGTTGACGACGGCGCCGATCCGGTAGTGCGGCATCGCCGACAGGGCACCACCCGCGGTGTCGACCCGGTTGTTGAGCAACACCGGGAAGAAGACGACCGCGGGCAGGGCGATGTCGTCGCCGTACCTGCCCATGCGTTGCACGGAAAGCAGATAGAGCTTTTCGTCGCCGGTGCGGGCGGGATCCGGGTCGGGGAAGGAGTGCGAGAGCCGGAACCAGTCCACCTCCATCATCCGGCCGCCGTCGTCGACATGCGCCGTCGCCTCGGTGTAGCGCAGCGCCGTGAAGAACGTGGGCGCGTGCTCGCTACACAAGGCGGAAAAGCACATCAGGTCGACCGGCGTGTCAGGGTAGTCCGCGGCTGTCGCCGGTGTAGGCGCCGCGCAACCGTCGAGGGCGCGGCAACGGTAGTCGACCCCGAAGTGCACCTCGGCCGACGGCTCCACCTCCACGCGACGCTTGCCGTACTTGACGACCCGCAGCACGCCGGAGCGCACGTACTCGACGTGCTCGAAGCCGGGCCAGCCGTTGAGCGCCGAGTAGTGGTTGATCTCCTTCTCGTACTCGAACTGCTGCACGTTGTCGTTGGGGTCGATGACGAGGTCGAGGTTCCACCGCCAGGCCTGCGAACACCAGGCCACCGGGGTCGCCGTGGAGCACGGTTCGCCGGGGTCGTCGCCGAAGACCGGCACCGTCCACACGGAGTTCGTCTCGACGCCGACGTCCGGGTTCACGCCGCGGCCGAAGAAGTACCGCACACCGTCGGGCGTGGTGACCACCCAGTGCTCGCCGTCGTTGTCGCCGTTGTCCGCGCCGGTCTTCTGCTCCACCCGCCACCGCGGATCGCTTCTGAGCCGCCACTGCTTGGGGTTGGAGTTGGGCACCGGCACGAGCTGGGCGGAGCGGCCGTTGAGCGAGATCGTGGCGTTGTCCGAACGCCAGCACAGATCGGCCGTCACCCCACCGTCGTCCAGGCACGAGTTGTAGCGCCGCTCGATGAACGAGTTGGCGAAGTCGCTCCAGCCCAGGCCCACGGCGCCGCTCTGCGTGTTGCGCCCGGACACCATCCCGTCGACCGCGCCGGAGGAGTAGCTCAGCCCGACCTGCGGCGTCGGCCCGGCGGGCGCCTCGGCGATCGGAAAGTCATAGCTGTAGGTGAAGTCGCCCGAGCCGGGCCCCACCTGCCAGTCACCCGAAAGCGCGAGCGGTGTGGCCTTGAACGACCCCTCCTCGCCCTCGGCGCCCGCCGTGACGGCGAAGGTGGTCGGCGCGCCCGCGGTGACCTTGGCGGTCAGCCGCTTGCCCCTGCGGTCGTTCACGGCCGGCACGGTCTCGCCGCCGCTCAGCGCGACAAGCTTGAGGCGGTCGGCGTAACCCGCACCGAAGCGCTGCGCGAAGCCCGAGTAGTCGATGGACACCTCCGCCGCGACGCGGGCCGAAGCGTCCTTCGTGGACAGCCGGAAGGCGAAGCCGCTCACCCCCGCCTGCGCGGGCAGCACCTCGACGCGCACCGCCTGCCGCACCGTGGAGCGCGTGGCCGGACGCAACGTGACCGGCCCTACCCGCACCGGCTCGTCGGCGAGGATCAGGTCCTTGGCCACGGGCTGCGGCAGCGCGGTCGCCTTCGCGGCGGGCGCCGGCTCACCGCGCGCCAGCGGTGCGGACACGGTCGGCCGACGCGGCGGAGAAGCCGGCGCCGCGCCACGCTTGCGGGCCTGCTCCAGCGGCGTGGCCCAGTCGAGCTCCGCGCTCGCGCCGTCGCCGGGCGCGGGCACCGCCTGTGCTGAGGCCGGCGCCGCCGGCCCTTGCGACAGGGCCACCGTCAACCCGGCGGCCATGAGAGATCTCCACATTCTCCCAATACTGAGGACGGTCGATCTATCGCCACTCTACCGCCGATGTACTGGTAGGGCGCCGCCGTCGATCCACTGTGGCCTCACCTTGTCGCCGACCACGAGCTCGCCGGGGCGGGCCGGCCGGCGCAGGAGCTGCTCCGCGGCCTGGTAGTCCTGGGTGGTGCCCATCGAGGTGTGTCCTTTCTGGACGTTGCCCGTCAGAGGCCGCGGGCGACGATGTCACCCTTGGCGGTGGTCGCGTGGATGCTCAGGTCGGCGGTGCCGTCCGCGTTCCTGAGCGAGTTGTGGATCCGGCCGAGCGTGGTGCCGGCGTCCAGGGAGGCGGACACCCCGCTGGCGGCGCCGACCGACACGTCGCCGAGCTGGGTGCGCAGCACGACCCTGCCGCGCACGGCCTCGTCGATCCGGATGTCGCCCTTCGCGGTGCTGATCTCCGCGGGGCCGTTGAGGCGGCCGATCGAGACGTCACCGGCCTGGGTGGTGAGGCGGACGCTCGCGGCCTCGTCGACCTTGATCGCGCCGTGCGCGCCGTCGTAGGCGACGTCGCCGAACCGCCCGACGGCCCGAAACTCGGCGCTGGCCGCCTTCACCTCGACCTGTGAACCGGCGGGCAGCTGGACCGTCACCTCGATGGACCCGGAAGGGCCGAGGATCTGGTTCTTCGCCGAGGCCTCGATCCGCAGGACGCCGCCGCTGTACTCGACCTTGGTCTGCTCCGCCACCTTCACGTCGCGGCTCTTCGTGGCGTCGGCGGGCAGGACCTCCACGGTGGTGTCGGCCCGCTCGCCGGCGATGAGCTGGACGCGGCCCGCGGGGATGTCGAGCACCGCGGAGATCGGGGTGGGCGTGTCGAACTTCTGCATCGTGCTCTCCTCATGCGCTGTTTCCGATAGCGGAAACGCTACGTTGCGTTCAAGAAATCCACAACATGTTCGTTGCATATGATTGGTGTTTTAGCAGCTCAGCGCCACATATTCGTTGCAACGGTCTTGAATTTAACGCAACAGCTCGTTGCACTGACGAAAGGTGAACGCTATGCTGCGAGCCTCGGGGAAGGGCGAAGGAGATCGTGATGCCGGGAGGCAGGCTCACCCAGCAGGAGCGCCAGCAGATCGCGCTGGGGGTGGCCGACGGGCTCGCCTACGCGGAGATCGCCCGGCGTCTCGACCGTCCCACCTCGACGGTCACCCGCGAGGTGATGCGAAACGGCGGCCCCACCGGCTACCGCGCCGACCTCGCCCACCGCGCCACCGAGCGGCGTGCCCAGCGGCGCAGGCAGGCCGCCGCTCCCCGCGGGCCGCAGGCGCCCCCGCAGGCCTACGGGCGCGACGCCGATGCGGTGCGCGAGTACGAGGAGGGTTTCACCACCCTCCTCATGGCCTCGGGCCTGCCCAAGATGACCGCCCGGGTGCTGACCTGCCTGACCGTCAGCGACTCGGGCAGCCTCACCGCGTCCGAGCTGGTCCAACGCCTCCAGGTCAGCCCGGCGTCCATCTCCAAAGCCGTCACCCTGCTCGAAGGCCTGGGCCTCGTCCGCCGCGAACGCGACGAACGCCGCCGCGAGCGCTACGTCGTCGACAACGACGTGTGGTACCAATCGATGATCGCCAGCGCCCGATCCAACGCCCAGCTCGCCGAGACCGCACGGCAGGGCGTCGCCGTCCTCGGCGCACACACCCCGGCCGCCAACCGCCTGCGAAACATCGCCCGCTTCGTCGACTTCGTCGTCGAGGCCATGACCCGCGCCGCGGAGCAGGCCCGCGAGGTCCTCTACACAAAAACCGAAGCGCACTGACGAGTCGAGGCGTGTTGTGGCTGGGACCGCGCGCCGGGTCGCCGAGGTGTGCCTTACCTGGCGCACGCTAACCGCACCGGCGTCAGCTCAGCCCGCTGACCGGTCCACCGCGCAGCGGCCGGTGCTGCGCCGCGCGATGCTCGTTGTCCCGTACCCGCGGCTCGTAGTACGAAAAGAAGACCTTGCCGATCAGGTCGCGTCGGCTGCGCACGCCGGTCTTCTCGAAAACGTTCTTGATATGCTGCTGCACGGTGTGTCTGGACAGGGTGAGCGTTGTGGCGATCTCGGCGGTGGAGTACCCACGCAACACGAGCCGGGTGATGTCGCGTTCGCGCTCGGTCAGCCCGTACGCCGCCATGAGCAACGGGGAGATGCGGGCCGGATGGGCCGGTTCGACGATGACCGCGACGCGTCGCGCGTCACCGGCGCCGAGCGCGGCGCCATGCAGGACGATCCATCGACCCGAGCGGGACAGGACCCTGGCGAACGGCAGGTCCGCCCGGGCCTGGTTGTCCGCTTGCCGGATGACCTGGCCGGCGACCGCCACGATCGAGGATGGCAGGGTGCCCGAGCGCCAGTTGCCGTCGGGTAGCTCGTCGAGCCACCGGTCCACGCCGGGCGTCGTGGACTCGACCCCGCCGTCAGCGGTGAGCACGATGAGTCCCGGCGCGTCCGGCCATTCCCGGTCGGCCGCCTCACCGATCAGCAGGGCACGCCGGGCGCCCTCGGCGAGCTGCCCGGACACCGACCGGACAAACGCCATCTCGTCGCGGTTGAACAGCGGCGCGTCCAGCTCCCGGTAAAGGGCCAACGCGCCCCAGACCGCTCCGTCGCGGGTACGGAGGCCGGCGATCAGCTCCTGGTCGCCGCCGTACGCCACGTTGTGGTGCCAGCGCTTGCTCTGTGCCGGTTGGCCGTCCGTCGCGTCGTGCAGGGTCATGATGCCCTGTTCGGATCGCGCGACGTCGGCGAGGTTGTACACGTCCTCCTCGGCGTACTCGGTCGTCAGCCATTCGCCCGGGATCTGCGGCAGCCCTTCGTGGAAGTGGCTGGTGACGAGCAGGGACGCCGGATCGAACGTGTACCAGCACGGCGCTTCGTAGTAGCGGACGACGCTCGCGACGGCGTCGGTGGCCTGCCGCCAGAAGGTCACCAGGTCGAGGCCACGGGCGGACAGCTTCGTCAGCTTGTCGCTGGCCCGCTGTATCGCGTCGACGCTCATCCTGGCCACGGTACGTCCTCGCTCAGGCCTGGGAATCTACCACTTTTGTGGTATCGGCGCGGTGCGGCCGTTCCCGTAGCTTCGACCGTCATGGCGACCGCAGTGCATCGAAAGGGCCGACCATCGCCGCCATCAAGTTCGACCTGAGCCGATAACCGCCACCGCCATCACGTTCGGGAGCAGCACACCATGAAAACGCATCGCATCGGTACGGACGTCACCGTCCTCAACGACCACCTGGAGGTACCCGGACTCGGGTTCCTGGACGTCAACGCGTTCGTCCTGCACGCCCGCGAGCCGGTAGTCGTCGACTGCGGCCTCGGCCTGCCGGACCGTGATTTCGTCGCCGGCGTCGGCACCGCCATAGACCCGGCCGACGTCCGGTGGATCTGGCTGACACACCCCGACCGGGACCACACCGGCGGCCTGTTCGACCTCTTGCGGGCCGCACCGCGGGCAAGGCTGGTAACCACGTTCGCCGGCATGGGCATCATGTCCGCCGAGCGCCCGCTCCCGCTGGACCGGGTGTACCTGCTCAACCCGGGGCAGGCATTGGACATCGGCGACCGGAAGCTCGCCGCGTTCCGGCCGCCGCTCTTCGACAACCCGGCCACCATCGGCTTCTACGACGACCGCTCCGGCATCTGCTTCAGCTCCGACTGCTTCGGCGCCCCGGTCGCCTCCGCCGAGCTGGCCGGCACCGACGACGTGGGAGACGTCCCGGCGGACGCGCTCCAGGCCGGCCAACTGTTGTGGGCCACAGTGGACAGTCCGTGGATCCACCTGGTCGACCCCGAGCGCTTCCGCGCCTCGCTGCAACCCATGCGCGACATGAACCCGCGCGCCATCCTCAGCACCCACCTGCCGCCGGCGGTCGGGCGGACAGCCGTGCTCCTCGACACGATCGCCGCCGCCCCGAAGGCCGATCCGTTCGTCGGCCCCGACCAGGCCGCACTCGAAGCGATGCTCGCCAGCTTCGAACCCACCGCGACAACCACACCCCCCGCACCGAGCTGAGCGTCGCGACCTCACCGGGGCCGGGCTTCGCGGTCGGTACCGCGAGCCTGCTCGCCGTCCTGGCGGGCCCGATCGGTGTCGTGGGCGACGTCCGCGACGCGCTCGGCGAGACCTTCGTGTGCCTCGGGCAGGTGCTGGTGGGTGGCGGCCAGCAGCGGGATGAGCGCGGCGGGCTCGTCGGTGCCGAGTGCCTGGTGCAGCCGGTCCAGGCTGGGCTGGGCCGCGGGGCCGAGGTCGGTCAACGCGCTGACCTGGCCGGCGAGCTGGCGCAGGTCTGCGCCGTGCGCGCGGGCCCAGGCGTTGACCGCGCGGTCGCCGGCCCGGCGGTCGCGCACGGCCTGCACCCGCTGGTCCTGCGTGGTGCCAGCGGCGTCGGCGTCGGTGCGGCGCAGGCGCAGGTATCGCCGCTCGGCCGCCTGCCGGCTGGCCACGCCCAGAGCCGGCGCGAGCTCGGCCCAGCTGACGCCGGCCGACCGGGCGGCGCCGATCAGTTGCGGCTCCCACTCGTCGAGCAACGCCCGCAGCTCACGCAGCGCCACCAGGGCCTGCAGGACGGGGTCGCGGGCCGGGACGGTCACGCTGCCTCCAGTGTCATCGTGGCGATGACTCAGGTCTTGTCATCGTTCCGACGACATGATAGAACTGCTGCCAGCGCATTGACACCGTCCGTTCGTCGCTTAGGAGGTGGGGTTCTCATGTTGATGCGCACCGACCCGTTCCACACCCTGGATCGGATCAGCCAGCAGCTTCTCGGGCTCGACGCGCCCGGCACCTGGTCGCGGCCCGCGTCGATACCGATCGACACATACCGCACGGGCGACGAGTTCCTTGTCGCCTTCGACGCCCCCGGCGGGGCCACCGACCGTAAGGCCATCAACGCCTGATTCCCTTCGGGCCGGGACGAGCGGTTCGCTCACCCAGCCCACCACGGCTGCGAGGTGGCGGCGATGTCCACGACCACAACACACCGGGCGTTGCACGACGCGTTCCTGGATCTCATCTGTGACGACCAGGAACTCGTCGACGCCGAGTTCGACGAGCTGATCGCGGCGTCCTGGACACCGCCGCCACCCGCACCGCAAGCCCTCCCCGAACCCGCCGACCGTCCACCCCACACCGGACCGGTCGTGACCGCGGCCGATCCACCCACACCATGCCGGCCGACCGCGCCCCGCGCCTGGTCGGCCCGACAGCGATCGCCGCCCCGCACGCATGGGAAAGGCAGGTGACGACTACCCACACACCACTGTCCACATATGACATTGCCAATCCGCGGGTCCCAGCCGGCACGGGCTGGGACCCGCCCGTGTCCGCCACCAGCAGGCGGTCTAGTTGCTCCCGCGGCCTCACCCTGCACGGACCTGTGCGCGGGGATCCTTTGGCGCGCGGCCAGCGGCGGACGGGGCGGCCACGGACCATGACGACGCCGCGGTAGCCCAAAATGGTCGAAATGTGCAGTGCCGCCGCACGGCCGGTAACGTAGCGTGACCAGATGTGGGCCGTAGATGTGGATCTAGAACGATTAGGGTCGATATAGCGCCCTAACCGTTCTAGATCGCGAACCTGGTGCCCAGCTACCCGGCATGGTGGCTACTGCCCGCGACCGGGGCCCTGCCCGGCTCGGTCGGCGCCGGCCTGGCGGCTCAGGACATTGTGGACAAACGCTGACCTCGACTCCGAAAGCCCTATAGGTCCACACCTACGGCCCGGATCTGATCACGCCACGTTACCGGCGGTGCGGCGGCACCCACACATTCTGGGCTGGCCGCACCCATCCGCCGCTGGCACGCGCCAAAGGATTCCCGCGCACGCAGGCCGGGGTGAGATTGCCCAGACGCGCAGGGTGAGGCCGCGGGAGCGACGGTCGGGACCACGACGGACATCGCGGTAGCCCAAATCTCCTTGTTTGGAAAGGGTTTCGACGCCACGAAGATATCGGTCAACCCGACCCTGAAAGGTATCCAGGTAGGTCGATCTACGGCCTCCAGCCGCCGTCGACGGGGAGTTTCTCGGTGAGGATACGGACGACCTCGTCGTCGGAGACGTCGAGCCACGACCGCACGCCCGCGAGGTCGGCGGCGATCTCGCGCACATCGTCCACAATGTAGTGTGCTCGCGTCACCGCGCCCCGGTTGAGGTCGACGGCCTGGATGGATGTGATGACGCCGTCGCTGACTACGACCTCGGCCCAGTTGTACATGTTGCCGCAGGCGGGACACGTCCACTGGTGCAGCAGGACGACCGGCGCGCCCGGCTCCGGCTCGTGCAGCGGGAGGTAGCCGGCGCGCAGGGCGCGGGGGGTGTCGACGGGCAACTCGTCGCCGGCGCCGAGGTAGGCCAGCCGCGGGTCGTCGCGCAGGCGGGTCGTCATCTCCAGCGACGCGTCAGGGGGCGACACCGAAGCGCAGTGCCAGCAGGGCATCGCGGCCACCAGGTAGTCGAACCGGTATCCCACGGCGGGTCCCCTCAGGGTTTGGGCGGGGCGAGGCCGGACTTGACCTCCTTCGGCATCGGCAGCACGTGGAGGGTGCGGCCGGCCGGGTTGGCGGGGGTCTTGATGGTGACCGTGAAGCCTTCCGGGAAGATCTCCGGCAGGCCCGGCATGCTCGCCTGTCCCTTCTTGGCGTGCTTGCGAAGGAGGTCGAGCAGTGGTTCGGCGCCCTCGTGGGTCACCTTCAGGGCGTAGAGCTTCTTGTAGATCTCGGGGTCCATCGTCGCGAGCTTGGGTGTGACGCCGCGCTCCCCCACGGCGAAGAACGCGTCGCCGACGATCTGGCGGTCGACGTCGCCCTTGCCCTTTCCGACGTTCGCGCGCTCCAGCTCTTTGAACAGCTCCTGGTACTCCGGGCTGGTGCGGGACGCCCCGACCGCGAAGCCGCGCTGCGGGCCCGGGCGGGACGGGCCCGCGGTCTCGGTGATGGACGCGTCGGCGATGCGGGTGTCGGCGGGGTTCATCGCGTCGTACCTCTTGAGCAGCTCGATCTCGCCCTTCTGCAGGGCTTCCCTGGGGCCCAGGGTCTCACCGGGCTTCAGGGCCTCGATCCGGGCGCGCTTCTTCAGCGCGATCGCGATCTGCGCGTCGACGATGACCGTCTCGGTGCGCACCGCGGGTGAGACCACCGGCAGGCCGTCCGGCCCCGGCGAGAGCACCAGGGTCTCGCCGCGCCCGAGCGGGCCCATCCCCTTGAACTGCAGCGCGGTCAGCCCGGCCATCGTGGCGGCCTGGATCAGCAGCAGCAGCTTGGCCCGGCTCTTGTCGGCCGGGTCGGCGGTGCCCTTCTCGATCTCGTCGAGCTGGCGGAGGGTGCCCTCGGCCATGACGGCCACGGTCACCACGTCGGCGACGCCCGCGCCGACCACCATGGGCACGTAGGCGCGCTGGGCCAGCCTCGCCGCCTGGGCCCAGGCGCCGCTCCACCGCGCGGCCGCCGGGGCGCTGCCGGCGGCGACCACGATCCGCCCGGCGGCCAGGCCGCCGGCGGTCGCCACTCCCGCCGCGATCTGAGCGAGGTCGAGGATGGCGGTACGCGCGTCGAGGTTGTCCTGCTGGATGTGCTCGACCAGGTCGATGCCCGCCGCGGTCGCCCCGGCCAGGGCGGACGCGCCGAGCGCCCAGGCGGCCGGCACGGCGGCCGAGGTCGCGCCGGCCGACGCGATGGTCGCGAGGGTCAGCCCGACGACGGCGAGGCTGACACCGAGGTAGGTGAAGAACTTCTTCCAGGTCATCCGGTCGCGCACGTTGACGCGGCCGGCCTGGCCGCCCGGTACCTGGATGTTGATGGCGCCCGACGGGAAGTGGTCGGGGTCGTCGAGCCTTGTGAACACGGCGAGCGGCGGCAGGGTCTCGCCCGGCTTGGCCTCGTAGGAGTACGTGTAGGGCTTGTCCGGGTTGGTGACGTCCTTGAGCTGCCACTCGTCGTCCTCCTTCCACACGTACAGCTGCAGCGGCACCATCGAGACGTATCCCTGCTCGGTGCGAAACTTCTCGTCCGGGTGGTAGGTGCCGGCGACCCGGATCGCCTTGCCACCGGGGATCTCCTTCAGCTCGCTGCGCAGCTGCCCGAGCTGGCGCGCCTCCACGAGGTCCTTGTCGCTCTCCCCACCGGCCTTCTCCATCCGGGTGCGCAGCACGCCGTCGATCGCGGCCGTCGCGGCGCTGTACATGAACAGCCCGGCCGCCCAGTTTCCGGTCCGCAGCGCCTCGGGGACCATGCCGATCACCCGGGCGTGCTCGGGGACGTCCTTCTGGGCCTCGGCGGCGAACTCGCCGGCCGCCTTGACCGCCTCGTCCCGCAGCGCGGGCGGCACGCCCTTGGCGACCTGCGCGCGCAGGCGGACGAGCACCTGCCACAGCGCCAGGTTCTTGTCGAACACCGCCCGCGCCAGCAAACCCCGCTCGGCCGCGCGGCGGCGCATCGACAGCATCGCGATCTCGATCTGGTCGAGCGTGTCTTCGAGTGTCGTGGTCTTGGCCTGCTCGGCGAGGCTCGCCACCGCCTCGGCGTTGCGCCCGGCCTCGGTGTTGACGGCGCCGGACATGCTGTTGACGCCGTTCAACGCGCCGAAGCGGTACTGGTACTGGTAGGTGCGTTCGGCGCCGATCGCCGGGCCGACGACGCGGATCTGGTGGTTGCGCGACTGCGCCGGCGGGCCGCCGCCGTCGTAGTCGGCCGGGGTGGTGAGGCGGTCGAAGATCTGCAGGTTGGCCTTGCCGTCGCCGTCGAGGTCGATCGCCAGGCTGGTCGGGCCGCCGTCCAGCACCGTGTACCGGATGGGGCCGGGCAGCGTCAGCTCCGCGCCCACGGTGTCGCGCGGCGCCCCGCCGTTGAGGGCCGACAGCCCGAAGGTCGTCTTGCCGTCGTCGAGCTGGCGGAACGACAGCCGGAACGGGTCGTGGTAGGCGCCGAGGGTGATGTCGGTGGCGAGGATGCCGCCGGCGATCCGCGCCGCCTCGGCGGCCGCGATCCGGCGCCGGGGCGTCTTCTCCGCGGGAAAGGCGAGGTCGGCGCCGCCGCCGCCGAGAGTCAGGCGGTACGTGCTGCTGTCGGCGGTGTGCACGCCCGGCGCCACGAGCAGTGCCGGGTCCGGGTTCGCGAACAGCTGCACCTTCGTCGGGGCGCGGCCGTCGGTGACCTCCAGGACGTACGGGACGAGCGAGTCCGCGCCCGCGGGCAGCGGCAGCGTCGCCGTGCGTACCTCCTTGGAGGAGCGCTGCACCGCGGTGACCGTGAGCGTGCGGCCGGCCGCCCCCGTGCTCGTCTTCAGCGTGAGCTGCAACTCCTTGTCCTGGTCACCGTCCGCGTCGATCACCGTCTGCCAGCCGTCGGCGCCGAACCGCAGCCCCTGCACGACCGGGTTGGCGCCCGGGTCCTCCGGTTTCGGTGCCACGGTGAGGTCGGCGGGGCTCGCCTGCGGGTCGAAGACCGTGAGGCTGCTCGACGACACGTTGCGCTGGTCGAGCCAGAGGTTGAGGACGTGGGAACGGCCGGGGCCGCCGGGCAGCTCGCTCATCCGCGCGTCGTCGCGCAGCCGGGCGACCGTGCGCCCGTCGCCGTACAGGTCGACGCTCAGCCCGGTGGCGTCGATGCTCACCACCTGGGCGTTGAGCGGCTTGGCGCCGACGCTGACCACGGCCTTGGCGGTGCCGTCGCCGAAGACCTTGTGGCTGCCCACGTAGCGGACCGTCATCTCCAGGCGGGGGTTCAGCGTGCCGCCGGTACGCGCGAAGGTGATCTCGAACTTGTCCTTCGACCAGTTGGCGACCCGCGGCGGGGGCAGGATGTCGGCCGGGTCGTCGCCGTCGGGCTGGCGCTGCACGGCGGGGCGGGCCGCGAGCCCCGGCCGGCCCGCGGCCGTCGAGAGCCGGTCGGCCTCCCGCTCGAACGGGTCGGACGGGTCGCTGATGGAGAGCGGCCCGGTGCCCGTGCCGGCCGCCTGCTGGAGGGTGTGCACCGCCTCGTGGGTGAGCAGCCGGCGGCCGGCGGTCGTGTCGGGCCGGTAGGCGCCGGGCGAGAAGTAGATGTCCGGCCCGGACGTGAACGCCACGGCCTGCACCGCCCGCGCGAGCCGGGCGGCTGGCGGGTCGGTGTGGATCCGCACCGGTGGCAGGGGTGTGTCGAGGCGCTGCTCCAGGTCGTCGCGGACGCCGGGATCGAGCGGCACCCCGCCGCCCCTTGTCGAGGCGAGCTGGCTGGCGAGGTCGTCGCCGACGGTGTCCGCGTCGGCGCCCGGCACGGCCGTGCGCCGTATCGCCGCGTTGCCGGCCAACCCGACCAGCGAGAGCATCGCGGACACGCCCGCCGGGCCGTTGGCGCCGAGGGCCCGGCCGACCGCCGCGTTGCCAGCCACCATCGCCGCCGGCGCGGCCACGCGGGACGCCTCCGGCGGGACCTGCTGGTCGGACCGCGGCGCCGAGTGCTCGCGGTCGCCGGTCCTCTCCACCACGAGGAACCTAAGCCGCGGCGAGCCGGCCGGGTATGGTCAGGCGGGCAGCCGAACGTGCAGTCAGAGCCAGCCGTTGTCGTAGGCGACCCGGGCGGCGTCTGCCGACGAGCGGCTGCCGGTCTTGCTCTGTGCGGCGACGAGGTGCGCCTGCAGGGTGGCGCTCGACAGGCCGAAGACAGACCGCAGCGACGGCAGCGAGGCGCCTTCGCGCAGCGCGGCGAGGATGCGGCGCTCCCGCGACGACAGCGGCCCGGCGGAGACCCCGGCGGTGGCGGCGACCGGGGCCGGTCCGCCCGCCGCGTCGGCGAGTTCGACGTCGATGACGCGGCGGCCCGCGTGTACGTCGCGGATCGCGCGGGAGAGGCGGTCGCTCGGCGCGTCCTTGACCAGGAAGCCGGCGACGCCGGCCTGCATGGCGCGGTCGAAGTTGCCGGGCGTGCCCACGCTCGTCAGCACCAGGATCCGCACCGGGGAGCCGGCGTCCTTGAGGCGCTGCGCGGCGACGATGCCGTCCATGCCGGGCAGGTCGATGTCGACGACGGCCACGTTCGGGCGGTTGCGCTCGATCTCGGCCAGGATCGTGTCGCCGCGGGCGGTCTCGGCGACGACCGTGATGTCCGGTTCGAGCGAGAGCAGGGCCACCAGGGCGCCACGGATGAGATTCTGGTCCTCGGCGACGAGTACGCGGATCACGGATTCCTCCCCTGGGTGGTGGGAATGTCCACAGTGAACATGAATTCGCCGTTGGGCTGGGCGGCGGCGGCAAGCTTGCCGCCCAACGGGTTCAGTCGCTCGGCCAGCCCGGCCAGGCCGCTGCCGCCGTGCGTGTCCGGCTCGGCCTGGCCGGCGCCGTCGTTGACGACGGTCAGCCGCACCGAGGCGTCGGTGACGTCGAGGGTGATGTCGCAGCGGCTGGCGACGCTGTGCCGCAGCAGGTTGGTGGCCGCCTCGCGGACCGCCCACGCCAGCGCCTCCTCGACCGGGCCGGGCAGGTTGCCGGCCAGCGGCGAGATCTCGCACCGCACGCCTGCCGACATGAGCACCGACTGGACTCCGCTCAGCTCGCGCTCCAGCGAGTCGCGCCGGTATCCCTTGACGACGGTGCGCACGTCGCGCAGCGATTCGCGGGCGATGTCGTGCACGTCGAGGAGCTCGGTGCGGGTGCGCACCGGGTCGGCGTCGAGCAGCCGCAGCGCGAGCTCCGACTTCAGCGCGATCGCCGACAGGTTGTGGCCGAGCGTGTCGTGCAGGTCGCGGGCGAACCTGCTGCGTTCGGCGGTGACGGCCAGCCGCGCGATCTCGGCCCGCGCCGCGAACAGCTCCTCGACGAACGCGACGAGCACGATGATGCCGGCGAGTGTCATCCCGGTGAGCAGGTCCTGCAGGGTGAGGAAGGCGACGCCGTCGACGCCGAGCAGGCCGCGCTCGACGGTGAGCACGGCCAGCACCGCGAGCGCCGCCAGCAGGCCGTAGCGTGGCCGCAGCGACACCGTCACCGCGGCCACCGGCAGAAACCCGATGATCTGCCAGTCGGGGTCGACGAGTGCCGGCAAGGCGAGCGCGATGCCGACCACGACGGCCGTCTGGCGGACGGTCCGGTTGCGCCACGGGTGCTTCATCGCGACCGCCACGACGCGGACGAACGCGAGGGCGGCGACCGCGAACATGACCGAGCCCACCACGAGCGTCCACAACGGACGGTCGTGCACCACGGCGTTGACGATCGGGAGCAGGCCGAAGCCGAGCATCCCGACGGCGAAGACGTACGCGATCGTGCGTGTCACGACGACGGCCCGGGCCCGTCGCACCTGCCCCTCGGCGGGAGCACCGGCCGGGACCGGGGCGGCGACCACGGTGGGAAGCGCGGCCGCTCCGTCGCCGGCCACGGTCAGCTCAGCCCGATGCAGGAGCCGGGGCAGCTGACCGTGCCGATCGTGGCCATCGCGGCGCCGGCCGCGACGCCGAGGTCCTCCACGGCGATGTCGCCGGGAGCCGGTGGCAGTGCGGGTGCCTCGCTGTCGCCGTCGAGAACGATGCCGTACTCGGCCAGCACAGCCGCCGGCTCCCGTTCGTAGCGGGCCGCGACCTCTGGGTCGGACCACGCGTCCGCGATGAGCCGGGCGAACCGGGCGCGGTGCTCGGCCGGAATGGAAGCCATCTACCCTCCTCGGGGCGCTGGGCGTCAGGAACGGGGCGCTGGCGCGGCCGGCGCCCCGTTCCGTGGTGTGTCAGGCCTGGGCGGCGGAGCCGTACGAGCCGAAGCACGCGGCGGTGCCGGCGGGGCAGCTGACCGAGCTCGCGCTGCCCAGGGTGCCCGCGGTGCCCTCCGCCTCGGAGCCGGCGGCGATCGCCTCGAGGCTCTCCAGGCTCAGGTCGCCGGACGGCTTCTCGGGCACGAGCGGCGGCGGGAAACCCTCCGGGTAGTTGATGTCGTGCTCGGCCAGAACGGCGAACGGCTCGCTCTGCCAGCGCTCGGCGAACGCCTCGTCCGACCAGATCTTCGACACGATGCCCGCGAACTTGCGGCGCTCGTCTTCCGACAGGACGTAGTAACCCTCGGCCATGGCCAACCTCCTCCTACAGTGCCGGCAGGGAGCCGACTCGTGACGGTGCGGGGAGCGGGCATCTGGACTGTCCGCTACACCGGTGTCCGACGTTTCGCCGGACACGTTCATCGTGCCGAGTCCGCTACCGCCGCCGACAGTCACGCGCGCAACGATCCGCGCATGACGAGTGTCACGCGGGTGTGCACAGTGGACGAACGGGAGGGTGTCAGGCGCCGAGCCAGCCGCGGTCGCGGGCGATCCGCACCGCGTCGACGCGGTTACGCGCGCCCATCTTGGACATGATCGAGGAGAGGTAGTTTCGCACGGTGCCCTTGGCCAGATAGAGGCGCGCGGCCACGTCGCTGACGTCGGAGCCCTCGGCGAGGCACGAGAGCACGTCGCGCTCGCGGTCGGTCAACGGGTTGGCGCCCTGCTGGAACGCGGCCACGACGGCTTCGCTGTCGAGCACCCGCTCGCCCCGGTGCACGCGCCGGACGGCGTCGGCCAGGCGCGCCGGGGGCGCGTCCTTGGGGAGGAACGCCGACACCTGGGCCAGCATCGCGCGGGCGAGATTGCCCGCCTCGGCGTGGCTGGTCAGGATGATGGTGCGGCACGACGGCAGCCGCTGGCGCAGCTGCAGGGCGGCGCTCACGCCGTCGGAGCCGGGCATGTTGATGTCGAGGATCGCCACGTCGGGCTTTTCGCGCAGGGCGGCCGGCAGCACGGCGGTGCCGGTGGCGACGTCGGCCACCACCTCGAACTCGTCTTCGAGCGAGAGCAGGGCCACCAGTGCCCCGCGCACCATGTGCATGTCCTCGGCGACGAGGATGCGGATCATTGGGCCTCCACCAGGCGCGAGCCGCCTCGCAACGGCATGTGGATGGCGAGCTCGAACCGGCCGCTGGGCAGCGGGCCGGCACGCAGCCGGCCCTGGCCGCCGGCGACCCGCTCCCGCAACCCGCTCAACCCGCTGCCCGGCGGTCCGTCGACATCGGACGGCACGCCGTCGTTGACGACCGTCAGCTCGACCCCGCCCTCGGCGGCACGCAGCGTGATGTCACACCGGCTGGCGCGGCTGTGCCGCAGCACGTTTGTCGCGCTCTCCCGCAACGCGTACGCCAACGGGCCGGACACCTCGGCCGGCAACGCGTCGAGCGGTGCGGCGTCGACGACGCAGTCGATGCCCGCGGCGGTGAGCACCGTGGTGACTCCGGTCAGCTCCGCGCTCAGGGTGGCGGTGCGGTAGCCGCTGACCACCTCCCGCACCTCGCGGTGGGCCGCCCGGGCCAGGCCCACGATCTCGGCCAGCTCTCGCTTGGCGTCGTCGCCACGGGTAGGCACCATGGCGCCGGCCAACTCTCCCTTGAGGACGATCGCGGCGAGCGTGTGCCCGAGCACGTCGTGCAGGTCGCGGGCGAAGCGCAGCCGCTCGGTGTCGACGGCGCGCTGGGCCAGGGAGGCGCGCAGCCGGTGCACCTCCAGCACCAGCGCCGCCATCCGGATGAACCCGTACACGACGAGCCCGGTGACGGCCGTGGTGAGGCACGCGTACGCGATGTCGCCGACGCCGCTGTAGAACAGCGCGGCGAACGGCACCTCGCCGACCACGACTGCGGCGAACACAAGGTATCCCCGCGGTGGCCGCAGCACCACGAGCGCGGAGGCGGCCAGGAACGAGGGGACGCCGAGCCACGCGTCGCCGGCGAGGTAGGCCGGCAGGTAGGACAGCAGCGCCTGCCACAGCAGCGTGTGTGACCACGCGACCTTCGGCTCGGCCCGCAACCCGTGCCACGTATGCCGGAACTGCAACGCGGCCAGCAACGCCAGCGCCGCCAACGCACCCGCCGCGTTGAGCGGAGGCTCGTGACTGAGCACCCGCGCGGCCGGGAAGCTGAAGTAGGCCGCCGTGAGCAGCAGGACGGCCCACTGCGCGATGCGGACCGCCAGGTCCGGGGTGACCGGCGCCCGGCCGGGCGACTCGTCGACAGTGACCATATGCGACGACCCCCTTACCGCGGCCAATCCTTACATGTGCCTATTCACCTGAATAACCGTCCGAACGGCCAGCCTGTCCGGCCTCCCGTTCGAGCGCGGACGCGGCGCGCGTCGCCCAGTCCGGGTCATTGTGCCCGCGCCAGTGCGGCCGCCCGACACCGGCCGCGCCCGCGCCGCCGGGAGCCGGCGCCGGCAGGCTGCCGAGCTGGAACTCGCCCACCGACGACTCGGTGGCCCAGTCGAGCCCCAGCACCCGGGCCGACAGGTGCGCGTCGCCGCTGCCCAGCCCGCACGGCGCCAGCCGCATGGCGGTCGCGACGAGGTAGCACGTCTGGTACAGCACGCCCACGTGCTTGAGCGTGGCGGCGTAGGCCATTCCGTCGTACTTCCACGTCATCCGGCCAAATCGCGACGTGAACGTGAGAAGGACGTCGGGCGCCGGCGTCCCACCCGTCGAGACGGCGGCGCCGCTCAGCAACGCGTCGAGGAGTGCCGGTTCGGCGCAGACCTCCACCAGCCGGTGCGCCACGGCGTCGTAGTGGTACGCCGCCCGGTCGAGCCCCGCCACGCGGTGCGCCGTCACGTAGATCTCGACGTCGCCCGCCGCGCCCCCGGTCGGGTAGGGCCGGTCGAGCGCCTCGTAGGGCATCCCGACGGCCGGGCCGTACACCGCCCGCACCCGGCCCACCCGGTAGAGGAACTCCCCCAGCTGACCGAGCGTGAGCGGTTCGGCACCGTAGTGGCGCACCGAGCGCCGTGCCTCCTGCGCCATCACCAGCGGCGGATCGCGCCGGGCCACCGCTTCGAGGCTCACCCGTGGTAGCGCCACGGCCGGGCCCTCGCGGGCGGGGTACTCGGCCGGCAGCGGATCGCGCTCGCCGAGAAACGGAAACGTCGCCCCGAACGGCTCGTCGTGCCGTCCGAGCCGGCTCCGCGAGTGAAACAGCATCTCGTGGAAGCCCCACTGGTCGGTGCCGGCGTCGCCGGCGTCGGTCATGTCCGTGGCGGCGAAGGCCGCGACGAGCCGGGCCACGAGGTGCACGTCGAGCCCCAGGTCGGCGGTGAGCGAGGCGACGTCGACCGGACGCGTCAACGCCGCGGCGACGCCCACCGCCTCGGGTGCGCACAGCTCCACCCGGTACGCCGCCCGCCCCGACTCCAGCACCGCGTCGGCGCCACGCCGGCGCAGGAACGCCAGCCGCGACAGCGCGACCGGGCCGGGCGGTGGCGGCGCGGGCCGGTACCTGCCGTCACCGGTCAGCGGGACCACGCGGGCGACCTCGCGCCCGTCGACCGTCACCGAGTGGACGAGCGCCCCGTGCAGCCGGGCCAGCAACCAGTCCAGCCGCGCCAGCACCGACACCGCGTCTCCGCCGGAAGCCAGCGCCGTCTCCTCCAGGTCGGCGTGCGTCACCGAGCCCGCCTCGAGCGCGACGAGCACCGCGCCGAGCGCCATGTCGCGCGACCCGAACGCGACCCGCCCGTGGCGGAACACGACCACACACTTGTCGTCGGTCCGCGTGACGGATGCCTCGTCGGCGAGGCGGACCTGGTCGGCTACGACGGAAGTGAGCACGCGGTCTCCTAGAGGAACATCGGGATCGGGTTGAGGTCGGCCTCGTCGATCGGGGTGTCGCGCCAGCCCAGGGCGACCGGCGCGTCGTAGAGCCGGCCGGGGCCGAAGCGGGCCCAGAAGTGGCGCATGCCCGGCACGATCACCTTGACCACGGGAAGCCCGATGTCGGGCCGGGTCTGGTCGAGCACCAGGAACTCCATGCCCCGCGACTCCACGAGCCGGCGGGCGGTCAGCACGTCGTCGCGCAGGTCCGCGGCGGACAGGTTCGGGTGGTCGCCGGCGCGCGTCGCCGGCACCGGCGCCGGTGACAGGTACGGGTGGTCGGCGATCCGCGCGTGGCGCCACCACTGCTGCTGCACCGCGTCGGGGAATGCGTAGCCGGTCCCGTCGGGCTTGACGCCGATGACGGCCGGGAGAAACTGGTTTTGCTCGGCCAGCGCCCGCTGCACGGCGAGCTTCGCGTCGAAGTGCGCGCCGAGGCCGATCAGGATGTCCTCGGCCGGCTTGTCGACCCGCCAGCTGATCGCGGCGGCGGCCGGGATGCCGAGGTCGGCGGTGATGTCGAGGACCCGCACCTCGCGGTGCAGTCCTCTGTAGACCTCGACGAACTCGTCGAACCACGGCTCCCCGAAGCTGGCCAGGTCGTAGGCCGGCCGCTGGACGCGGTTGTACCACCACAGCGCCACCGAGTCGCGTTCGACGAGCTCCAGGAACCCTTGCAGGATCGCGTCTTCGAGGCTGGCGCCGGCGGCGTTGCCGTTGGAGCAGGCCCAGGCCCAGAGCTTTCCGGGCGGCGCGGTCGGGTAGCAGAAGAAGAGCTGCGACGTGGCCACGTACCGGGTACGCTCGCCGGTGAGCGACCACACCGGGCTCCACTCGATCGGCTCGCCGGCCGGGAGCGGGTCGCAGACGGTCTGGAACGACCCGCGCTGGGCGCTGTTCCACTCGAACCGGTTGGCGTACTGGCGCTCGCTGTAGAGCTGGATGGCGTTCGGCGCTATCGCCTGCTCGCCGAGCTCGGCCAGCGTCGCCGTACGCCGCGGCTCGTCGCCGCCGAACAGCCCGGAGTAGCGCTCGATCGCCTCGCAGATCGCGCTCGCGCGGGCCTGCGTGTCGGTGGTGCCCTTGCCGGCCGCCATGCTGCGCAGGCCCTTGCGCAGCTGGCTCAGCCGGTCGACGCGGCGGGCGAAGTTGTGCCCGGCGGAGTACCCCTTGACGAAGTCGATGCCTGTCTCATATGGACGGAGCTCGCGCACGACACCGGTCACGGGGCTCACCTGCTGCCCGTAGGTGTCGAGCACCTGGTCGGGGTTCTTGGCCCGGTGGCCGCCGTCGCCGGTGTACACCTTGGGGCGCGGGGCGAGGACCACCGGCGCCGACATCCGCCGCGCGGTCAGCGTGCCGTCGCCGCACTCCGGACACTGTGGACGGCGATGCAGCGGGTGCCGTTGCGAGCTCAGGCGGATGGTGTCGAGCGTCAGCACGCCGTTCTCCTCGGCCGTGCCGAGCCCGGCCAGGTACTTGGCGGTCTCCAGCGCGACGAGCCGCGCGCCCATGTCGCGCGTGACCGCGAGGTCGGCCAGCGGCACCCGCAGCGGCCCCTGGTGGTCGGCGCGGTCGCGCAGGTACTCGTCGACCTGGCGGTGCCCGCTGAGCCGGTACGCGAGGCATGCCCAGCAGCCGCCGCCGGGCTTGAACACCGGGCCGACCCAGAGCGTCGAGCCGATCGGCTTGGCCAGCAGCCACGGCTGTCCGGTGCGCAGCGCGGTCTCGTTGTGCCGGGCCAGGTCGGGGTTGAGGTAGTTGTCGGTGACGACGACCCGGAAGCCGCCCTCGCCGGCCTGAACCCCGGCGCTCGCGAGCGCCTCGAGCACCGGTGCGGCGTCGACCTCGCCGGCCACCGCGAGCGCCGCCGTCGTCGCGGCCAGCCGCGAGCGCGCCTCCTCGGCGGTGACACCGGCGACGTCCCAGAAGCCGGCCTCCCGCTCCGGCAGGTCGGGGTCGGCCCACACGACGGCCTTCATCGCGACGAGCCGCTCGACGAGGTACAGCACCTGCTCCGGGGGTACGTCGTCGAGCTGGTCGAGCAGGTCGTCGACGTCGTGCTTGCCGTCGAGCAACGGCAGGACGCGCTCCACCAGCGCACCCTCGACCACGTGGTGCTCCCGCTCCGAGACGAGGTATACGGCCTCACCCGGCACCGTCTCGACGCGGTGTCCCCGCCGGATCCGTGGGCGGCGCGTGTCCATGCTGGTCCTCCTCAGGCCATCGTTCGTAGCGAGGTCACGTCGTCTTCGGCGAGCGCTAGGCAGGCCAGGCCCACCCCGGCCACACCGTCCACGGCGGACAGTTGCATCTGGTCGGTGCGGCGCCGGTCGGGCAGCCACCGGCCGTGGCTCGCGCGCCGGTTGAGCAGCAACCGCATCGCGGTGTGCGCGCCGATCCGGTGGGCCTCGCCGGCCTCGCGGTCGCCGGTGGCCCGCGCCGCGGCGAGCGCCAGCTCCACCCGGTCGAGCAGGTCCGCGGTGCTCCCCGCGCCGGCGAACGGTGCCCCGCCCGGCAGCGGCGCGCCGGCCACCTCTGCCAGCGCGATGGCGGCGAGCCGCTGGCCCGGCGTGTCCGGGGCGGGTGCCGAGCCGGCGATCCGGCTCAGGTCCGCCGGGCGGTGTGCCGCCGCGTACCGGGCCAGTGCCAGCGCGACCCCGCCGGCGCCGGAGGGCAGCGCCTCGACGAGCCGCACGCCCTTCGGGTACGCCGGGGCGATGCCGGCGTCGAGCTCCGCGCTCAGCTGGTCGTAGAGCTGGGCCGCGAGTCGCTCCGCCGCCGGCGACGGCCGCGCGTCGAGGAGCTTCAGCAGCGCCAGCAGCAGGCCGGCCCGCCCCACGACCGGGTCGGCCGGGCTGCGGCCCTCGGCCACCATCGTCGCCGCGACCGGCACAAGGTCGTCGGCCTGCTCCAGGAGGTATGGGTCGCCGATCACCTGCCCGCATCGGGCCAGCGCGTAGATGGCGGCGCCGATCCCGACGAAGCCGCCCACCGCCGGCCGGCCGCCGCTCAGCCGCGCGTACGCGCTGGACCGGCCGGACACCGAGACGAACTCGGTCGTGGCGGCGAGCGCGTCCTGCGCGAACGCCCAGTAGGCGGGCTTGCCCGTGGTCTGGTACAGCTCGGCGAGGAAGACGGCGATGCCGGCGGTGCCGGTCAGCAGGTCTCCCTGCAGCGGCTCGACCTGGTCGAGCCCGAACATCGGGTAGTGCACCACCCCGACCCACCCGTACTGGCCCGACCCGACCGACACCGCCGCCGAGATGATGTCGTCGGCGGCCGCGCACGCGGTGGCGAGCAGCTGCGCGTGGTCGACCTCCGGCCGCAGTGCCTTGGGGTCGTACACCCAGACGCCGAGCTTGCGCGGATCCGGTGGCTCGCCGGTGTCGCCGGGCGCCTCGGTCCACAGGGGACGGTCGCGGGCGGCGAAGTCGAGGCACGTCCGCAGGATGTCGTCGGCCGGCGGGGCACCGGTCTCGCCCCGCTCGGCCAGATCGGCGAGGCGCTGGGTGAGCCGCCCCCACGCCGTGCCGCTGAAGTGGCCCTCCACGGTCGCGCCCTCGGGGGTCCGGACGTCGCTGGTGGTCGTCACCGACTGGAACAGCGGGATGTCGAGGCGGCGCAGCATCTCGATCTCGCGTTCGATGATCTCCAGGCAGTCGGCCCGGCCGGGGTCGGTGCGCAACACCTCGCGCGTGCCGCGAAACAGCCGCGCCAGCACCAGCTCGCGGGCGACCCCGTCGGTGAGCGCGAGCGGGCTCGTCGACACCCGCTGCACGGCGATGTAGTCCCACGTGCTGCGGAAGATGTAGCGCACCCGGGCACCGGCGAGCAGGTGCAGCGGGCCGCGCTCGTCGCCCAGGCCGGCCACGTTGGCGACGAGGCAGGCGTCCATCTCCCGGTAGCCGGTGACGACGTCGTCGGTGTGCGCGGCGGGATCGACCGGCCGTCCGTCGACCACGGGGCGGTACGGCGGCGCCTCCCAGCCGAACGGGAACCCTTCCGGGTCGACGGCGAGCTGCTCCTGGATCGGCGCGACGCAGCCGATGTCGTGCGCGCGCTTGCCGGGCGTGCCGATCCGCGGAAACGAGATCATCGCGGTCTTCGCGACGCTCTCCTCGATCTCGTGCCACAGCGCCTCGGCCCGCTCGCCGAGCAGTACCGGCTTGCGCATCCGGCCCTGCAGCACGTTTTCCAGGTCGATGAACATCGGCGCGTCGCCGATCGCGATGAGGTTGTCGAGCCACAGGTCCCGGCACTCCAGCAGCTCGGCGAGCCGCGCCAGCATGCCGAGCCGGCGGTAGAACCGGGCCGGCTCCTCGCCCGGCTGGCACGGCCGGGCGACCACGAACTCCTCCCAGCCGTAGCCGTCGCGCAGCAGCACGCGGCGGGTCGCCAGCGGCAGCGGGAGGCCGTGCGAGTTGAGGTAGGTCAGGACGTCCATGAAGCCGGCGACGCTGCGCAGGTCCTTCGGCTTGTACACGACCCGCTGGCCGCCGGCGAACGTGAGCAGGCTGACCGTGCGGCCGCTGTCGTGCAGGTCGCCGGAGTCGCCCGAGTACGACGCGAGCGGTCCGGGGTCGGCCCACGCCCACAGCTCCCGGCGCAGCGTCGGCAGGTCGGCGTGCAGCCGGTCGAACACCTCGGCGACGTTGCGCTTGTAGTTGAGGCATGTGACGCCGATGACGTAGGCCAGGCCGGGCAGGCTCTCCAGCCGCGAAAGCCACCCCAGCCGGCTGACGTCGATGCCGGCCCGTCCGTACCACTCCGACGGCGCGGAGGTGCCGTCGGCGATCTGCAGCTCGAACGCGATCGCCGAGTCGGTGACCTGCAGCAGCCGCTGCACGAGCTGGCCGGCCACGTCGTCGGCCGCGTCCTCGGTCATCCGCACGCCGCGCAGCTCGGCGCCGCCGTTCCCGCGCCGGACGCCGGTGAGCCGCACCGCCGCCCGCTGGAACGCGACGAGCACGCCGCCGACCAGCTCGGTGGCCCGGTCGTCGGCCGGGGTGGGTGGCTGGGCGAGCAGGAAGTCGACCAGCGCGTACGCCCAGTCCGGCAGCCGGCCCGGGTTGCGCACCTTGACGTCGACGAGCCCGGCGCCGAGGTCCCGCCCGGTCTGCTGGCGGTGCAGCAGCAGCGCGCGCCGCGACACGTCGTCGTCGGCGACGGCCGCCCGCAGCCACCGCTGCGCCCGGTCGGCGAGCTTGCGCCGGCCACCGGCGCGCACCGGCAGGAAGTGCACGCCGGACTCGCGTTCGTCGAACGGGGCGGCGGCGGCGATCACGGCCAGCAGTCGCTCGTCGGCGCCGGCGAGGCCGAGCAGCGTGTCCGGCGCGGCGGCCGGCTGGGTGAGGCCGAGTGGCGTGGGCGCGGTCATCAGTTGACCTCCTGCCGGGCGACGAGACGGGCGAACAGCGGGCTGGTGGCGGCCAGCTCCGCGTAGCTGCCGCGGGCGGCGACGGTGCCTCCGTCGAGTACGTAGATCCGGTCGGCGGCGCGGATCGTGCTGAGCCGGTGGGCCACGACGATCCGGGTGACGCTCAGCGCGGCGATCCGGTCCGACACCGTGCGCTGGGTGACGTTGTCCAGGGCACTTGTCGCCTCGTCGAGCACCAGCACGGGCGGCCGTTTCACCAGCGCCCGCGCCAGCATCAGGCGCTGGATCTGGCCGCCGGAGAACGACGCGTTGTCCTCGCTGACCATCGTGTGCAGGCCCATCGGCATCGCGCGTACCTCGTCGGCCAGGCCGGCCAGCTCCAGCGCCTCCCAGACGCGTTCGTCCGGCACGTCCTCGGCGCCGGCGACCACGTTGTCCACAATGGATCCACGAACCGCGCGGGCCAGCTGCAGCACCACGCCGAGCTGGGCGCGCACCGCGCGCAGGTCGAGCTCGGTCAGGTCGCGGCCGTCGTAGCGGACCGCGCCGCTGCTCGGCGGCACGAGCCCGAGCAGCAGCCGGATCAGCGTCGACTTTCCCGCGCCGGACGGGCCCACCACGGCGACGAACTCGCCCGGTTCGGCCGCGATGCTCACCTGGTCGAGCACCGGCCGGCCGCTGCCCGGGTAGGTGAACGTCACCTCGTGCAGTTCGACGCGGCCGTGCAGCGGGCCGGGATCCGCGGCGCCCGGCGCGACGTCGGGTGCCGCGTCGAGCAGCGGGCGCAGCTGCCGGTGCGCCGACACGATCGAGAACGACGACATCACCGCCGCGTGCAGCAGCCCGGCCGACGCGGCGAACTGTCCGACCGCGACACTCGCGGCCACGAACGTGCCCAGCTCGATGCCGGGCCGGAGCAGCGCGATCGACGCGCCGAGCGCCGCGAGCGCGGCCGGCTGCATGGCCAGCGCCAGCCCGGCGACCACCGCCCGCCAGCGCAGCGCGGCGGCGTCGGTGCGGCGCTGGTGGGCGTACCGGTCGGCCCAGCCGGCGAACACGCGTTCCTCGCGCGCGGCGACCTGGAGCTTCTCGATCGCCAGCAGCGCCGTGTGGAGGAACGACGCCACCCGGCTGAACGCCTCGCGGTTGGCCATCTCGTGCCGTTGCAGGTGGCGGGCCGCCCAACTCGCCGCGGCCAGCAGCAGCACGGTCGTGGTGAGCACGACGCCGCCAACCACCGGGTCGACGACGATCAACACGCCGAGGCTCACCAGCCCGAACGCGCTGCCGAGCACGGCCGAGGCCGCGCTGTCGCTCAACGACCGGCGCAACTCCGAGATGGCGTTCGCGCGCTGGGTCAGGCCGGCCGTGCCGAGGTCCTCCAGGAACCGGACGTCGCGGCCGAGCAGGTGCCCCCACACGGCGGGCTCCAGCCGCAGCTGCAACCGGCCCTGCAGCCGCACCAGCGCCGCGTTGCGGACCGACAGCAGCAGCACGTTGCCGATCACCAGCCCGGCCAGCAGCGCCGCGGTCCACCACACCAGGCCGTGGCCGGCGCTGCCGCCCACGGTGCCGGTGAGCAGCCACCCGGACAGCAGCGGCATCGCACCGGCGAGACCGGCGGCGAGCAGCCCGGCCAGCAGCAGGAACCGGACGTCCGGGCCGGCACCGCGGGCGGCGAACCGCAGCAGGCCGCGCGCGGTGCGGTCGCGTTCGCCCAGCGGCGGGTACACCTGCCAGGCGACCTCGTCGAAGCCGGCGGCCTCGGCGTCGGTGACCCGGGCGCCGCCGGCGTGCCGGTAGCCGCGTGGGCCGGGCAGCAGCGTCTCCGGCACACCGTCGCGGAAGGCGACCAGCGGCGCGACGCCGGTGCGGTGCCAGCCGTCGGTGAGCCGGACCTCGACCCAGTGCACGCCGGCCGCGCGGAGCGCGCGGGATAGCGTCGGCTCGGTCGGCACCGGTATCCCGAAGTGCTCCGCCAGCGCCGCCGCCGCGGTCGGGGTGGGGGTGTCGCGGCGCTCGGCCGCGGCGCGAGCCAGCGTCTGCCACGCGCTGTCGACGGCGGTCATGCCGCACCCCCGGTCGCCAGCCGCCGGTACAGGCCCGGCGCCGCGATCAGCTCCTCGTGGCGGCCGCGCTGGGCGACCTTTCCCTTGTCCAGTACCAGGATCAGGTCCGCGTCGCGCACGGTGGAGATCCGGTGGGCGATGAACAGGCAGGTGACGCCGCGGCGGCGCAACGCCTCCAGCACCGTGTGCTCGGTGGAGCTGTCGAGGGCGCTTGTCGCCTCGTCGAGCACGAGCAGCGGTGGATCGCCGGCCAGCGCCCGGGCCAGCTCCATCCGTTGCTGCTCGCCGCCGGAGAGGTTGCGGGCGTGCTCGGTGACCTGGCCGCCGTCGAGGCCGCCGCGCTGGTCGACGAGCCGGTCGAGGCTGGCGTCGAGCAGGGCGGCCCGCAGCCGCTCCTCGGGCACGGTGTCGTCCCAGAGCGTCAGGTTGTCGCGCAGGCTCCCCTCGAACAGGCGCAGCGTCTGCTCGACGTACCCGACCGACGCGGCGAGCTCTTCGCGGGTGTAGGTGTCGCGCGGCCGGCCGTCCAGAAGGATCCTTCCCTGCCAGGGGTCGACCGCGCCGACGGCGAGCCGGGCGATCGTCGACTTGCCGCTGCCGGTCGCGCCGACCAGCGCGACCCACTCCCCCGGCTCCGCCGCGAACGACAGGTTACGCAGGAGCGGCTGCCCGTACCGGTCGTAGCCGAACGTCACATCGTCGAACTCGACCGCGCCGGAGAGCCGCGCCGCTCCGGCCGTCCGGTCCGTCGCGCGGTCGAAGACGTGTGCCCGCGCCGGGTGCGGCTTGGCCTGCAGGCCGTCGTCGATGATGGACATCTGCACGCGGGTGATCTGCACCTCGGAGCCGAGCCCCACGAGCACGCCGAGCGGGCTGAGCAGCCCGCCGGCGACGAGCTGGGCGGTGAGCAGCGTGCCGAGGGCCAGGTCCCCGGAAGCGACCTGGTGCGCGCCGACCACCACGAACGCCGCGAGCGCCGCCGGTGCCACCGCGGAGCTGACCGCCAGCAGGCTCAGCGTGGCCGAGCCGAGCGCGTTGCCGGTGCGCAGGGCGCGGGTCGCCGACCGCACCCACGAGCCGAACAGCCACTGCTCGGCGCCGTCGGCCTTGATCGCCTCGATCATCGTCAGTCCACTGTGGGCGGTGGCGTCGCGGCGTACCTGTTCGAACAGCAGCCGTTGCTGGTGCGGGCCGGCGACCCGTACCACCGCCCGGAGCAGCAGCAGCTGCGCGGCCGCCGCGACCGCCATCACGGCCAGCAGCGCCGGTGCGAGCACGCTGAGCAGGCACGCGTAGCCGAGGATCGTCACGCTCGCGGTCACCGGCACCGCGAGCCGGTCCGACAGCATGATGGCAAGCCCGTCGTTCATCTGCGCCCGTTTGACGAGGCCCGACAGCTGCCGCCGGTGGAAGAACTCGCCGGGCAGGCGCAGCAGCGCCGTCAGGTACGTGCTGCTGAACCGGGTCGCCATCACCGCCAGCGCGCGGGACAGGACCCGTTGCTGCGCCCAGCCGGTCACGCCGGCCAGCACCGCCCCGGCGACGAGGATCGCCAGCAGCGCCGGGCGCCACGCGTGGTCGCCCATGACGAGCACGCGGTTGAGCAACGCCCGCATGGTGAGCGCGGCGACGACGGTGGGCACCGCGGCGAGCACACCGAGCAGGGCGGCCACCGCGACGAGCGGCAGGTACGGCCGCACTCTCGCGAGCACCGCCCGCACGAAGGGCAGCCGAGGTCCGCCCGGCCGGAAGTCCGGTGTCCGGGTGGCCACCAGCACCAGCCCGCTGGACCGCGCGGCGAACTCCTCGGCGGTCAGCCGGATCCGGCCAACGGCCGGGTCGTTGATCCAGACCCGGCTGCCGCGTACGCCCTCCAGCACCGCGTAGTGCCGCCCGTCGAGCAGCACGACGGACGGGACGGGCAGCCGCGCCACACCGTCCACGTCGGACGGTGTGATGTTGCGCCCCTTCACCTGCAGGCCGAACGCGGCGGCGGCCCGCCCGAACCCGACCGCGGTGGTGCCGTTGCGCCCGGCGCCGCACAGCTCGCGCAGCTCGGACAGCGGCGCCCGGCGGCCGTGCCGGGTCAGGATGATGCTCAGGCACGCCGCGCCGCAGTCGGCGTCCTCCATCTGCGGCACCTCGACGGTGCGGCGGGCCTTCTGTCGCGGCGGTTTCGGTTGGCCCTTGGCCGCCGGTGGCTCGACCACCGGCTTGGCGCGCTCCGCGACGACCATCACGCACCCCCGTGCCACAGCAGGTCGGCCGGGCGCCGCTCGCCCAGCACCAGGTCGAGTCGTACCGGTGTCAACGTCGCACCCGCGCGGGCCGGCACACCGAGGTCGACGTGTACGGCGCGGACGAGCCGCTGCCCGTCGCCGGGCAGGGACCGCTGGCCGAACCTGGCGGCGAGTTCGTCGGCGCGCACCGGGTACGGTTCGACGCCGGTGACCCGGCCGGTCAGCCCGGCGCCCCGTACCTTCGTGCCGGTGGGTACGGCGGCGGCCTGGGCGGCGTCCAGGAGGAGCAGCGCACCGAGGCGCGCGCCGGTGGGTTCGACTGTCACGAGCACGTCTCCACCGGACACCGGGCTGCCCGGGCGCACCGCGACCGACGACACCGCCCCGGTGACCGGGCTGGTGACCACGCGGCGCTCGCCGTCGATGTCGAGGACGACGAGGTCCGCGCCGGCGCGCACCGCCGAGCCGGCCGGTGGCGACGACACCACGGTCGCTTCGCCCGGCGCGGTCACGAGCGCCGGGCCGTTGCCGGCGACGAGTACGCCATCCAGCTCCACCGTGGACTCGACGCGGGCCAGCGATCCCCACGTCGCCAGCGCGCCGAACAGGACCAGCACCGCCGCGAGCACCGCCCACACCCGGCGCGTCGTCAGGTGGACGACCTCGTCGAGCTCCGCCGCCTTACGCGTCATCGCCTCACTCCCGCCATCAGTGGCTCCGCGACAACGCGCAGCGCCGAGAATCCGTCAATGGCCACGCCGGGCAGCCGGGGTGAGCCGGCCTCGTCGGTGCGCCCGGTGAGCCGGGCCCGGGTCGCGAACGCCCGCAGTACCGCCGCACCCTGCCGCCCGGCGAGCGCCGCGCCGAGACAGTGGTGCGGACCGGCGCCGAACGCGAGGCTCCGGCCGGGCCGGCCGGGGCGGAACGTGTCCGGATCGGTGAAGACCCGCGGATCCCGGTTCGCCAGCGACCAGGCGAGGAACACCGGTGCCCCGCGCGGGATCGCGTCGATGGCCTCCACCGTCCGGCGCGCGCCCAGCCGGACCGGGCTGTGCAGCCGCATCAGCTCAGCGAACACGTCGCCGGCCGATCCCGGATCTCGCCGGATCCCGTCGGCGAGTGCGGGCCGCCAGGCCAGGGCGCCGATCGCGCGGGCGATGCCGGCGGTGACCGTCTCCAGGCCGTTCATGAACAGCAGCACGACGAACGCCACGAACTCGTCGTGGTCGAGCGCCGCCCGCAGGTCCGCGACGAGGTCCCCGTCGCGGCGTCCGCGGGCCAGGTCGTCGATGTAGGCGGTCAGCTCGTCGAGCTGGCGCTCCACCGCTTCGACGGCATCCGGCGGCTGCTTGAACCTGAACAGCTGCGCGCTCATCGCCGCCGCCCAGCCGGCCACCTGGCGCCAGTCCGGGCGCGGGATGTCGAGCAGCGCGCAGGTCGTGTACACGGGCAGCGGGACGCCGACGTCGGCGACCGCGTCGAACTCGCCCCGCGTGACGGCCGCGTCGACAAGCTCGTCCACCACCGTCGCGAGGGTGTCCGCCACGGCGCCTGCCCGGCGGGCGCTGAACGCGACGGTCACCAGCCGCCGCAGCCGGGCGTGGTCGGCGCCATCGCGGAAGCTGAGCATCCGGCCGAGGACGCCCTCCAACCGCTCGGACTGGGTCAACGGCATCGGCGGGTCGCCGGCACGGGGATCGACGAGGAGCCGCCGGTCACCGGCGAGGCGGCAGATCTCCGGGTGGCCGGAGATCACCCAACCGTCCACCGTGGGCAGTACCGGCGCCTCGGCCGGCAGCCGGTAGGCGTCCGGTTGGCGTTTTCCGCGCAGGAAGGATCGTGCCGCTGGCTCCAGGGCCGGTGCGGCAGGCGGGGCGGCCACGGGCTATTCCAGGTCGTCGCGGGAGTGGTGCTGCCCGCCGGTCGGTGGGACGGGCGGCCAGCAGAACGTGCCGGCGCAGAAGCACAGCTCGTTGCCGGCGTCGCCGCGCAGCGGCTCGATCCGCAGGTCGTCCTCGGGCGGGGTGGCTGAACCGGCGAGCCAGGCGGCGACAAGTCGCTGCGCGCGCGCCCTGTCCTCGGTCCGGGTGTCGGTGTTCGTCGGGGAGCTGACGGTCGGCGCGTCGGACATGGCGACTCTCCCTTGTTCGACCGGAGGCATGCGTGACCCCTGATATCCGGTTACCATCGGATGAGCGCTGCGGGCATCTGGACTGCCCGCAGCGATCTTCGTCTGGTCACCCGTGCGATTCGGTGGTCATCAGTCTGCGACCTTGCCCTCCGGACCGGAAGTGCGCCGAGACACGTGTGCACCCATGATGTTCGTCATCAGGCCCCGGTGCGGTCAGGCCACGGGGTACCAGGTGCTGGCGTCCTTGATGGTGGCGAAGGTGAGGTGGTCGGCGATCCTGAGGAGCTCCTGGTCCGGGAGTGCCTTAGAGGGATCTTCGACCTCGAGCCAGAACTCGCCGCCGGTCAGGGTCTTCATGCACCAGTGCTGTCCGGAGTTGCAGCGGCCGACCCGCTTCACCGCGTCCTTCGGCGGGGTGTCCACCCACAGGATGCTGATCGCGACCGAGGTGACGGTGCGGTCGGCCGCCCGGTCGCGTGCGGTCGGCGGCATCGTGGCCGGGGGCTGCGGCTTGGCGTAGACGAACGTCACCATGCCACGGTTTTCCGCGGTCATGCTCTGCCCGCTGATCGACCGCAGGGTGAAGCCGGCGGGCAGGTATCCGGTCCGGAACGGTAGCCTGGCCCGCCGCGGCTCGCCCGCCCTGACGGCGAACCGGTCCGCGATCTTGACGCGGTCGGCGACCGGAAACCCGTCGGCGTCGCCGGGCAGCTCGCTCTCCAGCACCGCCCAGGCGTCCGGTGCGTACTGCCAGGCCACGGCGTAGGCGGTGACTATCTTCTCGCCTGGCGTGGCCGGCGCGGCGCCGAAGCGCGCCCGCACCGGGTCGAACAGCTTCGGCTGGTACACCGTCAGCGTGCCGGCGGCCTTGGTGGCGGTCTTGCCTTTCGCGTCCTTGACGTCGCGCATGACGGCGGCGGTCTGGTAGGCGAGGTTCACCTCGTCCGGCGCCAGGACGCGGTAGTCGCCGACCCGGTAGCCGGCGAAGGTGAAGGTGAATGGCGGTGACGGGGGCGGCGCTGTCGGCGATGGCGGCACCACCGCCGGCGGCAGCACCTTGTCACCGCTCTGGCCGCCGGGCACCGTCAGGTTTACCGCCACGAGCACCGCCACGGTCGCCATCGCCGCGGCGACCGCGCCGGCCCCGCCCAGCCTGACCGTGAGCGCGCGGCGCCGGCGCAGCCGCCCGGCGGCGACGATGTCCTCGACGCTGTGGCGTGCCGGCGGCGCCTCGCCCTTAGCCATCAACAAGATTTCCCGCATGTCGCGCACCGCTCTCCCCTTCCTCGGGCTGTTCGATCAGGTCGATGTCCTGGGCGGCCAGCAGGCGGCGCAGGGTGGTCAGCCCGCGCACGGTCTGGCTGGTGACGGTGCCGGGCCGGCGACCGAGCGCCGCGGCCGTCTCCTCGACACTGAAGTCGGCGTAGAAGCGCAGCACCAGCACCGCGCGCTGCCCGGGCGGCAGGCGCCGCAACGCGTGCCGCACCCGCATCGCCTCCGTGACCGCCTCGGACGCGTCCGGCACGGCCACCTCCGGCATGGCGTCGCTGGCCGACCACTCCCGCCGCCACGGCCGGCGCGACTCGTCGATCACCGCGCGCATCACCATCCGCGCGGCGTACCGGTCCGGCGAGTTGACCTTGCCCCAGCGCACGTACAGCTTCGCCAGGCACGTCGACACCGCGTCCTCGGCGATCTGCCAGTCGCCGCAGGTCAGGTACGCCACGCCGCGCAGCCTCTCCATGCGGGCGGCGACGAACCGCCGGAACTCCTCCTCGTCCGGTTTCACTCGGCACGGCTCTTTCCGTCGCCTAGAAGACGGAAACGAACCCGCCCGCGCACTGCATTCAAGGGTGGGGTCGACGTGCGACACTGCTGCCGTCCAGGCACATGATCCGGGAGACCGTATGGGATGGCGGCCGGTCAGTCGCAAGCTCGTCCGATACCGGATCGGCGCGCTCGCCGTGACCGCGGTGTCCTTCGCCGTCGTGTACTTCGCCTGCCGGATGTTCCTGTCCGACGTGCTGGACTGGGCGGGCGGCTGGGCGCGGTTCGACCTGGGCAAAGACGTGATCTCATGGGTCGAGCAGCTGGGCGCGTTCGGGCTGGGGTTGGCCGCCGCCGGGGCGGTGTGGCAGCGGGCGGTGGCGTGGACCGACCGCGCCAGCCGGCCGGCGACCGCTGACGCCGACACGCTCGCCGGGGTCGCGCACCGGCTCGCCGCCACCCTGCTCGTGTCGTACGCCGAGCAGGAACGGCGCCACGGCATCGGCGGTCCGGTGGAGCTGAAGGTGCACTTCTCGTCCACGGCACGGCCGGCGGCGTCCCGGGCCGCGGTCACGGGCGTGGACGGCATCGACTGGCAGGACCGTCCCCTGCGCGGCTACGTCAGCCAGGTCGGCGCCGTCTGGCGTGACGAGGTGCCCAGCCGGCAGCTCGTGGTGCTCGGCGAGCCCGGCTCCGGAAAGTCGGTGCTGGCGGTGATGCTGGCCCGCCAGCTGCTCAGCGCCCGGGGCACCGGCGATCCCGTGCCGGTGCTGGTGCCGATCGCCTCGTGGAATCCGGCGGCCGAGTCGGTGCCGGAGCTTCTCGCGCGGCGGCTCGTCGAGGAGTTCCCCTGGCTGGTCGACGAGGCCGCCGCCGGTGTGAAGCTCGTGGACCAGCTGGTGCGTGAGCCGCGTATCGACGTGGCCGGTGGCCCGCCCGGGTGGTGGCTGCTGCCGGTCTTCGACGGGCTCGACGAGCTGCCCGCCGGCCAGCGCGAACGCGCGTTTCGGCGGCTGGACGAGTACGCACACGACCATCCGCTGGTGGTCACCTGCCGCAGCCGCGAGTACAGCAAGATCACCGAGAGGGCGCGGCTGGTCATCGCCCACGCCGCCGTCGTCGAGCTCGAAACCGTGGACACGACCGACGTCGCCACGTACCTGTCGCATCCGGCGCACGTCCGGCAGCTGTGGCAGCCCGTCCTCGACGACCTTCGGGACCGGCCGAGCGGCCCGCTGGCCCGGACGCTGGCCACGCCGTTGATGGTCGCGCTGGCCCGGGTCGCCTACCAGCGCCCCGGCACGGATCCCGCCGAGCTCACCACCCTGCCCATCCGCCAGCAGGTCGTCGAGCGCCTGGTCGACCTGTACGTCGAGGCCGTCTACCACCCGGACGAGCCGGCGTTGACCACCGGCGGCAGGCCACGGCGCGTCTACACCCCCGCCGAGGCCGGCAGATGGCTCGGGCTGCTGGCCTACCACTCCTATCTCAGCGGCACCCGAGACCTGCTGCTGGCGCGGCTGCCGCTGAGCCTCATGTCGCCACGCCCCGAGCGGACCTGGCCGATCTGGCTCGGCACGGCCGCCTTGACGCTCGGCCTGGTCGTCGGCGTGTCGGCGCTGCCCGGCGCGCCCGGGCCGGTCGAGGCGCTGCTGTGGGCCGCGCTCGTGGCGCTGGCGTCGTCCTCCGCGCGCCTCCACTGGGGACGGTGGTCGCACATCCCGTTCGGATCGCTGGCCGGGCTGGCCACCGGCGTCGCCGTCGGCACACCGCTGTCGGGGGCGCTGGCCGGCCTGGTCACCGGCCTCGTCGCGGCGGCCGCCGGGGTGCCGGCGCTCGCCGCGGAGCCACCGGCCGCGCGCACGGTCGGCGCCCTGCGCGGGCAGGTGCTGCGGGCCCTGGCCTGGTATGGCGTGCTGGCCGGCGCGGTGTTCGCCGTGGCTACGACGGCGCAGCCGCTGCCCGCCTCCGGTGCGGTCGTGGCGGCCGGCACGTTCGGCGTCGGCGCGGCGCTCGGCTCCGGAGGGCTCGGCTGGCTGCGATTCCGGCTGGCGCACCTGAGGCTGGCGAGACGCGGTTGGCTGCCGCCGCGGCTGTCTGCCTTCGTCGACGACGCCTACGAACGCGGGGTGCTGCGCCGCAACGGGGTCGTGTGGCAGTTCCGGCACGCCACGATCCAGGACAATCTCTATCTGCCCGTGCTCCGGTACGACCTGGAACACCGAGCCCGCAACCGATGGGCCGGCACGTGGGCAGCGTTCGAGTCACGCAGCGCCGGCGACATCGTCGAGCTGCGGCGGATGGCCGATCAGGGCGACGGGTGGTCCCGCGGTGAGCTGGTCGAGTTCCTGCGCGAGACGGGCAACCTGGCCGACCTTCGCCAGCGGGCCGACTCCGACCCGAAAGCCGCGGCCGCTCTGATCAGCGTGCTCTGGGCGCAGGAGCAACCCGAGGAAGCCGTAGCGACGGCGCGCCGTTGGGCGGAGTCCGGCGACTGGCGCATGACCCACACGCTCGCCGAGCTGCTGCACGAGCGGGGCGGGCTGGCCGACGAGATCGACGCCATGCGCGCCCGGGCCCGGGCCAACGAGACGGTCGCCGTCCAGCAGCTCGCGGCCTTCCTGTGGCAGCACGACGACCTGGGCGGCGCGATCGAGACCATCCGGCCGTTGGCCACGAAACGCGACCCGGCCTCCTACGAGCTGCTGGCCGTGCTCCACGACGCCGCCGGAGATCTCAGCTCGGCCGCCTCCATCTGGGCGCTGCTCGTCGACCGCGGCTACGACGACATCCAGCCGAAGCTCGCGAAAGCGCTACGTGGGCTCGGCGCCGAGAAAGACCTGCGGGCCCGTGCCCGGCGCGGCGACGGCGCCTGCGCACGCGAGCTGGCGACGCTGCTCATCGAGCGACACCGTGTCGACGAGGCCATGGAGGTGCTGCGCCGGCGCGCCGACGTCGACGACTGGCCGGCCGCGGTGCGCCTCGTCGGGCTGCTCCGCGAGCAGGGCGACTACGACGAGGCCATCGCCGTGCTGCGGCACCGCTCCGACGACCCGTTCGCCGCCGGCGGATGGCATGTGACCGAGCAGCTCGTCGACGTCATGCTCGAGCAGGGCAACGCCGAAGACGCGTACACCGTGCTGCGGGTGCGGGCCGACAAGGGTGAGCGGCAGGCCGCCCTGCACCTGGCGAAACTCTACGACGAGCGGGGCGACACCGACCGCGCCATGACCGTGCTGCGCGGGCAGCGGCCGGGCGGCCAGGAGCTCCGGCGCGCGCTCGCCCGCCTGCTGCGGCGCCGAGGCGAGCTGTCCGAGGCGGCCGACGTACTCGAAGGGACCGGGACACGCGACCACTACGCGGCCCGGGAGCTCGCCGAGGTGCTCCGCGAGCTCGGCGAGCCGGACCGGGCCGCCGCGAGCCTGCGGCCGATCGCCGTCGAGCACTGGCGTGCGGCGGTCGATCTCGCCGCGATCCTGCGCGAGCGGGGCAGCGCCGACGAAGCCACCGCCGTGCTGTGGCCGCTGGCCGACCAGCGTGACTGGCCGGCCGCGCGCGACCTCGCCGAGATACTGATCGAGCGGGGCAGGCCCGCCGACGCCGCCGCGGTGCTGCGGCCACTGGCGGCCGGGGGCCAGCCCGAAGCCGTCGCACGACTCGCGGCGATCGGTGCGGCGACCCCCGCCGAGAGCGCCGCCATGGCCGAGCGCGCCGCCGCACTGCACACTCAGGCGATCGAGCAGGCCGCCGACGGCCAGCGCCCGGACGCGCTGCGTACCCAGCAAGAGGCCATCACGCTGTGGCGCGAGCTCGCCGCGCACGACCCCGATCGCTTCGACACCAACCTGATGAGCGCCGTCTACAACCACTCGGTCTGGCTGGACCAGGAGAAGAGGCACGCCGAAGCGCTCTTCTACTCGCGCGAGGCGGTCGCGATACAGGAACGCCTGTGCGGAGACGACGACGAGTCCGTGTGCAGGCGGGCGACCCAGTGGGAAAACCACGCCGCGATCATGTCCGCGCTCGGGCGGCGGCAGGAGGCGCTGGCCTACGCCCGGGACGCCGTGACCGTGCTTCGCCCGCTGGTCCTCCGCGATCCGGACACCCACCTTCCGGATTTCGCGCAGGCGCTGTGGATCGCGGTGTGGGTGCACCTCAACCTCGGCCCGCTGCGTATCGGCTGCGAATACCTGCAGACGCCGCCGGGCACCGCCGAGACCGTGGCCTTGGCCGAGGAGGCCGTAACCGCCTACGAGCGGCTGGCCGCGGCCGACCCCGGCGCCTACGCGAGCAGGCACGTCGCGAGCCGGCGGCAGCTGGCACAGGCATTGCAGGACGTCGGCCGTGTGCGGGAAGCGGCCAACCTACGCGCGCTCCTCGCACAGCAGGCGGCGCCGGCTGTCGAGGCGGCCGGGGCACCGTAGCCGGCGCCGGGCGCGGCGACGGGACAAGGCCCACTATGCTGATGGCGCATTTGCCCAGGCCCGTGCACGGGCAGGCCCGACGGAGCAGGTATGTCTGATTCATCCCCCTCGCACCGCGAGCCGGCGACCTCCGGGCTCGACGTCGGTGTGCCGCATACGGCTCGGATCTGGAATTACTGGCTCGGCGGAAAAGACAACTTCGCGGTCGACCGGGAGGTCGGCGACCGGGTCAAAGAGATCTTTCCGGTGGTGATCGAGCTGGCCCGGGCCGACCGGCTCTTCCTGGGGCGGGCCGTCCACTACCTTGTCGCCGAGGCGGGGATCCGCCAGTTTCTCGACATCGGCACCGGTCTGCCCACACAGGACAACACGCACGAGGTCGCGCAGCGGACCGCGCCCGACTCGCGGATCGTCTACGTCGACAACGACCCGCTGGTGCTGGTCCACGCGCGCGCCCTGCTGACCAGCTCCGGGGAGGGCGCCACCGACTACATCGACGCCGACCTGCACAACCCGGACGACATCCTGCGGCGCGCGGCCAAGACGCTCGACTTCACCCAGCCCGTGGCGGTCATGCTGCTCGGCATCATGCACTTCATCCAGGACGACGACGAGCTGCAGCGGATCATCGACCGGCTGGTGGCCGCCGTGCCGTCCGGGAGCTACGTGGTCGTGGCCAACACCACCACCGCGGTCAACGGCGAGGTCACCGCCGAGGCTGTGCGCGTCTGGAACATCGACGCCCAGCCGAAGCTCAAGCTGCGGACCCCCGAGCGGATCGCCGAGTTCTTCACCGGCCTCGACGTGGTCGAGCCGGGCTGGGTCTCCTGCTCACGGTGGCGCGCCGAGCCGCAGGACGACGGCACCCTGCCGGTCGAGGTCGACCAGTGGTGCGGCATCGTCCGCAAGACCTAGGCGAAACAATTCCAAGAGACATTTCGAGCTACCGCGATGTCCGCCGTGGTCCGGACCGCTGCTCCCGCGGCCTCACCCTTCGCCGTGGGTCGCGCTTACCCCGTCCAAGATCCCGACAAAATCCCTGATTCTGTGGCTTCGATCGCGGTCTGAGGCAGCAAAAGCAGGGATTTTGCTGCCTCGCCGGCCGCGGGCCGGCATCTAGAGACCTTTCGGGGTTGAAGTCAGAGTTCATCCACAATGTCCTGCTCGCCAAGACGGCGCCGACCGAGCCAGGCGGCCCCCGATCGCGGGCAGTAGCCACCACGCCGGCACCATGTTCGCGATCTAGAACGGTTAGGGCGCTATATCGACCCTAACCGTTCTAGATCCACACCTACGGCCCGAAACTGATTACGCTACGTTACCAGCGGTGCGGCGACACCCGCACATTTCGACCATTTTGGGCTACCGCGACGTCCGTCATGGCCCAAGCCGCCGCTGTCCGTGGCTGGCCACGCTCGCCGCGACGTTGCGCGGCGACACCAGCGGCTCGATGCGCGACCTGGCCCGCTACGTCGGGCTGTCCGCCCGGCAAGGCGCGTTCAACTCGCTGGTCTACAGCCTGCGTACCGGCCGGCCCGCCTTCGACCACGTGCACGGGGCCGACTGGTGGACCTACTTCGCCGCCCACCCCGAGCTGTCCACGCTCTTCAACAAGGCCATGGGCGCCATGAACCTGATGGTCAACTCGGCCACGCTGGGAGGCACACGACCTGTCCGGTGTCCGCCGCCTCGTCGACGTCGGCGCCGGCAAGGGTCACCTTGTGGCGACGCTGCTGCGCCGGTACCCGGAAATGACGGGCGTGGTCTTCGACCTGCCGCACGTGGTGGCGGAGGCCGCGGAGGTGCTGCTCGAGGACGTCCGGCAGCATGTCGTCGGCCCGGTGCTCGCGACGGCTCCGGTGCCCACCGACGGGTACCGGCTGCTGGTCAACCCGACCGGCCGGTTCGAGATCGGCGGGCCGATGGGCGACACCGGGCTCACCGGTCGCAAGATAATCGTCGACACGTACGGCGGGACCGCGCGGCACGGCGGCGGCGCGTTCTCCGGCAAGGACCCGTCCAAAGTAGACCGCTCGGCCGCGTACGCGCTGCGCTGGGTGGCCAAGCACGTGGTCGCGGCCGGGCCTGGCCCGGCGCTGCGAGATCCACCTGCGGCCGGCGGCGATCGTCGCGGACCTCGACCTGCTCCGCCCGATATACCGCCGGACGGCGGCGTACGGGCACTTCGGCCGGCAACTGGCCGAGTTTCCGTGGGAGACCGTCGATCGGGTGGAGAAGCTCCGCCAGGCGGCGGGCCCGCGCCAGCTCACGGCGTAACGGATAGCGGCTGGCCGTCCTCGGCGTCCCCCGGACCGAGGGCGGCCAGCCCTCGCTTGTGGCGGCCCTCTCCCGCAAATAGCGATCTTGGTCTAAATTTGGGCGGCTGGTTGCAATTCCCGGATCGGAGGAGGGTCCGTCGTGCACCCCTTCGCCGATGACTTCTTCCGGCTCGCCCACGACGACAAGACGGGCCGGCCGCGCCTGCACCGGGTGGCGACCGGCCTCGGGCTGGCGGCGGCGCTGATCGGCGAGCTGGTGTGGCTGGGCAAGCTGACGGTGCGCGACGGATCGCTGCACCTCCTCGACAGCGCCCCACCCGACGACGCGCTCACCCACGCCCTGCTCGCGCAGCTGCTCGCCGAGCCGCAGCACCGCGGCGTGCGGATCTGGCTCGACTTCTTCAGCCGCGAGGCGCACGACCAGGTCGCCCGGCGCCTGTGGCAGGCCGGGCACGTGCGCAAGGACGTCTCCCGGCGGCTGCTGCGACAGAGCGTCACCTGGGTGCCGACCGACGTCAACGTGGCGTACCACCCGTGGTGGCGGCTGACCACCCACCTCGACGGCCAGAGTCCGATGGACCACGGCGACGCCTTCCTCGCCGGCCTGGCCGCCGTCACCGGCCTCGACAAGGAGCTGCTCGTAGACGCCCCGCCGTCCGCCCGCCGCTCGCTGGAGCGCCTCGTCACCAACGCATGGCCACCCGTCCGGGAGCTGCTCGTGCACACCGAGGCCGCCGTTGGAGACGCCGTTCTGCACTACCGCGCGTGACCCCGACATCCCTCGTCCCCCGGAGGCCCCTCATGCCCTCGTCCACAGTGACCAGACCGGCCGGCCCACTGTCCAGCACGCTGGCGGAAAACCGTCTCGGCGTGCCGGCCGTGGTCTTCTTCGTGATGTCGGCGGCCACGCCACTCACCGTCGTCGCCGGCGTGGTCACCACGGGATACGCCACGACCGGCCTGACCGGCATCGCCCTGGCCTTCGTCCTGATCGGACTGCTGCTGGCGCTGTTCAGCGTCGGATACGTGGCCATGGCCCGCCACATGGCCAACGCGGGAGCGTTCTACTCCTACGCCAGCCAGGGCATCGGCCGGCCCGCCGGGGTCGCGGCGGCGTGGATCGCGCTGCTGGCCTACAACGCGCTGCAGGTCGGCCTGTACGGCGGGATCGGCGCGGCGGCCGGCCCGCTGCTGGACCAGTGGTTCGGGATCTCGCCGCCGTGGTGGGTCGTCGCCCTCGTCGCGTGGGCGGTGACCGCCGCCCTCGGGCTCCTGCGGGTCGACGTCAACGGCACCGTGCTCGCGGTGCTCCTCGTCGCCGAAGTCGCGGTGATCCTGCTCTACAGCCTCGGCAGCCTCTTCAACCCCGCGGGCGGTGAGGTCAGCCTGCAGGCCCTCTCCCCGGGCAACCTCTTCGGCACCGGCGTCGGCGCGATCCTCGTCATCGCGCTGCTCGGGTTCGTCGGGTTCGAGTCGTCGGTGGTCTTCTCCGAGGAGTCTCGCGACCCGCGCCGCACCGTGCCCGTCGCCACCTTCGTGTCGGTCGGGCTCATCGCCGGCCTGTACGCCCTGTCGGCCTGGGCGATGACGGTGGCCGTCGGGCCCGACCGGATCGTCGAGGTGTCGCGCGCCGAAGGCACCGAGGTGATCTTCAATCTTGCCGGAGGCCACTATGGACAGACCATCGTGGACATCGGTCACGCGCTGTTCGTCACGTCCATCCTGGCGGCGCTGATCTCCTTCCACAACACCACCGCGCGGTACATGTTCGCGCTGGGACGCGAGCACGTGCTGCCCTCGGCGCTGGGCCGCACCTCGCGGCGCACCGGCGCGCCCGCCAACGCCTCCATGCTGCAGAGCCTCGTGGGGCTGGCCGTCATCGTCACGTACGCGGTCGCCGGCCTGGATCCGCTCGTGCAGCTGTTCTTCTACCTCGGTACGTCCGGCGGGCTCGGCGTACTGCTCCTGATCACCATGACCTCGGTGGCGGTGATCGCCTTCTTCGCCCGCGACCACCGCGGCGAGAGCACCTGGCGGCGCCTCGTGGCACCGGGGATCGCCGCCGCCGCGCTGGCCGCCGTCGTGGTGCTCGCGGTGGACAACTTCGCCACGCTCCTCGGCGTCGCGCCGGATCACCCGCTCGCGTGGATCATCCCCAGCGCCTACGTCGCCGCGGCCGCCATCGGGGTGGTGTGGGCGCTGGTGCTCAAGTCGCGCCGCCCCGTCGTGTACGAGACGATCGGCCTCGGGGCCAAGAGCGTCACCGCCCGGCTGGGCCTGGCCACGCCCGCCCGCACCGAGGCGCTCCAGTGACACCGCCCCGGATCCTGCGCGCCGGGGCCGGCGAGGCGCGCCGCGTGGCCGAGCTCGTGGCCACCGCCTTCGCCGACCTGCCTCAGGTCGCCTGGCTGGTGCCCGATCCGGCCGTGCGCTCCCGGATCATGACCGACAACTTCCAGATCTTCGTCGACCACGCCGTGGAGTATGGCGAGATCCACCTGCTCGACGACCACAGCGGGGTGGCGGTGTGGTTCGACCGCACGGCGCCCGGCCCGTCACCGAAAGACTACGACGAGCGGCTGGCCGCCGCGTGCGCTCCGTACACCCAGCGGTTTCAAGAGCTCGACGACCTTTTCGACGCGCACCATCCGGAGCTGCCACACCAGCATCTCGCCTTCCTCGCCGTCCATCCTGGACGCCAGGGCAGCGGCCTCGGCACCGCGCTGCTCGAACACCAGCACGCAAGGCTGGACGAGGCGGGCCTCCCGGCCTACCTGGAGGCGAGCACCGCGCGCAGCCGCGAGCTGTACCTCCGGCACGGCTACCGGCCGCTGGGTGAGCCGTTCCACTTAGGAGACTGCGCGACACCCTTCTGGCCCATGTGGCGAGGTCGATTCGAGCGGTAGGGATTCAGAAAGAATGTCCCGGGTTCGCGTCAGCTGCGGACCGTCGCTCCCGCCGGAGACCGCTGCGGCCGGCGGCTCGCCAGGGCTCGCCGAGATCCCCGGCCTCCGCTGCCACCTCCGCGCGCCAAGCCCCGACTTCAGCCACGGCGGCCGCGGTCCAGGGCCGCGCGAATGCCGGTGCGGTCATGCGCGCCGCGCGGTTCGAGGTCCGCGGCTACAACGCGGTCGTGAGCGGTGAGCGGAGAGGGCGACCGGCGGGACAGCAGGCATCCGGTCAGTGCGGCGGCGAGGCCGGCCAGGCCCGCGGCCGCGAAGCCCCCGGCTGGCGCGGTGAGGTCGATCGCCACCCCGACGATCGGTGATCCGAGCGCGAACCCCGCGCTCTGCGCCGAGGATTGCAGCCCTGTCGCCTCGCCGCGCACGCTGGCCGGCGCCAGCCGGCTCACCGCGTCGGCCACCGTGGAAAGGGTCGGCGCGGTGAGCAGCCCGCTGGCGACCATGACCACGCACAACCAGGGCCAGTCGTGCGCGAGCCCGGCGGGGATCGTCACGAGCCCGAGCAGGCCGAGCAGCAGCCAGGTGGGCAGCGGCCGGGGCAGCGCGCCGTAGATCAGCCCGCCGGAGACGGACGCCACGCCGAGCACCGCCACGACCGCGGCGGCCCAGGACACCTGACCGGCTTCTTGGAGCGTGGCGACGATGGCGAGGTCGATGCCGCTTAGCAGCATCGTGGTGCCGAACGCCATCGCCAGTACGGCGACCATGCCGGGGCCCAACCACTCCCGGCGCCGGGGCCGCCGGCCCGCGTCGGCATCCACCTCGTCCGCGGCGCGCACCGGTGGGTTGAGCAGGGCGAGGCCGGCTCCACCGGCGACGATCGCGGCACCGACACCCCAGGCCACCACACCGGGGGACATCGTCGCCGCGCACAGGATCACCACGGCCGGGCCCACGAGGTACGACAGCTCGCCCTGCACCGATTCCAGCGCGAACGCGGCGCGGCGCTGCCCGGCCGTCGTCATCGCGGCTATCGCCTGCCTGGTCACCGACTGGGCCGGCACCATCAGCAGGCCCGCCACCAAGGCGGCGCCCAGCAGGATCCCGTAGGGCAGGATCGGCACGCTCAGCCAGAAGACCACCTGAAGGACGACGGTCGCGAGCAGCACCGTGCGCAGGCCCCGCCGGTCGATCATGCGGCCGAGAAGCGGCCCACCCACCGCCACCCCGGCGGTCAGCGCGGCCGCGACGCCTCCCGCCGCCGCGTAGCTCATGTCCAGGCCCAGCACAACGTAGAGCGTCAGCGCCATCACGTCGGCCGTGATCGCGATACGGGCGAGCAGCGACACGCCCAGCAGCGGTGCCATCCCCGGCACGGCGAGCACCTGCCGGTATGTGGTCACCTCCGTCAGGCTAGATCAACCACCCCGCCATAGGAACGCCAAATCTGGTTGGAGTCGCCATAATGAACTCTTATGGCCAGGGAGCTGGAGATCGCGTTGCTGCGGTCGTTCGTCACCGCTGTGCGGGCGGGCAGCATCAGCCGCGCCGCGACCGCGCTCGGGCAGACCCAGCCCGCGCTCAGCCAGCAGCTGCGCAGGCTCGAGGGCGTCGTCGGCCGCCCGCTGCTGTACCGGTCGCCGTCCGGCGTCCAGCCGACGCGGGCGGGTGAGGAGCTCCTGCCGTACGCCGAACGCATCCTCTCGCTCTCCACGCAGGCGCTCAGCGACACCGGGCGCGCGCTGACCGGCCACTGCGGCGTCGGGCTGCTCGAAGACCTCGCCGCGTCCCAGCTTCCGCAGGCCCTCGCCGACCTCGCCCGGCTGCACCCCGGCGCGACGCTGGAGGTGCTCTGCCTTTCCACCGCCGCGATGCGGGAGGCCTACGACGCGGGCCGCGTCCACCTCGTGCTCGACGAGGCGCCGGACCTTCCCGGGCCGCCCCGCTGGACGGTGCGGCGCCCGCTGGTCTGGGCGATCGGCCAGGGTGTCGACGTGGCGGCCGATCCGCTGCCGGTGGTCCTGTTTTCGAACACGTGCGCCTGGCGTACCGCGGTGGTGGAAACGCTGGAACGTACCGATCGCTCCTGGCGGGTGGCGTTCGAAAGCAACAGCCTGGTCGGTGTGCTCGCCGCGCTACGGGCCGGCCTCGGCGTGGCCGCGCTCATGCCGGTCAACGTCGAACCGGTCATGGCCTTCCACGACGTCGACGCCCTGCCCGCCTTGCCCGACGTCGAGCTCGGCCTCGCCCGGCACCCACGGACCGAAGGCGATCCGCTGATTGACGCCGTGGAGACCGCCCTACGCCGCATGATCTGACCTGAGAGCCGGCCGCCGCCTCGGCCGTCGACCGGGGCGGCGGCACGGAGCCGGGTCAGTCGTGGTCGACCGGGCGGAAGTAGCGGTCGAGGCTCCAGTCCGCGACCCGTTGTCCTATCTGGACACCGCCGGTGTCGGCGGACCGGAAGTGGAAGCCGAGCCACACCCGGGCATCGATCACGTCCGCGTTGAGCGCCCGCGCCGAGTCGTACTCGCGGACGGCACCGGGCACAGCGGTGGAGGTGAGCTCCAGCCGCAGGTGGTGGGTGTCGAGCGCCGTGCCGAGCGAACGGCTGAAAGCCCCGGTGACGCCCGAGTACCCGCTCACGTACTCCGGGTACGGCGGCGTGTTCACGAGCGGCACCCAGCTCGGGTCGGCGGTCGTCGCGGGGTTGCCGTCGGTGTCGGCCAGCGTGATGGCGGTGATCGGCCGCCAGAAGGCGTAGTGGTACTTCGAGTGCCACACCGTGATGAGCGTGTCCGCCATGCTCATGTCGACGGCGGCGAAGAGCCGGGCGCTCTCGACGATGTCCAGGCCGCGCAGTGCCGCCTGCTTCCGCAGCGCGAGGTTGTACTGGACGGCGGGGTTGCCGGAGTAGAACAGCGCGATGGCGGTCTGCTCGGCCGTCCGCACCGTCGAGCCGGCCGATCCGGTCGCCTTGACCTCGTTGAAGTCCCTGGCGTAGCGGGCCGACGTGAGCGCCGGTGGCGGGCCGGGCCGGCCGAACTGCGCGCCGTCGCGGACCATCAGCGGCTTCACGGCACCCAACCACGGCGTGAGGAACGGCGCGGACGCGGGCGGCGTCGGTCGCCACACACCGGGCGCCGGCGGGCGGGTGAACGGCACGGACGCGTTGCGCCCGTCGTTCGCCCGTTGGCTGACCAGGGTGTCGGCGGCCAGCTCGCCGAACGCCACGCCCAGACGCTTGGCCGTGCCGTCGGGGATCTGCGCCAGCGACGTGGCGTACGCGGTGTCCAATGTGCCCGCCGCGGACGGCACGTAGGTCACCAGGACCTTGTGCGCGGCGGCGACCGCCGCGGCCTGCGCGGAGGCGCGCTGCGGTGCCCGCGCCTGGAAGCGGTACGGCGTGTACCGCCCCTCGATGCCGACGACGGCGTTGTAGACGGCCGCGTGGACGAAACCCAGGTAGAGCGGGGTCTCGGTCGGCGCCTTGGTCGTGTCGGCGACGAGCGTGCTGACGGCGATCGCGTTCCACTCGGAGACGACCGCCGGATTCGCCGGCGCGTGATGTGAAGCCGCCGCGTTCGCGGGCGACGGCAATACCATGACAAGGAGCAGTAGGCAGCTCAGAAGACGGCGCATTTCGGTCCCCCACCTCGATTGATCTCCTCGCCCGAAGACGGCGCGACACGGCGGCCGCCCAGGCTCGCCCGAATGCTCCTACGGTGATCCAGGCAGGACAACGCGCCCTCGACGAAATCGGTAGATCGCATCGAGAAACCGGTAACGCCAACCCTCGAAGTCGGTAGCGCTTGCCGGGTCAGTCCGCTGTGGAGCCCCACGTCGCGGTCATCGCGATGATGCGAGCCGCCACCGCGTCAGGATCGACGAGTTGGTGCAGGTGCCGGCCGGGGACCTCGTCGACGTCCCAGCCACGTTTCCGCGCCTGCCGCGCCATCCGGTCGTACGGCGGACCGAACAATAGATAACCGCACGGCCGGTCGTCCCAGCCTGCCGGCACGGGAATCAGTTGCTCGTAATAGCTCAAGGGGAGCCGAGGCTGCTCGGCCGATACTTCCGATCTGGTCCGCGGATCGGGAAACAGCGCCTCTACGTCGTCCTCGTCCCACCACGTCGTCCACCGCGGCAGCCGGCCGTCTGTCACCATCGTGCGCAGGTAGCTCAGCCTTTCCGGCGACGCGGCCGGCGTCGGCCCGGAACGCGAGGGCAGGCTGGCGTCGACGAACAGGCACCCGGCGACCGGACGCCGGACCGCTCGCACGGCGATGGGCACCATCAGGCCCGCGTTGCTGTGCGCGACCAGCACGATCGGCTGCTCCCGCGCCAGGTGGGAGACGGCGTCGTCGACCAGGGCGGCCACACGCGGCCAGAACGGCGGGTCGCGCACGTCGGCCACGTCGACCAGCGACGGCACCACCGTCGCCACACCCGAAGCTCTCAGCCTGGCCGCCACCGGTGCCCATGTCAGAGGACCCAGCAAGAGGCTGTGCACCAGCACGAACGCGGGCTCCGCACGTCCACGGTTCGCCAAGCTGGCCCGCCTGCGCGAGCTCAAGCGCCGGTACGACCCGGAGAACGTCTTCCACCTCAACCACAACATCGCGCCGCACGCCGACTAGCGCGGCCCATGGAGCCACGGCGACAAATGGCTATGGCTCCATGCATCACCGTGGAGCGGCTCCACGGCAACATCATCACGGGCCCTTGTCAACCCTAACGGTTTCCATCGATACTGCTAACTGTTTCGGGAGTCCGGGCGCGGTCGGGGTAAGGGCACCTACGGCCGCTGTACACCGAAGCCAGTGCGCCACCGCGACGGGGCAGGCGTGGCGTCCGCCTGGGAGCGCTCCCCCCGTTGTCTGACGTGGCCGCCAAACGCTGACGAACCGTTCGAGCTCCACCGGATGGGTCGGCCGGCATCCCCATTTCAGGAGAAGTCTTCATGAGAAAACGCAGAGTGACCAATGCGGCGCTGGTCTCGGCCGGCGCCGTTCTGCTGGCATCGACCGCGGTCGCCGTGGCGCTGCCGGCCGGGGCCGTGGCCGCCGGTTGTTCGGTGAACTATGCGGTGTCGTCGCAATGGCAGGGTGGCTTCGGCGCCAACGTCGCCATCACCAATCTCGGTGACTCGGTCACGAGCTGGACGCTGACCTGGTCCTACAGCGCGGGCCAGACCGTCACGCAGGCCTGGAACGCGACGGTCAGCCAGAGCGGGGCCGCGGTCACCGCCAGAAACGTCAGCTACAACGGGGCCATCGCGACCAACGCCACGGTCTCGTTCGGCTTCAACGGCTCGTGGACCGGGAGCAACCCCGCTCCGACAAGCTTCGCGCTGAACGGAGTGGCCTGCACCGGCAGCGCGGCGCCGACCACCACCCCGCCCACCACTCCCCCGACGACCCCACCCACCACCGGTCCGACCACCCCACCACCCACCACCACGCCGGACATCACGGTGAACAGCGGCACCAGGTACCAGATGATCGACGGGTTCGGGGCCGCGGTGTCGATCTGGGGCAGCGCCTGGTCGACGGCCGAGACGCAGACGCTTGTCGGGCTCGGCGCCAACCAGTTCGGCCTGTCGATCGTCCGCACCGGCATCTCGCCGGTCTCCAGCGAGTGGTCGACTCAGGTGAACGCCCTGAAGACCGCCAAGTCGTACGGCTCGGGGGTGAAGATCCTCGCCTCGCCGTGGACGGCGCCGGCGGCGTGGAAGACGAACAACAGCCGGACCAATGGCGGCAAGCTACGGACCGACTACTACGACGACTACGCCAACCATCTCAACAGCTACGTCCAGTACATGCGCGGCCAGGGCGTGACGATCGACGTCACCTCGGTGCAGAACGAGCCGGACTGGCACCCGGACTACGACTCGATGGACTGGAGCGGCACCGAGCTGCAGAACTTCGTACGCGACCAGGGCGCGAAGGTGCAGAACACCAAGCTGATGGTCGCCGAAGCCGTGAACCTCAACTACAGCTACACCGACCCGACCCTGAACGACGCGGGCGCCCGCAACAACATCGGCTACATCGGCGGCCACCTGTACGGCACCGAGTCCGCCGGCCGGCTCGCCCCGTACCCCCTCGCCGCCCAGCACAACAAGCCGGTGTGGATGACCGAGTGGAACCTGCACGCAGCCGACGGCAGCGGCTCCAACATCTGGGGCAACCCCAGCAACCAGGCGGTCTGGAACGAGACGCTCGACGACATCATGCGCACCGTGCACAAGTCGATGGAGTCGAACTGGAGCGCCTACATCTGGTGGTACGGCAAGCGCTTCTACTCGTTCATCGGCGACGGTGAGGCGGCCTACGGCACCACCGCCGGAGCACCGCTGAAGCGCGGGTACGCCTTCTCGCAGTACGCCAAGTACGTCCGCCCCGGATACCAGCGGGTCGCCCTGACGAAGAGCTCCAAGGCCTCGCCGCTCGAGGTGACCGCCTACACGGGTGGCGGGAAGGTCACGCTGGTGATCCTCAACCGCTCGGCCAACGCGGTCAACAACGCCGTGATCCAGGCACCGCAGAACGTCACCCGGGCCGAGCACTACCTCACCTCGGTGAACGCCAACGCGGCCAGCCAGCCGACCAGCGTGAACGGCGGGCAGGTCACCGTCAGCGTCCCCGCGCGCAGCATCTCCACCGTCGTGTTCACCCTTTGAGAAGTCCCTCCTGGAGGATCTGATGAAGTTCCCTCGTACCCGCTACCGGGTGGTGGCCGCCTGCACGGCCGGCCTCACCGTGGCCGGGGCTACGGCGGTGCTCACCGCGACCACCGCCCAAGCGGCCGCCGGCTGCCGCGTCGACTACGCGATCACCAACTCGTGGCAGGGCGGCTTCGGCGCCAACGTCACCATCACCAACCTCGGCGACGCCGTCAACGGCTGGCGGCTCACCTGGTCGTTCGGCGCCGGGCAGACCATCACCCAGCTCTGGAACGGCACTGTCACCCAGTCCGGCGCCCAGGTCACGGTCACCAACGCCAGCTACAACGGCAGCATCCCCACCAACGGCAACACGTCCTTCGGGTTCAACGGCGCGTGGAACGGCTCGAACCCGGCGCCCACCTCGTTCGCGCTCAACGGCACCACGTGCACGGGCAGTGCGGTGCCGACCACCCCGCCGACGACGGCGCCGACCACCGCGCCACCGACCACGGCGCCACCCACGACGCCACCGCCCAGCGGGTGCGCTCTCCCGTCGACCTACCGCTGGACGTCGACCGGCTCGCTGGCGAACCCGAGGGCGGGATGGGTCGCGCTCAAGGACTTCACCAACGTCGTCTACAACGGCCGGCATCTGGTCTACGGGTCCACCCACGACACCGGAACGTCGTACGGCTCGATGAACTTCGGCCTCTTCACGAACTGGTCCGACATGGCCTCGGCCAGCCAGAACCAGATGTCCTCCGGAGCCGTCGCGCCCACGCTGTTCTACTTCGCCCCGAAGAACATCTGGGTGCTCGCCTACCAGTGGGGCCCGGCCCCGTTCATGTACAGGACGTCGAGCGACCCCACCAACGCGAACGGTTGGTCGGCGGCACAACCGCTCTTCACCGGAAGCGTCTCCGACGCCCCATACGGCCCCATCGACCAGACGCTCATCGCTGACGGCACGAACATGTACCTGTTCTTCGCCGGCGACAACGGCAAGATCTACCGGGCCAGCATGCCCCTCGGCAACTTCCCGGGCAGCTTCGGCTCGAGCTACACGACGGTCATGAGCGACTCGACGAACAACCTCTTCGAAGCGGTCCAGGTCTACAAGCTCCAGGGCCGAACCCAGTACCTCATGCTCGTCGAGGCGATCGGTTCGCAGGGCCGCTACTTCCGCTCGTTCACGGCCACCAGCCTGGGCGGCTCCTGGACGCCGCAGGCCGCGTCCGAGAGCAACCCCTTCGCCGGCAAGGCCAACAGCGGCGCCACCTGGACCAACGACATCAGTCACGGGGACCTGGTCCGCACCAACCCCGACCAGACCATGACTGTCGACGCCTGCAACCTCCAGTTGCTCTACCAGGGACGCGCTACCAACTCCGGCGGCGACTACAACCTCCTGCCCTGGCGGCCAGGCCTGCTGACCCTCCAGCGCTAACCACGTTCGGAAACGGCGGGCTCGGCCCGCGCCGAGCCCGCCGCCGAGCGCGGCCGGGCGATCGGCACCTGGGCCGGCGTCTCGGCGCTCGCCCTCTCGATCGGTCCGGTGGTCGGCGGCTTCCTCACCGAGTACGTGAGCTGGCGCGCCATCTTCTTCATCAACCTCCCCGTCGCCGCCGGCGCGGTGATCGCCACGATCTTCGCCGTCAGCGAGTCCCGTGACGAGACCGTCGACCGCCGCGTCGACTACCCCGGCGTGGTAACGCTCACAGCCAGCCTCACCGCGATCGTCCTCGCCCTGATCGAGGGCAACAGCTGGGGCTGGGGCTCGCCGGAGATCCTCTCCCTGCTCGCCGGCGGCGCGATCGGCCTGGCGGCCTTCGTCGCCATCGAGCTGCGGGTCTCCTCGCCGATGGTCGAGTTCGCGCTCTTCCGGACCCGACAGTTCATCGGCTCCAACCTGATCGCCTTCATCATCACCTTCGCCATGATGGGCACGTTCTTCTTCATGGCGCTCTACATGCAGGACATCCTCGGCTACAGCGCGCTGGAGGCCGGGGTCAGGTTCCTGCCGACCACGATGGTGATCGCCGTGATCGCCCCGATGGCGGGCCGTCTGGCCGACCGTCTCGGCCCCGCCACACCGATGAGCGTCGGGCTCGCCGTCCTCGCCGTATCGATGTT
>Ga0081539_10000240_pt1 | contig 128629 bp, 130 predicted proteins | sample TabmetS4T2R2_FD_71023 | JGI IMG/M metagenome (GOLD analysis project Ga0081539, IMG submission 71023) | Tabebuia heterophylla rhizosphere microbial communities from the University of Puerto Rico - S4T2R2 | ecosystem: Host-associated > Plants > Roots > Rhizosphere ... | reverse complement strand
GCTTCGGGGCGGTGATGCGGGACCGAGAGGGGCTCTGCCCCTCTCGGGCTCTCCCCGCTGGGGGGCAAGCGATGCCCCCCAGACCCCGCGGGCAGAGGTCCGGGACAGGGGGAGGGGCATCACCGGCGCGCCGTCGGAACCGTCGCGCCGTGCCCCTCCCCCTGTCCCGGACCTTTAGTCACACGCGGGGTCCGGGGGGCACGGCTGCCCCCCGGCGGGGAGGTCCAGGGGGGGCAGAGCCCCTCCTGGCCCGCAGCCGGGCCCCCAAGCGCTCCCCCGTGCTCAGAGCGGCATGCAGCGGATGACGTCGTCGTGGCCGCGGGCGAGGGTTGCCATGGTGCCTTCGGGGCAGGTCTGTGCCTGGGTCCCGGCGGCGGGGGTGAGTCCGGCCTGCCAGCTGGTCTGGCGTGGCGCGGCGGCGATGCAGTTGCGCCGGGCGGTGCAGGAGCGGGCGATCGCCTGGTTGGGGCCGAGGGTGAGGCGCTGATGGGTGGCGCGGGGCCGCGGCGTCGTGTTGCGGCGGATCGTCGGGTGCAGGCCGCGGGGATGCGGGGCGGCGCCGCGCTGCTGCGCGTATTGCCCGCGCCGGTCTGCGCTGGCTTCGGCGGGGCCGGGCAGCATCAAGGCCATGCCCAGCAGGGCAAGCAGCATCGCGCGCATCATGGGTGTCGCCCCTTCTTGCTTCTCACGAGTCCCCGTCCCCCCGGGGCGCGGCGAGAATACAGAACTGCGGCCCGAGGAAAAGGGCGCCGCTTCAGGTGAGATGTGCGAGGCCGAGATAATCCTGGCTCTGCATCTCGATGAGTCGCGAGGCGGTGCGCTCGAACATCGCCGCGTTCTCGCCGCGTTCGTAGAGCTGGTCGGGCGCGTCCGCGGCGGAGGCGAGGAGTTTGCAGCGATGCTCGTAGAGCGCGTCGACCAAGGTGATGAAGCGGCGCGCCTTGTCGAAATTCTCGGGGCCGAGGCGCGGCACGCCGTCCAGCACCATGGTGTGGAAGTGGGTCGCGATGGCGAGGTAGTCGGCGGGGCCGAGCGGGTTGCCGCACAGCGCCTCGAAATCGAAGCGGGCGACGCCGCGCGCGGCTTGCGGAATCTCGAGCCAGCGCCCGAGCAGGGCGAGGCGGGTGGCGGCGCCGTGCTCGGCGCCGGTGAGCTCGCGGAAGGCGGCATCCAGCGCGCGCTCGGCGCGGGCGTCCACCGGGCTGTGCCAGGTGGGCAGGCCGCGGATGCGCTCGCGCCGATAGTCGCGCGCGGCTTCGAGGACCAGCACGGAAAGGTGGCGCTTGATCAGGCCGATGAAGGGCAGGAAGGCGTCGCGGCCGGGCTTGCCCTTGAACAGGTCGTCGGGTGCGGTGTTGGAGGTCGCGACCACCACGGTGCCGCGCGCGAACAGCGCCTCGAACAGCCGGCCGAGAATCATCGCATCGGCGATGTCGTGCACCTGGAACTCGTCGAAGCAGAGCAGCGCTGCTTCGGCGAAGATCGAATCAGCGAGCGGCGGGATCGGGTCGTCCTGGTCCCCGTTCTGCTGCTTCCAGGCGTGGATGCGCCGGTGGCATTGCTGCATGAATTGGTGGAAGTGCAGGCGCTGCTTGCGCGGCACCTCGGCGCAGGCGAAGAACAGGTCCATGAGCATGGACTTGCCGCGCCCGACCTCGCCGACGAGGTAGAGGCCCTGCGGCGTGCCGTCGGGCGCCTCGGGCACCGGCTTCTTGCGGAAGAACCGGCCGAGGAAGCCGTTGCCGTTGCCGTTCTCCTGGCCGGGCCTGGGGTCGTAGCCGCGGGTGCGGCGCCAGAGATCCTGCAGGGTCTCGGCGGCCAGTGCCTGCGCGGGATCGGGGCGCAGCTTCCCGGCCGCGACCCGCGCGCGATAGGCGGGCAGCGGACCCTGGGCGACAGGGGCATCCATCGCCGCGCGGCATAGACGCTCGGCGGGCGCCGGGCAATCTGGGTAGCGGCCGCTGGAAGGGCCGCTACAGGCCCATCCAGCCGAGCGCCGTCTTGAAGAAGCGCGAGACGCCGTGGCGGCGCTTCTTGCGCGCGATGCTCTCGGCGTCGCGCAGCCAGGCGAGCTGCACCACGCGCCGCTCGCCGACGTAGGGCGTATGCCCGTGCCAGGAGTGCTCGGAGCGGAGGAAGCCGAGCGCGTTGCCTTCCTCGGGGCTGATCTCGGCGACCCAATCGGCGAGATCGGGCGAGCGCAGGATGCGCAGCCGCCCCTCCGGCGAGGACCAGCCCTGATGCAGGTAGAGCAGGAAGGTCGCGACCTTGCTCGCGCCGTCGGTGTGCGGGCGGCCCTCATGCGCGGCGGAGACGCGCCGGATGGTGACGAGGCGCGGCAGCGGGCGGAGGTCGACGCCGAGTTTCTCGCTCATGGCATCGGCGAGGTCGGGTCCTTCGAGCTCGTCGAGCAGCGCAGCGAAGGCGCCTTCGGGGGTGAAGGCCTCGACCGGGTGGAAGCCGGTCTGGCGCAGCTTCGGGAAATCCCGCCGCAGCGCCGGCAATGCGTCCTCCCGGATGCAGCCCTGGGTGATGACGAAGGGATAGGGATCGACGCAGAGCGGAGCGGCACGGAAGGGCACGAGATCGAGGATCGGGCCGCTGCGCGGCAAGGCGGCGGCCGGCGGGCCGGATGCGGCGGCGGTGGCGGCAAGGGGCATGGCGCACTCCTCCCCGGCGCCTTCCAAGCTGGGAAGCGAGGGGCCGCCGCGCCGCTCACATGGCCGTCAACCGGATGTATTCGCCGCCATCTCGCCCTTACTCGGCATGGGCGAGGAAATGCGCGAGTGCCGCGATGTCGGCGTCGCTCAGGCCGTACATCACCCCGTTCATCTGGGTGTCGGTGCCGACGCGCTGGTTGTCGCGATACTGCGTCAGCGCGTGGACCAGGTAGTCCTCGCGCTGGGCGGCGAGGCGCGGCATCTGGTTGCGGCCGCGGAAATCCGGCAGGTGGCAGATGCCGCAGCGGTGCTGCGCGGCGAGCTCGCGGCCGCGCGCGGCGCGCGCCTCGTCGCGCGCCTCGCGGTCGGGCGGCGGCTCGGGCGGCAGCGCGGCGTAGAAGGCGGCGAGATCCTCGACCTCCTGGTCGGTCAGGCCGCGCGCGAATTCCGGCATCGGCGGCGTGTTGCGCAGCCCTTCGCGGAACAGGATCATCTGCAGGGTGATGAACTCCGCCGGCATGCCGGCAAGCGAGGGCACGCCCTCGGTTTCCGAAACGCCCTGATCGCCATGGCAATTGGCGCAGGGGTCGGCGGCGCGCTGGCCGCCGCGCGCGGCATCGCCGGCGGCGCCGGCCGGCAGGGCGGCGACGGCCCAGAGCAGCGCCGCCAGCACCCAGCAGCGCCGTGTGAAGCTTGCATGGCTTCGCCCGAGTGTGACCGCGCCCTGCCGCCGCCTGCCGGCAAGTTGCGCGCGTCCAACGGAGGAGCATCCCATGACCGTCAATTGGAGCCTGCTGGCCGCCTGGGCCGGGCTGGTGGGTGGCATCTGCACCTTGGTCCTGCTGATCGCCTGGGCTGTAACCGGGCGCCGCCACCGCAGCCTGCAGCGGCTCGCCGGCGTGTTCCTGCTGATCACCTTGGCGGGCCTGGCCTATATGCGGTTCGTCGCGCCGGCCGGGTGAGCGCGGCGAGGGGGAGTCAACCCCCTCGCCTTCCAGCGCGCAAGCCGCGCCGCTTCACGTCAACGCTGGTGCGAGATCCGGTAGATGGCGCCGTTGTGCTCGTCGGAGACGAGCAGCGAGCCGTCGCGCATCTGCATCACGTCGATCGGCCGGCCGAGGTAGCGGTTGTTCGCCGCATCGAGGAAGCCGGTCAGGAACGGCTCGGTGCCGGTGACGTTGCCGCCGGCGTCGAGCTTCGCCACCACCACGTCGTAGCCGTCCATGCGCTCGCGGTTCCAGGAGCCGCGGCGGGCGATGAAGATCTGGTTCCGGTACTGCTCGGGGAACATGGTGCCCGTGTAGAAGCGCATGCCGAGCGGCGCGGTGTGCGCGCCGAGCGTCGCGACGGGCGGCGAGAATTCGGTGCACGCCGCCGGGCCGCTCGAAATCGTCGGATCGCGCCAGCCGGCGGTGCAGAAGGGGAAGCCGTAATCCTCGCCGCTGCGGCGGATGCGCAGCAGGGTCTCGGGCGGGATGTCGTTGCCGGCCCAGTCGCGGCCGTTGTTGGTGGCGTAGAGTTCGCGCGTCGCGGGGTGCCAGTCGAAGCCCACGCTGTTGCGGATGCCCTGCCCTTCGATGCGGCGGCCGGAGCCGTCCGGGTTGAAGGAGACGATCAGCGCATGGGTGGCGCGGTTGTACTCGCAGACATTGCAGGGCACGCCGATGTTCATGGTGAGCCGGCCATCGGGCGAGAAGGCGGCGAATTTCCAGCCGTGATGCGCCTCGGTCGGCAGGTTGAATTGCTGGGTCAGGTCCACCGGCTGCGGGACGCTGTCGAGCCTGTCCTCGATGCCGTCGAAGCGCAGCACGCGGTGGATGGCGATGACGTAGAGATTGCCGTCGCGCACGGCGACGCCGTTGGGATCGGGGAGGCCCTGCGCGATGGTGCGGACCTGGCGCTGGCCGCCTTCCTCGCTCACCGCATAGACGCGCCCGACGGTGCGCGTGCCGACGAAGACCGTGCCGTTGGGGCCGAGCGCCATCGTGCGCGCGCCGGGCAGGCCGCTCGCCCACAGCTCCACCCGGAAGCCCTGCGGGACCCGCAGCGAGGCGACCGGCACCTGGTCGGCCGGGGTGACGGTGAGGCGCGGCGCGTGCGGCGCGAGCGGCGAATTCGTCATCTCGGCCGGGCGCCCCTGCGCCCAGGCGGGAGGAGGCTGCTGCGCCGCGGCGATGCCCGGCAGGGCAAGCGCCAGCGCCGCGCCGAAGGCGAGGCTGGTGCGGATCATTGCTTTGGTTCCTCCCAAGCGCGGCGCGCCCGGATGGCGCGCGCTCCATGCGCAGGAAAGAACCAATTGGTTACGGCCGCAAGCCGCAGGCGCATCACAGCCCCGCCGGCCGGACCCTTGCCGCGGCGCGCGGGCTGGCGGAGCGTGACGCCATGGGGGAGATCATCGCGCAATTGCCGCCTTCGGGCGCGCTGCTGGGCGTGGCGGCGGCCGCGCTGATCGGCGGGCTGTCGCGCGGCTTCTCGGGCTTCGGCGCCGCGCTGGTCTTCGTGCCGCTCGCCGCCGCGGCGGTCGGCCCGCGCCAGGCGGTGCCGGTGCTCGCGCTGATGGAATGCGTCGCCTGCCTGTTCTTCCTGCCCGGGGCGTGGCGGCTGGCGGAGAAGCGCGAGGTCGCGCTGATGGCCGCGGCCGCGACCTGCGCGGTGCCGGTCGGCGGCTGGATCCTGGCGCATGCCGATCCGGTGGCGCTGCGCTGGACGCTCTCGGCGCTGGTGCTGGCGGCGGTCGCCGTGCTGGCCTCCGGCTGGCGCTACCGCGGCCGGCCGAGCGCCGCAGCGGTGGCGGCGACCGGGCTGGTCGGCGGGGTGATGAGCGGTGCGGCCATGCTGGGCGGCGTGGCGCCGGCCTTCTACTGGCTCGGCCGGTCGCGGCCGCCGGCGATGCTGCGCGGCAACATGAACCTCTACTTCGCCATCCTCACCGCCATCATCGCCGTGGTGTACGCGCTGCAAGGGCTGTTCGGCTGGCGCACCGCGTGGTTCGCGCTGGCCGCCGCGCCCTCCTACGGCGCCGGGCTGTGGGTCGGCAGCCACCTGTTCTGGCTGGCGAGCGAGCGGAGCTTCCGCCGCACCGCCTATGTCCTGATCCTCGCCGCCGCGGTGCTGGGCATGCCGCTGTGGGACGGGCTGACGGGGCGCTGAGGCGGGCCGCCGGGCGGCCCGCCTGCCCCGCGCTCAGCGGCCGGAGCCGCCGCCGCCCGGTCCGCCGCCGCCGCCGGTGCCGCCGCTGCCGCCGGTGCCGCCGCCCATGGTCGGGCTGCCGGGCTGCACCTGGCCGCGATCGCTGAGCACGCCGCTGCCGCCGCCCTGCGGCTGGCCGGCGGCCGGCGGGCCGCGATCGGTCGGCACCGCGCCCTGCGCCGCGCTGCCGCCCGGCATCACCTGGTTCGGCATGCTGCCGGTGCCGCCGCGCCCGTCCATCGGCGTCGGCCCCGCAGTGCCACCGCCGCCCTGGCCGCCGCCCTGCGTTCCCTGGGCGAGCGCCGGGCCCGCCAGCGCGGCGCCGAGCGCCGCCATCAGTATCGCCTTCCGCATGTCTGGCCTCCCTGCCCCGCCGTGATGGCGGGGCTGCGAGGGAGGCAACGGGCGCGCAACGGGTCCGGTTGCCGTCGCGACCAGAAAAATCGCGTCTGCGCAAAGCTTTAGCTGGTCACCCTGATACGATGCGTGCGCTGGCGACGATGCCGCGGATGCGGTCCGTCAGGGTGGCTCCGACCGCCACCGCGGCGACCGCCTTCGCCTCCGCGGCGCGCACCGCGGCCAAGCGCTCCAGCACCTGCTCCGCCTGGTGCAGCGGCACGATCACCACCCCATCCGCATCCCCCACCACGATGTCGCCCGGGCGCACGGAAAGACCGCCCAGGGTGATCGGCGCGCCCACCGTGGCGGGGCCGTTGGCCGCCGGCGAGGCGGGCATGATGCCGGCGCAGAACACCGGCAGGCCGGCGGCGACGATGCCCGGCTTGTCGCGCGCGAGACCGTCGGTGACGAAGGCGGCGACGCCCTTGTTCTTCATCATCCCCGCGACGAGGTCGCCGATCACCGCGGTGCCGGTGAAGGCGTCATTGGCGACGACGATGACATCGCCCGGCTCGGCCTCGTGCAGCGCGCCATACACGCCGACGACATCCGCCGGATAGGCATGCGCGGTCAGCGCCGGGCCGGCGAAGGCGGCATTGGCCGGGTCCACGGGCTTGATGCGGTACTCGAGCGCGCCGCGCCCTTCCATCGCGTCCACCAGATGCGAGGTCTGCGCGCCGCGGAAACGCTCGATCAGCGCGCGGTCGGGGCGCTGCCAGCCGCGATGGATGGTGAGCAGAGGCGGATTGTCGAGCATGGGCGTTCCCCCGTTGGCCGCGAGGCGGGGAGTGTGTCATGGCTTGCCCCGGCCGCACACTTTCGCCCGGCCGGCGCGTTTCCCCGCCACGGAAATGCGCCGATCCGAGGCGAGGACTCGGCGCGGAGGTGACCCATGCACCGGTACTTGCTGCTTGCCCTGGCGCTGCCCAGCCTGGCGCTCGCCCAGACCGACCGGAAGGAAGGCGCGCCCGCCGGCGCGGAATCGGCCTGCACACGGCATCAGGGCGCCTTCGCGCCGCTGATCGGCGGCACGCCGGAAGCGGCGGGGATGGCGCTGCTCGCCATGCCCGGCATCGCCAGCGTGCGCTACGCCGGGCCAGGCGCGCCGATGACGCAGGACTTCCGGCCGGATCGCGCGACGGTGATGACGCGGGAGGGGCGGGTCGAACGGATCGAGTGCGGGTGAAGAAGAAAACCGGGGAAGGGAGTGAACTCCCTTCCCCGGACCCCATCCCTCCTTTTTTTGGTGACTTGGGAAGCGTTGAAAGCGCCGTTCTCAGCCCGACAACGCTGCGGCCCCGGAGAGTGCGGGAGCCGCGTCCTCAGACCTGCCGCTCGGCGAGCATCTGCTTGATCTCGCCGATGGCCTGGGCGGGGTTCAGGCCCTTCGGGCAGGTGCGCGCGCAATTCATGATGGTGTGGCAGCGATAGAGGCGGAACGGGTCCTCGAGGTCGTCGAGGCGCTCGCCGGTGTGCTCGTCGCGGCTGTCGGCGATCCAGCGATAGGCCTGCAGCAGCACCGCCGGGCCGAGATAGCGGTCGCCATTCCACCAGTAGGAGGGGCAGGCCGTCGAGCAGCAGAAGCACAGGATGCACTCCCACAGCCCGTCCAGCTTCGCCCGCTCCTCCTTGGACTGCAGCCGCTCGCCATCCGGCGGCGGCGGGCTGTCCGCCTTGAGCCAAGGCTCCACCGAACGAAGCTGCGCGTAGAGCTGCGAGAGATCCGGCACGAGGTCCTTCACCACCGGCATGTGCGGCAGCGGGTGGATGCGGACTTCGCCTTTCACGTCCTCGATGGGCTTGAGGCAAGCCAGCGTGTTCAGCCCGTCGATGTTCATCGAGCAGGAGCCGCAGATGCCCTCGCGGCACGACCGGCGGAAGGTGAGCGTGCTGTCCACCTCGTTCTTGATCTTGATCAGCGCGTCCAGGACCATCGGGCCGCACTGCGCGAGATCGATCTCGTAGGTGTCGGTACGCGGGTTGTCGCCGCTGTCCGGGTCCCAGCGGTAGATCTTGAACTTGCGGACATTCTTGGCGCCGGCGGGCGCCTTGAAGGTCTTGCCCTGCTCGATCTTCGAATTCTTAGGCAGCGTGAAGGTGGCCATCGTTCGAATCCCGCCTCTCAGTACACCCGCGGCTTCGGCGGGAAGACCTGAACCTCGTTGGTCAGCGTGCGCATCTTGACGTCGCGATAGTCCAGCTTCACCGCCCGGTTGGGATCCACCCAGGCCAGGGTGTGCTTCATCCAATTCGCGTCGTCGCGCTCGGGGTGGTCCTCATGCGCATGCGCGCCGCGGCTCTCGTGCCGTGCCTCGGCGCCGACGATCGTCGTCAGCGCGTTGTCGAGCAGGTTGTCGAGTTCCAGCGCCTCCATCAGGTCGCTGTTCCACACCAGGCTGCGGTCGTTGACCCGAATGTCCTGATAGCCGCCGGCGATCGCCTTCATCTTCTCCACCCCCTCCTTCAAGAGGTCGGAGGTGCGGAACACCGCGGCATGGGTCTGCATCGCGCGCTGCATCTGCAGGCGGAGATCGGCGACCGGCGTGCCGCCCTTGGCGTGGCGGACCTTATCGAAGCGGTCGAGCGAGGCCTCGCCGGCCTTCGGCGGCAGCGGCGCCTGGGAGGCGCCGGGCTTGATCGTCTCCGCCGCGCGATGCGCCGCGGCGCGGCCGAACACCACGAGGTCGAGCAGCGAATTGGTGCCGAGCCGGTTGGCGCCGTGCACCGAGACGCAAGCCGCCTCGCCCACCGCCATCAGCCCGGGCACCACGCGGTCCTGGTCCGTCGCGGTCGGGTGCAGCACCTCGGTGTGGATGTTGGTCGGGACGCCGCCCATGTTGTAGTGCACGGTCGGCAGGATCGGGATGGGTTCCTTGGTCACGTCCACCCCGGCGAAGATCTTTGCGGTCTCGGAGATGCCGGGCAGGCGCTCGTGCAGGATGTCGGCGCCGAGGTGTTCCAGGTGCAGGTGGATGTGGTCCTTGTGCGGGCCGACGCCGCGGCCCTCGCGGATCTCCATGGACATGGCGCGCGAGACCACGTCGCGCGAGGCGAGGTCCTTCGCGGTCGGCGCGTAGCGCTCCATGAAGCGCTCGCCTTCGGAGTTGGTGAGGTAGCCGCCCTCTCCGCGAGCGCCCTCGGTGATCAGGCAGCCGGCGCCGTAGATCCCCGTCGGGTGGAACTGCACGAACTCGTTGTCCTGCAGCGGCAGGCCGGCGCGCAGCACCATGCCGCCGCCATCGCCGGTGCAGGTATGCGCCGAGGTGCAGGAGAAATAGGCGCGGCCATAGCCGCCGGTCGCCAGCACCGTGCTCTGCGCGCGGAAGCGGTGGATCGAGCCGTCCTCCAGGCACCAGGCGATGACGCCGCGGCAGGCGCCTTCCTCCATGATGAGGTCGAGCGCGAAGTACTCGACGAAGAACTCGCAATTGTGCTTGAGCGACTGCTGATACAGCGTGTGCAGGATGGCGTGGCCGGTGCGGTCGGCGGCGGCGCAGGCGCGCATCGCCGGCTCCTTGCCGTAATACTTCATGTGGCCGCCGAAGGGGCGCTGGTAGATCTTGCCGTCCTCGGTGCGGCTGAACGGCACGCCGTAATGCTCGAGCTCGATGATCGCCGGGATCGCCTCGCGGCACATGTATTCGATGGCGTCCTGGTCGCCGAGCCAGTCCGAGCCCTTCACGGTGTCGTACATGTGCCAGCGCCAGTCGTCCTCGCCCATGTTGCCGAGCGCGGCGCCGACGCCGCCCTGGGCCGCGACGGTGTGCGAGCGGGTCGGGAAGACCTTGGTGATGCAGGCGGTGGAGAGGCCGGCCGCGCCCATGCCGAAGGTGGCGCGCAGCCCCGCGCCGCCGGCGCCGACCACCACCACGTCATAGGTGTGGTCCACCACGCGGTAGGCGCCGTTGGAGGGCTTGCTGATCGCGTTCATGGCTTTGCTTCCGTCACAGCGCGATGCGCAGCACGGCGAGGCTCGCCGCGATCCACAGCAGGGCGCAGAGCCCCTTCACGACGATGATGCCGCCGGCGCGCGCGAAAGGCTCGTGCACATAGTCCTCGATCACCTCCTGCACGCCGTTGGCGCTGTGGTGGAAGGCGGCGGCGAGGAAGGCGAGCAGCAGCACGGCGTTCAGCGGGCGGCCGATCCAGGCGACGGCCCCGGCATGGCTCGCGCCGGCGAGGCCGGCCAGCGAGAACACGAGCCAGATGGAGAGCGGCAGCAGCGCCAGCGAGGTCAGGCGCTGCAGCCACCAATGGTGCACGCCGGACTTGGCGGCGCCCAGGCCGCGCACGCGCCCGAGCGGCGTGCGCAGGGTGCGGAGGGAGGCGGCGGGTTCAGCCATGCCGATCCTCCTCAGCCCCAGGCCACGATCACGACGATCCAGGTCAGCACCGTCAGCACCGCGGTGCCGATCAGCACCGCCCAGCCGGAGCGGTAGGTGGTGGGGATGTCGAAGCCGAAGCCGGCGTCCCAGGCGAGGTGCCGGATGCCGTTCAGCGTGTGGTACCAGGCGACGCCGGCGAGGCCGAAGATCGCCAGCACGCCGAGGAAGGAGCTGAAGAACCACTGCGCCGCGGCGAAGGACCCCGGCCCGGCGGCGGCGGCGAGCAGCCACCAGGTCAGCAGCAGGAGGCCGATCGCCCAGATCACGCCGGTGATGCGGTGGCTGATCGAGAGGGCGGAGGTCATCTGCATCATGTCGTAGACTTGCAGATGCGGCGAGAGCGGGCGGCGGACGAGCGTGCCGTCCGACCGGCGGCCGATCATGGTCGCCTCCCGCGAATCCTGCATGATGGCCATGGGCCTCGACTCCGCTGGCTCGCCCGAGGGGCGGAAAGGATCTGTCGGCGCGCTTTCTATGGGAGCGTGGCGGAGACCGTCAAATCGGCGCGAACCATCCGGTTAGGACGCTGGCAGGCGCTCCGCTCTCAACCCGACAACGGCGCGCCCTTCCGGCGTGCCCTCGTCACCGGCACCAAGTCACCAAAAAAAGGAGGGATGGGGTCTGGGGAAGGGAGTTCATCTCCCTTCCCCAGCTCTTTCAGCTCGACATCGCCGCCGCGTTCAGCAGCCCGACGGCGATGGCACCCGACGCCTTCACCACCGCGCCTGCGGTCTCGCCGCGTTCCAGCGCCTCCCGCCATTGCGGGCCGAGGATCCAGGTCACCGCGAGGAACAGCAGGAGCTGCGCGATCAGCGCCACCAGCCCCCATACCGCCGCGTCCAGCAGGTTGGCCGAGTTCGAGATCGCCGCCCCGATCGGCAGCGCCAGGCCGATCAGCGCCCCGCCGAGGGCGATGGCGGCGGCGGCGTTGCCCTCGCGGATAAGCTTCATGTCGTCATGCGGCGTGATGCGCACATGGCAGAAGATGCCGAAGGCCAGCAGCACCACGCCGGCGAGGAAATGGGTGGCGAAGCCCGGCAGGGTGGCGAGGCTGGTCATTCGGCGTTGCTCCCGGTTCAGTCGAAGTAGTGCGGCACGAATCGGCTGGTGTCGCGGGTCACGGGGGTGGCGTCCTCGCGGATGCCGAGGCCGGCGGGCTTGCCGGCGACGATCCAGGAGCCCAGCACGGGGTAGCGCCCGGCGAAGCAGGGCAGCTCGGCATAGGCCTGGTAGAGTTTGGGCTGGTCGGCATAGGGGCCGTCCGTCTCGATCCCCGGGGCGATCACGTTGGCCCCTTCCCTGCCCCAGAGCGGCTTGGCGATCTCGGGCCCGCCGGTCTTGCCCGGCTCCAGGAAGGCGGCCAGCAGGTTCGGGTGGTCCGGGTTGAGGTGCCAGAGCAGGGCGAGGAAAGCCTTGCTGGCGGGGATCAGGCGCCAGGCGGGCTCGATCCAGCGTGTGGCGGCGTTCGGGATGTGGTTGCCGAATTCCTCCCGCAGCAGCCAGTCCCAGGGGTAGAGCTTGAAGATCGCCGCGATGGGCGCGCTCTCAGCATCGCGGAAGGCGGCGCCGTCCCAGCCGATCTCGTCCATGTAGAGGAAGGGCGCGTCGTGCCCGGCCTGGAGCGCGGTGTCGCGCAGGTAGTCCACCGTGCCGCGGTCCTCGTCGGTGTCGCGGGCGCAGGTGAAATGGACCCGTCCGGGCAGGTTCATGGCGCCCCAGGCGGCGATCAGCCGCTCATGCAGGGCGTTGAACTGGTCCTTCGAGTCGTCCGTGCATTGCAGCCATTCCCACTGGATCACCGCGGCCTCGTAGAGGGCGGTCGGGGTGTCGGCGTTGTATTCCAGCAGCTTGGGCGGGCCCTTGCCGTCCCAGCGCAGATCCATCCTGCCGTAGAGCGAGGGCTCGCCCTGCTGCCAGGACTGCTTGACCAGCGGCCATACCGCGTCGGGGATGCCGAGCGGGCGGTTGAGGTTGGATCGCACGGCGAAGGCGACCGCTTCGCGGGTGATGCGCTCGAGCTCCGCGGTGGCGTCGTCCAGCGCGTCCACCTCGGCGGCGGTGAAGCGGTAGCAGGCGGTCTCGTCCCAATAGGGCTCGCCGGCGATGTCGGCATAGGTGAAGCCGAGGCGCCTCGCGCGCTCCAGCCGGTCGGGACGGGCCGGTTGGGTCAGGCGTTCCATGCCTCAGGAGCCGCCCGAGAAGGCGGCGGCGCTGCCGCCGAAGCCGCCGCGGGAGACCGAGCCGGAGCTCGAGAAGGCGGCGGGGGTTGCGCCGGCGCTGCGGCCGAAGAACCAGGATCCGCCGCCGCCGCCGCGATAGCCCGAGGAGGAAGAGCCGTAATAGGTGCCGCCCGAGGAGCGATAGGCGCTGGCGCGGGCGCAGATCTGCTCGGCATCCGGGCGGCGCTGGGCGCGGGCTTCGGTGCATTCGCGGTCGCGCGCGCGGCTGGACGTCACGGCCCCGACGATCCCTGCGGTCCCCAGCGCCAGCCCGCCGCCGACCAGGACCAGGGTGATGGTGCGCGCCCGAATCATGCCCGCAACGCTACCGTCGCCCGCGGCATGCCGGAAGTGAAACGCTTCACCGCCGGAGCCATGCGCGTCGCCGGGTCCAGGCCCGGCCGGGCCATACGTTGACGCCCCCCCGGACCGGGCGCAGGCTTCCGGCGACATATCGAGGCCCGCCCAAGAGATGACCGCCGCAGCCCCGGCCCATGCCGGTCTCGGCCGGGACGCCCGGATCATCACCCTGATCGGCACCGGCCATTTCCTCTCCCATTTCTACATGCTGTGCCTGCCGCCGCTGTTCCTCGCCTGGCGGGCGGAATTCGGCGCCAGCTACGCCGAGCTCGGCCTCGCGGTGGCGCTGATGAGCGCGACCACCGCGGTGCTGCAGACCCCGGTCGGCTTCTGGGTGGACCGCTGGGGGGCGCGGCCCTTCCTGGTCGGCGGCACGCTGCTGATGGCGCTCGGCGTCGCCGCCATGGCGATGGCGCAGTCGGTGTGGATGATCTGGGTACTCGCGGTGCTCTCGGGCATCGGCAACAGCGTGATCCACCCGGCGGATTACGCGATCCTCGCCGGCTCGATCGACAAGTCGCGGATGGGGCGGGCCTTCGCGATGCACACCTTCACCGGCAATCTCGGCTTCGCTCTGGCGCCGCCAGTGATCGCGGTGCTGATGACGGTGATGGGCTGGCGCGAGGCGCTGGCGCTGGTGGGGCTGCTCGGCCTGCCGGTGGTGGCCGCGATCCTGTGGCAGAGCCGCGTCCTGCAGGACCAGGCGAAGCCGGCGCGCAAGGAAGACGGGCCGAACAGCCGCGAGGTCCTGCTGGCGCGCCCCATGCTGCTGTTCTTCGCCTTCTTCCTGCTCTCCTCCATGGCCGGGTCGGGCATGCAGGCCTTCGTCATCACCGTGCTCGGCAAGCTGTGGGGCACGCCGGTGGCGGTCGCCTCCATGGTGCTCACCGGCTACATGGTGGGGGCGACCGGCGGCACCCTGGTGGGCGGCTGGATCGCCGACAAGAGCCAGCGCAACCTGCTCGGCTTCGTCACCGTGCTGACCTTGATCGCCATGGCGCTGATCCTGGCGCTCGGGGTGCTGCCGATGCCGGAGGTGCTGATGCCGGTGGTCGGGCTGCTGGGCGGCGTCGCGCTCGGCGCCTCCCGCACCCCGCGCGACGTGATGCTGAAGGACGCCTGCCCGCCCGGGCAGATCGGCAAGGTGTTCGGCTTCGTCTCGGCGGGGCTGCCGCTCGGGGGCGCGATCACGCCGGTGCCGCTCGGCTTCCTGATCGACCTCGGCTATCCCGGGCTGGTGCTGCCCGCGGTGGCGGGGCTGCTCGGGCTGTCGCTGCTCTGTGCGGGCTCCGCCCAGGGCACAGTGCGGGTTTCGCGCCCGCTGCGGACGATGCCGGCGGAGTAGGCGAGCCCCGCCGGCGGCGCGAGGCGCCGCGCGGAAGCACGGGCGTTCCGCGCGCGACCGGCGACAGGACACGCCGCCCAGCGCTGCGCATGACCGGCGCCCGGACGCGCGATCCAGCCTCGCCGGCCGGCTGACACCAGGGCGGCGGAACCGCCGCCGTGCCGCCGCGTTGTTGCCGGCATGGACATCTCCGTTGCGGCCGCGCGCGCTGCCGGGCTGCGTTACGTCAGCGACCAGCAGCCCGGCATCCGGCGCGTGGTGGCGGAGGGCAGCTTCAGCTACCGCAATCCCGATGGCACGCCGGTGCGCGACGAGGCGCAGCTCGCGCGCATCCGCAGCCTCGCCATCCCGCCGGCCTACACCGAGGTGTGGATCTGCGCGCGCGCCGACGGCCATATCCAGGCCACCGGGCGGGATGCGCGCGGCCGCAAGCAGTACCGCTACCACCCCGACTGGCGCGCCGTCCGCGACGCCAACAAGTACGACCGGCTGATCGAATTCGCCGAGGCGCTGCCGGCGCTGCGGGCGCGGCTGGCCGCGGACGCGGCACGCCCCGGCCTGCCGCGCGAGAAGGTGCTGGCCGCCATCGTGCAGCTGCTGGAAATGACGCTGATCCGGGTCGGCAACCAGGAATACGCCAAGGCCAACCGCAGCTTCGGACTGACCACGCTGCGCCGCCGCCATGTCAGCGTGGCCGGCGCGGAGCTGCGCTTCCACTTCATGGGCAAGGGCGGCAAGACCTGGAAGCTCAAGCTGCAGGACCGGCGGATCGCGCGCATCGTGCGCTCCTGCCAGGAGCTGCCGGGCCAGGCGCTGTTCCAGTACCGCGATGCCGACGGCACGCTGCAATCCATCGAATCGGCGGATGTGAACGACTACCTGCGCGAGATCACCGGGCGGGAGGTCACCGCCAAGGACTTCCGCACCTGGTCCGGCACGGTGCTGTGCGCGCTGGAGCTGCTGAACCTGGCACCCGCCGAGGGCAAGGGCGCCACCAAGCGCAACATCCGCGAGGCGGTCTCGCGCACCGCGGCACGGCTCGGCAACACGCCGACGATCTGCCGCACCTGCTACGTCCACCCCGAAGTGCTGGGCGCATACCAGGAAGGCGAGCTCCGGCTGCGCATGGGCGAGGAAAGCGCGGATGCCGCGGCGCTGCGGCCGGAGGAACAGGCGGTGCTGCGCTTCCTGCGCCGCCGCCGCGCCGCGGCGCGGCAGGCGCCGCCCAGGGTGCGCCGGGTACCACGGGCCGAGCGGCAGGGCGCGTTGGCAGCGGTCTAGAAAGAGCTGGGGGGCGGAGAGAACTCCGCCCCCCAGACCCCCCACCTCCTTTTTTTGATGATCTGGGAAGCGTGGCGGGGGCAGTCCTTCACCGAAGAACGGTGCAGCGCCTGAGAGTGCGGAAGGAGCGCCGTTCTCCACGCGACAACGTGGCGTCACCGAGCGTGCGGGAGCCGCAAGCGCCAAGAAGCCAAAAAAAGGAGGGATGGGGTCTGGGGAAGGGAGTTCATCTCCCTTCCCCAGCTCTTTTTCACGTCACGATCCGCCGCCCCGAGCGATCACTCCGCCGCTTCCGCCTTCGGTGGCGGCTGTGCCGGCTGGAACGGCCCCGGCTGCTCGATGACGAGCTTCTGGTGCGGATAGGGAATCTCGATCCCGAGCTCGTCGAAGCGCCGCTTCACCCTGCGGTTCATCTCGCGCAGCACGTTCCAGCGCTGCGCCGGCTCGGTCTTCAGCCGCACCCGGATCACCACGCCGGAATCCGCCAGCTGCTCCACCCCCATCACGTCGAGCTCGTCGCGGATGGCGCTGCGGTACTTGGCGTCCGCGCGCATCTCGGTCGCCATCTCGCGCAGCACCTCCACCACCCGGTCGGTGTCCTCGCCATAGGCGACGCTGACATCGAGCACCGCGAAGGCGAAGTCGCGCGTCATGTTGGTGACGGAGGTGACGGCGCTGAAGGGGATGATGTGCAGGCTGCCGTCCAGCGCGCGCAGCTTGATCGAGCGGATGGAGAGCTGCTCGACCACGCCGGATTCGCTGCCGATCTTGACCACGTCGCCGACCGCCACCGCGTCCTCGAACAGCAGGAAGATGCCGGTGATCACGTCCTGCACCAGCTTCTGCGAGCCGAAGCCGATGGCGAGGCCGACCACGCCGGCGCCGGCCAGCAGCGGCGCGACGTTGACCCCGATCTCGGAGAGCGTGTTCAGCGCGACGATGACGAGCAGGATCACGAGCAGCGCGGTGCGCAGCATCGGCAGCAGCGTGCGCACGCGGGCCGAGCGCGCCGCCTGGGCGTCGCGCGACAGCTTCTGGAGGTGGCGCTGCAGCGCGGCGTTCACCACCTCCCACACCGTCACCGCGATCACCACGGTGAGGCCGATCGAGACCAGCGAGGCGAGCAGCCGGTTGCCGAGCTGGCCGCGCCCGAACCAGGTGAAGGCGTCGAGCCCCCAGGCCTCGAGCAGGAAGAGGAAGGCGATGGCGCCGATGAAGACCGAGGCGATGCCCTTCAGCACCGGCAGGTAGCGGTTGGCCCGCGCCTCCAGCCCCGGATAGCGCGTCGCGAGCTCCGGGGCGACGCGGAAGCCGCGGGTCAGCGCCCGGCGGATGCCGGCATCCACCAGCTTGGCCAGCGCGAAGATGCCGAGCGTGATGCTGGAGACCCGCAGCAGGCGCTGGAACCCGCCGCGGATCTCGAGCGCCCACACGCCCCAGGCGGCGAGCAGCCAGAGGATCGCGATGATGTGCCAGATCTCGGCGACGCGGTCGCGCAGGCTGCGCAGGAAGCGGCGCGAGCGGTCCGGCTGCTCGTCCGCCTCGAGCTCCGGCGCGCGCAGGAGCTCCGCCACCGCCACCCGGTTCTGCAGGATGACGATCACCAGGAACAGGGTGACGATCAGCAGCGCGGCGCGGACGACCGCGTCGTAGGCGCCCCAGGGCAGGCCGAACAGCAGCCCCGCCTCCGCGCTCGCGGTGCCGACCACGAGGACGATGGTGATCCGGCGCAGCCAGACGGTGATGTAGGCGGCGGTCTCGTCGCCGCAGGGCACCAGGCGCAGCGCCGCCGAGGCGGGCGAGAACAGCATGCGGCTGGCCGACATCACGGCGCGGCAGCCGACATAGGCGTGGTTCGACGTGAGCAGCACGAGCTGCGTGGTCGGCAGCGGGTTCACCGCGCCGATCAGGCCATAGGCGATGAGCGCGAAGACGCCGATCGGGATCAGGTCGAGCAGCAGCCGCCCGACCACCAGCGGCACCTTGCGCAGCACCCGCATGGCGCCGTCCCCGGAAGGGGCCATGGCATCGAGCGCCTCGCGCGGGCGCCGCAGCGCGCGCCAGGCCAGCCATTCGCCGGCGAGGCCGAGGCCGAACAGCAGGGCGAGCTTCCAGGACGCGTCCAGCACCCGGTACTGGGTGACCGGGTCGCGCGCCAGGGCGGAGAGCCAGCCGAACATCGAGGGCAGGTCGGTGATCGCCTGCGCCGCCGCGACCAGCTGGTCCGACAGCGCCGAGAGCCGCTGCGAGGCACCGATCAGGAGCTGGGCGCCGAGGGTGTCGGGGGCGAGCAGGGCCGGCTCCGGCCCTGGGCGGCCGGCCGCCTCCGGCGCCGGCTCGGCGGCCGGGGCCGGCGCGGCGGGCGCCGCCGGGGGCGGCGAGGCGGCGGGGCGGCCAGCCGCGCCGGCGGAAGGCGCGCCGGCGGCGCGGCTCGCGGCGGAGAGCGCCTCCAGGGTGCGGATCAGCTCCGCCCGGCTCGCATCGTCGCGCAGGATGCGGAGCAGCCGGTCGGATTCGCCCGGGGCCAGCGCCGGGGCGGGCGCCACCTGAGGTTGCGGCTGGGCCTGCGCCGGGGTGGCGCCCTGCCGCGGCGGGGTGGCGGCGGGGGCGGTCGCGGCGCGGGCGCGCACCCCGGGCTGCGGCGCCGGCGCGGCGGGCTGCGGCGCCTCGGGCTGCGGCGTCTCCACCGGCACGGCCTGGGCCAAGGCCGCCGGCGCCAGGGCCAAGGCGGGCAGCAGCAGCACCATCAGGGCGAGCAGGGCGGAGATCCGTCGCATGGCGCGTGAGGGACCCCATCGGGCCGCCCGCGGTCAAGCCCGGACGCCTTCACGCCTTGCCAAGGGCGGCGGACGGGTCCACTTCGGCGCGATGATCACGTTGCTGAGCATCCTGGTTGCCGTTTCGATGCTGGCCACCCTCGGAATCCTGTTCGCCGGCATGGTCGGGGTGGTGCGCGGCAGCGGCGACGGCGCCCGCTCCAACCGGCTGATGCGCTGGCGCGTGACCATGCAGGCGGTGACGCTGGCGTTGTTCGCCCTGCTCCTTCTGCTCACGCGGCACTGAGCGGGACCGCCGGGGGGCTGGCCTTTGGCGAGCAGGCCGATCAGGGTCGCCGTCGTCGGCAGCCGCGCGATGCTCGGCCGCTACCTCGCGGCGCGGCGGCCGCTCTATGCCGACCTGCTGGCCTACCAGCCGCCGGTCGATGCCATCGGCGAGGGCGAGGCCGATCTCTACCTCCTGCAAGCCAACCGCCCGGCCGACCTGATCGCCGGGCTGCCGGCGCTGCTGGCGCCCGAATCGGCGCGCGCGGCGCTGACCCGGCGGGCGGCGCTGCTGCTGGACGGCAGCGGCGAAGGACCGCCCTTCGCGCCGGAGATCGCCGCCGCGCTGCACCGCATCCTGGCCGATTCCGGCGTGCCGGCGCGAAGGGTGATCCACGCGACGCAGAACGAGCTGCACGAGGCGGGCTATGTCGCCTGGGCGCGCGAGGCAGGCATCGCCGAACGCATGATCGTCGTGGTGCAGCACTACCACCTGCTGGAGGTCGCCGACGCCATGCGGCGCGAGCAGCGGCACGGCGGCCGGCGAGTCGCGCGGCTGCGCGCGGCGCTGACGCCGGGCACCGGACGGGCGCGCTTCCTCTGCCTCAACAACCGGCTGCACCCGCACCGCGTGGTGATGCTGGGGCGGCTCGCGCGCATCGGCGCCCTCGAGCGCAGCCTGGTCTCGGCAGCGGCCGCCACCAAGGAACAGCAGGGCGCCGATTTCGCCGGGCTGATCGCCGAAGCGCGCCAGGCGCTGCCGGACTTCGCCGCGGATATCGAGGCCTTCGCCGGGCTGCCTCTGCCGCTCGCCATTCCCGGCGACCCCGGCGGCAACGTGGTGACCGATCTGAGCCCGCGGCTCTACGACCGCGCGCTGTTCAGCCTGGTCGGCGAGACCACCATGAACATCCAGGGCGGCCCCTCGGCGCGCTTCACCGAGAAGACGGCCAAGGCGCTGGCGAACGGGCACGCCGCGCTGGTGGCAGGGCCGCTAGGCGTGCTGCGCCTGCTGCGCAGCCACGGCTTCGAAAGCTTCGCCCCCTTCCTCGACGAGAGCTACGACGTCATCGCCGACCCGGCGGCGCGGCTCGGCGCGCTGCTGGCCGAGATGGAACGGCTGGCGGCGCTCGACGAGACGCAGGTGCTGCGGCTGCGGGCCGCGCTGCTGCCCGCGGTGGAGCACAACCTGCGGCACTTCGCGGAAGGGCTGCCGCGGCTGCTGGAGCGGCGGCTCGAGCATCTGGCGCGCGTCGTGGAAGCCATCCTGCGCTCGTAGAAGATTAGGCTGGGGGGCGGAGTGAACTCCGCCCCCCAGACCCCCCACCTCCTTTTTTTGACTCATGGGAAGCGTGGCGAGCGACGTCCTCGGCCCGACAACGCTGCGGCGCCTGAGAGTGCGGGAGGGTCAGCGATTCACGCCGACGCCGCCACCGATGTAGAGGCCACGGACCTGGCCGCGATCCTCCGTGCGCTCGCACGCGGCGAGCAGCAGGAGCAGGGCAAGGGCGGCGATAAACCTCATGCGGCGAGGTCGTTGAGGTGGCAGGCGCTGCGATGGCCGGGGGCGACCTGGCGCAGCACTGGGCGCTCGACCCGGCAACGCTCCATCGCATGCGGGCAGCGCGGGTGGAAATGGCAGCCGCTCGGCGGGTTGAGCGGCGAGGGAATCTCGCCCTTCACCGTGGCGAAGGCTCGCTTGCGGTTCTCGATGCGCGGCACCGCGGCGAGCAGGGATTTGGTGTAGGGGTGGTTGGGGCGGCGGAAGATCTCCTCCGCCGGCGCTTCCTCCACCACGCGGCCGAGATACATGATGACTACGCGGTCGGAGAGATGCTCCACCACGCCGAGATCGTGGCTGATGAAGAGATAGGTGAGGTCGAGTTCGCGTCTGAGACGCATGAAGAGGTTGAGGATCTGCGCCTGGATGGAGACATCGAGCGCGGCGACAGCCTCGTCGCAGACCAGGAAGTCGGGCTTCACGGCGAGCGCGCGTGCGATGCCGATGCGCTGGCGCTGGCCGCCGGAGAATTGATGCGGGTAGCGGCGCTTCAGCGCCGGGTCGAGGCCGGCGCGGCGAAGCTGCTCGTCCACATAGGATTCGGCCTCGCCGCGGCGGACCAGCCCGTGCACCACCGGCGCCTCGCCGACGATGTCGGAGACGCGCATGCGCGGGTTGAGCGAGGCGTAGGGATCCTGGAAGATCATCTGCGTGCGCAGCTTGGCGTCGCGCGCCTCGGCGCCCGAGAGCCGGCCGACCTCGCGCCCGCCGCGCAGGATGGTGCCGCCGGAGGGCGGCAGGATGCCGGCGACCATGCGCCCGAGGGTGGACTTGCCGCAGCCCGATTCGCCGACCAGCCCGACCACCTCGCCCTTGCGGATGGCGAGATCGACGCCGTCCACCGCGTGCACCACTTCCTCGCGCACCGGCACGCCCAGGCGCTTGGCGATCTTGCCGGCGATATCGAGCTTCCTCTCGAAGCGGCGCGAGACGGCGCGCAGCTCCACCATCGGAGACGCGGCGCTCATGCAGCCCTCACGAAACCTGTTCCTTGGTTCGGCTGAAGGCGCCGTTCCTTCGTCCCGGCCACGCGAATGCAGCGCGCGGCGCCGGTGGCGGGGTCAAGGATCGCCGAAGGCGACCCGCGCAGCGGGCGCGCAGCGTCCTTGACGCCGCCGCCGGCGCCGCGCGAGCCTCGAAGCGCACGGGGCGCTGACATAGTCACGCGACTTCCGCCTCCGCGACATGCGGCCGGAAGCAGCGCGCCTCGCGCCCTGGCAGGATCTCGCGGATCTGCGGCTCGGCCAGGCATTCCTCCCCGGCGCGCGGGCAGCGGGCGCGGAAGGCGCAGCCCGCCGGCAGGCTGAGCAGCGAGGGCGTCATGCCGGGAATCTGGCGCAGCGGCTCGCCGCGGCGGTTGCGCGAGGGCACGCTGCCGATCAGGCCGCGCGTGTAGGGATGCAGCGGGTGGTCGAGCACGGCGCCGACCTCGCCCTTCTCCACCACGCGCCCGGCATACATCACCGCGATCTCGTCGGCGAGGCCGGCGACCACGGAGAGGTCGTGGGTGATCCAGATCAGCGAGGTGCCGGAGGTGACGCAGAGTTTCTGGACCTCGGCCAGGATCTGCCCCTGGATCGTCACGTCCAGCGCCGTCGTCGGCTCGTCGGCGATGATGAGGTCCGGGCGGTGCAGCAGCGCGATGGCGATGGCCACGCGCTGGCGCATCCCGCCGGAGAATTGGTGCGGATAGGATTTCAGCCGCTCGTCCGGCGAGGGGATGCCGACCATGCCGAGCGCGTCGCGCGCGCGCTGGCGCGCTTCCTCGTGGCTGGCCTTGGCGTGCGCCTGCACGGTCTCGATCATCTGGGTGTCGATGCGCAGGACCGGATTGAGCGTCATCATCGGGTCCTGGAAGATCATCGCGATGCGGTTGCCGCGCAGCTGCCGCATCTCGGATTCCGGCAGGGTCGCGAGGTCGCGGCCCTGGAACAGGATCTTCCCCCCGGTGATGCGCCCCGGCGGATCGACGAGGCCGATGATCGAGAAGCCGGTGACCGTCTTGCCGGAGCCGGACTCGCCGACCAGCCCGAGCACGCGGCCGCGCTCCACCGCGAAGGAGACGCCATCCACCGCCTTCACGACGCCGGCGCGGGTGAAGAAATGGGTCCGGAGGTCCCGCACCTCCAGCGTCGGCGCGGCGCTCATTTGCGCAGGCGCGGATTGAGCACGTCGCGGAGCTGGTCGCCCACGAGGTTGATCGAGACGATGGTGATCAGCAGCGCAATCCCCGGATAGAAGGAAATCCAGTACTTGCCCGAAAGCATGTATTCGTAGCCGTTGGCGATCAGCAGGCCGAGCGAGGGCTCGGTGATCGGCACGCCGAGGCCGAGGAAGGAGAGCGTCGCTTCCAGCGCGATCGCGCGCGCCACCTGCATGGTGCCCACCACGATCAGCGGCGGCAGGCAGTTCGGCAGCAGGTGGCGGAACAGGATGCGCCGCGTCGGCAGCGCGAGGCACTGCGCCGCCTCGATGTATTCGCGCCTTCGCTCGACCAGCGCGGTGCCGCGCACGGTGCGGGCGTAGTAGGCCCATTCCACGATCACCAGCGCGATCACCACGTTCATGACGCCCTTGCCCAGCGCGGCGAGGATCATCAGCGCGGCGAGGATCGCGGGGAAGGAGAGCTGGAGGTCCACCAGCCGCATGATCGCGCTGTCGGTCCTGCCGCCGGCATAGGCCGCCAGCAGGCCGAGCGAGGCGCCGACCAGGCCGGCGATGAAGGCGGAGCCGGCGCCGACCGACAGCGAGATGCGCAAGCCATACATGATGCCCGACAGCATGTCGCGGCCCTGGTCGTCGGTGCCGAGCCAGTAGGTGAAGCCGGCGCCGCCCACCGTGCCGGGCTCCATCCGCCCGTCCATGATGTCGAGCTGCGCGAGATCGTAGGGGTTCTGCGGCGCGATCCAGGGCGCGAAGATCGCGACCAGCACGATCAGCACGAACACCGCCAGGCCGAACAGGGCGAGGCGGGATTCGCAGAATTCGGAGACGAAGCGGCGCAGCGGGGTTTCCACCCGCGGCGGCGCGGTCGGAGCGGCGATGGCGGGCTGCGCGTCCTGGCCGACCGCGACGCTCATGCCTTGCTCTCCAGCCGCACCCGCGGATCCAGCACCGAATAGGTGAGATCCACGATCAGGTTGATGGTGATGAACATCAGCACGATGATCATCAGGTAGGCGACGATCACTGGCCGGTCGAGCACGTTGATCGAATCGATGATCAGCTTGCCCATTCCCGGCCAGGCGAAGACGCTTTCGGTCACCACGCTGAAGGCGATGGTGGAGCCGAGCTCCAGCCCCACCACGGTGACCACCGGGATCAGGATGTTCTTGAACACGTGCACGAAGGTGACGCGCGCCGGCGAAAGGCCCTTGGCGCGGGCGAATTTCACGTAGTCCATCAGCATGGTCTCGCGCACCCCGGCGCGGGTCAGCCGGATCACCAGGCTGATCTTGAAGAGGGCGAGGTTCAGCGCCGGCATCGCCATGTGCGCGAGGCCGTCGCGGGTGAGGAAGGACCAGTGCATGCCGAGAATCTGCACCGTCTCGCCGCGGCCGGTGGAGGGCAGCCAGCCGAGCTGCACGGCGAACACCATGATCAGCATCAGCCCGACCCAGAAGGTCGGCAGCGAGAAGCCGAGGATGGACCCCGCCATGATCAGCTTCGAGGCCGGCGAATGCGGCCGCAGCCCGGCATAGAGGCCGAGCGGCAGCCCGACCAGCAAGGCGAGGAACATGGCGCCGAAGGCGAGCTCCAATGTCGCCGGCATGCGCTGCAGGATCAGTTGCAAGGCGGGCTCGTTGAACACGAAGGAGCGGCCGAGATCGCCGCGCAGCGCATTGCCGAGGAACACGAGGTATTGCTGCCACAGCGGCAGGTCGAGGCCGAGCGCGCGGATGGCGCGCTCGCGCTCGATCTGGTCGGCATCGGGGCTGATCAGGATCTCGACCGGATCGCCCACGGCGAAGACGCCGATGAACACCAGCACCGACATCGCCAGCACCACGCCGACCGCCTGCATCAGCCGGCGTAGGAGATAGACGGTCATGCGCGCCGCACCCTCTACCGCGAAGCCGGGCGGAAATCCTGCGCCCGGGTCAGCTCGTCCGCCCGCGCCTCATGAGCGAGGCTGCGGCGCATCGCCCAGATATTGGTCTGGATGTGCAGCGGGATCAGCGCGACATCCTCCATCGCGAGGCGCTGGGCGTCCTGCAGCGTGCGCTCGCGCCTCGCGTCGTCGAGCTCGCGCAGCGCCGCTTCCAGCATCTGGTCGAGCTCGGGGTTGGAATAGCGGCCGCGGTTGGAAGCCCCGTAGCCCTTCTCGCGGTCGAAGGTCGCGACCAGGTTGCGCAAGGGGTGCGAGCCTTCCGGGTTCGACCCCCAGCCGATCAGGAAGGCGGAGAAATCCTGCCGCGCGGCGCGGGCGACGAAGGTGGTCCAGGGCTGCGCCTCGACCGCGGTGCGCACGCCGATGCGCGTCCACATCTGGCCGATCACCTGCACGATGCGGCCGTCGTTCGGGTAGCGGTCGTTGGGCCCGTTCAGCTGGATGCGGAAGCCGTTGGGGAAGCCCGCCTCGGCCAGCAACCGCCGCGCGCCGTCGGGGTCGAAGCGCGGCGGGCCGAGGTCCGGGACATGGCTGAACACGCCGGGCGGCAGGAACTGCCCCGCGGGCGTCGCCGCACCTTCCATCACCCGCTCGGCGATCGCCTGGCGGTCGATCGCCATGGAGAGCGCGCGGCGCACGCGCAGGTCCTTGAGCGGGTTGCGCGGGATCGGCCTTCCGTCATTGTCGGTGACGAAGGGCGAGGCATCGGTGCGCAGGTGATCGAGGCCGAGGAAGATCAGCCGGAGCCCGATCGCCTGCGACAGCGCCAGCCGCTGGTCGCCGCGCAGCTTGGCGAGATCGGCGGTCGGCACCTGGTCGATCGCCTCGACATCGCCGGCGAGCAGCGCCGCGGTGCGCGCGCTGTCATTGGTGATCATGCGGTAGTTCACGCGCTGCCAGGCCGGCCGGTCGCCGAAATAGGCGTCGTTGCGCTCGAGCTCGATGCGGTCGCCGTTGCGGTAGGTGACGAGGCGGAAGGGGCCGGTGCCGATCGCCGCGCGGCCGGCATTGAAATCCTCGGTCGTCGCGTTCTGGTGCGTCTCGCGGTCCAGGATGTAGACGTTGGTGAGGTCCTGCGGCAGCAGCGGGTACGGCCCTTCGGTGGTCAGCCGGATGGTGTGCTCGTCGACGATCTCCACGCTGCGGATCGGCCGCGTGTAGATCGCGAAGGAGGACGGGCTGTTCGGCACGTTGGGCACGCGCTGGATGGTGAAGGCCACGTCCTCTGCGGTGAAGGCGTTGCCGTTGTGGAAGCGCACGCCGCGGCGCAGGCGGAACTCCCACACGTTCGGCGCCACCGCCTGCCAGCTTTCCGCAAGCCCGGGCGTCATGCGCGCCTGGCCGTCGGTGTTGACCAGCCGGTCGAACAGCATGCCCGCGGCGGCGTTGTTGGGCGACAGCTGGTGGTAATGCGGATCGAGCGAGGTGACCGGCGCGCCTACGGCCAGGGTCAGGCTCTGCGCCCGCGCCGCCGCCGTGGCGGCCAGCGCCAATGCCGAAACGGCGGCGACGATCGCCGCCCGCATGCCGTTCTTCATCCCGCCCCCTGGGTGCTATGGCACTGTTGTAGCAGTCCGCTGCGGCCGGGGCTAGTTTCCGCCCTTTCCCGCCGTTCCGCCGGAGACCGCATGAGAGCCCCTGCCCTGCCCCGCGCCGCCCTGCTGGCCGCCCTCGCCGCCGTCGCCGGCTTCCCTGCCGCGGCGCAGAACCTCACCATCGGCATCGGCGGGGCGATCACCTCGCTCGATCCGCACTTCTACAACGCGGCGCCGAACAACGCGCTCGCCATGCACATCTTCGAACGGCTGGTGGAACGCAACGCGCGCGCCCAGCCCTATCCCGGCCTCGCCGCCGAATGGCGCGCCGTTTCCGAGACCGAATGGGAGTTCAAGCTGCGCCCCGGCGTGACATGGCATGACGGGCGCGACTTCACCGCCGACGACGTCGTCTTCACCATCCAGCGCGCGCCCAACGTGCCGAACAGCCCCGGCGGCTTCGGCGGCTTCACCCGCGCCATCGCCCGCGCCGAGGTGGTGGATCCCCACACCATCCGGCTCCACACCGCGCAGCCCTATCCGCTGCTGCCGACCGACCTCGCCGCGCTGCACATCGTCTCCCGCCACGCCGGCCAGAACGCCGGCACGGAGGACTACAACAGCGGCCGCGCGGCGATCGGCACCGGCCCCTACCGGGTCGTCTCCTACCGCCCCGGCGACCGCGCCGAGCTCGCACGCAACGAGAATTACTGGGGCCAGCGCGAGCCCTGGGAACGCGTCTCCTACCGCTTCATCGGCAATGACGGCGCGCGCAGCGCCGCGATCCTCGCCGGCGACGTCGACGTGATCGACCAGGTGCCCTCCACCGACCTGCCGCGCCTGCGCCGCGACAACCGCGTGCAGGTCAGCGAGGTCCAAGGCCTGCGCGTGATCTACCTGCAGGCCGACCATTCGCGCGACGGCAACGTGCCCTTCGTCACCGACAACAACGGCCAGCCGATCCCGCGCAACCCGTTCCACGACGTCCGCGTGCGCCGCGCGCTCTCGATCGCCATCAACCGCCAGGCGCTCGCCGAGCGCGTGATGGAAGGCACCGCGACGCCGACCGGCCAATGGCTGCCGCCCGGCACCTTCGGCTACAACCCCGATGTGCAGGCGCCCGCCTTCGATCCGGACGGCGCGCGCCGCCTGCTCGCGGAAGCCGGCTTCCCGCAAGGCTTCCGCCTGACGCTGCATTCGCCGAACGACCGCTACCCGAACGACGCCAAGACCGCGCAAGCGGTGGCGCAGATGTGGACGCGCATCGGCGTGCAAACGCAGGTCGAGGCGCTGCCCTGGGCCTCCTTCTCGGCGCGCTCGGCGCGCCAGGACTTCGCCATGCGGCTCGCCGGCTGGGGCAGCACCACCGGCGAGGCGAGCTACACCCTGGTCAACATCGTCCACACCTATGACCGCGAGCGCCGCACCGGCGCCAACAACAACGGCCGCTACTCCAACGCCGAGCTCGACGCGCTGACCGCGCGCGCCACCAGCACGCTCGACGACACGCAGCGCGAGGCGCTGCTGCGGCGAGGCGTGCAGATGGTGGCGGACCAGGTCGCCATCATGCCGCTGTTCCAGCTGACCAACCTCTGGGCCGTCCGGCGCGGGCTGCGGCTCGACGCCCGCATGGACGAGCGCACCCTCGCCATGAGCGTGCGCGCGGCGAACTGATAGTGCGGGCTAGGAGGGGCTCTGCCCCTCCTGGACCTCCCCGCCGGGGGGCAGCCGTGCCCCCCGGACCCCGCGTGAGTGTACAGGTTCGGAAATGGGAAGGGGCACAACCCGCGCGCCGCTTCAGCGGGCGCGACGTGCCCCTTCCCATTTCCGAACCTGCCCTCGGGGTCTGGGGGGCGAGGTCGCCCCCCAGCGGGGGAGAGCCCGAGAGGGGGCAGAGCCCCCTCTCGGTCCCGCACTCTCAATCCCCGCGCAGCTCGGTGACGAAGCGTTCGAGCCAGTGGATGGTGTAGTCGCCGGCCTGGAATTCGGCGTCTTCCACCACGCGCTGGTGCAGTGGCAGCGTGGTCTTGATCCCGTCCACCACCATCTCGGCGAGCGCGCGGCGCAGGCGGGCGATCGCCTCGCGCCGCGTCGGCGCGTGCACGACGAGTTTCGCCACCAGGCTGTCGTAGTGCGGCGGCACCGTGTAGCCGGAGTAGAGCGCGCTATCGACGCGCACGCCGAGGCCCCCCGGCGCGTGATAGGTCGTCACCTTGCCGGGGCTGGGGGCGAAGCTTTCCGGGTCCTCCGCGGTGATGCGGCACTCGATGGCGTGGCCGGAGAAGCGGATATCCGCCTGCGCGTAGCCGAGGCGCTCGCCGGCGGCGATGCGGATCTGCTCCTTCACGAGGTCCACGTCGCAGACCATCTCCGTCACCGGATGCTCCACCTGGAGGCGGGTGTTCATCTCGATGAAGGCGAACTGCCCGTCCTGCCAGAGGAATTCCAGCGTGCCGGCATTGCGGTAGCCGAGCTGCGCGAGCGCCTTGGTGACGGTGGCGCCGAGCGCGTCGCGCTCGGCCTGGCTCAGCACAGGGCTGCCGGCCTCTTCCACCAGCTTCTGGTGGCGGCGCTGAAGCGAGCAGTCGCGCTCGCCGAAATGCACCACCTTGCCGTGGGTGTCGGCGAGCACCTGCAGCTCGATATGGCGCGGACGGTCGAGATACTTCTCGAGATAGACCGCGTCGTCGCCGAAGGCGGCCTTGGCTTCGGTGCGCGCGACGCGCCAGGCTTCCTCGAGCTCCTCGGCGCTCAGCGCGACCTTCATGCCGCGCCCGCCGCCACCGGCGGCGGCCTTGATCAGCACCGGGTACTTCACCGTCTCGGCGACCGCGCGCGCTTCCTCGAGATTCGCCAGCGCGCCGTCGGAGCCCGGCACCAGCGGCACGCCGAGCTTCCGCATCGCCGTCTTGGCGGCGATCTTGTCGCCCATCATGCGGATGTGCTCGGGCGAGGGGCCGATGAAGGTGAGGCCGTGCGCCTCCACCATCTCGGCGAAGCGGGCGTTCTCGGAGAGGAAGCCGTAGCCGGGATGGATCGCATCCGCGCCGGTGATCGTCGCGGCGGAGAGCAGTGCCGCGACGTTGAGGTAGGAGTCGCGCGCCGCCGGCGGCCCGATGCACACGCTCTCGTCGGCGAGGCGCACATGCATCGCCGTCGCGTCCGCCGTGGAGTGCACCGCGACGGTGCGGATGCCCATCTCCTGGCAGGCGCGATGGACCCGCAGCGCGATCTCGCCGCGGTTCGCGATCAGGACCTTGCCGAACATCCGCGTGGGACTACTCCACGATCATCAGCGGCTCGCCGTATTCCACCGGCGTGCCGCTTTCGATGAGGATGCGCGTGACGGTGCCGGCGCGGCTCGCCTTGATCTGGTTGAAGGTCTTCATCGCCTCGATCAACAGCAGGGTCTGGCCCTGCGCGACCTTGCTGCCCACCGTCACGAAGGGCGGCGAGCCCGGCTCGGGCGAGAGATAGGCGACGCCGACCATCGGGCTGGTCACCGCGCCAGCATGCGCGGCGTCCGCATCGACGACTGCCGGCGCCGGCGCGGCCGCGGAAGCGGTGGGCGGCGCGGCGGAGGGTGCCACCGAGACATGCGTCGTCATCGGCATCGCGGCGGTCACCTGGCGCGCCACGCGCAGCCTTATGTCCTTGTCCACCAGCTCGATCTCCGAGAGGTCGGTCTCGCGCAGGATCTGCGCGAGCTCCCGGATCGTCGCCGGGTCGAACTGGATGCCGCCTGCCATCAGTCCTCGTCCTGCGGAACCAGCCCCGCCATGGCCCGGATCGCGAGCGCATAGCCCTCGACGCCGAGGCCGGCGATGACGCCGACCGCCGCCTTGGAGACGAAGCTGTGCTGCCGGAATTCCTCCCGGCGGTGGATGTTGGTGATATGCACTTCGATCACCGGCAGGTCCACCGCGAGCAGCGCGTCCATCAGCGCGATCGAGGTGGTGGTGTAGCCGGCGGGATTGATGATGATGCCGGCGGCGCGGCCGCGGCATTCCTGCACCCAGGTGACCAGCTCGCCTTCCGCGTTGGTCTGGCGGAAATCGATGGCGAGGCCGAGCTCCTCGGCCGCTTCCGCGCACAGCGCCTCGACGTCGTCGAGCGTCGCGGTGCCGTATTTCTCCGGCTCGCGGGTGCCGAGCATGTTGAGGTTGGGGCCGTTCAGCACGGCGATCAGCGGCGGCGGGGTCACGGCCGTGGGGTCCCGGGATGCGGTTGGGTGCGCCCCCGCTAGCACGGGCGGTTTCGCAGGGGCAAGAAGGGGTTCGGCCTGCGCGCCGCACCGCCCTGCCCCGCATCCAGGCCGCCTTGCCCGCTGCGGGGCGCTTCGCCACATTCGTGGCATGTCGGAGGCGATCGCCATCCTGGTGAACGGCGAGGCGCGGCGCATCGCGCCGGGCGCGACGCTCGCCGCCCTGCTCGCCGAGATCGGGCTCGACATGCGCAAGGTCGCGGTCGAGCGCAACGAGGAGATCGTGCCGCGCTCGACCTATGGCGCGGTGCGGCTCGCCGCGGGCGACCGGCTGGAGATCGTGCACTTCATCGGCGGAGGCTGAGACATGGACGGCATTCCCGCCCACACCGACGAAGACACCTGGGACGTGGCGGGGCGCCGCTTCCGCTCGCGGCTCATCGTCGGCACCGGCCGCTACAAGGATCTGGAAGAGACCGGCCGCGCCATCGCGGCCTCGGGGGCGGAGATCGTCACCGTCGCGGTGCGGCGGGTGAACCTCTCCGATCCCAAGGCGCCGATGCTGCAGGATCATGTTCCGCCGGACCGCTACACCTACCTGCCCAACACCGCCGGCTGCCACACCGCGAAGGAGGCGGTGCGGACGCTGCGCCTCGCCCGCGAGGCCGGCGGGTGGAACCTCGTGAAGCTCGAGGTGCTGGGGCCGCCGCCCTTCCTCTATCCCGACATGCAGGGGACCTTCGAGGCCGCCGAGGCGCTGCTCAAGGACGGGTTCGAGGTGATGGTCTATTGCAGCGACGACCCGATCGCCGCAAGGCGGCTCGAGGAGATGGGCTGCTGCGCCATCATGCCGCTCGGCGCACCGATCGGCTCGGGCTTGGGGCTGCAGAACCCGGTGATGATCCGCGCCATCGTCGAGCAGGCCAAGGTGCCGGTGCTGGTGGATGCCGGCGTCGGCACCGCGTCCGATGCATCGGAAGCCATGGAACTCGGCTGCGACGCGGTGCTGATGAACAGCGCCATCGCCCATGCCAAGGACCCGGTGCGGATGGCGCGCGCCATGAAGGCGGCGGTGGAGGCGGGCAGGCTGGCCTTCCTCGCCGGGCGGATGCCGAAGAGCTACGTGGCCGACCCGTCCAGCCCGCTCTCAGGGCTGATCCGGTAGGTACGGGCTGCCAGGAGCCGAGGGCAGGTCCGGTACGGGCTGCCAGCAGCCTGCGGCCGGGCTTCGGTGCGGGCAGCCAGGAGCGCATGGCCGCGCGCCGCGGCCGGTCCGGTGAGGCAGCGGGCGACGCGAAACCCAGGCGCCGCGCGGTGTTTCCGCCTCGCCCACAGGCCGGTCGGCCCGGGCGCGCGCCTTACTTCCTTACCGCCTTACCGCCGCCGCCGCGGGGGTTTCGGACAAAACACAGCTCCGCCGTTGATGGCAGGAACATAGCAGGAACATGGGCCGCGGTCCAGCGCCGCATCGGCCGACCAGGCTGGGGGGCGGAGAGAACTCCGCCCCCCAGACCCCCCACCTCCTTTTTTTGACTCATGGGAAACGTGGAGAGCGCCGTTCTCAGCCCGACAACGGCTCGGCGCCTGAGAGTGCGGGAGGGGCCAGCGCCAATGGGGGCGGAGTTCTCTCCGCCCCCACTCTTTCTTACCCCAGCCCCAGCGCAGCATAGAGCCGCGCCGCCGGCGGCCAGGCCGAGGCGATCTCGCCCCGCCAGACTAGCAGCGCGCCGCACAGCGCCGCCACCGCGGCCACCGAGCCGATCCAGGCCGCGAGCAAGGCATGGCGCGGCGCCTGCCGCGCCGGCGCCACCGGCACCGGCAGGGCCGGCGCGGGCGCCACCGGGGCAGGGCGCTGCGGCACCGGCTCCGCCTTGATCGGGCCCGGCGACACCTGCGCCGGCGGTCCGGCCGGCGCCGCCGCCGGCAGCGCGAAGACCCGTCCGCAGCGCGTGCAGCGCATCGGCCGCGTGCCGCCGGCGAGCAGCCGGTCCGGCACCTCATAGGCCGCGTCGCAGCCAGGACAGGCGATTCTCATCGGGCGGCAGAATCCGCCGGCCTGGCGGGTAGTACAAGCGGTTGAGGGGATCGCGCGCGCCGTGCGACACCATCGCCCATGGTGCGATTCGGCGGCGTGGGTCTCGCCTATCCCGCGCCCCAGGGCGGGATGGGGCCCGAGATCCTGCAGGACCTCAGCTTCACCCTGCCCGAGGCGTCCTTCACCTGGCTGCTCGGCCCTTCCGGCGCCGGCAAGAGCTCGGTGCTCAAGCTGATGCACGCCGCCCTGCGCCCGAGCCGCGGCGAGGTCGAGGTGCTGGGCCTGCGCCTCTCCCGCGCCCGCCGCGCCGACCTGCCGCCGCTCCGCCGGCGCATCGGCGTGGTGCACCAGGAGCTCAAGCTGCTGCCGCATCTGCCCGCCTACGACAACGTCGCCGTGCCGCTGCGGCTCGCCGGCCGCTCCGAAGCCTCGGTGCGGGAGGACGTGCGCGAGATCCTCGAATGGGTGGGACTCGGCGAGAAGCAGGACCGGCGGCCGCAGGAGCTCTCCGGCGGCGAGCAGCAGCGCGTCGCCATCGCCCGCGCCGTGGTCACCCGCCCCTCCCTGGTGGTCGCCGACGAGCCCACCAGCGACCTCGACGCGCACCAGGCCCGCCGCCTGATCGCCCTGCTGATGGAGATGAACCGGCTCGGCACCACCGTGGTCGTCGCGACCCATTCGGAAGACCTGCCGCAGCGCTACCCCGCCCGCAGCCTCGCCCTGGCCGACGGACGGCTGGTCGCGGATGGCTACTAGGGCGAACCGCGCCAGCCGCGACCCGCTCGGGCTGCGGCGCGCCCTGGCCGACCGGCTGCTGCCCGGCCTGGTCGCCGCCATGGCGCTGCTCGCCGCCCTGGCGCTGGCCGGCCGCGCCGGCGCCGACGCGCTCGGCGAACGCTGGCGCTCCGGCGCCCAGGCGGCAGTCACCGTCCAGATCCCCGACCCCACGCCCGAACGCATGGCCAAGGCGCTCGCCGCGCTGCGCGCCATGCCCGAGGTCGCCGAGGCCAACCCGGTGGACCCCGCCCGCCTCGCCGAGCTGCTGCGCCCCTGGCTCGGCGGCACCGACGCGCTGCCGCTGCCCGGGGTGATCGAGGTCCACCTCGCCCGGCTGGAGGCCGACCCCGTGCTGCTCGGCGACCGGGTGGCGACCGAAGTGCCCGGCGCCGTCACCGAGGCCCATGGCGTCTGGGTCGCCCACCTCACCGCGCTGACCAACGCCGTGCAGGCGATCGCCTGGGCGGTGCTCGCGCTGGTCGGCGGGGTCTCCGGCGCGGTGGTCGCGGTCGCGGTGCGCGCCGGCCTCTCCGCCCGCCGCGACTCGGTGGTCGTGCTGCACGCGCTCGGCGCCACCGACAGCAACATCGCCGGCCGCTTCGCCCGCCGCGCCGCCTGGCTCGCCGCCTGCGGCGCCATCCTCGGCACCGCGCTGGCCGCCCCCGCCCTCGCCGGGCTCGCCATCCTCGCCGGCCCCCTCGCCGGCGACACGCCACCCTGGACCACCCTGCCCTGGCCCGACCTCGCCCTCATCCCGCTGGCCGCCTGGACCATCGCCTGGACCGCCACCCAGGCCACGGTCCGCCTCTGGCTCCGGCGCCTGCCATGACAGCGGTGCGCCGGGTTGAGAGCTGCGCAGGAGGGCGCTGCCCTCCTGCACCTCCCGCTGGGGGGGCAGCGGCCCCCCCAGACCCCGCGAGGAGAGGTCCGGGAATGGGGAGGGGCATGGCGCGCGCGTGGAAGTGGCGCGGCGGTTGTGCCCCTCCCCATTCCCGGACCTGTGCCCTTGCCCGCGGGGTCCGGGGGGCATCGCTTGCCCCCCGGCGGGAGGGTGTGGGAGGGCAGCGCCCTCCCACGCACCTCTCCACCGGCGCGACGCCGCCATGACGCGCTGGGTCCGGTGGGTGGGCGTGGTGTTCGGCGGGGCGGCCGTGGTGGTGTTGGGGGGGTTCTTGTGGTTCGTGGAGGCGGTGTCGGCGCCGGTGCCGCCGGGCGAGGAGGCGACGGACGGGATTGCGGTGCTGACCGGGGGTGGGGTGCGGATCGAGACGGCGTTGCGGCTGCTGAGGGAGGGGCGGGCGCGGCGGCTGTTGATCTCGGGGGTGCATCCGGATGCGCAGCTGCATGAGATCGCGCGCGCGGCGGGGGTGGAGGCGGCGGGGCTCGAGGACCGGGTGACCTTGGGGCGGACGGCGGCGTCCACCCGGGGCAATGCGCAGGAGGTGGCGGCGTGGGCGCGGGCGGAGGGGCTGCGCTCGATCCGCGTGGTGACGGCGGGCTACCACATGCCGCGGGCGATGCTGGAGCTGCGGCGGGTCCTGCCGGGGCATGTGCTGGTGCCGCACCCGGTGACTCCGGGGATGCTGCGGGCGGCGGATGCGGTGCGGAATCCGCGGGCCTGGTCGCTCCTCATCGGGGAGTATCTGAAGTATCTGGCCGCCTGGGCCGGGCTGTCGCCGGTGACGAAGCTCCGGCCGGAGGCGCAGGCGCGGTGACCTACTGGCGTTCGGCGCTGTTCAATGCGCTGTTCTTCCCGATGACCGCGGCGGCGGCGGTGCTCGGGGTGCCGTTGCTGGCGGCGCCGCGGGGCTGGCTGATCGCCTATGTGCGGGGCTGGGCGCGCGCGGTGCTCTGGGTGTTGCGCTGGACGTGCGGCATCCGGCTGCGGGTGGCGGGGGAGGAGAACCTGCCGCGCGGGGCCGCGGTGATCGCGGCGAAGCACCAGTCGGCCTTCGACACCGTGGTGTGGCTCGTGCTGCTGCGGCAGCCGGTCTACGTGCTGAAGCGGGAGCTGCTGGGCATCCCGGTGTGGGGCTGGCTGGCGCGGCGGTGCGGGCACATCGCGGTGGACCGGCGGGCGGGGGCGGCGGCGCTGCGCGGGCTGGTGCGCGATGCGCGGGCGCGGGTGGCGGCGGGGCGGCCGATCGTGATCTTCCCGGAGGGCACGCGGACGGCGCCGGGGACGCGGGTGCCGTATCAGCCGGGGGTGGCGGCGCTGTCCGTGCTCGATGTCCCGGTGGTGCCGGTGGCGACGGATAGCGGGTTGCGCTGGGGACGGCGGGCGTTCCGCAAGCGGGCGGGCGTGATCACGGTGGCGGTGCTGCCGCCGCTGCCGGCCGGGCTGGCGCGGCCGGCGCTGATGGCGCGGCTCGAGGCGGCGATCGAGGGCGAGAGTGCGCGGCTGTGGCGGGAGGCTGTGGACAAGTCTGGGGAATAGTTATGTGACAAGCTGCCACGGGCCGGCAGCGCCGGAGCCCAAGGCGCTGTTGAATCAGCGTGTTTTCGCTGCCGTGGCGGGCCGCGTGGCGGCCCGTTCCGGGCGGCTGTGGATAATTGCCGGCATGCAGGACGTAAGGATCTGGCTCCTCCCGCACTGGCTCCTCCCGCACTCTCGGGCGCCGCAGCGTCGGCGGGCCGAGAACGGCGCTCTCCACGCTTCCCCGTGACCAAAAAAAAAGGAGGTTGGGGGTCTTGGGGTGGCGCGGCACTGCCGCGACGTTCATCTCCTTCCCCCAGTCAGGCTCCGCCAAGGCCGAGTCGAGCCATCAGCCGTGCCAGATCCTCCGGCCGGAACGGCTTCTGGAGCAGCGGCCAGTCGGCGAAATCCTGCTCGAACATGGTCCGGCCGTAGCCGGTGACGAAGGCGAAGGGCAGGCCGCGGGCGCGCAGCGCCGTGGCGACCGGGAAGACCATCTCGCCTTCCAGGTTCACGTCGAGCAGGGCGGCGTCGATCGTCTCGCGCTCGAGCATCGCGAGCGCCTCGCCGACGCTGCGCGCGATGCCGACGACGCGGTGACCGAGCTCGCCCAGGACGTCCTCGATCAGCATCGCGACCATGATCTCGTCCTCGACGACGAGGATGCGCGCCTCGCTCACCACGGCCTCGCCGGCACTTCCCCCGCCGGGGTCCCCGGCTCCGGCATCCGCACATGCATCCAGCATCGAAGTCCCTCCGGCAAATGGGCGGGCGCGCTCCGGCCGCCGAGGCTGGCCGCCCCCCGCTCGAGCGTGGCGGAGAGCGCCTCGATGGTCTCCGTGAGGACCATCCAGCCTGCGGCGATGCCTGTGCTACCCATACGGCCGCGAATCTCCTGACCTTCCCCGGCCATATCAGCCGCAGTTGGAACGATAATGGAAAAGGCTTTCTTAAGCCCAAGGCGGGCGGCAGACGGCGGCGCCCGCTTCAATGCGGCCGGCAGGCGGGGTAGGAAGCGTCATATGTGCTGTCTTTCCGGGCCCGACCCGTGGAACCGCTGAAGCCCGTGCCGCCCGGGGCGCGGGTGGTCCTCGGCCTGCTGTTCTTCGCGCTCTTCATCGGCGCCTGGGGGGCGGCGACCTGGTCCGGCTGGGTGCCGCCGCTGTTCCTCGCCTCGCCGGAGCGCGCGCTCGCCTCCGGCTGGTCGCTGCTGACCGAGTTCGGCTTCGCCGGCGACATCGCGGTGACGATCTGGCGGGTGGTGGGCGGCTTCGCGATCGCCGCGGCGATCGGCGTGCCGCTCGGGCTGATGATGGGGGCGTTCAAGCCGGTCGAGGCCTTCTTCGAGCCGTTCATCTCCTTCGCGCGCTACCTGCCGGCCTCCGCCTTCATCCCGCTGCTGATCCTGTGGGCGGGGGTGGGCGAGGCCCAGAAGCTCGCGGTGATCTTCATCGGCTCCTTCTTCCAGATCGTCATCATGGTGGCGGTGATCGCCGGCGGCACCCGGATGGACCTGGTGGAGGCGGCCTACACGCTGGGCTCGCGCCGGGCGGGGATCCTGCGCCGCGTCATCATCCCCGCCGCCGCGCCGCAGATCTTCGAGGCGATGCGCCTCGTGCTCGGCTGGGCCTGGACCTATGTGATCGTCGCCGAGCTGATCGGCGCCACCTCCGGCATCGGCCACATGATCATGGACAGCCAGAGGCTGCTCGACACCGGGCAGATGATCTTCGGGATCGTGGTGATCGGGCTGATCGGGCTGGTCACCGACTTCCTGTTCAAGGCGGCGAACCGGGCGCTGTTCCCCTGGGCGGCGCTGTAGCGGCGATGTCGAACAAGACCCTCGTCATCGCCGGGGTGACCCGCAGCTTCCCCGCCCGGGGCGCAGCCGGGCCGACCCTCGCATTGCAGCCGACCGACCTCAGCGTGCAGCCCGGCGAGTTCGTCGCCATCCTCGGGCCTTCGGGCTGCGGCAAGTCGACGCTACTGCGCATCGTCGCCGGCCTCGACCGGCCGACCGCGGGCGCGGTGACGCTGGACGCGGCGCGGGTGACCGGCCCGGGGCCGGACCGCGGCATGGTGTTCCAGTCCTACACGCTGTTCCCCTGGCTGACGGTCGCGCAGAACATCCGGTTCGGGCTGCGCGAGCGCGGCCTGGCGGAGCAGGAGCAGGCGGCGACCGCGTCGCGCTTCATCGCCCGCGTCGGCCTGAAGGGGTTCGAGAACCACTGGCCGCGGCAGCTCTCCGGCGGCATGCAGCAGCGCACGGCGCTGGCCCGCGCGCTCGCCAACGATCCCGAGATCCTGCTGCTCGACGAGCCGTTCGGCGCGCTCGATCACCAGACGCGCGAGCTGATGCAGGAGCTCTTGCTGGAGATCTGGGAAGCCGACCGCAAGACGGTGCTGTTCGTGACGCACGACATCGACGAGGCGGTGTTCCTGGCCAACCGCGTGGTGGTGATGTCGGCGCGGCCGGGGCGGATCAAGGCGGTGGTGCCGGTGCCGCTGCCTTATCCGCGCGACTGGACGGTGAAGACGACGCCGGAATTCGCGGCGCTGAAGGCCGCGCTGATGGCGCAGATCCGCGAGGAGGTGCGGCGCGCGGCGCTGGGGTGAGCTAGAGCGGTTTCGACGGAACTGGAATCAGGAGAAGAAAGAGTGGGGGCGGAGAGAACTCCGCCCCCACACCCCCACCTCCTTTTTTTGACTCTTGGCGCTGGCTCCTCCCGCACTCTCGGGCGACGCAGCGTTGTCGGGCTGAGAACGGAGCGATCCACGCTTCCCATAAGTCAAAAAAAGGAGGTGGGGGGTCTGGGGGGCGGAGTTCACTCCGCCCACCAGGCATGCCGGACCGCACGGAGCCAAGCGGCGAATTCCGCCTCGGTGATCGCACTCCGCGCCAGATCCACCATGCGCTCCACCGTCTCCCTTGGGTCGACACGGAGGCGGATGCCGTTCAGCCTCAGGAACAGGACGCAGCACGCCCAGGCAGTGCGCTTGTTCCCGTCGTGGAAGGCATGGTTGCGGGAAATCCCGAAAGCGTAGGCGGTGGCGAGTTCGAAGAGATCCGGAGCATCCGCACCATAGTTCAAGCGATCGCGGGGGCGCTGGAGGGCGCTTTCAAGCAGCCCCTCGTCCCGGATTCCGGGTATGCCGCCATGGGCCCTGAGCGCCTCGTCGTGCAGAAAACGGACGGTGTCTGGCTCCAGGAACTCAGGAGCAGTCACCGTTTCGCCAATTCCTGAAGCGCCTCGGCCTCCTCTTGCAGAACCTCGCGCGCGGCATCGAGCTGCCGCTCCAGCCTCGGGTTGCGCTTCACAAGCTTCACGCCATCCGCCAGTTCCACGAGGGTGAGGTCCTGACCGGGCTGCAACCCCAGCCTAAGGCTCGTCTCCGCGGGGAAAACGACGCCGACGGCATTGCCATGCCTGCGAACGGTAACCGTCGCCATCTCGGTACCTCTGGTGATCCTCAACCTACCTGTTCCTGCGGCGCTGTGCTGGTCAAGGCCTTTCCGCCCCGCGTCCTGGACAGCGCCCGAGGGCGCGTGCCAGTGTCCGCGCGCGATGGACTTCCCCATCCCGCCCGGCATCCCCCGCGCCGCCCTCGTCACCGGCGCCGGCAAGCGCATCGGCCGCGCCATCGCCCTCGCCCTGGCCGAGGCCGGGTTCGACATCGCCATCCACTATGCGAGCAGCGCCGAGGCGGCGGCGAGCACCGCCGATGCCGTGCGCGCGCTCGGCCGCCGTGCGCAGGGCTTCGCCGCCGATCTCGCGCGCGAGGCGGAGAGCGCGGCGCTGTTGCCGGCGGCGCAGGCGGCGCTCGGGCCGATCGGCGTGCTGGTCAACAACGCCGCCACCTTCATGCGCGACGAATGGCACGACGCCACGCGCGACTCCTGGGACGCGCATCTCGAGCCCAACCTGCGCGCGCCCTTCGTGCTGTCGCAAGCCTTCGCGCGGGCCCTGCCGGAGGGCGCCGAGGGCTGCATCGTCAACATGATCGACCAGCGCGTGTGGTCGATCACGCCGCACTTCACCTCCTACACCATCGCCAAGGCGGGGCTGTGGGCAATGACGCAGTCGCTGGCGCTGGCCCTGGCGCCGCGCATCCGGGTGAACGGGATCGGCCCCGGCCCCGCCCTGCCCAGCCCGCGCCAGACCGAGGAGCAGTTCCGCCGGCAATGCGCCTCGACGCCGCTCCGCCGCGGCACCTCGCCGGAGGAGATCGCCCGCGCGGCGATCGCCATCCTCGCCTTGCCGGCGATGACCGGGCAGATGATCGCCCTCGATGGCGGGCAGCACCTGCAGTGGTCGCCCAGCCGGGGGGAGCCCGTGGCCGAATGAGCCCAATGCCGCGCGTCGCGCGGGGGGGCGCCGCCCTCCCGCACCCTCCCGCCGCAGGGGAAGCTTGCCCGCCGGCGGGGGTGCGGGGGGCAGCGCGACGCGCGACAGGCGAATCGCGGCGGCCATGAGCTTCGCCCCGGATGCGGCGAGAGGCTTGCGGCGGGTCTTCGTGCGTGGGCTCGAGGTGCAGGCGCGGCTCGGCGTGCATCCGCATGAAAAGGCAGCGGCCCAGCGCGTATTGATCGGCATCGATCTCGCGGTGCGCGACGAGTATGCGCCGGCTGCGGAAGGCCCCGACGAGTTCGCTCGCGTGGTCGACTACGCGGCGGTCGTGCGCATGGCGCGGATGGTGGCCACGGCGGGGCATGTGCTGCTGGCGGAGACCCTGGCGGAGCGCATCGCCCTCGCCGCGCTGGCCGATCCGCGGGTGGTCGCGGCGCGCGTCGCGGTGGAGAAGCCGGACGCCTTCCGCGACACCGTCGGCGTCGGCGTAGTCGTTGAAAGGACGCGGTTTTGAGTCGCGGCGGCGGGAGTTGTCCACTGCCCGCGGCGGGCGGAATCGGGCCTGATATGCGTCAAGATCAAAGTTCCTCTTGACCCATCCCCCCTGAGGGCCACGGAACGGAATTCAAGGATTTCAATGCCTTAACTTGGAAGTCGCGAACCGCCCACTTCTTGTGCAACTCGTTGTAACGAGCCTGCAACCGCCCTTACATCGAAGTGCTGGGGGTGCCTTCCACAGACTTGTCCACAGCTTTGGTGGAAAACGGCCTGGCCAGCGCTGCCCGCCCGGCAGGGCTTGCGGCGCCCCGCCCCGCGGGCGCATGAGGCGTCATGCAGCGCCTGGCCCGATCGACCTGACTTCCCTGCCATGAACGAGACGCCCGAGTCCACCGATCAGTCCGCGCCGACCCTGGAGGGTGCGCGGGTGATCGAGGCCGCGCTGGCGACATTGCCGCTGGCGCCCGGCGTCTACCGCATGCTCGATGCCAAGGGCGACGCGCTCTATGTCGGCAAGGCGCGCTCGCTGAAGAAGCGGGTCGCCGCCTATACGCAGATCACGCGGCTGCCCGAGCGCCTGCGCCGCATGGTGTTCGAGACGCGGCGGCTCGAGGTGGTGACGACGGCGAGCGAGGCCGAGGCGCTGCTGCTCGAGGCCAATTTCATCAAGCGCCTGCGGCCGCGCTTCAACATCGTCCTGCGCGACGACAAATCCTATCCCTGGCTGGTGCTGTCCGAGGACCATCCCTATCCGCAGATCGCCAAGCATCGCGGCGAGCGGCGCAAGGGCGCGTCCTATTGGGGGCCCTTCGCCTCCGCCTGGGCGGTGAACCAGACGCTGACCGCGCTGCAGCGCGTCTTCCTGCTGCGCTCCTGCCGCGACACCGTGTTCGACACCCGCACCCGGCCCTGCCTGCTGTTCCAGATCAAGCGCTGCAGCGCGCCCTGCGTCGGCCGCATCAGCCAGGAGCACTATGCGGAGCTGGTCGCCGAGGCGAAGCAGTTCCTCTCCGGCGAGACGCCGACCATCCAGAAGCGGCTGGCGGCGGAGATGGAGCAGTCGGCGGCCAACCTCGAATTCGAGCGCGCCGCGGCGCTCCGGGACCGCATCCGCGGCCTCACCTTCGTGCAGGGGCGCGACCGGGTGAATCTCGACGGCGTCGGCGACGCCGATGTCGTCGCGCTGCACATGGCGGCGGGGCAGAGCTGCGTGCAGGTGTTCTTCTTCCGCGGCGGCCGCAACAACGGCAACCGTCCCTATTTCCTCAGCCACGCGAAGCAGGACCAGGCCCCGGAGGAGGTGATGGCGAGCTTCCTCGCCCAGCTCTACGACGATTTGCCGCCGCCGCCGCTCCTGCTGCTGAGCCATGAGCCGAAGGAGGCGGCGCTGATCGCCGAGGCGCTGTCGCTCAAGGCCCGCCGCAAGGTGGAGCTGCACCGCCCGCAGCGCGGCGACAAGCGCGCCGCGGTGGAGCATGCCGCGACCAATGCGCGGGAGGCGCTGGAGCGGCGCCTCGCCGAAGGCACCGCGCAGGCGGCGCTGCTCGAGGGTGTCGCGCGGGTGTTCGAGCTCCCCGGCACGCCGGAGCGCATCGAGGTCTACGACAACAGCCATATCATGGGGACCAGCCCCTATGGCGTGATGGTGGTGGGCGGCCCCGGCGGCTTCGTGAAGAACGCCTACCGCAAATTCTCGATCCGCGGCGCCATCGCGAAGCAAGGCGAAGTTCCCGCTCCGCGGGGGGGCGACGACTTCGCCATGATGCGAGAGGTGTTCGAGCGCCGCTTCGGCCGCGCGGTGAAGGAGGACCCGTCGCGCGAGACCGACACCTGGCCGGACCTCGTGCTCATCGATGGCGGCCTCGGCCAGCTCAACGCGGCGCGCGAGGTGCTGGCCGAGCTCGGCGTGGAGGACATCCCGCTCGTCGCGGTGGCCAAGGGGCCGGACCGCGATGCCGGGCGGGAATGGTTCCACCAGCCCGGCAAGGAGCCGTTCCAGCTGCCGCCGCGCGACCCGGTCCTCTACTACCTCCAGCGGCTGCGCGACGAGGCGCACCGCTTCGCGATCAGCGCGCACCGCACCGGGCGCTCCAAGTCGCTGACGAAATCGGAGCTGGACGACATCCCGGGCGTCGGCGCGGCGATCAAGCGGCGGCTGCTCAACCATTTCGGCTCCGCGCGCGGGGTGCGGCAGGCCGGGCTCGCCGATCTCGAGAATTGTCCCGGCATCGGGCCCTCGATGGCCCGGCGCATCCATGAGCACTTCCATCCCGGCGCGGTGGCACCGCGCGCCGAGACCGGCTAGGAGGGTCGTCGCGCATGCCGACCGACCTGCCCAACCTGCTGACCCTCTCGCGCATCGCGGCCATCCCGCTGCTCGTCGTCTTCGCGGCGCTGCGGGCGCCCTGGGCGGACATGGCGGCCTGCATCGTCTTCTCGGCCGCCGCCATCACCGATTATTTCGACGGCAAGATCGCGCGCGACCGCCAGATGGTCTCGAGCCTCGGCCGCATGCTCGACCCGATCGCCGACAAGCTGCTGGTCGGCGCCGCGCTGATGCTGCTCGCGGGGCTCGGGCGGCTCTCCGATCTCGGCCTGCTGCCGGCGATCGTCATCATGCTGCGCGAGATCCTGGTCTCCGGGCTGCGCGAGTATCTCGCCGGGCTCGCGGTCGGCCTGCCGGTGACGCGGCTCGCCAAGTGGAAGACCGGCTTCCAGATGGGCGCGCTCGGCACGCTGCTGGCGGGCGACACCGGCGCGGCGACCATCGGGCTCGGCGTCCTGCCGGTCTCCTGGATCGGCGAGGCGATGCTGTGGACGGCGGCGGCGCTCACCCTGATCACCGGCTGGGACTATCTGCTGGCCGGGCTGCGCCACGCCGTGCGCGCCGAGACGCCGCAGGATGGGCGCGCCTTGCGCTCCTGATGCGGCGCGGCGAAGCGCCTTGCCGATCGGCCTGTGCCACCGCATGTTCCAGCCACCAACGAGGTTTCACGGGATCACGGCAATGCGAGGGCGGGGCTTGAGCAGGTTCGGCGGGCTGTCCGCGCTGATGGTGCTGGGCCTCGCGGCCTGTGCGCCGGATTGGGAACCCTCCTGGAACACGAGCAGCCGGCCGCAGCCGGTGGGCGACAGCCTGACCATCCGCCGCGTCATGGGCGAGGACCCGGCAGTGGAGACCCTGCGCGTCGCGACCGACACCCCGGGCATGCCGCCCGAGATGCCGCGCGCGACCTTGGCCAACCCGGACCAGGCCCTGCAGAACATTCCCAGCTACCAGCCGGTGCCGCGGCCGGACCTCCAGGGACAGGCGACGCCCCCGGCGACACCCGACGCGCCCCCGCCGCAGCGCCCGCAGCGGCCGGCCCGGGGCAGTTCCTCGCCCCCGCCCCCGCCGCTCGCCGAGCAGCCGGTGCCGCGCCCGGGCGTGGCCACGCCGCAGCCCGTCCTGCCGCCGCCCGAACGGCCGGTGGAGGGGACGGTGCTGAACATCCCCGGCCAGCCCCCCGGCGTGGTCACCGGCGGAACCCCGCGGGTGCAGACCTTCAACCAGCCGGGCACCGCCGGCGGCGGCGTCGCCATCCGCGATGGCGGCCTCACCACCATCATCGGCCCCGATGGCCGCGTGACGACGGTGCCGACGCCGGGGCGTTGAGCCGCCATGCGCGTGCTGTATTTCGCCTGGGTGCGGCAGAAGGTCGGGGTGGCGGAGGAGGAGGTGTCGCCGCCGCCCGAGGTGCGCGATGTCGGCGGGCTGATGCGCTGGCTGGCCGGGCGCGGCGCCGGCCATGCCGCCGCCTTCGCCGATCCGCGCCAGCTGCGCGCCGCGGTGAACCAGGATTTCGCGACGCCGGAGCAGCGCATCGCGCCGGGCGACGAGATCGCCTTCTTCCCACCGGTGACCGGAGGCTGAGATGGCGCGCATCCGCGTGCAGGCCGAGCCCTTCGACCTCGGCGCCGAGACCGCGGCGCTGACGGCGGGGCACGCGGATGTCGGCGGCCTCGCCTGCTTCCTCGGCACCTGCCGCGGCGATGGCGGCCTCGCGGCGATGGAGCTCGAGCATTATCCCGGCATGACCGAGCGCGCGATCGCGGCGATCGCCGCCGAGGCGGAGACGCGCTGGCCGCTGCTCGGCTGCACCGTGATCCACCGCATCGGCCGGCTGCGGCCCGGCGATCCCATCGTGCTGGTGCTGACGGCCTCGGCGCATCGCCAGGCCGCGCTGGACTCCTGCGCCTTCCTGATCGACTGGCTGAAGACCAGGGCGCCGTTCTGGAAGCGCGAGGAATTCGCCGGCGGCGACGTGCGCTGGGTGGATGCGCGCGTGGAGGACGAGGCGGTCGCCGCGCGCTGGGACCAGGCGTGATCCCGGAGCCGCATCTCGACTACGTCGTCATCCCCTGCCGCGACCTCGACCGGCAGCGCGTGTTCTACGAGCGCATCCTGGGACGCGCGCCGGACGTGGTGCATGCGGAATGGGTGCGCTACGCGCTCGGCCATGTCTATCTGGCGCTGCGCGCGCGCGGCGACGCGCTGTTCCCGCGCGAGCCCGCCGGCGGGGTGCAGCTCTCCTTCCGGCTCGAGACGCAGGACGAGCTGGAACGCTGGCACCGCCGGCTGCTGACCGCGCGCGTCGCGGTGCTGGAGCCGCCGGACATCCGCCCCTGGGGGCACCGCAGCCTCTGCGTGGCGGATCCGGAAGGCAATGTGGTGACGCTGTTCGTGGACCTGCAGGGGTGATGCCGGCGCTGGCGGTCCTGGCCGGCGCCGCCCTGCTGCTCTGGCCGGCCCTGTGGAACGGCTACCCCCTGCTGTTCAGCGATACCGGCGCCTTCCTCGCGCAATCCCTGGTGCCGCTGATGATCTGGGACAAGCCCTATGTCTACGGGCCTTTCCTGCATCTGTTCCATTGGCGCATGACGCTGTGGCTGCCGGCGATCGCGCAGGCGGCGATGGTCTCGCATCTCCTGTGGCTGACGGCGCGCTGCCTGCGCGGCGCGGCCTCGCCGCCGCTGCATCTCGCGCTCTGCGCGCTGGCGGCGATCGGCACCACCGCGCCCTTCACCGTCGCGCTGCTGATGCCGGACGTGTTCACCGCGCCGGTGCTGCTTTGCCTCTTCCTGCTCGGCTTCGCCGTGGACCGGCTGCGGCGGTGGGAGGCGTGGTATTGCGGGGTGCTGGCCACGATCGGCATCGCCGCGCATCTCTCGCATCTGCCGCTCGCCGGGGCGCTGCTGGTGCTGGTCCTCGCCTGGACGCGGCGGCTGGCGCCCGTGCTGCGCGTCGCGGCGCCGCTGCTTGCGGCGGTGCTGCTGCTGCTGGCGACGAATGCGGTGGGCCATGGGCGCCTCTCGCTCTCCCCGCATGGCGCGACCTTCCTGCTCGCCCGGCTGCAGGCGGATGGGCCCGCGGCGGCGACGCTCGGCGAGCGCTGCCCCGGCGCCGGCTGGGATCTCTGCGCCTTCACCGGCCGCCTGCCGATGGATTCGGACGATTTCCTGTGGCTGCCCGGCAGTCCGCTGAACCGCGACGCCGCCGGCCGGCCGCGCGGCTTCGGCGGCATGCTGCTCTCCGCCGAGGCGGGCGAGATCGTCGCGGCGACGCTCGCCGCGCGGCCGCTGGCGGTGGCGCTGGCGCTGGCGCGCAACACGCTGCGCCAGCTGTTCCTGGTGCGCGCCGGCGACACGGTGGGGGCGGAGCATCTCGGGGCCAATGTGCGCGACCGCATCGCCGCGTTCTTCCCGCCGCGCGAGCTCGCCGCCTACGACGCGGCGCGCCAGGTGCGCGGGCAGCTGCCGCCGGTGGCGCAGGCGCTGACGCCGCTCCATCTCGCCGTGCTGATCGCGGCGCTGCCGCTCGCGCTCCTCGCGGCGCGGCGCGGCGAGGCGCTGCACGCCGCCTTCCTGGCGGCGATCTTCCTCGGCCTGCTGGCGAACGCCTTCGCCGGCGGCGCACTGTCCAAGCCGCACCACCGCTACCAGGCGCGCCTGGCCTGGCTGCTGCCGGTGGCGGTCGCGCTGGTGCTGATGCCGCGACCCGCGCGCCGATAGCTGGGGGGCGGAGTGAACTCCGCCCCCCAGACCCCCCTCCTCCTTTTTTTGATTACGGGGAAGCGTGAGGAGCGCCGTTCTCAGCCCGACAACGCTGCGGCACCTGAGAGTGCGGGAGCCGCAAGCACCAAGAGTCAAAAAAAGGAGGTGGGGGTGTGGGGGCGGAGTTCACTCCGCCCCCACTCTTTCTGAAGCGCTTCGCTGCGGCGGCATGGCGGCACGGCGATGCTGTGCCGGGAGCCACGCACATGCCCGACACCACCGAGGCGGCCGCCATTCGGCGGCGCCTGCAAGCCCTGCTCGAATCACCCGCCATCGCGGCGCTGCGCTTCGTCTGGACCACGCCGACGCATGGGCGCGTGGCGGTGGACGGCCATTTCTTCCGACTCGTCTATGAGGCGGTGGCTTCGTCCTCGATCATCGCGATCGACATCGATGTCTCCGCCGGCAGGCCGGGCACGATGGGATATGACGTGCTCGGCGATCGCGGGCGCATCGTCGCCGCCGGCGCCGCCGCCGGCGCCGCGACCGGGGAGCGCATGTACATGCTCGGCACGCTGATCTTCGCCGGCCTGCATGCGCGCCATCCCGGGCTGTGGCGCTACGAGGCCTGGCTCGTGGTGACTGTCGCGCAGCTGCTGTTCGAGCGCGCCGAGGGGCGGCCGCCGCGCACCGCGCTCGGGCTCGAGATCGCGGCGGCGGCTGCGCGCCTCGATCGGCCAGGCAGGATGCTCGAATTCGACGATTACTGGCGCGGCCGCATCACCGCCGCCCTGCTGTCCGACCCCCGCTTTCCCGCGCTGCGCGCCCATCCCGGCGACATGCTGGCGCCGCAGCGCCTGGCCGTGCTGCCGGCCAGCGCCCTGCGCTGAGCTGAAAAACGGCAGATCCTGCGGCGCGGACGGGCCTTGCCCGCATGCCTTGCCGCGCCGCGGCCCTAGGCTCCCGCGCAGCCCCGGGTGGCCCGCCACCCGGGGCGCGGCTACAACCCGCGGAGGAGACCCGCCATGCGCCTCACCGACTTCAAGGTGCTGACCTTCGACTGCTACGGCACGCTGATCGACTGGGAGACCGGCATCTTCGCCGCCCTCCAGCCGCTGCTCGCCAAGCTGCCGAGCCCGCCGGCGCGCGACGCGGCGCTCGAGACCTTCGGCGAGTTCGAATCGCGCCAGGAAGCCGCGACCCCCGCCATGCGCTATTCCGAGCTGCTCGCCGTGGTGCATGGCCAGCTCGCGCGCCATTGGGGCGTGACGAGCACCGAGGCGGAGGACCGCGCCTTCGGCGGCTCCGTACCCAACTGGCCGGCCTTCATCGATTCCGCCGCCTCTCTGCAATACCTCAAGAAGTACTACAAGCTCGTCATCCTCTCGAACGTCGATCGCGCGAGCTTCGCCGCCAGCAACCAGCGGCTGGAGGTGGAGTTCGACGCCATCTACACCGCGGAGGACATCGGATCCTACAAGCCCGCGCTGCGCAATTTCGAATACATGCTGGACAGGCTCGGCGCCCAGGGCGTGCGCAAGCAGGACATCCTGCACACCGCGCAAAGCCTGTTCCACGATCACGTGCCGGCCAACGAGATGGGCCTCGCTTCCGCCTGGATCGACCGGCGCCAGGAGCTCGGCGGCGGCTGGGGGGCGACCAAGGCGCCGCCGAAGGAAGCGCGATACGACTTCCACTTCCGCAGCATGACGGACCTCGTGAAGGCGCATCAGGAGGAGCTGCGCGCCGGCTGACCCCGGCGCACGCCCCGGCCATGACCCTGCCGAAGCTCGATCGGATCGACCTCAACATCCTGGTCCAGCTGCATCGCCATGGCCGGATGAGCAATGTCGAGCTCGCGCAGGCGGTCGGGCTTTCGCCGAGCCCCTGCCTGCAACGCGTGAAGCGGCTGGAAGCGGCGGGCTACATCGCGGGCTACGCTGCACAGCTCAACCTCGGGAAACTGGGCGACACGCTGACGGTGTTCACCGAGGTGACGCTGCACGGACACCGGCGGGAGGACTTCATCCGCTTCGAATCCGCGCTGCGGCAGATCGAGGAAGTGATGGAGTGCCACCTGGTGAGCGGCGGCTTCGACTACCTGCTGCGCTTCCTGACGCGAGGGGTGGAGCATTATCAGGCGGTGATCGAGGGCATGCTCGAGCGCAACCTGGGGATTGCGCGGTACTCCAGCGCCATCGTGCTGAAGTCGCCGGTGCTGCGCGGTGAGTTGCCGGTGCAGATGCTGGTGCGGGAGGGGTAGCGCGGCACTCCGACGCTGGACACCGGGGAAGGAGTGAACTCCTTCCCCGGACCCCATCCTCCTTTTTTTGGATACTGGCGTGGCTATGCGCCGGCAGCCCAGCGCGAGAGCGCAGGGACGCTCATCTCGCCGGCAAAGGCCGCCATGATGCGCTCGCCGATCAGCGGGCCGAACTTGAACATCTGGCCGTCGCAATTGGTGACGAACAGGCAACGCCCGGCCTGCTCCAGGCGGAAACGGCGGCTCTCGACCATCACGTAGTAGCCGACCTTCAGGCGCAGCGGGACATACTGATCGGCGTCGCGCAGGAAGGGGAACGCGGCCAAGACCTGCGCGCCTTCCGCGATGTCCCAGCCGAAGCCGGCCTCCGGCGCGCCGCGGCGGCGATGCGCGCCGGTACCAAATTTCAGCCCCGTGCCGTCGCGTGGCGGCAGGGTGTAGCCGCTGCCCGCGCCCACGCTGACGATCGCCGGCGCGCTCTCCCACGCCGCGCGATGCTGCGGCGGAGCCTCGACATAGCAGACCGCCTGGCGCCAAGTGGGAAGCTGGCCGAAGCGCTCGGGCTGCAGGCGCGGCAGCCAGGCGCCGGCGGCGACCACGACGAGATCGCCCCGGAAGCGTTCCCCGGATGCCGTCTCCACCTCGCCGCTCTCATCGAGCAATACCACAGGGCTGTGCGGCAGCAGGCGCACGCCTTCCGCCGCGCACCAGGCTATGAGCCCGCCGACGATGCGGTCCGCATAGAGCGGGCCCGCGGGATGCGCGACGATACCGCAACTCTCCTCCGGCAGGTCGAGATGCGGAAAGCGCGCGGCGAGTGCCGCGCCTCTCAGCGCCTCATGCGCAATGCCGAGTTCGCGGAAGGTCGCGAGGGTGAGGTCGCCGTAGTCGCCCGGCTGGGTCGAGACTGCGACCGCGCCGCTATCCGCGAAATGCCGCGCGCCGAGATCGCGCCACACCGCCTCCCACACCGGAAAGGCCTCGAACACCATGCGCGCATAGCCCAGGGCGGCGCCGTAATGCGGGCGGATCATCCGGTGCTCGTCGAAGGAAGCGCCATCCGCGTTGGGCAGCGCGCCGCGCTCGAGCAGGATCACCTCGTGACCCTGGCGGCGCGCCGCGCGCGCCGTGCCGAGCCCGACGATACCGCCGCCGACGATGACGATGCGTGCCATGCGATGCCGTCCCTAGCCGAGCGCCTGGCTTGCCAGCGCGAAGCGGCGCATCTTCGTGTGCGATCGCGGCCAGTCGCCGCGCAGCATCGTGACGGCACGGTCCACCACCGGCAAGCCGAGGCGCGTCAGCCAGGCACCGAGCTCGCCCGCCGCCGCCGGGATGTCGACGCGATGGATGCCGTCGCCGCCATCGCGGAGGGCGCGCGCGATGAGCGTGATGGCGTCCTGCTCGTGCGTGGCGAGCACGGGGCCGATCACTACGCCGCGGCCGAAGCGGCGCCGCAGCACGGCGCCTTGCAGGGCGCCATGCTCCTCGAGAACCCAAGCCTGTCCCTGGGCCAGCAGACTCTCCAGCAAAACGGCGCGCGCGGTGCCGAAGGCGACCGCATCGAGCGCGACGATCGCGCCGTGGTCGTCCGGGCGCGCCTCCCGCAGGCGACGATCCTCGGGCTCCGGCGGATCCGCCGCGAGGATGCCCTGGTGCTGATGCACGAGGCCGGCGGCACGGAAGCCGAGCGATTCGTAGAGCGGCAATCCCGCCGGCGTGGCGTGCAGCTGCACCGCGCAATCGCCGAGCGCATCGAGCGCCGCTCGCACCAGGCGCCGGCCGATGCCGCGGCCCTGCCGGTCCGCCGCGACCAGGACAAGGCCGATCGTCGCGGCATCGCCGTGCCGCCACGACATCGCCGTGCCGATGACGCGCGGGCCGTCACAGGCGACATGCCCCATCCCGAGCTCGAAGAGCAGCCGCCAATCCTCCGGCCGATACGGCCAGGCGATCGCCGCGGTCAGGGCATGCGCCGCAGCCAGGTCGGCCGGCTCCATCGCGCGCAGCGTGAGGCTGCGCGGGGCGAGATCGTCCTGCATCACGCCGGTCAGAGCGCCATGCAGAGGCGCAGCGCGTCGTAGATCGCCGCGTGGACGTTGCGGCTGCTGACGGCGTCGCCGATGCGGTGCAGTTCGAAGGCGCCATCGGACGGCGGCGCCGGGCGCTGCTTCTCGCCGGCCAGGAGCAGGTCAATGTCGGTCCGGCCGTCATTGGCCGAGCGCGGCCGCAGCGTGTCGAACACCTCCGAGACCGGCACGGTGCCGTGCTCGACCACCACCTGCGAGGCGCTGAGCTCCATCTCGCCGCCCGTCAGCTCATGACGGAAGGTGGCGACCAGGCGGTTGCCCTCGCGCCGCACGCGCCTGAGTTCGTGGTCCAGCGTCACGCGCACGCCGTTCTGCGCGAAGCGCTTGCGGTACACCACGCGGGCCGAGTACTCCATCTCCAGCCCGACATTGTCGTCCAGCGTGACGAACTGCACCTCCCGCCCACGCTCGGCGAGATGCAGGGCGCAGGACACCGCCTGGTGCCGGCCGGTGCCGTCATAGACGATCACGTCGTCCTTCGCCGCGGTGCTGTCCGCCAGCACCTCCCAGACGGTGGTGCAGTGCTCGGCGCCTTCCAGCCAGTCCTGGTCCGGCAGGCCGCCGGTGGCGACGATCACCGCATCGGGTCGCTCGCGCAGCACCTCCTCCGCTTCGGCATAGCTGTCGAGGCGGATATCCACGCCGAGCCGCTGCAGCTCCGCCACCCGCCAATCCACGATGGCGATCAGGTCGCGCCGCCAGGTCGCGCGCGTCGCGAGCAGGAGCTGTCCGCCGAGGCGGCCGGCCGCCTCGAACAGCACCACCTCGTGGCCGCGCTCGGCGGCGACGCGCGCCGCTTCCAGCCCGCCCGGCCCGCCGCCCACCACCACCACCTTGCGGCCCGGCTGCGCGGCGCGCAGGACGATGTGCGGCAGGTACTGCTCGCGCCCGCTCGCCGGGTTGTGGATGCAATGCGTCTTCTTGTACATGCAATAGGAGGCGCCGACGCAGGGCCGGATGCGCTCCTCCTCGCCGCGCATCAGCTTGTTGACGATGTGCGGGTCCGCCATGTGCGCGCGCGTCATCGCCACCATGTCGAGCAGGCCTTCGGCGATCGCGTATCGCGCATTGCCGATGTCGGGGATGCGCGCGGCGTGGAACACCGGCAGCCCCACCGCCCGCTTGAAGGCGCCGACGGTCTTCAGGAACGGCGTCAGCGGCTGCGACATGCCGGGCATGTTGTGCTCGGCGAGCGTGAGATCGGTATCCATGCGGCCGAAGATCGCGTTGAAGAAATCGATGTGGCCCTCGCGCTCGAACAGGCGGGCGATGCGCAGGCATTCGTCGAAATCGATGCCGTCCTCGATATCCTCGTCCACGACGAAGCGGATGCCGACGAGGAAGTCGTCGCCGACGCGCTTGCGGATGGCTTCGTGCACCATCAGGCCGAAGCGCGCGCGGTTCTCGAGCGAGCCGCCGAATTCGTCGGTGCGGAGATTGGTGCGCGGCGAGAAGAACTGGCCGATCAGATGGCCGCCGGTGACGGTCTCCACCCCGTCCAGCCCGCCTTCCTTGCAGCGCAGCGCGGCATCGGCGTAGTTGCGGACGATGCGGTCGATGTCGCCGCGGTCCATCTCGCGCGGGATGTCGCGATGGCGCGTCTCGCGGATGCGCGACGGCGCCAGCGTCGGGAGCCAGTTGGTGGCGGCCGAGGTGGCGCGCCGGCCGAGATGGGAGATCTGGCACATGATCGCCGCGCCATGGCCATGGATGCGCTGCGAGAATTGCTGCAGCCAGGGGATGATCTCGTCGGTCGAGACATTGACCTGCCCGCCGCCCCAGCTCGAATCCGGCGCCACCATGGAGGAGCCGCCGAACATGGTCAGCGCGATGCCGCCCTTCGCCTTCTCCTCGTGATAGCGCTGGTAGCGCTCCTTCGGCATGCCGCCGTCATCGAGGGTCGAGGCGTGGCTCGTGCTCATGATGCGGTTGCGGAAGGCGACGTGCTTGATGCGGAAGGGCTGCAGCAGCGGGTCGCGCAGCGCGGGCTGGTCCTTTCGCGGCGCCGTCGCGGCGGAAGCGGCCATGTGCTCTTTTCCTCAGTCTTGCGTGATGGGGGCCGGCACGGCCCCGTGGCGGGATTGCATGGCGAGCAGCTCCGCCTCCGTGCGGTGGCAGCGGATATCGGCGCCCTTCGCGAAGTGCTGCACCGGCGGCGCCTCCGCGCCGCAGAGCGGGTCGATGCGCATCGCGCAGCGGCCGACGAAGGGGCAGCGCGGCGCCGCGCCAGCGGCCGCCATGGGTGCGGGCTCGGCGATGCGCAGGTTGTCCAACCCGTCCAGCCAGCCGACGCGCAGCTCGGGCACCGAGGCCGCGAGCAGATGCGCGTAAGGGTGCAGCGGGGCGCGCATCACCGCCTGGCGGCTGCCGATCTCCACCACGCGGCCGGCATAGAGGATCATCACCTCGTCGCAGATGGCGCGCACGGTCTTGAGGTCGTGGCTGATGAACATCATGGCGAGGCCGAGCTCGCGCCGCAGCGCCGCCAGCAATTCGAGCACCGCGGCGCCGACCACGGTGTCGAGCGATGCGGTCACCTCGTCGCACAGCAGCAGCGACGGTTCCGCCGCCAGCGCGCGGGCGAGGTTCACGCGCTGCTTCTGGCCGCCGGAGAGCTCGCCCGGCAGGCGGTCCGCGAGGGCGGCGGGAAGCTGCACCATGTCGAGCAGCGCCGCGACGCGCCGCTGCTGCGCCTCGCCGGCGAGGCCATGATAGAAGGCGAGCGGCCGCCCGATGATGGCGCCCACCTTGCGCGCCGGATTGAGCGCCGTGTCCGCCATCTGGAACACGATCTGCACGCGCCGGAGCTGCTCGCGGCTGCGCTGCGCGATCGCCGGCGCGAGTGCCTCGCCTTCCAGGATCATCTCGCCGCGCGCGGCGGGCAGCAGGCCGGCGATCACCCGCGCCAGGGTGCTCTTGCCCGAGCCGGATTCGCCGATCACCCCGAGCACGGCGCCGGGCGCGATGGCGAGGTCCACGTCGTGCAGCACGGGGAGCGCCGGCCTGCCCGCCGCATCCGTCGCGCCATAGCCGGCGAGCAGGTTGCGCAGCTCGAGCACCGGCGCGGCCGCGGACGGCGCGGCGGCGTCCTCGCGCGGCACCGCCGGCGCGGCGGCGGCGAGCAGGCTTTGGGTGTAGGCGTTGCGCGGCGCGGTCAGCAGCGTCTCGGTCGCGCCCATCTCGCGGATCGTGCCGTGGCGCAGCACCACGATGCGGTCGGCCATCTGCGCCACCACGGCGAGATCGTGCGACACATAGACCGCGGTCGTGCCGTGCTCCTTGATGGCGTGGCGGAAGGCGCGCAGCACCTCGACCTGCGTCGTCACGTCGAGCGCGGTGGTGGGCTCGTCGAAGATGACGAGCTGCGGCCCGGTGATCAGCGCCATCGCCGCCATCAGGCGTTGGAGCTGCCCGCCCGAGACCTGGTGCGGATAGCGGTTGCCGATGCGCTCGGGATCCGGCAGCGCCAGGCTGCGGAACAGCGCGCGCGCCTTGCGCTCGGCCTCCTGCCGCGGCGTGCCGCGGATGGTCGCGGGCTCCACCACCTGGTCGATGATGCGGTGGGCGGGATTGAAGGCCGCGGCGGCGCTCTGCGCGACATAGGAGACCTGGCCGCCGCGCAGCTGCGCCAGCCCGGCGGGCGAGAGGCCGCGCACATCCACGCCGCCGATGCGGATGGCGCCGCCGGCGATCCGGCAGCCGGCGCGGGCATGGCCGAGCAGCGACAGCGCGATGGTGGTCTTGCCGGAGCCGGATTCGCCGATCAGCGCCAGCACCTCGCCGCGCGCGATCGCGAAATCGATGTCGCGGACGATGTCCACCGTCTCGCCACGCTCGTTGCGGGCGGTGACATGCAGGCCGGAGACCTCGACCAGCGGCGTCATCTCAGCGCGCCTCGTCGGTGCGGGCGCCGCCGCCGGTGGCGTCGATCAGCAGGTTGACCGCGACGGTCAGGCTGGCGATGGCGATCGCCGGCACGATCACCGCGGGCGCGACTTCGTAGATGCCCTCGATGTTCTCGCGCACCAGCGCGCCCCAGTCGGCGTTCGGCGGCTGGATGCCGAGGCCGAGGAAGCTGAGGCCGCTCAGCAGCAGCACGGCGAACACGAAGCGCAGGCCGAAATCGGTGAGCACCGGCAGCACCATGTTCGGCAGGACCTCGGCGGCGAGGATGTAGCCGGTGCCCTCGCCGCGCGCGCGGGCTACCTGGATGAACTCCATGGCGTTGATGTTCTGGCCGAGCGCGCGGGCGATGCGGTAGGCGCCGGGCGTGTAGCTGATGGCGAGCATCAGCACGAGCACGCCGATCGAGGAGCCCAGCGCCGCCACCACAACCAGCGCGAACATGAGATGCGGAATGGCGATCAACGCATCGCCCGCACGGCTGACCACGCCGTCGAACAGGCCGCCGCGCACCGCGGCGACGAGGCCGAGCGACACGCCGAGGACGCACGCGAGCACGGTGCCGAGCAGCGCGACGCCCACCGTGTAGCGCGCGCCGTAGAGGATGCGGCTCAGCATGTCGCGGCCGAGATAGTCGGTGCCGAGGACGTAGCCCTCGCCGAGATGCATGAACGGCGCGCCGACGATGCGGCCCGCGGGATGGGGCGCGAAGAACGGGCCGGCGATCGCGACCGCCATCCAGAAGACGACCACGGCGAGGGCGACCCAGCCGAGCAGCGAAAGGCGCTTCATGACGGCGTTGCTCCTGCTCGCCGCTGCGTGGGAGGGCGCTGCCCTCCCACACCCTCCCGCCGGGGGGCAAGGTGCCCCCCGGACCCCGCCGCGGACGAATGGTCCGGGGAATGGGGGGCACGATCGCCCCCCGGCGGGGCCGCAGGGGGCAGCGCCCCCTGCGCAGCAGCGAGCAAGCGCAACGCCATCATCTCAGCGTGTCCGGAGCCGCGGGTTGGAGAGGATGGCGCTGAGATCGGCGATCAGCACCAGCAGCATGTAGCCCGCGCAGAAGATGATCGCGCAGGCCTGCACCAGCGGCATGTCGCGCGTCGCCACCGCGTCCACCGCGAGCTTCGCGAGGCCCGGATAGCTGAAGATGGTCTCCACGATGATCACGCCGCCGAGCAGCGAGGAGAGGCTGAGCGCCACGGCGTTGACGATGGGGCCCGCCGCGTTGGGCAGGGCGTGGCGCAGCACCAGCCGCACCGGGCGCACGCCCTTGAGCCGCGCCATCTCGATGTAGGAGGAATCGAGCACGCTGATCAGCGCGGCGCGGGTCATGCGCGTCATCTGCGCCATGATGGCGAAGCTGAGGGTGAGCACGGGCAGGGTGAGGGCGCGCAGCGCGTCGTCGAACGAGCTCCAATTCACCGAGGCGAGCGCCGAGGCCCATTGCAGCTGCACGGCGAAGAGGATGACGCCGATGGTGGCGAGCAGGAATTCCGGCACCGAGACCAGCGTGATGGCGGTGACGCCGGTGGCGCGGTCATAGGCGCTGCCGCGCCAGATCGCCGAGGTGATGCCGAGCAGCAGGGCGAGCGGCACGGCGACGGCGGCGGTCAGCGCGGCGAGGAACAGCGAATTGCCCAGCCGGCTGCCGATGAGCTGCGCCACCGGCACGCGGTTCACCAGCGACAGGCCGAGATCGCCGGTGAGCAGCCCGGCGAGCCAGCTCAGATAGCGTTCCGGCGCCGGCCGATCGAGATTCAGCGCCGCGCGCAGCCCGGCCACCGCTTCCGGCGTCGCCGCCTGGCCCAGCACTTCCTCGGTGACGTCGCCCGGCAGCAGGCTGGCGCCGGCGAAGACCAGCACCGAGACGACCAGCAAGGTCGCCGCCACGCTGCCGAGCCGCCTCGCCACCAGGCCGAGCATCGGGCTGTTCACGGGGCGGGCGCCCTCACGCTTCCAGCCAGACATTCTCGGCGAAGCTGTAGCCCATCAGGCCGCCGGTCGGAATCGGCGACAGGCCTTTCACCTTCGCGCTGTGGCCATCGAGGATGGAGATGAACATCGGCAGGCCGATGCCGCACTGCTCATGCACCAGCACCTGCATCTCGGCGTACATCTCGCGGCGCTTCGCCGCGTCGGTCTCGCCGCGCGCGGCGACCAGCAGCTGGTCGAAGCGCTCGTTGCGCCAGGCGCTCTCGTTCCACGCCGAATCCGACTTGAAGAACAGCGTGAACAGCACGTCGGCGCTGGGCCGCGGATTGATGTTGCCGAAGGTGATCGGGTATTTCGTCCAGACGTTCGACCAGTAGCCGTCGGAGGGCATGCGCCTCACGTCCAGGGTCATGCCGATCTCCTGCGCCGCCTGCTGCAGCAGCACCGCGGTGTCGAGCATGGTGGTGCTCGCCATGGCGTAGACGGGGAGCGGCGTGTTGCCGACGCCGCTGCGCTGGAAGTGGAACTTCGCCTTCTCGGGGTCGTAGGGGCGCTGGCGCAGGCCGGGATGGTAGAAGCGGTTGGAGGGATCGATCGGCTGGTCGTTGCCGATCACGCCGTAGCCCTGGAAGACGGTGGTGCGCAGCTGCTCGCGGTTGAACAGGTGCTTGAGCGCGAGCACCAGGTCCGGGTTGCGGGTGGGGTCCGCATCCTGGCGCATGACGAGGTCGTTGTAGCCGCCGGAGCGCGTCTCGAAGAGCGCGAAGCCGCGGGCGGACTGCACGCGGCGTGCGAGGCGCGGGCTGACCGCGGAAGCGATCTGGATGTCGCCGGAAAGCAGCGCGTTGACCCGCGCGGTCTCGTCGCCGATGCCGAACAGCTCGATCTCGTCGAGATAGGGCCTGCCGGACTTCCAGTAGTTCGGGTTGCGCGCGGCGACGGAGCGCACGCCGGGCGTGAACTCCTTGCAGAGATAGGGGCCGGTGCCGTTGGCCGTGGTGAATTCGGTGGTGCCGTCCTTGATGATCAGGAAATGCGGCGTGCCGAACACGACGGGGAGGTCGGCGTTCGGCGCGCCGAGCGTGATGCGCACCTCATGGCTGCCGGCCGCGGTGATCTCCTCCATCTGGGTCGCCAGCGCCCGCGCCACCGAGCCGGTGCGCGGATCCTTGTGGCGCGCGAGCGAGTACACGACGTCGGCCGCGGTCATCTCCGACCCGTCATGGAACTTCACGCCGCGGCGGAGCTTGACGGTCCACACCGTGGCGCGCTCGCTCTCGAAGCTCTCCGCCAGCTCGGGCTGCGGGGTGAGGCTGCCGTCCAGCCGGCTGAGGCCGTTGTAGAACATGAAGCAGCGCGAATAGTCGGACTGGTTGGTCTGCTTCGCCGGATCCAGGGTGTCGGAGGTCGAGCCCTGCTGGGTCGCGACCCGCACCCGGCCGCCCTGGCGCGGCGTCTGGGCCAGTGCGCCCTGCGCATGGCCCAGCAAGGGGCCGGCCACCGCGGCGCTCATGCCCGCCGCGCCCAGCCAGCCCATCAGCTCGCGGCGGCTGGCGCCGCGGCGCAGCGCGGCCGCCAGAACACCCGTAAGTTCCTGCTCCTTCATGCCCCCAGCCTCCGCCCCGGCCGCGCCGGAAGCGGCACTGCCTTGTCTGGGGCACATATCATTCACGCCAGCTTCACGAAGTCATTGCCGCAATCCGTTGAAGGGATATACGCTGGGCGTATGACCGGCCTGGCCCGGCTGATCCCCTCCCCGCGCGCCCTGCTGATCTTCGAGGCCGCCGCGCGCGCCGGCAGCGCCTCCGCCGCCGCGCGCGAGTTCAACCTGACGCAGCCCTCGGTCAGCCGGAACATCGCGGCACTCGAGGCGCATCTCGGCACCCGGCTGTTCGAACGCAGCCCCACCGGGCTCGCGCTGACCGACCAAGGCAAGCTGCTGCAGCGCGCGCTGACCGAAGGGCTGCAGAAGGTCGAAGCCGCGATCGAGGAGATCGTCGCGCTGCGCCGGCGCATGGATGTCGTGGAACTCTCCCTCTCCACCGCCTTCGTGACCCACTGGTTCATCCCGCGCATGCCGGAATTCCGCCAGGCCTTCCCGAGCACCGACCTGCGCTTCCAGCTCATCTCCGGCTCGCTGCGCGGCGGGCCCGGCCAGGTCGATCTCGCGATGCGCATGGGCTCCGACAGCGACGACGAGCACCATGCCTGGTCCTTCGCGCCGGAACTCATCCTGCCGGTGTGCAGCCCCGGCTATCTCGCGCAGCGCGGCACGCTGGAAAACCCGATCGCCGGCCACACGCTGCTGTACCTCTCCGACCTCACCACCGATCCGCAGGAGCTGTGGAACGCCATGGGCGGCGCGGCGCCGCCGCGCACCATGCTCGAATTCAGCGACTACGCGGTGGTGATGCAGGCCGCGATGACCGGCGGCGGGGTGGCGCCGGGCTGGATCACCGTGGCGTCGCGCGCGCTGGCCAACCGCACGCTGGTGCCGGCCTCGCGGCGGCGCGTGCGCACCGGCAAGGAATACCGGCTGCTGGCGCCACGCAGCAAACCGGTGAGTGAGGTGACACACGCGATCCGGGCCTGGATGATCGCGCAGATGCGGGAGGAGATGGAGCAGCTCGCGCCGCTGCTGGGGGGCGCGTGAAAGAGCTGGGGAAGGGAGATGAACTCCCTTCCCCAGACCCCCATCCCTCCTTTTTTTGGCGAATTGGCGCTGGCCGGTAGCGCACGCGCAGCGACGAGCCGTTGTCTCGGGGAGAACGGGAGCGCGAGGTCAGTAACCGCGGGCGGGATCGTACAGGTTGGCCAGCCGTTCTCCGCGCGCGTGCGCCGCGATGGCGCGCGCCGCGTACTGTGCCCGGGCGCGCCGCGGCGCGTAGCCGGCGACATGCGAGGTCGCGAAGATCGCCGGGTGCCGCCAGGCGGGATGGTTGGGGGGCAGCGGCTCCTCCTCGAACACGTCGAGCACCGCGCCGGCAAGGTGGCCGGAATCCAGCGCGGCGATCAGGTCGGCCATCACCACCAGCGTGCCGCGGCCGGCATTGATCAGCGTCGAACCGCGCGGCAGGCGGGCCAGGCGCCCGGCGTCCAACAGCCCGCGCGTCTCCGGCGTGTCCGGCAGCAGGCCCACCAGCATGTCCGTGCGCGCGAGGAACTCGTCCAGCGCGGCCGGGCCGGCGAACAGCTCGACCTCCGGCGCCTTCGGCGTGCGCGCCCAGCCATGCACACCGAAACCCAGGCCCCGCAGCATGCGCGCCGTGACCTGGCCGATATTGCCCATGCCCATGATGCCGACCCGCACCTCGCCCGCCGGGCGCGGCGCCTCGAACCAGTCCCAGCGCCGCGCCGCACGCGCCGCCTCCAGCCGACGGAAGTCGCGCAGCAGCATGAGCGCGGCGAGGCAGACATACTCGCCCACCGTCTGCGCCGTCTCCGGCGCCGCCATGCGCAGGATCGGCACATGGCGCGGCCAGGCGGGATCGCGGGTGATGTGGTCCACCCCGGCGGCGGTGCTGAGGATCAGGCGGAGATTGGGGAAGCGCGCCAGCCGGCCGGGCTCCGGCTCCCACACCAGCGCATGGGTGACGGAAGCGGGGTCCACGCTCGGATCGTCCCAGCCGCGCACCTCGAGTTCCGGGGCGCAGGCGCGGAACGCCTCCTGCCATTCGGGCAGGGCGGCGGCCCCGCCCGAGCGAACCAGCAGCAGCATGGCGGAAGCCTCCTGACCAGAGCGGTTACGCTGGAGCGGCAGTGGTGCCTCCCGCACTCTCGGCCGCCGCAGCGTCGTCGGGCCGAGGACGGAGCTCTCCACCCTTCCCATGAACCAAAAAAAGGAGGTGGGGGGTCTGGGGGGCGGAGTTCATCTCCGCCCCCCAGGAACCCGCATCGGACCCCTTCCTTCCTATCCGCCCATGCTGCACCGCGGCAAGGCCGGCGGCTCAGCGGCGGCGGCTGAGCGCCGCCAGCAGCAGCAGGGCGCCGGCGATGGCCGCCAGCGCGAACATGCCCTGCACCACGCCGAAATTCGGCGCGTCGCGGGCGACGAACACGGCCACGACGGCGCCCGCCGCGATCAGCACCAGCCGCAGGATCAGGCCCATGGCAACCTCCGTCGCCGCGCAGCCTGGCCCGCGGCGCCGCCCCTCGCCTTGATCCCGGTCACGCCTCCCCCTCGCCAAATGCGGCAACGGTGCCATCTTCCCGGTACGGAGGAGACCCCCGCATGCCCCAGGCCGGCACCGTCCTGCGCCACCCCTGCGCCGCCGCATCCACCCCCTCGATCCGGTTGTGGGGGCGCATGCAGGAGGAGGCGCGGGCGCTGATTGCGACCGACCCGCTGATGGCCGGGCCGCTCTGCCGCGCCGTGCTGTCGCATCCCTGCCTCGCCGAGGCGCTCGCCGCCCGGCTCGCCGCCAAGCTCGGGGACGAGGAGCTGGATGCCGCGGCGCTGCGCGACGTGGCGCGCGAGGTGTTCACCGATGTCCCTGCCGTCGGCGATGCCGCCACCGCGGACCTGATGGCGGTGCAGGATCGCGACCCGGCCTGCCCGGACCTCCTCACCCCCTTCCTGCATTTCAAGGGCTATCTCGCGCTCGAGGCGCATCGCGTGGCGCATGAGCTGTGGCACGCCGGGCGTGCCCATCTCGCCCGCCACATCCAGGCCCGGGTCTCCGAGGTCTTCGCGGTGGACATCCACCCCGCCGCGCGGTTCGGCTGCCGGGTCATGCTCGATCACGCCACCGGCCTGGTGGTGGGCGAGACCGCCGTGGTCGGGGACGACGTCTCGATCCTGCAGGGCGTGACCCTGGGCGGCACCGGCAAGGAATGCGGCGACCGCCACCCCAAGGTGGGGCGCGGCGTGCTGATCGGGGCCGGCGCGCAGATCCTCGGCAATATCCGCATCGGCGAGGGCGCCAAGATCGGCGCCGGCAGCGTGGTGCTGGCGCATGTGCCGCCCTTCACCACCGTGGTCGGCGTGCCGGCGCGCCCGGTGGGCCAGCATCGCAGCCTGCCGGCGCTGACCATGGACCACGCCCTGCCGGAGGATGAGGAGGAGGCGCGGCGCTGGGCCGGCCCGGCCTGCTGAAGCCGCCGCTGCGCCGCGGGCTTGCTTCGGGTTTTCTTTGACCATTGCGCGGGCGTCATGCCGGAATCGCCCGGCCTGGGCCGGGCCCGCGGCGCGGCCCGGTGCGGGAGAGAATGCCGGATGCCCGCCGGGCCTCGCAGCCTGAGACGCCCCCCGCCCCCCGCCTGGCGCGGCGAAGCGCTGCCGGCATCCGTCATCTCCCTGGAGCCACGCAACACGGCATGCCGGGAGACGAGGCGATGCACGCCCGCGACCTGATGTCCACCGACACCGTCATCACCGTGCCGCCGGAGGCCCCGGTGCATCTGCTGGCGCAGATCATGGCGGAGCGCGGCGTCACCGGCCTGCCGGTGGTCGATCAGACGGGCAGGCTGCACGGGCTGGTGACCGAGACCGACCTGCTGCATCGCCTGGCCGCCACCGACGAGCGGCCGCACGGCTATCTCTGGGGCCTGTTCCACTCGGCCGAGGCGCAGGCCAGGCACTACGCGCGCAGCCACGGCCGCCAGGCGCGGGACGTGATGAGCACCGAGCTCGCCACCGCCACCGAGGACACCACCGCCGAGCACATCGCGCACGAGATGGAGCGGCGCCGCATCCGACACATGCCGGTGGTGCGCGAGGGCAAGCTGGTCGGGCTGGTGACCCGGGCGCATCTGCTGCGCGCCGCGCTGACGCCGGCCGAGCCCCGCATCTCCAACGCGCCGGACATCGAGATCCTCTCCGCCGTGCGCCGCCGGATGCGCGCCGAGCCCTGGTGCGACGTCCATTTCACCTTCGTCGGGGTGCGCGACGGCGTGGTGACCTTCAGCGGTCTCGCCGGCTCGGAGGACATCAGGCGCGGGCTGCGGGTGCTGGCCGAGGAGGTCCCCGGGGTGCAGGAGGTGCGCTTCGAGACCATGCGCACGCCGCCCTTTTGGCTCCACGGGCCCTGACCCCGGGGCCGGCCCCTGAACGGACTGCGCGAGCGGCCGCGCGGCTCGGCCAGCTTCTGCGCCGGTAGAGCGGTTTCGTCGGAACTGGAATCAGGAGAAGAAAGAGTGGGGGCGGAGAGAACTCCGCCCCCACACCCCCACCTCCTTTTTTTGACTTCTTGGCGCTTGCGGCTCCCGCACTCTCAGGCGCCGCCGCGTTGTCGGGCTGAGAACGGAGCTATCCACGCTTCCCCGTAATCAAAAAAAGGAGGTGGGGGTTTGGGGGGGTCGCGGCACTGCCGCGACGTGAACTCCGCGCCCCAGCCTTCGGCCTACGCCGCGCGCTTCGCGACCTCGTCCGGGCTCATGCGCACCAGCGCGTCGTAGTCCTTCATCAGCGTCTCGGTGACCTTGCCCGGCGTGAAGGCGAGCTCGCCGATCTGGCGCACCGGCGTCACCTCCGCCGCGGTGCCGGCGAGGAACACCTCGGTCGCGCGCTTCATCTCGGCTTCCGTGATGGTGCGCTCCACCACCTTGATCTGGCGGGTCTTGGCGAGGCTCATCACGGTGCGCCGGGTGATGCCATCGAGGAAGCAGGCCGGCGTCGGGGTATGCAGCTCGCCGTCCATCACGAAGAACACGTTGGCGCCGGTGGCCTCGGCGACGTCGCCCTTGTAGTCGAGCATCAGCGCGTCGTCGCAGCCCTGGTCCATTGCCGCGTGCTTGGAGAGCGTCGCGATCATGTAGAGGCCGGTCGCCTTGCTCGCGGTCGGCGCGGTGCGCGGATCCGGCCGGCGCCAGGGCGCGATCGCGAGGCGCACCCCGGTCATGCGCTGCTCGACGCCGAAATAGGCGCCCCATTCCCACACCGCGATCGCCATGTGGATCTTGGTGCCCTTCGCGGCGACGCCCATCTCCTCCGGCCCGCGCCAGGCGATCGGCCGGATATAGGCGTCGGTCAGCCCGTTGCGCTGGAGGGTCTCGTTGCAGGCGGCGTCGATCTGCTCCACGCTGAGCGGCAGCTCGAAGCCGAGGATCTTCGCGGAGGCAGCCAGGCGCTCGCTATGCTGGCGCAGCTTGAAGATGTTGCCGAGATAGGCCCGCTCGCCCTCGAAAACCCCGCTGGCATAGTGCAAACCATGGGACAGGACGTGCAGCTTCGCCTCCCGCCAGGGAACGAAGGCGCCGTCCAGCCAGATCACGCCGTCGCGGTCATCGAAAGGCACCAGGGCCATGCTTGCGATCCTCCAGAGTCCGTTGCGAGTAATTTTATTGCTCCGGACGGCCTTACGGTAGAATCCTGCGCCCAGATGTGTCAATAATCCTGACCCAAGAGCGGGAGGCAGGGCAGCCATGCCGGCGAAGGGAACCACTATAGCAGCGGAGGCGGTCCAGGACCGAACGGCGGGGCCGCCCGCCGGGCGCAACCTGTTGTTCCTGCGCGAGGAGGAGCTCCGGCTCGCCCAGGATCTGCTCTATTTCGGCTACCGCGACTTCACCCTCGGCGCCGACGAGATCCTGGCGGAACTCAACATGGGCCGCGCCCATCACCGGGTACTGCATTTCGTCGGCCGCCGGCCCGGCATCACGGTGGGCGAGCTGCTCGGCATCCTTTCCATCACCAAGCAGAGCCTCGGCCGGGTGCTGCAGCCGCTGATCGAGGAGGGCTACGTGACCCAGGCGCCCGGCCGCAACGACCGCCGCCAGCGGCTGCTGACCCTCACCGACAAGGGCGCGGCGCTGGAGCGCCGGCTGTTCGAGCGGCAGCGCGAGACCATCACCCGCGCCTACCGCGAGGCCGGGCCGGCCGCGGTGGAAGGCTTCCGCCGCGTCATGCGCGGCCTGATGGGCGAGCAGGCACAGAGCCAGCTCGACCGGCTGGAAGGGCCGGGCGCCATGCCCGCGGCGCGCAAGTGAGCACCGCCGCCGCCGACACGCCCCACCTCCTGGTGGTGGACGACGATGCCCGCCTGCGCGCGCTGCTGCAGCGCTTCCTGGCCGAGCAGGGCTTCCGCGTGACCGCCGCGCCGGATGCCGCCGCGGCCCGCCAGGCGCTGCACGCCATGGCCTTCGACCTCGTGGTGCTGGACGTGATGATGCCGGGCGAGTCCGGGCTGGAATTGACCGAGGCGCTGCGCCGCAACGGGCAGGACGTGCCGATCCTGATGCTGACCGCGCGCGGCGCGCCGGACGACCGCATCGCCGGCTTCGAGCACGGCGCCGACGACTACCTCGCCAAGCCCTTCGATCCGCGCGAGCTCGCCTTGCGCATCCGCACCATCCTGAAGCGCGCCACGCCGCCGCCCAGCACCGCCATCGCCATCGCGCCCGTGCAGCTCGGCCGGTTCTGGTTCCATCTCGACCGCGCCGAACTGCGCGGCCCGGACGGCGTGGTCCGGCTGACCGGGGGCGAATCCTCGCTGCTGCTGGCGCTGGCCAAGCACGCCGGCGAGGTGCTGAGCCGCGAAGAGATCGCCACCGCCCTCGGCACGCCGGAAGCCGGCGAGCGCGCGATCGACGTGCAGGTGACCAGGCTGCGCCGCAAGATCGAGCCGGACCCGCGCGAGCCGCGCTTCCTGCAGACCGTGCGCCACCGCGGCTACATCCTGAGGCCGGGCGCGTGAGCGTGGCGGTGATGCGCTCGAGGCCTGGGTGCGGGCCAGGAGGGGCTCTGCCCCTCCTGGACCTCCCCGCCGGGGGGGAAAGCTCCCCCCCGGACCCCGCCGGTGACATAAAGGTCCGGGGAAGGGGGAGGGGCATCACGCGCGCGCCGCTGCCACCCGCGCTCGGCGCCCCTCCCCCTTCCCCGGACCTCTGCCCTCGGGGTCTGGGGGGCGAGGTCGCCCCCCAGTGGGGAGAGCCCGAGAGGGGCAGAGCCCCTCTCGGTCCCGCAGCCGGGCCTCCAAGCGCATGACCTTCCTCGATCGCGTGCTGCGCTTCCTGATGCCGCGTGGCCTGCTCGGGCGGGCGCTGCTCATCATCCTGGTGCCGCTCGTGATCCTGCAGGCGGTGGCGCTGCAGCTCTTCTATGGCGCGCATCTCGACGTGATCTCGCGGCGGCTGGCCGGCGGCGTCGCCGGCGATGTCGGCATGGTGGTGGAGCTGCTGTCGCGCCATCCCAACAGCGAGGAGCGCGGCTGGATCTTCCGCGAGGCCGCCTGGCGGCTGGACCTCGCGCTGGCCTTCGAGCCGCGGGCGCGGCTGGCGCCCTTGCCGTCGCGCACCGCGTCGCTGCCCTTCCTGCCGCTCGAGGAGGATCTCGATTCCGCCTTGCGCGAACGCATCGGCCTGCCTTTCGACACCGACTGGCAGTCGGACCCGCGCAGCGTGATCATCCGCGTGCAGCTGCCGGACGGCGTGCTGCATGTGGAGGCGCCGCGCAAGCGGCTGTTCAGCGGCACGCTCTATCTGTTCGTGATCTGGCTGGTCGGCTCGTCGGCGCTGCTGTTCGGCGTCGCGGCGATCTTCATGAAGAACCAGGTGCGCGCGATCCGGCGGCTGGCGGCGGCGGCGGAGGCCTTCGGCATGGGCCGCGATCTCGGCCCGATGAAGCCCGAGGGTGCGGCGGAGGCGCGCCAGGCCGGCATGGCCTTCAACCGGATGCAGGAGCGCATCCGGCGCTTCGTCGCGCAGCGCACGGAGCTGCTCGCCGGCATCAGCCATGATCTGCGCACGCCGCTGACCCGCATGCGGCTCGGCCTCGCCATGCTGCCGCAGGAGGCGCAGGAGGATGCCGCCGCGCTGACCCAGGATGTCGAGGAGATGGAGCGGCTGATCGCCGCCTATCTCTCCTTCGCCCGCGGCGAGGGAATCGAGGCGGCGCAGCCCACCGATCTCGTGGACCTGGTCTCCGATGTCGCCGCCAAGGCGCGGCGGGATGGCGCCGAGGTGGAGCTCGCGGCGCCGGAATCGCTCGTGCTGCCGCTGCGCGCCGATGCGCTGCGCCGCTGCATCGGCAACCTGCTCGACAATGCGCGCAAGCATGCGCGGCGCATCGCGGTGGCGGTGGCGAGCGTGCCGCGCGGCGAGGCGGGAAGCTGGGCGCAGGTGACAGTGGACGATGATGGGCCGGGCATCCCGCGCGAGGTGCGCGAGGAGGCGTTCAAGCCCTTCGCCTCCTTCTCCGCCGGCGGCACCGGCCTGGGGCTCGCGATCGCGCGCGACATCGCGCGCGCTCATGGCGGCGACATCGTGCTGGAGGAGAGCCCGCTCGGCGGCTTGCGCGCGCGGGTGCGGCTGCCGGTGTGAGCGCGCCGGCGCTCAGTGCATGAAGTCCGGCTCTTCCTTCGCGAGGATGCGCTTGATGCTTTCGAGGTGCAGCCGCGCGCTGTCGCGGTCGCCTTCGCGCATCTGCTCGTAGGTGCGCCGCGCCATCGCGTCCGGCACCGGCTTCAGCGGCCGGCCGGTCGCCATGGCGAGGCGCTGCACCTCCGCCGCGCGCTCGAGATAGTAGAGGTCGTCCCAGGCCTCGGCGATGCTCGGCCCGACCACCATGACGCCGTGGTTGCGCATGAACACGATATCGGCGTCGCCGAGGCTCGCCGCGATGCGGTCGCCCTCGGATTCGTCGAGGGCGAGGCCGCCATACTCCTCGTCCACGATGGTGCGGCCGTAGAATTTCAGCGCCGTCTGCCCGGCCCAGGCCAGCGGCGGGCCTTCCAGCATGGCGAGCGCGGTCGCGTTCGGCATGTGGGTGTGGAACGCCGCCTTGGCGCGCGGCTTGTTCAGATGGAGCCGCGCATGGATGTAGAAGGCGGTCGCCTCCGGCACGCCCTCGCCGGCCACGACATTGCCGTGGAAGTCGCAGACCAGCAGGCGCGAGGCGGTGATCTCGGCGAAGCCGTAGCCATAGGGGTTGACCAGGAACAGGTCGTCCCGCCCGGGCACCACGAAGGACAAGTGGTTGCAGATGCCCTCCGAAAGCCCGAGCCGCGCCGCCATGCGGAAGCAGGCGGCGAGATCCACCCGCGCCTGGCGCACGGCGTCGGCGTCGAGCTCGGTGTTGCGCAGCAGGGCGGGAGCCTTCGGCTCCCCGAGGGCGTGGGCCATGGCGCCAGCTTGCCGTCGGCACCGGCGCGCGGCAAGGCCGTGCGGCGCTTGCGGGCCGTGCCCGCGATCCGCCATCCTCGCCGCAGGAGCGGGAGGGGAGACGGAAGTTGTCCATGAATCGCGTCGTCCTGGCCCTGCTGCTCGGCGCGCTCGCCCTGGGGCCGCTTCCGGCGGTCTCGCAATCCCCGCGCACCAGCTTCGAGCGCCTGCAATTCGCCACGCCCGAGCAGGCCGCCGCGGCCTTCCTGGAAGCCTATCGGCGCCAGGACTTCGTCACCGTCTTCTGGATCCTGTCGCCGCGCAGCCAGGACGCGGTCAGCGATGCCATCGTCACCTTCGCGCTGGACCGCCTGCTCGGCCCAGAGGCGCGCCTGGACCACACGCGGCCGCACAACGTGACGCTGTTCGAACGGGCGATTCCACCGCTGTCCCGGTGGGAACAACGCGACACCAGCTGGGTGTTCGACCACATCATGATGACCGGGCACGACCTCGGCAACACGCCCTGGACGGTGCCGGAGAACACCCAGCCAGGCACCGCGCGCGCCCTGTCCGATGGCCATGTCGCGATGGCCTACGATCCGCTCGAGATCAGGCTGGCGCGTTCGCCGCAAGGCCATTGGCGCGTGCTCGGCGTGTTCGCGCCCGGCGGAGATCCGGAGGCGCTGCCTTGGGGCTTCCGCCCCTGAAGCGTTCGAAGAAGGCTGGGGGGCGGAGTGAACTCCGCCCCCCAGACCCCCCACCTCCTTTTTTTGGTTATGGGGAAGCGTGGCGAGCGCCGTTCTCAGCCCGACAACGTTGCGGCGTCTGGGAGTGCGGGGGGTCGCGGCACTGCCGCGACGTGAACTCCGGACAGGGGTTGAGCCGCCCCACAGGCGGGCGCAGATTCGGCCCGGGGACATCGCCGGAGGACACGGGCATGCAAGCGCCACCGCCGGTCAACGGCGTGCTGGAAACCGCGCTCTACGTATCGGACATGGCGCGGGCGCGCGAATTCTACGAGGCGGTGCTCGGCCTCGCGCCGATGGTGACGGATGCGCGGCTGACCGCCTATCCGCTCGGCGCCGGCAGCGTGCTGCTGCTGTTCCTGCGCGGCAGCACGACGGAGACGGTGCATCTGCCGGGCGGCACCATCCCGCCGCATGACGGATCGGGCCCGGTGCATTTCGCGCTGGCGGTCGCAGCCGAGGACCTGGTGCGCTGGGAAGTCCACCTGGCGGGCAAGGGCGTGGCGATCGAGGGCCGCACGGCGTGGCCGCGCGGCGGTCACAGTCTCTATTTCCGCGATCCCGACGGGCATCTCGGCGAGTTGGCGACGCCGGGAATCTGGCCGAACTACTAGAAGCGTGGCGAGCTCCGTTCCCAGCCCGACAACGCTACGGCCCCTGAGAGTGCGGGAGCCGCAAGCGCCAATAAGCCAAAAAAAGGAGGTGGGGGTGTGGGGGCGGAGTTCACTCCGCCCCCACTCTTTCTTCTCCTGCTACGCGTTCGGCCGCAGGATCTGGCGCAGCACGCTGCCTTCCGCCAGCCGGTCGAAGCCGGCGTTGATCTCCTCGAGGCTGACGAAGCCGCTGCGCAGCCGCTGCACCGGCAGCTTGCCGCGCTTGTAGAGCGCGATGAAGCGCGGGATGTCGCGTTCCGGCACGCAGCTTCCCATGTAGCTGCCGCGGATGCTGCGTTCGTCCAGCACCAGCTGGGCATGCAGGTAGGACACGCTGGCAGCGACATTCGGCAGTCCCGCGCTCACCGTCATGCCGCCGCGCGCCGTTATCGCGAGCGCGAGCTCCATCGCGGGGATCACGCCCGCCGTCTCGATGACGATGTCGAGCCCGCCATCGGTGGCGTCGCGGATCGCCGCGGCGGCGTCCGGGCCGGCCTGGAACGTGTCCGTGGCACCCCATTCGCGCGCCATGGCGAGCTTCGCCTGGTTGCTGTCCACCGCGACGATGCGCTCGGCGCCGGCCAGCACGGACGCCATCAGCGCGTTCATCCCGACGCCGCCGAGGCCGACGATCGCGATGTTGCCGCCCGGCTGCAGGCCTGCGGTGTTCAGCACCGCGCCGGCGCCGGTGAGCACCGCGCAGCCGAACACCGCGGCATCCTCGAGCGGCACCTCGGGATCGATCTTCACCACCGAGCGCCGCGCCACGACCGCGTATTGCGCGAACAGCGACAGCCCGCTGTTGTGGTTCACCTCCTGCCCGTTCAGCCGGATGCGCCGCGCGCCGGAGGGCAGCGTGCCCTTGGCGCGCGAGGCGAAGCCGGTGGCGCAGATGTTCGGCCGGCCGGCATGGCAGTAGCGGCACGCGCCGCAGGCATTGACGAAGACGCAGGCGACGTGATCGCCGGGGCGGAGATCGCTGCCGCCGGGCCCGACCTCGCGCACGATGCCCGCGCCCTCGTGGCCGATGACGATCGGCAAGGGCCGCGGCCGCTGGTTCTCGATGGTGGAGAGATCGGAATGGCAGAGGCCGGCGCCGGCGATCTCGATCAGCAGCTCGCCGGGGCCGGGCGGATCGAGCTCGACCTCCTCGATCGCGAGCGGCCTGGTCGCCGCGTAGGGGCGCGGGCGCCCCTGCTCGTGCAGCACCGCGGCCTTCATCCTCATGGCAGCTTCTCCGCGACCTGCGCCAGCACGCGGTCCACGAACGCGCCCGCCATGCCGGTATAGCCATCCGGATCCAGCATGCGGTCGATCTCCGCCGCATCGAGGCTCCTGCCGATCACCGGATGCGCGAGCAGCGCATCGCGCAGCGGCGTGCCGCTCTCGAAGGCCTGCATGCAGAGCTCATAGACCATCTCGTGCGCGTGCTGCTTGCCGAAGCGGGTGCCGAGCGCGAACATCACCGGCTCCGACATCAGCAGCCCCTTCTGCGCCCACAGGTTCCGCTTCATGTTGTCCGGCCGCACGGTGAGGCCGCTCAGCACCGCGATGCCCTTCCTCAGCGCGGCATCGGCGATGCAGCAGGCGCGGCCGACGAATTCGCGCTCGGTCTGCAGCACCACCTTGTCGCGCTCATGCTCCGCCATCACCGCTTCCAGCCCGAGCGGCGCGATGCTGCGCACCACGCGGGCCAGCGCCATGATGGTCTCGCAGGCCGGCGGGTTGCGCTTGTGCGGCATGGTGGAGCTGCCGACCTTGCCGGGCGAGAAAGGCTCCTCCAGCTCCGCCGTCTCGGTCTTCTGGAGGGCATAGATCTCCTGCGCGATCTTGCCGATGGTGGCGGTGCAGAGCGCGAGCACCGAAACCAGCTCGGCGATGCCGTCGCGCGCCGTATGCCAGGCGATCACGGGCAGACCGAGGCCGAGCTCCGCCATCAAGCCGCGCTGCACCGCATCGCCCTCGCCGCCCAGCGCCGCCAGCGTGCCGACGGCGCCGCCGAACTGCCCGACCAGCACGCGCGGGCGCATCTCGCGCAGCCGGTCCAGGTTGCGCGCGATCTCCGCCGCCCACACCGCGGCCTTGTAGCCGAAGGTGATCGGCAGCGCCTGCTGGCCATGGCTGCGGCCGGCCATCGTGGTGTCGCGATGCTTGCGCGCGAGCCCGCAGCACGCCGCCAGCAGCGCACGCATGTCCGGCTCGTAGGCGTCCAGCGCGTCGCGCAGCTGCAGCACCATGCCGGTGTCCATGATGTCCTGCGTGGTCGCGCCGTAATGGATGAACTCGGTGGCGTCGCCCGGGCAGGCCTTCTTCACCGCCCGCAAGAGCGGCACGATGGGATGGCTGGTGCGGTCCATCTCCCGCTTCATGTCGTCGAGGTCGAGCAGCTCCACCCTGCAATGCGCGACGATGGTCTCCGCCGCATCGGCCGGGATCACGCCGAGCCGCGCCTGCACCCGCGCCAGCGCGGCCTCCACGTCCAGCCAACGCTGCACCGTGGTCTCGTCGGAGAAGATCGCGCGCATGCGCGCGGTGCTGAACTGATCGCCGAACAAACGGCTGTCGATCACATAGGCGCCCATCTGACCCGTCTTCCTGCCCCGATGCGGGCGATGCTCGGCAGGGCGGCGGGGACTGTCAATGCGGGGCGGGCGCCGATGGAGGAAGATCGGGGAAGGGAGATGAACTCCCTTCCCCGAACCCCATCCCTCCTTTTTTTGGCACTTGGCGCCGGCGGCCGTGGCTCAGCAGTCCTCGGGCTGCGCCGCGAACAGCGCCGCGAGGCCGCAGGAGGCCGTGAACATGCCGCGCTGGTCGTGCCCCACCCCGGGCACCTCCATCAGGCGATGCGCCAGGCCCTCGGGATGGCGCGCCGCGAGGTAGCGGAAGAAGGCCTCGCCGCGGGCATGCCGGTTCGGGCCCTGGGCCAGCCCGGCGCAGCTGCGGTCGAGCAGCCGGTGCTGCGGATCGGTGTCCGCCCCGCCCAGCAGGTAGATGAGGTCGCGCCGGACATAGGCCGCTTCCAGCGCCGCCGGGGAGCGCGCCTCGGCATCGGCCGGCGCGCCTTGCAGGCCGTATTTCCAGCGGTCCGCCGCCGGACAGGCGGCGGCGATCGCCGGCTCCGGCCGCTCCGGGCTGAAATAGAGATAGGAGGACGGGTTGGCGACCACGAAGCGCAGCGCGATGCCCGCGGCGCCCGGCGCATCCTCCGCCCGGCCCATCACGGCGTAGCGCTGCAGCAGCTGCGCCCCCGCCGAATGCCCCGCCAGCACGATCCGCCGCAGCGCCGGATAGCGCGCACGATCGGACAGCCGCAGCAGCAGCGCATCGAGGACGGCGAAGCTGCTCACCGCCGCCGGCCCGAGCGCCGCGCCGCCCTCCATCCAGCCCTGCGCGGCCCAGCGCAGCATCTCCGGCCGCTCGCCGGCGGCGAGATCGGCCGCGGCGGCGAAGCGCGGCGCCAGCACCAGCGTCTCCTGCGCCACCCCGGCCGCCGCGGCGGCACGCTCGCCGGTGCGGAAGTAGTCGTCGGCGTTGCGCCGCGCCCCGTGCAGGATGACCAGCGCCTGGCGGAACGCGCCGGGCGCCTCGAGCGGCGCGCTCGCCGCGACGGCGATGCGGCCCGTGCCCTCCGCCGTCGCGATGGCGAGCTCCTGCGGCTGCGCCCGCGCCGCCCCGGCCGCGCCCAGCAGCGCTGCCAGCAGCGCGGCGAGCCGGCCGGCTTCCATGCTCAGAAATCCAGGTCGGCGTAATGCGGCGGCGGGGTCAGCCCGCTCACCCGGTCGGCGAGCAGCGGCCGGAAGGCGGGGCGCGACTTCACCCGCGCATACCAGTCCTTGGCCGAGTCGTTCAGCGACCAGTCGACATCGCCGATATAGTCGAGCGTCGAGAGATGCGCCGCCGCGGCGAGATCGGCGAGGGTCAGCGTCGCGCCCCCGAGCCATGGCCGCGTCTCCGCCAGCCAGCCGAGATATTCGAGATGCGGCTTGAGATTGGCATAGCCCGCGCGGATCGCCGAGGCGTCCGGGTTGCCGCGCCCCATCAGCCGCTTCATCTGCTTCTCGTAGAGCAGGTTGCGCCCGACCTCGTCATTGAACTTGCCGTCGAACCAGGCGACCAGGCGGCGCACCTCGGCGCGCTCGGCCAGGGTGCGGCCGAGCAGCGGCAGGTCGGGATAGGCCTCGTCGAGATACTCGGCGATCGCCATGGAATCGACCACGGTGAAGCCATTGTCCTCGACCAGCACGGGCACCGTGCAGGCGGGATTCATGGCGAGGAATTCCTCGCGCCGCTCCCACACGCGCTCGACGCGCAGGTCGAAGGGGATCCGCTTCTCGGCCATGGCGAGACGGACCTTGCGGGCGAAGGGCGAAAGCGGGAGATGAAAGAGGAGTCGCACGAAGGCTGGGTATGCCACCCCGCGGGCGGCCAGGGAAGCCGCGCCCGGCGGGGGCGGGGCGCGGGATCTTCCCCGATCGGGAGAGCCTGATATGGCACTGAAAGCCCCGCCTCTTGACCCGTCCGGGCGCTTCATCGGTGGGGCAGGCTGGAAATGAAGAGCTGGGGAAGGGAGATGAACTCCCTTCCCCAGACCCCATCCCTCCTTTTTTTGATTACGGGGAAGCGTGGCCAGCGCCGTTCTGAACCCGACAACGCTGCGGCGATTGAGAGTGCGGGGGGAGCCCGCGCCAAGTATCCAAAAAAAGGAGGTGGGGTTCGGGGCGGAGTTCCCTCCGCCCCGATCTTTTTTTCGCCGGTTCAGCCGAGCCGCGACGCGATGTCCCTGAGCCGCGACAGCTTCTGCACCACCGCGGGCATGTCGTTGACGCTCTCGCCATAGGTCCAGACACAGGCGAGCACCGCGTAGATCTCGCCGGCCGTCGTGCCGTTGCCGCTGCCGCCGCCGGCGAGGATCGCGAGCGCCGCCAGGGTGAGGAGGATCTGGACGATCTCGATGGCGCCCCAGACCTTGGCCTCGGCATCGGAGATGCGGACGCGCCAGAAGCGCAGCCGGTGCGCGAAGTGGCGCCGCACGGCGGCATTCGGGGCGCGGGCGATGAGTTCCACCTCGCGCTCGAGACGGTCGTTCAGCGCGGCATTGAGCCGCAGGCTCGTCCTGCCGAAGCGGCGGACGAACAGCGCGACCGGCAGCAGCGTCAGGATGGACAGCGCGCCGACCCATAGGTCGAGGACGCAGAGCATGGCGACGGCGCCGGCGAAATGCACGACCGAGGCGGTCACCGCCGGCACGTCGGTCTGCAGGAATTCGATGACCTCGCGCGACAGCGCCACGCGCGCCGCGACATGCGTGGCATCGGCGCGCTGCGCGCGCTGCCGCTCGACGAGATCCGCGGCGAGATCGGCGTAGATCAGGGTGAAGACGCGGGTGTCGTAGACGTGCCGGCACAGGCCGACGACGAGATGCGTCGTCCATGCCGCGAGCAGCGGCGCCACGCCGGCCCAGCGCCCCGCGAGCACCGCGTCGATGGCGATGCCGGTGAGGAACGGGTAGAGTACGTCGAGGCCGTTCTCGACCAGGGTGAGCGCATAGGTCAGCGCGAGACGCAGCCGGTGACGGCCGCCGAGGCCGGTCAGCAGCATCCACAGCGATGGCGCCGGCGCCGTGGTGGCGGGATTTGCGATGCTCGGCATGACCCTGCTTGGGCGGTCCCGGCCCCCCGGAAGCCGGCCGACACCCTGCGGCGACAATGGCCGAGGCCGCGGCCGATGTCCTACTTCAAATGCGGTCTTCAAATGCGGTGCCTTCAAATGCCGCGCCGCAGCGGACCAGCGGCAGCTCTCCTGGCGCTGCATGGCCGTGCTCCCGCGGTCCTCGGCCCGGCGCAGGCCTGGCCGGTGGGTGGCCCGCACCAGGATCGCGGCGAAATCGCATGCCGCCCCCCGCGCGCGGTTGCCCGGCCGCGCCGGCGCTGCTGTGCTGGTGGCCCAACCGGGAGGACAGCATGACGGCTCCGTTGCACAAGGATTGCGAGCGCCTGCTCGATCTCATCCGCGAGACCGGCCGGCCGCGCTTCGAGGAGGTGGACCCGGCCACGGCGCGGGAGCTCTATCTCGGCGGCCGGGCGGTGCTGCAATTGCCGCCGCCGCCGGTGGCGCTGGTGCGGGAGGTGGCGGCGCCGGGCCCGGCCGGAGCGGTGCCGCTGCGGCTGTACCGCGGCGCCGGGACATCGCTTTACGAGATGCTGCCTTGCCTGCTCTTCATGCATGGCGGCGGCTGGGTGGTCGGCGATCTCGACACCCATGACCACATGTGCCGCAGCTTCGCCAATGCCGCGGATTGCGCGGTGCTCGCGGTGGACTACCGGCTGGCGCCGGAGCATTGCTTCCCGGCGGCGGTCGAGGACTGCGCCGCCGCGCTGCGCCATGCGCGGGAGGAGGCGGACGCGCTCGGTGTCGATCCCGGGCGGATCGCGGTGGGCGGCGACAGCGCCGGGGGCAATCTCGCCGCGGTGCTGGCGCTGATGGGGCGGGACGGCACGGCGCCGGCGCCGTGCTTCCAGATGCTGCTCTATCCGGCGCTCGATTTCGGCTTCACCCAGGAGTCCTACGCCCGCTTCGCGGAGCGGCTGCCGCTGGCGACGCCCACCATGCTGTGGTTCCGCGACCATTACCGCCCGGCGGCCGAGGATTGGCGCGCCTCGCCGCTGCGCGCGGCGAGCCTCGCCGGCACGGCGCCCGCCTTCGTGCTGACCGCGGGCCACGACCCGCTCCGCGACGAGGGCCGCGCCTATGCCGCGCGGCTGGAGGCGGAGGGCGTGGCGGTCACCGCGCTCCACATGGCGGACATGCTGCATGGCTTCCTCACCATGGGAAGGCTGATCGGCGCGGCGGATCTTGCGCTGCGGACCGCGGGGCTGGCGCTGCGCGGGGCGTTGCGCGGGGGCTGAGCCGCCTTAACCCTGTATTTACGCGCGTAACCCTCCCTTTACCCGGTACAGGGCATGATCGCGCCGCCATGACGGCGCCTCATCCCGCGCTTCTGGAGCGCTTCCGGAACGACCAGTTCCAGCCCGCGACCTTCCTCGAACGGGGGGTGAGCGTGCCCTTCACCACGCCCGTGCTGATGGGCTCGCGCATCCGCCCGGCGCCGGCCGAGGCCTTCCTCGAGATCGTCATCCCCAATCCCTCGGGCGGCCGCGGCTTCTATGTCGTGCCCTGGCTGGCCATGCCGGAGATCTGCTCGCCCACCCTGCATGACCGCTGGATCTGGCAGCGGCTGCAGGAGCAGCCGGCGGTGTCGCCCTCGGTGGTGCGCGAGATCGGGCGCGAGGCCGCGCTGCAGGGGCTCGCCGGCCGCGGCGCGGCGCGCGCCGCCGAGAAGCACGGCGCCGAGGAGCGCGGGCTCCGGCTGCGGTCCAATTACCTGCTGCTGCTGGCGCTGATCCGCCGCACCGAGAATTCCGACGAGGCGAACACCCCGCCGGAGACCGACCTGCCCTCGGCGCTCGAGCACCGCGCCCGGCGAGCGCTCGCCCGCGCCGCCCGCCGGCTGGAGACCAGCGCCGAGCAGGTGGCCGGGGGCCTGGAGACGCTCGCCGGCGTGTTCGGCAGCATCGGCATGGCGGACGATCCCAACCCCTCGCGCCTGCGGCGCCTGCTGCGCGACCTCGCCGGCCTCGCCGAGGAGCTCCACTGCCTGCTCCGCACCGCCGCCGAGGGCACGGTGCCGAGCGGCTACCTGCTGATCCTGGAGGCGGCGCGGCTCACCCTCGCCTGCGCCGATGTCGCCATGGCCGATATCGACGCGCTGCTGCGCGACCCGCTGAAGCTGCTCGCCGCCTGGCGCGAGAATGCGCAGGAGATGGCGCGCCGCGCCACGCGGCCGGACTGGCTGCTCGACGGCTGGGAGGTGCTGTGCGCCATGTGGCGCGATTCGCCCACCGGGCTGCACGAGGCGGCGAGCTGGGAGATGGCGATGCTCGCCCCGGTGATGCCGCGCGAGGTGGAGCACTGGTTCGGCCTGCGCGAGGACTGGGACCGGCCGACCCGGCTCCGGCGCAACGTCCGCGCGCTCGAGGAATGGCGCACCGGGCGGACGCTGGATCTGATGGCGCGCAACGAGAGGCTGAGGGCGCTGGCATGACGGGCACGGAGCGCGGCGCCGCGCGGCAGATCTCCCATGCGCTCGCCGGCGCCTCGGACGCGACGCTCGCCCGGGTGGTGGCGATGCTGGACGGGCTCGCCGTGCGCGGCGACGCCGACCGGCTGCTCGACGCGGCGCGGCAGCGGCTGCGCCGGCTCAGGCCGCCGCGGCCGCTCGCCTTCACCCGGCTGCTCTTCCTGCCGCTCGACGGGGCGATCCTGCCGGCGGCGGACTGGCAGCGCGGCAGCGGGCAGGTGCCGCGCAGCGCCATGGGCCCGATCGCGGCGGCGATGCGCGCCGCGCTGGGCGCCGAGGCGGAGGCGATCGACGCTGCCTGCGCCGGCCACAGCTTCGCCGATCTGCCGACGGTGGACCGGGTGGGCCGGGGCCTGTGGGAGATCGCCGCCCATCACGGCGCGCGGCTGTCGCGCCCCGCCAATTGGGAGGCCGAGACCGGCCTCCGCCCGGAGGATTTCGCGCCGCTCGCCGCGCTCGCGGCGGGGGTGTGGCGCCATGCCGGGCCGCTCTGGACCGCGATGCTCGCCGCCCGCGGCGGCCCGCCCGACGCGCTGGTGCGCGAGGCGCTGGCCGGCCCGCTCGGCGCCAACGAGAAGATCTTCTCGACCGCGCTCGCGACGCTCCTGCTGCGCGCGGCGCGCCCGGGGAGCGTCGCCGCGGTGGCCGCCGGGATGAGCCCGCAGGCGACGCCGCTCGCCGAGCGCGTGCTCGATCTCTGGATCGAGTCCTGCGCGCCCGAGCTGCCGCAGGACGACCCCGGCAACGCGGCGGAGATGGCCGAGGAGTTCGGCCAGGCGATCGAGGATCTCGAGGCCTCGCCGATGGCGCGCCACCCGGCGCGCAGGCGTGCGCTGCATGCGCTGCGGCGCGGCACCGACGAGGCGTGCCGCGCCGTCTTCGCCCGCGCCGTGGAGGAGCGGCTGCTGATCCCGGTACTGAAGGCCGACGGCGAGGACGCCGCGGCGGTGGACGCGCTGGAGGCCGAGGCGCGCCTGCTCAAGCGGCTGGAGGTCGCGGCGCGGCGCGTCGGCAGCCCCGATGTCTACGACCGCGCGCTCAGACGCATCGCCGAGACGCTGATCGGCCTGAGCGCCGCCCCGGCCGGGCCCACCGCGCGGCTGACCGCGACCGATCTCGCGCGCATCGCCGAGATCCTGGTCGGCCCCGAGATCGCCCTCGCCGTGCTGCGGCCGGGCTGAGCCCGCCCGCGCCTCAGCGCCGGCTCTCGAACACCAGCATGCGGTGGCCGCGGTTGAAGAACTCGGCGCAGCGCCGCATGCCGATATCGGTCAGCACGGCGACGGAGGGCGCGTTGCTGTCGCGCGCCACGCCGATGATGCGCGCGAGCCCGGCGCGGTGGCCGAAATCGAGCGCCGCCTTCGCCGCCTCCCGCGCATAGCCCTGGCCGCGGCATTCCGGCCACAGCGCGTAGCGCAGCGCGACGCCGCGGCCGTCGGGCCGTTCCATCAGCCCGGCGATGCCGAGGAAGCTCTCGTCCGCCCGGCGGTACACCACCCAGGTGCCGTAGCCGCGCACCTGCCAGAAATCGATCTCGTCCTCGAGCTCCTCGCGGGTGCGCGCGGGCGTGCGCACGCCGTGCAGCATGAAGCCGAAGACGCGCTCGTCGCCCTTCAGCGCGACGAGCTGGGGGAGGTTCTCGAGGCCGACCGGCAGCAGCGTCAGCCGCGCCGTGCGCACGATGCGCGAGGACGGCTGGTGGACGAGGTGGCCCATCAGCGGGTCAGCGGCCGGTACTTGATCCGGTGCGGCTGGTCGGCGGCGGCGCCGAGGCGGCGGTGGCGGTCCTCCTCATAGGCCTGGTAGTTGCCCTCGAACCACTCGACATGGCTGTCGCCCTCGAAGGAGAGGATGTGGGTGGCGAGGCGGTCGAGGAACCAGCGGTCGTGGCTGATGATGACGGCGCAGCCGGCGAAGTCGGTGAGCGCCTCCTCGAGCGCGCGCAGCGTGTCGACGTCGAGGTCGTTGGTCGGCTCGTCGAGCAGCAGCACGTTATGGGGCTTGCGCAGCATCTTGGCGAGGTGCACGCGGTTGCGCTCGCCGCCCGAGAGCACGCCGACCCGCTTCTGCTGGTCGGTGCCCTTGAAGTTGAAGGCGGCGCAATAGGCGCGGCTCGGGATGCTGCGCTTGCCCATGGCGATCATGTCGTCGCCGTCGGAGATCTCCTCCCACACCGTGCGGTCGTCGCGCAGGCTGTCGCGCGACTGGTCGACATAGCCGAGCTCCACCGTGTCGCCGATGGTGAGCGCGCCGCCATCGGGCTGCTCCTTGCCGGTGATCATGCGGAACAGCGTGGTCTTGCCGGCGCCGTTCGGGCCGATCACGCCGACGATGCCGCCCGGGGGCAGCTTGAAGGAGAGCTCGTCGATCAGCAGGCGGTTGCCGTAGCCCTTGCGGAGGTCCTCGGCGACGATGACGGTGTTGCCGAGGCGGGGCGGCGGCGGGATCTGGATCTCGGTGGGATCGGCGGCGCGCTCCTGGCTCCTGGCCAGCAGCTCCTCGTAGGCGGCGATGCGCGCCTTGCTCTTCGCCTGGCGCGCCGCGGGGGTGCGGCCGATCCACTCCTGCTCCTCGGCGAGCGCGCGCTGGCGCGCGGTCTCCTCGCGCTCCTCCTGCGCCAGGCGCTTGCGCTTCTGCTCGAGATAGGCGGAGTAGTTGCCTTCGTAGGGGATGCCGCGGCCGCGATCGACCTCCAGGATCCACCCCGTCACGTTGTCGAGGAAGTAGCGGTCGTGGGTGACGATCAGCACCGCGCCGGCGTAGTCGCGCAAGGTGCGCTCGAGCCAGGCGACCGATTCCGCGTCGAGATGGTTGGTCGGCTCGTCGAGCAGCAGCAGGTCCGGCTTCTCGAGCAGCAGCTTGCACAGCGCGACGCGGCGCCGCTCGCCGCCGGAGAGGTTGGTGACCGGGCTGTCCGCCGGCGGGCAGCGCAGCGCGTCCAGCGCGATGTCCACCGTGCGGTCGATGTCCCAGCCGTTGGCGGCGTCGATCTTCTCCTGCAGCTCGGCCTGCTCGGCGAGCAGCGCGTTCATCTCGTCCTCGGACATCTCCTCGGCGAATTTGTGGCTGATCTCGTTGAAGCGGTGGAGCTGCGCCTGGAGCTCGGCGAAGGCGCCCATGACGTTCTCGCCGACGGTCTTGTCGGCGTCGAGCTGCGGCTCCTGCGGGAGGTAGCCGACCTTGGCGCCCTCCGCGGCCCAGGCTTCGCCGCCGAACTCCTTGTCCTGCCCGGCCATGATGCGCATCAGCGTGGACTTGCCGGCGCCGTTGGGCCCGAGCACGCCGATCTTGGCGGTGGGCAGGAAGGACAGCGTGATGCCTTTGAACACCTCACGCCCGCCGGGATAGGCCTTGGTGAGGTTCTTCATGACGAAGACGTACTGGTAACTGGCCATGCGCGCGGACTCGTATGCAGCTTGGGGGGGGTTGGGGCGGGGTTCTACCGGGGGATGGCCCGCGCGGCGAGCCCCCCCTTCGCCACCCGACCACGCTGTGCCGCTTCGCGCGCGCGCGCCACCGGCGCCAAGTATCCAAAAAAAAAGGAGGGATGGGGTCTGGGGAAGGGAGTTCATCTCCCTTCCCCAGCTCTTCTTTCCTACGCCGCGATCTCCACCATCACGGGCACATGATCCGATGCCTTCTCCCACCCGCGTGCCGGCTTGAGAACCTCGTGCGCACGCAGGGCGCCGATCAGGTCCTGGCTCACCCACGCATGGTCGAGTCGCCGCCCGCGGTCGGAGGCCTCCCAGTCGCGCGCGCGGTAGGACCACCACGTGTAGAGCTTCTCCGGCGCCGGCACGAAGTGGCGCACCGCGTCGTGCCATTCGCCGGCCTGTTGCCAGGCGGTCAGCGCCGCCACCTCGACCGGCGTGTGCGAGACGACGTCGAGCAGCTGCTTGTGCGACCAGACATCCCATTCGAGCGGCGCGATGTTGAGATCGCCCACCAGGATGCTGCGCCTCGCCGCGCCGCGCGCCGCCGTCCAAGCGGTGGCTTCGGCGACGAAGTCCAGCTTGTGGGCGAATTTCGGGTTGGCGTCGCGGTCCGGGATGTCGCCGCCGGCGGGCACGTAGAAATCATGCAGCTCGATCGGGCCGCCGGGCGCGTCGAGCTCCACGGCGAGGTGGCGGCAATCGCCCTTGTTGCACCAGTCGGGATCCGCCCCGCGCAGCGCGAAGGGGATGCGCGAGAGGATGGCGACGCCGTTGTAGCCCTTCATGCCGCGCGCCGCGACATGCGGGAAGCCGAGCGCACGCAGCTCCGCGATGGGCAGCAGCTCGTCCGGGCACTTGGTCTCCTGCAGGCACAGCACGTCGGGCGCGAGCGCCGCGATGAGCTCCTCGAGGAGCGGCAGGCGGAGGCGGACCGAGTTGATGTTCCAGGTGACGATGCGGAGCGGGCCGCGGCGCGTGACCGTGGCGAGCGACGGAGCGGCGAGCGCCGCCCCGTTGGCCTGTCCTGGCATCAGACGATCTTCGTCCGCACCTCGCCGACGCCTTCGACATGGCCTTCCAGCACGTCGCCGCGCACGACCGCCGCGACGCCTTCGGGCGTGCCGGTCATGATGAGGTCGCCGGGGGCGAGTGCGACGAGCTCGGAAAGATTGGCGATCACCTCGGGCACCGACCAGATCAGCTTCGAGAGGTCGGAGACCTGGCGCGTCTTGCCGTTCACCTTGAGCTCGATGTGTCCCCTGGAGGGATCGAAGCCGGCGGCGGGGCGCAGCGCGCCCATCGGCGCGGAGTGGTCGAAGCCCTTGCCCATGTCCCAGGGCCGGCCGGTCTTCTTCGCTTCGCCCTGCAGGTCGCGGCGGGTCATGTCGAGGCCCGCGCAATAGCCCCAGACATGCTTCAGCGCATCGGCGACGGCGATGTCGGAGCCGCCGGTGCCGATCGCGACGACAAGCTCCATCTCGTGATGGAGGTCCCTGGTCCTGGAGGGATAGGGCATGTCGGCGCCGCCGGTCAGCACGGCGTCGGCGGGCTTGGCGAAGTAGAAGGGCGGCTCGCGCGTCGGGTCGCTGCCCATCTCGATCGCGTGCTCGGCGTAGTTGCGGCCGACGCAGAAGATGCGGCGGACGGGGAAGAGCTGGTCGCTGCCCTGCACCGGCACGGCGGCGACCGGCGGGGGGGCGATGACGTAGGAGGGCATCGAGTTCTCCAGCCAGGACGGGGCCGGACGATAGCCGCCGGCGGCCCCGCCCGGAAGGCCGGGGGTCAGCGCCGCGTGATCGGGTCCAGGCCGCTCTCCCGCACCGCGCCGGCGGCTTCCGGCGAGGAGAGGAAGGCGATCAGGGCGCGGGCGGCGTCCGGCTCGCGCGCGCCGGCCGCGATGCCGGCGGAGAAGATGGTCACCCGCTGCACCTCGTCCGGAATCGGGCCGACGAAGTCCACGCCCTGCACCGGCAGCAGCTCGCTGATCTGCTGGAAGCCGATCTCCGCCTCGCCGCGGGCGACGACGGAAGCGACGCGCTCGCTCAGGATACGGCGGCTCTTGCCCGCGACCTGGTCGGCGACGCCGAGGCGCTGGTACATCTCGGTGCCGATGTAGACGCCGCTCGCGCTCGCCGAGTAGGCGATGGAATTGGCGGCGAGCAGGGTGCGGCGCAGCGCGTCCACGGTGGAGATGTCGGGCTTCGGCGCGCCGGCGCGCACCACCATGCCGATCCTGGATTCGGCGAGATCCACGCGGCTGCCCTGCACGGCCTTGCCCTGGGCGATGAAGCCGTCGAGCGATTCGGCGGCGAGGATCAGCACGTCCGCGGGCTCGCCGCGCGCCAGGCGCTGCGGGATGGCGTCCGGCGCATTGCCCATCGAGGCGCCCTGCACGATGGCCACGCGATGGCCGGTGGCGCGCTCGAATTGCGGCACCAGGGCGCGGAAGGCGGCGTGGAAGCCGCCGGAGATCATCACGGTGACCTCGGCCGCTTGCGCGGCGCCGGCGAAGAACAGCCCGGCCAGCGCGAGCAGCGTGGCGCGGCGGGTGGCGTGGAGCATGCGCATGTCTCGTCCTCCTGCGTCGCTCAGGCGGTGCGGAAATCCTTCAGCACTTCGGATTTGAAGGCGAGGCCGTGGCCGGGGCGTTCCGGGGCGCGGATCATGCCGTTCACCACCGGCACCTTCTCCACCCAGAGGTCGTCGAGCAGCCCCATCTGCTCGATCCAGATGCCGTTGGGGATCGACGCCAGGAGCTGCACGTTGAGCTCGGGGAAGAGATGCGGCGCGATGGTCACGCCCGCGGTGTCGGCCAGTGCCGCGATCTTGCGCAGCTCGGTGAAGCCGCCGCGCATCGGGTCGGGCTGCAGGATCGGCAGGCGCGGATGATCGAGGAAGGGCTTGAGGTCGTGGCGGCCGAAATGCGTCTCGCCGCCGACGATTCGGAGGTCGAGCGCCTCGGCGATGCGGAGATAGCCGGCGTAGTCGTCCGGCAGCACCGGCTCCTCGAGCCAGTACACGTCGTATTCCTCGAATTTGCGGCCCATCCGGATCGCGACATCGGCGCTCCAGCCCATGTTGACGTCGATCATGATGTCGATGCCGGGGCCGAGCGCCTCGCGCATGCGGCGGACATTGTCGAGATCGGTGCGCAGATCGTGCACATGCGCGACCTGCATCTTGATCGCCTTGTAGCCCTGCGCGACGTAGTGCTGCGCCTTGGCGATCATCCCGTCGCCGCCGGCGCCGCGCCAGCAGCCGCTGCCATAGGCGGGGATCTCGCTGCGGAAATGGCCCCACAGGCGGTGCAGCGGCAGGCCGGCGCGCTTGCCCACGGCGTCCCACAGCGCGATGTCGAGGGCGGAGATCGCCATCATGGCGATGCCGCCGCGGCCGGCGGTGATGGTGGCGCGCCAGCAATCGCGCCAGATCGCCTCGATCTCGGTGGCGTCGCGGCCGACGACGCGCGGGGCGATCATCTCGTCGAGGCAGGCGGCGATGGTGCGGATGCCGGGCGAGAGCAGGTGCAGATAGCCGATGCCGGCGATGCCGGCGGCGGTGGTCACCTCCAGCACCAGGACGTTGCGCATGGCGCCGAGCGCATGGCCTGCCATCCACGGGTCATCGGCCCAGGGCATGCGCAGGATGGTGGTGCGCAGCTCGCGGATGGTCATGTCGGTCATGAGGTTTCCTGCCCGGATGCGTTGCGCGGATGATGCGCCCGCTTGCCGCGCCCGTCACCCCAGGTCAGGCGCGCGGGCGGCGTGCTTCGGTCCAGCCCATCCACAAGCCGGCGGCGACGATCAGCGCCGCGCCGGCCCAGGTCCAGGCATCGGGGAAGTGGCCGAAGAACCAGAACCCGACCAGCACCGAGCCGAGCATCTGCACATAGCCGAAGGGCGAGACCAGGCTCGCCGGCGCATAGGTCATGGCGCGTGCGATGCAGTAATGGCCGAGCGCGCCCAGCGTGCCCATGGCGCAGAAGGGCAGGATGTCGCCGAGCGTCGCCGGGGTGCGCCAGACGAAGGGCAGCACCAGCAGCATGCCGAAGGCGCCGATCACCGAGCTCCACACGGTGGAGGTGTGCGGCGGATCGATCGGCGCGATGCGGCGGGTGAGGATCTGGTACAGCGCGTAGCTGGCGGCGCTGACCAGCACGGCGAAGCTCGCGGGGTGGAACACGTCGCTGCCGGGCCGGATCACCGTGAGCACGCCGGCGAAGCCGAGCAGCAGGGCGGCCGCGCGCTCGGGGGTGGTGCGCTCGCCGAGCATCGGCCAGGCGAGCAGGGCGACGATCAGCGGCGCCGTCATCGAGATCGCCGCGGCATCGGCCATGGGGACGAAGGTCAGCGCGAAGAAGGAACAGAGATTCGAGCTGAACAGCATGCCCGAGCGCAGCAGCTGCAGCCCGGGCCGCCGGCTTACGAACAGGGCCATGCCGTGCCGCGGCAGGAAGGCGGCCAGCATGAAGAGGATGTGACCGAAGGCGCGCGCCCAGGAGACCTGGAGGGAGGAATAGCCCTCCTGCACCAGGCCCTTGGCGCAGCCGCTCATGACCGGGAAGAGCAGCCCCGCCAGGCACATGAAGAGGATGCCGAGCAGCGGCTGCACCGGCGCGGGCGGCGGAAGACGCCGTGCTTCCTCGGTGGCGGATCGCCCTGGCTCCACGCATCCCCGCTTGCTGCTGCTCCGCAGCATGGCCGGCGCGGGCGGGCATGGCGAGGGCCGGCCGCGAAAACGCATATGCTCGCGCCGAAGAGTGGGGGCGGAGAGAACTCCGCCCCCACACCCCCACCTCCTTTTTTTGGCTTATTGGTGCTGGCTCCTCCCGCACTCTCAGGCGACGCCGCGTTGTCGGGTTCAGAACGGAGCACGCCACGCTTCCCCGTAGCCAAAAAAAGGAGGTGGGGGGTCTGGGGGGCGGAGTTCACTCCGCCCCCCAGTCTTCTAAAGTGCGCGCCATGACGAACGCCGAGACCCTTGCCGCGCTACGCGACCAGCTCACCGCCCTGCTCGGGACGCGGGGCGTGATCACCGACCCGGCGGATCTCGCCCCCCACCTCACCGATTGGCGGGCGCTCTATCAGGGCGCCGCGCCCTTCCTGATCCGTCCCGCCAGCACCGGGGAGCTCGCGGAGGCGGTGAAGCTCTGCGCCGCGGCGCGGGTCCCCATGGTGCCGCAGGGCGGCAACACCTCCATGGTCGGCGGCGCCACGCCGGACGAATCCGGGCGCCAGGTGGTGGTCTCGCTGGCACGCCTCAACCGCATCCGGGCGCTCGATCCGGTGGACATGACCATGACCGCCGAAGCCGGCGTGGTGCTGACGGCGGCGCAGGACGCCGCGGCCGAGGCCGGCTGCCTGTTCCCGCTCTCGCTCGGCGCCGAGGGCACCGCGACGATCGGCGGCGTGCTCTCCACCAATGCCGGCGGCAACACCACCGTGCGCTACGGCAATGCCCGCGAGCTCATGCTCGGGCTCGAGGTCGTGCTGCCGGACGGCGCGGTCTGGAACGGGCTGAGGCGCCTGCGCAAGGACAACACCGGCTACGCGCTGCGCCAGCTCTTCGTCGGCGCCGAGGGCACGCTCGGCATCGTCACCGCCGCGGTGCTGCGCCTGTTCCCCCGCCCGCGCGAGAGCGCCGTCGCCTTCTGCGCCGTCGCCGACGAGGACGCCGCCCTCGCCCTGTTCCGCCGCTTCCGCGAGCGCGACGAAAGCGCGGTGCGCGCCTTCGAGTATCTCTGCGGCCTCGGCGTGGATTTCGCGGTCGAGCACATCCAGGGCGTCACCCTGCCGCTCGCCGAGCGGGCGGACCATTACTGCCTGGTCGACCTCGCCTCCTCGCGCCCCAATGCGGGGCTGCGCGAACTGATGGAATCGGTGCTGGAGGAAGCCCTGGAAGCCGGCGAGGTGCTCGATGCCGCGATCGCCGAGAGCGAGGCGCAGCGCGCCGCGCTCTGGCGCATCCGGGAGGAGCACCCCGAGGCCCAAAGGCTGGAAGGCGCCTCGGTGAAGAACGACGTCTCGGTGCCGGTGAGCGCGGTGCCGGAGCTCATCCGCCGCGCCTCCGAGGCCTGCCGCCGGCTGATCCCCGGCATCCGCCCGGTCCCGTTCGGCCATATGGGCGACGGCAACATCCACATGAACCTGGAACAGCCGCCGGAAATGGACGGCGAGGCCTTCCTCGCCCGCAGCCACGAGATCATGGACACGGTGAACGCGGTGGTGCGCGAGCTCGGCGGCTCCTTCAGCGCCGAACACGGCATCGGCCGGCTCAAGACCGACATGATGGAAGACTGGCGCGGCGGCGCCGAGCTCGAGACCATGCGCCGCATCAAGCAGGCGCTCGACCCGCTCGGGCTCATGAACCCCGGCAAGGTCCTGCCCTGAGGCGCGGACGGCGCCAGGCGGGTGCGCCGGGTTGAGAGCTGCGCAGGAGGGCTCTGCCCTCCTGCACCTCCCGCTGGGGGGCGACCTCGCCCCCCAGACCCCGAGGGGAGGTCCGGGAATGGGGAGGGGCAGGAACCGCCGCGCCGCTTCCGCCGGCGCGCCATGCCCCTCCCCATTCCCGGACCTGTACGCCAACGCGGGGTCCGGGGGGCACGGCTGCCCCCCGGCGGGAGGGTGTGGGAGGGCAGCGCCCTCCCACGCACCTCTCCACCCAGCGCAACATGCCGGGCGCCGTCCGTGCCTCAGGCGGAAGGACCGTGCGGGGCTTTTGCCCAGGGGTGGGGCGCGCTGGTAGGGTGCGCGCCCTTCGATGAACCGCATAGACCGTTACATCTTCCGCCAGCTCCTGTTGTCGCTGATCGCCGTCACGGTCGGTCTGGCGGCGCTGGTCTGGCTCACCCAGTCGCTCCGCTTCATCGAGCTGGTGCTCGACCGCGGGTTGTCGCTCGCCGTCTTCGTCGAGCTGACCAGCCTGATGCTGCCGAGCTTCTTCGCGGTGATCCTGCCCATCACCACCTTCGTGGTGACGCTCTTCGCCTATGTCCGGCTGGCCTCCGACCGCGAGCTCGTGGTGATGCGGGCGGCGGGGCTGTCGCAGGGGCGGCTGGCGCGGCCGGCGCTGGTGCTGGCGGCGCTCTCCGCCGTCGTGGTGTTCTGGCTCAATCTCTGGCTGGTGCCGATCAGCCATGCCGCCTTCCGGCAATGGCAGTTCGAGATCCGCAACCAGATGGTCGGCCTCCTGGTGCAGGAGGGGGTGTTCTCCTCGGTCGGCGACGACCTCACGGTCTATGCGCGCTACCGCGATCCGGACGGCACGCTGCGCGGCATCCTGGTGCATGACATGCGCGAGAGGGGCGCCCCGGTGACCATCCTCGCCGAGCAGGGCCGCATCAGCCCGAGCGCCGACGGGCCGCGGGTGACCCTGCTGAACGGGGTGCGCCAGCAGGTCGAGCGGGTGACGCCCTCGGGCAGCCCGCCGGGCACGCCGCCGGTGCCGCGGTTGAGCGTGCTGACCTTCGCCGAGAACAGCGTCGACCTCGCCCGCGCCGCCCGGCAGGAGGAGACGCGCAACCGCGACTCGCGCGAGCGCTCGATCCCCGAGCTGCTGCACCCCGACCCGGCGGAGGGGTTGCGCGACCGCGAGATCCGCCGCTTCCGCTCGGAGGCGCATCAGCGCCTGTCGAGCCCGCTGACGGCGCTGAGCTTCGCCCTGGTCGGGCTGGCGGTGGCGCTGACCGGGGAGTTCCGCCGCCATGGCGGCGGCGGGCGGCTCTTCGTCGGCATCGGCATCGTGGTCGGGCTGCTCGCGCTCGGCCTCACCATCGGCAACCTGGCGTCGCGCAACAATGCCTATGTGCCGCTGATCTGGGTGCATGCCATCGCGCCCGGCCTGGTCGCGGCGTGGTGGATGCTGGGGGCGCTTGGCCTGCCGCGCCTCAGCCGGCCGGCGCCGCCGCCCGAGCCGGCCGCGCCATGACCCTGGCGGCCACCCTCACCGCCTATGTGGCGCGGCGCTTCGCGGCGATGACCATCGCCATGCTGGCCGCACTGTCCGGCCTCGTCTCGCTGTTCGACCTGATCGAGCTGCTGCGCCGGGCGGCGACGCGCGCCGATGTCGGCTTCAGCCTGGTCACCGAGATCGCGGGGCTGCGCATCCCCTACGTGATGCTGCAGATCCTGCCCTTCGCCATCCTGCTCGGCGGCATCATCGCGTTCTGGCGGCTGACGCGGTCTTCCGAGCTGATCGTGGCGCGCGCCGCGGGAATCTCGGCCTGGGGGTTCCTGGCGGGGCCGGTCGCGGTGGCGCTGCTGCTCGGCATCGCCGGCACCACCGCGATCTCGCCGCTCTCTTCCGTGATGCTCGCGCGGGCGGAACGGCTGGACAATCTCTATCTCCGCAACAGCAGCGGGATCAGCGCGCTGGCGGGCGGGCGGCTCTGGCTGCGGCAGGCGGATGCCGGGCTCGAGCCGCGCGGCGTCGCGATCATCTCGGGCGTGCCCTTCGGCGGGCAGGACCTGCTGCGCGGCCGCGCGCTCCGCATCGGCGAGGTGAGCATCTGGCGCCTCTCGGCGGCGGACCGGCCGCTCGCCCGGATCGAGGCGCCCGAGGCGCAGCTCCAGCGCGGCCGCTGGCTGCTGGGGAACGCGGTGGTGTTCGGGGAGGACCGGCGCGCCTCCGCCCCCGCCACCATCGAGCTGCCGACCGAGCTGACCCCCGAGCGCATCGAGGAATCCTTCGCGAGCCCCGACACGCTGGGCTTCTGGTCGCTGCCGGGCTTCATCGAGGTGCTGGAGGGCGCCGGCTTCTCGGCGGTGCGCCACCGGCTGCACTTCCAGTCGCTGCTGGCGCTGCCGATGCTCGCCGCGGCGATGGCGCTGCTCGCGGCGGGATTCTCGATGCGGCCCTCGCGCCGAGGCGGGGTTGCGCAGATGATCGGCGGCGGGGTCGCCGCCGGATTCGCGCTGTTCGTGCTCGACAAGATCTCGAGCGAGTTCGGCGAGGCGGGGACCCTGCCGGTGGTGCTGGCGGCGTGGGCGCCGGCGGCGGCGGGGCTGTTGCTCGCGCTGGCCTTGTTGCTGCATCTCGAGGACGGCTGAGCGCGGCTGGGCGGGCCAAGGGGAGGCCCAAGGGGGGGTTCTGTGGGACGCGTGTGGAGAGGCGGGCGGTGCGTGGCGGTGCTGCTCTCGGCGGTGCCGGGGCTGCTGGCGGCGGGGGCCGCCCGGGGCCAGGCCGTGGTGCAGCCCGACATCAGCGTGCCGCAGGCGATCACGCCGGAGCTGCCGCCGCAGCGGCGGCAGCAGCCGGCGCCGGGCACCGGGCCGGGCGCCGGGCCGGGTCCCGGGCCGCTCGGGCGCACCGGCGCGCCGGTCGACCAGAACCAGCCGGTGACCTTCACCGCCGACGAGGTGGAGTACGACCGCGACCGCGCCCTGGTCACCGCGCGCGGCCATGTCGAGGCCTGGCAGGGCGAGCGCATCCTGCGCGCCGACGAGTTCACCTATGACCGCAACACCGGCGTCGCCACCGCGCGCGGCAATGTCCAGCTCCTGGAAGCCGACGGCCAGGTGGTGTTCGCCGAGAGCGCGGTGCTGTCCAACCAGATGCGCGACGGCGTGCTGGAGGGGCTGCGCGGCCTGCTGGCGCAGAACGGGCGGGTCGCCGCCTCCGGCGCGCGGCGCACCGGCGGGTCGATCTTCGACCTCGCCCGCGTGGTCTATTCCTCCTGCAACCTCTGCCCGCAGGATCCGCTGGCGCCGCCGCTCTGGCAGGTGCGCGCGCGCACCGCGACGCTCGACCAGACCGAGCACCAGGTGCGCTACCGCGACGCCACGCTGCAATTCTGGGGCGTCCCGGTGCTGTACACGCCCTATCTGCAGCACCCGGACGGCCAGGCGCCGCGGCAATCGGGCTTCCTCAGCCCCTCCTTCGGCTATACGCGCTTCCTCGGCGCCTTCACCGAGGTGCCGTATTACTGGGCGATCGACGACAGCTCCGACATGGTGATCACGCCGCTGATCGGCACGCGGCAGGCGCCCAACCTCGGCATCGAGTACCGCCGGCGGTTCAATTTCGGCGAGATCGAGATGCAGGGCTCGGCCGGCTATCTCACCGGCAACGACACCACCGACCGCGGCTTCGGCGGGCACATCTTCTCCAAGGGCCGCTTCACCATCGACGAGAACTGGCGCGCCGGCTTCGACTTCAACCGCGCGAGCTCGGAGGAGTATCTGCGCATCTACCGCTTCGGCGCGCGCCGCGTGCTGAGCTCCACCGCCTTCACCGAGGGCTTCTGGGGGCCGGAGATGTATGCGCGCTTCGACACCCGGCTCTACCAGGGGCTGCGCGCCACCGACGACATCAGCCAGATCCCGTACGTGCTGCCGAACGTCTATTTCGACTGGCATTCGCAGCGCGACGCGCTCGGCGGCCGCTGGACCGTCGATACCTGGAATTTCGCGGTCTACCGCGACAAGGGCACCGATACCGGGCGGGTCTCCAGCCGCATCAATTACGAGCTGCCGCGCACCGACCGGTTCGGCTCGGTCTGGACGCTGCGGGTGCAGGCGGATGTCGCTGCCTACACCTATTCCAATCTCAACCTGCCGCCGAACAATTCGACCGTCGCGACCAACGGGTCGGAGGCGACGGGCAACGTGCGGGCGGCGCTGGATTGGCGGCTGCCGCTGGTCCGCCCGGCGGGGGAATGGGGCAGCCAGCTGATCGAGCCCAGGGTGCAGCTGGTGACCGGGCCGCTCACCGGCTCGCAGGCCCGCATCCCGAACGAGGACAGCATCGACCTGGAGTTCACCGACGCCTCCCTGTTCGCGCTCAACCGCTTCCCCGGGCGCGACCGGCAGGAGGGCGGGACGCGGGTGGACGCGGCGCTGCGCGCGGCCTGGTTCTTCCCGAATGGCGGCCAGGTCGAGGGGCTCGCCGGGCGGTCCTATCGGATCCAGAGCGATGGCGGCCCGTTCTACACCGGCAGCGGGCTCGAGAACCGCGCCTCGGACTGGGTCGCCAGGGCGCGGCTGGCGCCGGTGCCCTGGCTCGAATTCCTCGGCCGCGGGCGGTTCGACGGCGATACCGGGTCGCGGCGCTTCCTCGATCTCTCCACCACGGTGCGCTTCGAGACGCGGACCGCGGTGACCGCGGGCTATCTCTACACCAACGAGGCGCCCTACCTGACGCCGGTGCGGGTGCGCGACGAGGTGGCGCTGGCGGTGAACCAGAGCATCTCCAACTGGCGTTTCGGGGTGTCCGGCCGCTACGACCTGGAGACTGGCCGGCCGGTGGTGTTCGCGGCGACCGCCGCCTATGAGGACGAGTGCTTCCTGATCGAGGGGCGCTTCGTGAAGCGCTTCGCGATCGATCCGGCGACGGACCAGCTCTACCCCGCGAACACCCTGCTCCTGGTGCGGCTCTCCTTCAAGACGATCGGGGATTTCGCCTTCCGGGCAATCTGAGCCCTGGCTGGAGCTCCGTTCCCAGCCCGACAACGAGGCGTCGCCCGAGAGCGCGGGATGAGCTGGCGCCAAGTCGCCAAAAGAAGGAGGTGGGGGCTTGGGGGGTCGCGGCACTGCCGCGACGTTCTCTCCGCCCCCAACCTTGCCCGCCCTGGCCTTGCGCCGCCCCGCGCCCTATGAGGACCGGCCATGCCGAGCCGCCATCCCCGCCCCGTCCGCCGGGCTGCCCGCTGGAGTGCCCCTTGGGGGGCTGTCCTGCTGCTGAGCCTCGCCGCCGCGCCGGAGCTCGCCGCCCAGGGCCCGGCGCCGCGCACCCCGCAGCGCCCGGCGGCGCAGCCGGGCGGCCCGGTCACCCGCATCGTCGCTGTGGTCAATGGCGACGTCATCACCAGCGGCGACATCGACAGCCGCCGGCGCCTGCTCGCGCTCAGCGCCGGCATCGACGTCGCGGCGGGCAGCAGCGCCGACCAGCAGATCCTTCGCCTGCTGATCGACGAGCGGCTGCGCATGCAGGAGGTGGCGCGCCGGCGCATCCCGGTGACCGACGAGGACATCGCCGCCTCGATCCAGGAGATCGAGTCGCGCAACAACATGCCGTCGGGCACCTTGCGGACCGATCTGCGCCGCGCCGGCATCGAGGCGCGCACGCTCTACGATCAGATCCGCGCCCAGATCGGCTGGGGGCGGCTGCTGCGCAGCCTGCTCGGCAGCCAGGCCGAGGCCTCGGAAGCCGATGTGCGCGACTTCATCGCCAATGCCCAGGCGCGCACCGGCCAGCCGGAATACCTGGTGGCCGAGATCTTCATCCCGATCGAGAACCCCGGCCAGGAGCGCGAGGTGCAGCGCTTCGCCGGCGACGTGATCCAGCGGCTGCGCGGCGGGCTGCCCTTCGCGGTGGCGGCGACCCAGTTCAGCCAGGCGCAGACGGCGCTGCAGGGCGGCGATCTCGGCTGGGTGCGGCCCGAGCAGATGGACCCCGAGGTGGCGCGCATCGTGTCGCAGATGCCGGAGGGCGCGGTCAGCAACCCGATCAAGGTGGCCGGCGGCTATCAGATCGTGACGCTGCGCCAGAAGCGCCTCAGCGGCCGCGACATGGCGACGATCCTCACCATCCGCCAGGCCTTCTTCGCCTTCCCCGGCACGCTGGACCCGCAGAACCCGACGGCGCAGCAGGTCCAGCTGGTGGAGCGGGCGCAGCAGCTGGCCCAGGCTGCGCGAGGCTGCGACGCCGTCGAGGCGGCGAATCGCGGCGGGCCGCGCCCGGCCGACCCGGGCCAGGTCCGGCTGGAGACGGTGCAGCCGGAGCCCTTGAAGCAACTGCTCGCCGGGCTGCAGGTGGGGCGGGCCTCGCAGCCCATCATCTCCTCGGACGGCGTCTCGGTGATCGCGGTATGCGCGCGCGAGACGCGCAACCTCGCCGAGGTCACGCCGGAGCAGGCGCGCGCCATCCTGGTGCGCGACCGGGTGGAGCTGCTGTCGCGGCAGCTGCAGCGCAACCTGCGGCGGCGGGCGCAGATCGAGATCCGTGGCGAGCGCCGCGAGCAACCCGCCCAGCCCGCGCCGCAGCAGCGCGCCGGCTGACGCCCTCCCCTCGCTGCGCGAGACCATCGCGCGGCACGGGCTGGATGCGCGCAAGGCGCTCGGCCAGCATTTCCTGCTGGACCCCGCGCTGTGCGCCCGCATCGCGGCGCTGGCGGCGCCGCTCGCGGGGCGGCATGTGCTGGAAGTGGGGCCGGGGCCGGGCGGGCTGACCCGCGCGCTGCTGGCGAGCGAGGCGGCGGAGGTGGCCGCGGTGGAGCTCGACCGGCGGGCGGTGGCGGCGCTCGCCGAGCTGGCGGCGGCCTACCCCGGGCGGCTCCGGGTGATCGAGGCGGACGCGCTGGCGGTGGACGCGGCCTCGCTGGTGCCGGCGCCGCGGCGGATCGTCGCCAACCTGCCCTACAACGTGGCGACGCCGCTGCTGGTGGGCTGGCTGCGCCAGGCGGCGGATTTCGAGGGCATGACCCTGATGTTCCAGCAGGAGGTGGCGGAGCGGATCACCGCCGCGCCGGACAGCGCGGCCTATGGGCGGCTCGGGGTGCTGGCGCAGTGGCGCTGCGCGGCGCGGTTGCTGCTGCGGCTGCCGCCGGGGGCGTTCAGCCCGCCGCCCAAGGTGTGGTCGGCGGTGGTCGGGCTGGTGCCGCGGGCAGAGGACCCCGGGCCGGCGCTGTTCGCGGCGATGGAGCGGGTGACGGCGGCGGCCTTCGGGCAGCGGCGCAAGATGCTGCGCGGGGCGCTGAAATCGCTGGGCGGGGCCGAGACGCTGCTCGCCTCCTGCGGCATCGCGGGGGACCGGCGGGCGGAGACGCTGAGCGTCGCGGAGTTCGATCGGCTGGCGCGGGCGGTGGCGGCGAGGGGCTGAGCGCGTCTCCGGGTGTGGGCGATCGAGCAAGAAGACTGGGGGGCGGAGAGAACTCCGCCCCCCAGACCCCCCACCTCCTTTTTTTGGCTACGGGGAAGCGTGGCGAGCTCCGGTCTCGGCCCGACAGGGATGCGGCGCCTGAGAGTGCGGGAAGAGCAAGCAGCGGACGCACCGGCAGCGGGTCCACGCTTCGGCGCGGTCCAGCGTCGCGCTGCGTGTCAGTCCAGCCCGACCAGGCCGCGCGCGAAGTCGCGCGCGGTGAAGGGGCGCAAGTCGCCCGCCTTCTCGCCGACGCCGACGAAATGCACCGGCATCGCGAATTCCTGCGCCAGCGCCACCACCACGCCGCCCTTGGCGCTGCCGTCGAGCTTGGTGACGGCGAGGCCGGTGACCTCGACCATCTCCTTGAACACCTTGCATTGCTGGATGGCGTTCTGGCCGGTGGTGGCGTCCAGCACCAGCAGCACCGAGTGCGGCGCCGTCGGGTCCACGCGGCGGAGCACGCGCACGACCTTGCGCAGCTCCTCCATCAACGCGGTCTTGTTGTGCAGCCGCCCCGCCGTATCCACGAGCAGCACGTCGAGGACCTCGGCCTTGGCGGCGGTCAGCGCGTCGAAGGCGAGGCCGGCGGCATCGGCGTTCGGCTTGGCGGGGGCGTAGACGCGGGCGCCGGTGCGCTCGCCCCAGATCTGCAGCTGCTCCACCGCGGCGGCGCGGAAGGTGTCGCCGGCGACGAAGCCGGTGCTCAGCCCCTGCTCGCGGTATTGCTGGCCGAGCTTGGCGATGGTGGTGGTCTTGCCGGTGCCGTTCACGCCGACCACCAGCACGACATGCGGGGCATGGCCGCGCTCGATCGGCATCGGGCTGGCGACGGGGTCGAGGATGGCGGCGATCTCCTCGGCGAGGGCGGCTTTCACCTCCTCGTCGGTGACCTCCTTGCCGAAGCGGGTGCGGCGGAAGCCGGCGACGATGCGGGCGGCGGCGGCGACGCCGAGATCGGCGGCGATCAGCGTCTCCTCGAGCTCCTCGAGCGCGGCGTCGTCCAGGCGGCGCTTGTGGAGCAGCGCGGTGACGCTCTCGGTGAGCCGGGCGGTGGAGCGGGCGAGGCCGGCCTTGAGGCGGGAGAACCAGCCGGTACGGGCGGGCGCCTCCTCCGGCGCGGCGGTGCCGGGGTCGGAGGCGGGCGGGGCGGGGGTGGTGTCGGGCGGCGCGGGCGGCGGCGCGGCCGGGGCGCGCGCGACCTCGCCGGGCGCGGGCGGGGTCTCGCGCGCGGCGGGGCTGGGTGGGGCGGGCGGGGGCGTCGTCTCGCGCAGGGTGGAGGGGCCGGTTGGGGCGCGGGCGGGCAGCGGCTCCGGCGAGGGCTCGATCTCGGGCGGCGGGGGCGGCTCGCGGGTGAAGGTCGCGGCCGGCGCGGCGGGAATCGTCGGGGTCAGCGGGACCGGCGCATCCGGCGGGGGCGCCGGAGGAAAGAGCTCCGGCGGGGTGGGCGGGTTCAGGGCGGGCGGCGGCGCCTGGACCGGATGCGCCGCGGGCGGTTCCGGCGTGGACTCCTCGGGCTTGCCGCGCAGCCGGGTCATCCAGTCCTTGAGCGCCATCAGGCGGCCTCGGCCAGCAGGCCCTGGGGTTCCGCGCCGGTCGTGCGCAGGCGGCGGATCTCGCCGGGGGCGCCGCTGCCGCCGAGCAGGCGGAGCGGGGCGAAGTGGCGGGTGTGGCCGCGGTCCGGGCGTTCCAGCAGCACCTCCTCCTCCTGGCCGAGGCGGGCGGCGTAGAGGCGGGCGGCGGCGGCGGCGCCGGCCTCGCGCAGGCGGGCGGCGCGCTCGCGGCGCAGCGGGACGGGGAGCTGCGGCATGCGGGCGGCGGGCGTGCCGGGGCGCTCCGAGTAGGGGAAGACGTGGAGGAAGGAGAGGCCGCATTCCTCGACGAGGGAGAGGGTGTCGGCGAAGTGGGCGGCGGTCTCGGTGGGGAAGCCGGCGATCAGGTCGGCGCCGAAGACGATGTCGGGGCGCAGCGCGCGGGCGCGGCGGGCGAGCGCGATGGCGTCGGCGCGGGAATGGCGGCGCTTCATGCGCTTGAGGATGAGGTCGGCGCCGTGCTGGAGGGAGAGGTGGAGATGGGGCATCAGCCGCTCCTCCTCGGCGATCAGGCGCCAGAGGTCGTCATCCACCTCCACCGGGTCGAGGGAGGAGAGGCGGAGGCGGGGGAGGTCGGGCACCAGGGCGAGCAGGCGGCGGACCATCTGGCCGAGGGTCGGGCGGCCGGGCAGGTCGGGGCCGTAGCTGGTGATGTCGACGCCGGTGAGGACCACCTCGCGGTAGCCGGCCGCGGCGAGGGCGCGGACCTGCGCGACGATGGCGCCGACGGGGACGCTGCGGGAGGGGCCGCGGCCGAACGGGATGACGCAGAAGGTGCAGCGGTGGTCGCAGCCCTGCTGGACCTGGACGAAGGCGCGGGCGCGGCCGGCGAAGTCGGTGACCAGGTGGGCCGCGGTCTCGCGCGCGGCCATGATGTCGGTGACCGGGGCGGGGGGCCGATCGAGCGCCGCCCAGGTGGCGGGGTCGAGCTTGTCGGCGTTGCCGATGACGCGCTCGACGCCGGGGAGGGCGGCCCAGCGCTCGGGGGCGATCTGGGCGGCGCAGCCGGTGACGATGATGCGGGCGGCGGGGTTGTCGCGGTGGGCCTTGCGGATGGCCTGGCGGGCCTGGCGCTCGGCTTCGGCGGTGACGGCGCAGGTGTTGACCACGACGGCCGCGTGGCCCGCCCGCGTCGCGAGGTCGCGCATGGCCTCGGATTCGTAGGTGTTGAGGCGGCAGCCGAAGGTGAGGACTTCGACGGTCATGGTCCCCTCCCCTGCCCTGTCGGGAGCGGCACCGCGCCGCTCGCGAGCCCCCCCAAACCGCAGTTCCTTGGTTCGGCCAGGCGCCGTTCCTCCGTCCCGGCCGCGGATCCCAGGCGCGCGGCTTCGGGGCCGGGGTCAAGGATCGGCGAAGCCGACCGGCGCAGCCGGCGCGCAGCGTCCTTGAGGCCGGCCCCGAAGCCGCGCGACGCTGGTCGCAAACGGGGCGCGTACCCGGCGAACCCGCTCATGCCGCGAGGGAGCACAGATCCACCTCGCCGGTGAACGCCGTGGCCACCGGTCCGGTCATCAGCACGTGGTCGTCGGATTCGCGCCATTCGAGGTGCAGCGGTCCGCCCGGCAGGATGATGGTGGCGCGGCGGGCGGCGAGGCCGCGGCGATGGGCGTTGACCAAGGTGGCGCAGGCGCCGGAGCCGCAGGCGAGGGTCAGGCCGGCACCGCGTTCCCACACGACGAGCCGGATGCGGTCGGGTGCCGCAACTTCCGCGAAACCGATATTGGCGCGCTCGGGGAAGAGGGGGTGGCGTTCGAGGCGCGGGCCGAGGGTCGCGGTGTCGAGCGCGTCGAGGCCGGTCACGAAGAAGGTGGCGTGCGGGTTGCCCATGGAGCAGGCGGCGGGGTCGGCGAGCGGCCCGTCCGCGATGGGGAGATGGAGGGTGTCGAGCTCGCGGGCGAGCGGGATGTCGCGCCAGGCGAGGCGCGGGGCGCCCATGTCCACGGTGACGCTGCCGTCGGCGTGGATCTCGGAGGGGAGGTCGCCGCTGATGGTGCGGATGGTGACGCGGCTTCGGCCGGTCTCGGCGGCGAGGAGGGTGGCGACGCAGCGGGTGGCGTTGCCGCAGGCGCCGGCCTCGGAGCCGTCCGGGTTGCGGATGCGCATGAAGACATCGGCGCCCTCGCCCGGGGGCTCGAGGGCGATGACCTGGTCGCAGCCGATGCCGCGGCGGCGATCGGCGAGCGTGGCGGCCTCGGCGGGGGTGGGCGCGCGGCCGCGGCGCGCGTCGAGCACGACGAAGTCGTTGCCAAGGCCGTGCATCTTGCGGAAGGCGACCATCGCGGCGGGATATGCCCTGCCAGGCGGCGCAGTTGAAGGGGGCGGCGGCGCGGGGCTGGGGTGCGGGGCGGCTCAGCAGGGGAGCACGCGGACATGGCCTTCGGCGCCATAGGCGAGGATGGCGCGGTCGCGGGTGACAACGGGAACGCCGAGATGGCGCGCGGTGGCGACGATGAGGCGGTCGCCGGGGTCGCCGGGCATGATGCCGGGGAGATGCGAGGCCTCGATCGCCGGGCCGGGTTGCAGCGGGGTCAGGCGGAGGCCCGGCGCCTCGAGCAGCCGCGCGAACCAGGTGGTGGGTTCGGGCAGGAATTGCAGGGCCGGACGGCCGGGGCGAGGCCGGCTGAGCAGGCCGATTTCCCAGGCGGAGACCGGGGAGACCAGCACGCCGTTCTCCGCCGCGGCCGCGGCGATCGCGTCCAACGCGGAGGGCGTCATTGGCGCGCCGGCGGCGAGCCAGATCACGGCGCAGGTGTCGAGCAGCACGGCGGCGGGCGGCGCCGCGCCGCTCACCGGTGCAGGTCGCCGGAAGCGGCGGCGAATTCCTCGTCGAGGATGGGGGCGGTGAGGTCCAGCCCGTCGGGGATCACCACCGAGCCGCGCAGGCAGCCATGGAGCGCGCCGATCTCGGCCGGCGCGGCGGCCGGCGGCACCAGCACCGCCACCACCTTGCCGCGCTTGGTGATGGCGACGCTGGCGAGCTCACGCCGGCCGATGCGGTCGAGGATTTCCAGGCACTTGGCCTTGAATTCCGTGGCGGAGACGGTGCCGGAGGCCATGGGGTTCTGACCAGTCCTGATGACCAGTCATAACTGGTGCCTGGATCCCCGCCCTGTCAAGCGAAGCGGCTCAGCCGACCGCCCAGCCGACCATGCCCCCAGCCGCCAGCACCCAGAGCGGACTCCACTCCGTCCGCCAGACGAACAGCGTGGAGGCCGCGGTCAGCGCCACCCACGCCCACCCGCCGCCCTCGGAGGACGCCATCGCCATGGTCAGCCCCGCGGCGAAGATCAGCCCCACCGCCACCGGCACCAGCCCGCCGCGCACCCAGCCCAGCCAGGGCTTGCCGCTCAGCCGCTGCACCAGCCCGCCCACCACCCAGGCCAGCGCCGCCGCCGGCACCAGCATGCCGAGCGTCGCCGCCACCAGGCCGGACACGCCGCCCACCCGCCAGCCGAACAGCGAGGTCGCCAGCACGTTCGGCCCCGGCGCCGCCTGGGCCAGCGCGTAGAGCTGGCTGAAGGTGGCGTCGTCCAACCAGCCGCGCTCGGTCACCAGGATGCGGTGCATCTCCGGCAGCACGGCATTGGCGCCGCCGACAGCCAGCAGCGAGATGCCGGCGAACACCCAGAGCAGCGACCAGAACATCACGCCCGCGCCCGCCAGGCGCTCGCCGCCACGCCGAGCGGCCCGAGCAGCAGCACGATCAGCGGCAGCGGCACCCGCCACCAGAAGGCGGCGAGCGCCGCCGCGGCGCCGATCGCCCAGAATTCCGGCGTCCAGCGCAGCCGTCCCGCCATCTTCAGCGCGGTGCCGATGACCATGCCCGCCGCCGCGGCGGCGATGCCGTGCATCACCGGCGCCACCCCGGGCGTCTGGCCGTAGCGGTCGTAGAACAGGGCGAGCGCCAGCAGGATCGCCATCGGCGCGGCATAGAGCCCGGCGGAGGCGGCCAGCGCGCCGGCGAGGCCGTGGAAGCGCCGCCCGATCATCACCGCGGCATTGCCGACATTCGGCCCCGGCAGCACCTGGCCGAGACCGAGCAGCTCGGCGTATTCGCGCTCGGTCAGCCAGCGGCGCTCGGCGACGATGATGTGGCGCGCCCAGGCGGCGACGCCGCCGAAGCCCAACAGGCCGGCCTTGGCATAGCCCAGGAAGAGCTCGCCCAGACTCGGCACATGCGTCTCGGTCATCGCCCCTCGCGCGGATTCGCCGGGGCGCAGGCTCGCGCCAGGGCGGTCGCTTGGAAAGATTGGGGGGCGGAGATGAACTCCGCCCCCCAAACCCCCCACCTCCTTTTTTTGACTCATGGGAAGCGTGGCGAGCGCCGTTCTCAGCCCGACAACGGCTCGGCGCCTGAGAGTGCGGGAGCCGCAAGCGCCAAGTAGCCAAAAAAAGGAGGTGGGGGGTCTGGGGGGCGGAGTTCACTCCGCCCCCCAGTGAGTAAGCGCATCATAATGCAGCATGCGCCTTGCTGCGCGCCGCGTATGAGTGCAATAAAATGCATACCAACGAGAACGCTCACCGGCGCTAGGCTGGGAGCCAGGGAGAGAGAGAGGAGACGGATCCGATGCGCGAAGGCGTCCGCATGTCCCGCCGCGGCCTCGGCGGGCTGGTTCTCGGCGCCGCCTTGGCGCGGCCCGCGCTGGCGCAGGGCACGCCGCTGCGCATCGGCATGATGCTGCCCTTCTCCGGCACCTACGCCGCGCTCGGCGAGATGATCGCCGCGGGATTCGAGCTCCATCTGAACGAACGCGGCGGGCGCCTAGGCGGGCGCGCGGTGCAGATCATCCGCCTCGACGACGAATCCAACCCCGCCGCCGCGGTGCAGAACGTCAACCGCCTGCTCGGGCGCGACCGCGCGGAAGTGCTGGTCGGCACCGTGCATTCCGGCGTGGTGATGGCGATGGTGCAGGCCTCGCGCGAGCGCGGCGTGCCGCTGGTCATCCCCAATGCCGGCAACGCCGCGGCGACGCGCGAGCTCTGCGCCGCCACCATCTTCCGCACCTCCTTCACCAATTGGCAGCCCGCTTATGGGATGGGGCTGGCGCTCGGGCGGCAGGGGGTGAAGCGCGCCGCCTGGATCACCTGGGACTACGCGGCGGGCAACGAGACGGTGGACGGGTTCCGCGACGGGCTGAAGGCCTCCGGCGCCGAGCTGGTGCGCGAGCTGAAGCTCCCCTTCCCCGAGACCAATTTCCAGCCGCTGCTGGCGCAGGTGCCGGGGCTGAACGTGGAGGCGGTGGGCGCCTTCTTCGCCGGCGGCGCCGCGGTGCAATTCGTGCGCGAATACGCCGCCGCCGGGCTGAAGGAACGCGTGCCGCTGTGCGGTTCCGGCTTCCTGACCGATGGCGTGCTGGCGGCGCAGGGCGCGGCGGCCGAGGGTCTGCGCACCGCGCTGCATTACGCCGATACGCTCGACAACCCGAAGAACCGCTCCTTCCGTGCCGCCTTCAAGGAGCGCACCCAGCGCGAGGCCGATGTCTATGCCGTGCAGGGCTATGACGCGGCGCAGCTGCTCGGCATCGGCCTCGACGCGGTGCGCGGCGATGTCGGCGCCGAGCGCGAGCTGACCCGCGCCATGCGCGCCGCGCGCATCGACAGCCCGCGCGGCGCCTTCACCCTGTCGCCGCAGCACAACCCGGTGCAGACCATCTGGCTGCGCGAGGTGAAGGAAGGCCAGAACCGGGTGATCGGCGCGGCGGCGGAAGCGCTCGCCGATCCCGGCACCGGCTGCCGCATGGCCTGAGCGGCGGATGGACCTCGCCGGGCTGCTGGCGCAGCTGCTCAACGGGCTGCAATACGGGCTGCTGCTGTTCCTGATCAGCAGCGGCCTCACCCTGGTGTTCGGGGTGATGGGCGTGATCAACCTCGCCCATGGCAGCCTGTTCATGATCGGCGCCTATCTCGCCTTCGTGGTGGTGCGCGCTATCGGCTCGCTGTGGCTGGCGCTGCCGGCCGCGCTGCTGGGCGGCGTGCTGCTCGGCGCGGCGCTGGAGCGCGGGCTGTTCCGCCGCTTCTACCGGCGCGAGCATCTCGACCAGGTGCTGCTGACCTTCGCGCTGATCCTGCTGTCCGAGGAGGCGCGCTCCCTGCTGCTGGGCAACGACTTCCATGGCGTGCCGGTGCCGGCGGCGCTGGATTTCTCGGTGCCCGTGGTGGGCGGCTTCGCCTATTCGGCCTATCGGCTGGCGGTGCTGGTCATCTGCGTCCTCGTGGCGGCGCTGATGTTCTGGGGGCTCGAGCGCACGCGGCTGGGCTCGGCGGTGCGCGCGGCTGCGGAGAAGCCGGAGATGGTGCAGCTGCTCGGCCTCGATGCGCGGCGCATCCACATGACGGTGTTCGCGCTGGGCACCGCGCTCGCGATGCTGGCGGGCGCGCTGGCGGCGCCGCTGACCTCGGTGTTCCCGGGGATGGGCGATTCCTACCTCATCATCTCCTTCGTCGTGGTGGTGGTGGGCGGAGTCGGGTCGGTCGCCGGCGCCTTCTGGGGCGCACTGCTCATCGGCGTGGTGGACACGCTGGGCAAGGCCTATCTGCCGGAAGCGGCGGGGCTCGTGGTCTATGTGCTGATGGCGGCGGTGCTGCTGTGGCGGCCGGCCGGCCTGTTCGCGCGGGCGGCGTGATGCGCGTTGCGGGGACTTACGGGCATGTGGCGCTGGCGATCGCGGCGATCGCGGTGGCGGCGATGCCGCTCTATGCCTCGTCCTATCACCTGCAGCTCGCATCCACCGCGCTGGTGGGGGCGATGCTGGCGCTCAGCCTGCAGCTCCTGGTCGGCGCCGGCGGGATGGTGAGCCTGGGGCATGCCGCCTTCTTCGGCCTCGGCGCCTATGCGGTGCATCTGCTGGCGCCGGCCGATGGCGGCGCGCGCTCCGTGCTGGCGACGCTGCCCTGCGCCGCGGCGCTGGCCGCCATCGCCGCGCTGCCGATCGGCGCGCTCAGCCTACGCACGCGCGGCTTCTTCTTCCTGATGACGACGCTCGCCTTCGGCCAGATGCTGTTCTTCGTCTTCCACGACACGCCGCTGGGCGGCGGCAAGGACGGCGTCTTCGTGACGCGCCCGGCGCTGGAGGCCTTCGGCTTCGTGCTGGAGATTCCGCGGCGGTCGCGGCCGGCGGCGATGCTGTGGCTGAACCTCGGCGTGCTGGTGGCGATGTATGCCGGCCTGGCGGCGCTGATGCGCACCCTGTTCGGCCACGCCCTGCTCGGCATCCGCGAGAACGAGGACCGCATGCGCGCGCTCGGCTACGACACGCGCCAGGTGAAGCTCGCCGCCTTCGTGCTGGCCGCTGCGCTGGCCGGCATCGCGGGGCACATGGCGGCGATGACCGAAGCCTTCGTCACGCCGGAGCTGCTGGGCTGGCACCGCTCGGCCGAGGCGCTGCTGATGGTGCTGCTGGGCGGCATCGGCGCGCTGCACGGGCCGGTGCTGGGGGCGGTCGCCTTCACCGCGCTCGGCGAGATCGGCGGCCTCGTCACCGAGCGGCAGCGGCTGGTGATGGGGCTGGTGATCCTGATCGTCGTGCTGGTGTTGCCGGGCGGGCTGGCCGGGCTGCGATTCCCGCGCCTGCGCACGCGGCGCCTGGCGCCGCCGCCGGTTGCCAAGGTCGCGCCGCAGTGAGCGCGGTGCTCGAAGCCGCGGGGCTGACGCGGCGCTTCGGCGGTCTCACCGCGGTGTCCGGCGTCTCGCTCACCCTCGCGCGCGGCGAGCTGCACGCGGTGATCGGCCCCAACGGCGCCGGCAAGAGCACGCTGATCAACCTGCTCTCCGGCCTGCTGCGGCCGAGCGGCGGCGCCATCCGGCTGGAGGGCGAGGAGGTCACCGGCCTCGCCTCCTGGCAGCTTGCGCAGCGCGGCGTCGGGCGCTCCTTCCAGCGCACCAACATCCTTCGCGGCATGAGCGTGATGGAGAATGCGCGGCTCGCGGCGCAGGCGCGCGGCTTCGGCCCGCGGCGCTGGCTGCGCCGCGCCGCACGCGAGGCGGCGCCGATCGCGGCCGCGCGGACGGCGCTGGCGCGGGTCGGGCTGCTGGACCAGGCGGAGGCGATCGCCGCAACGCTGAGCCATGGCCAGCTGCGCCTGCTCGAGATCGCCATGGCGCTCGCCGCGGCGCCGCGCGTGCTGCTGCTCGACGAGCCGCTCGCCGGCATGGGGCCGGAGGAGAGCGAACGCCTCGCCGCGCTGCTCAGGGCGCTCGCCGAGGACCACGCGCTGCTGCTGGTGGAGCACGACATGGACGTGGTGTTCGCGGTGGCGGACCGGCTGACGGTGATGGTGGACGGCCGCGTGCTGGAATGCGGTGCGCCCGCCGCCATCCGCGCCTCCGCCGCGGTGCGCGACGCCTATCTCGGCCACGCGCTGTGAACGCGCCGATCCTCGCGGCGCGCGGCGTGCAGGCCGGCTATGGCGAGGGGCTGGTGCTGCGCGGCGTGGACCTCGCCGTACGCCCCGGCGAGGCGGTCGCGCTGATGGGCCGCAACGGCATGGGCAAGACCACGCTGATCCGCACCCTGCTCGGCCTGCTGCCGGCGCGCGCCGGCGCGGTGCTGATCGACGGCGAGGATCGCACGCGGGAGGCGCCGTTCCGCCGCGCGCGGCGCGGCATCGCGGTGGTGCCGGAAGGCCGCGGCGTGTTCGCCGGCCTCACGGTGCGCGAGAACCTGCTGCTCGCCGCGCGCCCCGCGGCGGATGGCGCGACGCCGTGGCCGCTCGAGCGCGTGCTGGCGCTGTTCCCGCGCCTCGCGCAGCGCAGCACGCATCGCGGCGACCAGCTTTCCGGCGGCGAGCAGCAGATGCTCGCCATCGGGCGCGCGCTGATGACGAGCCCGCGGCTCCTGATCCTCGACGAGGCGACCGAGGGCCTCGCGCCGCTGATCCGCGACGAGATCTGGCGCATCATCCGCGTCGTGCTGGAGGCCGGCGTCGCCGCGATCGTGGTGGACAAGACGGTGGCGGCGCTGCTCTCCCTCGCCGACCGCGCCGAGATCCTGGTGAAGGGCCAGATCGTGTTCAGCGGCGCGCCGGCGGCGCTGCAGGCGCAACCGGAACTCATGCACCGCCATCTCGGCGTCTGAGCGGGAGGGGCGGCGCCCTCCCGGTCCCGCGCCTCAGCGCATCGGCAGCGCGTAGAGCAGCCCGCCGCGCGTCCACAGCTCGTTCGGCCCGCGCGGCAGGCCGACCGGCGTGTCCGGCCCCATGGTGCGCTCGTAGATCTCGCCGTAATTGCCCACCGCGCGGACGGCGTTGTAGGCCCAGAGCGGATCGAGCCGGAGCGACTGCCCGAGCTCCGGCGTCACCCCGAGCAGGCGGCGGGTGTTCGCATTGGCGCTGGTGCGGCGCATCTCCTCGGCATTGGCGCGCGTCACGCCCTGTTCCTCGGCCTCGATCAGCGCATTGGTGTACCAGCGGATGATGTCGAACCAATTGTCGTCGCCGCGGCGGACATAGGCGCCATAAGGCTCCTTGGAGAAGCGCTCGGTCAGCACCGTCCACTCCGCGGGGTTGGGCATCGAGGCGCGCGTCGCGGCGAGCTGGGAGGCGTCGGTGCCGAAGCTGTCGCAGCGCCCGGCCTGCAGCGCCGCCGCCGCCTGGTCCGTGCGCTCGAACACCACGGGCTGGAACGGCGTGTTGATGCTGCGGAAGTAATCCGCCGTGACCTGCTCGTTGGTGGTGCCCTGGATCAGGCAGATGGTGGCGCCGCGCAGCTCGGAGACGCGCTGCACCCCGGCATTGGCGCGCACCATGAAGCCATGCCCGTCGTAGAAATACGTCACCGCGAAGCGCAGGCCGAGGGTGGTGTCGCGCAGCATGGTCTCCGTCGAGGTGCGGAACAGCACGTCCACCTCGCCGGAGCCGAGCGCGGTGAAGCGCGTCGAGGAGGAGAGCGGGACGAAGCGGACCTTGCTGGCATCGTTGAAGATGGCGACGGCGAGGCCGCGGCAGAGATCGACATCGAGCCCCTGCCAGACGCCGCGGCTGTCGGGCAGGGCGAAGCCGGCGACGCCGGTGTGGATGCCGCAGACGAGCTGGCCGCGCGCGCGGATGGCGTCCAGCGTGGAGGATGCGGGCTGCGCGGATGCCGGCGAGGCGAAGGCGGCAGAGAGCGCGGCGATCGCGGCGGCGAGGCCTCGGCGTAGCATGCGGTGTCTCCTGGCTGGGTCGCCGAGGATCGTCGCTGCCCGCCGGAGCCGCTGTCAACAGCGCGTGAGGCGGCGGCGGCGGATGCCGCCGCCCGTGGTCCCGCTCAGACCACCGTCTTGCGGTAGAGATGCCAGGTGGCGTGGCCGAGCACCGGCATCACCACGGCGAGCCCGACGAACAGCGGCAGGCAGCCGAGGAACAGCGCGACCGCGACGATCAGCCCCCACAGCGCCATCGGCAGCGGGTTGGTGGCGACGGCGCGGAGCGAGGTGCGGATCGCCGTCTCCACGCCGACATTGCGGTCGAGCATGAGCGGGAAGGACACCACGCTGAGGCTCAGCACCAGCACGGCGAAGAGGAAGCCGACCAGGTTGCCGACCACGATCAGCGTCCATCCCTCGCTGGTGTTGAACACCAGCCAGAGGAAGACCCCGATCGAGCGGGGTGCGGCACCGCCCAGCGTCGCTTCGTAGATGCCGCGCGCGGCGGCGATCCAGGCGACGAAGATCGCCAGCAGCACGATGCCGAGGGTGACGATGGAGAGGATCGCCGGCGAGCGGAAGGCGTCGAAGGAATTGATCCAGGAGACCGGCAGGCCTTTCTCGCGCCGGCGGCTGAGCTCGTAGATGCCGGTGGCGAGCAGCGGCCCCATCAGGGTGAGGCCGGCGACCAGCGGGAAGAACAGCGGCAGCATGTCCCCGCCCCAGGCCGCGCGGGCGGCGATGAGGCCGATCACCGGATACAGGATGGAGAGAAACACCAGCTGGGTCGGGATCTCGTTGAAGTCGTCGATGCCGCGCGTCAGCGCCTCGCGCACGTCATGGATGGTGATCTTGCGGATGACGGGTTCGGTCGCCGCCGTATGCGCGCTGGTCCAAGTCTGCGCCATAGAAAACCCCTCCCTATGCGGGACCGCTGCGGCGGTCTCGTTGCGATGCACAGGAGCCGGGGCCCGGCTGCTCGGGGTCTCGACCCCTAACTGAGGCGGGACGTGGTGATCCCCGCGCCTTTGTGCACCCCTTTGGGGTGGCCGCGCCACTGAAACAAGGAATGGGGAGCCTCGCCTGCTACCCGAAACGCGGCCCGGGTCTCGCCCCCCCGGGGCGCCCCGTTCCCCACGCGACAACGGCGCGTCAACCGGACAGCGCGCCTCACCAGCACCAAGTATCAAAAAAAGGAGGTGGGGGGTCTGGGGGGCGGAGTTCATCTCCGCCCCCCAGTCTTGTCACCGCGTCCGCGGCCCCGACCGCCGCGGCGCCGGCACGCGATGCGCCTGCGCCGGGTGCGGCTTCTCCGCCGCCGCGGCCGCCGCCTTCGCCGCCTGCTCGCGCAGTTGCGCGATGGTGGCGCGGTTGGTCACCTGCTCGGGGTTGGTGCGCACCTCGACGATCGCCGGCCTGCCGGAGGCCAGCGCGCGCTGCACCGCGGGAACGAACTCCTCGGTGCGCTCCACCGTCTCGCCATGGCCGCCGAAGGCTTCGATGAAGCGGGCGAAGTCCGGGTTGGTCAGCGCGGTGCCGGAGACGCGGTGCGGATACGCGCGCTCCTGGTACATGCGGATGGTGCCGTACATCTGGTTGTTGAAGAGCAGCACCACGGGATTGACCGAGTGGTGGAAGGCGGTGGCGATTTCCTGCCCGGTCATCAGGAAGCCGCCATCGCCGACGAAGGCGATGACGGGCCGGTCGGGATAGGTGATCTTGGCGCCGATGGCGGCGGGCACCGAGTAGCCCATCGCCCCGTTGGTGGGGCCCAAAAATTCCTGCCCCTCGCTTACATGCGTGAAGCGGGTGGGCCAGGTGGCGAAGTTGCCGGCATCCGTCGTGTAGATGGTGTCGGGCGGCAGCACCTTCTCGAGATCCTGCAATGCGACGGCGAGGTTGAGCGGGCCTTCGTACTCCGGCGCCTCGGCCTGCGCCTCGCGCAGCGCGCGCAGCTCGCGCGTCCAGCCGGACCAGGGCGGGTTCTGCACCGCACCCGCGGCCTTGGCCGCGGCGGCGAAGGCATTGACCTCGGAGACGATGCCGAGGGCGGGACGGTAGACGCGGCCGATCTCCGCCTGGTCGGGATAGACATGCACGATCGGCGTGTCCTCGCCCGCCATGTCGAACAGCGTGTAGCCCTGGCTCACCGGCTCGCCGATGCGGGTGCCGATGGCGAGGATGAGATCGGCCTCGCGCGCCTTGGCGACCAGCGCGGCATCGGCGCCGACGCCGAGATCGCCGGCGAAATTCGGCGAGGTGCCGTCGAACAGCGACTGGCGGCGGAAGGCGACGGTCACGGGGAGGTCGTTGGCGAGCAGGAAGTCGCGGATGTCCGCCCTGCCCTGCGCGGTCCAGCGCGAGCCGCCGAGGATCGCGAGCGGCTGCTGCGCGCGGGCGAGCATGGCCATCAGCTTCGGCAGCGCGTCCGGCGCGGGATGCGGCGGCAGCACGGGCGCGGGGCCGATATCCGGCACCGCGACGAGGTCCTTCTGCATCTCCTCCGAGATGGCGACGACGACCGGCCCGGGGCGGCCGGAGGTCGCGACATCGAAGGCATGCGCCATGAGCTCGGGGATGCGCGCCGCGTCGTCGATCTGCGTCACCCACTTGGCGAGCGGGCCGAACATGCGGCGGTAATCGACTTCCTGGAAGGATTCGCGGTCGGTCTCCTCGGCCGGGATCTGGCCGACGATGAGGATCAGCGGCGTCGAATCCTGGAAGGCGACATGCACGCCGATCGCCGCATGGCAGGCGCCGGGGCCGCGGGTGACGATGGCGACGCCGGGCCTGCCGGTGAGCTTGCCATGCGCCTCCGCCATGTGGATGGCGCCGGCCTCGAAGCGGCAGGTGATGAGCTGGAGGTGGTTGCGGACCGAATAGAGCCCGTCCAGCAGGTCGAGATAGGATTCGCCCGGAACACAGAAGGCATGCGTGACACCCTGCGCGACCAGCGCGTCGGCCAAGAGCTTGCCTCCCGTGCGGGGCGCCGCACCGCGCCGTGGTTCCGTCATGCGCTCAACTCCCCTCCCCGGGCGTGAAGGGCGCGGAGGTTAGCGTGCGGAACGCAACGCGTCACGGTGCCTGGCGGCGGATGCTGCGCGGGCGATGGATGACGCGGCGCGTCGAGCCTGCGCGCGAGCGTGTTGACCGCGGGGCCGCGCCATGTCCAAGGGAGCGGCAGCAAGGAAGGAGGAACGCGGTGGTGGCGACGGCGCGGCGCGCGCTGCTGTTCGGCGCGCTGGGAACGCTGGCGGGCTGCGCGGGGAGGGGCGGCGCCTGCGCGCCGGGCGGCGGCAATCCGGTGCCGCTCACGCTGGATGGCGACCGCGCCTATGTGCTGGCGCGGGTCAACGGGCGGCCGGTGTCGCTGCTGCTCGACACCGGCGCGCAGCGCAGCCTGCTCGCCACCGACGCGATCGCCCCGCTCGGACTCGCCGCCGATCCGGTGAACGTCACGCGCACGCTTACCGTGGGCGGCGCGGTGGTGCGCATGCCGAACGCGCTGGTGCCGGTGTTCGAGCTCGGGCGCACGCGCTACGCGCGGATCTCCATGCCGGTGGCGCCGTTCAGCGAGCCGGGGCGGCGCGAGCCGCCGGTCGCCGGCATCCTCGGCGCCGATCTTCTGGCCGAGCACGTGGTGGAGCTGGCGCCGGCGCAAGGGACGATGCTGCTGCATCCGCCGGGCTGCACGCCGCCAGGCGCCGCGACGCCGGTGGAGGTGCAGCGCGGGCTGATCCTGCTGCCGGTGACGGTGGACGGCGTGGCGCTGCGCGCCATCCTCGATTCCGGGGCGAGCGCGAGCATCATGACGACGGACGCGGCGGCACGGCTCGGCGTCACCGCCGCCATGCTGGCGCACGATCCGGCGGTGACCAGCCGCGGCATGGATCTGCGCCCGATCCGCACCGCGATGCACCGCTTCCGCGAGATGCGCGTGGGCGCCGAGACGATGCGCGAGCCGGTGATCGCGGTGGCGGAGATCCGCCTGGCAGGGGCGGACATGCTGCTGGGGATGGACTGGCTGGCGCCGCGGCACGTGTGGCTGGCGATCGCACAGGGGCGGATGGTGGTGTGAGGAGGAAAAAAGGTTGGGGGGCGGAGTGAACTCCGCCCCCCAAACCCCCCACCTCCTTTTTTTGGCTTATTGGCGCTTGCGGCTTCCGCATTCTCGGGCGACGCGGCGTTGTCGGGCTGAGAACGGAGCTCGCTACGCCGCGCCGCGCCGCCGCGTCAGCGCGGGCAGGTGGATGCCGCACTCGGTCTTGGCGCTGCCGCGCCAGCGGCCGGCACGCGGATCCTCGCCCTCGGCCACCGGCGTGGTGCAGGGCATGCAGCCGACCGAGACATAGCCGGCTTCCGCCAGCGGGTGCTGCGGCAGCTCGTGGATGTGCCGGTAGGTGCCGAGATCGGCAAGGCTCCAGCGCGCCAGCGGGTTGGCGCGCAGCCTGCCGTCCTCGGTGGGCTCCACCAGCGGCAGCGCAGCGCGCAGCCCGCCCTGGAAGCGCTTGCGGCCGGTGATCCAGATGTCGAAGGGCGCCAGCGCGCCGGCGAGCGGGGCAACCTTGCGGATGCCGCAGCAGGAATCGGGATCGGCCGACCACAAGGTCCCGCGGGGATCGCGCGCGGCGAGCGCCGCATGATCGGGGGCGATGCTGCGGACATCGGTGAGGCCGAATTCGCGCACCAGCCGGTCGCGGTGGCGCAGCGTCTCCGGGAAGAGCTTGCCGGTCTCGAGGAACAGCACCGGCATGGCAGGATCGGCCTGCGCGACCAGGTGCAGCAGCACCGCGGATTCGATGCCGAAGGAAGAGACCAGCGCGATGCGGCCGCGATACTCGCGCGCGAGATGGGCGACGGCGTCGAGGGCAGGCAGCGCGGCGAGCCGGGCGGCGAGGGAGTCGGCCCGGGCCGCCGCCAGTTCCTCGCAGCCGCGGTCGTGGCTATTGTTTTTGCCCGATTTCTGTACGTGTAATTCAGTCATGGCATGCTCGTGCTGGCCGCGGGGGCGCCGCGGGGTCCTGTGATCCGGATTGTAGGCGCCGTGCCTGCTAGCGCCGGCGGCAGTGCCGCATTCGGCGCGGTGGTCGCGGGACCGGCGAGACAGCGGTCATGATGATACTCCCAGCCGAGGATGGCCCGGCCCGCCATACATCGCAGGCGATCGTGGATTGTCAAGGTTAAAACGCGATTTATTCGCGTGAAATACTGCTTTGCGCTTCGTGCCTTGCGCCGTTCTCAGCCCGACAACGCTGTGGCGGCTGCGACCGCCGGATGGGCCGGCGCCAATAAGCCAAAAAAAGGAGGTGGGGGTGTGGGGGCGGAGTTCTCTCCGCCCCCACTCTTTCTCGCCCGCATGTCGCAGTGACCGTCCGCCTACCGGCAGGACGGATAGGCGATCCAGCCCAGCACTCCGCCGCCTGGCGCGTCCACCCGGCGCGCATCCACGCAGCGCCGCTCCAGCATGTAGACCTGCATGCCCTCGCCCGGCCGCAGCGGCGTCGCGGCGATCGGCTCGCGATGCGGCGCCGTGCCGTCGGGTGCGACGACGCAGCCGAGCCAGCTGCCGTCCTCGCGCTGCAGATAGGCCCGCAGCCGGCCCTCGCCGGTGTCCTCGACCCAGGTCACCATGGCGTGCGCATCGCCGCCGAGGCAGGCGTTCAGCGCCGGCGCGATCGCCGGCAGCCGCGCGATCCAGCCATCCTGCGCGGCGGCGGGCGCGGCGGCGAGCAGCAGCGCCGCCGCCCACCGCATCAGTGAATCTCCGAGGAGCGCGCCAGCGCCTCCTTCAGCTTCTCCAGCGTGAATTCCGGCGAGCGGCAGAGATCGAGGATCACCTTCTCGCGCCGCGCGCAGAGCTCGATCGCCGAGGGCAGCAGCCGCACCGCCTCGTGCGGGATCACCACCGCGCCATGGCGGTCCGCATGCACCACCGCGTCGTGCACGCAAGGCATGGCGTGCACCGTCACCTCGCCGCCGTAATCGACGATATGCACATAGGCGTGCGACGGGCCGAGGCAGCCGGCGAGCAGCTGGAAGCCCGGCGCCAGCATGCCGAGATCGCGGATCGAGCCGGAGGTGACGACGCCGAGCGCGCCGAGCGCCTTGTGCACGGCGGAATTCACCTCGCCCCAGAAGGCGCCGGTGCCCGGCACCTCGTCGAGATCCTCGAGCACCACCACGGTCGGCATCGAGGCCTTGCCGACATATTCGTACCAGCCGACCCGCGCCGCCGCGTCATCCTGCCGCGTGCGCCCCGATGGCTGCGCGGCGCGGATGGTGCCGGTGCGCGCCAGGCCGCAGATCGGCGGCAGGGCGGGGTCGGCGGCGACGAAGGGCTTGATCGAGAAGCCGCTGCCGCGGCGCGCGGGCGCGACGATCTCGAGCGCGTTGCAGACCGTCGGCGTGTCCCATTGGCGCAGCGCCTCGAGATCCTCGGCGGTGAAAGGCAGTTCGGCCATGATGTGCATCCTCCGGCTGCCCGATCCTCGGGCCTGGCGCGGCGCGGGTCAAACGGGGCGGCGGGCGCGCCCGCCGCTCACGCCGGGCGCGCCTCGATGATGCGCAATTGCTGGCGTTCGAGGAAGGCGATCCGCGCCGACAGATCCTCCTCCCGGCACAGCATGAAGCTGGTGAGGCCGATGCCGACCAGCCGCTGGTCCGGCTTGGCGAGGGTGCCGAGCCGCACCCCTTCCCCGCCATCGATCTCGAGCTCCACTGCCTCGCCGGGCGGCGGCACCTCGAGCACGCAGGTGAAGGCGGCGCCGGCATCGGCCGCCATGCGCACGAAGGGCGGCGTCGCGCCCTGCGCCGGCAGCACGCGCAGCCCGATCTCGACATCCACCGGCGGCGCGACGAGGCCGAGATAGAGCCGAAGCCTGAGCGCGCCCGCCCCCTCCGGCAGCGGCAGCCGGAGCCGCGCGATGCCCGGCCGCGTCCAGCAGCCCCAGCGCTCGAGCGCGTGCCAGCCCTGCCCGTCGCGCACCAGGTCGGCCATCGCCATGTCGAGCGAAGGCTGCTCGAGGCCGGTCAGGCGCAGCGGATGGACGGCGCCGGCGCGCACCAGGGCGCGCCGCGCGGGCGGGGTCGCCGCCGCCGCCTCGCCGGCGCGCACCGCCTGCATCACCTGGTCGGCGATCTCGCCCCAGCTGCGCAGCTTGACGAGCCCGGGCAGCCGCGCCTCGAGCGCGGCGCGCTGGCCGGCATCGAAGATCAGCATCTCGAGCTTGGCGAGCAGGTCCGGCAGGTTCTGCGGCTCGAAATAGAGCGCCGCCTCGCCGCCCGATTCGACCAGCGCGGAATGGCGCGCCACCAGCGGCAGCTTGCCGTAGCCGAGGCTTTCCGTCACCGGCAGGCCCCAGCCCTCGTAGAAGGAGTTGTACACGGTGAACATCGCGCGGCTGTAGAGCGAGGCGAGGGTGATGTCGGCGATGCCGTGCACGATGGAGATCTTCTCGCGCAGCGCCGGCACGCTCGCATGCAGCGCGAGCGCCGCATCGGCGAGCCAGCCGGGCTTGCCGACGCAGACGAGGCGCGGCACCGCTGCCGCCCCGTGCTTGCGGATCAGCGCGAGCCAGGCCTGGAACAGCAGCAGGTGGTTCTTGCGGCTCTCGATGGTGCCGACGCTGAGCACGAAGGGCTCGTCCGCGCCCGGCAGGTCGCTGCGCGAGGGGATGAAGCGCGCATCGGCCGTGCTGTCCTGCCGCGGATCGGCATCGAGGCGGATGACCGCGACCGGCAGCTCCATCCCGGGCAGCACGCGCCGAATCTGCTCGCGCAGATCGTTGGCCGTGCATTCGGAATTGGCGAGCACGGCATCCGCATGCGCGGCGAGGGAGGCGAACCACTGGGCGAATTCCTGCACCAGCTCCGCCGAGCAATGCTCGGGCACCAGCAGCGGGATGCAGTCATGCACGAAGGGCACATAGCGCACGCCGAAGCGCCGCTGCACATGGCGGATGCGCAGGAAATAGTCCTTGATCCACCACGAGGTGCCGAGGTTGAGCAGGGTCGCGCCCTGCACGAAGGCGAAGTCGGGCCCCTTGGCGATGGCGGCGCGGGTCTCGTCCATCGCCTCCACCCAGCCCGGCGCCTCGATATCCGCGCCGGCGCGCGAGAGGCGCCACAGCTTCAGGAACAGGTCGCGCCCGATCTCGCGCCAGAATCCGGCGGCGGGATCGAAGGCGCAGACCGCGGGCACCACGCCGTCGAGCGGATCGAGCAGCGCGCGGGCGATGATGTTGAGCTGCACGCGCTGGATGCCGGTGGGGGCGCGGTTGCCGCCGAACCAGGAGATCAGGTCCGAAGCGTCGAAGACGAGCTGCAGCGGCTGGCCGGGCTGGCGGCCGCGGCGCGTCGCGGGCTGGGCGAGATGAGCGAGGTTGGAGACCTCGCGCTGCGCCGCCTCGAGCTCGGGGTCGAGCTCCAGCGCGCGGGCGAATTCGCGCCACGCCTCCTGCATCTCGCCCAGCATCTTGAGGGTGTGGCCGATCTGCAGATGCACATCGGCGCTGTTCGGCGCGCGGCTCTCGGCCTGGCGGTAGATGGCGAGCGCACCGGCGGGATCGCCCGATTCCTTGACGCAATGGCCGAGCTGGACACGCACGCGCCAATCCTCGGGGCGCAGCCGCAGATAGGCGCCATAGGCGGCCGCCGCCGCATCCCACATGCGCTGGTCCCTGAGGCCGTCGGCCTGGGCCAGGAGCTCCATGGGATTCGCCCTGTCCTCGCCGCTCACCTGGTCCATCAAGCGTCCCCGCTGCTGTTGCCCGCTTGTAGAGCGGTTTCGATGGTCAGAAGAAGAGGAAGAAGAAAGATCGGGGGCGGAGAGAACTCCGCCCCCGAACCCCCACCTCCTTTTTTTGGCTACTTGGCGCTGGCTCCTCCCGCACTCTCAGGCGCCATGCCGTTGTCGGGCTGAGAACGGAGCTCGCCACGCTTCCCAGGAGTCAAAAAAAGGAGGTGGGGGGTCTGGGGGGGTCGCGGCACTGCCGCGACGTGAACTCCGCCCCCCAGTCAGGCGGCGAAGCGCGCACCGACGCGCTGATACATCTCCTTGAGCCGCGCCTGGTACCGTTCGGCCGAGAAGAGCGAGGCCTGGCCAGGGCCCGCCTGGGACAGGCGCCCGCGCAGATCGGCATCCGAATCGAGCGCGCGGATGGCGTCCACCATGGCGCGGATGTCGTACGGGTCCACCGTCAGCGCGGCATTGCCCACCACCTCCGGCATCGAGGAGGTGGTTGAGGTCATCACCGGCGTGCCCAGCAGCATCGCCTCCAGCGCCGGCAGGCCGAAGCCCTCGTAGAGCGAGGGGAACAGCACCGCCTTGGCGCCGCGGATCAGGCTGACGAGCAGCGGGAAGGGCGCGTAATCCACCTGCAGCACGCGGTAGCGCTGCTCGGTGATGCCGTTGCGCGTCAGCAGGAAGCGCACATGCTCGTTCTCGGTGAGCAGCTGCAGCTCCTGGCGCGACTTCCACGCCTTCTTGCCGACGACGACGAGCGGATCCTGCACCCCGGAGGCGAGATAGGCCTCGATCAGCCGGCCGACGTTCTTCTTGGGCTCGATCGCGCCGAAGAACAGGTAGTAGCGCTGATAGGCGAGGCCGAAGGTGCCCTCGACATCGGTGATGACGTCGGCGATCGGCTTCTCGGCGTAGCGCTTCGGGATCTCCACCGACTGGTAGGTGTTGGTGACCTTGTCCTCGGAGACGCCGAGCAGGTTCACGATGTCGCGCTTGGAGGCCTCGCTGACGGTCACGATGTGATCGCTCCGGCGCGTCAGCTGGCGCACCAGCCGATAGTAGAGCCGCTTCTGGTCGAGCGTGGTGTAGGGCAGCCGGAGCGGCACGAGATCGTGCATGGTGTAGATGTTGCGCGCCCCGGTGACCTTGAGTGCGAGCGGATAGGTCCAGTGCATCACCTGCGGCGGGCTGCGGAAATGCACCGTCATGCGGGAGCGGTACAGGTTGAAGTGCAGCCGCTGCGCGTCATACAGGTTCTGCACGTTCCAGATATGATCGAAATAGGGCAGCCGGCTGCGATAGGTGTCGCTCACCACCTTGCCGGTGATCGGCACCTGCGTCGCGATCTCGCCGAACGGCGTGGAGAGGGCGCGGCGGATGGTGTGCATGATGCGCACCAGCTTGGAGGGGCGCCCGACATGCGGATCGAAGAAGGCGATCTCGCGGATCAGCGGCGTGATGCTGATGGTCGAGCCCTTGGTGCCGTAGAGCACCCCGACCTCGGCGCCGATGTCGCGCAGCCCGAAGGACAGGTTGCGGGCGTATGTCGCCACCCCCGTCCCCTGCTCCAGTGCGAGATTGTAGCCATCGATAAACACGCGGGGTCGGCGGGCAGTCGACATCCGGCCTCTCGATTCCATGCTTGCGGCTTGAGCGCCTGGATAAGGGAGGGCGGCCGGCCTGGCCAGCGCGGACCGCCGCTATACACTCACGGTTGATATGGCGCCGGTCAAGCGCCGCGCGCCGGGTCAGTCGAGGAATTCGGGGGAGATCAGGCGCGGCAGGATCAGCACGATATCCGGCCACAGGATGACGAGCGCAAGCACGCCGAGCATCGGCAGCAGCATGATGCAGGTGTCCTTCAGCGCATCGGCGATGCGCATCCCGGCGACATGGCAGGCGATCATCAGGCAGAGCCCGTAGGGCGGCGTCACCAGGCCGAAGGCGAGGCTCACGATGCCGATCATGGCGAAGTGAATCGGGTTGAGCCCCGCCCCCTGCGCCAGCGGCTGGAGGATCGAGCCCACGATGATGATCGCGGGAATCGCATCCAGGAAGCAGCCGACCACCAGGAAGACGCCGGCGATGAAGAAGCCGGTGGCGATCGGCCCCATGCCCCATTGGCGCACGCCGGCGAGCAGCGCCTGCGGGATCTCGTAATAGGCGAGCATCCAGCCGAAGGCCGAGGCGGTGCCGACGCAGAAGAGGGCCACCGCGGCGAGCCGGCCGGTCTCGCCGAGTGCGAGGTAGAGGCCCTTGAGGTCCATCTCGCGATAGACCAGCAGGGACAGCGCGCCGGCGTAGAGCACCGCGATGCAGGCGCTCTCGGTCGCGGTGAACCAGCCGAAAATCTTGCCGCCGATGATGATCACCGGCGTCATCAGCGCCGGGATCGAGACCAGGAAGGCGCCGGCGAACTCGCCCCAGCTCGCGCGCGGATAGGTTGGGTAGCCGCGCAATTTCGCGTAGGCGTGCACGGTCGCCATCTGCACCAGGCCGATCAGCAGGCCGGGGATGATGCCGGCGAGGAAGAGGCCGCCGATCGAGACCGTCAGCACCCCGCCCCACACGATCATCAGGATCGAGGGCGGGATGATGACCGCGAGCACCGCCGAGACCGCGGTGATGGCGACCGAGAAGCTGTCGTCATAGCCCTCGCGCCGCTGCGCCTCGATGAAGATCTTGCTCTGCGAGGCGGCGTCCGCGGTGGAGCTGCCGGAGATGCCGGCGAAGAAGATCGAGAGCACCACGTTGATCTGCGCCAGCGCGCCGGGGAAGTGGCCGACCATGCTGCGCGAGAGATGCATCAGGCGGTCGGTGATGCCGCCGACGTTCATCAGGTTGGCGGTGAGCAGGAAGAAGGGCACCGCCAGCAGGATGAAGGAGTTGTAGGCGTTGAAGGTCTCCTGCATCAGCACCATCGGCGAGAGCCGCGGCTCGATCAGCAGGATCGGCAGGCAGGCGAGGCCGAGCGCCACCGCCACCGGCACGCGCAGCACGAGCAGGGTGAAGAAGATGCCGAACAGGATCCAGGCGGCCTGGCCGGCGGCGAGGACATTGCCGCCCATCATGCGCTGGGCTTCCCGCGCAGGGTGCGGATGGCGTCCGCCATGCGCTCGCCGTTGAAGATCAGCCAGGTGACGCCGAGTACCGGCCAGGCGACGTGGATGAGCCAGAGCGGCAGCTCCGCCATCTCGCTGATGCGGAACCAGGCGAACTCGGTGAACTCCCAGCCCCACCAGACGAAGGCGGCGGCGAAGACCAGCACGAAGAGGCCGGAGACGAGATCCATCACCGCCTCGCCGCGCGGGGAGAGGCGCGGGAAGACATCGACGACGAAGTGGATGCGCTCCTTCAGCGCCAGCATGGCGCCGATCATGATGGTCCAGACCAGGAGGAAGCGCGCCATCTCCTCGGTCCAGATGTAGTGCGGGATCAGGCTGGTGTAGCGCGAGAAGACCTGCAGCGTGACCGGCAGCACCAGGATGCCGACCGAGAGGGCGAGCAGCACCGAGAGCAGGCGCGCATAGAGTTCCGTGAAGCGCCGGAAGGCGCCCGGCGTGGAAGCTTCACTCATGGCATTCCCCGGGGTTCGGAGGAGGCGGCCCGGCGGGGGCCGCTCCGGCCGCTCAGGCGGTGATCGCGTTGATGCGGTTGAGGATGGTCTCGGCGTCGATCTCGCGCGCATAGGCCGTCATCACCGGCTGCACCGCCTCGAGCATCTGTCGCCTTTCCGTGAACTCGACCCGGCGCAGCCGTCCGGCGCGTTCCAGCGCATCGAGCTTCTGGCTGTCCTCGCTCGATTCCGCCTGGCGGCCGAACACGCCCGCTTCCTTGCCCGCGCGCACCACCGCCGTCTGCAGCTCGCGCGGCAGCCGGTCGAACACCTGCTTGGCGAAGCAGATCGGGCGGATGGTGATGGCGTGCTGCGTCATCAGGAGGTTGGGCGCGACCTCGTAGAAGCGCATGGATTCGACGCCCGCCGCCTCGTTCTCGCCGGCCTCGATGACGTTGTTCTGGATCGCGTTGTAGACCTCGTTGTAGGCGATGACGGTGGGCGACATGCCGATCGCCGAGAAGGTGCGGCTCCAGATCGGCGCGCCCTGCACGCGCACCTTCATGCCGCGCAGCTCGGCCAGCGTATGCGCCGGGCGGTTGGCGAAGATGTTGCGCACGCCGCCGCCGGCATAGCCGATCAGCATGACGCGGGCACGGCGCTCGAGCTCCTGCGCCACCGGGGCGAACAGGTCCTGGTCCAGCACCTGGTTCCAATGCGCGAGGTCGCGGAACAGGAAGGGCGCATCGACGAAGGGTGCGGCGCGCGAGAAGGTGGACATGTGGGCCGGCGAGACGATGCCGTAATCCACCGCCCTGCCCTGCGCCATGTACTCGAAATACTGCTTCTCCAGGCCGAGGCTGGAGTTCTTGTGCAGGATGAAGTTGATCGGCCGGCCGTAATACTGCTTGACCAGCTCCTCGAAGCGCACGAGGGCGCGGGTGAAGACGTGGTCGTCGTTGAACTGCACGGCGCCGTTCAGGGTGATCGCCTGCTGCGCGCGCAGCACCTGCGGCGATGCCACCATGCCGGCGGCGATGCCGCCCAGCAGCTCCCTGCGCTTCATCGGACGTGTTCCTTCCATCGGGCCCCGGCTTGGGCGCCGGGCTGACGGCGATGTTATCGGGGCGGCCCCGCACTGGCTACGCGGAATCCGAGGCCGTGCCGGGCTTTGCAGCGGCTTTCCACCGTGGTCTGCTGCACTGCCAGGGAGGTGAGGCACATGACGGCACGCTATGCACTCGAAGGGCGGGTCGCGGTGGTGACCGGCGGGGCGCGCGGCATCGGCTTCGCCTCCGCGCAGCGGCTGGCGGACTCCGGCGCCGCGGTGGCGCTGTGGGACCGCGACGCCGGCGCGCTCGAGGAGGCGCGCGGCGCCTTGGCGTCGGGCAAGGCCAGCGCGCATGCGGTGGAGCTGACCGAGACCGGCGCGGTCGAGGCCGCGCTCGCGGCGACGCTTGCCGCCCATGGCCGCGTGGACATCCTCATCAACAATGCCGGCATCACCGGCGGCAACGCGCCGACCTGGGAGCTGGCGCCCGCCGAATGGCGCCGCGTGATCGAGGTGAACCTGATCGCGCCCTTCCTGGTGGCGCGCGCGGTGATCCCGCACATGCTCGCGCGCGGCTATGGGCGGATCGTCAACATCGCCTCCATCGCCGGCAAGGAAGGCAACCCCAACGCCTCCCACTACAGCGCCTCCAAGGCCGGGCTGATCGGGCTGACCAAGTCGCTGGGGAAGGAGCTCGCGGGCAAGGGCGTGCTGGTGAACGCGGTGACGCCCGCGGCCGCGGAGACCGACATCTTCCGCCAGATGACCGAGCAGCAGATCGCCTGGATGCGCTCCAAGATCCCGATGGAGCGCTTCGTCAGGGTGGAGGAGATCGCCGCCCTGGTGTGCTGGCTCGCCTCCGAGGAATGCTCCTTCTCGACCGGGGCGGTGTTCGACATCTCCGGCGGCCGCGCGACCTACTGACGGCGCGCGGCTCCGTTGCCAGGGCGGCGCGGCGCGCGCAATCTGGCCGGCCAGTCCAGCCATGGGGATGCCAAGGGGAATGAACGTCGCATGAGCAGCTCGAAGATCGCCCTCGTCACCGGCGCCGGCAGCGGCGTCGGCCGCGCCGCCGCCCTCGCGCTGCTCGGCGGCGGCTGGACCGTCGCGGTGACCGGCCGCCGCAAGGACGCGCTGGAGGAGACCATCGCCCTCGCCGGCGAGGCCAAGGACCGCGGCGTCGCGATCCCCGCCGATGTCGGCGATCCCGCCTCGGTCGCCGCGCTGTTCGACGCGGTGAAGCAGCGCTTCGGCCGGCTCGACCTGCTGTTCAACAATGCCGGCCAGAACGCGCCGGGCGTGCCCTTCGAGGAGCTGAAATTCGAGGACTGGTCGCGCGTGGTGGCGGTGAACCTCACCGGCTCCTTCCTCTGCGCCCAGGCCGCCTTCCGCATGATGAAGGAGCAGTCGCCGCAGGGTGGGCGCATCATCAACAACGGCTCGATCAGCGCGCACACGCCGCGGCCCGATTCCGCGCCCTACACCGCGACCAAGCACGCCATCACGGGGCTGACGAAAACCATCGCGCTGGACGGGCGGAAATACGACATCTGCTGCGGCCAGATCGACATCGGCAACGCGGCGACGCCGATGACCGCGCGGATGGCGAAAGGCGTCAAGCAGGCGACGGGCGAGCTCGCGGTGGAGCCGACCATGGACGTGGATCACGTCGGCGCGGCGATCCTGCACATGGCGAGCTTCCCGCTGGAGACCAACATCCTGACGCTGACGATCAAGGCGTCGAAGATGCCGTTCGAGGGGCGGGGCTGAAGAGCTGGGGAAGGGAGTGAACTCCCTTCCCCAGACCCCATCCCTCCTTTTTTTGGTTACGGGGAAGCGTGGAGAGCTCCGTTCTCAACCCGACAACGCTGCGGCGCCTGAGAGTGCGGGAGGAGCAAGCGCCAAGTAGCCAAAAAAAGGAGGTGGGGGGTTCGGGGGGCGGAGTTCACTCCGCCCCCCGATCTTTTTTTCATGCCAAGGGCTCCACGCGTTCCTCGCCGAGCCGCAGCAGCGGATCCTCGATCAGGGTCAGCGCATGCCCCGCCGCGGCGGTGAACTCCTCCAGCGCGCCCGGAAGGTCGCGCAGCGCCGCCAGCACGGAGGCCGCAGCGCGCAGCGCAAGCCGCTGCGCCGGCTGCGCTGCGGCCTCGCGCGCTGCGCGGCGCAAGGCGGCGAGCCCGCGCGTCAGCGGCGATGGCGGCAGGCCCAGCACATCGTGCAGCGGCGCGTGCACGCGGTCGCGCACGATCTCGATGAGGCCGAGCCCCGTCACACCGATCAGGCGGGACAGCGGATCCAGCCTGAGCGCGCCCTCCAAGGCGGGCAGCAACGCCGCGCGCCGGCGCGGGGAGAGGCCGGCGAAGTCGAGCAGGATCGGGCCGGCGAGATTGCGCAGCCGGATCTGGCGCGCGGCCTCCACGGCGGCGAATGCGTTCAGGGTCTCCACCGCGCGGGGGCTGCGCGCGCCGGCGACGGTGCCGGCGTCCACGTCGATCGCGGTCAGTGCGGGCGTCGGATGGATCAGGATGCGGCCGCCTTCATCCAGGGGCACCTCATGGCCGGCGAGGAGATCGAGCTCGGATTCCAGCGCGTCGTCGAACAGCGGCGCCGGCGAAAGCCGCAGCCGGGCGCCGAGCGCGCCGCGCAGCGTTGCGGCGAGCGCGGCGGAATCGAGGACGATCTCCGCCTGCGGATGCGCGGCGGCGAGGCGCTGCACGGCGGTCGGGCCGGGGCGGATCAGGCGCGGCGCGCCGGGCGGGGCGGCCTCGAATGCCGCGGTTTCCTCCGGCGTCAGCAGCGCGCTGACGCGCTTGCCCTTGCCGCCCTGCGCCGCACGCGTCACGCGCAGCCCGAGGACCTGGCCTTCCGACACCGCCTTGGCGATCGGCTTGCGCGGGGACGCGGCAGCGCTTTCCGGCAGGAAGCCGGTCTCGTTCCCCGCCAGTGCGACGAAGGCGCCGGACATGGCGGGCGCCAGCGCCGAGACGCGGCCGCATTGCAGCGCGCCCACGCCATCCGGGCGCGCGGGGCGCTCGACCCAGTACTCGGTCAGCAGGCCGTCCAGCAGCAGCGCAGTGCGATGCTCGCCCGGCGAGACCGAGACGAGAATCGCCATGCTCATGGCCGCAGCCAGCCGATCCCCCGCAGAAGCTGCGCCGTCTCGTACAGCGGCAGGCCGACCACGTTGGAATGGCTGCCGGAGAGAAAGCGGATCAGCGCCTCCGCGCGGCCCTGGATCGCGTAGCCGCCGGCCTTGCCGCGCCATTCGCCGCTTGCAAGGTAGTCCTCGGTCTGCGCCGCAATCAGCCGCTGGAAGGTGACGACGCTTTCCGCCAGCCGCCGCCCGCGCCGCCCATCCGCCGCGACGACGACGACGCCCGTGTACACGCGATGCCGCCGGCCCGAGAGCAGTGCCAGGCAGCGCCGCGCCGCCTCCTCGGTCTCGGGCTTGGGCAGGATGCGCCGCCCGACGCCCACCACCGTGTCCGCGGCCAGCACCACGCAGCCCGGCGCCTCCGCCACCGCCGCATCCGCCTTCGCCTCGGCGAGCCGCGCCGCGAGCTGGCGCGGCAGCTCGCCCTTGCGCGGGGTCTCGTCGATCTCGGTGGCGATCACCCGCTCGGGGACGATGCCGATGCGGGCGAGCAGGTCGCGCCGGCGCGGGCTGGCGCTCGCCAGCACCAGGGGCGGGCGCGCGGTCAACTCACTTGAAGCGGAAGGTGATCCGCCCCTTGGTCAGGTCATAGGGCGTCATCTCGACATTCACGCGGTCGCCCGCCAGCACGCGGATGCGGTTCTTGCGCATCTTCCCGCTGGTATGGGCGAGCACCATGTGCTCGTTGTCGAGCTTTACACGGAACATCGCGTTGGGGAGGAGCTCAACGACGGTGCCGCTGAACTCGATCATGTCCTCTTTCGACATTACGCCTCTTGCTGCTGCGCGCGGCCCGGGGTCGCGACGACTTGGCCCGACGCCGCGCGAGGGGCGTGACGGCCGGCGCGGAACATGATGCCGGGGGAAGGGCCGGTCAAGGATGGCGGCCAGCGCCGGCCCGCTCCGCGCGCAGCGAGGTGCAGCGAAGAAGAAGGACTGGGGGGCGGAGATGAACTCCGCCCCCCAGACCCCCCACCTCCTTTTTTTGGTCACTGGGAAGCGCGGCAAGCTCCGTTCTCAGCCCGACAACGCTGCGGCGCCGGAGAGCGCGGGAGCCGCAAGCGACAGGAGTCAAGAAAAGGAGGTGGGGGTGTGGGGGCGGAGTTCTCTCCGCCCCCACTCTTCAGACGAAACCGCTCTAGCCGCCCAGGCGCAGCGCCACGCTGCGGGCATGGGCGCCGAGCCCTTCCGCTTCCGCCAACGCCACCGCGGCAGGGCCCACCCGGGCGAGCGCGGCGGCGTCCGCCTCCACCCAGGTGGTGCGCTTGACGAAGTCGTAGACCGAAAGGCCGGAGGCGAAGCGGGCGGTGCGGCCGGTCGGCAGCACGTGGTTCGGCCCGGCGACGTAATCCCCCACCGCCTCCGGGCAATGGCGCCCGAGGAACACCGCGCCGGCATGGCGGATGCGCGCGAACAGCATGCGCGGCTCAGCCACCATGAGTTGCAAGTGCTCGGGCGCCAGCCGGTCCACCAGCGCGGCCGCCTCGTCCCAGCCCTGCACCAGGATCACGGCGCCATGGCGCAGCCAGGATTCCCGCGCGATCGGCTCGCGAGCGAGGCTCGCGAGCTCGAGCTCGACGGCAGCGGCGACGGAATCGGCGAAAGCCCCGTCGTCGGTGATCAGGATCGCCTGGGCGGATTCGTCGTGTTCGGCCTGCGCCAGCAGATCGACCGCGACGTGCCGCGGATCGTTGGAGGCATCGGCGATCACCACCACCTCGGACGGCCCGGCGATGGAATCGATGCCGACCCGGCCGAAGACCTGGCGCTTCGCCTCGGCGACATAGGCATTGCCGGGCCCGACGATGCGGTCCACCGGCGCGATGCTTTCGGTGCCCCAGGCCAGCGCCGCCACCGCCTGCGCCCCGCCGACACGATAGATCTCGGTGACACCGGCACGGCGCGCCGCCGCCAGCACCAGCGGGTTCAGCGCCCCCTCCGGCGCCGGCACGCACATCGCGATCCGGCGCACCCCCGCGACCCGCGCCGGCAGCGCATTCATCAGCACCGAGGACGGATAGGCCGCCTTGCCGCCCGGCACATACAGCCCCACAGCATCCAGCGCATTCCACCGCATGCCGAGCAGCAGCCCCTCGGCATCCGTGATCTCGAGATCGCGCGGCATCTGCGCCTGGTGGAAGGCCTCGATGCGCCGAGCCGCGAGGTCCAGCGCCTCGTGCAGCTCCGGCGCGATGCCGGCGACCGCCGCCTCCAGCTCCGACGCTCCGACCCGCAGCGCCGCCGCATCCGCCGGCGTCCAACGATCGAGGCGCGCCGTGTGCTCCAGGAGCGCCGCATCGCCGCGCGCACGGACCTCGGCGATGATCGCGGCCACCGCCGCATCCACCCGCGCCGTGGTCTCCCGCGCGGTGTCGAGCAGCGCGCGGAACGCCACCTCGAACCCGGGCTCGCGCGTGTCCAAGCGTCTCATGCGGGGCGATGCTCCTGCGTTGCGCTCCAGAAGGGACTCTGCCCCTCCTGGACCACCCCGCCGGGGGGCAGCCGTGCCCCCCGGACCCCGCGTGAGGTGTACAGGTCCGGAAATGGGAAGGGGCATCTCCTGCCCGTTGAAGCGGCGCGCGGGTTGCGCCCCTTCCCATTTCCGGACCTGCCCTCGGGGTCTGGGGGGCGAGGTCGCCCCCCAGCGGGGAGAGCCCGAGAGGGGCAGAGCCCCTCTCGGAGAGCCACGCCGGGCAGCCTCACCGCGCGGAGACCTCGGCCAGGGCGGCCTGGAAGCGGGCGAGCCAGGCGGCGATTGTTTCCGGGCGGGTCTTCAGCGCGGTGCGGTTGACGATGAGGCGGGAGGTGATGGGGGCGATCACTTCCGTCTCGCGCAGCCCGTTGGCCTTTAGGGTGGAGCCGGTCTGCACCAGGTCCACGATCAGCTTGGAGAGGCCCATCGAGGGGGCGAGCTCCATGGCGCCGTTCAGCTGCACCACCTCGGCCTGGATGCCGCGGGCGGCGAAGTGGCGGCGGGCGATGTTCGGGTACTTGGTCGCCACGGTGATGCGGGACCAGCGGGAGGGGTCCTCGTTGGCCGGCTTCTCCACCGGCTCCGCCACCGAGACGCGGCAGCGGCCGATGCCGAGGTCCAGCGGCGCGTAGATCTCGGGGTAGTCGAATTCCATCAGCACGTCGGCGCCGCACACCCCGATCTGGGCAGCGCCATGGGCGACGAAGGTCGCGACATCGAAGGGCCGGACCCGGATGACGTCCAGGTTCGGCTCATTGGTGGGGAAGCGGAGGCGCCGGCTGTCCTCGTCGGCGTAGTCGGGGGCGGGGTGGATGCCCGCCCGTTCCAGCACGGGGCCGAGCTCGCCGAGGATCCGCCCCTTCGGCACCGCCAGCACGATGGTGCCGGAATCGGCGGGGGTGGCGGGGGTGAGGGTGGGAGCGAGGGGTGCGTCCATGGGGGCAGGTAGCACAACCGGGCCGTGACTGCCCGAGTCAAGCTTGCATGTCAGCTCGGCAACCGTTCGATGTCCGCCCCCACCGCGGCGAGTTTTTGGTCCACCCGCTCATGGCACGGCGACTGAGCACCGATGGTCTGGTGACGAGCAGCTTCGGAGTGACATTACTTGGCATCTGTCAGGCGCCACTTGCGACTCTCTCGATGTCCGCGCCGACCGCCGCGAGCTTCTGTTCCACCCGCTCATAGCCGCGGTCGAGGTGATAGACCCGGTTGACGATCGTTTCGCCCTCCGCGGCAAGCCCCGCGAGGATGAGGGAGACCGAGGCGCGGAGATCGGTCGCCATCACCGGCGCGCCGGACAGGCGCGGGACGCCGCGGACGATCGCCGAGGCGCCGTGGTAGTTGATCCGCGCGCCCATGCGGGTGAGCTCGGGCACGTGCATGAAGCGGTTCTCGAAGATGGTCTCGGTGATCATCGCGGCGCCTTCGGCGACCGACATCAGCGCCATGAATTGGGCCTGCATGTCGGTGGCGAAGCCCGGGAAGGGCTCGGTCATCACGTCCACTCCGTGCAGGCTGTTGTGGCGGCGGGCGAGCAGGCCTTCGGGGCGGTCCTCGATGTCCACCCCGGCCTCGCGCAGCACGCGGGCGACGGCGCCGAGATGGTCGGCGCGGGCGCCTTGCAGGGTCAGCGCGCCGCCGGTGATGGCCGCCGCGCAGGCATAGGTGCCGGCCTCGATGCGGTCGGGGATGATCGGGTGGGTGGCGGCGCCGAGCGCGTCCACCCCCTGGATGCGCAGGCGGTCGGTGCCGATGCCCTCGATGCGCGCGCCCATGGCGATCAGGCAGCGGGCGAGGTCCTCGATCTCCGGCTCGCGGGCGGCGTTGACGAGCTCGGTCTCGCCGCCGGCGAGGGTGGCGGCCATCAGCAGGTTCTCGGTGGCGCCGACCGAGACCTGGGGGAACAGGATGCGGGCACCGCGCAGCCTGGTGCGGCCGTTGCGCGGCGCGTGGGCATGGATGTAGCCGCCATCGAGGTCGATCCGCGCCCCCATCTGCTCGAGGCCCTTGAGGTGCAGGTCCACCGGGCGGGTGCCGATGGCGCAGCCGCCGGGCATCGACACCCGCGCCTCGCCGTAGCGGGCGAGCAGCGGGCCGAGGACCAGGACCGAGGCGCGCATCTTGCGCACCAGGTCATAGGGCGCCTCGAGGTTGTCCGCCGCGCCGGCGAGGCGGATGGTGCGCTCCGCCTTGTCGTGCCGGATCTCCAGCCCGTGCTGCGAGAGCAGGCCGGTCATCGTCGCGATGTCGGCGAGGTCGGGCGCGTTGGTCAGGGTGAGCGGGCCGTCCGTGAGCAGGGCGGCGGCCATCAGCGGCAGGGCGGCGTTCTTGGCCCCGCCGATGGGAACGGCGCCGGCCAGCGGCCGGCCGCCGCGAATACGGATTCGGTCCAACTCATCCCCCTCTTACAGCTTCGGCAGCGCAACGCCGCGCTGGCCCATGTATTTGCCGCGCTTGTCGGCATAGGACACCTCGGGGGGAGCGGCGCCCTGCAGGAACAGGAACTGGCAGATGCCCTCGTTGGCGTAGACCTTGGCGGGAAGCGGCGTGGTGTTGGAGATCTCGATCGTCACCTGGCCTTCCCATTCGGGCTCCAGCGGGGTGACGTTCACGATCAGCCCGCAGCGGGCATAGGTGGACTTGCCGAGGCAGATCACCAGCACGTCGCGCGGGATGCGGAAATACTCGACGGTGCGGCCGAGGGCGAAGGAGTTGGGCGGGATGATGCAGGTCTCGCCGGTGCGGGAGACGAAGCCCTTCTCGGAGAAGTTCTTGGGGTCCACCAGGGCGTTGTCGACATTGGTGAACACCTTGAATTCGTCGGCGACGCGGGCGTCGTAGCCATAGGAGGAGAGGCCGTAGGAGATCGCGCCGGCGCGCTTCTGGGTCTCGACGAAGGGCTCGATCATGCCGTGCTCCTCCGCCATGCGGCGGATCCAGTGGTCGGGCATGATCGGCATGGGGCGCGGGACCCTGGGGCGGCGGAAAAGGGAGGCGGGGCTTAGCGCAGGGTGTGCGGTGCGGCAACGGGACGGCGGCTCAGGGCTTGGGCGGCGCGGCCGGCGTGGCGGGGGCGGTGCCGCGGGCGCGGGCCTGGGCCTTGCGGCGGCGGAGATTCTCGCGCAGGGCGGCGGCGAGGCGGGCCTCGCGCTCGGATGCGGCCGGGGGTTTCGGGGGCGCCGGCGGGGACTCGGGCGGGGTCGGGCGCTTGGTCACGCCGGGCAGCATGGGGGCGCGGCCCGGCGCCGGCAAGCGACGCGGCCAGACCGGGGCGGCACGCGCTCGTGGAAACAGAAGAAGTAAGGTCGGGGGCGGAGAGAACTCCGCCCCCGAACCCCCACCTCCTTTTTTTGGTTACTTGGTGCTGACCCATCCCGCACTCTCAGGTGCCACGCCGTTGTCGGGCTGAGAACGGCGCTCGCCACGTTTCCCATAAGTCAAAAAAAGGAGGTGGGGGGGTCTGGGGGGGCGGAGTTCACTCCG
>Ga0081539_10000161_pt2 | contig 128701 bp, 117 predicted proteins | sample TabmetS4T2R2_FD_71023 | JGI IMG/M metagenome (GOLD analysis project Ga0081539, IMG submission 71023) | Tabebuia heterophylla rhizosphere microbial communities from the University of Puerto Rico - S4T2R2 | ecosystem: Host-associated > Plants > Roots > Rhizosphere ... | reverse complement strand
CGTCGTAACCGGCGAATGAACTTGCCGTGTTCCCCATAAAACGGATGGTGATGATAATGAATGGTGACTGTGGGCCCTTCATGGGCAGTATGCTGATGCGTACCGCCATTACTTTGCTACCCATTTGCTGCAACGCGGCACCGATATCCGTACTATTCAGCAATTGCTCGGGCACAACGATGTGGCCACCACCATGATCTATACGCACGTCCTGCAGCAGGGAGGCCACGGCGTGCCGAGCCCTTTAGATGATCTCAGCGTTTGAGCTTCATTCTTTGCTGTTGGGCTGCTTCAATGGAACGACATTGGATACCCCTATGAACAGAAACAGCTTCCCACGAGTAACCGGAACGGTCTCATATAGTCACTGCTCTCGCTCCAGGTAGGAACATATAGTTACTCCACTGATTATTACGGTATCCGAATATCCATGTGGTTTGTTACTACAGGCACCATAATTCTTGCTCATCCCCTCCCCACAAACGGCATCTTGGTCGCCATGACAGTCATAAACAGCACATTGACCTCAAGGGGCAAATTTGCCATGTAGAGCACAGCGTTGGCGACATGCTCGATCCCCATCAGCGGCTCGGCAGCAATCTGACCATTGGCTTGTGGCACTCCGTGTGTCATCCGTGCAGTAAGCTCTGTTTCAGCATTGCCAATATCAATTTGACCGCAGGCAATGTCATATTTACGGCCATCCAAAGCCGTAGCTTTGGTGAGACCGCTGAGTGCGTGCTTGGTTGCGGTATAGGGAGCTGAATTCGGGCGCGGCGCATGCGCAGAAATCGAGCCGTTGTTGATGATCCGTCCGCCGCGTGGCTCCTGCGCTTTCATTAACTTGAATGCTTCCTGCGTACAAAGAAACGCTCCCGTCAAGTTGATGTCTACAACACTCTGCCATTGTGCGAACGTCAGATCTTCTAGCGGCACCGGCGGCGCCCCAACTCCAGCATTATTGAACAGCACATCCAAACGACCGAAAGCTTCTTTTGTTTTCACAAATAGTTCGTGTACAGAATCGGCTTTACTCACATCAGTGGGAACCACGAGAGCTTGGCGATCTTTTGGTTGAGCTTCGGTCGCGACCTTCTCTAGCAACGCCTGACGTCGTCCAGCCAGCACGACGTTGTAGCCGTTATTCAACAGGATAAGTGCTACCGCCTTCCCGATCCCCGTTCCCGCTCCTGTCACGATTGCCGTTTTTGTTGCTGCGCTCATGATTTTCATTTCCCCAAGCTAGAGCCCTGGCCATTTGCTGAATTCTGCGTAGGTCCAATCCGAAAAGATCTTGCCATCACGACAGGTCAGCACCGCACAGAAAGGCAGACTCCAATTCGCTCCTTGGTCGGGATTCAGCAACACAGCTTCGACGATCACGACATTACCAGTCGCATAGCGGCGGTCGACTCGCATCTTGCGTTTCGGTGCCGCTCGCAATACATCTTTCTCAACTTTGATAAACTGCTCGTACCCGCGAATAAACCCACCATTCACTTCACAATCAGTGGTGTAACATTCGTGTACAAAACGCTCGACATCAGTGTTGTACAAATCTTCATAGCGCTTTGCGACTTCGAGGTTTCGTTGTTCTTCAGTGGTCATAGTCACTCTCCTTTACACAGTCAGCTAATAGGTACCATAGATGGCTTGACAGCAGAATAGGCGGGCGGTAGGGGAAACTGAGTAACTGCTTAATGAATAAGGGAGAAGTTCCAACCCAGAACCAACTAGAGAAAACCAGGAGTCTTTAAGTGCTCAGCAGTCAAGGAGGGAGTCGCGATGACAGTGCGAGCTTTCACATCTGACGTCCATCGCTCGGAAGTTGACGGGTCCTTGGTCCAACCATCACCGCCGGACCTGCAAACGTATCTTGTGGATACCCCACAAGAGGGCATGTTCACTGTTGATCGCAGTATTTTTACTGACCCTTACCTCTTTGAACTAGAGATGAAGTATATCTTTGAGGGAACCTGGATCTACCTCGCGCATGAGAGTCAGCTTCCTCGTCCGCATGATTTCTACACAACGACAATTGGTCGCCAACCCATCCTGCTCATGCGCAATCAGCAAGCAGAGATCGGCGGGTTCCTCAATGCCTGTCCACATCGTGGAGCCACGGTATGTTTGAGCAAGCGCGGGAATCAGAAGGTCATCACCTGCCCGTATCACGGCTGGTCATTCAACACCAATGGCACCCTTATCAGTGTGAAAGACTACGCCTCCAGTGTCTATCCAGAAGCGTTTGACCGCTTTGATCATGGACTGACGCGGGTCCCACGTCTGGCCAATTATCGCGGGTTTATTTTTGGCAGCCTCAATCCTGCGGTTACGGATCTCGAGACTCATTTGGGAAATGCGCGTATCTTCATCGACATGATCGCCGACCAAGCACCGCAAGGGTGGGAGGTCGTCAGAGGCAGTGCGGATTACACCTACGCGGGAAACTGGAAGTTACAAACCGAAAATGGCGTCGACGGGTATCATTTCGACATTGTCCACCGCACCTTCATGGGCGTTATTCAACGCAGGATTACCGCCGGTAAGGATGCGGTCCGTGCGGTCGACGTCGAACGACTTGATAAGCCGGAAACTGCCACCGGCTGCTACGACCTCGGTAACGGGCATACGGTCTTGTGGACGGACTATCCTAACCCCCAGGACCGCCCGATGTATGAACGCCGTGGGGAGATCGAGGCAAAACACGGCGCACTCCGTACTCGTTGGATGATGAACCGACTCCGCAACCTTCTCATCTACCCGAATATCTTCTTCATGGATCAAACCTCGACCCAACTGCGAGTGATTTATCCGCTAGCGGTTGATAAAACACGAGTCTCGACACACTGTATCGCGCCGGTTGGCGAAAGTGCGCGTGACCGTGCGCACCGGCTACGTCAATATGAGGATTTCTTTAACGCCAGCGGTGTCGGCACGCCAGACGACCTTGCGGCTTTTGAAGCATGTCAAAAAGGATATAACGGCCGGTTAGTACGCTGGCAACAGGGATATATGCGCGGGATTCCCCAGATGACACTGGGCGCAGACGCTGAGGCTCACGCGCTCGGTATTCAGCCGTACTCAAGCTCGCGCGACTTTCGTGACGAAACGTTATATCACGGCCAGTATCGGCACTGGCTCAAGCTGATGCGTGACGGACAACAAGCAGAAAGAGAGGCCCTTAATGGTGCCTGACCTGCTTGTGCGCTGCACTGAGCTGCTATATCGCGAAGCCGCATACTTGGATGAACACCGGTGGACCGAGTGGTTAGACTTGTACACCGAGGATGCCGAGTTTTGGGTCCCAGCGTGGGACGAAGATGGCAAGCCAACAAACGATCCACAATCGCAGCTATCACTGATCTACTATGACCGACGCTCTGGCCTCGAAGATCGGGTGTGGCGCATCCAATCAGGGTTGTCTCCGGCGTCGAATCCTCCGGTCCGCACGTGTCATTTCATCGCCAATGTTCGCATTGCTGAAGTCGTGAATGGCGAGTCATCTGTAGCGTCCCATTGGCAAGTCAATATCTATCGTCCTGAGAAACATCACAGCTTTTCATACTTCGGCTTTTACGAACATCGTATACGTGAGATTGGTGAACAGTTGTACATCGCGAAGAAAAAGATTCTCTTGTTAAATGATGTTGTCGAAAGTGTACTCGATGTTAATCACGTGTGAGGAGCTTTCTATGCCATCCGCCAATGAATCACAATCTCCCTGGATTACCTGGACAAAAGACCCGACCGACAGCGTTCCTTACCAGGTATTTCTTGACCCCGCGATTTACGAGCGAGAACAAGAACGCCTGTTTCGTGGTCCAATTTGGGCGTATGTCGGGCTCGAAGCGGAAATCTCCAAACCACAAGACTTCAAAGCCACGTTTCTCGGCGACACGCCCATTGTCGTGAACCGCGATAAAGATGGCACCCTACATGCCTTTGTCAATCGCTGTGCGCATCGTGGTGCACTCGTGTGCAGAGAGCTGCATGGCAATCGTGCACGACACACCTGCGTGTATCACCAATGGACCTACGATCTGAAAGGAAATCTCGTCGGTGTTCCCTTCAAGAATGGCCTGGGAAACGCGGCCGGCTATCCAGCAGACTTCCAGACCTCACAGCATTCCCTACGGAAGCTACGCGTTGCTTCGTACCAAGGTCTCATCTTCGTCTCATACGCCCAGAATGTTGAGTCAATCGAGGACTATCTCGGGCCGGCCATGCGCGCCCATATCGACCGCGTGTTCAATCGTCCGATTGAGGTGCTTGGCCATGCACGGCAGTTTGTGAGTGCCAATTGGAAGCTGTATGCCGAAAACGTTCGCGACCCGTACCATGCCAGTCTGTTGCACTTGTTCCACATGACGTTCGGGATGTATCGCTCGTCACAAGGTGGTGGTGTGACATTTGACGCCAAATCGCGCCACACCTTGCTGCAGTCGTATCGCCGCAACGAGGCAGAAGAGGTCGCCGCGTATAAAGGCACTGAGGTGCGAACGTATCAGTCGAAGTATTCACTCAGTGATCCGTCAGTCCTCCAGGGTCGGCCGGAATTTCCCGGGCTGTCAATTCAGACGATCTTTCCCAGTCTGGTGGTGCAGCAAATCCAAAACACCCTCGCTGTACGGCACATTATTCCTCGTGGGCCAGAGCGGTTTGAGTTGATCTTCACCTACTTCGGCTATGGGGATGATGATGCAGAGCTGCAGGCAATCCGCCGTAAGCAAGCGAATCTAGTTGGTCCCGCAGGTTTGGTGTCGATGGAAGATGGTCACGCCGCAGAGATCGTGCAGCAGGCGATTGTCCGCGATAAGGACGCGGCCTCAGTCGTGCTGATGGGTGGACGCGGGATTGCCGACGAGGAAAGCTTGGTTACCGAAACCGGCATTCGCGGCTTCTGGCGCTACTATCGTGACCTCATGGGCTTCAGCGGTCCGGCCAACGTCACCAAGGAGAGCGAGTCATGGATGCGCGCGAGCTCCGTTTCGCAGTAGAAGAACTGCAGCACGCATACGTTCACTGCCTCGATAGTGATCGACTCGAAGAGTGGCCGGACTTTTTTACTGACCCCTGCCGCTACGAAGTAACAACCTATGAGAACATTGAGCAGGGTTTGCCGGTTGGCATTATTTCTTGTGACAGCAAAGGCATGCTTCGTGACCGCATCGTCGCCCTCAGGCAAGCTAATATTTATGGTCCGCATCGTTATCGACACGTGGTGAGTGCGGTGCGTATCACCAGGGTTGAGGATAACACTGTAACCGCAGAAACCAACTATGCCGTGTATCGAACGATGCTCGACCCGGTGAATTATGGGCACAGCGAGTTGTATAGTGTCGGTGTCTATCAAGATATGATCGTGATCGAGCGGGGAGTTGCGCGTTTTCGTGAGAAAGTCGTGCTGGTCGACACGGCACGAATACTGTCACTGTTGGTTACGCCGTTGTGAAGTTGGAGAAATGTGCTCGAGTGTTCCTCAATGCGCTGTTGGACGAAGGCGCCGTTCATGCTTCGATCCTTCGACTGGGCTCAGGACTCAGCACGAACGGGTAACCTGGAACGATTTCAGTCCCTGCCCGTTCGCCCTAAGCCTAGCGGAGGGCGCCTGGTAGTAATAACATTCTCCTCCCTCAACTCGGAGACGCTCCAACGATCCGTCCCAGTAACACACTTTGGTGAAAGCAGATCAACCACCATTTCCCCTCGCGCCGGACCCAGGTGTGGGTAAAGCCCATAAACCGCTGGCGGAACCCAGCATCACGTGGCTTGCCGCGAAAGGTCGCAAACCCGCGAATGTGACCCGTATCACCGATCACCCGGTAGTGAACTTCTCGCGGCTTCCATTCAAATGATTCCCACAATCCCTTTCCACCTGCATGAAAGTTGATATGGTCGACAAAATCTTCTTTGCTCATGCACCAAGGAAAATCCTCGTCGAGAATATCGCATTCCTCGTCAAACATCTCCCAGAATATCTTGAGGTCCCCGGTGTTGAGTGCCTTGGTCCAGGTCGCAAACGCGGCTTCGAGATCCTGTGTCATTGCTGCCATGATTACCTCCTCAAATTAGTCACACTGGCCTTGTCAATTCTCACACGCCTTGTCAAGCGCGAGCGTGGGGACAAACAATTCGTGATACGTCTTTCTGATAGCAACACACAAGCGGCAAAATTTGCAGCTAAGGTTTTTCGGGACAGGTCGATAGACTTTATACCCCCGCGAACGGGTGCGCTCCTCCCACCACCCCCACCACCCCCACGGAGCCGCTCGTTCGCGGGTGTACTCAGCAATTGTCGATTCCTCTTGTTCAACAGCGACAGCAAAACCGACTCTGGTGGACGCTGGCACGGTAAGCAACTACACTACCCGGATGCAGCACTGTGCGAACAGAGGAGGACACGTACATGCGTTTCGATGGGAAAGTCGGACTCGTTACTGGAGGTGGTTCAGGTATTGGTCGTGCCACGGCAATAGGTTTTGCGGTACGCGGCGGAGCGATCGCTGTGGCAGATATCAACGGCGAGAACGCCAACAAAGTTGTGGCGGAGATTACGGCCGTGGGCGGGAAGGCTGTTGCTATCGTCGCAGATGTCACCAAGGCAACAGATCTCGATATGATGATTAGCCGCACGACCAGTATGTTCGGGCGACTCGATTTCCTGCATAACAACGCGTTCGGTTTGCCGGTCGCGCCGAAAAGCGGCCAAGTCATGACACGGACTGGTGAAGTCGACGACGAAGTGTGGGATCACATGATCGACGTCGGTCTCAGCGCCGTGTTCCGCACCATTAAGCGAGCGATACCGGCCATGCGCGCCCACGGTGGTGGAGCGATCGTGAATACGGCTTCTATCTCTGGACTGCGCGCAGACTATGGTATTGCTGGCTATAATGCCGCCAAGGCTGGAATTATCAATCTCACGCGTGTGATTGCCATCGAGTATGCACGTTCTGGTATCCGAGCGAATTGTGTCTGTCCTGGTGCAATCGACACCCCTCTCCTCGCACCCGCACTTGAAATGCCAGGCTTTGGCGACAAGTTTAATGAAGCGATTCCGATCGGGCGTTTAGGGAAACCTGAAGAAATCGCGAACGTGGTGCTGTTCCTCGCTTCTGATTTGGCGTCGTTTGTTACCGGCGCGGCCTTCGTCGCCGATGGCGGCCAGACGGCGAAGACTGGCAGCCCGTCGTTTATGCCGGAGGGATAAGAGATTAGTGAATGGCGAATGCGGATTGCAGGTTGGTGAGGACATCGCCAGGAGGTTTATCTTCCGCAATCTGCAATCCACAATCTACAATGGTTACACCACCGCCCCGGCACTCGTATGAATCGTTTGCCCGGTAATCTGCCGACTGGCAGGAAGACAGAGAAACAAAATAACTGCCGCCACATCCTCTGGTTGTGATACGCGATGAAAGAGGTTCTCCAATGGTCCACTTGAGGCCACACGTTGCAACGCTGTAGCATCGCCAATCACCTGCGTCATTGCGGTGGCAGTAATCCCTGGTGCTACAGCGTTCACATTTATGTTGTGTGGTCCCAACTCGGCTGCGGCACTGCGGCTCAGTTGCACAATAGCAGCTTTCGAGCTGGCATAGGCAATCGGTGAATTCCGCGCACGAAAGGCAGAGCTTGAGCTAAGGTTGACAATGCGACCCCCACCGCCGCGCTCGATCATGTGTTTGGCAACATGCTTCATTAAGAGCATCGGTGCCTTGAGGTTGACTGACTGCACGAAGTCCCAATTCTGCTCATCCATCTCCAGTAGCGTCTGAAAACGACCAGTGACACCGGCGTTATTCACGAGAATATCGATACGCCCGAGTTGTTCAAGCACACGCGCCACTGTGGGGGCAATCTGTGTGGTCTGCGCTAGATCCATAGGAACGGCAAGTGCACTACCACCTGACTGTTTCACCAGAGCGACGGTCGCCTCAATGCCTTTTTCATCACGATCGAGAGCCGCGACTGCGGCACCAGCTTGGGCCAAAGCCAATACCGTCGCTCGACCAATGCCAGACGCTCCTCCAGTGACGAGCGCCCCTTTGCCTTGCAGTTCACTAGCCATAAGTCCCTCCTTGTCTTTCGTCTTCGTATAGTCCACTGTACGCCGTGCCTCAAGAGCTAACATTGGATTCAGGTCGCGTCCCTAAATCGGACCACAAGAGCTTCGTACAGCTACTCCGCAGTTCGCTTTCGTAGCGTGCGCCATGCGCACCAATAGAGGTAACTGGGGGCTCGCGCGCCCAGCGCGCGCTACGCGGAGGGTACCAATGTTGGGTGGTTCGATTAGTTACGGAACAGACCGAGGAATGACAACGCTCACAGCACAGGAAAAGTAAGGAGGAACGCTATGCAACGCAGCACGCAGCGCATTCTGACTACTCATACCGGGAGTCTCCCACGACCCCAGGATCTCATCACGTTACTGACCGCTAAGGAGCAAGGTCAGAAATATGACACAGTTGCGTTCGCCGACTGGGTCCGAAGTGCGACCATGGAAATAGTACACCAGCAAGTTGCCTGTGGAGTTGATGTGGTAAATGATGGAGAAACCGGGAAGATTGGTTACTCTACCTATGTCACCGAGCGTCTCACGGGTTTTGAGGGCTCTGCTTCACCATTAGCGATTGCTGACCTTACTGACTTTCCTACTTACGCTGAGCGACTGTTTCGCGGCACGGCGATAGAGACGATGTCACGCCCGGCCTGTACAGGACCAATAAAATACAAGAATGCGAGCGCAGTGGAAAGCGATATTGCCACTCTGCGTACGGCACTCAATGGAACGAATGTGACTGAAGCCTTCATGAGTGCCGCGTCACCTGGTGTGATTTCTCTGTTTCTCAAAAACGACCACTATCCGTCGCATGAAGCGTATCTCGCGGCCTTAGCTGACGCGATGAAACACGAATACAATGCCATTCATCACGCAGGACTGATTTTGCAGGTCGACTGTCCCGACCTAGCAATGGGTCGGCATATTCAGTTCGCTGACGACAGCATTGCCGAGTTCCGTAGGAAGGTCGAGTTACACGTCGAAGCACTAAATCAGGCGTTGGCCGATATTCCTGCCGATCGTGTGCGCTTGCATTTGTGCTGGGGCAATTATGAAGGTCCACATCATCGTGACGTTCCCCTGGGTGACATCATCGACGTTGTGGCGAAAGCGCGTGTCACGGGTATCTCCTTTGAGGCAGCAAATCCCCGTCACGCCCATGAGTGGCGAGTTTTTCAGGATTTCAAACTGCCAGCTGACAAGGTCGCGATTCCGGGAGTGCTCGACTCAACCACCAATTACATTGAGCATCCCGAATTGATCGCCGAGAGGCTTTGTAAGTTTGCCGAAGTGGTTGGACGTGAGAATGTGATTGCCGGTACTGATTGTGGATTCGCCACATTTGCCGGCTTCATGCCAGTTGACCCACAGATCACGTGGGCAAAGTTTCAGGCGATGGCTGAGGGCGCTCGTATTGCGTCACAGCGTTTGTGGTAGGTAAAGGCGCTAGAGAGACATTACAGCAAAATGTGGGGTAAAAAGGCAAAGAGCTTCGACGCCGGATTCTCTCTCCCCTCGTGGGCAGGGTCAGCGCATTAAGTCAGGCCGGTCGAGAGCACCTGCACTAAGTACGCATTATCCCATCCGGCGCGCAAGCGGCGGATGGGGACACCGACCCTTTCCCCGGGCTGGCGTTTGAGGAGTTGGAGGGCCATACGCCGGACCAGGGCCACGTTCTCTGCCGCCCGCAGGTCGCGAATGCGGCAGTGATCTTCACGGAAGCTCACATCCAGACACCAATGCAAATCATTCTCCACCCGCCAGTGCTGGCGGATCGCGTGATGCAGCGTGCTCACCTTGGGCGGCAAACTACTCAGATAGTAGTGCCAGGCCTGCTGCGTGCGTTCCGCCGTGTGCCGTACCCGTTCGACCAAAATCACCGAGGCCACGCCAGGCCAGCGCTGCACCAACGGCGGAAGCTTGGTAGCTGCCACGGCAAAGCTACGCCGCTCCTCGCTGCGCCCATGGCCCGGATTGAGGCGGCGCATGCCTCGGACGGTCACGCCCGCAAAGTCCTGCGCCGCCGCCACGCGCCAAAACTGTTGCACGTGGGTATGCATGGCCCCCCGATTCCCCTTGAGCGCCACCACGTAGTCCGCGCCCTGGGCCACGACGGTCGGCGCGATGCGTTTGGTACAGAGGTTCGCATCGCCCGTCACCACGGCCCCGTGAAGCGCAAGGAGCTTGAGCACGGCCTCCGCCCCGGGCGACTCGCCCGGCGCCCCACCCACGGCTTGCTGTCCCAGGAGCAACCGCTGCTCGGTCGCCCACACATGCACCAAGTACAACGGCGTCGTGCGGCTCGCGGCCTCATAGGCCCCTTTAATGGCTTTCCCATCCACCGCGCTGACTTCCCCCTTCAGGGCACTCGCCAGCGCCTCCACCCACGCACGAAAACAGGCGGCAAACGCTGGCGGTTCCACCGCGGCCATCACTCGGCGCAACGTGTCCGCACTCGGTACGCCCTTGGGTAACTCCAGAAACCCAGCTAACCACTCCTGCTTGGCGCGTGCAAAAGCGGCCATCGCATCCCAGCCCTCTGCTCCACAGAGTTGGGCCGCCAAGACGATGAACACAATACTGAGCAGCGGATGCTGCGGCAGTCGCTGGCGTGGATCGGGCAGCATCGCAAAATGCTGGGCAACCAATAACGCCCCTGGCTCTCCATTCGTCGTCTCCATCCGCACACTTTGCCGTAACTCCCTGTCTTTCCACAACCCTTAATGCGCTAGCCCTGCCCCTCGTGGGAGAGCTTGTCCTTCGCGTAGTCGGAGGAGGCCAAAGAGAGGCGAACATCCTGATGATCACCCTCTCCTGTGTCCTCTCCCCTCAAGGGCAATGGCATGAAGTTAGTGGCCCGCTCATCCTGCGACTTTGCTACGCTCCGCTCAGGACGAGCGGAAAAGGGCCGTTCATGCTGAGCGTAGCCGCGCAGCGGCGAAGTCGAAGCACCGGATCATATCCTTAACTTCATGCCATTGCCCTCAAGGGAGAGGAAAAACGCACTGTATCGCCACCTACATCTTGGCATGTTTTTTCTATAGATCTCCGCCGTAGCTTCAGGTCTCCTGATCAAAGTCGAGAACGAGGCGGTCCGAGAGCGGATAACTCTGGCACAACAGCCTGAAGCCACGAGCAAGTTCGTAGTCTTCCAGCGCGACACTGGCGTTCATATCGACCTCACCCTCGGTGACTTTGCAACGACAGGTCGAACAGATACCACCTTTGCACGAGTATGGTAGCTCCAGACCCTGCGCGAGGCCGGCATCGAGCACGCTGGTCGTGTTCTTTGCCATCGTGAACTGTCGCCTCCGGCCATCCTGAATAACGGTCACTTCGCACTGACCGTGCGTCGCCAGCGACGAGGTGGGAGCAGAGCGATACACGCGCCGTATTTGGTTGGCAACGAAGCGTTCGGTTCTTATCCGGGCCTTGCTGACACCGTGTGCTTGCAGGGAAGCGGTCACGTCCTCAATCATCGTGCCAGGTCCACAAATAAACGCGACATCAATGGTCCGCGGATCGAGCCACTTGTCGAGCAACGCATCACACTTAGTGCGGTCTATACGACCATTGAATAAGTCGATCTCCTGGGGCTCGCGGCTCATCACGAACAACAGGGTGAGCCGCTGTCGATAGATGTCCTTCAGGTCGGCGAGTTCCTCTTTGAGGATTACATGGGAGGAGGATCGATTCCCATAGACCAACGTCACCCGGCTGTGCGGTTCTGCGATGAGGGTAGTCTTGAGGATACCAAACACCGGTGTAATACCACTCCCTGCAGCAAAGGCAATGTAGTGTTTGTGGTTCTCCGGTGCGAGGGGCACGTTGAAGTGTCCCGACGGCGGCAACACGTCCACTGTGTACCCCGTTGTCAGCGTCGCGTGGGCCCACGTGGAAAAGATTCCGCTTGGTACGCACTTGATAGCAACACGTAGCGCGTTGTCCTGCACCGCCGAGCAAATGGAATAGGTACGGCGTACTTCCTCACCATCGATCTGCGCCCGTAGGGTCACATGCTGACCCTGGACATAATGGTACTGCTCGCGCAACGCATCAGGCACAGCGAAGGTGACGACGATCGCCTCGCGAGTCTCACGTCGCACTGACTCGACCGGTAGTGAGTGAAATCGGCTCATGGCTCTCTATTCTGACATTCACGCAAATATCCAAGTAAGCGTATTCACCACTTAGCGCCAGGATATGCGCGCTGGAGGAACTGCATTTCGGCTAACACATAGCCGAGGTGTTCGGTGTGCTGTCCTTGCTTGCCACCCTTGTGCATCCACGTCCCGGTGGGTATGGCTAACGTCGCCGTGCCTAACACGCCTGTCACGTGCCTCAACCAGGGCTCCCGCAGCCGCGTAACATCAGGAGCGACGTTCTGCGCGATGAGTTGCGAATCATAAGCATCTAGCGTAAACATCTCACCAGTAAATGGCCACAGCTCATCGACCGCTGTTTGCATGCGACGATGACTTTCGGCGGTACCGTCACCGAGTCTCACAACCAGATCGCTGCTCCGGCGCAGATGATATGTCACCTCTTTGAGGGCAGTTTTCGCAACCTCAGCTGCTCGCGCTTCAGTTGAGGTACTGAGCCCTTGTAACAGTAGCGCATGCCACGCGTCAAAATAAAACTGGCGCACTATGGTGGACGCGTAATCACCGTTAGGTTGCTCGACTAACAAGAGGTTATGGAAATCGTTGACATCACGCAGAAAAGCCAGTGTGTCTTCATCACGCCCCTTCCCTTCCACTTCACCGGCGTAGGTCAACCACTGTCGCGCCTGTCCCAATAGGTCGAGCGCGGTGTTACTCAAGGCCATGTCTTCTTCAAACATCGGCCCTTTACCACACCACTCGGCGAGGCGTTGCCCGAGAATCAGCGCATTGTCGCCTAAGCGCAGGAGATACACGAACAACACTTCCGACGTACTGCCGCCGTGCGGCGTGGAGGTCGTCACAGGTTCTTTACTTCCTTAGGCATAGGAAAAAATGTCGGGTGGCGGTAGACTTTATTGTTGGCGGGTTCGAACAGCGGCTCCTTATCACCGGGGCTACTTGCGACAATATCGGTGGCTTTCACTACCCAAATCGATACGCCCTCATTGCGGCGGGTGTAGACATCACGCGCATTATTGATCGCCATCTCCGCATCAGGTGCATGGAGACTACCCACGTGCTTATGCGCCAAACCGTGCTGGCTGCGAATGAACACTTCCCACAACGGCCACTCGTTCATGATCAATCTCCGTAACTCACGCTATAGAAAGCCACAGCAAGATACGGACCCCATCCTTTCCCTTCTCCTTGACAGGGGGAAGGTAGAAGACGTCGGAAAGGACCTTGGTACGTTTCACACTGATGTTTACGCTGCTCTCTCTGTCCTCTCATTGCGCTGTGCCCGCTTGTCAGCATGGGCCACAAGTGCCTCACGGAACCACGCACCTTCCTCCCACGTTTGAGTGCGCACTCGCACCCGGTCACGGTTACACGGGCCGTTGCCTTTGAGGACGTTGTAAAATTCTTCCCAATCAATCTCGCCGATATCGTAGTGACCACGTTGTTCGTTCCAGCGTAGTGACGGATCAGGAATAGTGAGGCCGAGATACTCAGCCTGCGGCACAGTTTGATCAATAAAGCGCTGCCGCAATTCATCGTTAGAAAACAGCTTGATCTTCCATTGTGCGGATTGCGCACTATGGACCGATTCGCCGTCAGGCGGACCAAACATCATCAGCGACGGCCACCACCAGCGGTTCAGCGCCTCTTGCGCCATCCGTTTTTGCTCTGCCGTTCCTTGAGACAAGGCGATCATGACGTCGTACCCCTGGCGCATATGGAAAGCTTCTTCCTTGCAGATGCGTGTCATGGCTCGCGCGTACGGACCGAACGAGCAGCGGCAGAGCGGGATCTGGTTCATGATCGCGGCTCCATCGACTAGCCAGCCGATAGCGCCGACATCAGCCCAACTCGCAGTAGGATAATTGAAAATGCTCGAGTACTTGAGCTTACCCGAGAGCAGATCCGCGTACAGCTGGTCACGACTCACTCCTAGTGTCTCTGCGGCACCGTAGAGATAGAGCCCATGCCCTGCCTCGTCCTGCACCTTGGCGAGGAGAATAGTCTTACGCTTAAGTGTCGGCGCGCGCGTAATCCAATTCCCTTCAGGGAGCTGACCAACGATTTCGGAGTGGGCGTGTTGCGAAATCTGGCGGATCAAGGTTTTGCGGTACGCCTCTGGCATCCAATCCTTAGGTTCGATCTTGATGCCCGCGTCAATGCGCGCCTGAAATGCACGTTCCTCAGCCGACATCTCCTCTGTAGTTTGGACCCGCGTCACCCCGGTATCAACTTGTTGCGCGTACAATGACATAGCTCTGCTCCTCTTGCATTCTTCCTAGACGAGAGCCTCTGCAAATCTCCTCTTAAGCGAGGATACTGGTGCAGAATCTAGCATGTGGCACAGCCTCTGCACCAGTATCCTTTCCCGGCTTGGCACACTGCTCTAGAATGCAGAGAACTCGAGACCAGCGGAGAAACACACGCGATGAACATCGATCATGCTGAGATAATGAAACGGGCGACCGACATCGCCCCGAAGTTAGCAGAGCATGCGGCCGCCTGCGACGACGCACGACAGGTAGTTGGCCAAAACCTGCGCCTGATGGTTGACGCCGGTATGTTCCGCATTCCACAGCCAGCGCGTGTGGGTGGCTATGAACTCAATCTGCGCACATTAGGTGCGGCGGTCACCGCACTGTCGCGGGCATGCGCGTCAAGCGGCTGGGTCCTGATGGTGATGGGGGCACACCACTGGTGTATGGGAACGTTTCCAGAGGAGGCACAAGAAGCGGTTTTCGGTGATGGTCGAGATGGGTTAGTGGCTGGTACGCCTTCGTGGCAAGGAAATGCGGTCCCTGTCGATGGCGGCTATCGCGTCAACGGACGCTGGCAATTTTGCTCCGGCGTGGACAATGCGGAATGGGTGATGCTGGGGTGCGCGGACCCAGATTCATACAATCCGCGCGTGCATGTTGTCGTGCCAATCGGTGACTTAGAGATCGACGATACGTGGCATGTGATGGGACTGCAAGGCACAGGTAGCAAAGACGTGGTCGCCCATGATCTGTTTGTTCCGCAACGCCATACCGTCGATACTCGCCAGATGTTTGGCGGCACCAGCCCGCACGCGACCAACCATCGCACCAACCTGTACCGTTTGTCCGCCGAGGCGATGTTGTGCATGTCTGTGTCGACGGCAGTACTTGGTTCGGCGCAGTTCGCCTTAGAGCAATTTATCGAGCGCACACGGGAGCGACGGGTGATTCTCACCGGCGCGGCTAAGGCAGAACACGGTCCGACTCAGGTTCGTGTCGCTGAAGCCTCGACCGAGATCCGCTCAGCCCATCTGTTGCAGCAAGAGGTGTTCGACGAGTTTGATCGCTTGATGGTGAGTGGAGAGCGGTTCACGCCTGCGCATCGTACGTGGGCACGTTGGCAGGTGTCATACGCGGCGGAATTATGTCGGCGTGCGGTCAACCGATTATTCAGTAGCTCCGGCGCTCACTCCGTATATGCGTCTAGTGCGCTGCAGCGTGCGTTCAGGAACGTCAACGTCGGTGCCCAGCATGCCAGTCTTGACTTCGACACCGGCGCCGAGCCGTATGGCAAGATATTGATTGGTGCTCAATCCGCCAAGTAACATGCGTCCCCATGCGGGACAGTAAAGTAAAGAGCAAAGCAAACAAAGCAGGAGGTTCCTTATGGATATGGCTGAATTGGAACGACGCTTAACTCGGATGGAAGATATCGAAGCAATCAAACAATTGAAAGCCCGCTATTGTGAGATATGCGACGATGACCATAACCCAGACAAGATGGCAACTCTCTTTGTCGAAGACGGTATTTGGGAAGCCGAAGGATTCGGCAAAGCCCAAGGGCCTGAGAGTATTCGTCAGTTGTTCCTAGGATTCCAGAAGATGATCAGTTTCTCACAGCACATGGTCATGAATCCCATCATCGAGATTAACGGCAACAGCGCCAAGGGAACCTGGTATTTCTTGGGGCCGTTCACCTTCCGTAAACAGAACGAGGCAAAGTGGCAGGCAGTCAAATACGAAGATGACTACGTAAAGGTAAACGGCGAGTGGAAGTATAAACATCTGCGGGCATACATTCGCATGGCCGCCGCAGCGAATGAGAGCTGGGCGAAGTAGATAACTGAACGTCAGTTGATGTGTTCCTGGATTCCGGGTTGCGGGTTGCTCGCGCCCGGAGTGACGAGCGGGAGGGTCTGTCGTTCCCGCCTACGCGGGAATCTAGGCGACCGGGCGTGGACCAGGAGAAGGACGCTGGTCTCCAGCAGCAAACCGTTGCCTCAGAACGTATACTCAACTCCCCCCGAGGGAATCACGTCCGCACGAAAACCGTCATCATTGAGGGGCAGTGTTGCTCCGAGGAAGACAGAGCCAGATACTCCCAACACATAGCGGAAGCCAAACGAGATGTCAGTGATGTCGTTGCGTTTGATCGGAAAAGGAAACCGAAACGGAACAGCTCGATTAATCAAACAAGGGGTCACACTGTGACACGTTGCTGGTACCCCGTCCAGAGCGAATCCCGACAATGAATTGCCTTTGATCGGAAAGCGGCCAAACTCGCTGCGCCCAATGACATCGATCCCCGCCCCGAGCTGCTTCCACACCAGCGTTGCCACTCCTACAGAGTACAGCAGAGCACTCCGATTCACATCCGTCGTGTTGAAATCGAGCCCTAAGTTCAGATGCGGTTCAACGAGATCCCAGAAGACATGGGAAAGATATAGAAAAGGAGTGACATGCGTCTCCCCTGTGCCGTGAAAATTCTTCTCCTCACCACTCGGCAAGCGTAGTTCCAGTCCAGCCGCCACCCCCCCTAACTCATCTCCCCACAGACGATATTTCGTGCGCAGGGTAATATCCCCAACACCTGTCATACTACCAGCTACTTTCGCTAAAGATCTGGACGGCCGGGAGGTTACAGAGAATCGTACCCTGCTAAGAGTTGCAGGCGTGCCATCGGGCGTGAGGAAGTCCACACCCTGGGGGCCGCCGAACACGAATTGTGCGTCGGCTGTCTGCACCACCGGAATGAGGTCGTTGCGTACGCGTAGAAACGTATTTACTAATGGAATGGACAAGCCGATATCCCAATTCTCGGTCAGTCCATAACGCAGAGTAGGCACTATGAGATGGGTCTGGATCGTCAGTCGGGTACGGACTGACGAAAGTCCCAGGTTAAGCCGTCCATTACAGCGCTCATCAAATAGGCTACCGAACGGGCAAAACGCCTCTAGTAGCAACGGGGTGCGGATCCCCTGCAAGTTGGTTCCATTGATGTCGTCCATATCCACATACGAATACGCCACCCCAAAATTCAGCTGACCTGGGCCGATTGTTACCGCTCGTTCACTAAAGAGCGGACCGGGGACTGGGGTCGAGCGCTCAAACACATTGAGTGCCGTGTTATAACGATACGTAAACGCAGGGGCGACTGATGCCAAGGGTGACTGTTGAGTGATGGCATTGGCGACCGCACCAGACAGTACCGGGGCAAGCGAGGTACCTATACTTGAGACATCAACAAATCCGTTGGCTCCCACGGTACCTACCAAGCTCACTACAGCATCAGGGTCTCCAGGGTTTAGGGTGAAACCTTCACGAAGGACGGTTGTCAGATTACGGGCCTCACAGCGAGAAATGCACATTCCCACGCTCACTTGTAGGATTATTAGCGCAACAGTAATGCGAATGGCACGTTTCATACCTCTCCTCTCTCCATCAGAGTTTACCTCGGACCAACACCCGATTCCCTTTCTTCATCATCTATAGAGCTGTCTCTATCATATAGAGCTAGCTCTCTCAGGGAAGCCGAGTTTGCAATTATCCTGAGGTAGAGCAACGATTGCTACAATTTTGGGCCATTTCGCGAGTCTAAACAATAACTTCGACATTACAGTAGTTGGCGAAGGTGGTAGCGTGCTTTTCACTACCGACAGTCGCAAGTGATCTGAAAGAAAAGCCTTGTCTTATGAGCAGGATCGATCGTGGAAAGAACGCTACCGACCTGTAGCACGAGGTCATCGTGATCCCTATAATCTATGCATGGCGTTCGTTTACATACTTCGTTGCAGTAACGGATCGTTTTATACGGGAAGCACGAAAGACCTCGTGCGACGTTTACAACAGCATCATTCAGGACAGGCATCGAAGTACACCCGCTCCCATCTCCCAGTGACTTTGTGTTGGGTGCGTGAGGTAGATTCGTGGAACGAAGCACTCAGCCAGGAGCATCGCATCAAATCTCTTACTCGTGCGCAAAAGCAAGCGCTGATTGCTATCGACCAAGGCCGAGGACTTGATACGCCATGACTCGGCCGGTTCTGCTTAGTTGCGAAACAATTAGTAAAGCTTTCGGGTCGCAGGCCCTCTTCACCGGACTATCCTTTGGTTTAAGCGAAGGTGAGCGTGTGGGCCTTATTGGACCTAACGGTGTTGGGAAATCGACTTTGCTCAAAATTCTCGCTGGCATCGAAGAGCCGGATACTGGAACGCGTTCGGTACGGCGACTCACGCGTGTCGGTTACGTACCCCAAGACCCGGCCTTCCCTTCTGATCTCACTGTCGAAGACATCATCAATCAAGCTCTAGCTGAGAATCCCTCTGACGACATGGATACAGCAGGGCGACTTGCAGTGACTCTTGGGCGCGCAGGGTTCACTGACTTCACACAACCTGTGTCGGCACTCTCGGGCGGGTGGCAGAAGCGACTAGCGATCGCACGCGCAATAGTATTGTCACCGGCAGTATTGTTGATGGATGAGCCGACCAACCACCTCGATGTCGACGGCATCATCTGGCTTGAAAATCTCCTCAAGTCTGAGCCGTTGGCGTATTTGGTCATCAGCCATGACCGCTACTTTTTGGAAAATGTGACCACTCGCGTCGTTGAGTTGAATCGCATGTACACGAGTGGTCTGTTTGAGAGTGACGGACGCTACAGCGATTTCTTGGTAAAAAGAGATGAGACGCTGCGCAACCAAGCCGCCTATCAAGAAGCACTCGCGAACACGGTCCGCCGTGAGATCGAATGGTTAAAGCGTGGGCCAAAGGCGCGCACGACCAAGGCGCAGGCTCGCATCAAAGCCGCAGCGAGAAGTATGCAGGAATTAGAAGACTTGCGGACACGGACGGTAGAGACGCGAGCGTCAATCGATTTCACTGCCTCAGAACGAAAAACGAAGAAGCTGGTTGTCACAAAGAAGCTCGGCAAAACATTTGGGAAAAAGCAGATTCTCAAAGACATAGAACTTACCCTAACTCCTGGGGTGCGACTCGGCCTGCTGGGACCAAACGGCAGTGGCAAAACGACTTTGCTGCAGTTGCTCGCCGGAACGATAACCCCGGATAGTGGAGAGATAGAGCGCGCAGAGAATTTGCAGGTTGTCTACTTCGAGCAAACTCGTGAAGCGCTCGACCCCAACTTGAGCCTGAAGCAAGCATTGGTTCCGGATGGTGACACGGTGATTTACCGAGGGCGCCCTGTTCACGTGGCGTCGTGGGCCAAGCGATTTCTCTTTCGCTCAGACCAGCTCGAGACTCCGATACGTAACCTCTCAGGTGGTGAGCAAGCGCGTATGCTGATTGCACGCCTCATGTTACAAGCCGCGGATGTGTTGATGCTCGATGAGCCAACCAACGACCTTGATATTCCCACATTAGAGGTACTCGAGGAAAGTCTGATGGATTTTCCTGGCGCGTTGGTGCTCGTCACACACGATCGTTTCTTGCTGGATCGCGTGTCAACCGTGCTCCTCGCGTTGGATGGCAACGGCCAAGGACTCTTCTATGCTGACTATGCCCAATGGGAAACTGCGCGAAGGGAAACTAGTTTCGAGGTTCGCGTCGCGGCTCAGAAGCCACCCTCACGAGATAGTAAGCGCACATCTCGACTTACTGCGCACGAGAAGCGCGAATGGGCGCAAATGGAGGAGACGATTCTTACCGCCGAAGAGAACGTTGCCGTGTGCCAACAGGCACTCGAAGATCCGACGATAGCGGCCAATCCCATCGAGTTACAAAAGCGCTACCAAGCGCTTGAAGCAGCACGAGCCGTAGTCGAGCATCTTTATGCACGCTGGGCTGAACTTGAGGAGAAGCAAAAGTAAAACAGAGACTGCCCAGGCAACCAGTTCGAGCGGTCTTCAATGTTCTCACCCCAGTTCGCTCTTCGACTTCGCCACTATTATGGCTACGCTCAGGACGAATGGTTTCGCAGCCCCGCCACCAAATGTAAACCTAAAGCTACGCTACCTTTGCACGATTGGTATCGAAACCTGCTTCTTTCCCAAGTACAGATAAGGGATGTTTGAGGCTCTCTTGCCACAAGAGCGACTCCATCATGATGTTGAGCGGCTGATCCTGCACCGTGAGTTCGTAGACCGGCTCGTCGTAGCTGGCGTGGTTATGCACTGCCCAGCCTGGAGCAGAGAACATCAAATCGCCAGCTTTCCATTCAATGACTTGGCCTTCGACGGTGGAACGTCCGCTGCCATGAAAATAATAGTTGATCGCCGCGGAGGTGTGACGATGCGGGCGGTCAACAATCTTCGGCGGACGAATCGTCATCGTAGCAAAGAAGTTCGGCGTAGTGCCGTTGGTGCGTCCGGTCATCGGGTTGTAGAGCAAATATAGACGACGGCCGACATAGTCTTTCCCAAGGGCAGTGAGTTTATCAAGGTGTGACTTCACCTGCTGCCACGGCCAATGTAGAGTCGGCGACTCCACCGACGGCGGATTGATGAGGATCTCATACGGCATCATCCACGCGCCATCCCGCAACTCAAAGACACCATAGGGACTCTTTTTCCGTGCTGGATCAATTCCATCATCTTCCTTATCTTTGACCGCTTCCACTGCGGGTGGGTTCTCGTCCACCAAATGCACGCGCATCTTTTCTAGCAACGCAGCATTGGAATAGGTCAATCTCACCTGTAGTTCGTTGGTATCGTTAAGGTAACGATACGTGGTCCACGATGGATGATTCCACACGTCATATTGCGTAAAGTTAATCCGTTGGTTACCGACCACGGTCGTTCCACCACCGCGGATACAGAAGTTTACTTGCGTCGAGTTATGGCGTACAGGCTCAGTCCGCTCGCCCGGCTTCAGCACCGACAACACGACGCGGATACCGGGCGCGAGCCCGAGCCCCGGTTCTTCTGATTGAGGATGGACGATAAGCGATTCACGTCGTCCGTTGGCCGGTCGGTTCATGTCAGCGAGGCCTTCAACCTCAAGGTCTATGTCTTCGCGAGGAATTACGATTGGCGACCAAAAATCCGGCTTTGCTAGTGGTACATGTGCTTGGCGAACGAACATGCTGTTACGGTTGCCCATTGGTTTCTCCCGTTGAGGCGACCAGTCAACAGCCAGTCGCCTCTCAACTGTTTGACGTAGACTACTAACTGCCTACTTGCGGCCTATTTGATCGCGATCGGATTCACCGCAGAACCACAACCATAGACAAGTTTGAGCGGCGCGCCAGCAAACAGGAACGTGTACTGCTTATCCTTGTCGCAATCTTCGGCGAGATCTTTCAGCCACACGATTTCATTGAAAATCACGCCGAGGTTGCAGAGCAATGCAGCATGCAGTGCCCCAAGTGTCCCACCAAGTTGGCGGTCACATCCTTGTTCGCAACCGACATTATCGGCAGTAATCGAGGGGATCTCCATCTCGTGGAACCACTGCACTAGTTCCCTGCTGTATTGCAACCCAGGTTCGTCAAACTCGCCGTCGGGGAAAAAAGCATTCTGCCCCTCCTCGTAGAAGCGATTGAGCCAGCCAGTATGCAGTAGCAAAATGTCATGCTTCTCGATCGTCACTCCCTGTTTTTTGGCCGCATTCAAGAGATCATCAAGTGTGACCCCTTCTCCGCGATCTAAGTGTTTCTTGCCTTTGTAGCGCGCGGCATCGATCAGGACACCTCGCCCAATAACACCGTGATTAGCAATAGGCTCGATTGAGCACTTCTGCAGCCCACCAATCGTGGTCTTCGGGTCATAGCCATTGTATAGCTTATCGCCATACCAGGCGTGGCCGAGAGCGTCATATTGGGTCGTTCCTTGTGGATACATGACGATGACATCGTCGGTATACTTGAGCCCACCAGCAAACGGCTGCGAGCGGCCGCTAATGTAGAAACCTTCATCATGCGTCAAGGTATGAATGGGCTGTGCACGAATCGGATGCAGCGGGTCACCCTTTGGACGGGCCACGGGCACGCCTAGCATAAAGGTCTTGCCTTGCTGAACTGCGCGGACGCCACGGAGCACTTCTTCGTTGGTCAGGAAGTTCAGTGCTCCGATTTCGTCATTCGCTCCCCAACGGCCCCAGTTCTTGGGCGCGTCTTTAAGCAGCTCGGTAAAATTAATTGGTTTGTCTGCCATAGCGTGTTCTCCTTCCTCGTTAAATCCGCGGTGTATTCTCAGGCTCAGCAATCACGCGATTCTCAATCTCACCCAGTTTGTCGATGGCGATCTTTACGACGTCCCCGGCTTTCAACCACTTCGGTGGTTTCATTGCCGCAGCCACACCGCCAGGAGTCCCAGTGGAGATGACGTCTCCTGGTTCAAGCGTGAACGCTGTGGTCAGATGTTCGATAAGATCGTACGCATTAAAGAGCAATTGGCCGGTATTAGAGCTTTGCCGTAACTCACCATTGACCCAGGTTTTGAGGTCGAGGGTATGGGGGTCGCCAACTTCATCCGCTGTCGTGATCCACGGCCCTAACGGACAGTGAGTGTCCCACGATTTGCCCATCGTGAACGTCGGCACGCGCCGTTGCCAATCGCGTACACTGACGTCATTGGCAATCGCGTATCCAAAGATGACCTCGCGGGCGCGGTTTTTTGGCACGTGGCGACAATAGCGTCCAATCACGACGGCAAATTCGCCTTCGTAGTCAAGTTGCTCGGACGCGCGCGGCAAGTGGATGTCACCGTTTGGGCTATTCACAGAGGTCGATTGCTTATTAAAGATCATCGGCACTTCTGGGGCTTTATTCCCGGTTTCGGCAATGTGGTCCTTGTAATTGAGTCCCACCGCAAGAATCTTCGGAGGGCGTAAGAGGGGTGCTTCGAGGCGCGCGTCCGTAAGCGCGATTCGTCCAGAAGCACCGCTCAGCGCCTGTTTAGCGGCAGCGAGTGCATCAGCGCCAGCGGCGATGAAAGCACACATTTCGCGCGGCAACTGTGGCGCGGCAGCGGCAAGGTCAACGACGTTGGTGCCATCGACCACGCCGATACGGGTCGTCCCACCCTGGGTAAATGTAACCAGTTTCATAACGTCCTCCTTTACTTGGTTCACAGCCTTCAGTTGTAGGAATCTTTATACGGGAAAATTGACTGTGGCGAGCCCACTATGGGGGATAAAGCACCATGAGGGTTCCCATGACTGGATACGGAGATCGAAACGCTATAGGAAGACAGAGGTTCCATAACCACACTCTCTGTGTGGGTGCCGCTGGCGGCTAGTCCTAATGTCGTCCGGGACTTTTTGCCGCTGTTTGCTTGCTTCTCAGGGCTCTCACTCCCTCTCCCGTTGAGCGGAAGAGGGAAGCCCGCCGGGCAGGGTGAGGGCCGAGCGGCTTGGAGGTGTATTTAGCGTATGCAAAACAGAAGTGCAGCTCTCCATCAGCGAAATTTAACCGGACAATATTGGGCTGGTCCGCTAGTGCAAGCGAAAAGTACGGGTAGCCTGGTACCTGTGGCACCCAAAACTCATATCTTAGGGGGCTTTCTCTATAGACTCGCCTTGCCACGTATGTTTCGCTATAGCTACCGTATGACGAAGGAGGGATTCACTATGATTCACGGCATTCACCACACCGCGATTTCAACGCCAGATATGGATCGAGCGCTGCATTTTTATCGAGACTTGTTGGGTTTTGAAGAGGTATGGTCTTCGAGCTGGAGTAAAGGGAGCGAAATTACCGATCGTATAGTGGGCTTACACGACTCATCGGCACGCGTCGCTATGCTCAGAGCGGGCAACGCGTGCGTCGAACTCTTTCAGTATGCTACGCCTGTACCGCAGCCAAGCCCGCAGGATCGGCCAGTCTGCGACCACGGGATCACGCACTTATGTATACAAGTAAGCGACGTTGACGCTGAGTACGCACGGCTGAGCGCCGCAGGCATGCGCTTTCACTGTCCGCCACAACCTGCGGGAAAGGGTATACGCGCCACCTACGGCCGCGACCCTGACGGCAATGTGGTGGAACTCCTAGAGGTCACTTCAAGTGATACGATGCCGCAGATTGCTCGCCGGTAAGACATCAGAACAAACACTGGGGCGGGCGTAATGCCCGCGCTCCCACGAAATTTTACCTCGCCGCAAAGACCTGCTCTGGTCCCTTCGGAATAATGCCGTTAGGGTTGAGCCGCGAAATGCTGTAGTATGTGCGTTTGATGTGGTGAAAATCCACTGTCTCGGCAACTCCTGGCACATTATATAACCGTTTGAGATATGCCGATAATCTGGGATAGTCGGTAATACGACGAAGGTTGCACTTAAACAAGCCGTGATAGACAACATCGAAACGAATCAGCGTCATAAAGGTGCGCCAGTCGGTCTCGGTAATGCGTTCGCCGAGTAAGTACGACTGTCCTGCCAGTCGCTGCTCCAGTTCCTCAAGACAAGCAAAGACCCTGGTGACAGCTTCTTCATACGCCTCCTGTGTGGTCGCGAACCCGGCCCGATAGACGCCGTTGTTCAAGCTGTCATAAATGCGCGCGTTCAAGGCGTCGATCTGTGTGCGTAGCTCCAGCGGATAGAAGTCCACCGACGCATCGCCGTAGGCGTTAAACGCACTGTTAAGCATACGGATGATCTCAGAAGATTCATTGTTGACAATCGTTCCTTGCTGTTTATCCCACAGCACCGGCACGGTTGCGCGACCGGTATAGTTTGGATCAGCACGGGTGTAGAGTTCGTGCACATACCGAATGTTAAACAGTGGGTCAGGAATTGATCCCGGATATTCTCCAAAGCTGTAGCCTTGTTCGGTGACCGTTGGGATCGCGATCGACACCGAGATCACGTCATCGAGTTTCTTCAGTTTACGAAATACCAACGTCCGACACGCCCACGGACAATTGAGCGCCACATACAGATGATAGCGACCACGTGCAGCCTGAAAGCCACCGTTGCCGGTGGGCCCTGGTGCGCCGTCAGAAGTCACCCAGTTGCGAAACGTCGACTCCTGCCGCACGAATCGTCCTTGACTGTCCATTGATCTGCGCAACTGCGCATCACCTTCCCATTTGCCGTTGACCAGCATAGCACCCTCCTTTTCGCGGAATCTGAAAACGTTTTAGTTGAGTATTGACGCCTGTCAAGCAAAAAGCTTTTGTTGTGCGGCTTCAGAGATCGCCACGACTGCCGGATGTTTGAGCTTTCGCTCGACTGAGAGAGCGTAAAAGCGTTCGCGCACCTCTTTCAAACGTCCAACCGTCTGCACTCTATGCTGTCGCCGTACCTCTGACGCAATAACCGAGGGCGCAAGAAAGAGACCTGCACCACTTTGCCCGAAGACGTTCAGTAAGGCGCTATCCTCGAATTCACCAACAACAAACGGGTGGATGTCTTGGGCCGCACACCATTGATCAAAAGACCGTCGCAATGACGTCGTTTCCGTCGGCAGTAGCATCGGCGCATCATTGAGCGATTGGGGAAATCCACGACGATATTTTTTCACTAGCTTTGCTGGACCAAAAACCGTCACGTCGCTTTCTCCCAATAAATGATTGAACGCTTTTACCTTGACCATCGGCCCTATCGGCGCGTCACTCAAAACGAGGTCCAATCTATGCACTGCAAGTTCGGCCAATAACCGGTCAGGTTTATCTTCATGACAGACCACACGGATTGGATCTTTCAGCTGTAAGGCCGGTTGTAATAAGCGATAGGCAATCAGCTTAGGCAGCACATCGGCAACTCCGACGGTAAAGCGCACAGGTCGCCCGACAGATTTCCCTTTCAGGGTATCGGTCAATTCTCTTCCGAGAGAAAAAATCTCATCGGCATAACGGAACACCACTTGTCCCATCTCGGTGAGTGCGATGTTGCGACCAGCTCGTGTAAAGAGCGTTTCGCCTAGAGAGCCCTCCAGCGCACGTAGCTGCGCACTAATTGTTGGTTGCGCCAAATACAACTCTTCTGTTGCTCGCGAAATGCTACCGTGCCGCGCGACCGTCCAGAAGTATAATAAATGATGGTAGTTTAACCATTCCATACGATATTCTTATATTTATTTTCTCTATGAATATGCACAAAATTATCTATTTGCCTACAAGTGCGTTCGTACCTTATACATAATGCAACGGCTCGCAAGAACACACCGCCAACGCACGAAGGGTCTCCTGGAGCGAGCTGTAGAGAAACACCGTATTTGTCACAAAGAATAGAAAGGAGATAGACGGTATGAAAAATCAACTCAAAACGATTTTCTTGCTCGGCGTTCTCTCGGCGCTCTTGATTGCCTTCGGTAGTACTCTCGGCCCAGGATTTTTTTATGGGTTTATCCTCTTAGCGATCCTGTTGAACTTTGGCGCGTATTTCTTCTCCGACCGTATCATTTTGAAGATGTCAGGCGCCCAGGAAGTGACCCGCAACGAAGCACCCGAATTGCATGCCGTGGTTGAGGATTTAGCGCAGCGGGCGCGAATCCCTAAACCTCGTGTCTGTATCATCCCTGATGCGCAGCCCAATGCCTTCGCTACCGGACGAAACCCCCAATATGGCGTTGTTGCTGTCACTGAGGGTATGCTCAACTTACTCACTGCTCGTGAGCTGCGCGGGGTGCTGGCGCATGAAATCGCACACATTAACAATCGTGACATTTTAGTGTCCACTATTGCGGCGGTTATCGGTGCGGCCATTGGTTATCTGGCCAATGCCCTGAGTTTCGCGTCCTTCTTTGGCGGCAGCCACGACGGCGAAGGAGAAGAAGAGGGATCTGCTGCCGGAAGCTTACTGTTTATCCTCATTGCGCCGTTGGTCTCTATGTTGGTTCAGTTCGGTATCTCACGCACCCGCGAATACCTAGCAGACGAGATCGGCGCTCGCCTCGCAGATGATCCCGAGGCACTCGCTCGCGCCCTAGAGAAGCTCGAACGCGGGGCCATGCAGATCCCTGCGGAAACTGCACAACCTGCAACCGCCAGTTTGTATATCGTTAATCCGTTTCGTAGTGGCGGTCGTATCGCCAACCTCTTCTCGACGCATCCAGCGACCGCTGAGCGTACTCGCCGCCTCAGAGCAATAGGGCGCGCTGGCCAGCGAACAGCGGCGTAACCGACGAGTTCGTCACGAGAAGGAAGCAACTATGGCATTCGAAACAATCGGCACCCCAGGACTTTGGCTCGGTTTCACGGCGTTCGTACTGGGACTGCTGGCGCTTGACCTTGGCGTGTTCCACCGCAAAGCCCACGAAGTCACAACCCGGGAGGCACTCACCTGGAGTATCGTCTGGATCAGTCTCGCTCTGCTGTTCAACGCGGGGATTGCATATTGGTATGGGCAGGAACGCGGCATGGAGTTTTTCACTGGTTTTCTCATTGAGAAAGCCCTCGCGGTTGATAATATCTTTGTTTTCGCGGTTGTGTTTTCGACCTTTGTCGTGCCACCCGCGCTGCAGCATCGCGTGCTGTTCTGGGGCATTCTTGGTGCCGTAGTCATGCGGGCAATTTTTATCGCCGCCGGTGCCGCGCTGATTCACCAGTTCCACTGGGTTATGTACGTATTCGGTGGGTTTTTGGTCCTCACTGGGATCAAGCTCTTCGTGCAACGAGACGCCGAGATGCACCCAGAACAAAATCCTCTGGTCCGCTGGTTCGTGCGCTGGGTGCCGTCGGTTTCGACCTATCACGGTTCTCGGTTTTTCATCGTGAAAGAAGGGCGACGCTATGCCACACCGTTGTTGCTGGTGTTAGTCGTCATCGAGATCACCGATCTGATTTTCGCGGTTGATTCGATCCCTGCGATTTTCGCTGTCACCAGTGATCCGTTCATCGTCTACACGTCAAACATTTTCGCCATTTTAGGGCTCCGCTCACTGTATTTCCTTCTCGCTGGAGTTATGAATCAGTTCCACTATCTCAAGATTGGACTCGCGCTCGTGCTGGTGTTTGTCGGGATCAAGATGGCGATCGTCGACATCTACGAGATTCCGATTGCCGTATCTCTGGGAGTGATTGCTGTCTTGATTGGTGGCGCTATTGTCGCTTCATGGTCGCATCCCCGTCCGCAGGGCGAACAGAAGCCCCTAACCGCCGCCAAAGCCACGTAGTACCCCTTGAACATACGAACGAAGAGATTTTCGATTAGAGAAAGGGCGACTCCCAATTATGTTGGTTTGCTTGTTCGTCACGTGGATGTGTCTTGCGATCTGTATAGGGGGGTGTGTGCTATGGGGCGGCGTGAAGACAAGTCATGCTGCTCCTCTCACCCTACCCCAGGCTCTCGCGCTTGCGGAAGAGTTTCACCCGCAGTTACTGGCAGGCATCGCCCAAATCGAAGCTGCGCGGGCCGGTATGGTCACCGCTCGTGCCTACCCCAACCCCGAGTTGGGCGGACTCGCTGGGGGCCAGACGTTTCGTGTCCCGGGGAACGTGTCCGGACCGGTCTATTCCTTCTCTCTCGTTCAACCCTTGGAACTCGGTCCGCTGCGTCCGTCGCGCATGGAGTTGGCTGAACGTGGTCGTGAAAGCAACGAGCACGCGTTTGCTGGAACACGGTTGTCGATCTTTTCCGGAGTTCGACGAACGTTCTATCACGCTCTCCGAAAGCGTAGTGAAATCGGACTCCTTACCGACAGCCTGCGACTAGTAGAGGATTTACGCAATCGTATCCAAGTCCGCGCCGATGTCGGCGAAGTCGGACGCCTGGAACTCATTCGTGCTGAGGCTGAAGTCGTGGCGGCACGTACTGTGGCTAACAGTGCACGGTTACAATATGTGAGTGCTCTCTCACAATTGCGAGCTGCAGTTGCTGCGCCGTTAGATGCAAACCTGGAAATCGAAGGTGAGGTTACCCCTCCTGCTACGCTTCCCGTTTTGGATGAATTGAGGCAAGAAGTGCTTGATCGACACCCAGTCCTGGCTCTTGCGCGATCCGAAGTGCGACGTGCGGAAGCCAGAGTCACCTATGAAACTGCCTTACGTATTCCTCAGCCTTCAGTGCGCGCAGAGATTGATCGACCACCCGATACCCCAACTTACCGCATCGGGATTGAATTTCCTTTGCCGTTGTGGAACCGCCGTGAGGGACCCATCGCTGAAGCTTCAGCTCAACTACGGCAAGCTCGAGCGCTAGCTCGAAGCCGTGAAGTTGAGATCCTCGCCGCGATCGAAAGTGCCTACGGTCGCTATCAGACAGCCAGCCAACAACTCGCCGCGTTTGAACAGGGGTTGTTACGCGAGGCCGAGGAAGCCCTCCGTGCCGCGCAAACTGCATATCAATTAGGTGAGCGCGGAATTATCGAGGTCCTCGATGCCCAGCGTGTGCTACGCACTGTACGTCTCGATTTTCTCAACGCCCAATTCGACCACCAGGCTGCTCAGATCGATTTGAACGAGCTCCGTGCAACCGAACTGCGAAAGGAAGTGCCATGATCACTGCGAATATGTCAACTCTTTACTCTCGCACGATCGCCATGAGCGTGATCGGAGTCGTCACCATCCTGTCGGTCGGCTGCAATCAAGAAAAGCCCAAACCCGCGGCAGCGGCAGCTCTTCCCCGATCATCAAACCCAATGGAGATTAGGGCCACGCCAGCCATCTTAAAGCGAATCCGTGTTGGAGAACCGGTTTGGACTCAAGTTGGTGCCGCCGTCACTGTGGCCGCGCGTATCGAGGTGGACGAGACCAGAGTCACCCGTATCGGATCGCCAGTCACCGGCAGGGTCGCGGAGCTCAGTATGCGTGAAGGGCAAGATATACAACGAGGCCAATTGCTCGCGCTGGTAAATAGTACTGGGCTCTCTGACGCACAGTTGCTCTTCTTGAAAGCTCTGTCACAACGCCAAGTCGCGCAGCGTGCAGTTGAACGTGCCCAGGTATTGCTCAAAGCCGATGTCATCGGCTCGGCTGAACTACACCGCCGCGAAGCTGAACTCTCTCAGGCCAGTGCCGAACTCGACGCGGCATACGACCAACTCACAGTTCTGGGCATGCCCGGCGAGGCTATCACGAGACTCGAAAAGACCCGGAAGTTGAACTCGATGTCGCGGGTGATTGCCAGCATGGCCGGAACTGTTCTGGAGCGAAAAATCACACTCGGCCAGGTTGTCCAACCCGGAGACATTCTCTGTGAGATCGCTGAACTTTCTCACATCTGGTTAGTTGCTGATGTCCCCGAGCGGAACGCTGGTCACCTTGCTGTCGGTCAGGAAGTGAACGCTGAAGTAGCCGCGTTTTCTGGTTGGACCATTCAGGGAAAACTTTCGTTCGTCAGTGCCACCGTCAACCGAGAAACCCACACAGTACGAGTACGGATGGAAATCCCAAACCGCGATCGCAAGCTCAAACCTGCAATGCTGGCAACGATGGTATTGAAAGACGCCGCCGAACGGCGCCAGGTCATCCCCGCGCCGGCGGTGGTCCGCGAGGGGAATGACGACTTTATTTTCGTTCAACAGGATGCCGATACGTTCGTGCTGCGACAGGTGAAACTCGGAGAGGAATACAACGGAAACCGTATTGTGGTCGAAGGTGTACAGCCGACTGACAAAATTGTTGTCGAAGGGGCGTTTCACTTGAATAATGAACGGCGGCAACGTACGGCCAGTGACAGCGAGGGAGCATAAGACATGCTGAGCGCGGTACTGCAAAGTTCCCTGAATCAGCGCGTTGTCATCCTTGTTCTGGCCTTTATCTGCTTGGCTTTCGGACTCGATGCTACCCGTAAACTGTCTGTAGACGCTTTTCCGGATGTCTCCAATGTTCAGGTACAAGTCGCGACCGAGGTCTCAGGTCGGTCACCAGACGAAGTCGAACGGATTGTGACAATTCCGGTCGAGATCAGCATGATTGGATTGCCTGGTTTGACCGAACTGCGATCACAGAACGAACCCGGACTCTCGATTGTTACCCTCGTATTTACTGACTCGACACCAGTCTATTTTGCCCGACAGTTAGTCTCGGAACGCTTGGATGATGTACGGAGTCGGCTACCAGCCGGCATTGTGCCGATTCTGGGACCAGTATCGACTGCCCTCAGTGAAGTTTATCAATACACGCTTGAACATCCCGACGATGGAGAACGGGCTTTGACGAAAGAAGAGTTAGTCGAACGGCGTGTGATCCAAGACTGGGTGGCTCGTCCGCTGCTGCGTTCGATCTCTGGCGTCGCCGACATTAACTCGACCGGCGGCTATGTCAAACAGTATCAAGTCATCGTTGACCCCATCCGTATACAATCACATGGAGTGACCATTCATGATGTGCGCGAAGCCCTGACTCGCAACAATGCCAATTCGAGCGGCGGGATTCTCCCTCGCGGCCCAGAGATTTACCTGGTCCGTGGGATCGGTCTTATAAAGAATCTCGATGATATTCGCGCAATCGTACTGAAGGAAGTCGGCAATACTCCGGTCTCCATTCGCGACGTGGCAGAGGTTCGCCTTGGCGAAGAAGTACGCTATGGTGCGATGATCAAAGGCGGCTACACCGAAACCGTTGGCGGCATCGTCATGATGATTGCCGGTGGCAATGCCAAGGAAGTTGTGCGGATCGTCAAAGAGCGAGTCGATGAGATCAACGCGAAAGAGATGCTACCTGGAGGCCTGCGCATTGTCCCCTATTACGACCGTTCGCAGCTAGTGGATGCAGCGCTCGGCACCGTGAGTAAAGTCTTGCTCGAAGGTATCGTACTAGTCATCGTTATCCTGTTTCTTTTTTTAGGCGACTTGCGATCCAGCATCATCGTTATTGCGACGCTTGTCCTCACGCCGGCGTTGACGTTTTTGGTAATGAATCACTACGGCATGTCTGCCAACCTCATGTCACTAGGTGGTTTGGCGATCGCCATAGGGCTCATGGTCGATGGTTCAGTTGTCGTCGTGGAAAACGTCTTCTCTCGACTGGGACACAATCCCGGGACGGACCGTATGAAGATCGTGTACGACGCGGTGATGGAGGTCGGCACCCCAGTGATCTTTGGCATTGGCGTGATTATTCTCGTCTTCCTGCCGCTCATGACCCTCGAAGGTATGGAAGGCAAGATGTTTGCTCCACTGGCGTACACGATCGCCATTGCGCTTGGCATTTCGCTGGTACTGTCGTTGACATTATCTCCGGTGCTTTCGTTGTACTTGCTGAAAGGCGGTAGCGCGCACGACACTTTTCTCGTGCGCTGGCTGAAGAAACCGTATCTCTTCCTCCTCCGCTCAGCGACTCAAAACGAGAAAAAAACTGTTGCCGTCGCAGTCCTTCTCTTTTTCGCGACTATGTCGTTGTTCCCCTACTTGGGAACGTCATTCATTCCTGAACTGAAGGAAGGCACGATTTCCCCGAATGCCGACCGTGTCCCGAATATCTCACTCGACGAATCGGTGAAGATGGAAATGGAAGCACATCAATTGGTGAGGACCGTGCCCGGCATCAAGTATGTCGTGTCACGCCTCGGACGTGGGGATTCACCGATAGACCCTGCCGGATATAACGAGACAGACATGATGGCACAGCTTGCGCCAGAAGATGAGCGCGCGGGCCTCACTCAAGATGACATCGCCGACCAAGTCCGTAAGCGAATACTCACGCTCCCTGGCGTCAATCTTGTCATGGCTCAGCCGATTTCTGACCGAGTCGATGAAATGGTCACCGGCGTGCGTGCAGATGTCGCAGTCAAGATCTTCGGGGAGGACCTCGACGAATTGATTAAGATAGCCAGTGAAGTCGCTCGTGTCGCCACAACCATTCGTGGCAGCGGAGACTTCAAGATCGACCGTGTCGCCGGTCAGCAGAATCTGAACATCACCGTCGATCGGCAAGCAATCGCGCGTCACGGGCTGAATGCCTCAGATGTCCATGACGTGATTGAAGCCGCAGTCGGCGGCAAGGTTGCCACGGACATTTACGAGGGCGAGCGCCGATTTCAAGCGGTCGTTCGTTACCCAGAACACTTGCGTAATAGTGAAACAGCCATTCAGGGAATTCTTTTGACCGGACCGAAAGGAGAGCAGATTCCTCTCGGCAGCGTAGCAAAGATTGAATTGCGCGAAGGCATAAATCAAATCAAACGTGAATCGGCGAAACGACGCATCGTGGTCGGCATCAATGTCCGCGACCGCGACCTGGGTGGATTCGTCGCAGAGTTACAAGAAAAAGTCCACCAATATGTCCCCCTCCCGACAGGTTACTACTACGAATGGGGCGGCCAGTTTCAGAACATGCAGCGTGCCCGACAGCATTTGCTGGTGATCGTTCCTATCACTATTGGTGCAATTTTCTTTCTCTTGTTCTTGCTGTTCCAGTCCGTTCGTTTCGCGGCGTTAATCATTCTAGTTTTGCCGTTCGCCTCGATCGGGGGCGTTGCCGCGCTCTACTTGAGTGGCGAATATCTCTCGGTGCCGGCATCGGTCGGCTTCATCGCCTTATGGGGCATCGCGGTGTTGAACGGAGTCGTATTGGTCTCGTACATCCGCAATCTACGTGAGACCGGCATGGCTCAACGCCAAGCGATTTTTGAGGGCGCTCAGCTGCGTTTTCGGCCAGTGATGATGACCGCAACTGTGGCAGCGCTCGGGCTGGTACCGTTTCTGTTTGCGACCGGCCCAGGGTCAGAAGTACAGCGACCCCTGGCCATTGTCGTCATCGGCGGATTGATTACATCAACGTTATTGACGCTTGTCGTCGTGCCAGCCCTGTATCGCTTCTTTGATGATCGTCCGTGCGATACCGAGGAGGAGAGCCACGGCACCCGTGAGCGAGTCCGAACTAGTACCAATCTTGCGCCACAGTACGAGCCAGGCGAGAATGGAGCCAGATCACAAGCCGAAGCAGGTTAAGCGTCAAAAGGAGGGAGAACGAAGAGCTATGAGCACTTTCGACTGTATCGTCATTGGCACCGGCGGCGTTGGTAGTGCTGCGTTGTATTATCTTGCCCGGCGCGGGGCACGTGTACTGGGACTTGATCGTTTTCCCCCGGGGCATGATCGGGGCAGTTCTCACGGAGATACCCGTATTATTCGTTTAGCGTACTTTGAACACCCGGATTATGTTCCTCTCCTGCGACGCGCCTATGAGTTATGGGCTGAGCTTGAAGCTTCTTGCGGACAGCAATTGTACAGAGAAGTCGGACTAGTGCAAATCGGTGCACCGGATGGCGAAGTTGTACCAGGAGTACTGCGTAGCGCGCGCGAGCACAATCTGAAGGTCACATCGCTCTCACCGAGTGAATTCGCGCGTCGCCTTCCAGGTTTCCGATTACCAGAAACGATGAACGCAGTTTTTGAACAGAATGCTGGATATCTTGCTGTTGAAGCGTGTGTACGGAGTTATGCATCCGAAGCCCAGAAGCTTAGAGCTGAGTTGCGCAGCGATGAAACTGTGCTCAGTTGGCAGGCTGATGGCAATAGCGTCATGGTCAAGACGGACAGACAAGAGTATCATGCCGCGCGTTTGGTCATCACACCCGGTGCCTGGGCGCCACAGTTCCTTGCCGACCTCGGCATCCGTTTTGAGATTCGTCGCAAGTCGCTGTTCTGGTATGAAGCGCCAGCTGTGTATCATGCAGACCAACACTGCCCTGCGTTTCTTTATGAGACGCCGGCTGGCATCTTCTATGGCTATCCCCAGATAGACGAGTGGGGGCTCAAAGTCGCCGAACACTCTGGCGGTCAAGTCATACATGATCCACTTCATGTGGATCGCAACATCAATCCTCGTGATCGTGCACAAGTGGAAGATTTTCTTGGTCAGGACTTACCCGGCGTATCGCGTACGCTGCGGAAGCATGTGGTGTGTATGTACACCATGAGCCCGGACTCACACTTTGTGGTTGATCACCATCCGCAACATCCGCACGTTGCCTTCGTGGCCGGGCTCTCGGGTCACGGCTTTAAGTTCACTAGCGTCTTAGGGGAAATACTGGCCGACCTTACTCTTGACGGACGTACGAACTTGCCCATCGGTTTTCTTCGCAGCGATCGCCTGAGGTAGTCAGCTACTGACGCGGTGCCAACGCCTCAAGCCCCCGATCATCAGCGCCAGGAGTACCGTCAGAACGGAGCGGAACGATACAGACATGGTCTGCGCCCGCATCAAATTGGGCACTCATCCGATCGCGAATCTGGGCTTCGCTCCCCCACGCAACAATCGCATCGACCAGGCGATCACTGCCACCGTTGGCAAAATCTTGCTCGTTAAACCCCAATTTCCGTAGACGATGAAGATAGTGTTCGATCGCCATATAGATCTGCATGTAGCGACGTGCGGCAGCGCGCGCTTTGCTCGCGTCAGTTTCGAGCATCACTAACTGTACGGCACACAGCCAAGACTGCGGCCCCAGCGCTTTGCGATAGCCAGCCACTTGTTCGGTCGTTGTGAAATAGGTCAGCGTTCCATGCGTCTCTGTTGCCGCAAGCTGGAGCATCTTCGGCATCATTGCTGCGAGAACGATTGGCGGCTCTTCCTTGGGCTTTGGAGCGTTGTACGGTGCAGTTTTCAGTTTGGCGATGTATTCGCGCATAAAGGCAACGGGCTTGTCGTAGCCGATGCCGCGTCGTGTGTTGTACGTTTTGTTGCTGACCCCAAGGCCGAGGATGAAACGGTTCCCGAAAAATTCACTCAGTGCCCGTGCCGCACCCATCGCGGCTATCGGTTCGTAAGTGTAGGCGATAGCAACGCCAGTCCCCACAACCAACCGCTCTGTCTGACCGAGGACATACGTCGAAAGCGAGAAGATTTCCCGTCCCATAATTTCAGGAACCCAGAGTGTACCATACCCCAATTGCTCGACGCGACGCGCAAACGGGCCGACGTCTTTCCCTTGCAAAGTGTCAAAGAAGCCGAGTACTCCGAGTTTTGGCAATTCCATGGTTCCTCCATAATGCGTCTCTCAACAGCTGTCTAAACTTTAAGCCCCTTCTTTACACTTGAAAAGGGTTTGCTCCCTAACCCAAAAGTATGTATCACGATGGAGAGAAGCGAGGGGTTTAATCAGGTACAAAAGCAAACAAGCGTATTAGAACTCATCCCCAAACCTCCTCCAACCCGAAAATCTGGATTCCCGCTTTCGCGGGAATGACGGAAATTCGGGCACAGCAGCGTCATGCCCGCGTAGGCGGGTATCCAGAAGTAGGGTTTTAGGATGAGTTGTAGAAAACCAGAGGAGGTTACTAATCGTGCGTTCTACGACTCAGCTACGACGGATGTTAGAAGCTCCGGGAATCATAGTAGCGCCAGGAGCGTATGACGGGCTCTCGGCTCGTCTCATCGAGAGACAAGGATTTCGCGCAGTGTATATGACCGGCGCTGGCACTGCGGCGTCTGCCATCGGCCACGCGGATGTGGGACTGACAACACTCACCGAGATGGCGACGCACGCTGGTCGTATCGCAAGTTGTATTTCTTTGCCGCTCATTGCTGACGCTGATACCGGCTATGGCAATGCACTGAATGTGATCCGCACTGTGCGTGAGTATGAACGAGCGGGTGTTGCCGGGTTGCATCTCGAAGATCAGGTTTTTCCCAAGAAGTGCGGACATATCGCGGGCAAGGCCGTGATTTCCCTGAAGGAGTTTGCCGAGAAGATTCGCGCTGCGGCAGAGAATCGCACAGATCCGGATTTTGTCATTATTGCGCGCACCGATGCGCGGGCAGTGAATGGTATCGACGATGCGATTGAACGCGGTCTGTGTTATCGTGAGGCTGGAGCTGACGTGATTTTTGTTGAAGCACCGCAAACCCGTGAAGAGATCGAACGTGTGGCGCGTGAGATCAAAGCTCCACTCCTAAGTAACCAGGTTCCTGGTGGGAAAACCCCACGGTTGACAGTGTCAGAACTGGAAACACTCGGCTATAAGATCGTTATCTTTCCGGTGGTTAGCTTGATGGCTGCAACGATAGCGATAGAGGACGCATTAGTCGGGTTACGTGAACGCGGGACAGATTGGTCTGACGGACGCATTCTCAGCCCAATGGATATTTTCAAGAAAGTTGGCATTGATTGGTGGTTGGAACAAGAAAGTAAGTATAAGAATCCAGTGTAAGAAGCAGGAAGGAATGTAGGCTGTAGGCTGCAGTGAGAGACCCCTGAAGCCCGTGGCTTGTAAATTCATATAGAGCTGATCGCTCAGTACTGAGTTCAGATCGCTGGTTCTGCTAACTGATTACTGAAAGCTGATAACTGAAGACTTTCAAAAACAAGGAGGATGCGCAATGAGCAAGAAAGAAGTAGTCATTCCCAAAGGCCAGGAACATTATTATGAGCAGTTCCACTTCGCACCAGCAGTAAAAGATGGGAATCGTTTGTACTGTTCCGGAGTCATTGGCGTCGGTCCAGACGGCAAACCCGCAGCTGACCCGGAAACGCAATTCACCCACGCGTTTGAGTCATTGCAATCGGTGCTGACAACCGCGGGGGTCACATTTGATGAAGTGATCGAGATGACTACGTTCCATGTCGGTCTGCAAAAGAACCTGCCCACGTTCATGAAGGTGAAGGATAAGTACATGAAAGCCCCCTATCCTTCATGGACCGCGATTGGCATTACTGAGTTGGCCTTTCCAGGTGGGCTCGTCGAAATAAAAGTGATTGCCCGGCTGAATTCCTAAACTGGATGCGCTCATTTGGCGAGGAACCTGTAGACGGTCTACAGGTTGATACGCTATAGTTACGGGTAGAAGGCGTAAACATTGTTAGTAGTTTGAGCAACCAAGAACGGTCCTAACCAACAAGATGAAGGAGGGAACCAAGTATGGCTGAGTATGATCTTCACATTAAAGGTGGCACGGTCGTAGATGGAACACGAGCGCCACGCCGACAAGCAGACGTGTGGGTCAAGGATGGTAAAATCGCTCAGGTAGGCGGCAAAGCCGAGGGGTCAGCAAAGCAAGTAATCGATGCCGGTGGCTTGATCGTCGCGCCAGGCTTTATTGATTTGCACACCCATTATGATGCCCAGATTCGCTGGGACCCCTATTGCACCATCTCTGGTTGGCACGGGGTCACGTCGGTGGTGTTGGGTAACTGCGGGTTTGGTTTCGCGCCAGTGAAACCCGACTTCCGTGAACGGTCGATGCTCACGATGACGCGGACCGAGGCAATTCCCTACGATGCGATGAAAGCCGGTATGACCTGGGATTGGGAAACCATTCCGCAGTATATGGACTCGCTTGACCGCACCACCAAAGGTGTAAACTGCATCCAATACATGCCAACGGCGTCACTGATGACGTACGTGATGGGTCTGGAAGCTGCTAAATCGCGTCCAGCCACAGAAGCCGAGCGTCTGGAAATGCAGCGGCTGCTGAACGAAGGCATGGATGCCGGCCTGTGTGGTTTTTCGATCCAGCGCCTCGGACCAAACTCCGTGCAAGCAGACTACGACGGCTCACCGATGGTGACAGACACGATGGCCGATGCAGATATTTTGAATCTTGCCGAAGTGTTGCGTCGTCGCGGCGATGGCTTCATTCAGATCACCCAGGCTGAAGGTGAAATTAAGCGCGACTTAGCGTTCCTCGAACGACTCGCTGACACCGCGCAACGGCCGATCCTGCACAATGCGATCGTACCTGCGCGTAAAGATCCCAAAGTGCACCGTCGCAGCTTGCAGTGGCTAGATCGTGTCCGCGCAAAAGGTCTGCCGATTTACGGCCAGACCGGAACGATACGCACGGGTTTCGCATTCACGTTGGAACACTGGAACCTGTACGATGCCAGCCCGGCGTGGCGAGAACTTACCACCGGCACAAAGAAAGAGAAACTGGCTAAGCTGCAGAACCCTGCACTCCGCGAAGCGGTGAAGAAAGAGGCTGAAGAAGCTGATCGTCGCTTGCAAGTCATTCAGGCTGGCGTAGGTGGTGCGATTCCTACCCTGCTCGTGCAGAGTGATGGCGGAAAACCCGAACTGGAAAAATATCTTGGCAAATCTCTTGGGCAGATTGCCCAAGAGGAAAACAAGACGGCTATCGACGTCATGCTCGATTTGTCGATCGCCAGCGAGCTCAAGATTGAGTTCCTCGGTCCCAATAAGGGCTTCAACGGCGAATTCATGGCTGAGATGATTAACGACTCAGACTACACGTTCCCTGGCGTGTCTGATGGCGGTGCGCACACCAAGTTCTTTACCGGTGGTGCATTCACGACCGACTTTCTGAAGTGGCTGGTGCGTGACGAGCAACGCATCACGTTGGAAGAAGCCCACTATCGCTTGTCAGCACTGCCCGCGAAAGCAGCAGGGTTCCAGAATCGTGGTACCCTACGACCCGGCTGGGCGGCAGATGTCGTGGTCTACGATCTCAACGGATTAGGCATCGAGCCTGATTGGATCGGTGAAATCGTCCACGACTTTCCAGGTGGCGAGTGGCGTCGCATTCAGCGCGCTAAAGGCTACCATGCGATAGTTGTGAATGGCGAAGTAACATTCCGTGATGGCAAGTGCACTGGAGCGACACCAGGTCGCCTGTTGAGGAACGGTCGTTAATGTAGTTTTCCTGTTGTTTGGTAGAGATGCCTCGCCCGGGGTGTCGCTACTGACGTAGGACGTCAATTGCTTCTCGGAGAATTCCCCCTTGTTTCATTACTGAAGTATGGGGGATTTTTTTGTAGAGTTATAATCTAATGCTCATTTTGCAGATATAGGAGTTGTGCTGTGCCACGCCCAAGCGTAAAAACAGCGGCGGGAACAGTTTATGACGTTTGACGAAGTACTGAACTAGTTCGTGAGTTGTTACAGAGCAAAGGGCGTGTGGCCTATCGCGCACTGAAACGGCGCTTCGAGTTAGATGACGAGTATTTAGAAGATCTCAAAGCGGAACTCATCAAAGCCGAGGGCGTGGCATCAGATGAGAATGGTGAAGTGCTGGTGTGGGTCGGGGCTTCGCCCGTTCAAAGTTCCGAGTTTAAAGTTCAAAGTTCCCCGCTTTCACCTCCCAAGAATTTAGACGTCGGACCCTTCGACTGGGCTCACCTGTGCCTGCGGCACTGGCGCAGGCAGGACAGGCTTCGGACGCCGGACACCGGACGGAGCGACGGCGAACGCCGTCAGCTCACGGTCATGTTCTGTGACCTGGTGAACTCGACTGCGCTCTCGGCCCAACTCGACCCGGAAGAGCTGCGGGAGGTGGTACGTGCCTATCAGGAGAGCTGCGCAGAGGTGATTGGTCGGTACGACGGGCACATTGCCCAGCACCTGGGCGACGGCTTGCTGGTTTATTTCGGCTATCCGGTTGCCCATGAGGATGATGCGACTCGTGCCGTGCGCACGGGATTGGAAATCATTGTAGAACTGCCGCAATTGAACGATCAGATGCAGGCCACCGTAGGGGCACGGCGCCGCCGTGCCCCTACAGACCAAACAGTTCCTCTCCCATCTCTACAAGTTCTCATCGGCATTCACACCGGATTAGTCGTCATCGGAGAGATTGGCAGCAGCGAGAAGCGGGAGGTCCTGGCGTTGGGCGAGACCCCCAACCTCGCCGGGCGGTTACAAGGCTTGGCCGAGCCGGACACCGTGGTAATTAGTGCGGTGACCCAACGGTTGGTGGTGGGATTTTTCACTGTTCGTGGCCTTGGTCTACACACGCTCAAAGGCATCTCGACTCCACTGGAGGTGTATCAAGTCCTGAGCGAGAGCGGGCTGCAGAGTCGCTTTGAGGTCGCGGTGCATACAGGTTTGACCCCGCTGGTAGGACGCGAGCACGAAGTGGGATTGTTAGCTGAGCGCTGGGCACAGGCCACGCAGGGTGTAGGTCAAGCAGTGTTGCTCAGCGGCGAGCCCGGCATTGGCAAGTCGCGCCTGGTACAGACGCTGAAAGAGCATATTGGAGCTGAGGCCGTCACGCGCATCGAATTTCGCTGTTCGCCGTATCATACCAACAGTGCCTTCTATCCCATCATTGAGCATTTGCACCGACTCTTGCAGTTCGCCCCGCACGATAGCGGCGAGGCCAAACTGGGCAACCTGCAACAGACCCTTAGTACCTACCACTTTCCTCAGCCTGACACGCTCGTGCTCTTGGCTGCCTTGCTCTCTCTGCCTCACCCAGAAGGTCTTCCACCATTAACCCTGAGCCCGCAGAAACAGAAGACTCAAGAAGCCTTAGTGGCCTGGCTGGCGGAGGAAGCAGAGCGGCAGGCGGTGTACTGTATCTGGGAAGATTTGCACTGGGTCAATCCCTCGTCACTTGAAGTGCTGAGTCTACTGCTCGAGCAAATTCCGACGATCCGCTTGCTGACATTGCTGACGTATCGTCCCGAGTTTACCCCTCCATGGCGACCCCGTTCACATGTTACCCAGCTCACCCTCAACCGCTTGGGGCGGCAACAGGTCGAAACGATGATTGAGCAAGTCACCAACGGCAAGGCATTGCCACCCGAAATGATGCAACAAATAGTGACGAAGACGGACGGCGTGCCGCTATTCGTGGAGGAACTAGCGAAGATGGTCGTTGAAGCAGAGACTGACGTCGGGGCATGGCGCGCCGTACCCCTACCGCTCGGAATTCCCTCAACGCTCCAAGATGCATTGATGGCCCGGCTTGACCGACTGGGCCCCGCCAAAGAGATTGCGCAACTCGGAGCGGTGTTGGGACGCGAATTTCCCTACGAGTTACTGAGAGCCGTCTCCCCGCTTGCCGAAGCAGGACTAGAACAAGAAGTAGCCAAGTTAGTAGAAGCGGAACTCCTTTACCAGCGCGGGCTGCCGCCGCAGGCGACCTACCTTTTCAAGCACGCTCTCATTCAGGATGCGGCGTATCAATCGCTGCTCAAGAGCGCACGGCAACAGTATCACAGGCAGATAGCGCACGTACTAGAAGAACGATTCTCCGAGACCAAAGAGACCCAGCCGGAGTTGATAGCACATCACTACACCGAGGCGGAACTTAGGGAACAGGCATTCCCTACTGGCAGAAAGCTGGACAACAAGCGAGTCGACGCTCGGCCAATGAGGAAGCGGTTAGTCACATCACGAAAGGTCTGGGTCTTCTCAAAACTCTTCCAGATGCGCCTGGACGAGGGTATCAAGAACTGACGCTGCAAATCTCTCTTGGTACGGCGTTAATGATCACCAGAGGTTATGGAGCTCCAGAAGCAAAAGAGCCCTATACTAGAGCCTTAGAGATCTGCCAGCTATTGGGAGAGACACCTCGACTGTTTGAGGTGGTAGTAGTTCTGATGGGGTTTTATCAAGGGCATGGAGAATTACGAACGGCGCGTGAGCTAGGAGAGCGGGGCCTCACCCTCGCGCAGCGCCTGCGCAACCCAGCCCTTCTAATATGGGCCCACAATATGAAGGGTGAAAACCTGCTCTATCTGGGAGAGTTTACTTTAGCCCGCGAGCACCTGGAACAGAGTATGGCGCTTTACGATCCTCGGAAACACCATCTTAACATCGGGAGTGGCGTAAATGACCCCGGCGTGGCGTGCCTGGGTCATGAAGCCATGACTTTGTGGTGTCTTGGCTATCCGGACCGGGCCCTCAAGAAGATCCGTGCAGCGATCAGTTTAGCTCAAGAACTTTCCTATTCCCTGAGCTTAGCTCGTGCCTTGGACTTTGCCTCTTTGGTCCATCAATGCCGTCGAGAAGGGCGGGCGGCCCAAGAGCGAGCAGAGTTAATGGTAACGATTAGTACTGAACAAGAATTTCCGTTCTTCTTGGGGCATGGGACTATCTTGCGGGGGTGGGCACTGGCTGAGCAAGAGCAGAGAGAGGAAGGAATCTCACAGATACGACAGGGGTTGGTCGCTTACCAAGCTACAGGAGGAGGGCTATTTCGGCCCTACTTTCTTGCTCTATTAGCTGATACGTGTGGAAAGATGGGGCAGTACGAGGAGGGATTAACTTTATTAGCCGAGGCGCTGGCTGCCGCAGACAAAAATGGGGAGCGTTTCTACGAGGCCGAGCTGTATCGGCTCAAGGGGGAACTCACACTGCAGTCGAGTGTCCAGAGTAAAGAGTCTAGAGTCAACAAGGCAGAAGAATATTTTTTGCAAGCGATAGAAATCGCGCGGAAGCAGCAGGCCAAGTCTCTGGAACTGCGAGCAGTGATGAGCCTCGCTCAACTGTGGCAGCAACAAGCCTTGGAGCACGGAGCAGGTAGCGTAGACCAAAGAGGTAAGAGCAAAGCGACAAGAGCAAAGAACACTGAGCAGGAATCACGTACTACGCAACACGCAACACGCAGCAGGCTCGTCGAAGCTCACCAAATGTTATCCGAGATCTACAACTGGTTTACCGAAGGCTTTGGCACAAAAGATTTGCAAGAGGCGAAGGCGCTTTTGCAGAGTCTTGAGTCTGGCGTCTAAAATCCAAATCTATCTCATTGGCATACCAGAGCCGTGCCCTTGAGTGATGGGACAGGTCCCACTAAGAGACCTATCCTAAGCTCAGCCGAAACTCCTCACAATGATAGACGCTTAGAGGACTGTATTCCTCAAGAGAAAGACTTTCCCAAAGCTATGGGAAACAACGTTCATGATAGAGTATTAATTCGGCACCCATGCTACCGCGCGAATCTCACCAAATTCCTGCTTCACTTTCTTCCACGACTCCCCACCATCAATACTGGTATAGACATAGCCGTTTAGACTATTGGCAACGACCACGTCGGGATCAGCTGGATGAGTCCCAAACCAGTAAATCGTCGAGTTAGGCTCAGTCGACAGTGCAGCGGGTTTCCAGGTTTTGCCACCGTCGGTTGAGCGTTGAATCGCACCGGTCTTGCCGGGAATGAAATCTCCATTGGCGACAAACATCACATCAGGATTATCAGCCTTGACGGCAACACCACGACAATAAGAGATCTGATCTCTCTCGAAAAATCGCGGGAACCCGTGCAACGACCAGTTTTCACCTTCAGTCGTGCTTGCCCAGATCCCATCAGGTGTCGTGGCCAAGAGCTTCGTCGGTTGACTCTGACACACAGTGAAGCCGTGAAGATCCTGATTCAACATATCTTTACCCAACGGCGGCAGATGTACCCAGGAATTGCCAGCATCCCGGCTACAATATACGCCATCAATCTCAACCCCGACCCAAATGGTGTCAGGATTCCGCGGATCAAAGACGATATTCGTCACCTTCGGTGCACCGGCGAAACAACGGTCGGCAATCGGAATACGGACCACCTCCCACTTCTTTCCATCATCCTGCGAGCGGTACACTCCTGGTTGTTTCGTGCCAGCATAGATCACGTCGGAATTGGTTGGGTGCACAGCAAGTGACCAGATTTGCTTGCCGTCCATTGGCGATTCCACCAGGTCCCATGTTGCGCCTTTATCCTCACTGCGGTACACGCCAACTTCTGACCCGGCAAGAAGACGTTTGGGGTTATCCGGATAGACCGCTAAGGCGCGGATTTGGACCTCCCCTGGTTCAGCATGGAATGGCAAGTTCATCTTGCTGCGCCGCCACTTTTCGCCACAGTTTGGGCTATACCACACTCCAGCACCGACGGTTCCAATACAGATAGTGAAATCCTTTGCCATATACGTCCCTCCTCTGTTTGTAAGGTCTGTCATTCTTGCTGAAAGCTGATAGCAGACAGCTAATCACTTAGTATTCTACTGAGTTTGCGCTCTAATGTAGCGCTGATAGATTTTGGGCAGCTCCGCAGGTAAAGATCGTACATCCTCGATGATCATGTAGCGCGATGGTGAACACATCTCGCGCAAATAGTCACGACCAGTTTTGTCAATCGTCAGACAAAAAGAGAGAATGCCACTGCGCTCAGCTTCACGAAGCGCCATCATCGTATCCCGAACTCCGTACGTGGGAGCATGCTGGCTCGGGCCGTAGTCAGCATCTTCAGGGTAGCCATCGCTTAACAACACCATGAACTTCGCGCGGCAGGAGAGATCACGAAGCTTTCGCGTCGCATGCCGAACAGCAGGACCCATACGCGTACTGCGCTGTGGGACAAGGCCCCCGATACGGGCCTTTACTCCCTGCGTTAGTGGCTCATTGAAACTCTTGACCGGAAACACCTCGACATTGCGACGTCCATAACTAGAAAAACCATAGACTGAATAAACGTCACCAATTTCTTCTAATGCGGTCGTTAACAAGACAAGGGCTTCTTTCATGCGGTCGATTACCCTCCCCTCCCCTTCACCTACAGCGCTTTCAGTTGATGCACTCAGGTCGAAAAGAAATAGTGCGGCAACGTCGCGCTCTAACGGCTGCCGCGCCGTGTAGAGCTTTGGAGACGGAGAGACGCCACTACGCAGATCGACTCTGGCCGCAACAGCCGCATTCACGTCGATATCTTCACCGTGTTCGAGGCCATTCACATGACGATATTGGCGGGGGCGGAGCCGTTGGAATTCTCGCTTAATCTCTGCGGTTAGTTCTTCGTGCGCTGCGAGTGTACGTGAGAAAAAGCCACCGTCATCGCCGGAGATCGCCCGTTCACGCAACTCACACCACTGCGGACGATAGTCGTCGATCAAGTAATCCCATTCGTCATAGAGATAACCGAATTCTGCAACTCCGGCAGCACGTCCTTTGCGGGAGGATTTTCCGTGGCGACGTCCGTCTTCCTCCTCGCCCACAGCAGTCGCCTCATGGGTTATCACGATGGTTGGCCCGTTGTTGTTCTGGCGACTCTTCCCGGTTTTATTGTTGCGCTCGCGCAAGGCTTCCAAAAATTTCCGCCACGTTTCGCGCTGATCAGCAGAACGCTGTGCGGAATCCACGAAGACCCCAGCACCGTTGTCGCCTTGCTGCATTATTTGTTGGTCCGGAGAAGACCCTGCGGGTTCAGGAAATTCATCAGCAAATGAACGCTCACCAGAGTGCCCGGCTGAGAGCGTCATCGAAAGGTACAGTTCGGTAGCTAACAAGAGAGCATCGTAGACCGTCGCATCTTGAGCCAATTGAGGCAGAACGCCCTGGGGCAGCTGTCTGAGAATATGCGCGGCCGTCGGGGTGTATAAATCGACGATAGACTTTGTCCACGTCAAATCTTGGTGAAGTCCTGGGTAGGTTGCCGCTAAGCGAGTAGCGATACGCTCGTTCTCGAGAATGAGGAATAACGCTTCGATCTGTTGCGGTTGTGGAAATCGCTCGAAGAACGCGGAAAGGTCAACTGGGATAGAGTCACCTACAGCTAGCACCTCGTGCGCTGCCATCGGTAACAAGGACCATAGGCGCTCAACTGAGTACTCGTAAGTACCAAAAGCAAGGCGTCCTGCATGCTGCGCAGCCAGAGCGCGGTACAGGCGGAGGTTGTCTTCATAAGTAGGAAAGATATCCACCGCGGCCGGGAGTGGCACCACCTCGCCATCATCGTCTGCCAACGGCGGTGGCATCACGACGAGTGAGTCTTCTTTCAGCTCGATACTCGCGCCGGACAACATATGGAGGTATTTCAGGATGAAGCCGTAAATGTCACTCAGAGCTACTTGGACAGAGCTACCGGAAAGAAATAACTGGCTGGTACGAGATTCCAAGGCAAAAAATGCCTCTCCAGCTTGCGGATTTTTCTTCGCCAGCTCTTCTCCAGTAAGAATCCATGCAACAATTCCGTCCACACCCACAGCCTCATACGCACGTGTCAACGTGCGGAATAGCCGAGCCACAGACGCCGGCAGGGTCTGCGCCAGGCGCGCGATACGCTCGAGTAACGGAAAGTGACTTTCCTGAGGCAACGAACGAAATGTCGGCCCGATGAGCGGGAGTGCCCCGGCCAATGGACTTGGGTCAAACGCTGCGGCTGATTGTAAGCAACGTACCAGAAGGCCACGCAGATCGTGCGACACCTGCAGCAGGGTCACCGGCAAGTCAGTGTACAACAGCGCAGCCGCTTCAGGTGAGCGATAGGCGGCAGAGCGCACAAGGCGGTATACGTTGAGGCGCTCTTGGAGCCCTAACCTGCTAAGCAGCGGAGGTAAAGACGAAAACACTGCCGGATACACCGCCGCGATATCAAGAGCGGCGCGGACCCAATCGCCGATTTCATTTCCCTCTAGGTGCGGCAAAATCTTGGGAATCGCCAGAATCAACTGAGAAAGTTTCTCGTCACGTTGCCCCCCCCGACTCGCTACTACCGTTGTGCTCTGCTGTACCCACTCACGGAGTAATCCACTTGCTATCCATTGGTCAATCGTCTTTGCTGGCAGAGCCGCCAAGAGCTGGTCAAGCTGGCCTCGGTGCAGTTCAGTCATCTCGCTGTGGAGGGCACGTACTAATACGTCTGTCTGTTGTGTCATATGGAGAGGATCACAATTCATTTATCGCAGTACCGTCTCTGCACTTAGCCGGTTTCGACCTCGAGTTCAACGGTTCACGATGCTACGCCGAGAAAAAATTCGCTACCGCGAATGTGCCGCGACTCCAGAGCCAAATCCGTACAGCTGCAGCCTGCACTCACAGTAACGCGCACAGAAAATATCACCATTTGTTACATTTATCTCCAATCCTAGTTCTTGCTTCTGCAGCCGTTGAGAACTGCTCAGCTATAGAATTGTCATCAACGCAAGCCTACCTTCGACTCCGCTGCGTTCCGTCCGATACAGGTCACTTCAGAAGTGATCTCAGTCAAGCCTCTGAGATAGAAATGGACTTACGAGTTTCGCCACTCTCCGAGTGGGGACACTAGAGTAAAAGCACCAGACGACCAGATTCCTTGAGACGCACTCCCCGTCACAGTTCGCTGTAATATGAGGTGCTCCTTTCTCATTTACGACCCCACTTTACAATACCAAGCCCTTGTCTCAGTCGGCCCTTCTAGGTGGGGACACAAAAGTAAAAGAACCGCCAGTTCGCCAGCATAATAGTGGGGACACTAAAGTAAAGTTCTTGTTTCTTTGTGTTTGCTGATTTGAGTATTTTAAAATACTTATCGTGGTTTTCCACAGTTGACGTTACGTAAAAATAGCCCTTTCTCTTCAAACTGAGTGACACATTCAGAAAAAGTAAAAGACAATAAAATAAGTTACTTAGAATTATTCCAAAATAAATCTCCTAGTCAAGCTATCGTACTTGATACCACTAATTAGAACCAGACATATTTTGAAATTTTGATAAGTGATCAAAATGACAAGGGATTATGCATTCGATTTACGGTTTCGATCCATCATAATTATCATTTCTCGCTTATTTCTTAGCATTGGAAGGCGTTCGTGCCCGTAGTCCAAATTTGGCTAAAATGAGGAGAATATAACCGGGGTCACTAAAGTAAACAGAATGGGGACACTAGAGTAAAGGTGGGGCCAGTAGAGTAAGAAAGTGGGGACACTAAAGTAAATTTGTGGGGCCAGTAGAGTAAGAAAGTGGGGACACTAAAGTAAATCGCAAAGTGAAAAAATCTTTATTTGACAAGTACTTAAGTGTGGTGTATAACTGCTCTCCTATATTCTCCTATTCTTTACTATTCTCTCCTCTTGTGCAGAGGGAGAAAAATTTTACAGGAGAAGAAAAGAAGGAACGCGATGGAAAAGGGGCTGGAGGTCAAGAAGGGGGCAAAGGGGAATCAGGCAACCCTCATGTCATGGTCGGTTGACTATGTTCCTGCTGAGCAGAATCTGGAAACCATTGGTTACTTTTCTGCTCGCTATGCACGAAGGGCTTTAGACGAGAAACAAAAGTCAAAGCTGATCATTCTCTCCGATAGTCGACGCATCGAGATTGTGCCATCGATGAAGTACGGTTTTCCCAATGCCGAGGATCTGGACTTTTATCGTGCCTTCCTGAAAATTTGCGACGAGTGTGCGCAACTTGTGAAAGTCGAGGTGGACGGTCAGGCCGTGATGCGACCTCGGCTTCCGTCACCGATCGGTTTCTCGAGCCGCGAATTGATAGCAAAGGCTGGTCGCACCAAAAACGGGAGAGGGCATGCGGCAGTGCGGTCGTGGATCGAACGATTGAATTCAACCACGATCCATGGAGAACTCTTCAACGCCCGTGAGCGTAAATTCGATGTACGCATGGGTATCGAGCCGCTGTTTCGTAAGTATGTACATGTAGGGCGGCCGCTGCCAAATGGAGAAATCGCATCGCAGAACTTTGTCTGGCTCGCTGACTGGTTTGTCGAAAATTATTTCTACCTATACAGTCGCCCGATCGATCTAAAATTTCACCATCGACTTACTCGTAGCATATCAAAAGCGTTATACCCGTTGTTGGATAACGGCTGGTTTGCAGCAAACGGACATCCTTATACGAAACGCTATTCTGATCTATGCGCCTTACTCGATATTCAGGTCTATCAACAAATGTCAAGAGTTCAACAGCAACTCGATCCATCAAATGAGGAACTGTTACGTGAGAAGTTTGTTGCTTCCTACGATTATCCAGTCGATCCATCCGGAGCCTGGACCGGAACCATACGTTGGTGGCCAGGGCCGAAGTGGATTTATGACCAAGAGCAACGTAAACGTCCGAAGGGGAAAACGAGTGAAATTATTTCACAAGAGAAAACACTATTAACTGATACAAAACAAGCAGACAGTTCACAGATGGCTTTACCACTAATGCCAACCGGCGGCCAAAATGTAGAGGACCAATACAACATTCGTGTAAGTGCTTTTTATGAGAGACTCGGGCAAAGCAAGCCGAGCCGAGAAAGGGTCAGCGGAGGTGTCACGCTGTTGCGTAGTCTGATTGAGGAACAAGGCTATGCGCTTGAAGAGGTCGATTTTGCCTTAGATTGGATTGTAGGGAACGTTGAACAAAGATTTGCCGGGTGTGTAAAGTCGATCGGAATTCTGCCGCATGTGATTGGCGAGGCGCTAAGTGAGCGGACGTTACAGGAGAAGAAAAAGCACCGCGCAGATAAGATCAGCGAAAATGAAAAGTCGCAACAGAAGTTGGAGGCAGCAAGAAAAGAAATAGAGATCAAGTTGCGTCAAATGTCGCAGCCAGAACAGGAAGAATTACGTCAAACTGCAGTCGAGGGATTAATGCAACAAGGAATACCTCAGCGCTTTCTGCTTGATGCTATGGTCACAGCGGAAATGTGTCGACTCTTGCAGGAGAGCGCGTTATCGATCAAAGCGTAAATGGCCACAGAGAGGAGGGAGAAACAATGGTGCCGCGGATTGCTGTGGCAAATCAAAAGGGTGGGGTTGGCAAGACAACTCTTGCGGTGAACGTCGCCGCAGCGCTAGCAGAGAAAGGACATCGAGTCCTTCTCGTTGATCTTGATCCGCAAGCCAACGCCACCGCCGGCGTTGGAATTGAGATCTCGGGCGAAACTCGGGCGACCACCGTTTACGATCTTCTTCTCGACCCAAAAATGGACATGAATTTGATTATTAGAAAGACCGGGATCTATCATCTTGACCTTATCCCCTCCTCACTTGAATTGGCTGGTGCTGAGCTTACCTTGCCGCAAATGATTGGTGCGGAGAAGCTGCTCGACGAGGGCTTAGCCAAAACGACAGAGTATGAACGCATAGTTATTGATTGCCCGCCATCACTTGGTCGTCTCACATTAAATGCCCTTACAGCAGCGACTCACGTCTTGATACCGGTGCAAGTAGGAAAATGGGCTATTACTGGAACAGCGCAACTCTGCGAAACGATTGACCTCGTCCGGCAGCGTTTGAACACCAATCTGGGAATTCTTGGTGTTGTGTGCACGTTTTATGATAGTCGAACAACACTCAGTCGCGAGATCCACGCCAAGATTGGTGAGCAATTCGGCGCTGGGCTCTTTACCACCGTAATAAAAACAGCGAGCAAAGTTGGTGAAGCTGCAGTTGCTGATACGCCGATCATTCTATATGCCTCTAGTTCGGAGGCGGCGCAGAACTATCGCGCGTTAACTGACGAGATAGAAAATAGATTGGAACGATCATGAAGAAATCGGCTGCTGAAAGTCTGAGGAAATTGAGTATTCCACAGAAGGCGCGTACTAGTCTTGAAAGCACTCTCGGCTTTGAGCGTCAACAAATGATGGCTTCATTGAGTATAGAACGGATTGTGCCTAACACCGAACAGCCTAGGCGTCACCAATCGGCAAGGAAATTCGCCGATATGGTGCTTTCTGTACGTGAAAGGGGAATATTGCAACCGATTCGTGTACGAGAACTGTCCGAGAGCGGACAGTATGAGATTATTGCCGGGGAGAGAAGATGGCGCGCGGCGAAAGAGGTAGGATTAAAGGAAATTCCAGCGATAGTGGTACGACAGCAAAGCCAAGAAGAGGCGTACATTGATGCGTTAGTTGAGAACGTTGTCCGTGAAGACCTCAATCCAATTGATCGCGCCGAAGCATTGAGCAAAATAAAAGTGCACCTAGGTGCACATTCAACTTGGGATGAGGTTGCTGCCTCAGGTATGCTAGGTATCAGTCGCCGGCAAATTTTTCACCTTTTAGGCCTCACTACCCTCCCCGACGCGATCAAGGAAGATATTCGCAGTAATGTCCTAAGCGAGAAGCACGGCCGCGCACTCCGGGCGCTACGGGACCAACCAACCCTTCTAACGCAGGCTCATGAAGAAATGAAACGACAGAAAATGTCTGGTGACGAGGCACTCATTTTTGTCAAACATTTGAAAAAGAATTCCTCAACAGCGACACAACGAGTCTTCAAAATCTACTATCGCACGACTGAAGAGCTTATTTCAGCGCTAAAAGAGAAGCTCAGCACACTGCATCAGGGAGAAGGTAGAGAATCTCTCATCCAGGACAGCAATTAACTGTAAAAATCTGGATCAATTCATCAGACGTATCAGCGGAAGTTGGAGAATGAGAAAGACTCTCTGTTCCGGAGATCCTTCGCGAAGCCTGTCCTGAGCCCGTCGACGAAGTCTATCCTGAGCGTAGCACAGCGAAGTCGAAGGGCTCAGGATAACATAGAGCGCCACGTTACGAATGAGCGCGCTCTGACAAGATCATTCACTGTCTGTTATATCACGTCCAGTCCGCGTGTTGAGGGCGAAGCTGGTCTTCGCCCCTCTACGAGGAAGAGGTTGCACGCGAGCGAAAACCGCTGTAACTCCCCTCCGGGAGACTGCTTTTCGGGCACATAACGAAGTTCGGCGTCTGCAGATATTTTAGTAGGCTGGCCCCCAGGCGGCATACCGTCTTAATAAAGGACCTACGTCTCTCTTCCTCTGCCGTAGGCGTCAACACGAGCCAGCACGCTGGCATACTTCACCTGGCGCTCCGGCCCGAACACTTCCCTAACCACAAGTTCGTCAACTTTATCTCTCAAAGCTTCATCACTAAAAGCTTGCGGGTCGTCATCAGACCGCTCAGTTAACCACTCCACAGCTTGTTCAGTTATCCTATTCAATGTTTGCGGGCTGAGTGAGCGCTTACAAGCCAAGAAGAGATCACGGTCTTCGGCGGTGAAGGCAGCGTACAACGGCGGTGTTCGAACACTCACAGTTCGTGTTGTCGATCCTAGTCCTTTGCGCGGAAGAAACGCGGGTCGTGTCGGCAGGGTAGACAGCAGTTGGACATGAAACGTCGAGGCCCCGTGACTTTGCCACACAGTCTTTACCAACTTCTTTGCTCGTAGCCCGCGCAAGGCGCGCTGTAATGTACTCGTAGACACTCCGCAGATCTTGCACAGCTCGCTGTAGCGACACCGCGTAAACGGCATACCTCGTACGTGAGATAAACGGAATAAACGTTGGTACACAACTTGTTCGGCGACCGTCAAAAAAGGCAACAAATCATCCATCACCTCAAGATAAGCCTTTCCCGTCGTCATCCATGCCACCTCAGCATTTTCCTCCGCCTTCGGCTCATCCTCTTTCATCGGTTCCTCTCCAATTAATTTGACCGGTCAAAATTTCTATATATGAATTTTCCTCTGCACGCAATTCTATTAATAATAATGACTCGTTAAAGTTCATCGGCGGCTAATTCTGTCCTTTTCAGGCTGATATTAGGCCGATCTGTTGAATATCTTAATGAGTCAAAAAGAGTTTTTTGACCCGTTGATTCGTATTTTCGTTCATTTTCGCAAAGGTAGCGGATTTTCTCAACAAGTCATTATATTTTTGTTTGAATTTGGAACTCACATATTCTTGCGTGCTTTTGGCACCGAGGCCTAGGTACGACAATTGCCACCTCTCCGTCTTCCCGTATCGGCTACCGTAACAGCTTTGCGCCGGGCACCGCTCTTGGATCTCGCCGCCCCCAACGTCCGCGCTCCACGATACTGAAAAACTCCTGCACCTCACGATTGAATGCCGCTGGTTCCTCAAGGTTGATCGCATGGCCTGTTCGCGGTTGCATAAATAACCCGGCAGTGGGGATCGTGCGTTTCAGGAAAACACTCACTTCAATGCACGGCTCGTCTTCGTCGCCAACCATCACCAGGGTCGGAATCGTGAGTTGCGAGAACTCATGGGCAAAATCAAAGAGGGAAGGGCGTTCGCCTTGAAAGTTGCGCATCGTCAGCGACGATCCCTTTGCTGAATGCTGGCTCAAGTGTTCGATAGTTTCTTGCCACCCACGTGGGTCCTTATTTTGCAGTTGCACACGCGTGGGGCTAACTCCCATTTCTTCTGCAACCGCTTGCATGCCCACACTAAGAAACCGCTGTGCGACAGCGGCACATTGGGTTCTGAAATCCTCTCGTTGCTCAAGTGGTGAACCGCTCCCCACACCAGCAGCTACTAGCGCGCTCGCCATATCCGAGTGCCGCAAGCCGAACATCAACGTGGCATACGCTCCCTGACTCAGCCCAACAACATGCGCTTTTGTTACACCACAGTGGCGCATCACGGCACCAATATCATCTGCGAAGTGCATGTAGTGATAGGCCGCAGGATCGTCTGGCACATCTGACGGACTATAACCCCGTGCTGCGTAGGTAATGCAACGATAGTTGCGCGAGAAGTAGCGCACTTGCGTTTCCCACTCGCGGTGATCTGCGGCAAATTCATGGACAAAAACAACCGGATATCCGGTCCCGGTTTCTTCGACGTAGAGTTTTACTCCATTGGCATTGGCGTATGACATAACAGCCTCCAAATCATCTTACGCACTCAGCTATGCATTCGGCTCGACATCTAACCGTACAACAACATCTTTCAAAGACTCTGAAGCAGTAGGGTAGCGCTGCATCACCAACGGGTCATGGCCGGGAATGATATGGCGTGCCGACGTGGCCAAACGTTCAACCGTGCGAAAAGCATCGAGCGTCGCGGCAATGTCCACCACTGCAATGAATGGTCGATTGGTTTGCACATTTTCGTAGTAATGGCTCGAATCCGAAGCCAGGACCACGTGGCCGCGTTGAGTGTTCACACGCACCACTTGTAACCCAGCCGTATGGCCAGGAGCAAAATGCACACTCAGGCCCGGCCCGAGTTCGACATCGCCGTTGTAGAGTTCTAGCCGTTGTCGAAAATTCAAGCGTACAATGCCGACAATATCTTCTTCCTCAAAACCGTGGGCAAAATAGGGATAGCGGATGTGTCGTCCGGTGGCGAAAGCAAGCTCCTTCTCCTGCAGATGGAAGCGTGCGTGGGGCAGTTTGCCGAAATTCCCTACATGATCGTAATGCAGGTGGGTCAGCACAACATCAGTTACAGCATCCGGGTCAATGTCGAGCAAGCGCAAACTGTCGATCGGGCAGCGCAGGAAGGTACGTTTGCGGCGTACGGCCACTGGCGCAGTAAACCCTGTATCGACCAGAAAGAGGCGGTCAGGTCCTATGACAACCCAGGTGAAGTAGTCCATTGGCATTGGACCATCGTGTGGGTCACCACCGATAAAATGGTCCGCACGTCGCGCCTCGCGCGTGGCATATTTGATCGCGTAGATTTTGTATTGTGGAATATTCTCAGGCATGATGTAAGTCCTCAATTACTTACTTCTTATCTTTCCCGTCCCGCTCCAATGCAGCCTTGACCCGTTCGGCATCAACAGCAATCTGCACGTCTGCACGTTCTTGTTGCAGGAGCATTGCTGAGCGCGAATCCCTGTCACCCCAGCCGCGGTTCAGTGCTGCAGTTAATTCGTCAAGGGCAAGATTGGCCATTGGCATCGGCACGTGCAGCTCTCGTCCCAGAGCGGTCGCGAGGGTAACATCTTTATGCGCTAAGCGCAGCGCGAAAGCCGGCGGGTCATACGTGCTGGGAAGGAACTGATTGGCTAAGCCATCAAACGTTCGCATCCTGCCAAGTGCACCTTGACGGACCGCTTCCCACAGAGTCAAGGGATCTACCCCAGCTTTCACTCCCATAGTGAAGACCTCGGAGAGCACGCGATTAATCGCGTACCCCGCGCAATTATGCACCAGCTTGGCGACGGTAGCCGATCCGATCGGGCCAACGTACCGTGCCTGATCACCGATTGCATCAAGCACTGGTTTGAAGCGATCAAACGTCGCCTGATCACCGCCGACCCAAATCGCGAGCTTGCCAGTGGCAGCTCCGCGAGGACCGCCACTCACTGGCGCATCAAGCATTTGCAAGCCACGGGCAGCAAACGCCGAGTGCACCCGACGTACAACCTCAGGTGAGTTGGTTGACAAATCAAAGTATGCGCATCCTCCGCGCATACTTGACAGCAACCCGCCTTCACCCAGGACTATGTGTTCGACTTCCACTGGCCCAGGTAACGAGGTGAATACCACGTCCGCGGCCCCAGCGACCTCACGTGGCGTATCGGCCCAGGTCGCACCATTAGGGGTAAGTGGTGCTGCTGCCTCGCGTCGCAAGTCGTGAACAACGAGCTGATAGCCTGCCTTCTGTACATTGGCTGCCATCTTCGCGCCCATCGTCCCAAGTCCGATGAAGCCTACTTTCATGATTGTCTCCAGCTTTAGACCAAACGGGGTGTTTGGCCTGCACGTTATTGCTGTTCCAAGATGTCCTGAGCAATGGTTGCGGCGGTCATCGCCGTCGGCCAGCCGGAATAAAAAGCGAGGTGGGTAATGACTTCGCCAAGTTCTTCTTTGGTCACTCCATTCTCAAGTGCACGGGCGATATGCACACGTAGCTGTTCGGGTCGGTAGGTGGCCATGAGCGCAGCCACGGTGATTAAGCTGCGATCGCGTTTTGACAAACCCGGACGTTCCCACACATCACCGAAGACGACTTTCTCAGTCAGATCGATGAGTTTTGGTGCGACTTTGCGAACCTTCTCGCGTGCTGCGGCCACTGCAGGGGATGGTACTGTTGCCATGATTCCCTCCTTTTTGGTTTTAGGTGGCCAGCTCTAGCACTTCGCGCGACAAGAGGCCAGGGGAATCACGCTGAAGGGAAGTCGTATGCAGTTACGCAGAGGCCGACAAAGGAACATCGAGCGTCGTGACACGCCGCAGTTCACGACGATATTTCCCATCAGCGAAGGGCGTGGCGCGGTGCATGGTTGCGCGGTTATCCCAGATCACCAGGTCTCCCTCACGCCAGGTGTGGCGGTAGATAAATTGGGATTGGGTGGCATGCTCGATGAGTTCGCGGAGTAGCAAGCGTCCTTCAGGTACCGGCCAATCAATGATGCGTGATGCGTGTGACGCGACATACAGTGACTTGCGGCCTGAACCGGGTAGGGTACGAATGAGCGGATGTATGGCGCCTTTCAACATGTCCTGCTCTTTTTCGGAAAATTCGAAACCTAACACCTGTCGCGAGTAGGCAATGGAATGATGAACCCGCAGGCCTTCAAGCTGAACTTTCATCTCCTGCGGCAATGCATCGTAGGCAGCCCGCATGTCAGCAAACTGGGTGTCTGCACCGACTGGCGGGATGACTTTTGCTGAGAGCATTGAGTAGCGGCCTGGTGGATCTTGGAAGGATGCATCGGTATGCCACAGGCGATTCCCGAGTCCATACATACGGCGACGATCGTCGGACTTGAGGATGTCGCCAGTTTCGTCGAGGTTGGAAATGTCTGCCAGAGCTTCGTTCCCCAAGCGGCTCTTTTGCAGAGCGCTGCTACCAGTCTTGCTATGGAGCATACCATCGAAGCGCTGGGCGAAGGCAATATGTTCGTCATCGGTAAGGAACTGATCATGAAACACGAGCACGGCATATTGATCCATCCCGGCACGAATCTGTTCTAACGTTGCCCGCTCATGGATGTCGCGCAGTGTGATCGGATTGACTTCGGCGACGAAATGGGGATGCAGTTGGCGAAATGTTAATGCCATGCGAAGCTCTTCCTTATGCAGGAGAAATTCGGAGCCAGCCTAAGACGTATAGCTACCAGTGTCAATCGGAAGAAACCGCGCCAGTGCCGCATCAATGAAAGTCTCGACTTGTGACTCGCACTAGAGACTGTCGTACGTTGGGAACCCACAATTGTTCGGCGACCAGATGAACGACACCGTCTTGCGCTTGCAGGCGACCGGTCACTCCGAGTAGTGTCGCTGTTTTGGCCATGACCTTGTAGCGTGCATATACTGCCGGCCAGAGAACAAGGTTTACAAAGCCGGTCTCATCATCCAAGGTCATAAACACGACACCTTTTGCAGTACTGGGTCGCTGACGACTGATGACGAGACCAGCGTAACAGACGCGCGTTCCGTTCGGCAGCGTCTGAATCTCTCGTGCCTGTGGGAAACCTTGGACGGCAAGCTCGGCACGGAGTGCTTGCAACGGATGGCCACGTACGCTGTGTCCAGTACGACGATAGTCCCAGGTGACTTGCTCACCATCGGTGAGTGGCGGAAACGAGGGCAGAGGTTCTCTGGATTCCAGTGCTAAAGCATCAGAGATTAGATGTGTGGCCACCTGGGCCTGCCACAATGCCGTACGTCTATTGCCTCCGAGGCTAGCAAGAGCTCCAGCCTCAGCCAGTGCAGTTAAACTGCCGCGATTGAGGTTGATCTGCCGTCCCCAATCTTCAAGCGTGGAGGAGCTTCTGTTTTGACGGGAGGTCACGATACGTTCGCCATCTTCTTGCCGCAGTCCTTTGACATACTGCAATCCCATGCGTACAGCAAAAGCTTGCTCAGCCAGCGGTTCAAGGGTGCATTCCCACTGACTGTGGGTGATATCAATAGGAAGAAAGGTAACGCCGTGGCGTTTGGCATCGTCAACAATCGTCGCCGGACTATAGAACCCCATTGGTTGGGCGTTGAGCAAGGCGCAGGCAAAAGCCGCAGGATAATGGCACTTGAGGTAAGCTGCGGCATAGCTGATTAACGCAAAGCTGCCCGCATGGCTTTCGGGAAAACCATACTCACCAAAGCCGCGGATCTGATCGAATACTTGTTTAGCAAAATGCTGAGGAATACCTTTTGCGACCATGCGAGTCAGCAGACGCTCACGATGTTGGTCAATGCGCCCACTTCTACGCCACGCTGCCATGTCACGGCGCAGTTGATCGGCTTCACCAGGAGTGTAATCCGCGGCCTCAACCGCAAGCCGCATCACTTGTTCTTGGAAGAGCGGGACGCCAAGCGTTTTGGCAAGTACTGGTTCTAACGAAGGATGCGGATAGGTAATAGGTTCGTCCCCATTTCGTCGCCGCAGATACGGGTGCACCATTCCACCAGTAATTGGTCCAGGCCGAACGATGCTGACTTCGATAACCAGATCATAGAACGTGCGAGGTTTGAGGCGCGGCAACATCGCCATCTGTGCCCGACTCTCGATTTGAAATACGCCGACTGTCTCTCCTCGTGCGATCACGGCAAACGTTGCAGGATCATCAGGAGGAATCGTAGCAAGAGTCAGCTCGATTCCATAATATCGCCGCAGCAACGAAAAGCAGCGATCAAGTTGGCTGAGTGCACCCAAGCCAAGCAGATCGACCTTGAACAGTCCAAGGGTTTCAAGATCGTCTTTGTTCCATTGGATGACGGTTCGCTGTGCCATGGTTGCGTTCTCGATCGGCACTATTGCATGCACAGGCTCATGGCCCAACAGGAAGCCACCGGGGTGAATTGACAAATGACGCGGGCAATCGATGATTTCGTTAGTCAGCCGCAGTAGGTGTCGATGAGCAGGAGCAGTAGGGGTGAGGCTCGCTTGTTCGAGTACGCTTTTTTCTACTGTCCCGTAATGCGGCAGGAGTTTGGCTAAGCGCGTGAGAGCTGTGGCAGGGACACCAAGGACCTTGCCGATATCACGTATAGCCGAGCGGGGGCGGTAACGAATAACGTTGGCAACCATCGCCGCATGCGAGCGCTGGTATTTGTTATACACATGCTGAATCACTTCTTCGCGCCGTTCGTGGGCGATATCGAGATCAATATCAGGCGGTTCAGCGCGTTCACGTGAGAGAAAACGCTCAAACAGTAACCCCATACGTACCGGGTCAATTGCTGTAATCCCAAGGCAGTAACACACTGCCGAATTGGCCGCTGACCCACGTCCTTGACAGAGAATACCCTCCCGTCGACAAAACTCGACGATTTCATACATGGTGAGAAAGTAGCCTTCATACTCTAGTTCAGTGATCAGCGTGAGTTCTTTTTCAATCTGCGCCAGCACCTCAGTAGGAATCCCTTTCTTGTAACGCTGCCGTGCGCCATCGATGGTGAGCTGGCGAAGCCACTGGGTTGCCGAGGTTCCATCTGGCAGCCGTTCAAGGGGATAGCGATAGCGCAACTCCGCTAACGAGAACGTGCAGCGACTGGCGATCTCTTCTGTGCGTGCGACTGCCGCTGGATCATCAGCAAAGAGTGCAGCAAAAGCTGCTGGAGACAGTAACGAATGTTCGGCGTTGGGTTTAATCAGTTGACCAGCTGTGCCTAACGTCACGCCATGCCCAATGCACGTCAACACATCTTGTAATGGTCGTCGCGCAGAAGTGTGATAGAGCACTTCCACAGCGGCTACGACGGGCAGTTGATACTGAGTTGCCCATTGGCGTAGTCGCGCTTCTTGTGATACCTCCTCTGCACGGCGATGACGTGCGATCATCACATAGAGCCGATCAGCGAAAGCGTCGCGTAACAGAGAAGCGATTGCGGTTAGGTCTTCCTTGCCTATCAAAAGACTGCGATCGCCACCCCAGAGCGCGAGAAGCCCGACGGCATGGGAACAGACTTCTTCCCAGCTGACGCTGCTCTGTCCTTTCGGTGAACGAAGTCGCCCCGTGGTTAACAAATGACAGAGGTTGGCATAGCCCTGCCGATTCTGGGAGAGCAGGACAATGACAGAATTATCAGTGAGTGTGACTTGGGACCCAATAATAAGGTGCAGGCTAGACATGCGTGCGCGGTTGTGTGCCTGTACGATGCCGTACACGCCATCGCGGTCCGTGAGGGCGAGGGCAGATAGCCCTAGTTGTTGACTCTCTTCGACCAACTCTTCGGGATGGCTGGCACCTTCTAAGAAGGAGAAATGACTTTTGCACCACAATGGGACATAGAGTGACATAGCGGCGCACTAGTCACAAGGTAAGACACGACGGCTATGGTTTTTCTCCTCTCCCTTGATAGGAGAGGATACAGGAGAGAGTGAAAAGGTGGCTTTTGCCCCTGGCTCCCCCTCCCTCGCCCTCTCCCACGAGGGGAGAGGGAACCGCTGAGTGTCGTGTAGAGAAGAAATCAGTGCTCGGGAGCTTAAGTTGTGGTCCATGATAGCAGCCTCATTCCACACGTCCTTGCAACAGCCATTGCCGTCGACGGCGATCAAAATACACCCACAGCAAATCGCCACGTTGAGTTTCGACGTAGGCATATTCGCGCTCAATCGTCCGTTGCCACCACCCTCCCGTGATTAAGAATGGTCCGGTGACCTGAGTGACAGCTCCGAGTTCAGCGCCAGCAATGAGCCACCCTTCATTCCGTAGCTGTCGAGGTGGGGACAGTAGAGTAAACGGTTGAGTGAGGAGTCGTCGCACCAATACATATTCTGTAACGGTACGTGGATGAGACTGGGCGATCTTCTCTATTGGTTCCCAGACAAACTGCGCTTCGGGTAGGTGTCCGGCGCGAATACGTGCACGTACCACCGAATGGGCACCAAATGCTGCGCGCACACGCGCAAGTGCACGATTCGCCGCTTCATAATCTCGACGACCCACGTGAGAAAAAAGTTGGAGTTGTTCCTCGTTGGCCTCGCAACTGTCAAGCGAGAGCTTTACTCTCGTGACCCCACTAGTGAGGTTGAGCGTGTCGAGGCGTACACGAATGAGATCAATCAACTGCGCTTCGTCTAGGGTGGGAGCGGCAGGACGGAGTTGATTGTCATGGTGCGTGTGATCGTCAAGCGTGAGCGTCCACTGCAGTTCAGTTACCGCTCGCTGTTGCGTGTGAAGCCTACGTAACAAGGGAGGCAAAAGGCGACGAAAGAGAAAGACCAAGCGAGTCTGGTTGTCTTCAGGTGTTTCAAGATCGACACTAGTGGTCAGCGGCTCTTCGTATTGCCACGGCTGGAGCGGAGGCCAATCACTACCCAGAGCATTACGAACCAGATTAGTGACTTCCTTACCAAAGCGTTCGCGTAGCGCTCCACGCGGGAGTTGCAAGAGGGAACCAACAGTTTTGACGTCGAGTTGGGTAAGCATAGTACAAACATGAGAAGGAAGGGAAAGCTGTGCCAAGGGTACCTGGTGCGCGGCGTGTGCTTCTTGTTTGCTATCACTGAAGACAACGACAGATTGTCGCGAGATACGTACAACTGCCGCGGTGGCGAAACGAGAGAAGCCGACGACTATACGGGCGCTCCAGCCGACTCGGCGTAAAGCTGCGACGACCGCCTCGCCCCACGTCGAAAGTGAAGCATACAAGCGCAACATTCCGGTGGCAGTAAGCCAAAAAGTACCGGGGACTGTTGGTAGAGGTTCAACCACCGGAGAGAATTGCTGTAAGATGAGCGCCGCGGATTCAACACTTTGTGTGAGTTCTGTATTCGTGACGACTCCAACACGGAGGGAAGGAGCATAAGATACTGCTGTGGCGAAACGCATGCCCGGCTGGATTCCGTGCCGTCGCGCTTCAGTGTTGGCCCAGAAAATCTCTCCCTGTGGGCGATCATCTGTGACCACAGCGACAGGCTGTGAGGCCCACTCCGGGAATCGGCGGAGGAGCGTCTGTAAGGGGAGGGCGGGAATCTCAACGCAGGCCAGCCGGACCATGAGCGACCTCCACATGGGTCCAGCTCGGCCCCCAACGTTTATCTTTTATGACCGACAGAGCGCAGGCAAAGTGATCAAGCGCAATGTGTTGTCGTTGAACCTCGCCACGTAATGCTACCAGCGAACTGAGCGAAGAAGCCATGGGCAGCTTCTGCGTCAGCAGGAGTACCGCTGTAGAATGAGTGCGAGCGAGGGCAGCTAACCTGGTCTGGAGAGGGAACGGAATCTGCTCATCCTTCCCGAGGTCTAACACCAGTAAGCCGAACCCGCCCGAGCGCAGCAGCGTATCCGCAGCGCGGGCAACAGCATAACTATCCGCAACGTGGATAACAATGAGTGCCTCTACATCTATACCGTTGGTGGCAACATCTGGCGGGAAAAAACAACTTGTGTTGCGTGTAATCCAGGCCACGGGTTCAGCGTGGCATTGGGCATCATGCACTAAACGGCAGGCTAGCGTAAGGATCGCACTGGCACCTACGCCCGAGAATTCACTGATACGTCCGACAAAGGTAGACCACTGCCAATAATCGGGTCGGAACTCAGCAGAAGGTAAGCGTTGCTGGTCGCGTGAGGAGACAACAGACGACAGAGGAGAGGAAGAAGCGGACATAGAGGATTACCACGAGTGTCATCGTGCTCCAGGCTTAGTGCGCCCTTTGCCTTTCATCGTGCGGTACAATCCCACAACTTTTCCAAGGATGCGCGGCATCGGAGCCTGTTGGGTGAGCGGGATGGGCGGATACGCGACATTGGCGGCTTCAAGCACGAGAGCACGTCCCTTCCTGGCTAATTGCTTGACGGTGACGTCTTCTCCCAGTAATGCAACAATGATCTCACCAATTTCTGCGGTGTCTTGTTGTCGCACGATGACAAAATCCCCATCATGAATCCCTACGTCAATCATACTGTCGCCTTGCACATGCAAGGCAAAATGGGTTCCTTTCCCCAGCACTGGGGGTCCCAGACTCAGAGCGCCTTCTTGATTCTCGACCGCCAACAACGGCAAGCCGGCGGCTACTTTCCCCAGAATAGGAATACTGCCATTCACGGGAAGTAAGGGTTGGAGAATTTCCAGTGCACGTTTACGCCCAGGGAGACGACGGAGGTAGCCTTTGCGCTCTAAGGCCATAATGTGCTCGGCAATCGCGCGCACATCAGTGATGTGCAGTGCCCGTGCCAGCTCACGATACGAAGGGACAAAGCCCTGTTTTTGCACAGCCGCCTCAATCAGCCGCAAAAGTTGTTCCTGCCGAGGAGAGAGCGAAGGAAGTTCCATTGCTCATCTATACCCAACAAATGATGGGTATGTCAAGAAACGTCTGAAATTTTTTACCTTGGCTGCTTGCTTCTCGCTGTCCTCACCCTGCCTTGTAGGCTTCCCTCTCCTGCCCAGCAGGAGAAGGAGCGAGGGTGAGGGCCGGGGCAATAGGCTGAGATATGGTCTGAGACCGTTTTCGCCTAAGTATCTGTTTAACGGTTCGTGTGTTGTTTACCGTAGTACTGCCGCCGGCCGATCTCGTCGATGACCTTTTGCTCTTCGCGCTTTTCCTCTTGCTGATGCCTTTCCCATAGACGGGTACGAAGCTGTTCAAGGCTTTTGACTTCCCGATCTGCTTGAGCAACTTCAGCGCGTTGGTCTTCGATCCGCTTCTGCACAGTCGCTAGCAGATGCGACAGCTCCCGAATCCGTCGTGTGATGTGCTGTGAAAAGTCTCCTTGTAGTCTGAGATCAAGTGGCGAGACGACCTTCCCACGTTGTTCTTCCATGTCGGTTGCTTGTTGGATGATCAATTGCTCTTGTTTGCGCATCTCAGTCCCTACCTGTTCCTGCGCTCGCTCCAGAGCTTGTAATTGTTCCTGCTTTTCCTCGCTTAGCCGTTGACGGTAACGCAGAACTGCCGCGAGACGGAAACGAAAAGCTGCCATATGTTATTACTACTAGTTTGTTTCTCTTCTTAGCTCGTGAGTAAGGCAGCAAGCTCAGCGACAGCAGTTTCTAAGCTAGCATCTTCAAATTCCTCCTGGCGGAGGTAGCGACGGATTTTCGGCATCAGTTGAATAGCGCGGTCAACGTCAGGGTTCTTGCCATTCACGTACGCGCCAATTTGGATCAGGTCCTCGGCGTCGCGATAGGCTGCCATGTAACGAACCAGCTCTGTCACTAATCGTTGGTGTTCGGGTGAGGTAACACGGGTACGGACACGGCTAACCGATGAGAGCACCTCAATGGCCGGAAAGTGTCCCTGCTCTGCCAATCGGCGCGATAGGAAAATATGTCCGTCAGCAAGCGAGCGGACCGTATCACTAATGACTTCATGCGGATCGTCGCCCTCCGTCAGGACAGTATATAATCCGGTGATGCTTCCCTTTCCCTTCCATGTTCCCGCGCGCTCAAGCAGACGCGGTAAAAGTGCAAAGACTGAGGGAGTGTACCCCTTAGTAGAGGGCGGTTCGCCGGCGGCTAAGCCCACTTCTCGTTGCGCCATAGCCAGACGGCTGAGAGAATCCATCAACAGCAACACATCTTGACCACGGTCGCGAAAATACTCGGCGATAGCAGTGGCGATAAACGCGCCGCGGACGCGCACCAATGGCGGGTCTGCGGAGGTGGCGGTGACGATCACGGTTCGCTCACGATCTTCTGGTGGCAGTACGCGCTCGACAAACTCTTGTACTTCCCGTCCACGTTCGCCGATCAATGCAATCACTTTGACGTCCGCACGTGTGTAGCGTGCGATCATGGCAAGTAAAGTGCTTTTTCCCACCCCACTGCCAGCCATAATCGCTACGCGTTGTCCCTTGCCACACGTTGTTACCCCACCGATAGCGCGAATACCTAAGTCTAGAGGTTCACTAATGTCCTGGCGGTCGAGCGGATTCGTTACTGGAGTATAGATGGAATACGAGTGACTGGTAGTGAGTATACCTTTGCCATCAATTGGACGACCCAAGCCATCGATGACTCTGCCCAAAAGGCCGTTGTCGACTGCACATTGCGCTTTTTTTGCGACAGCAACGACTCGGCTGTGTGGCGCGACCCCTTGCATCTCGCCGAGCGGCATTAGGAGGGTTTGTTCACCTTTGAAACCGACGACCTCGGCCATCGCCGGCGGTCCTCCGTGTAGAGGATAGATGTTACAGATACCACCGACGGGCAACCACGGACCGTGACTAGTGATCAAGAGTCCGAGTGCTTCTTGTACGCTCCCAGAGACGCGAAAGGGGGAAAGAGCTTTGAGGCGATCGTGATATGGTGTTAGGTCGATACGCAGCGGTCGGGACTCGGATACCGTATCTTCTATAGGAACTGTATTGCTTAGCATAAGTTGGAGAAGCCGAAGAACGAATATCAGTTGTATTTGCGATGGCTTGTACCTTAACCCCTCCGTCCCAGGCAGAGCCAGGGATGGCAGCAGTCAAGAGATTTTGCGTCCTATGCGTCCCTAGGCAGAACCGGGGGACGAGGGGATACTTCTAGAGCGGATTGTGCTTGCATGCGATCTAGGTTCTGTAGAGACGCGACATGTCGCGTCTCTACGAAGCTGATGGAACACTAGACATCCTCTAGGAGTTTCCCCCTAATTTCCTCAAGCTGTACGGGAATCGTTGCATCGACGATCCCCAATTCCGTTTCTAGTCGACAACCGCCGCGGCCTATATCGCTAGAGGTAGACACTGACACCGTTCTGCCTCCTTCATCACCGACCTGAACAAGCTCGGGACGCAGCTTGCGCAGCGTGTCATAATCAGCAGGATGGAGCCAAATGTGGATCTGCCGTGCGTGTGTCACCTCTGTCCGTGCCCGCTCGAGCACCGAGGCGGCAACCTCTGGGTCTTCTTCTATCTTGGACCCAATCACTTTTTCACTAATTTCTAGTGCGAGACGGACGATGTCTGGTGTCAGCCGAGAGATCAACTGTTCTTCAAGTGTCCTCAGGTTCTGCCGGAGAGCCTCGAAGGCCGTAAGGGAAGTGCGCAGTTCTCCCTGAATTTCCTCTTTGCCTTCCTCGCGGCCGAGAGTCACTCCCTGTGTGTAAGCTTCTTGTTGTAATGTTTCGGCTTCGCGTCGGGCTTGAGCAGCGATATCTTCTGCCTGCCTTTGAGCCACAGAGAGGAGCAACAGCGGAGCAAAGGCATTGAACGGGAGGCGGAGGTCATGTTCTCCTTCGCCTTGAGTTTCATCCCTGCCTGGGTTCTGGAGATTATCGTGTGGAATATCACTATACTCAGGCAGCAAGAGACGGACATCGAGTTCTCGGTACGGCTGTACGTCACTATCCGCTACCCGATTGCGTACGACCATCCTAGACAAGCTCATCCTCCTTGTTCTTACCGGCTTTTAACATCACCTGGCCATCGGCCTCCAGTTGGCGAGCGAGGTCAAGGACGTCTTTCTGTGCCTTCTCGACATCGCGCAGCCGTACAGGTCCGTTGGATTCGAGTTCCTCGCGTAACAAGGTGCCGGCGCGTTCCGACATGTTGCTAAAAATCTTTTCCTTTAACTGCGGGCTCGCGGTACGAAGTGATAACACCCATCTGTCTTTTCCGACCTCGCGGATGAGCACTTGCATGCTCCGGTTGTCAATCTGGGCCAGGTCTTCGAAGGTGAACATAAGGCTGCGCACGCTGTCGGCCAAATCTGGGTCCAGTTCAGTCATACCAGAGAGCACGCGCTCCTCGGTGGCTCTGTCCACGTAGTTGAGCATTTCCGCGACCGGCCGCGGACCACCAAGCTCTTTGCCGCGCACCTGATGGATCTCATTACGCAATACTTTTCCTACTTCGTTAATCACTTCTGGTGAGCTGTGTGTCAATTGCGTTAGTCGGTAGGCGACCTCTTTTTGTGTCTCTTCACCGAGAGAAGTAAGGACTTCTCCGGCTTGCGCTCCAGAGAGGTGGGCGAGAATGAATGCAATGGTCTGTGGGTATTCATCCTTAAGGAAGCCGGCCAGGGTTTTGCCGTCCATGCTCTGCAATACCTCGATGCCGGGGCCAGACGGCTTTTCCTCGTGCTCAATAAGGTGATCTAAGATAGTACCTGCCTTATCTTCTCCGACGGCCTTTGCCAGTACTCGCCGCAGGTACTCAGTGGTATTATTGGGTGATGCTGTAGTCTTCCCTAAATGATCGCACACCTCAGAAAAAATACGTTCGACATCCGACTTCTCAATATGCGCCATGCGGTGAATCCCTTGGCGCAAGAGCATCATGTCATCTTCTCCGAGCGTTGCCACAAGATTGGCAGCGACCTCTTCGCCTACTAGTGACAAAAGGACGGCGGCTTTTTCCGGTCCGGTCAACATACACTCTTTCCTCGTGTGGTTCAGTGCATCATTAACGGTGAGTTACGTAGCCTTCCTACCCTCGCGGAGCCAGCCGCGAATAAGTTGGACGGTCATCTCAGGATAGTCCTGCGCGATCTGTGCAAGTTGCACCTGCTGCGGATTGGAGGCGACAATGATTTTTTCGATCGCGTCCGGCATTGTTTCGTTCAGGTCTTCAGGTTTGGCGTCTTCGAGTGCGAGCGGCACGCTTGGCGCAGGAAGCTCCGGCTGCGGGGCCGGGCGACGCTTAAAGAGGAACCTAAAGGTGAAGAACAGAAGGAGCACACTACCACCAACGGCTCCCACGCCAACAGGGGAACGGACCCATTGGTTGAGTTGGGTATACGGGTCTACCGGCACCGGCGGCGCAGCTTCAATCTTCTTGAACGGGATGTTTGCGACTTCCATTTGATCGCCGCGGTCAGCATTAAGGCCGACTGCCTTCATGACAATCGCTTTGAGGACCTCCATTTCCTCTGGTGGGCGAGGGGTGTAAGTGTCGGCTTCGTATTTTCCGTCGACCATTACCGCGACAGAAAGACGCCGCACCTGCCCACGCGGCTCAAGCACCTGACTCGTAGTGCGACCGATCTCATAGTTGACGGTTTCATTTTTCCGTTTGGGTGTCGAAGGAGATGTCTTCGTGTCGCCAGTGTCTCCACCAGGGATATTCGCCTGCACTCCGGGGACGCCGCCCGCCTGTGCTTCTGACTCGATTTGTTGTTGTTGACTGCGAACAATATGACTCGCAGGGTCGAATTCTTCGCGTGCCAATTGCGTTTCACGAAACTCTAGCTCAGCGCTGACACGGGCAACCGCCTTACCGGGGCCGAGCACGGGTTCAAGCATGGTCTCGATCCGCCTCTCCATCTCTTGCTCAATCTGCAACTTAAGACGATGGAGGAACTCAGTTTGGCTATCGCCCTTTTCTTCCTTGGTCTGGAGAGGTCTCCCGGAAGTGTCCACAACCGTCACTTTTTCTGGCGCCAAGCCTTCCACTGAAGAGGACAGCAAATTGACGATCCCCTGCACCTGTTCGGTAGTAAGGCGATAACCTGGTCGCAATTCGATTACGACTGAAGCAGAAGGCTTTTCTTCGTGCCCCAGAAAGGCGGAGCGAGCTGGTAGCGCAAGATGGACACGACTGGACTGCACGGCGGTAATGGCGTTGATTGTACGGGCGAGTTCACCTTGCAACGCGCGCTGATAGTTCACGTGTTGGGTAAACTCGGTAGCGCCGAACGGGGTTTGCTCGAAAATCTCGAAGCCCGCTCCGCCACCCAACGGCACCCCTTTGCTTGCCAGCTCTAACCGTGTGTGATACAGAACATCCTGCGGGACTTCGATTACCGAACCGTTATTGCTCAGGTGATACGGGATGCGTCGTGCATCGAGTTCTCGTACTACCGCGCCGGCGTCCTGGGGTGCAAGGTCGGTAAAGAGGGGACGATACGATACATGCTGGAGGAAGTACAGACCGACCCCAAGGGCCAGAAGGAGCACAGGAATACCACGCACCAGCAGTGACTTCTGTTGTGGCGACAACGCGGAGAAAGCTCCTGCCAGCCACTCTCTTCCTGTGATTAAGCTTTGAAGGAATCGGTTCAACACAATATGCTCAAAGACGAAACAGAGTTAAGTTAGAGAGCTAAGGCATCTGTAAGCGCTCAGCTATTAGCTTTAGAACGCATTCAGCGCTCAGCTGCTGGGGGAGTTTTGAGATCCGCCTCTTTTGGCCGACTGCTGGATGCTGATCACTGACCGCTGCTTCTGCTGAACGCTTACCAGGCAACTATACAGTCACACCTGCATGCGCACAATTTCCTGATACGCATCTAAGACTTTGTTGCGAATCTGCATCATCAGGCGGAAGGACACATCCGCTTTCTCCAGAGCGATCATCGTATCCTGCAGGTCACCTTTCCCTTCGCCAACTAGCTGGCGGATTTCCTTATCAGCAGTCTGCTGAAGATTGTCGACTTCTCCGATTGCTTGCTGCAAATGTGTAAGAAAAGTCTCGCCGTGAGGACGTGCGGAGGCACTTGCAGTGGTGGTCAGCGACCCTATTAGCGCCGGCAAATTGGTAACGATCATCTCTTTCATGGTACGTGCTCCTACCGGGACGATAGCCTAAGCGTTGCGACCAAGTTCCAATAAACGACGAACTAGTGACTTGGTGGCGTTGAAGGTCGCGAGGTTCGCTTCATACGAACGAACGGCAGAAAGGAGGTCAGCCATTTCCTCCATTGGATTAATATCCGGGTACGAGACATACCCTTCGGAATTCGCGTCGGGATGATGAGGATCGTACACTTGCTTGGGTTCACGCTGGCTTTCCTTCACGGCTTCGACCTGAACACTGAGCAATCCGTCTGAACGGTTGACAGGTTCGAGTGTAAACCACGCGGGTCGGGTCCCTGGGCGAGCCAAGGGCGCGCTCGACGCAAGAAGAGTTGAGAACTCACTAGTTGTTGGTTGCGCGCGAAAAATGACACTGCGTCGCCGATACGGACCGCCTTCTGGAGTGCGTGTCGTCTCGGCATTGGCGAGATTACCAGACACCACGTTCATGCGGTTGCGTTGGGCGGCCATCCCGGCACCGCTAAGCGTAAAGATATTAAACAGATCCATAGGTATTATCTCCTTCCTTCACTAATGGCGTAGCGGAGGTTGCCGAGGGTACGTGAGAGCAAGGTCAAACTGGCTTCATGATGGAGGGTATTTTCCACCAGTCGCGTGACCTCCCCGTCGAGGTCGACTTGATTGCGATCCAGCGCCTCTGTTCCCTCTCCGGTTTCGGCGGGACTCTCCAAGAGTAAGCCGCCCGGTGCCTGCTGATGAAGCGGATGAGTGGAAACCAGGGTCAGTCCGCCGCCAGGCGCGAGCAGTCCTTTTCCTTCGTGAGCCACATTTTGTAGCACGTGAGCAAAGTCGATATCTCGCGGTCGGTACCCAGGGGTGTCGGCATTGGCGATATTAGCGGTTAACAAACTGTGACGTGCTGAACGGAGGTGCAGCGATGCCGACAACAGTTGCTGCGTGGAACTAAAGAGATCAAAGCCTGACATCGTGTTCTCCCGTGCTGAGATGATAAGTGAGCGGTATGAAACTACGGTGTGAGCCATGTTACTGTTGGCTTAGTTCCTGAACCGTTCGAGGACTATTATACAGTTTCAGCTTGTTGCGTAGCGTGCGGACGCTGATGCCGAGCAGCTTCGCCGCTCGCAGACGGTTATTGTGAACCTCAAGTAAGGTTTTGCGGATCAAGATCTCCTCCATCTCTTGCACCGAAACACCGGCGCGGATGTACTCTTTGTCCGCTGCCCACGAGGCCATGGAGCTCGCAGCTGATGCCTGCGGAGTTTGAGAGAGCGAGCGCGCCGTCCAGGTATCGGCGGTTGGCGCAGGCGGCTCGTAAGGTGCCGTACGATTGTGCGTCTCCTCGTCCAAAAGAAGATGCTCTGGATTAATCGTGCCCCCTCCGGCGAGGATCAGCGCACGCTCCATGACGTTAAATAACTCGCGGATATTCCCCCGCCAGTGGTGAGCCTTGAGTCGAGCCAGAGCCTCTGGTGCGAGAGTCACTCGTTTGTGTCCCTGGCGAGCAAAAAACGCCCGTGCCAGAGGTTCAATGTCTTGGATTCTCTCGCGCAACGAGGGAAGGCGCAGAGGGATGACATCCAGGCGGTAAAAAAGGTCTTCGCGGAATTCGCCGGCTCTGATCATCTCCCGTAGGTCACGATTAGTTGTCGCGATGACGCGTATATCGACACGCGACGGTTTTCTTCCGCCGACACGATCCACCTCACGTTCCTGGAGGACACGTAACAGTTTGGCTTGCAGCGCCAGTGGCATCTCACTCACTTCGTCCAGGAGGAGCGTTCCGGTGTGTGCCAGCTCAAACTTACCGGGTTTACTCATGACCGCACCAGTGAACGCTCCGCGCTCGTAGCCGAACAGCTCCGATTCTAAGAGTCCTTCCGGTAGTGCCGCACAATTAACCGCGACGAACGGACCGGTGGAGCGACGGCTTCGCGTGTGAATGAAACGAGCTAGTAATTCCTTACCGGTACCACTCTCACCTTGAATAAGGACCGACGCTTGGGCGCGTGCCACGTCAGAGGCAACTTTCAGCAGCGTCAGCATTTTGGGATGGACAGTGACTATATCACCACTAGTGAACGTGGAAATCGGCGTGTCAAAATCTTCGTCTGCGCCCCCGTCCTCCTGCAGGGTGTTCTCGCTCTCCAGCGTGGTCTCGACCAGGCTGATGAGCTCCTGGTGCGAAAAAGGTTTGACGAGGAAACCCGCGGCTCCCAACTTCATGGCTTCAACCGCTTCAGGCACCGTGGCGTACCCGCTGATCAGGATGAATGGCACTGTCGGTTTGATTGCCTGAGAACTGCGCAGCAGATCGAGCCCTCCGACCTCCGGCATACGTACGTCACTAATCACTAAATCGACACCACCTTGCTGTATGACCAGGCTGGCCTGCTCAGCGCTCGGACACTGCACGGTCTCATAGCCGGCCGCATAAAGAACCTCGTGCAGGGCCGAACGCATGGTCGGGTCATCATCAGCTATAACAATGTGTTTCTTCATATTTCCTCTCCGTCTGTCGGTCCTGAGTCACACCTGGTGAGGGTGTCGCTAACGTACGCACTGGGTTAGCGTCTCCTGTTAGTGGCAAAAGCACAGTAAAGCAGCTCCCGCGCACCGGCGCGTCGGAAACGAAAATAGAGCCATGATGCGCGCCAATAATTTTGTGAGTGAGCGCGAGACCCAAACCGGTGCCGGTATGCTTAGTGGTAAAAAATGGCTCAAAGATTCTCTCGCGATCGGCTGGTGCAATGCCAGGTCCCTCATCCTCAACCCGAATCTCGATGGCTTGAGGACAAGCGTTAGCGAGCATGAATAGTTTTGCACGTCGTACTCGAATAGCGACAACGCCCCCGTGCGGCATCGCTTCTTGGGCATTGATTACGAGGTTCGTCAGGGCCTGCGTGAGTAGGATACGGTCTCCGTCCAGCGGGGGGAGATTTGGTTCGACGGTGAGCGCCACTCGCCACGTACCTTTAGCAAAGAGCGGCGCTACCAATGCGGTGACGTCGCGAAGCAAGCACGCGACGGGGAGCCGCTCAACGACGACACGTGCATCAGCTGCAAAGGACAGGAGTTGCGCGATGGTCGTTTGCAGACGCTGCACTGCGTGCAGAATCTCCTCGGCCAGGCGGCTTGCCTCACTCGGGTGTTGATCTCTAATGAGAGAGGCATACAGCTCAATACCACCGAGAGGATTGCGTATCTCGTGCACAATGCCACTCACCATTTCGCCGAGAGAGGCGAGACGACGTGACCGTGCAGTTCCCATGTCGATGTGTGTCAACATCTAAACACTCTCCTAGGATTTGATTGGGATGTCCGTCTCTAGCAACGTATGGCAAGGAGTATGCCAATCGCCACGGTGAAGAGGCGGGGCGGATCTACTTGCCATCTTGCGCGCAATAAGCCGCCTACTCGACCTCATGCCGAGCCGAAGCAAAGGTACGACCAGCCGTGAGTTCTGTTCTCCTCGTACCCAGACAGAGCGGCGATACGAGGGGAAGAAGGTGTGGATTATAGCCGAAACGGACGCAGAGACGGTATCGATGACCGCCTAACATGGGGGGTCAGAGAAAAAAAGAGAAGATGCAACGCGTAGAAAAAAATTCACTCACAGTTATTGCAATTGACAAACAGACTGAGAAGCAGAGGCGTTGCTCTCTAGAGTGCACGGAACGTCTCTCCATACTACGCAGCAGGTGATGGCACTGTATGGGCTGTGGAAGTCAAAGAAAAGTCACTTGTTGTCATTCTTCTGACGGCAGACCACGGCGGCGGGAGGATTTGATAGTGCGGGGCCTCAAGTCCGCGTTTGCGCATGCGTTCGATGAGAGTGGTGCGGTTTACGCGCAACAACTCCGCCGCTAGGGTTTTGTTTCCACGCGTGCGCGAGAGAGCCTGGAGAATGAAATCATTCTCTAGCTCCTGGAGCAACCCGTCGAGGTCGACGCCTTCAACTGGAAGAGAAAGTGAGGGAAGAAGCGACTTTTCTTTCCTGCTACTTTCGGTGTAATCACGGACGTAGTCTGGAAGATCAAGGATGCGAATAACCCCGTCGTCATTAAGGACGACCAGGCGTTCGACGAGATTTTCCAGTTCTCGTACATTGCCTGGCCAGCTGTACTGTTGCAGACAGGACAGGGCGTCAGGCTCAATCTTATCCACTATACGGTCCTTCTTACGGCTATGCAGACGGAGAAAATGTGCGAGTAACGTTGCGATGTCGTCATGGCGCTCGCGTAGCGGTGGAAGATGAAGCGGCAAAACGTGGAGGCGATAAAAGAGATCACCGCGAAAGCGGCCTTCTTTGACTGCGACTTGCAGGTCGCGGTTGGTTGCGGCGATGACACGTACGTCTACCCGGATGGACTTGTCGCTGCCCACAGGCTCAAATTCTTGTTCTTGCAGAACACGTAACAGCTTCACTTGCAGTTTGGGACTCATTTCTCCAACTTCGTCGAGAAAGAGTGTACCACCGTGCGCGAGCTGAAATCTTCCCTGACGTGCGCTTCCGGCACCAGTAAACGCGCCTCTGGTATGACCGAAGAGTTCGCTTTCAAGCAAGTCCTCGGGAATGGCGCCGCAGTTGACGGGAACAAATGGACGCTGTGCACGCGGACTGAGGTCATGAATGGTACGGGCAATCATCTCTTTCCCAGTGCCGCTTTCTCCACCAATCAGCACGGTTGCAGTGCTTTTGGCTAATTTCATAGCTAGATCAAAGACCTGTAACATGACCGAACTTTTCCCGATGAGTCGACCAGTGGTGCCGAGGCTCTCGTCACTCTCCCCACCCAGCAATTCCGTCACGTGAAGCTCCATTAACGCTCCTCCTGAGAAGAATAGTATTGATACTTTGCTGACAGGTATGCGTATGAAAGCAGAGACCAACAAAACCTATGCCAACCAATCTGCTCTTTGAATACCTGTATACCCCACGCTGGTGACATCGGCGCAGGCTATAGTGCATTTAGGGCATACCCGATAATATCGTCTTCTCTACCTATTTTCGTATTCTAACCTACCGGATAAGAGGCTAAGGAGAAGCAGTTGCTTGCCAGATTCCTGTCCCAGAGGTTTTCACAGGCTGATGCTTCGCCTTTACTGATGAGGAATCGCAGTAGACTAGAGGACAATCTAGGGTGATACTCGAGGTTGCTATTATGATGCATGGATACAGTCGTTATACGAGATGACGTCAGGCTATAAAGGAGCGAAAGCACCACTTTGCACAGGGCATATATTAGTAATTTCCCCGAATAGCTCGAAGTGATCGCACGTCGTATGATGAGGATAGGGTTGAATCGGGTGCGAGTGGGAACCGCGACTCTGTCTCATACGATCCAGAACTTTGTGAGCCTGACTACACGTGTGGCGATGCAGTCTCAGGAACTGCGTGGTACCGCTATTGCGGTGGTATAGGCCGGTTGCAGTAGGAGATGTGATTGTGGGGTGTCCTGGATGGAAGATTGATACGACACTAAGAAAAGACGACCCACAGTGGCCGAACGCGGATTCACTATGCGGTGACGAAGGGCCACAGCGTCACCCGCGGGTCACTGCTGACCCACGATAGCAAGAGACTGGTCATAAGGTGCTCTTACATTTCTGCGGACTGCGCCGAGGGCCGCTATGCTGAATACAACCGTCCTTCTTGTAGATGACCACGCCTTAGTTCGACAGGGCTGCCAGCGTATTCTCGAGCAATATGATGATATTACTGTGATAGGTGAAGCAGAGACCGGGGAAGAGGCACTAGAAAAGATTGAGACCCTCAAGCCAATGGTGGTTATGATGGATCTTAGCCTGCCTGGCTTAGGCGGACTGGAGGTGACGCAAAAGATCCGCAGCCAGTTTCCCAAAGTGAAAATCGTGATCCTCTCCTTGCATACGCATGACACCTATGTGTATCGGGCGTTTGCTGCTGGGGCTTCAGCCTACGTCGTGAAGCAAGGGGGCGCGCGAGAATTGGAAGGCGCTATCCGCGCAGTGAGTACCGGGCAAGTCTATCTCAGCCCCTTAGTATCGCGATCAGTAATCGACGTGTACCTCAAGTATGCTCCCCAGGAGATGGGTTTTGAGGATTGTCCTTTGACGAATAAGGAACGAGAAGTATTGGTTCTATTGACCCAAGGATTAAGTAGCAAAGAAGCCGCGCAACGCATGCAATTGAGTCCGCAAACTGTCGATGTTCATCGCAAGAATATTATGAAAAAGCTCGACATTCATAACATGCCAGGCCTCGTCAAATGGGCCGTACGCACCAAGATGATCATCATAGAAGAGTAACGCTGCGTGCTCGTGTCCCCACTCGGATAATTTGTTTTGTAGAGACCTAATAGTCTTCCTGGGCAGGTCTTGCCCAGGGTGTTGCTCATAAAGGAAAATCGTTCCTCTGCCAAGGCGATTTTGCTGAGCTTACATCATCACACAGTGAGATACATTGGCGTGGAAATTGCGAGAGCCACGGCTAGGTATCAATGCTTGGCGGGACGACATGCGCCCGTGGGCAACGATGCACAGGGGGGCCGTTATGGCATCGCACTACGATATCGTCGTCATTGGTTCAGGACCGGCAGGTCAGAAAGCTGCAGTGCAGGCGGCGAAGCTGGGAAAACGCGTCGCAGTCGTGGATCGTCCGACTTCGTTAGGTGGGACTTGCATTCACGGTGGTGCGATTCCCAGCAAGACACTCCGTGAGGCTATTCTCTATTACTCGGGATTTTACCATCGGCAGGCGTACAATGTACGGCACAAGAGAGACTTAACGGTCCAAGATCTGTTAGTGCGCTGTGCGGAGGTTGTAGCCAAAGAAGGCCGCGTCATCATCCATCAACTCGAGCGTAATCGCATAGATATCATTGAGGGCGAGGCGCGGTTCATCGATGAGCACGCCTTGCGTGTCGATAATGGCCATGTGCGTACCATCACCGCCGATTTCATCGTTATCGCCGTAGGTACTGCGCCGGCGCGACCCGAATCAGTGCCTTTCGAGGACGGACTGATCATTGATGCCAACGGGATTTCCACTTTTAGCGAGCTACCACACAGTTTGATTGTTGTTGGCGCCGGAGTGATTGGGACCGAATATGCCAGTATGCTAGCGTTGCTGGACATTGAGGTCACGCTGATTGATCAAAAACCCGGGATGCTCGATTTCGTCGACCTGGAAATCGCTGAGGCACTGTCGTACCATCTGCGCGATATCGGCGTCGTTTTACACCTTGGCGAGGAAGTTGTAGAAGTGTGTAGAACACAGCGCGAGCGGGTACGGGTCACGTTTCGGAGCGGCAAAAAAGTGGTCGCTGATGCTTTACTTTATGCTGCTGGGCGTTTCGGAGCGACAGCGGAGCTCAACTTGGAGCATGTGGGGATTCAGCCGGATGCCCGTGGGCGGCTCAAAGTGAATAAGCATTTTCAGACGTCCCTTCCCCATGTCTATGCGGTGGGTGATGTCATCGGTTTCCCAAGTCTTGCTTCCGCGTCGATGGAGCAAGGTCGCTCGGTTGCATGTCACGCGTTTGATATCCCCGCCTCGTATCAACCAGACCTGCTTCCCTACGGCATTTTTACCGTGCCGGAAATTTCGATGGTCGGCCGAACAGAAAGTGAGTTAGTCAAGCAAGGTATTCCGTACGAAATCGGCGAAGCGCGCTATCGGGAAATCGCCCGTGGCCAGATTCTTGGTGACCGGGTCGGTCTCCTCAAGCTGATCTTCCACCAGAAGACCCGCCAACTCCTTGGTGTCCACGCTATTGGCCAAGGCGCGACCGAAATCATCCATATTGGGCAGGTGGCTATGGCGTTCAACGCAACGATTGATTTCTTCATTAGTAATACGTTCAACTATCCAACCTTAGCTGAGTGCTACCGGGTTGCTGCCCTTGATGGCTACAATAAGATTGTCGTGGAGGAGTAGAAGTCTCGGGCAATAATTGAAATACAGTCGGCATTAAAGTTCCAGGACTACGTGGCAATGCCCGTAAACGGCGATAATATACTCCGGCGCGTTATTCCTTTTTCGGCGGCACAAATTGCCCACAGCAGGAAAATTTTTCCCTTTCGGATTTGGCAATTCGTAACTTGCCATCAAACATTTGTGACCAACACCGCCCGCACCTGGGCTCGACACTTTGCGGCTCACAACTGCTATTCGACAAATCTCCACCGCTTTTGCAGCGTTAGCACGTCTCCACTAACCGTGACGACAGACCTATTTGTATACGCCGCTGTTGTGACCGCACTACGAGTAAAAGTGTGCTGGTCTTGCAACGCAAAAAGTTAGTGGCACCTCCTTTGCTCAGATCCCCTGCGTACTATGGAGCTTGCCATTTCTTCACTCGTTGTGTCACGAGAACAAACAGTTGCGTCGATTCCTCGTCCACCAGGGGACGAGGGGGCGCTTCGGATTACATCGGACGTGGAGGTGGCAGAGCCCAAACCCGATGCGCGTGGCGATTTTGCCACGATATTCTCGGTTCTTTTCCCGACTTCTTCGCCCGGAGAAGGGGAAAAGGAAGGGGCAGGTACGCAGTCGACTCCCGACCTGAGCCAACAAGGTCACAGCGACGAGCTTTTGCCCCATAGCCGCGAGGAGACGTTCTCTGCCTTCCCTGAGTCGGCTCCTACTCCTGACGTCTCCCCGGCTCTCCTCTTTACGGCTATTTTTTCATCTACCGAGGTGACAAGCGAAAGTCCGCAACAGCCCGATGCCGCTGCTTCTCGTCCGCCCATCTTGCCCGCGCCAGAAGCTTCCTTTGCTGCATCGTCTGCTAGAACGCAGCAATTGCACGGTGACGACCGAAGTGTAGTACAGCACCCTCTCGCCGTCGTAGCAAGCTCCGCCATCTCACTCAAGTCCGCTGGCGGCAAGGGAAAGGCAGGAACTAGTGCGCATGCGCTTGACGATCACACGCAAACGCCAAACCTGTCGAATCCATTGGATAACTCTTTGTTTGCCAGTGCTGTTGCTCCTCTCGTGCTAGCGTCGACGCTCGCGGGCAAAGGCATTACGCCCGCCGCCCTCGAATCTGTGGAGTCGGACACCGTCGCCGAGCCGCGTGATGCCGCTAATTTTTTGACTGACCTACTGCCCGTTACGGCGCCGTATGTAGCGCAGACAATTGCATCTAGCGTAGATGCCACAGGCACGGCGGGAGTCGCGCGAACAGAATCGAAAGCCGGAGGCGATCGTAACTCCCCGATAGAATCTCAACTATGGCCGACGGTGGTCGAACCGTACGGCGCGCTTCAAGCTCCCACCTCTCAGCTGAAGGCAGTAGAGGGAACACAGTCCCAGGAGACGATCCCGAGTGGCCAGGTAACTTCGCCCGTGCAAGAGCAAACTGCAGCCTTGCACTCTGAGGAAATTGGTTCTCTTGATCTTGCAGCTCTGACTGCACCTGGGGTGTCAGACCCGCAGAGCCCGGACCTCCATACGGCACTGTCCGTGCCTCGAGTTTCAGACCCGCAAAGGCTGAACCTACCCCTCATACCGTCCGCAACTTTCTCTGGTACAGCATTAGCTGACCTTGGGCAGGATCAACAGAGAACGTATCCTGGTTCTGTCCCCAAGCTTGCGGAAACCAGTCTATTTGGTAACAAAGTGTTAGCTCAGGTCTTAGCGCCAGTGCCTGGTGCAGCTGAACAAACGCCGCGGGCAGTGCCCGCCTCGTTGACTAGGCCTGACACGAGTTTCTTGGCCTCACCTCCAGTGACGAATGATCACGTGGACTTGAAAAACCTGCCTGGCCACCAAGTAGCAATGAAAGTCACAGAGCCCAGTGTGATTACGACAAGCAGTCAAATAGCTGTGAGCGATCCAAGCGTGACCGCAGAAACGGCAGACCTCAGCCGTATCACCCTGCTACACGATGTCAGCAAGGACCGGCTGCCGTTACCCTCCCTGCATACTGACGATCGCGGGGAATCACCACCAAGCGTGCAACAACTAACGGCATCTGTGCAGGCGGAGAGCCATGGCGTGCCGCCCTCTTCGCCACTGAATAGTATACGCCCTACGGCACTTGCACCAACAGTGGTCAAGCGTGTAGCGGGTGAGATCGTGGCCCAGCTTGATCGCGGTAATAACACTGCGTTCATCCAGTTAGAGCCGGCGGAGTTAGGGAAATTACGGATAGATCTGACGGTGACCGGCGATAAAGTGGAAGTGCGGATTCTGACAGAGGCACCTGAGGTCAGTGCTCTCATTCAAGGCCATATGATGGAACTTAAAGGCGCATTACAGGAGCACAGTCTCGATCTTGGCTCTGTCAGCGTCGATGTAAGCGCGTGGACAGGAGACCGCGGCAATACATCACGCGAATTCCCGCAGCAGCTTGGATTGCAAGACAGTCGCGGCCACGAAGCCGTTACGTCTGAGCGCGGGAATAACGAAGAAGAGAGGCGAAGGAGAACACCTCGCCAGCGACCGCAGAGCGGCGTGAGTGTATGGGCATAAAGGAAACACCACATGCAAGTGTCATCGGTGACCCAGGACAAATCGGTATCGCAAAGTACGGAAAACAAGAGTTCGAGCACTACGGCGATCAAAGGATTATCGCAAGATGACTTCCTCAAACTGTTGCTCACCCAACTTCAAAGTCAAGATCCACTGAAGCCGCTGGACAATCAGGAATTCGCTGCACAATTGGCAACATTTAACAGTCTCGATCAGCTTATTAACATTAACAAGAAGTTAGATGGATTTCAGGACCAACAGACGCGACTCAGCCAGCTCGAAGCTACTGCTCTGATCGGCAAAGAAGTCAGCGCAAAAGGTAGCAGTGTCAGCTTTACCGAGGGGAAGGCAGCGGCACTCCATTACTCCCTAGACGCAAGTGCGAGCCGTGTGGTCGTGAATATCACCGATGGCGCCGGCAACCTGGTCCGCGCCCTCGAAGTTGGCAGTCAGAGCAGCGGCAAACAAACGGTGACGTGGAATGGCACAGACAGTACAGGGACACAAGTGCCAACAGGAACGTACACTTTTTCGGTCAGCGCCATCGATGCGAACGGAAACAAGGTTGGCGCGACGCCATTCGTCCAAGGCGTAGTCACCGGCATGAATATGACTGGTGCCGAACCCCAGCTTGAAATTGGCGATGTAGATGTAGAGGTTCCGGTCAGTGAAGTGATTAGCGTCCACGCCGCCAAGGAGTGAACACAGCAAGAAAGAAAGAAGAAACTATGTCATTAACCAGCTCTTTATATACAGGAGTAACCGGCCTGCTGACGTATGGCAAATCGCTCTCTGTCGTCGGCAACAATCTGGCCAACGTCAACACGGTGGGCTTCAAACACTCGCGCGCTGAATTCGCCGATCTGCTCAGCACGGATGAAGGGAAGGTCGAAATTGGACATGGCGTGCGCATGGCTGATACCGCACGTTTGTTCACCCAAGGGGCGCTCCAAACGACTGAAAGTGTCACCGACTTGGCGATCCAAGGGAATGGTCTTTTCATCGTCAAAGATACTGCCGGAGGCACATTCTACACCCGCGCCGGACAATTTCACGTCGACAAACTTGGTCATCTCATCAATCCCGAAGGACTTACTGTCCAGGGATTTCAAGTCGACGAGACCGGGAGGCCGGTGGGAGGATTAGGAAATATCACACTTGGTGATGGTGTTTCTGCGCCACCGACTGTGACCAGCAAACTGACGATCACTGCGAATCTGGATGCGACGTCAAAAAAACCGAAGACCGATTGGCCCGGGGGCGCTGGCACCGATGCCCCTCAACAAGACTGGCTCGCAGCAAGTAACTTCTCTACCAGTGTAACTGTCTATGATTCGCTGGGCAAAGCCCACGATCTAACATTTCTCTTCCGTAAAACAGATACGAATGCATGGGAATACAAAGCCATTCTTCCCATTACGGATGTGCAAGCTGAACCCGAGAACCCTGATAACTGGATGGCTGTCGGAGAAGGATCGCTCGCGTTCAAGGATACCGGCGTCCTCGATACGGAAGGGAGTACACTCAACGACATTTCCATCACCGGTTTGGTTGATGGCGCTGCTGATCTCAAGATCGCAGCCGCAGATTTGACTCTCGCTGGATTCACCCAGTATGCCCAACCCTCGGCCGTGTCGCTCATTCAACAAGATGGTACAGCAGCTGGTGCCCTTGTTGGTATCTCGATCGATCAGCAAGGGGTCGTGACCGGTCGGTTTTCCAACGGCAGTTCGCGAACTCTCTACCGTGTTGCATTGGCCGAATTCCCGAGTGTCGAAGGACTTACTCCCGTAGGTAACACCCTCTTCGCACAGTCGTCTGACTCTGGGAATGCGCTGATTGGCACGCCCGGGACAGGCAGTTTTGGCACCGTTGTTTCAGGTGGGCTGGAGTTGTCGACGGTCGACGTGACACAAGAGTTCGTGAGCCTGATTGCCTCGCAACGGGGCTTTCAAGTGAACTCACGCGTGGTGACCGTTGCAGATCAAATGTACGAAGAAGTTGCAAACCTCAAACGATAGTCAAAGGAGCTCATCATGCCTCTTACTGGAGCGCTGTTTAGCGGCGTCAGCGGGATCAACACCAATGGCAACGCGATGAACATTATTGGAGACAACATTGCAAATGTGAATACGGTCGGTTTCAAGAGCACGCGGGCCGTATTTGCCGATTTGCTGAGCGTACAAATGGGCGGTGCCAAAATCGGGACTGGTTCGCGGTTGGCCTCGGCTGACCGGATCTTCTCCCAAGGGGGAATTGAGTCCACCAATAACGTTACCGATATGGCCATTCAGGGGAACGGACTCTTTGTGCTCAGGAACAACGAAGGTGGGACCTTCTACACTAGAGCCGGCCAGTTCAACTTGGATAAGCGTGGGGTGTTGGTCAATCCGCAGGGACTAAAGGTGCAGGGCATACAGCTCGATGCCGCTGGCCAGCCAGTCAGTGGGCTCACCGATATTACCCTTAATAATCGTCTGCTCATCGCACCGGTAGCGACGACTAAAATTACTTTGGCCGGCAATTTTGACGCGAGTGTCGCCACACCGTACCTGCCATACCCGACGGATGCGGTGGGAACTGAAGCGACCTCCAACGAGTGGTTCTCCGCTAGCAATTTCTCCACCATCGTGACGGTCTACGATTCGCTGGGTGATGCACACGACCTGACCTTTCTCTTTCGCAAAGCCGCGAATGATCTGTGGGACTATCGGGTCGTGACTGCGTCGAACGACGTCACTGGCGGGACACCGGGCAAGCTTATTCAAGTCAGTGACCCAGGAGCTGCCCTCGAATTCAATCCCGATGGGACGATCAATCTCGGCGGGGCAACAAACGTCACGAATATTACATTTAACTGGAACAATGGCTCAAATGTACCGCAAGTCATTTCTGGTGGCGTGCCTGGAGACCTGAATATCATCGACTTCAATCAATTTGCTGCGCCCTCTTCAGTAAGTACATTGAGCCAAAATGGCGTAAAGCCTGGCACGCTCACCAGCATCAGTATTGACGAGAAAGGATTAGTGACCGGACTCTTTAGTTCTGGCCTGTCGCAATCATTGTATCGCGTCTCATTGGCGGATTTTACCAACCCCGAAGGACTCACGCATGTAGGGAACTCATTGTTCACGCAATCATCCGACGCTGGGGAGGTCATCTATGGTGATCCGGCGACCGGCGGTTTTGGCACTGTCTTGTCGAGTTCGCTTGAATTATCGACAGTCGACCTTGCAGCGGAGTTTGTCAAGATGGTGATCACGCAACGAGGATTCCAAGCCAATTCACGTACGATCACGGTTACTGACGGTTTGTTAGAGGAAATTGCCAATCTGAAGAGATAATTCGTGTGCCACGGATAGCTGGCCCCCTCCGCCGGAGGGCTTGCTACCCATGGCACCCCAACCTTCACATCTTGGTGTGTTCCGCACCTAGTTATGTCACCGTATGTTAATCTGCCTCTGATAATAGTCAGTCTTGCGAGCGCAAGTCTACTGGTGCTGGTTGCGTGGCGCTACCGCCGACTGGAAGAGCGCACTGCCGCGTTGGCAAAACGTACTTCCGGCTCGGAAAAAACCAAAAGTGACGTGACCGCGACGCTGACGAAACTGCAAACCGAACTCGCAGAATACAAGACGCGCCTAGCGTCATTGCAAGACAGTGAGGAATACTACCGCAGCCTCTTTGAGAACGCTTTCGATGGGATGGCATGCCTCACCGCGGATGGGGTCTTGGTCAATGTCAATTACGGCTACGAACTCATGACGGGACGCTCGCGTGCGGAGGTGTTGGGACATAACCATACCAAATTTGTCACTCCTGCGAGTGTAGAATACGTTGACGGGCATCTCCGCCGCTCTCTTGGCCAAGCGCAAGAGCCCTCAGTACATGAACAGGAGTTGCTCCGCCCGGATGCCAGTGTCGTGCCAGTAGAAGCGCGGACGCACTTTGTGCGGAACTCTGCTGGTGAACCTATAGGGTTGCTCGCAGTGCTGCGCGACCTCAGTGAACGGCGCAAGATGGAGGTGCAGGTCCGCGAAAGCGAAGCTCGTTATCGTAGTCTGTTTGAGAATGCCTATGATGGTATGGCGTGTTTTTCTCTTGACGGCATTTGCGTCCGAGTTAACAAAGAGTTTGCCAAGATAGTTGGACGACCTCGGGCCGAGATCATCGGCCAACACTACAGCGCTTTTACGACGCCGGCGTCAGCGGCACTCCATGAAGAGCGCCAGCAACGCTATCGTGCGGGTGAGAAGTTGCCGCCAACGTATGAACTTGAAGTTCTCCATAAGGACGGTCACATCGTACTCTTCGAAGGCCGCACCAAACCAATCCCGGTGGCTGACGGTCAACCGCGCGAGGTGTTAGGTATCTATCGTGATATTACCGAGCGCAAGCTGAAGAGCGAGGAGTTACAACACGCGTACGATGTGCTGGAGGAACGCGTTCGGGCACGCACCCAAGAACTGGCTCAGGCCAAGGAAGCAGCAGAAGCAGCCGACGCGGCCAAGTCACAGTTCCTTGCCAACATGTCGCACGAGCTTCGTACCCCTATGCACGCGATTCTCGGCTTTGCCAGGTTTGGCCTCAAAAAGGCCACGACGCTGAGCTCCGAGCAGCACGTCAAGAATCTTGCTGAGATCTGCAGTAGCGCTGAGAATCTCCTTAAACTGCTCAACAACTTGCTCGATCTCTCCAAGCTGGAAGCGGGACAGATGCACTATGAGATGAACCCGCATTCTCCAGTAGTCCTTATTCATGCGGTGGCCAAGGAGTTACAGCCATTGCTGACGCAGAAACACGTAGCACTAAAAGTGAGCGACGACGTGTCACTTCCTGACATGGCATGCGACGAGGGGAAGATTCGCCAGGTGCTGCGTAACGTGCTGGCCAACGCTATCAAGTTCACCGTCGAGCGCTCGACGATCACTGTCGATTGTAGCTTACTCGCCGACGAGGCTGAGGCCCAGGAGTTGTTAGGAGTATTGACCGCGGAAGAAAGGACGATTGTCGAGACGAGCGGCTATATCCGTGTCAGTGTCAGTGACCAGGGGTTGGGGATTCCGCCGGACGAACTCGAAGCCGTGTTCGACAAATTTGTCCAAAGCAGCAAAACCAGAACTGGCGCGGGCGGCACAGGCTTGGGGCTCGCGATCTGTCGCGAGATTATCGATGCCCATCATGGTCGCATTTGGGCCGAGAACCTGCCCACAGGTGGTGCTTGTGTCAGTTTTCTCGTCCCTTTACGGCAACCCCAGCCGTCCTCCGGACTCCAGGAGGCCGCGTGACCACCGTCCTCGCTATTGATGACGAACCGAGAAATCTCAGGCTCATCCAGGCTTATCTCGCTGACACAGAGTATCAAGTGCTAACGGCGACCAGCGGTGCGGAAGGATGGAGCATCCTGACGCAGTCAAACGAGGCGATCAGTGTTATCTTGCTTGATCGGATGATGCCGGGGACCGATGGTATAGCCATGATGGACAAGCTCAAGCACGACGAGAACCTCGCCCACATTCCGGTTATTATGCAAACTGCTGCTGCCGAGGCGGGCCAGATAGCCGAAGGTGTCCGTACTGGCGTGTACTATTATCTGACCAAGCCCTACGATGGCGAAGTGCTGGTTGCGATTGTGCAAGCGGCGTTGCAGGATAGTGCGCGACAGCGCACGCAACGCGCGGAAGTCAAGAAATACAAGCGCATGCTCGGATTGATCGAAAGGAGCGACCTGAGCTTTCGAACGCTCGAAGAAGCGCGAGACTTGGCGGTGTTGCTGGCCTGCTTTTTCCCTGATCCTGAGCGGGTTATACTGGGGCTGTCCGAATTCCTCCTTAATGCCGTCGAACACGGCAATCTCGCTATTTCGTATGAAGAGAAAGGCCGCCTCAATCGTCTCGGGCAGTGGGAGACGGAAATCGCTCGGCGACTTGCCGCGCCCGAGTACGCCGCCAAGCGTGTGCGGGTGCATTACGAGAAAGACGCTAGCAAAGTCAGCTTGACCATCGCTGACGAAGGCTGTGGCTTTGAGTGGCACCGCTACCTTGACATCGATCCGGCGCGTGCGACCGACACGCATGGACGCGGTATCGCCATCTCACGTGCGGTGAGCTTTGACGAAGTGCGATATGAGGGTAATGGCAGCACGGTGACATGTGTCGTGTACTGTTGATCTACTGCGGTTTTCGCGTGCGTGCGACCTTTTCTCCGTAGGGGCGCAGACCAGTTGCGCCCCAGGAGTGTGGCCGATCCCCAGGATCACCCCTGCAGCGGACGCATCACACTGCAATCTGCTCCGGGGAAACGCTATAGCGGTCTAGACTTGCATGCGACCCAAGGTTCTGTCGAGACGCGCCATGGCGCGTCTCGACGCAGCTCAATTGTGAAAATTGCTATATGATTCGACGTCGTTTAGCGCACTGGGAGGGGACCCTTTGAGGTACAGTTCACTGCGAGCAGCGAAATATCGTCATGCGCGAGCCGCCCAGCCAGATGTGTCGTCACCGCCGCGCGTAAACTCCCAACCCGATCATCCCAGGATGCTATCGCCAGGACTTGCCGCACGCGTTCCTCTCCGAATGCTTCGCTCGTCGGATTTTCGGCCTCAATCAGGCCGTCAGAAAAGAGATAGAGTTGTCCTGGCGTAGTCCAGGGAAATACGGCAGTTTCCCCGCTGAACTCGTGACTCGCCAAAATTCCCAATGCGGGATGGCTAGACGGCCATGAATGGAGAAGGACCCCGTCTTTTCCAACGAACAAGGCGTCAGGATTTCCGCCGTTCCAAATCTCGATGAGGCGATCCTGATAACGAATGGCCACCAATGTGGCCGCTACGAAGTGCCCGGTCGGTATTATCGCTTTTATTTTACGATTAAGTTCATGGGCGAGCATAGATAGGGGCAAGCCGCGTTCGCTCAAGTTGTAAAACATCTCGACGAGCGGAATTCCGGTCATCGCCGCAGACAGACCATGGCCGGTCGCGTCCATTAAGATCACATGAAGTGTGCCACTTGGGGTGTATGTGGCTGCGAGCAGGTCACCGCTGAAATGTTTTGTCGGCGCCAGCCAATACTGGATATTGCTCTTGCGCAAGGCGTCAAGCCGAACTAGATGATCGAGGATGTGCTGTGCGAGCTGGTGCTCGTGTTCGTTGTCTTCTTGATAACGCTCAAGGAGAGCCGTTTTCTCTTGCAAGGCACGCTGCATCGTGGCAATCCGCTGCATGACCGTAATCTTGGCAGTGAGCAACGGAAAGTTGACAGGCTTGAACAAATAATCGTCTCCGCCAGCTGCTAGTCCGGTGATCTCGTCGTCTAGTTTGGCTGCGGCGCTTAAGAAGAGGATGGGGACCCACGTAGCTCCGGCCTGTGAGCGAATGCGACGAGCCGCTTCATAACCGTTAACACCGGGCATCATGACATCAAGCAACACCAGATCGGGTGCGTGCGCCACAAAGAGCTCTACTGCCTCTTGCCCATTGCTTGCGAGAATCGGGGTATGCCCAAGCGTTTTGAGAAAATGTTCGAGCACGAGCCGGACGTGCTCGCTGTCGTCAGCGACCAGAACAGTGTACGTGTTTTTCATAAGAGATGGAGGTCACGAAGAGTGAGCTATGCCTGCTACCCGGCTTCAGACGAGTACGAATAGTCTGCCAAAGTTCGCAACATCGAGGACCTTGCGTACGGGATCGGTACAGTTAGTGATGGTCAGTTGTTGCCGACTCTTTTCCATGACTTCCTTGAGCACCAACAGCATACCTAAGGCTGAACTGTCGATGTAGTCGACTCCGCGTAAGTCGAGTTCCACTCGTGTCACTCCGGGTTGATGCAAGAGGCTCTCGTAGCCTTGGCGAAAATCCCGTTGGACATTGAAATCGAATCGTCCCTCGAGGCTCAGCGTGCCGGTCTCCTGGGCGACCTGGGTCTTTATTGTCATTGCCATGGCTGTTCATCTCCGTCGTAACGTACCGTGCATTGATAATCGAGCTGAAGGCAGAACAACACTCCAGTTCCCTAACGGTACTACTAAACTCCGATACTCATACACAATTATGCAATTCCTCTGCCATGGGTCTCCCGTACATCTTTTGGGGATAACGAGCACCATTTGACGGTATGTGCAGGGCAAAACTGTCCGCCATGCCATGTTCTGTCCTATCGACCGGGCAAATATTGCCGCAGACCGAGTGCCTCTCCGTATGCCGAACCAGTCTTTCTGCTGTGTACGATCCCATTCTTCATTTTTCATTCCCCACCTCACTTGCTGTTTCTTGGCCTGGCATTGCTATTGCTCTGTACAGCAGCTTGTAGCAGCGGACACTAAGGGCTGCTTGTTGTACTGCATTTAATCGATGATAAGGAATGACAAAGAAAGTGCAGCATCAAGAAATTGACAGGGCAGGCGGTTTCCTGACGCGAAGGTCTGGCGCTAGTAGTGTCATGCGAAGTTAGAAAACTATGGCAAATATCCTTTCTCAGGATGAGGTCGATTCCCTTCTGCAGGGGATTGAAGCAGACGAGCCGCAACCCGACACGTCCCCGGCTACGGGACGGGAACTGCCACCAGACGTGCGCCCCTATGATTTCGGTGCAAGTGACACGTCGATTCGGGGCCAGTTACCAGGCCTGAGTGGGGTCTTTAATGCATTCAGCCGTCGTCTGCGCAATTTGTTTACCATAGAACTGGCGAAGTCGGTTGGAGTTGAGTTGGTTAGCGTCGATTTTGACTCTTATGACGATTTCCTCAAAGGGCTCCCATTGCCGAGCAGTATGCACCTGATTCGGCTCGACCCTTTGCGCGGCGCGGCGGTGTTCGTCGTAGAGGCCGATCTGGCTTACTCACTGGTTGATTTGTTCTTTGGCGGTGACGGCCAAAAGCGCACTAAAGTCGAAGGAAAAGGATTTACCTCCATCGAGACGAGTTTCCTGGGAAGGTTTGTCGCCAAGATGATTCGCGGCGTAGAGGAAGCCTGGGAACCGATTGTCCAACTGAAGGGTCACTATCTGCGTGCAGAAATCAACCCCTACCTCTTAGGGATGGCAGCTGGCGATGTGATAATCAGGGCGACTTATACGGTGAATTTGGGTCAGTTGAGTGGAGATATTATTCTCGCGCTGCCGCTGTCCGCTATTGCCGGCGTGCGTGAACGATTGAAAGTGACCTTTACTGTCGCTGATCCGGAGAGTGAAGCAGAAGGCACAGACGATGGCACGTGCGCTGCGTTGTGTTCGCAGGTAGTCGGCATCGAAGTCTCACTACAAGCTGTTGTCGACGTGCTGGAGCTGCGCATCGAGGAGATCATTAATCTACGGCCCGGAGACCTCATTCACCTGAATCGGCGTGGGATGGAACAAGTCCAGCTCTGGGTTGAGGATAAACCTATACTACGTGGGCGAGGCGCACAGAGCGAGGGAGCTAAAGTCTTCGTCGTAACTGAACGCTGTGAGCAACAATAGAAAGTAAATGCTATGGACACGAACGTGACCGGACGGCAAACTGGCGACACTCAGTCAGAGAAAGCTGACTTATCCTTGTTGTTGGACGTGCCCCTGCAAGTGATCGTGGAGTTGGGGCGCACCCGCATGACGATCGACAATCTGTTGAAACTGAAGCAGGGCTCGATCGTCGAACTGGCTCGCGCGGCTGGTGAGCCACTGGACATTTACGTTAATGGCAAGCTGATCGCACGTGGCGAGGCCGTAGTGGTGAAAGAACAGCTCGGTGTGCGCATCATCGACGTGGTGAGTCAGGAACGGCGTCTACGGAACTTGCAGTGAGCTGAGCCAGGGCCGGAACACGGCTGCCGTTCTCAACCAGAATGCTAATCCGGCGGTTTGCCGGATTAAACGGATCGTCGGGAAACAAGGGGGCACTATCAGCATACCCGACGATGCGATCGACCATTTTCATCGGTAACCCGAGCTTTTCCATCGCGCGCCGGGTGTTGAGTGCGCGGGCCGCCGACAGTTCCCAATTAGAGTAGAAAGCCCCACCTTCTCGATACGCATGCGCGTCGGTGTGCCCGCTGACCATGATTTTGGTGGGAAGCCGCTTGATGCGTGGCACCATCTTTTCCAGAATGTCGTGTAAAAAAGGCTTGATCTCTGCACTGCCCGAGTCAAAGAACGCCTTGCGCTCACTATCAAGGACGTCGATCAAGAGCCCTTCAGGCGTCATCGAGATGCGGATTTGGTTTTTGATTTCTTCGTACCCGTCGACTTCCTCCAGGTCTTGGGCCAACCGTTCTTGCAGCTCTTGTAGGGGTTCGAGGAAGCTATCTTTCCTTTCGTACGCGAGCGGTCCGGCGGGGGTGAGCGTATCAAAGACGCCGGGTGGTTGGCGGAAGTAATCGGCAATACCCTGCTTTAAACTGGAATCTGCGGTCGAAACCAGCCACAGAACCATGAACAAAGCCATCATGGCGGTGACGAAGTCGGCATAGGCTACTTTCCAAGCCCCACCATGGTGACCGCCGTGGCTTTTGCCTTTGACCTTTTTGACAATAATGATGGGTTTGTTTTTGCCGCCTTTGCTCTTGTCTTTTTCCATGTCGAGGTTGTCCTTAGGCGGCCTTCGCCCCACGACACGCATCTTCCAACTCAGACGCGCTCGGGCGCTCACCGCTGAAACACACACGCCGTGCATGCTCAACCGAAATGATTGGCGCCGCGCCGTGGAGATGAGCCATAATACCTGCTTTGATGCAATCTAAGTACTTTCTCTCCTCGACGTGGAGCATTTCCATCTTGGTCGCGATCGGTTGCAGAAAGCCGTACGAAACCAGAATACCGACAAAGGTACCGACTAGTGCTGCGGCCACCTTGTGCCCAATGACCAAAGGACCGGCGTCGAGGTACTGCATAGTGATGACGATTCCCAGTACAGCGGCGACGATGCCGAGACCAGGAAGGGCATCTGCGACTTTCACTAGCAGTGCTGCTGGGCGTTCCGCCTCTTCGTCGAAGGTCGCGAGTTCTTCATCAATCAGGTTTTCTAGCTCATGCGGGTTGGCTGAGCCACTAATGATCAAGCGGAGCGAATCGCAGAGCAAGTTGCGGGCTTCATGGTTCTTTAAGAAGCCTGGATACTTGGAAAAAATGGCACTACTTTTGGGGTCGTCGACGTCTTTCTCTAGCGCCATATCGCCATTCTTGCGCATGGTGGTGAATGTCTCGAACATGAGGTGAAAGAGTTCCATATACTCTTTCTTCCCCACGCCGGACCCAGTCAGTGCTTTAATGACGCCTTTGATTAACGCGCTGAGCACTTTGCCGGGAGCGGCAGACACCAGAATGCCAAGAGCGGCTCCGCCGATGATGATAAACTCAGCGACCTGCATAAGGACGCCGACCGCGCCGCCTTCCATAATGAAGCCGCCCAGCACCATAGCAACAACTAAAACTAAACCGACAACCGTCAGCACAAAGTACCCCCCTCTAGTGTTGCGCTTAGATCTCCCACCTCACAACCCGTGTGGTTCCTTACGCAGATCGTCTGAAGCACGAAAAACTTGAAGTTTGTCAAAATTCTGACGGTGATCCAGGGTTTGTTGACGGCTTGTCCCAATACTGTTCGCGGTTTTGTCGTTCTTTGCTGACTTCTCGTGGCCCTCACCCTTAGTCCCTCTCCTGCTGGGCGGGAGAGGCAAGCCCGCAGGGTAGGGTGAGGGCCACGCCACCGTTGGCACAATCATTGTTAATGAGGAGTCCCAGGCCGTGTGGCCTAGAGATCGACACCAGCAAGGAGTCGTCACACAATATGGCAGCTAAGGGAAATATATTTCTGATTATCATCGCGGTTGCGAGCCTGGTAGGCGGTGGGGCGGGCGGATACTTCGCACGTGGAAAGTTGAACCAGACCCCGGCGGACGGTAAGGCCGTCGGCGCGGAGGGGCACGGTGGGGCTGAGGAAGCAAAGGCGAGGGAGGAGGAGAATGCCAAGGAGGAAGAAAACAACCACGGCGGTAGCCATGAAGGTGGAGAGAAAAAGACGGACAACGAATCGCAGCTCGGTCCGTTCATAGTCAATCTCGCCGATGACGGAGCACGGCGCTATCTGCGTGCCACCATGCAACTCGGTCTGCGGAAGGAGTCGTACAAGAAGTATTTCGAAAAAATCGATCCCCGGGTCCGCGACGCTTTGTTGCTCACCTTGAGCAGCCGACGCACCAATGAACTCCTCACACTCGAGGGCAAGATCAAACTGCGCGAGGAAATTGCCGAGAGGCTCAACACCATCATTGGCAAACAGGTCGTCGACGAAGTGTACTTCGTTGACTTCCTTATTCAATGATTCTCACACGTAGTCACCACAACGGCTCTGCTATGAATCTCGAAACGTTCCCATTGCTGACCCATGCTATTAAAGGAACTGAAGCAAACTCTGTCCTGGAGATCTTCTTTTTACTTAGTCTGCTATCGGTTGGACCGATCATCCTCATCACCGTCACTTCGTTTACTCGTATTGTGGTGGTACTCTCGTTTTTGCGCCAGGCGCTGGGCACACAGCAAGCACCGTCGAATCAAATCGTCATCGCCCTGGCCTTGTTTCTGTCGCTGTATGTAATGGCCCCAGTGTGGCAACAGATCGAAGTTCATGCGGTGACACCCTATCTGCAACGGCAGATCGCACCGCAAGAAGCCATGGTGCAGGCATGGACGCCACTCCAAGCGTTCCTGCTTAAGCAAACTCGCAAAGCAGACTTGGCGCTGTTTATGGACATGCGCCGCGAACAGGGCGGGCAGAGCGACGAGACTAATGCCACAGTGTTGATCCCAGCCTTTTTGCTTTCGGAGCTCAAGACCGCGTTTCAGATTGCCTTCATGATCTATGTGCCGTTCTTGATTCTCGACTTGGTGGTGGCGTCGATTCTTATGTCTTTAGGTATGATGTTCCTGCCGCCTGTTCTGGTGTCGTTGCCTTTTAAGCTGATCCTGTTTGTCTTGGTCGATGGGTGGAATCTCTTGATCGGCTCACTAGTCAGGAGTTTTGCATGACTCCGGATACCATCATCGACCTCATGCGCAACGCGATCGAGATGGGCGGCATGATGGCTGGTCCGATCTTACTGGTGTGTTTGGTTGTTGGAGTCGGCGTCAGCATCATACAGGCAACAACCCAGATCAACGATATGACTATGGTGTTCATTCCGAAGATACTTGCCGTCGTGGTAACCCTCGTGCTGTGTGGGTCGTGGATGCTGCAATTGTATATCGACTTTACACGACAGATTCTGCGTAGCGTGGCGACGCTGCCGGGGTGAAGGAGTGAAAATTGTTGATTGACGGTTGACGAGTGCGGATTGAGAGCCCAGAGTTCAGCATTCCGGTAATCCGCATTCTCCAATCATCAATTTCTCACCTCCTTCCCTCCATTGGAGAGAGGATCAGAGGGGAGGAGCGCGGCGATAGGACCGACACGAGCCTATGTCACCACTGACACAACTCATCAGCGCACGCTGGCCAGAGGTCGTGACCTTCCTGCTGATTCTCGCCCGCACAAGCGGAATGACGGCGAGCGCGCCGTTTTGGGGGGGAAAGATGGCGCCGCCGCTCGTACGTGTCATCGTCACAGTGGGTTTGAGCGCTGCGATCTATCCCCTCGTCACGATGCCAGCGGCGGTGACCACCGTACCGTCAGGATTGGCTTTGCTGCTGGTGCTTGCTGGGGAAATTCTCGTGGGACTATTGCTCGGCTGGAGTGCCCAGCTGCTTTTTGTCGGCATGCGCTGCGCCGGACAACAGGTGGAAATCAAAATGGGTATTGGTCTAGCGCAGCTTATCGATCCTAACGAAGGTGGACAGACGAGCTTCTTCGCTATTCTGCTTGACCTGATTGCAGTCCTAGTCTTTCTGACCGTAAACGGCCATCACCTCTTGGTGCGGGCGTTAGTCGCAAGTTACCAGGTGTTTCCAGTGGCTGATCGCATTGTGATCCTGAGGCTGGTACAAGGCTTGGTCCTATCCTCGGGGATGCTCTTTACCATTGCTCTACAAGTGAGTGCACCCATCATCGTGGCGCTGCTGCTGAGTGACCTCATGTTAGCCGTGGTCGCACGCGCGATTCCGCACTTCAATGTGTTTCTTGTCGCGCCGCCATTACAGCTGGCTTTCGGTATGTTGGTGTTGCTGCTCGCGCTGCCAGCCTTGGTGTCATTCTGCAGTAATTACGTCGCTACACTCGGCTTCCAGTTATCGGCACTTACTGTGATTTCAGGCAGCGGTAAATGATGGCTTCTGGACACACGACTTGGTCCACCTGATCAGTGCAACCCCGAGCTGGTAATGTATCGGGGCAACGGGCGTCCAGCCTTTTTCTCAGGAAAGACATCGTGCCTGTCCTACCAAGAGGACGACTTACCGCCGTTGATCATTAAATTTCATTAGCACTGCTGACCCTCCAAACGAGTACCCTGCATGGCAGACGAACGCGACGATCTCGAACGCAGCGAAGAACCTACGCCAAAAAAACGCGAAGAAGCGCGTAGCAAAGGCCAGGTTGCCAGGTCGCGACTGCTGATCCCTGCGACGAGTCTACTATTTTTCGTTGCCCTATTACACTTTGCCGGCGGCGAACTGACGGTGAGACTACAACGTTTGGTGGTCGGGTTTTTTGCCCTGGCTGGTGAGCACACGGAGTTGAGTCATGAACAGTTGCTGTATTTCGCCACACAATCCGGGTGGGTTATGGCTGCGGCGTTGTTGCCACTCTTCGTCGGCGTCCTGCTGGTAGAGACCGGTACCGGTTTGGCGCAAACCGGCTTTCTCTGGACAAACGAACTGTTGCGTTTTGACTGCTCTCGCATCAACCCGGTGACTGGTTTCCAGCGCTTGTTTAGCCTTGAGACCGCGGCAGAACTGCTCAAGACGCTCCTCTGCATTGCCGGGGTCGGTGCCGTGGGCATCACGTTCCTCTACGCGCGGGTCGGCGCGCTGAGTATGTTGCCCGGCCTGCAGGCGTACGAGATCGTGCTCTATGTGAGCCAGCAAGGTGTGCATTTGTTGGAACTTAGTGTTGGAATTTTGACGGCCATCGCTGTGCTCGATTACTGTTTCCAGCGCTGGCGGAGTGAATCGCAACTACGGATGAGCCGCCAGGAGATCAAAGAGGAGATGCGGGAGCATGACGGCGACCCGCAGATCAAGAACCGCCTCAAGAGCATTAGGATGAAGATGGCGCGGCAGCGCATGATGGCGGATGTTCCCAAAGCGGACGTGGTCATCACCAACCCAGAGGAGCTGGCAGTAGCCCTGCGCTATCGAGCCACGGAAATGGGCGCGCCACAGGTAGTAGCAAAGGGTGCGGGGCACATTGCCCGCCAGATCAGAACCGTAGCACGGGCGCATGGCATTCCGATTGCAGAGAATAAACCACTAGCACGACTGCTGTACCGCACCATTGAGGTGGGCAAAGAAATTCCCGAGAACCTCTACCGTACTGTGGCCGAGGTTCTAGCTTATGTGTATCGGTTGCGACAGGGGCGGAACAATTTATCAGCCAACATTGAGTAATGGGTGGGGAAACGAGAAGAACATAGACTTTCTCCAATCAATAGGGAAACGTCATCTATGACCCAGAACAAAACTCTAGGTGCGAAATCAGCGAGTCCACTTGATCTCGGCGTGGCCCTTGCCTTGGTCGGGGTGCTGGTGATGATGGTGCTACCAGTACCGCCGTTGCTGCTCGACCTCGCTCTCGTGATCAGCCTCTCGCTTTCGCTTACTATCCTCGTGGTCTCATTGTACGTGCAGGAGCCGTTAGATTTCTCGGCCTTTCCGTTTGTGCTGCTTTTTGTCACTCTTTTTCGTCTGTCGCTCAACGTTGCTTCCAGCCGTCTCATCTTGTTGCGGGGTGAAGAAGGGACTACCGCTGCCGGTAACGTCATCGCAGCGTTTGGCCAATTTGTCGTCGGCGGGAATTATACCGTCGGCTTCATTGTGTTTATTATTCTCGTAGTCATCAACTTCGTGGTTATCACAAAAGGTGCTACGCGTATCGCTGAAGTCGCGGCCCGCTTCACCCTCGATGCGATGCCAGGGAAACAGATGGCAATCGATGCAGACTTGAACGCGGGGCTGATCAACGACGCTGAAGCACGACAACGTCGCCATCGTGTGCAAAAGGAAGGGGATTTTTATGGGGCAATGGACGGTGCCTCAAAGTTTGTCCGTGGCGACGCGATCGCAGGGCTGATTATTCTGGCCGTCAACTTGATCGGCGGTTTCTTCATCGGGATTATGCAGAAGGGTTTGACTGTCTCCCAAGCCGCCCAGACTTACAGTCTGTTGAGCGTCGGCGATGGTTTGGTAACGCAGATTCCCGCACTGATCGTCTCCACCGCTGCTGGTATGGTGGTGACGCGTACGGCGTCTGGCGCTGATCTCGGACAAGAACTCGGACACCAACTCTTCTGGCGCCCGCAAGTTCTTGGCGTGGTTGCCGGTATTCTTGCCCTTTTTGCCTTGGTTCCAGGCTTTCCTGCACTGCCCTTCGTACTTGCTGCCGCTGCCGCTGGTGCGGTCGCCTACATGGGAGGTCAGGCTGAGGACGAGGCAAGTACTCGGACAGAGGCGGCTAGCGGGGACAGTAAGAAGCCGCAAGAGCAGGACGACCGCGCGCGGCCGTCTCCGCTTGATCTCTTAGAATTAGAAGTAGGGTACGAATTGATCCCGCTCGTCGATAGCGAAAAAGACGGATTAGTGGAACGCATCCGGGCACTACGGCGGCAGTTCGCAACTGAGAAGGGCTTTCTCGTTCCGCAGATCCACATCCGTGACAACCTGCGCCAGGGCAGTCGAGAGTACACCATTCTGGTCAAAGGGATACCCGCGGGAAAAGGGGAACTCAAACCTGGCCGACTTCTGGCGATGAGTGGCGGACGCGGGATTGAAGAGTTACATGGCGAAGAGACACGCGAGCCAGCCTTCGGTCTGCCGGCGTTATGGATTGCACCAGCCGACAAAGAGCGAGCCGAAATGATGGGTTACACAGTGGTCGACCCTGAGACCGTGCTCATCACCCACATCTCGGAGGTCGTGAAACGCTACGCTCCGGTGCTGCTCACACGCCAAGATGTGCAACGGCTCTTGGACAGCCTAGCGCAGGAACATCCGCGAGTTGTGGAAGAGTTGGTGCCACATCATCTCACTATCGGTGGCGTCCAGAAGGTCCTACAGAACCTGCTGCGTGAAGAGGTGCCCGTGCGTGATTTGCTGACCATCGTCGAGACGCTGGCCGACCACGCCCCGCAAACCAAGAACACCGACGAGCTGACCGAGTACGTGCGTCAGGCGTTATGCCGGACCATTACGTCCTCGTACAGTACAACCGAAGGAATCATTCCACTCATGACCGTTGATCCGCAGATCGAGAAGGTCATTCGCGATAGTCTCCAGGACGGCGCGGCGATCGACCCGCAAGTGGCACAGCGCATTATCAATGGCGTCCAGCGTGCAGTCGAGACTTTTACCGCCAAAGGTCTCTTGCCGGTGTTACTGACCACGTCCGGCGTTCGCCGCCACTTGCAACAACTCCTCACGCGGTATCTGTCGCAGATTACCATTTTATCCCATAGCGAGATCACCGAGGGAGTCAAAATACAGTCACTTGGTGTGATTAGGTGGCATAATGGAAACTAAAAGTTTCGTCGGTAAAGACATGACCGAAGCGCTCAATGCGGTGCGCGCCTCGCTGGGGCCGGACGCGTTGATCGTACAGACGCGCCGGGTCTCCGTCGATAACGACACCAAAGTCGAGATCATGGCGCTCCCGGACGAGAGCAAGAAGCCGAAGGTAGGGCACGTGGCCGAAGAAGCGAAGCCCAAGGACCCGGCCCCGCAGCGCGAACCGCGTCCGGTAGCGCGTACCGCTGAACATAAGGAGCTGCATCAACTGCGTAACTTGTTGTTAGGAGAAACGGAGCAGCCCGCGGCCACGGCGAGCGACCTCAAAGAACTGCGTCGCGAACTGTTGGAGATGAAGTCGCTGTTCCGCTGGATTGTGCCCAGTGTGGCTCAAGGCACGTTCATAGAAGAACTCATGACCCAGGGTGTCTCGTCTGAGAATCTGGTACGGCTCGCGCGTGAACTGCCGGACAAGCATGGACTCAATGAACGGGAGAAGATGCGGCAGGCACTGGCGCGCGTGATTCCTACCGGTGGGGATTTGGACACGCAAAAGGGCAAACGTGACTGCCTGGCGCTGATTGGCCCTACTGGCGTGGGCAAGACGACCACCATCGTGAAACTCACGGCACATTTGGTACGACGTGGTGAGCGCCGCGTCGGCTGGATCAGTCTCGACAATCACCGCATTGCTGGCGCAGAACAACTAGTTGTGTACGCCGGAATCTTGGGCATCCCCTGCGAAGTGGTCGATAGCAAAGATGGCCTCTCTCACGCTTTCGAGCGCCTCATGGGATGCGAGCTGATCTTGATCGATACTGCGGGAGTGAGCCCCAGGGATGACGCCGGCTTGGCCGAACTGGCCGCGCTCCTCAAAGACATCCCTAACATGGAGCGTACACTCTTGTTGAGTGCCACGACCAACGGGCGTGATATGTCAGATTGGCTTGCGCTATACGATAAAGTTGGCTTTGAATCGCTGATATTCACCAAGATGGATGAGGCGCGCTACTTTGGGGCCGTCGTGAATGTCGCCATGACGAGTGGCCGCCCGATCGCCTACTTCTCCTCAGGACAGCATATGACTAACAGCTTGCAAACCGCCAACCCGGAGACCCTGGCACGGCTTCTGCTACCGTAGGAACAGCAATGGAAACTTTTTTACCATCTCATACTCCCGAAACCTTCACTCCCTCTCCCGAGCACTCGGATGGCTCTGTGCTCCAGCCTTCCGCTGCCCATGTATTTACTGTCACCAGCGGTAAAGGCGGCGTAGGAAAAACCAATGTCGTAGCCAATTTAGCTGCAGCCTTACGCTTAGTCGAGAAGCGTGTGATGGTCATGGATGCAGACCTAGGGCTGGCTAACTTGGATCTCTTTCTCGGCGTAAATCCACAATACACCCTGGCGGACTTTTTTGCCGGTACCAAGACGCTCAGTGATATTCTTACTCCCACACCGTTCGGCATTACACTGTTACCGGCTGCGAGTGGTATACAAGAAGTGACGAACTTAACCGACGAGCAGAAGATCGTGTTTCTCACTGAACTCGACGTGCTGGCGCACGAGGTGGACATGGTCCTAGTGGATACGAGTAGCGGCATCTCCGATACCGTCACCTACTTCGCCACCGCTGCACAAGAGATCATCGTGGTTGTCATGCCGGAGCCGTCATCTCTCACCGATGCCTATGCACTGATCAAGGTGCTGGCATCCACCCATCGCGAGAAGCGGTTTTGGATTCTCGCCAATAATGTTGAAAACAAACGCGAAGCAGAACGTTTGTACGATACGCTGTCACGTACAGCCCTGCGGTTTCTTAATACCTCGCTCGACTTGCTAGGTTGGATCCCCCGCGACCCCGAACTCCAGCGTGCTGCTGCGCACGGCCAGATTGTCGTGACCACAGCCCCTGGGTGTCCGTCGGCCCAGGCGTTCACGAGGGTGGCGCGTCGCCTGGTGCAGTCAGCGAGTGAAGATATCTGGGCCAAAGGAAATCTGCAATTCTTTTTCCGGCATATGCTGGCGCAACGGGCAGGCGGGATAGACGATCGTAACCAGAAAAACAGAACAGATAGACTGGCGGCAAACATCCGGTGAGACGGGCATACGACAGTACGTTACGTCCGCATGAGTGAGCACAAGGATTTGACCATGATCATTGAAGAGTATCTGCCGCTGGTTCGCTTGGTCGCAGAGAGAATTCATCGTCGATTACCGCCAGGTATGGATCTCGAAGCGCTCGTCCAAGCCGGTGTAGCCGGCCTTGTGGCAGTAGCCGAACAGTCTCGGACGCGGAGGGGCGGAATATTTCACGGCTACCGCATCCAAGGCGAAATTGAGATGTATTTACGTTCGTTAGATTGGGTCAGCCATGCGGTACGCGCGTGGGGACGTAGAGTCGTGAATGCACGCCGTGACTTAGCTGCGAGCCTGCACCGTGAGGCAACGGTGGCGGAAATCTGCGCGAAGCTGGGCGTCACTGCTGAGGAGTATCAGCGTACCAACACAAGTCGCGAAGCCATCACGTTGCTACGTCGTGAAGAACTGACTTGCGACTCAGAGGCCGAGTGGGCGAGTGCCCGACAGCGGTTCATCACCCATCCATCTGACGACCCGTTACGGTTTCTCCGCGATCCCGCGTTCGTCGGGGCCCTCAGTGAGGCGGTGAGCAGACTAGCAGAGCGCGACCGACTAGTAGTGGCGTTGGCTCACTACGAAGAGCTGACCGCGAAAGAGATCGGTGACATTCTTAACCTCAGCGAGGAGCAGGTCTGCGACATCGAGCACGAGATTGCCGCACGTCTACGAGAGGCGTTAATTGGAGAGTCGAACACCATCAACCGCGTGTAGAAAGGGAGCACTGCCATGCCAGAGGTCATCAGCAGAACTGCGGCGTCTTCGTCATCGGTCGGACAAACCGTGGCATTCAGAAAAGATCGGGGCAAACAAGGGAAGGGAGAGAGTGAACGACACCCCTCGTTGCCTCCTCGACATCTGACCGGGGCAGCCACTGCCAAGGGTTCGCCCCCGGAACAAGCGAAAGGACATCTTGTCGATATTCGCGCGTAGAAGTGTAGGATACCATGACTGAAGGCATAGACATGAGATTCTTGATGGTCGTTATCGGCATTGGCAGTGGATTCACTTTTTGTTTGGTGCTGTGTCTCGCGTTTCTCTGGGGGCGACGCTGGGCCATCCGCAAGGACTACAGCGAGAATCACAGGTTGCCTACAGCGCGGCCTACTCGACAGGCCGACAACACCGGTGGTGACTTTATGGCCACCTTGGAATCGGCCCAGCGACGATTAGAGTCACTGCTGTCGCGTGCGGAAACGGCAGAGCAAAAACTTAGTAGCTTGGTGACACACTCCGACGGCGCGAAACCAGATGTGTATAGCACCGCGGCTTTCCTGCTAGCGAACGGCGAAGATGTGGAGCGCGTAGCAAAACGTGTGAACTTGTCATCGGCGCAAGTGCGCCTGATTCAAGAACTGCGCCAACAACTGGCAGACAAAACTAACAACAGCGCTGAAGCGCAGGAGGTGCGAGCGGTGCGCCTATCCAGACAGACCACCGGAAAAAAAGGTGTTGGCTACGCTGAACTCATTGCCCTCGGCCAGAATGGCGCGCATTACAACGGGAAATAAAACGCCACTGAATTTTGGCGACCCCGAGAGTTTGAATCATGCTCATGCCGAGAAAGGATCCGCATGAATCCAGCCCTGTATAAGGTACTCTCTGGCGCGATTGCACAGCTGCGCCGGCTTGAAGTTGTGTCGGAGAACTTGGCCAACGTAAATACCGTCGGTCATAAAGGCGGCCATGTCGCGTTCGCTGAGGTGCTTGCACAGGTGGCGCAAGCCAAAGACCGACCGGGAGGAATGGTTGCGGTGGGAGAGCAACGGACGGACTTCTCGCAAGGTATTTTGCAACAGACTGAGAATCCGCTAGATCTCGCCATCGATGGTGAAGGGTTCTTTACCGTCGGTACCGCACGTGGACTCCGGTACACAAGGCAAGGAAACTTCACGCGTGCTGCAGATGGTACTGTTACCACACCACTAGGTGAGCCGCTCATGGGAGAGACCGGCCCAATCCATGTGACTGGCAAGGATGTGCAGATCACCCCTGAGGGGGTAGTAGTGACAGAAGCAGGCGAAGTCGGCAAGCTGCAAATCGTTCGCTTTGACAACCCCAACGCGATGACGAAGGAAGGACAAGGACTCTTTCGGGCTCCAGAAGGAAGTGCACAGCCCGCACCTGTGGCGTCGTCCACAGCACCCGATGGTGTCAACGTGCTCCAGGGCTATGTCGAAGAAGCCAACGTGACCCCGATCGACGCGTTGGTGTCCCTTATCACTACGCAACGGCAATTTGACGTGTATGTACGCGCCATGAAGACAATGGATGCAGTGACCGACAAGGTGTTAAGTGAAGCGACACGATAGTCGTAACAGCCCCCTGGCAAGGAGAAAAACATGCGAGCTCTGTGGACCGCGGCGACTGGGATGCAAGCCCAGCAGCTGACCCTTGATGTTATTGCTAACAATTTGGCCAACGTGCAGACGGCCGGTTTTAAGCGGAGCCGGGTAGACTTTCAGGATCTTATTTATGAGAACGCCCAGGTGCCGGGAACGGTGTCCGCACAGGGGCGCGAGGTGCCAGCTGGCTTTCAGATCGGACACGGCGCACGTGCCGTCTCTACGCACAGCCTGTTCATTGAGGGGGCCATTCAACAAACCGGCAACCCACTCGACATTGCCATTGAGGGGAACGGTTTCTTTCAGATTACCCAACCGAACGGCGAGACAGCCTACACCCGTGCTGGTACCTTTAAGAAGGATAGTCAGGGACGCTTGGTTAGTAGTGAAGGGTTCTCGGTGCAGCCGGAAATCACCATTCCGCCGGACGCACTATCTGTGAACATTGCTGTTGACGGGACAGTCTCGGTCACTCAACCGGGCGCAGCCCAGCCTCAGGAGGTCGGGACGATCGAGTTGGTACGCTTCGTCAATCCCGCCGGACTGCGCAGCAGCGGCCACAACCTCTTTATGCCGACGCAGGCGTCCGGTGACCCGACCCCTGGCACACCGGGGAAAGAGGGGTTCGGCACACTCTTACAAGGGTTCACAGAAACATCCAATGTCAACGTAGTTGAAGAGATGGTTAACCTTATTGTCGGCCAGCGAGCCTACGAGATCAACTCACGGGCCATTCGTACCGCCGACGAAATGATGCAGACCGCCAATAATTTAGTGCGCTTGTAGGTCCCTGTGACTAACCTAACTGAGGCTACAAAAGATCAGTACACGCCCTCACTCATAGTGGGGGACCTTCCCACTCGTCCTGGGCCCTTCGCTCCGGTCGAGCGTTGCACTCCCACTTCCGCTCATCCCGAGCGTACCCTGGGCTTATCGAAGGGGAAGTCGAGGGGTGCTCAGGATGAACTTCGCGGAGCGAAACTGAAGCAAGGCAAATCAAGTGTATTCGCGTGCTTCGACTTCGCCCTGCGGGCGCAGTTTATCTTGATCGTTCTTCGACTTCGGCGCTACGCCCCTACGCTCCGCCTGAGTGGTTTTAGTAGACAGTGTACCAATGTCATGTGGTTCGATTTGAGGACACCCTGGAGGCTGGTACGTGTGTGGCTTGCGGGGTGGTTGCCCACTAACACGCCGAACGCTCTGAATCACAATGTGTTCCTGATTCAACTACTGACCCTGCTTATGTGGTGTCCGTGTTACGCTTCACAGCCAGGCCAGCACGCGATTACAGGACAGATGTTGACTGAAGACAGCGTAGCGACACTCATCCATCGCTATGTCGTGCAGCAGGGGCCGTGGCTGCCGGAACAGGTAGAAATCGCTCTGCGTTCGTTCTCCCCAGTATCTTTACCGAATGGACCAATTGATCTTCAAGTCCTCAGGCCGAGCCAGGGAGTGACGCCTGGAGTGCAAAGCTTCCTATTGTGTGTGATGCTGGGCGGCAAACAGATCAAGACAGTATGGATTCGAGCTGAGGTGCGGATTTTCGATGACGTGATGGTGACCTCTCGACCACTCGCGTACCTCGAACCGATCACTCCAGACGCAGTACGAGTCGAACGGCGGGAGGTAGGGTCCTTGTTTGCACGGCCCTATACCAAGCTTGAAGACGTGACGACGCGCCAGGCAGCACGGGCGATCCGCGTCAACCAGATTCTCACGCCCGCTCTGGTCCAGCTCCCCCAAGTCACACGGCCTGGCAGCCCCGTGACGCTCGTGTACGAAACTGCCCGTTTACGTATAGAGGTGCCAGGAGAGGCTGTTGAGGGAGGCAAAATTGGCGACGTGATTCGTGTGAAAAATCTTTCATCAGGTCAGCTTCTCGAAGGACAACTGATAGGGGCTCACATCGTAATGGTAGGAAGATAAAGACGAGGCCTGGTGAGTGTTAACGAGCAAGTTCGGTGACGTGTCGGTAGAACAGGCTTTCAGCTTGTTGCAGACGAAATCTGACAAGCAAAATCGGTAATTGGACTCTGGCAGGAAAGGACCTCGTCGCTGCAGGAGCACGGCGAAGTTGGAGGGGTGAGAGGTATAAGGAGTATTATATGCGGACAACTGTAGTACCGGTACATAATGGGCGAGTCCGACGTCTCTCGGTCTATGCCATAGTGGGCATGGCGTTGTTGCTCACAAGCTGTGCACAGGAGATGAGAGTACGGCTTGCGCCGCGACCGTCGGCCACCGACCTTGCGCGCGAGGTCGATCAGGTCAAGCAAGTATCAGTGCCGACCTCCGTCACCGCCCGGGCGTCAGTTGGGTCTTTGTGGCCCGCTGACGACCACACCTTCTTTTATAAAGACCGAAAGGCGTTGCGCATCGGCGATAGCCTAACTATCAGGATCGTAGAGACTGCCCAGGCAAGCAATGGAGCCGATACTAACGCCTCACGACAATCGTCGATCAACGCCAAGATCAACGCGCTCCTTGGTTTGCAGGGCGCGCTCGCACGCTCGAACCTGACAAACCTAGTGGATGCCAGCTCGAAGAACGACTTTGCTGGTTCTGGCCTCACCTCGCGACAGGGAAAACTTACAGCGAGTATGACCGCAATTGTCAAAGACGTACTGCCCAACGGGAACCTTGTGGTGCAAGGAAGTCGCACGGTGTTAGTCAATCACGAGGAACAATTTATGACGCTTACGGGTATCGTGCGACCCGAGGATATCGGGCGGGATAATCTTATTCTTTCGACCCAGGTTGCTGATGCTCGTATCACTTTTGGTGGGACTGGCATTGTGGCGGATAAACAACGCACGGGCTGGGGCACCTGGCTCGCCGATTGGCTGTTCCCCTTCTGAGTGCGTAACAAGGGCAGAATCATGAGGTCGCGAACTCCTGCTTTTCTTCTCTTACGCATTACGTGTTACGCATTACGTGTCGCATGTTGTGGACTATTGATTGTGGTACCCAGCGCTACGGTTCATGCTGAGCGCATCAAGGATGTAGCGCAAGTAGAAGGGTTTCGCACCAACCAGCTGATCGGCTACGGGCTCGTTGCGGGGTTAGATGGCACTGGTGACCGGCAGAACACCGAGTTCACCGTGCAGACGCTGACGAACCTTCTGCAGGAGTATCGCATTAAGGTCGCACCTGACGCCGTGCGCGTGAAGAACGTCGCTGGAGTGATGGTGACCGCCGAGATTCCACCCTATGTCCAACCAGGCACTCGACTTGATGGGGTTGTGTCCTCGCTAGGAGACGCGCGCAGTCTATCCGGTGGCACCTTGCTGCTCACGCCGCTCCGTGGTCCTGATGGGCAAGTGTATGCGGTCGCCCAGGGGCCTGTTAGTCTCGGAGGCGGATACACCGCGGTTGGCATTGGCGCGCGTATTAGCAAGAACCATCAGACTGCAGGCCGACTCACTGCCGGAGTGTTAGTCGAGCGCATCATTCCGTCGGAGACTCCGACGGCCGACGGCAAAATCCAAATCTATCTTAAACAGCCTGACTTTACGACGGCGCAGCGCGTCACCAACGCGATCAACACGGTGCTCCCTGACGCCCCCGCGCGCCCGTTGTCTCCTGGGGTCGTGGCGGTTGCCGTCCCTCCACAATACCAGCAAGATGCGGTCACGTTCGTGGCAACCGTTGAGGGGATTGAGGTGACCTCAGACACTCCGGCGCGTGTGGTGGTTAACGAACGAACCGGTACGGTCATCATCGGCGACAACGTACGCATCGCACCAGTTGCGGTGGCGCACGCCGGCCTGCACATTACCATCAAGACCGATGCGGTCGTTTCACAGCCACAGCCGCTTAGCCGTGGCGAAACCGTTGTTGTTCCCGATACCACCCTTGTCGTCGAAGAACCAAAAAATCGTCAGTTGCTGGAGTTACCAGGAGGAGCGGGGGTAAAACTGGGTGAGTTGGTCCTGGCATTTACAGCACTGAAAGTGACTCCACGCGATTTGATTGCTGTCTTCGAGGCACTCAAAGAAGCCGGTGCGTTACGGGCGGAACTTGTGGTGATGTAATTGTCGGCAGAGCAAGCCAAGAGGTGGGTTACGAACCCTTTTCCTCCTCCTTGACAAGGGGAAAGAACTGGCGACTAGAATTTCACATCTTGTTGCAGCGTTTCTCTGGTCTGTGCCGGAAGCCTGGTTTACCAGGCTTCGTATCATGAGCCCAACGCTTAAGCGTCGGGCGAAGATTTGAACTCTTATGGCGACACGTGTCAATGATTTTGCCGCGCAGGAAGCGCTCTCCCGCAGCCTCAGCAAGCCTTCTTCACTGAGTGCAACACACGACGGACACGTTACTACAGCGCAAAAGCGTAAAGCTGCCCAAGAATTTGCCTCACTCCTGTTTCTAGAGGTCGTCAAAGCGATGCGTGCGACTGCGCCTGAGGGAGGGCTGTTCGAGACTGAGTCGGCTTCCAACAACATCTACATGTCGCTTGCCGATGTCGAGATGGCCAGAGCTATGGCGCAGCGTGAGGGTGTGGGCTTGGGCAAGTTTATCGAAAAAGCCTTGGACGCCTACGACCGTCTACCAGCGCATTCGCCCTCAGCAAGTGCCACGACGGCTCACTCTGCGCGCCAGGAACGAACGAGTACGAATGGAACTGCCTCCGATATTCCAACCTCTGGCGTAGTCACATCTGCGCTTGAGCAGCCTAACGTTGTTCCCTCGTTACCTGTCGAGGGTCGCATCACCTCTCACTTCGGCGTTCGTCACGATCCACTCGGTAGGGGCCAACGATGGCATAAAGGACTTGATATCGCCGCTCCCGCCGGCACGCCGGTGAAGGCCCTCGCCGCTGGAAAAGTAGTGTTTAGCGGGCGGGCGGGCGGCTATGGGAACCTCGTGGTCATCGATCACGGCAACGGTCTCACCACGCGTTATGGTCATAATCGCACCCTCCTCGTCTCTGTCGGTGATTCTATTAGCACTGGCCAAGAAATTGCACAGGTAGGTTCGACAGGGCGATCGACCGGTCCGCATCTGCATTTTGAAGTGGTTCGTGACGGACATGCTGTCGATCCCCTGGCGGAGATTGCCAAATTCCCGTCAGTAACCAAGATGGCATCGCGGGAAGAGTAGGCTCCGGCTGCGGGGCTTGGCGATGCCCTCAGGGTTAAAGAAATGGGCACAAAGACCGAAGGGTTAGGAGGACGAAGATGTTGACAGTGACTACCAGTGGATTGACAGAGGCGAACCTTTCTCAACTGCTTCACAACGACAAGAAAGTTACGTATCTGCGACCATTCGTGCAGCAACAAGGCGAGCGGCTGCCTGACGCCGTCCAAGTGGAGATATCGGGAGAAGCGCGAGAGCTTCACCGAGTTAGGCTTTTAGTACAACAGGCTGACGCCGCGCGGGAAGAAAAAGTGGCCAAGATCAAAGAGCAGATCAGCCAGCGGACCTACTACGTTGACCCCGTCGAGGTCGCCAAAGCGATTGTGCGTGGTGACATCTCTCGGCTCTTGGGTAGGGGATAATGGACCTCCAAACAACCCTGATTACGGTGTTAGAGGAGGAAGTGCGCATCGGAGAAAGCCTCCTACACAATCTGTTTGCGCAACGCAACGCCGTCGTCGCATGGAATGCTTCCGAACTGCTCGAGCGGATCAGTGAACGGGAACTGCTCATCTATCGGCTCGCCGACTTGGCAGAGTACCACAAACAGTTACTGATGCCTCTGCTCGACTTCTCTCCTCAACAAGAGCCGGTGTTGACTGCACTGCTGGTGAGGTTACCCGCAGGCCCGGAGCGCGATACGCTGAGGACGCTGCAAGAGCGGGCCACGAACGTGTTTGCTCGCGTGCAGATAGAGGAGCGACGCCTTTCCGCTATACTCGAGAACCTCCTCGGCCACCTGCATACGCTCCTCTCCCCTTTGGCGCATACCCCGATCCACCTGTATAGCAGAGGCGGAACCGCCTCGCCGTCACGGTCAACCTCTGGCCTGATCCAAGGAAAAGCCTAGGGGAACCGCTATGTCTATACTATCTACACTGTACATTGGGCGTAACGCACTGGGCGCGCATCAACAAGCAATCCAGACCACCGGTCACAATATCGCCAATGTCGGGACACCAGGATTCTCGCGTCAGCGCGTTGAGCTGGCGTCGGCACGGCCGGTTACGCTCGGTCGAATCTCGTTCGGCCGAGGAGTTGCGGTTGACGGCATCCGTCGTGTGGTGAGCGATTTCTTCGAGACTCAGCTGCTGAATGTGAATAGCCACGTCGGGTTTTCTGAAGCGCACAATCGGGCATTAGCCGGGGTCGAGGCTGCGTTCCCGACGTCGGGCGGAATTCCGTCGGCGTTGGACGATTTTTTTGGCGCCTTATCCGACCTTGCCAACAACCCCGGCGGTCAAGCCGAGCGTGTCAACTTGATTGGTAAGACGAACGCGCTCGGAGAAAGTCTGGCTCAGACACGTACGATCCTTAGCAACGCCCAGGCCCAGCTTGATAAGGATCTCGATGTCGCGGTCCAACGCGTGAATGATCTGCTCCCGCGGATCGCGACGTTGAACCAGCAGATTGCTACGAGCGAAGTTGGTGGCCAGACGGCAAACGACCTGCGTGATCAGCGACAGGTGTTATTGCAAGAATTGTCGCATCTCACCGGAGCTACTGTGCAGCAGAACGATGACGGCCAAGCTCTCGCACTAGTGAATGGTCTATTACTCGTCAGTGGAGACCAGGCTGCCAAGCTGGATGACTCGACGCTTAACTCAGCTGGCCTGCGAGTGATCTCCTACGAGAGCCCCAATGGCATCACGGCTGACGTGACCACGATTGTCACTAGCGGTGAAATCGGCGGACTCATTGCCGCCCGCGATACTGACGTGCCGGCGACTCTGGGTGAGCTTGACCGCTTGGCCAAAACCCTCGTCGACGCCGTCAACGCGCAACATGCCTTGGGTTTTGATCTCAATGGTGTGGCAGGTGGAAACTTTTTTGCACCGATTGCAACTGTCGCAGGGGCGGCGGCCCAGGTTAAAGTCGCGAGCACGGTTGCTGCCGACCCGCGGCTTATTGCTACTGCACAGACTGCAGCCGGTGTGCCCGGTGACAATGGCAATGCATTGGCTCTGGCAAACGTACAGAGCGCAAATCAGGTCGCGCTCGGCAACACAACGCTACGGCACTATTTCCTCGCTCTCGTCGGCGAGGTCGGTGCCAAGACCCAAGCCAGTGAGAACTCACTCACCTTTCAGCAAACGTTACTGAGCGAAACACAGGCGCGCCGTGAATCAGCGTCTGGTGTCAATCTTGATGAGGAGCTGACAAACCTCGTATTGTTTCAGCGTGCGTTTCAGGCCGCGTCGGTGCTAGTCCGCACCGGTGACGAAATGTACCAGACCATCTTGGAGATGGTGAAATAATCAACGCTAGTAGCAGCAAGGATAGATCCATGCGTGTTACCAACCAATCTCTTTCACAGCAAGTTACTGAGGGTATGCAACTCGCCTTTCGGCGTTTAGCCAAGGTGCAAGAGTCGGCAGCCACGGGCAAACGCATTAACCGGCTGTCGGATGATGGTCTTGGTGCAGTTCAAGCCCTTGACCTGCGTAGTTTTTCTACCTCGCTTGACCAATACGCTAGGAACATCGAAAGTGCCATTCCATTGCTGGAGCAGACCGATGCGTCACTCACTGACGTGACAAATGTGATAGACCGCGCCCAAAAGCTAGCGGTAACGCTGGCGAGCGACAGTTACTCTGCTTCAGACCGACAAGCGGGGACTGCTGAAGTCCGAGAAGTGCTGCAGCAATTGCTTTCGGTTGCCAACACGAAGCTCGACGGTCGCTATATCTTTGCCGGCTTCAAGAACGACCAGGCTGCGTTTACCGATACCGGTGCTGGCGTTGTCTACAACGGCGACAGTGGTGAGATTACTACGACGAGCGGCCCGTCTGCGTCAGTGACAGTGAATCTGCCTGGAAACCAGGTCCTGCGGGGTGCGGGCGGGACTGGTGGTGTGGACCTTTTTGACGTGCTCAACGATTTGCTAACTGCACTAACGACGAACGACGTCAATGGAGCAAACGGTGTTCAAACACAAATTGGCCGCCTCGACCGTGCCCGAGAACAAGTAGTAGAAGCGCGCACCAAAGTTGGCGCACGGATAAACACTGCTGAGGCGGCGCAGGAAAGCTTGGACATCATGCAGGTGCGAGCGAAAAGCCTGCGTTCGCAAGTCGAGGATGCCGATGCCATTCAAGTGTACTCCGACCTGGCGCGTCAACAGTCTGCCTTTGAAGCAGCACTGCAATCGGCCTCGCGCGTGATCCAACCGAGCCTCATCGATTATCTGCGGTAGGTGACCATGCTGGCACTAACGCGTCGTCCTGGAGAGAGTGTCACTATAGGTGACGATATTGTTGTGACAGTGGTTTCCGTCAGTGGCGGTCAGGTACGGTTGGGAATCTCCGCACCGCGTAACGTGCAGGTATTACGCCGGGAAATATACCTAGAGATGCAGGCCGAGAACCGGGCTGCCGCCGAGGGGCTTGATCATCTACGCCAACTCGCAGAAGTGCAGACGCAGCTAGAAGAGAAGAAGTAGTTCGCCATCAGTAAGGCTTTGATAGACAACCAGGGGGAATATCATTCCCGCGAGAACCTCTCGTGAGGTCGTAGGTGCGCGGGTACGACGGCAAACGACCACGCGTGATGAGATTGAGCGCATAGCAGGGGGTTATCGTGGATAGTGCTGCACGCAAGGATGCGCAGGAGAAACTAGCTGTTTCTCTTTTGCAAGGAGAATCGCAACCATTCTTCTTCCCGGAAGGGTTACTAGGGTTTGCGGCATATAGACGCTTCAGCTTGAACCGCTATCAACCAGGTGACGGCAGTGAATCGCCTTTCTTCCTGCTCCAAGCACTAGACGGCGATTTGTCGTTTCCTCTGGTGTCGCCGCATCTACTGGTACCCGAGTATCAACTTGTACCCTCAGCAGAGACACTAGTCCGCCTTGCCACTGACACCCTGGATGATCTGGTCGTACTAACGATTGTCACGCTGCGGCAACGCCTTGAAGAAATCACTGCCAATTTGCAGGGGCCGCTGCTACTCAATCCAGTGGCGCGCTTGGGCCTTCAAGTTATCGCTGATCGCTATTCAGTTCGGCATCCACTGATCTTGCGTCAGCCCAGCACTAAAAAGAGACCACGGCCGCACGGTAAGAAACGATAGCCTACAGGACGTCTCTGGGCTCACACGCTCAGGGCTGTGGCAAAAGCTCCTAATGAGTTTTGACAGCCAAGTTCGGTCATAGCACGAATGGAGAGAGAAAGGGTGCTACGGGCAGCTTGCCCCCTCCATCGGGGGGCTTGCTGCCTATGAGTACGCGTACACTGGCGGACAAGCCGCCAGTGGCACCCCCTTCGATTGCCGATTTTGCTCGTCAAAGTTCATTAGCATGGCTACAGCCACGGCGTCATTGCGAGCCCCCTTCGACAAGCTTAGGGCAGGCTTCGGCAAGCTCAGGATAAACTCGGCGACGCAACTTTGTCTTCTGCAGAGATTGCTTCGTCGCCGTTGGCTCCTCGCAATGACGGACTCAAACTGTCTAATCCTTTGCAGGGGAAATCCGGACGGGTGTATGAACACCATTCACCTCAAGCTAGGAACTTTTTTCCCCCGGGCGTTCAATTCTTCCTCCTCACCCCGAGATTGTCAAGCAAAACAGCGGCACAGTCGTTGCTCATTGCCAGAGGTCGACCGTTGGAGCTTGTGCATGGGAGGTGCCTTACATATGGAATGGGGTTCACAGGTGGTGTTCGTCACCGGCGGGACTGGGTCGTTCGGTCGCCGCTTTGTTAATTTTTTGCTTCGCCGCTACTCGCCGAAAAAGCTCATTGTCTTCAGTCGCGACGAACTCAAACAGCACGAGATGCGCCAAGAATTCCCGGATGGAGGCGATTCCCCCATACGCTATTTTATCGGCGATGTACGTGACGCGGAACGCCTACATCGCGCGCTGAACGGCGTAGACGTAGTCGTCCATGCCGCCGCGCTCAAGCAGGTGCCGGCGTGTGAGTACAATCCGTTTGAAGCAGTACAAACTAACATCATGGGTGCAAGGAACGTTATCGACGCGGCGATTGATCGCGGTGTGAAAAAGGTGCTGGCGCTCAGTACTGATAAGGCGGTTAATCCGATCAACCTCTATGGTGCTACAAAGCTGTGTGCGGAGAAAATGTTCGTTCAGGCCAATGCATATGCCGGTGGTCAGGGAACTAAATTCTCGGTGTGTCGCTATGGAAACGTAATGGGGAGCCGCGGCAGTGTCGTGCCGGTATTCATGCGGCAGCGGACGAGCGGGCAGGTTACCATTACCGACCCGCGCATGACTCGCTTTTGGATCACGCTTGAACAGGGAGTGCAGTTCGTGAGTCGTTGCATCGAGCAGATGCACGGGGGCGAAATCTTTGTTCCTAAGCTGCCGAGCATGACTATCGTTGATGTAGCCAAGGTCATTGCGCCAGAATGTCGGATCAAGGAGATTGGCATCAGGCCAGGAGAAAAGCTCCACGAGGTGCTAGTCTCAGAGGACGAAGCACCGCAGACGCTCGAACTCGATGATATGTTCGTCGTGCGACCCGCCCACTCGTGGTGGCGTGTCGAGCATTGGGCCGGCGGCCAACCGTTGCCGGAAAACTTTCGCTACTCGAGCAACTTCAATGCACGGTGGCTCGGTGCGGATGATATGCGTGCCATGCTCGATGAGCTGGATCTTGAGTGCGATGAGACTAGGGAAAGCAGCCATGGGACACTCTGAGCGCCTCGCCCTTGATGGAGGTTCGCCAGTCCGCACTGTACCGCTCCCCTACGGTCAACAGGAAATCGACGAGGATGACATCCGCGCGGTTACGGCCGTACTCCGCTCAGCGTGGCTGACCACAGGACCATGCGTTGACGCATTCGAACAAGCAGTGACAGGCTTTGTTGGTGCACGCTACGGCGTCGCGGTATCGAGCGGAACTGCAGCATTGCACGCTGCCATGCATGCGCTGGATATTCGTCCTGGCGATGAAGTCATCGTACCCCCTCTAACGTTTGTCGCGACCGCTAACGCAGTACTGTTCCAGGGAGGCACACCCGTATTTGCCGATGTCAACCCGGACACGTTGTTACTCCAGCCGGCCCACGTCGAAACTAGACTCACATCACGCACGAAAGCGGTGATTGCTGTCGACTACGCGGGCCAACCGTGTGAGTACGAAACCTTACGAAAGATCTGTGACCGACATGGCATAGCGCTGGTGGCGGATGCATGCCACGCATTAGGCGCACAGTATAAAGGTCGACGGGTCGGCACGCTGGCTGACTTGACCGTGTTCAGCTTTCACCCAGTGAAACACATCACTACCGGTGAAGGCGGGCTGATAGTTACTAATCGTGCCGACTGGGCGGCGGCCATGCGACAGTTTCGCAATCATGGCATCACCACAGATCATCGCCAACGCGCCGAGAGCGGTACCTGGCGGTATGAAATGGTGACGTTGGGCTACAATTATCGTATCACCGATGTGCAGTGTGCCTTGGGCACAAGCCAACTGCAAAAAGTATCTGCGTGGCTCGCACGACGACAAAAGATTGCGGCGCTCTATGACGAGGCATTTGCCCGCGTGCCGGCGGTGACACCGCTACGCCTGTTGGGGAATCGGTCGCATGCCTATCATCTGTACGTCGTGCAGTTGAATAGTGAGGCGCTACGAACCGGACGAGCAACCATCTTTAATGCATTGCGTGCCGAAGGCATCGGCGTGAATGTGCACTACATGCCGGTGCACTTGCATCCGTACTATCAGCGGCGGTTTGGCTACCGTCGTGGCGAGTACCCGGTCGCGGAAGAAGCGTACACACGGATGCTGAGTCTCCCCATGTCCCACGGTATGAGCACTCACGACGTCGAAGATGTGGTCAGAGCGGTTCACAAAATCGTGACCCACTACGCGGCGTGAACTGGCATACACGAGTGTCAGTACGCACGAACGTCTTCGTGTTTGACTGCCCAAGCAGATAAGCGAGGAGAATTATTATGAAGGACCGACAAGTAACCTGCCCGGAGTGTGGAGCAGCACAACATGAACTGGGTGGCTTAGTGGTGAAGGACATTACCACTCCTGACGATACCAGCCTTGGGCTGAAACGCTATGCCCTGCGCTGCGAGGCTTGTGGTTTTGCCACGGCGTTCATTGGACGTGAACAGTGACGCAACTAACACCAACGACCGTCGCCTTGGTCCAGGCCCGTATGGCATCAACGCGGTTGCCCGGCAAAGTGCTGGCCGACATCGCTGGTCGGCCAATGCTGTGGCATGTGGTGAATCGCGTCGCTCTCGCTACGTTGCTGGACAAGGTGGTCGTGGCGACCTCCGTTGAGCCGACAGACGACGCCATCGCAGAATTTTGTCATGACTATCACATTGAGTGCTTCCGCGGGAGTGAAACCGACGTGCTCGATCGCTTCTACCAAGCCGCGAAGCAGTGTGGGGCGCACACGGTGGTACGGATCACCGCCGATTGCCCGCTAATCGACCCTCATATCATTGACAAAGTGATCGATGCGTATCGGGTTGGTAAGTTCGACTACGTGACTAATGCGTTGCACTATACTTATCCTGATGGGCTGGACACCGAAGTATGTTCAATGGCGGCGCTGGAAACCGCATGGAAAGAAGCGCGACAGGCAGCCGACCGGGAACATGTTACCTCATACCTGCGTAACGCCGGCCGCTTCCGCATCAGCAACGTAGCTTGCGAACGTCCACTACCCGCCGACTCCTGGCGTTGGACGGTAGATGAACCGAAGGATCTCGCGTTCGTGCGTTCGGTCTATGAGCACTTGTGGTCGCAACAACAAGGTGCCTTTTATCTGGAGGATATTGTGCAACTGCTAGAAAGAGAGGCTGACCTAGCGAAAACCAACCGGGGGATTGTACGGAACCAAGGATACTACGCGACCTTGAGCACCGAAGCGCCTGTAGAACCACAACGGCGCGAGTTGTCACGTTCGTATGCCCTGAAAGCCAAAGCAACCAGACTGATCCCGTCGTGCGCGCAGACGTTCAGTAAGTCGCCCTCGCAATACATCCAGGGTGTTGCACCGGTGTTTCTCTCCCGCGGACAAGGCTGCTATGTCTGGGACGTCGACGGTAACAAGTATATCGACTACGCTATGGCGCTGGGCCCAGTCACGCTCGGACATAACTATCCGGCAGTGAGTGAGGCAGTCAGCCAACAGATCGCTGACGGTAACGCTTTCTCGCTTCCCCATCCTCTCGAACTTGAAGTGGCCGAGGCGCTAGTGATGATGATTCCCTGCGCCGAAATGGTCCGCTTTGCCAAGAACGGCTCAGACGCAACCTCGGGAGCAGTCCGGGTCGCCAGAGCATTCACCGGACGTGATATTATCGCGTGTTGCGGCTATCACGGTTGGCAGGATTGGTACATCGGCACGACCACCCGGAATCAGGGTGTACCTAAAGCGGTGCAAGAACTCACCACCACGTTTGAGTACAACAATATTGACAGCCTGCGTCGCGTTTTTACTCGGCATCCTGGTGCAGTTGCGGCGGTGATCATGGAGCCGATTGGCGTGGTGAATCCTACCAACGGGTTTCTCGAACAGGTGGCCGAGCTCACACGCAGAGAAGGCGCCTTGTTGATTTTCGACGAAGTAGTGACGGGATTTCGTCTCTCGCTTGATGGTGCGCAAGGCTACTTCGGTGTGAAGCCTGATCTGGCCTGCTTTGGCAAAGGAATGGCCAACGGCTATCCGCTGGCGGCAGTGGTAGGACGACGAGAAATCATGGAGCTGTTCGACGAGGTATTTTTCTCTTTCACTTTTGGTGGTGACACACTCGCGCTCGCGGCTGCCAAGGCGACGATGACCGAGATGTGTGAGAAAAGGGTTATCGCTCATCTGTGGGAACAAGGGCAACGCTTGCAGGATGGATACAATATCCTAGCGAAGGCGTATCGTGTCAGTGAATGGACGGAATGTGTAGGATTCGCGCCACGAACGGTAACGGTGTTCCACAGCCCAGACGGCGGTGACTCGCTCGTACTCAAGAGTTTGTTCCAGCAGGAATGCGTGAAACGAGGAATCCTCTTCTCCGGTGGTCACAATATCTCATTCAGTCACTCTTCTGCGGACATCGACTACACCTTGCGCGTTTATCGCACGGCGATGGAAATTTTGGCCGATGCTATTCAGCACCGGAATGCCGCCGAAAGGCTTGCAGGCGCACCTGTGCAGGCCGTGTTTCGTAAACCCTAATAGTGCGGAACTCACAAAACGCTGCGATAGACTCCACTCACAAGGTGTTTTAGCGTGGCGAGCTAAGCGGATCTGCCGCAGTTCAGAGAAACGTATGGATAGTGGTTGTCTTGTTATCCGCGCCGATGCTGGGACCCGGATGGGAACCGGACACGTCATGCGTTGCTTGGCCCTCGCCGAGGCATGGTGCGAGGGTGGGGGTCGGGTCGTATTTGCGACGGCAACGCCACTTGCGGCTCTCGAGGCGCGGCTACAAGCAGCAGGGGCACGCGTTTCGTATGTTTCAGATAAACCTGGGAGCAATGACGACGTACTAGCGACGGCAGCATTAGCACATGAGGTGCACGCCTCGTGGGTGGTGATTGACGGTTATCACTTTGACGCCGTCTATCAGAAACGCATTAAGGACGCCAGCCTGCGACTGCTTGTGGTTGACGATTACGGGCAGGCCGAACACTACTGTGCTGACGTGATCCTGAATCCGCATAGCTACGCACGTTCGAGTTTGTATAGCTACCGTAGGCTAGATACTCGACTGCTCCTCGGACCGCGTTATCTGCTGCTACGGCGCGAGTTTTTACAGGAACAGGTGCGCGCCTGCGAGACCCCGTTTATTGCATGTCGCCTTTTAATAACCTTGGGCGGCAGCGATCCTGAGAACGTCACTGACATGATCCTTCGAGCGTTAGAGGATGTTGCGTACGATAACTTGGAAACCCTCGTCATCGTTGGTGCGAATAATCCTCATCATGGACACCTGATGACGCGAATCCAGGCATCGCGACGTCCGCCACGTATCACACACAATGTGACGAACCTGGCGATGTTAATGCGGTGGGCGGACTTTGCCATTTCTGCGGCTGGGACCACGGCTTGGGAGCTGGCCTTCATGGGAGTACCAACGCTACTAATTGCGGTGGCTGAAAACCAACGTGCGATCGCTGAAGCGCTTGATACGGCTGGAGCGGCGATCAACCTAGATTGGCATGCCACTCTACACACAAGTGCTATAACACGAGCGGTTAATAGTCTGATCGTATCGAGCGAACAACGACGCCGGATGTCCGAACGCGGGCGCGCGCTGGTGGACGGCTATGGTGCGGCGCGTGTGGTGGCGACCTTGAGAGATGACGGCCTACGGTTACGAGCGGTCCAAGCTGAGGACTGCCATCTCCTATGGGCGTGGGCCAATGACCCCAGCGTGCGCGCGATGTCGTTTACCACTGGGGAAATTCTCTGGGAGACTCATCGACATTGGTTTCAACGCAGGATGCAAGACAGTCACTGTGTGTTCTACATCGCTATTGATTGCGACGATACGCCAGTAGGCCAGGTACGCTACGAATGTAACCATGACCAGGCTGTGGTTTCTATTAGTGTTGCTCGCCACGGGCGCGGCAAGGGATATGGTACGACGTTATTGCGTCTATCGGCGCACAGACTGTTTGCTACGACTACGGTGACGACGGTCCACGCCTATATCAGGTCCGACAATGTGGCTTCTATTCGCGCCTTTACGAAAGCTGGTTACGCGAAAGCGGTGGAACCGCGGACGAGACTAGGTGCGGTTCATTTGATTCTACAGCGCCCAACATATCCATGTCCCGATATACAGGAGGTGATATGCTGAGTGGACACAGCCTCGAGATAGAGATCGCTGGCCGGCGAGTCGGTTCCGGACACCCAGTATACGTAGTGGCTGAGGTCTCGGCCAACCACCATCATCACTATTCGCGGACCGTAGAACTCCTGCGAGCTGCCAAGGCTGCTGGCGCCGATGCCGTTAAGGTGCAAACGTACACACCGGATACCCTGACATTGCGTTCTGAGGCTCGGTGCTTTCGGGTCGAGACCAATACGCCCTGGACCGGTCGCACGCTGTATGATCTGTACAATGAAGCTTACATGCCGTGGGACTGGCAACCTGACCTCAAGCGGGTCGCCGAGGGTCTCGGCTTAGCCTTCTTTTCTTCGGCTTTCGATTCTTCTGCCGTGGATTTTCTCGAAGAACTGCACGTGCCAGTGCATAAGGTCGCTTCTTTTGAACTCGTCGACATCCCCCTCATCCGAAAAATGGCTAGTACCGGTAAGCCACTGATCCTCTCGACTGGGATGGCGACATTGGCGGAAATCGAAGAAGCCGTGCAGACAGCGCGCGGTGCAGGCGCGAGCCAGATTGCCCTCCTTAAGTGCACCAGCGCGTATCCTGCGCCGCCACAGGAAATGCATCTGCGCACCATCGCGCATGTGCAACAAGCTTTTCAGCTACCAGTAGGACTATCGGACCATACCCTAGGGATCGCCGTCCCAGTGGCGGCGGTTACGCTTGGGGCCTGTATCGTCGAGAAGCATCTGACCCTATCACGCGCCGCGGGTGGCCCGGATAGCAGTTTCTCGCTCGAACCGCAAGAGTTTCGCGCCATGGTGGACGCGGTGCGCGTCGCCGAGCAGGCACTGGGGCAGGTGCGGTACGGCACTAGTGAACAAGAAAGTGAAAGCCGTGTGTTTCGACGCTCATTGTTTATCGTGCAGGATATGAAAGCCGGTGAGGCGTTTAGTGACGAAAACCTGCGGTCTATTCGTCCGGGTTACGGCCTGCACCCGCGGCATTTCGACGACATCGTAGGGTGCCATGCGCGCGCCGACATCCTGCGTGGGACGCCCCTGCGTTGGGACCTGGTCGACGCATAAGACCCCAACTGTTGATGCAAGGAGGCAGGTATGAAAAAGGCCCATGTTTTGTTTGCCATCGGTGACGCAGATTGGAAATATACGCGAGGAAAGCTACGTTATTTGGTGGAACGAATCGCCGCCACAGGACAGTGGCAAGTTACCGTTGCCAGTCACGCCGAAGACATCTGCCAGGCTTTTGCCGCTGAGGAGGTGCGGGCTGTATATCTACCAGGACAACGACTACCCCTCTCGCCAGAACAGACGGTTGCGATGACTGACCTCATGATCCGTTTGACCGGCGATGTCATGTTGCCGGATAGCCGGTTACCGTTCTGGAAGGTGATCGCGATGGATGACTATCTCGGCTCCCTCGACGTGTTTACCTACCCACCGCTTGCAGTAAGGCCGGATGTCGTCGTCTACCCCCTCATGGGCGTTGATAACAACACCGCGGCTGCAGCACATTTCTATACCAACGTGCTGCTGGAGGCTAACAAAGCACAGGTTCCTATAGTCGGCCTCGAAGTATCGCCGTTAGGCAATCGCCAGACACTGGGAGCGTCGCTGGCGGATTACTATGCTGTCAAGAGCGAATTCTCGCGCTCTGTAGTCTTGGCCCAGGAGTTCGCCGCAGCGGAGCGGACGTTTATCGTGCCAGCTGACGAGCACTACCTGCTAACGACACGAGAGGATCACTATCTGAGTGATTTTTTTGAACAGGAGGTAGGGATTCGCAAACGGTTTGGCATTCCCGAAGGTCATGTGACGGTCTTTATTCCCCACAACGTGGCGTTCGTCTTCGAAATCCGGCGAATCCTGGCGAGCCTGCGGGCGCTGCCGTTTCCCTTCTCGGTGATCCTCCGCGTTGACCCGACCTTGGCGCGACAAGGCCTCAAAGAAAAGGACATCGCCGCCAAGGCATATCGCGACGAACTGAGTGCGCTGCCGCACGCTATTATTGATGACGAGGGCGGGTGGATGTGGAGTCTACTGCTAGCTGACGTGGTTATCGCTCCGGCATGGTCCGTCTTTACGGAAATCGCCTCCTCGTATGACAAGCTCATCGTTATTTGTCATGGTTGGGGAGACCGCGGTTGGTTAGGAGACCATTTCTTCGTCGAGCCACGACCTGAACGGGCAATTCACTCTGTGCGCGGCTGGGTAGAACGGCGGGTCTTATCGAGGAAATCAATGACTAGCATTCTCACGACTATCGTCGCCGGCTCGCACATGCCCATCGTGGGGGAGGCGCTTCATGTCGCTTAAGGGGAAAAAGGGATTTTGCTTTGTTGCTCTCAAGCATCACAGCCGGTTTCTGCTGCCGATTACACGTATATTGGAAGAGCAAGGAGTGGAACTGCGTTACCTTACGGCTGCCGCTGAGCTTCCCTTTGAACTCACGCTCATGGACGAAGGCCTGCCCTATTGCCATCCGTTCTCGAATTGTCCGCCGGACGTCGCCGAGAAAACGGAACTGGCCTATCGTCGTATTCGTCGTGAATGGCGCGAGAAGGTGCTGACGAGCTCGGTCCTGCACCATTTTACTCTGCCCGTACAAGACAAGGTCCTCCGCATGCACGTAGAGAACTTTTATTTGTTTCGCCACCTGTTTGAGACCGAGAGGCCTGATTTTGTCTTGGCGTTACACGAGCTGAATAGTTGGGGGAAAATGTTGAGCTATCTGAGCCAGGAATATACGGTGCCATGTATCACATTACAGGAAGGGCTCTATTACGCGCCGGCAGCGATCTATCGTTTTCACACCGAGTATTCCTCGGCCTGTTTAGTGTGGGGTGACGCTACTCGGGAAGTTCTCACCCGTTCTGGTGGCTGTGCCGATAAGATCTTTGTCGTGGGGAATACGCATTTGGCCACTGCTATCACGGACGCAACACAATCTGAGACGCTCAGTCAGACGCGACAAGCACTCGCTATCAAATCAGGGCACAAGGTTGTGACGATCCTTATGGGAGGGTTGGGATATCACGACGAGTTCTCCTTCCCCCCGGCATTGCTCGACTGGGCCCGCAAGGTCGAGAATCTGACGATTATCTGTAAGTGGCATCCGGTATCGAATAAGACTGTGCTTGAGCGCATCCAACAGCCCTTTCAGCAGATTACGGCGCTGCGTTCCGTACAGCAGTACGATACGTACAATTTACTCGCAGTGAGTGACGTCTGTGTTGTGTTTGGCAATTCGACCACTGGCCTAGAAGCATTGGCCTTTGGCAAACCCCTCATAGAAGTCTATTTGCCTGGCAGCGAGTATTCCTTTGCGGCTCTGGGCGTAGCGGACTCGGTCGCAGACTTGGCGCAGGTGCCGATGGCAGTGGAGCGATTGCTGCGTGAGAAGGTATCGTCGCACAGGAAACACAATGTGAAAGAATACCTCGATCGTAATCTCGGGCCGACCCTCCACGGTGGGGCAGTGTCGACGGCCGTTGCGACTATTACGCAGATACTCTCGGCTCACGACGAACATCGGCGACACTACGAGCGCATCGAGAACGCGAAATCTGGTGGCGCGTCGCATAACCCGGAGATACGTGTGGGCCGCCGCGACGACAATATCAATACTGAGCAAAACTCTCACAGCAAGGAGACTGAATATGTGTGTTCGATCATCATTCCTGTACTATCCAGCGTTGGCCTCGTGGAAACGCTCATGGGTATAGCCACCCACACCTCTGAGGCTATTACCTACGAGTGTATTCTCAGCAGCGCGGACCCGGAGCGCCTGCAACCGCTTCTTTCTGGTATCGGCGGGGACATCCGTCTGGTGCATGGTGCACGTCCTAACCTCGGGCATCTGTGCAACATGGCGGCGCGCGCAGCGAAGGGACAGTACCTCTGTTTCCTATCACCTGGCGTGATTCCCCAAGCCGCCTGGCTGGAAACCTTGCTCAAAGAGTTAGCAGTGGAATCGTCCGGTGAACCTTCGTCGTACAAGCGCACCGGGCTTGTCGGTGGCAAGGTGGTGTTTGCCGACGGGAGACTGGCGCATGCTGGCGTCGTCTTCGATGCGAACTGCAGTCCATCGCTCCTCTATCGCCTGCTGCCGAGCACGTTCGACGGGACTAATAAGGTGAGATTAGTCCCGGCAGTCACTGGTTGTATCCTTGTTGATCGCGACGTCTTCGTGACGGTCGACGGGATGGATGAAGAATTTCAACAAGGATGGCATGAGATAGATCTGTGTTTGCAGGCCCAGCGTGCGGGTTGGCAAACAAAATACACACCCCATAGTCAGTGCATTGCGCTCGGGGCGGCAATGGCAGGAACCCTCGCCGATCGACTCCGCTTCTATAGCAAATGGGTTGGGCGCTTGTGGCCGAACGAAGAGGAGTACTGGCACGCTGATGGATTGGATAACAAAACGCTGCAACGTTTGTATCAGGCGCAAATGGATTAAAGTGTTGATTTTCCTCGTCGATGTATGTGAGTGACGCGGCAAATTCACAGCGAAAGGAGAAAGTACGCACTACTAGTTAAATACTGCCGAGTCACACGATCGCGGGCATGGATGCCCGCACACTACATTCACGGAGGAATTTATGGCTATCACAGTCAATACCAACATCCATTCTATCAATGCACAACGCAATCTCAGCAACACCCAGAATGCTTTAGGTAAGTCGTTAGAACGCTTGTCATCCGGATTTCGCATCAACCGTGCGGCGGACGATAGCGCGGGTCTGGCGATTTCTGAGCGCTTGAAAGCGCAAATCCGCTCCTCAAATCAGGCCGAGCGCAACACCTTGGACGGTGTCAGCTTAGTGCAGACGGCAGAAGGCGCATTTAACGAAATCAGCGGCATTCTCATCCGGCTCCGAGAGCTAGCAGTACAGTCGGCCAACGGTACGCTCGGCACGAGTGACCGCGAGTCGATCGACACCGAAGCGGATCAACTGGTGTCTGAGCTCACGCGTATCGCCAACACCACCAAATTCAACAACGTTTCCCTTCTTGCCGGAAACAGCGTGTCGGCAGCGGTATCGTTTAGTTTCCAAGTAGGGACGGGAACGACTACAAGCGATGTCATTTCCATTAGTATTCAGCCGACTAAGGCCAGCTTGTTTGGTAGTGGTACAGTCGACTTGACGGCGATTACTCTCACCTCAGCCAGTCAAGCGACCGATGCGATCGGGACCTTGGATACGGCCATTACCAATGCCAACACAGCCAGAGCGACTCTTGGCGCGGCTCAGAACCGCCTAGAAGCCACGGCACGTAACCTCGCGGTAGCCGTCGAGAATCTCTCGGCTGCTAACTCGCGTATCCGTGACGTCGACGTGGCTGAAGAGACTGCCGAGCTGACACGCAATCAGATCCTCTCGCAGGCTGGTGCCTCAGTACTTGCCCAGGCCAACCAGGGCCCGGCCTTGGCACTAAGTCTCCTTGGCCGATAATTGATCAACAACACGTAGCAGAGGAGGGGATGAGTTCCCCTCCTTTTCCCACTAATCTCCTTACGGAGTCGATATGAAGGTCGATGCTATACCGGATACCAAAGCATTTGTACGGGAACTGGCGGATACAGGGAAAGTGGTAGGTCGGGTGCACGCGGATAATAAAGCGGACGGAACGCGGACAAAAAAGGATGACTCCCGGTCCGTTGCCAACACGACACATGAACACGCCGTGGCTGATCACAGCGTGCGTCTCCAGTTTACAGTGGACAAAGACACCGGCGAACAGTTAGTGAGGGTCCTCGACCCTGACAGCGGTGAAGTCATTCGGCAGTTTCCGCCTGAAGAACTACTGCATGTGATGAAGACCTTACGTGACCTTAAAGGAGTGCTCTTTTCGACGAGGTTATAACGATGGGAACCATTACCTTTAGTGGCCTCTCGACTGGCATCAACACCTCCGCTCTTATTGACGAGCTGGTGAAGGTGGAACGCCAGCCCATCACGCTACTCGAGCGCAAGCAGGCAACGTTGCAGAAAAACGTGTCCTTACTACAGGATGTGAGTTCTAAGCTCAGTACGCTCAAAAACGCCGCAATCAAGCTCTCGACCGCAGCCAGCTTTTTCGTCAGAAAGGCGGCTAGCGCTAATGAGACGGCCTTAGGCGTCAGCGCTGGCTCGAATGCAACTGTGGCGACGCACACAGTCGCGATTCACACATTGGCACGCGCTAGTACTCTTGCCTCGGCGAGTTTTAACGACCTGGACGCTACGACCGTAGGCACCGGTACACTCCGAATCACCGTCGGAACCACGGCGACAGATATCCCGATTGACGGTACCGACAACACGCTGGAGGGACTCCGCGAGGCAATTAATAACTCTGGCGCTGAGGTGACGGCTGCCACTATTGCCGAAAGCGCCGGGGCAACACCAACCTATCGCTTGGTGATTACCGGCAAGAGCACTGGCACGGTCAACGCTGTCGGTATTGACGCCAGCGGCCTGACGCTAGCTGGCGCTGATGTTGCTCTGAACGCGACGACGACCCAGGCGGCCCAAGATGCGTCGCTGACGATTGACGGTATTGCCATTACGCGTTCCACGAATACTGTATCAGACGTGATTCCTGGGGTGACTCTAGATGTCAAGGATACGTCAGCCTCACCAATCCAAATTACGGTCAATAACAACAGCGACGCCATCAAGACTCAGGTCAACGACTTTGTCAAGGCGTACAACGATGTCATGTCGTTCGTTGCCACGCAGACCAAGTATGATAATGCTAGTAAGACAGCAGGACCGCTGATCGGCGATTCTGCGCTCAGAGCGCTGCAAAGTGGATTGCAACGTGTTTTGACTACACCAGTCATTGGCAGTCCATCAATTCTTGCTGAGGTCGGTGTGACTACGCAGAGAGATGGGACTTTGGCTATTGACGACGCGAAGTTGAGCGGCGCATTACAGACCAATTTGACAGGTGTGAGTAACTTGTTTCTGGCCACCTCCAATGGCGTTGCGAAGACTACAGTGGATTTTGTGAACAGCGCAACCCGCTTCGGTGATGGTATTGTGTCTGGCCGTATATCGAGTATTCAAGACACCATTCGTACCCTAGACGACCAGATCACACGAAAAACCGCCAACTTGGATAAGTTTCGCGAAGACCTAGTTCGTCGCTTCGCTTCGCTCGAAACCCTGGTGAGCCAGATTCAAAGCCAGGGACAGTTTCTGACCCAACATCTGGCGCTACTCAACGCTTAAAGGAGATAATTTTGATTACGGGGGTTCAAGCACAAGTCGATGCTTACAGAAAAAATCACTTTTACACTGTCGACCGCGGCAGCTTACTGCTCATGCTCTACCAGGGGGCGATTGATTTTCTGAAGCAGGCTAAAGGCTACCTCGAAGAAGGAGATATGGAGCAGAAAGGCGTGTATATTTCCAAGGCACATGCCATTGTCAGCGAGTTCCTAGGCAGCCTTAATGTCGAAGCTGGCGGTGAAGTGGCGAGCAAGTTGGAAAGACTGTACCGCTTTATGCTTGACCAACTAATGGAAGCTCATCTCGGCAACGATAGCAGAGCACTTGACAGTGTAATTGGCTTACTCAGCACGCTGAAAGAGGGCTGGGAAGGTGCGGTAGCCAAAGTTCGTAAAGAAGGCTTGCTGCATGATTGACACCAGGACAATCCAGGCTGCGCTTGAGGCGTTGTTGCAAGAAACGGACGCCTTACTAGCATGCGCCGAACCCGACACTGGCTGGGTAGAGCGTTATCGGCTGATGCGACAAGAGACGTTCGGCGGCTTGGAAAGGCTTGTGCAACATACCAGCTGGAGTGAGCAGAACGCGCTTCATGATCTCCTCGCTCATCTATTAGAGAAGGATGCTGAGTTGCTCCGCCTGCTCGAACATCATTGTACTCGGTGTCGTGACGAACTTGCTGCGGTTGCGAAAGCGCGTCACGCACTCGATAACTATGCGCTCCCAGCTACCATTCATGTCCTTGAACGCGGTGTCTAAGGCCTGGGCAATAACTTCCTGCGCAGGAAAATCCTCCCTTACGGCCGCACCGTTTTTGCCGCTGGGGTAGTCATATCCGCCGAATTCTTGCTGTTCGGATTGGCACTGTTTGTGCGGTTCTCCCTGCAACAAAGCTGAATCTGTAGGGAGCCAACCATGATACGACTTGTTCTGGCAATGATGATATCAGGAGGCGGGTTGGTCGCCGGCTGGGAGATATGGCCCGAATTTATTAACTTTCCGTCGCTGCTAATTACGGTAGGTGGAACCCTAGCAGTTACCCTGTGTACGTTTTCGTGGACACGGTTACGGGAGTTGGGACGGGCGCTCTACGACCTCTCAACCGATAAGCAGCAGACGGCAGACGTGCTGATTGCGGAGTTCAAGCACCTCGCTCGACACTATCATACTGAGGGACCGCGCGGCCTGGAACGGCAGGAATCCACTATCCGTGACTCGTTCTTGAGGCTTGGGGTGAGAATGATTGTTGATCATCGTAAGGAACACGAGATCCGCGCTAGCCTGGAGCAGGAAGTCCTGTCCTTCTTTCAACGCTATGATGCTGCCATGCAGGTGCTACTCATTGTGGGCAAGCTCCTGCCAGCGTTTGGCTTCATTGGCACGCTGATTGGTCTTGTGCTACTGCTGCGGCAAGTATCGCATCTTGAGCCGCAATCGCTGCCAGCGGCATTCTCCTTGGCTGTGCTTACCACGCTCTACGGGGCACTGCTCGCCAATGTATTGGTTCTGCCGCTCGCGGCTAAGTTGCAGTCGTTCGAGGAGGAACGCGAGACGGTCTTGCGCCTCACCCTCGAAGGAGTGGTCTTACTGGTACGAAGAGAATCAGAGGAATCCATCGAGCGTAAACTATGGGCCCGGGTCTTCTCAAGGACTAACGAGCAGGAACAGGCGAATACCATGTCGGAAAAATCGTCACTGGTACTCCCAGGTCTGCCTTCAGTAAAATAACGAGGTAAGCGTCGACTATGCAGAAACCGTCGCCTTTTCGCCACCGCAACTCCCGGGTGCCTCTCAAAGAACCACTCGGCGATAATGCCGGGTTGCTCATTACCTTGAGCGACATTACGCTCCTCTTGCTCTGTTGCTTAGTCATCTGGCATGTGATGGACAAACAAGAGGCGCTACGCCGCATGGCGTCGCGTGCAGCGATAATACCCGCCGCGATAGCTGTGTTGCCCGCATCAGAAGCCGCCCTGGCACACAGGATTGAGCTCGTCCCGCCCATCTCCACGCTGGAGGAAGAAACTACGACTGTGGCTCAACGCCCAAACGACCCGTTTGTGCCCAATCGGTGGGAACTACTCAAAACTGAAATACAGAGTGACGTTGCTGCAAGTGGGTTCGGTGATGGGATTGGGATGAGTTCGACCCAGCGTGAACTGTTTGTAGCACTACAAGAGACGCTGTTGTTCGATTCGGGAAAGGCGGACCTCAATCCAAGCAGTGTCGGAATCCTTGAAAAAGTCGCTATGTTTGCACGCAAGCATGCTGATTTGGACTTAGAAGTATTGGGACATACAGATGAGGTGCCTATTGCGACGGCAGAGTTTCCCTCCAATTGGGAGTTGTCTGCGGCGCGGGCGAGTCGCGTGGCACGCCATCTTGTCACAGCTGGTGTGGCCCCACTGCGAATCTCCGCCCAAGGGTATGCGTCGTTTCGTCCGCTAGTGCCGAACGACAATCCGCAAAACCGCACAGCCAACCGTCGCGTGGAAATCCGCTTTTACCAACCGGGGCGGAAAGGTGCGGATTCTCGGAGCAATAGTGAGAGCGAAAAGCGGAGATAACGAATGACGATACCGCCGATCGATCCGTGAGGATTAAGGAGTCACAATGAAACAGGACCGTGCGGCTGATGCCGTACCGGGTGAAACGGCGCCTACCGCGGGCCGGCCGCGAGCGAACTTACGCGCGGTTAAGACTGAGCGGCTCCCAGCCAAAACCGAACCCGGGGAGGCTGGACTCGATTTTCGACAGATTCTCGAGGCCAGCCCGTCGCCGACTGTTGTCTTCGATGTTACGAGTGAAGCAATTATGCAGGCGAGCGATACCGCGGTGGCCCAGTACGGATATACGCGCGAGGAATTCCTGCGGTTACAGGTTGTTGACCTATGGGATCCAAAGGAACGAGCGCAAGCGAGCGAGTATCTCTTCACTTCCGGAACGACATCACAGGAAGCGCGCTCGTGGAAGCACAGCAGAAAAGACGGCTTAATCCTGCCGGTTGAAACAATCATGTCGGCAGTAGCCACAGCTGGGGGCGCGATAGCTATCCTCAGCGTCCGTCCGCTGTCCGACGCTCCACAGCGCGGGCCAGTTAACGTACAGCAGGGGTACGAGAGCACTTCGCGTGAAGCACGAGAGCGCCTTGCCAAAACCGAAGAGGCGTTGCGGCAGAGTGAGGAGCGATATGCCTTAGCCGTGCGGGGCACGACCGATGGGATTTGGGACTGGAATGTCCGCACCGGCGAGGTGTACTTCTCGCCG